>ERZ511473.31-NODE-31-length-393536-cov-37.729148_pt1 | contig 393536 bp, 328 predicted proteins | sample MGYA00374947_ERZ511473 | MGnify/ENA primary metagenome ERZ511473 (study PRJEB26303, sample SAMN06343854) | sediment metagenome | isolation source: hot spring sediment | place: Canada: British Columbia | collected 2012-09-26 ...
GGGAACTAATTCAAGTCCACCACCCAAATCTGGACAGGGAGATAGCGTCGGAGAGGCTGCAACTCATCAGGCTTTGGGGGACGAAGGTTGCCGCCAATCAACTTGACCAAGTCAATCAAAGGAACATAAAGGTCATAGTAAGAGCGTTCAACTTTGTGACGAAGCAAAGATTCTTTCCCAGCAACTAAAGCCTTTTGGCTTCCAAAGGCGAAAGTAACTGTTTTCCCCTTCACTGAGAGAGTGAACCGCCAATTTTTCCAGTCATGCTGAATGACATCGCGCCATTTTTCACCTCCTAAGGCATAAGCAAAGTCGTTGAGGGAAATGAGAGCATCATCTAGGCTATTACCTTTCCACCTCGCACGAATAGGCCAACCACGAACAAAAATGAGTGGCGGAAAACGCCCCCCTTCCTTTTGCATCTTCCTAACGAAGTTGGCAAAACTCTCAATGGCCTTCTCTGGATCTCTGAATGGATCAGGGAAGGGAAAAGCAGGAAAGCCATACAGAAGCCCTACCTTCTTCTCCAAATTTTCTATCCACCCAATGAAGAAGTCTTGCATCCAAAGGGATAAAGCCTCATCCCATCGCCCTTCCGCCTTATAAGAGGCTGCCAACCAAGAGCGAACATAGGCTCGCTCAATTCTCTCGGGTAACCCTAACCCTTTCGGTCTATGAAGGAAGCGTTCATCAGGAAAATCCAACAAAATGCGTTCAAGGCAGCGAACCCAATCATCAGGTAACGGTAAAGGCATCTTTTGTGGATAGCGAGAAATAAACAGTTCAAACGAGTGATAAAGATCTTTTGCTGCGCCCATAGAGAGTTTCTTCTCTGGGGGAGGGATTTGGAGGGTCACTTCATCTGTGTCCCATCCGTAAGCCAAAATGAATACCGTCACGATTAAAAGCCAACGCATCTTTGATCCCCTCCTTCGTTTATTTTAGGAAGAACAGCAAACGACAGCCCGGATTAGTAGCACAATATTCGTTCGGCACTGGATCATGATTAGCATTTTCGTAAGAATTGTTAGTGTCATACATGAAGCATTGCCGTGTGGTCGCACCGTTGTGATCTAAGAGGTTGACGGTATTACCTAACTCGTTAGAGACAACGAGGCGTATTACAGCAGGGTCCCGTAGATCAATAACTTGGTCAAGCCGGTTTGGATCGGTATAGTGACGGATTTGGCGGATATAGATGAGGGCAAAAGGTGGTCGTCCTGGCAACGATGCCCCATGCTCTCCCAAAGGGGGGTGTCGTTGAGGGGGAGGAATATTGACTGGTAAATAGGCAGGGTGGTAAAGCACAGCAATGGCTCTTTGAATTGTCACATTTGCCGTGCGCCAAAAGCGGTTGATGATGAAGGTAGACTGCTCTATGATGGGATACTCTTCATCGGCTGGGTCCTCATCAACTCTTCCATCTCCATCATTGTCAACACCATCAAGGGGATCTTCATCTACCCTACCATCGCCTCCTACAACCCAAAGAACATCGTTATCTGCCGGACGGTCGAACACAGCCTCAAATTCCTCGCGCTGAATTAGGTGAATTTGTAGACCTAAAGTGGCAAAGCCTCCTATGTCTAAATTGTGTGGGTTGTAGATAAAAACATCCTTCACATTTGGGCTTAACCTTTGATGTCTTCCTTGCACGATAAAGCCACGATATTCTTCATACCGAGAAAACCCATCACCTGGTCGTGGTTGATTAGCAGGTGGCAATTGATTTGGTGGTTCTGGGTCGTTATCGTCGGTGGCAGCACCGTTGTTCCATTGCCATCCATCGTAAATGCAATTTCCTTGGGCATCCTCGTCAATCCTTCCATCGCCATCGTTGTCTTGCATATCCAGCAAGTCCTCATCTACCCTCCCATCTCCTTCATTATCTAAGCTATCTCGCTAATCCAGCAGAGACGACGGCGAAAAAAAATCTCCCTACCCTTTTTTCATCATCTCCTCACACCGTTCTATCCGTCTCTTCAGGCGAACAAAGGGGCTTTGCCTTTCATAAACCTTTGGATTAACAAGCGAGTCCCGTTTTCTTGACAAAAGTTCCACCGCTTTCTCAAACATCTCCTTCGCCCTCTTGCAATCGCCCCGCTCAAGATAAACATCCCCCAAACCCGTGTGCCCCACGATAGAGTCAGGATGCAGTAACAATATCTCCATGTACGCCTTTTCCGCCCCCTTCCAATCCCCTACAAATAAGCGCCGATAACCTAAATGGGCAAGCGCTGCCAACCGATCTCTCATGCTCCTGATGGCACGCACCTCAAAGAAAAACCAAGGCGAAGTAAGGCGCTGACCGATGGGCGTTTGCTGACCTTCAAGGATCGCCCTGCCGCGATAAACCCCCTCCCTCAAATCACCCCCTTCAGGAAGCAACTGCACTTCCACCATCACATTCAGATGTCCTGCCAAAGGGTTCAAATTTTCGGGAGATTGAGGGTTTGTTACCCAACCGCCTTCAGGGTTTTTCCTCGTCAGCAACTCTCTGACCACCTGAAACTTGACTTGCTGAGGGATAGGTGACCAAACCTTGCCCCTCGGCTGACTCCCACCTATCTCTTCTTGCCTTCTCTCCAACTCAAACCGCAAAAAGGCATGCCACCGCCGGTTGCCCCAGACGAGAGGGAGGGAACGAACACTTGAATTTTGAGGAATGGACAAAGAAGCGCCAACCATCAATGGTTCTCCCTCCCACAAAAGAAAACCTGTCGGGCTGAAATCCTCATACACTGAGACACTAATTCCTAAGACCCCTGCTCCCAAATAGATTGTTTGTGGGGATACTGTGGAGGCAGCAAATAGCAGGGCGATGACGCCCCAAATCGTTGTTTTACGCCTCATTGCTTCTTCACCTCGCATCAGTGCAATCGCATTTGCGCTTTGTCCTCGTCACTATATTCAGAAGGGATGAGAACCTCATTCGTGAAGACAGGGTGGGGTGAGTCAGGTGCTTCAGCCATGACGGAGTTAATTCCTCCTTCCCGCCAAGGGTAATGAACGATGCCCACAGAATGACCAACTTCATGAGCAATTATCCACATGATAGCTCTGACATCAATCCCTTCGCAAGTTAAGCGATCGCTGCTTTGACCGAAATCTTGGCGAATTGCCTCAGTGAAAATCATACACACCTCAGTGGTATTTGGCGTTAGGTTTCTGATAAGCGGGAAAGTAACACCGTGGGAAAAGGGGTCATAACCCCCGTCAATAATCCGAATGGCATTTTGGTCGGTATGTCCATAAAACCCTCTGGTCATCCAATTGATGCGACGGTCATTTGGCCAATCAGGATGCAGGCTGTCGGGTTCAATTTTCCAATTTTCACCGATCTCATACACCGCAGGCATTAAATTGAAAGCAAACCCAATGTGATATTTACTGGCGAATTGCGTGGTTCCCTCCTCAGGCACCAACCAGAGCATTTTTTGACCTGGGTCGGTGCGGTAATGAGATCCGTTGATCATGAACCCCCGATATTCCTCATACTTGACGACACCGTCCCCCACGCCTATCCCATAAAGCGGGTTAATGTCTTGGTCTCCTTCTGGACGAGGTTCGTAAACCCAACCGTCATAAATGCCATTGTTGTTCTCATCGCGTGGTATCATCGCCCCCCGTTCTACAAGCGTCCCTTTCAACCTCGCCAATCCCAAACCATCGGCACGCACCCAAATGCTTCCATAGGCTCCGTAATCTAAGCAGCGAACCTGAACAGAAGCGCTCAAAACTGGTTTCACCGTCCAAGCGATAGAGTAGTTCGTTGGATGTATTCCTTGTGCATAAACCTCTAACCCGGATTGATTGGGAAAGAACTTCAAGTCATTGTCTTGCACTGTTGTGTCTGTCCATAATCCTTGTTCCCTCGTCGCATTCATGCAGTAGCCTGGTTCCGCCGAACTACCAAGCCCAAACTCTATGACCCGTGCCATAGATTGTCCTTTGTGGTCTTTCTCTGGTCTGATGGTTGCCGTGAAGGTGTAAGTCGCCCCATCTTGAGGGAGGGCATCAATGTAAGGTGGGTCTATCTCAAACTCCCAGACGGTGAAATAACCATCAAAAGCCCCATGCACTGCTGCTTTGAGGGGGTCATCAGCATAAAGGGCATAATCGTCTACAACGACCGAAATCCTCACTACCTTCGGTTCTATCGGTTCACCACCACGAGAAATCCGATAATGGGTCGTTCTGTCTCCATTGTGAGGAACCCATCTCCCTCCCTCATCAAAGTAGCCGAACTCTCCCCCTGCCCCATGATCGTCCCATCCGACCACAAACCACATGTCGTAGGCTTCAGGATGGTTCCCTTCAGGACACAGGTCCTCATCAGAGTTGGCTGCTCCGACAACTATTTGGACGAAGATGGGGACAAAAATGTCACCCCTTCGGACATACTCATACTCCGAAGGGATGGAAACGGCGGGGACAGGCGGAGGACCGGGTTGGCAGCAAGGATTTTGAGCCCTTGCTTTTAAAGGCATCGCAAGCATCCAAAGTGCTGATAAAAGAGAGCCTTTTTCCCCATTGACGCTCCCTCCTTGCGTGACGGCGACGCCGATGGTCGGTAAAGAGGATAACGCAATAGCAAGCGATGTCAAGAAGGAGCGGCTGAATTCATCTTCAAGCGACCGCCGTTGGCGAAAGCCAACAGCATGAATAGTTTTAGCATCCCAGAGGAATGCTCACGGAGAGGTTTCGTGATAGGCGATGGGGTTGCCTTGTAGGTCAACGAGGCGGACGCAGAATTCCCAGCCGCCACCGCTCTGCGTGACTTTGAGCAGTAAGCGGTTGACGCCCTTTCGCAGCCGAGCCCGCACACGGTCTTGGTCAACGGTCAAGCCTCGCATCCCGCCGAATTGATGCACTAACTGCCCGTTCAGCCAAACCTTCACGCTGTCATCGCTGCCGATGCGCAACTCGGCGTCCATGTCGCTGTCCACGACGAATTCGGTGTAGGCATAGCAGGCAACCCATTCGGTCTGGCGGAAAAATTGCGTCAAGTCCACGACGCCCTGCGGGTCGGCGATGCGGATTTCCCGCCAGCTCAGCAATCGGTTGTCCACGCGAACGGTTTCCAGACGCAAAGGCGCAAGGCTCGTTTCGTCTATGAAGGCTTGGTCAAAGGCGCGGTTATCGGGGTTGGGCAGCGGACCCAGCAGCCACCAATGGCAAAGGAAGCCTTGCGAGCGCGGGATAGCCGAAGGGTCTTCACCCAACCGCACCAACAATTGCGATGCTCGGTTACCTACATCGCGGGGCGGACGCAGGGACAAAACACGCCGTGCCAATGCGGTCGCATCGGTCTTTTTGCCTTGACGCATTAGCGTTTCAGCGATGGCGATGGCAGCGAGTAGGGCTTCGCGGGGTGGGTTGGTTTGTTGCAAGTAGCGCTCAATAAGGGGAAGGGATTGTGGGTCGCCGAGAAAGGCGAGACCGCTCAATGCCCGATCACGCAACTCCAACAGATGATTTTGCTCGGTGAGTTGTAACGCCCGTTCAAACATCGCCCGCGCTTGTGCCGTCTCGCCCTTGCGTGCCCGCCGCTCGGCGATGTTCAGGTAACTTCGCAAGGCGACATTTTTGATGGTGTCTGAGCCTTTCATCGCTGCTTCCCAAAGCACGGGTTCAAAAGTCGGGTCGTCCAATTCGCCCATGAGCGTCAATGCGGTCGTGCGCATTTCGGGGTTCGGGTCGGTGGCAGATTGACGGAGTAACTGGGGCGTCGTCGGTTCTTTGCGGGCGACAAAAACGCGCAAAAGCATCCCTCGTTGGGTTAAGTTGGCACGCTTCCACATTTCTTTCAAGCCGCGTGAAGCCTCCTGATGGCGGTAAGCGACGAGGGCGTCAAAGGCGGCTTGGCGGACAGTGAGTTCGGGCGCATCCAGTGCGGACACCAAAAGGGGCAAGGCTTTTGCCGTGCCTGTTTTGCCCAAGCCCAGCAAAGCGGCACAGCGTTGGTGTTCGTCTTTGGCGAGTTGAAGGGCGCGCTCAAAGGCATCGGCAGCGAGGGAAACTTGCCCACGCTGAAGGAGCAAGTCGCCAGTGCGCACCAGCGCATCAAAAGCGGTCGGAACACCTTGCCGAACGGCATCCGCCAACGCTGCGACGGCTTTCGCATCGCCGATACGACCCAACGCCATCGCCGCCACCGCTTTCGTTTCAGGGTCGCCTGATTTCAGCATCGTCAGCAAGATGGGAACGCCTTCGGGTCGTCTCATTTCGCCCAATGTCGCCAGCAAGTCCCGCAGCCATGCTCCCTTCGCATTGACGGCAGCGTTAGCGACAGCCTTGGCGGCAGCGGGGGAGCCGATTTGCTTGAGCGTTGCCAGCGCGTCGCTGCGCAATGATTCGTCGCTCAACAAAGTCGCTAACGAAGGAACGGCGTCATCGGTGGCGCAGATGCTCAGGGTTTGGAGGGCAACTTTGCGGACAGGTAAGGGGCGGTCGGGTTTGGTCAGTGTCAGCAGGGCATTGATGACTTCTTGGCGGTCTTTGGCGTTGGTTTTTGTGGCGCGAGCGGCGATAGTTTCCAAGACGATTTGGGCGGCGCGTTGAACCCGCCAATCTTGGTGGGTAAGGAGGGGGACAAGGTGCGGGATGAGCGTTGCCCCCAACTTAGGAGCGCGTTCCATGGCTTGAAGACGAAGGGCATTGTCAGGGCTTTGAAGTTGTTGCAAAACTTCCGTCAACTCGGAAGGGACTTGGGCGACAGTCGCTGTCGCCATCAATGCCACCAACAGCCAACCTTGTCGCACAACCGATCACCTCTTGCCCACACTTTTTGTCCTGCCATCAATTTAACGCAGGGCAGTTGGTGTGTTACGATTTAAGCGGCGACAGCGCTGCGGCGATGGCTGGGCGTTTCCCTTTGGGAGGTGATGGGTGATGCGCATCACGGTGACGGTGAACGGGCGGCGCTACTCTCACGAGGTGGAACCTCGCTTACTCCTCGTCCACTACCTCCGTGATATCCTCGGCTTGACAGGCACCCACATCGGCTGTGAGACAGGCATTTGTGGTGCTTGCACCGTTTTGCTCAACGGTCAAGCCGTTAAATCGTGCATGCTCTTCGCCGTGCAAGCCGATGGGCAAGAAATCACGACGATTGAAGGGTTGGCGTCCGACGGGCAACTTCATCCCGTCCAGCAAGGTTTTTGGGAGAAGCACGGCTTGCAATGTGGCTATTGCACGCCGGGGATGATCTTGGCGGCAGTGCAACTTTTGCGGCGCAACCTTAACCCGACGGAAGAGGAAATTCGCCACGCGTTGGTCGGCAACTTGTGCCGTTGCACGGGTTACCAGCAAATCGTGGAAGCCGTCCAATGGGCGGCAGAGAAGATGCGGGAAGGGCGCTCTTGAGGAAGCATCCACCGATAAGAGCCCGAAGGAAACGATGGGCAAGGGAGGTGTCTCGTCATGCCCAGACTGGTCGGTCAATCCTTCAAGCGGGTAGAAGACCCACGCTTAATCACGGGCGAGGGGCGATATGTGGACGATGTGCAGTTGCCTCGGATGTGTTATGCCGCCATCTTGCGAAGCCCTTATGCGCACGCCCGCATCCGCAACATTGACACTTCCAAAGCTGAGAAAGCCGAAGGCATTGTCGCCGTCCTCACGGGCAAGGACATTTTGGGCAAAATCAGACCGCTCCCTTGCGCAGCGCACCCTGTCCCTGAGATGAAGACACCGACCCATTATGCGTTGGCGGTCAACAAGGTCTACTTCGTCGGTCATCCTGTCGCTGTCGTCGTCGCCGAAGACCGTTATCTTGCCCGCGATGCGTTGGACTTGATTGAAGTGGACTACGAGGAACTGCCGCCCGTCACTGACCCTCAAAAGGCGTTGCAGCCTGACGCTCCTATCATCCATGAGGACTTGGGCACTAACTTGGCGTTTGAGTGGAAGATTGAAGGCGGCGATGTGGATGCCGCCTTCGCGCAAGCGGAAGTCGTCGTTCGCCAAGAGTTTGTCAACCAGCGACTGATTCCTGTGCCGATGGAGCCAAGGTGTGTCCTCGCCGAATGGGATGCAGGCAATCGGTTGCTGACCATCTGGACTTCCACGCAAATTCCCCACCTCGTTCGCTCACTGGTGGCGGGAATGCTTCACCTGCCCGAAAACCATGTCCGCGTCATCGCTCCCGATGTGGGCGGCGGGTTCGGTCAAAAGTTGCAGGTGTATGTGGAAGAGGCGCTGATAGGCTACTTGGCGATGACTTTGGACCGACCTGTCAAGTGGACAGAGACGAGGCGAGAAAACTTCATGGCATCCATTCATGGGCGTGACCAAGTCGGCGTGATGGAGTTGGCGCTCAAACGCGACGGGACGATTTTAGGGTTGCGCTACGAAGTTATTGCCGACATGGGCGCTTACTACCAATTGTTGACGCCTGCCATCCCAACGCTGACGGGCTTGATGCTTTGCGGCGCCTACAAAATCCCTGCCGTGCGCATGAGCAAAAAAGCCGTCTTCACCAACAAGATGAGCACCGACGCTTATCGGGGAGCGGGACGCCCTGAGGCGACTTTCCTTTTGGAGCGGATGATGGACTTGGCGGCAAAAGAGTTGGGCGTAGACCCTGCAGAAATCCGCCGAAAGAATTTCATCCCACCTGACGCCTTCCCCTACACGACCCCTCACGGCATCACCTACGATTCAGGCAACTACGAGGAGGCGCTTAATCGGGCTTTGGAGTTGGTGGAGTATGAGAAGTGGCGCAAGGAGCAACAGGAAGCCCGAAAGCAAGGGCGCTATATCGGCATCGGCATCTCGTCGTATGTGGAAATTTGCGGGATGGGTCCGTCCAAAGCGATGCCTGCTGGCGGTTGGGAAAGTGCGACCGTGCGCGTTGAACCTTCGGGAAAAGTCGTCGTCTTGACAGGTGCTCACCCTCACGGTCAAGGCGAAGAGACGAGTTTCACCCAAATCGTCGCCGAAGAGTTGGGCGTGGCACCTGAGGATGTGATGGTCATTCACGGCGACACGGAGAAGGTGCAATATGGCATCGGCATCTTCGGCAGTCGGGGCTTAGCCGTCGGCGGCACCGCCGTTTACATAGCGGCACAACGCGTTAAGGAGAAGGCGCGAAAAATTGCCGCTTTCTTGCTCAATGTCAGCGAGGGAGAAGTGGAGTCAAAAGACGGCACTTTTGTCAGCCGCCATGACCCCAGCAAATTCGTCACTTGGCAGCAAATTGCCGCCGCCGCTTACGACCCCAAAAACTACCCGCCTGACATGGAGCCAGGGTTGGTGGCGACAGCGTTTTATGAGCCGAGCAACTTTACCTTCCCATCAGGGACGCACATTTGCGTTTGCGAGGTGGACATTGAGACGGGCGAGGTGAAAATCCTGCGCTATGTCGCCGTGGACGATTGCGGCAAGGTCGTCAACCCCCTCTTGGTGGAGGGACAAATCATTGGCGGCATCGTCCAAGCCTTCGGGCAGGCGATGATGGAGCGGTGCGTTTACGACGAGAACGGGCAACTGTTGACAGGCGAATTGACTGACTACCCCATCCCCAAAGCCCACAACGCTCCCAAAATCCTTGTTGACCGCGTGGAAACGCCTTCACCCGTCAATCCGCTGGGCGCCAAAGGTGTGGGCGAAGCAGGCACCATCGGCGCCACTCCCGCTTTCATCAACGCCGTCTGCGATGCCTTAGAGCCTCTGGGCATCCGCCACATTGACATGCCCTTAACGCCTGCCCGCGTCTGGAAAGCCATCCAAAAAGCCCGACAGCCGTAGTATTGGTCATTCGCTCAAAACGGAGGTGAAGGGCGATGTTTCCCGCACCTTTTGAGTATCATGCGCCGACGACGCTGCAGGAGGCGTTGCGGTTGCTGGCGCAACACGGCGACAACGCCAAAGTCTTGGCGGGCGGGCAAAGTCTGGTGCCGATGATGAAGATGCGCCTTGCCACGCCCGCCGTCGTCATTGACCTGAACCGCATCGCCGACCTAAGTTACATCCGCGAAGAGGGCGAAGTTATCGCCATCGGGGCGATGACGCGCCACTACGAGGTGGAAACTTCCGAGTTGCTAAAGCGGCGCTGCCCGCTGCTTTCGGAATGCGCCGCCCACATCGGCGATGTGCAAGTGCGCAACCGAGGCACCATCGGCGGCTCATTAGCCCATGCCGACCCTGCTGCCGATTACCCCGCCGCCATCCTCGCTTGTGACGCAGAAATCAAGGTCATCAACCCAAACGGCATTGAGCGGGTAATCAAAGCCACCGACTTTTTCGTGGATTTGTTCACGACGGCGTTGCAGCCTAACGAACTGATCACTGAAGTGCGCATCCCTGCCTTTGCGCCCAAGACGGGGAGCGCCTACCTAAAAATGGAGCAACTGGCGTCGGGCTTTGCGCTGTGCGGCGTGGCGGTGAAGGTGACGATGGATGGTGGCGCCATTCAAGATGTTCGCGTCGGCATCACGGGCGTGGCGCCCAAAGCCTACCGTGCCTTCGCTGTGGAAGACGCTTTAAAGGGCAAATCACCTGACCCATCAACGGTGGAACAGGTAGCGCAGCACGCCGCTGATGGCGTCACTCCTCTGGAAGACATCCATGCTGACGCCGAATATCGGGCGCATTTGGCGCGGGTGCTGACAAAGCGGGCGTTGCTGAAAGCCATAGAGCGGGCACAAGCATCGTAAGGCGATGAAAGTTTCCTGCCGAAAAAACAAACTCGCAAGTGGTGAAACGCCATGAAAGTTGAGAAGTTGGTCGTCACTGGCGTCATCAAAAATGGGGTCGTTGTGCCTGAAGGGGAGTTGCCCTTGCCCGAAGGCACTCGCGTGGACATCGTTTTCCCGCCCGGCTATGACGACCTCCCAGAAGAGTTCTGGCAGGAGATGGCGATGTGGGAGCGAGCCAGCGATGAGGACTTTGGTCGCTGGATTGCAGAGATTGAGAGGGGAGAGCAATGCGGCGAGGAGAAATCTGGTGGGTAAGGCTGCCGCCGTCCAATGGGCACGAACAGGCAGGGGAACGACCGGCTATCATCGTGCAGGATGACGCCTTTATAGCAACCTTGCCAATGGTGCTCATCGTGCCATTGACAGGTGCTCTCAATGCGGCTCGTTTTCCTTGCACTTTGGTCATCCAACCTGACCCGCGCAACGGTCTCCTTCGCCCATCCGTTGCCCTCGTCTTTCAAATGCAGGCGCTGGATAAGCGTCGTTTCCTCCGCCGCACAGGTGAACTGGATGCTGCGACCCTCTCGCAAATTTGGGCGTTGCTGGACAACTTGCTGGGACGGTGAAGGAGGGTGAGGGTGCAAGGACAATGGCTGTTTGAAGCGAAGCGGGAAGAAGTCTGGCAAACGCTGACGGACCCGAACATCGTCGCCCGATGCATCCTTGGCTGTGAGAAGATGGAGGCGATGGGCGATGAGACTTATCTGGCGACGATGGCGGTCGGCGTTGGGTCGGTGAAGGGGCGCTTCACCGCTACCATTCGCCTGACTGACCAGCAATTTCCAGAGCGTTATCGGCTCCTCGTAGAGGCGAAAAGTCCCGTCGGGTTTGTCAAGGGCGATGGCATCATCACCTTGCAAGCGGTCGCCGAAGGGCAAACGCTGGTGAGCATTGACGGCGGGGTGCAAGTCGGAGGCACTTTGGCGTCCGTTGGGAGTCGGCTCATCCAAGCGACTGCCAACTTGATGCTCAACCGCTTCTTTGAAGCGATGCGCCAGCAAATCGTCGGCAAGGAAGGTCAAAGTGAACCGCCACAGCCAACCATTGCCGAACAAACTGAGGACGCCGAAAATTCGGGAAGCAAAGGGAGCGTCGGCTAAAAGCCGACGCATTTTTAAACCTTCCGAACGACTCCGCGGTCGCCAGCAAGGAAATTGCGGCGACCGTCTAACCTGTCCCAACTTCGTCGCTTTCCCGCAAGGACACGGTCTTGGGACTTGATGCCCTCAGGGAACGGATGTCTTCGTCACTCAACTCCGTTTTGCCCTCAGCGCCGATTTGGATGGCAAGTTTCTCGTCAGCCACAATGACCACTTCATCGCCCAGCGAAACAAACTTCGCCAAGTCAGGGCGCGCTTGAACAAGTTGCAGGACGGCTTTGCTGAACTGTCGGATTTTGAGCACTTGTTGCCTTTGCGGGTCAAAACGCAGGTCAATCCATTGCTTGCCTTTTTGGACGAAGGCATGGCTGCCGATAACCTGCATTCCCGCCACGACTTTGACTTCACCAGTTTTCTCAAGGAAGGCTTGAGCGGCTGCGCTGGGTGCTCCCATTTTCATCCAAACAGGTGCTGTCATACCGAATTGCATCCTCACAGGTGCTTGATTGCCCATCGCCAAATCGTAGTTGGCTGTCGCCCGCTGCAGGACTTGTCGGTTGAGGGCTTGCGCCACTGCCCACGCTCCCGTCATGGCTTCCGATGCCGTTCGCAATGTCATATCTGCTTGCCTTCTCAGTTCAGCCAATGGTGCGGTCGGTTCGGTGACGAGGAAAGCGGTGAATTCTGTCAAGACGCCGAATTCCTTTGACAACCTCACGATTTCGTCCACAAGTTCAGGGATGCGACCTTTCGTTGCGATTTCGTCCAGCAAGTAGCCGATTTTGCGGGCAGCCCAGATGCGGGGCACGAAATCGTGCTCGGTCTCCCGTTCGGGAAACTCAACGGTGAAGGTGTAAGTTTGCTCCCTGCCACCGATTTTGCCCGACACACGGACGGTTGCCTTCCCGCTGCCAGCGTAAGAACCCGCCAAAACGACCTCCGTGCCTTTGAACAGGTCGGGAACTTGTTGCGGGTAGACATCGCGAACTCGCACGCCGTCAAAAGCCACCGTCACATCTGTCAACACGGGTTCACTCAACAGCGTGAACAGGTCGGCGATTTTCCCTTCAACGCTTTCATTCGGTCGGACATAAATGCTTGCGCCGCTGTTTTCACTTGCCAGCCTGTCAAGGAAAACTGCATTCACATCGTAGCCGACGCCGAAGACGAAAATGCGGACCTTCGCTTCGTTGGCTTTTCTCACATTCGCCAAAATCCGCTCAATGTTCGTCTCGCCGATCGTCGGCAAACCGTCCGTCAGAAACATCACATATCTGGGTCGGTTGCGGTCAGCGAGCAGCGGTAACGCTGTCAGGAGAGCCTCGTTGATGTTCGTCCCGCCTTGCGCCTTTAAGTCCGACACGAACCTAATCGCCTCTCGCTTGTTCTCCTCCGTTGCGGGTCTCAACTCGCGCCAGAGCAAATCGGGGTCTTCGTTGAAGACGATGACACTGAAGCGGTCGTCGGGGTTCAACCGCTCAACGCAGAATTTGAGGGCTTCTTTCGCCTGCTCAATTTTCTCGCCGCTCATGCTTCCCGTTCGGTCAAAGACGAACAAGATGTCTTTGGGCAAAACTTTGCTGAGTTCCCACTCAATTTGCGGCGAGAGGAAAAGCATGAAGTAGCCATCTCGGTCGGGTCGGTTGCGGTAGGGCAAAAGGGTGACGCCGAACTCGCCTTCGGCGACGCTGTAGTAAAGCACGAAGTCTTCCTGTTCCTTGACATTGCTGGCTTCGTAACTGACGACGGCTTCATGCTCGCTCGGTCGCCGAACGGAAATCGGGTGCGTCGGTGAGTAAACAGTTTTGATGGGCAAGCGGGAGCGAATTCGGATAGTGACGGTCGCTTTGCGAAGGGGCTTTTCCGACAACCGCTCAACACGCATCGGGTAGACGAACCTGTAGGTGTTGCCCTGTCGGCGCAAAAGTTGGTCATAACGGACGACGACTTCCCGTTCGCCGTTTGGTGGGAACGGGAAAATGCGCAGCCGAAAAGTTTGCCTGTTGACGAATTCCAGCAACGCTGGGTCGCGCCTTGTTCCGACAATCCGCTCGTAAGTCCGAACCGCATCTTCTCGGCTGAGCAATTCCGCCTCGTAAGTTTTGCCGTCAATGACCAAAGCCAACCTGTTGACAGCGGCGTTTTCAGGTGCAGGGAACAAGTAGATGCCTTCGCGCTGGTAAGGTGCTTCGTTGACGAAAGTTTGCCTTGCGGTCACTTGAGCCACGCCATCGGTGATGTTCGCTTCCATGTGCCGAAACTTGATGGAAAAGCCGGGAACAGGCAGAGGGCGAGGAATTGGCGGTCGGTCATCAGGTGGCGGGACGACGATGCCGCACGCCAAGGCAATCATCGGTGTCAAAACAATCGCCAAAACCAAACTGCTCAAACGCATGACTATGCACTTCCCGACACTTTGCGTTCGCCGACCTTTGGACGGACAAGGCAAGTCAAATCGTTCCAACACGCGGTAGGGCACGGCTTTACGCCGTGCCGACGACAACTTTGCATCCAGTCAGAGCGGCTATCGGCAGCGACATCGTTAGCCAACTTTTTCAGAACCCGCACCGAGGGAAGGGAGCGCAGGGTCAAGGTGCGGTCGGTGATTCGTCCAAGGAAGGAGGCAATTGCTCCAGCCACTCTGTCGGTCGTCCCAGCCAAGGGCAACGGTCGGTCAAGGCGACAAAGGTTTCCAAAAGTTCGTGAAAGAGCAAGGCGGAAGTGACGACCCAAGTTTTCTCTGCCCGATAACTTCGCCCCCATCCGCCGTCCAAAAATTGCAGCCCTGCCAACATCGGTAAGGCTTTGGCGATTTGAACCCTGGCTGCGGGCAAAGGGCAAACGCCCAAACCGAACAGGATGGCGTAAGTCGCTTCAGGGTTGACAAACCATTCACCTCGTTCCGATTGATGGTCAGCCAGCCAATTGACCAACCGCTCCACTGCTGCCTGAACGGTGGCTGTCTCCAAGCGACTGATCGCCAAGGCGTGAAGGGCGTGGGCAGTGCAAGGGAGGCAACAAATTTCGCGGCTCTGAACGACTTGGCGGGCGACCCACTGGACAGCCCGCTGCACCCAGTAACTTTCCCGTTCCCACCGCAAAAGACCGCAAAGGGTGAACGCCGTCACGCCGATGGCGAAAGGCGAAAAGCGCACTTCTTCGCCCCAAAGGGTAGGATAACTCGTCGGCACTGAGGGCAACTCCCAAAAGCAGCCGTCAGGGTCTTGCCGCTCCTTCACCCATCGCAAGGCTTTGACGATGGCGGGATGGTCGGGAGGCGCATCCAATTCCGCCAGTTGCAAAAGGCGCAAACCTGTCCAACCCAGCGAACTGCGAAAGCCGCCGCGTGGGTATTGTTCGCCGACGATACCTTTGATGAGCCGAAGGCGGAGGGGTTCATCGCGTTTAAGTTTCAAGCCGAGCAGTTTCCGTCGGGCGGCGATGCCCGCCCAACTCAGATGTCGCCAAAGAAAGGCGAAAGGATGACGGGGTTTTTCGGCAATCACCGCTTGCACCCATTTGAGCCGCTCTTTGGGGTCTAACCAGCGACACCATTCGTCCATTTTTTCACCCACTCCCGCCCGACAGGCGTTTTTGCGGCGCCGTTTGGATGCTGTCATGCCCGAGAGGCGATGGCAAGAGGAGGGGAGAGCGGCAAATTTTTTGTCGCCAAAGGAGGATGTTCGGGAAATCACGCCTTGAATGACCGCTACCATCGTCATTGTCGCGGCTGATAGCCGCTCCGACAGAGGGCAGGATGAAGGTTGGAGGGAGCGTCGGTTTGCCTCTCCGCTGGAGTGGCTATCAGCCACGACGCACAAAACCTATCCCATGGCTTTCCGAACACACTCCCGCCAAAGTGAAAGGGGAAGGTGACGACGGGTGAAGATTTACACCGACATCGCATCCGTCCCGAAAGCGGAACGGGGCATCAGCATCGGCGTTTTTGACGGCGTCCATCGGGGGCATCAAGCCTTGCTCCGCCAACTGCTCGCCGAAAGCCGTCGGAACGGTTGGCGGGCAATGGTGCTCACTTTCGCCAATCACCCACAGGAAATCTTGAACCCGCCACCGCCGCCCTTGCTGACGACGGTGGAAGAGCGGATGCAACGGTTGAGAGAACTCGGCATAGACGAAGCCCTCCTCTTGCCCTTCACCGAAGCGTTGTCGCACTATTCGGCGGAACGCTTTTGTCGGGAAGTTTTAGTGGAAGCCTTAGGGTGTCGGTTGTTGGTGGCGGGGGCGGATTTTGCTTTGGGGCATCGCCGAGAGGGCACGATTTCTCGCTTGCAAGAGTTGGGAAGGCAATTGGGTTTTCAAGTCGTGGTGGCGCCGACGGTGTGTCACGAAAGGCAACCGATTTCCAGCAGCCATATCCGCCAGTTGCTTTTGAACGGGCAAATAGAGCGCGCCAACGAACTTTTGAGCGCTCCGTTCCGATTGACAGGCACCGTCGTTGCCGGGGCGGGACGAGGAAAGGCGTTGGGTTTCCCGACCATCAACTTGCAAATTCCGTCAGGCAAGTTACTTCCCCATCACGGCATTTACGCCGGCAAAGCGCATTTGCCTGAAGGCGTTTGGGACGCTGCCGTTTACATCGGCGTCCGCCCTTCCTTCAATGAGGCGACGCCCGTCGTGGAAGCCCACTTGCTGGATTTTGAAGGCACCATCTCCTATGGCACTTCTGTCACCGTTGAATTGCTTGCCTTTGTGCGGGAGGATCGCCGCTTTGAGAGCATAGACGCCCTCGTTGAGCAAATGCGCGCCGATGTTACGACCGTGCGGGAACGGTTGCGGGGTTGACCGATTAGGACAGTCGGCGTGTCCAGACTTCTTCTGGCGCCCAAGCCCGCACCTCTTGGGCGACAGGCTTCATCTCCCCATCCATGCCCATCATCCTGACCCCCGCTTTTTTGCCCCGCACTTCCGGCGGCTCTAAAGCGGCACAGGGCGTCCCAAAGCGCGGCTTGGCAAAAGGCAAGTGGGTCGTCCCACGAGCAAGGATGTGTTCGTGGTTGGCAGCATCACCCTCATACGGGATGCCATGATTCCAAGGCACCCAAGAGCGAGCGTTGCAATAGTGGCTAACAAACGCCCGTCGCCATCGCTCCTTGCTTCGGTTGGGATAAGAGCGATGCAAGATGTGCCCGTGAAAGAACGCCACATCGCCTGGCTCCAAAACCACGGGCACCCACTCATATCGCCGCGCAATTTGGCTGAGGGTGTTGAGTTCGTCGTCCATGTGGCTGACATTGTGGGCGACGGACAAGTCGGCGAAAGCGCCATCGGCGTGGACGAAGCCGTGTTGCTCGTCAGGAGGCGGATAGATGGGCTCCACATGCGAGCCCACCGCCATCCACAAGCAACCGTTTTCTTCGTCGGCAGCATCCAACGCAATCCATGCGCCGATGAGGGTGTCGGGGTAGGTCGTGATGTAGTAAGCGTCCTGATGCCAACCTTGTCCGCCTTTGCCAGGTGGGTTGAAAAAGAGCATCGTTTGCAGCGCCAAAACATCGGGACCGATGAGGGCTTCCAAGACATCCAAGACACGAGGGTGCAACAAAAAGCGTTCGGCGACAGGGTCAACGCGATGGAGCATGTGGATGCGGGTGAAGCGGGTGAGGAGTTGCTCTTGCGTGGCGTTAGGAGGAGGCGGGTCAACGCCAGGGATTTGCACCCGCCCATAAAGCAAATCCATCGCATGCTCCTTGAGTTCCTCAACCTCGTCTTTTGGGACGAGGTTTTTAACGACGAGGAAGCCATCTCTCCAATAGCGGCGGTATTCGTCCACACTGACCTTGTATCGGTCAGGGCGCTGCGGTGCCAGAACCCGATATGACATCACCCACTCCCTCCTTGTGCCGTCGGATGTGGCAGCGACAGTAACTCGGAAACCGTCACGAAACGATAACCCTGCCTTCGTAACCCGTCAAGGATGAGGGGGAGCGCCTTTACATCTTTCCAACGGGTGGGGATGCGCCCGTCGTGCATCAAGATGATGGCGCCAGGGTGGACAAGTCGGAAAACCCGTTGTGCCATCGCCTCGGGCGTCGGGGCATCGTGGTGGTCGGCGGAGACCGTCCAGAGGACGACAGTGAAGCCATAAAGTTGGGCGGCGGTGTGGACGCGATAGTTCAGGTAGCCGCGAGGCGGTCGGAACAATTTGGGGCGAACTCCCGTCACCCGCTTAATGGCGTCAGCGCCCTTGACAATTTCCTGACAAAGGGCATTCCAATCCTTGCGAGGCAAGTCGGCAGGGTGTGAGTAGGTATGGTTGCCAATCTCGTGCCCTTCGGCGACGATGCGGCGCGCCAAATCGGGGTAGCGTTCGGCGCGGGCACCGATGAGAAAAAAGGTCGCCCGCACCCTGTAACGCTTGAGGATGTCCAAGATTTGCGGCGTGAACACTGGGTGCGGTCCGTCGTCAAAGGTCAAGGCGACGACTTTGGGCAAAGGATGTTGGGCATGGTGCCATTCCCATTCCGCCAGCATCAACGCCATCCCGATTGCCAGCAGCAATAGCAACCCTCGGCGTCGTCCCATGTTCGTCAGTCACCCCATTGATGCTTCACCCCAGAACGCGCACGGCGTAAACTTGGGTCGTCCCGCTGACATCGCTGTCGTAAACGACCCAACTTTCGTCAGCGCTCCAAGATGGATGCGGATGCGTCCACTGCGGACCGTAAACGGTGTCCGCCTTCGCTTCCATCCACGAAAGCGCCCAATCCTCTTTACCTGCCCGCTCAAAATCTTCCCGTGTCGCATAGCGAGTTTGCTGCCATTGAGTTCCTCGGCAAGACGCCTGCGGGTAGCAAAGGGTTCGCCATTGACCTGTTTGAACTTCCACGAGCAAAATGCCGATATCAGGGTGATTGGTGTCGCAAACGATGAGGCTGCCTGACTTGTTAGGGGCGATGTGCCAAGCGTTGAGGTCGGCGATGGTGACAATGCCTAAAGGTTGTGGGACAGGTTCGGCAGGTCGCAATGTCATCCGCTTGAGGGCAAAGCGCCAGTGGACAAAGGCTAACTCCAACCTTTCGCCCAGCCAAGTTTCGTGGACGATGAATTCGTCATTGCCGTGTTCGTAAAGGCAAGTGTTGCCGCTGCCATCGCGACGGATGAGCCACATGCGGGGGGCAGGGTCTTGGGCGTATTCAATGAGCGTTTCGTCGGCGGGACAAAACTGCGGATGGATGAGGGTTCGGTCGCTCTCAAAAATCAGGTCAGCCTTACTTCCGTCGGTCTTGGTGACGGCGAGGTAATTTCTGCCCTGCCACTTCATCGCCGTCACCAGCCATTCGCCGCTTTTGCTCAGGTTCACTTCGCCCAGTGAGGCACCGTCCCAGCGGGCGATTGTCCGCTCTTTTAGCGTCTCCAAGTTCACGGCTCGGATTTCGCCATGCGCCGTAAAGAGCAACTCATGCCCGTCAGGGGAAAGGTGACCTGAGTAGCCGTGAACGCCTTGCGGGTCATCGGTCAACTGGACGATTTCGCCTTTGGGGAAGCGTGCCTTGTAAAACTGCCAAGTGCCGCTACGGTTGGAGGCAAAAATGACCCAACCCATATCGGGCGTCGTAGGGCAAGTCAGCGGATAAAGGTGATGGTTGATGCTTTCATGCGCCGTCAGTCGGACGATGAACGCGCCTGTCCGTTCGTCTCGTAACTCCTTCGCTTCGCTGGGAAAGACCGCTCCCTTTCGGAACGCCAACATGATCACCCCCTTCGCTTTTCGCACGGCTTTCAGGGAAGGGGCAAGGAGACAGGCATGCCCGTCTCGTGAGATCGGACAGCGCCTTCGGCAATTTGGATCGCCCACTCGCCATCCTCACCCGTGCATAAAGGTTGCTTGCCTTCCCGAAGGCACTCAAGGAAATGCTCCACTTCCCGCCGATAGCCGTTGCTCGTTGCGCCCCAATCGCTTTGCCACTCGTGCGTTTCCACAGGCTCATCGCCCGCACCGTTCAAAAACAGCGCCGCCACTTTGCTCCCGTCGGGGGCGGGAAAGTGAATACTGCCGTGCGGACCGAGAATGTCCAAGTGCGGTCGGACGGAGCGGTAGCGGATGTAATTCCAGCCGAACCCAGGTGCTGTCCACGCTTCGCCCCAGACAGCGAGGTCGCCGCCAGCGTAGTCCACGACAAGGATAGTCGTATCCCAAGCGGTGGTGTCTTCGGGTTTGAAGCGGCGGAGTTTGGCGTAGACGCGGCTGGGTCGCCCAAAGAGCCAGTTCATGAAGTCCAGCCAATGGGAGTTCTCCCACAAAGTCCCGCCACCCATCTTGGCATCGTGCACCCATCGGGCAGGCGAACCGCGCACGACTGCCCACATGTCTCGGAAGACAGCGGGTCGCCCGATGCGGTTGAGCCACTCCTTGATTTTCTGGGCATCTTCGCTGAAGCGCATGACATAGCCAATTTGCAAGAGGACGCCCGCTTTCTTGACGGCTTCGTTCATCGCCCGACATTCAGCGACCCTCATCGCCATCGGTTTCTCGCAGAAGATATGCTTGCCAGCGTGAGCGGCGGCGATGACGATTTCAGCGTGATGACCCTGCGGGACTAAAACGAACACTGCCTTGACGCTCTCATCGGCGAGGACGGCGTGATAATCCGTCGTCCAGTGGGGGACAGAAAACTCCTCGGCACGCCGCTTTGCCCGCTCTTCGTCAATGTCGCAAACGACCCGAACTTGCACCTCGGGCAAACTGGTGAGCGTCCTCAGATGCGCCCCACTGATGCCGCCACACCCGATAACGCCGACCCCAAGGGTTCTTTCCATCCGTCATCCCCCCTCGTAAGGATGTTTCGGAAAGTCTTCGGCTCATGAACTTTGCCCTGCCGCTGCGTTAAACTTTGCCATGCACTCCCAAGCCCCGCAGAAAGTCTGGCAGACAAGGGGGGACTTACTTTGGCTATCGTGACGATGCGAGAACTTCTGGAAGCGGGTGTCCACTTTGGGCATGTGACGCGCCGATGGCACCCACGCATGCGCCAGTTCATCTTCGGTCAGCGGCAGGACATCTACATCATTGACCTGCACAAGACGCTGGCGCAATTAGAGCAAGCCTACGCCTTTGTGCGCGACACGGTGGCGAAAGGGGGGACGGTGCTATTCGTCGGCACTAAAAGGCAAGCGCAAGAACCCATTGAAGAAGCCGCCAAAAGTTGCGGGATGTTCTATGTGACGAGCCGATGGCTCCCTGGCACCCTCACCAACTTCGCCACCATCCGAAGCCGCATTGATTACTTGAACGAACTGCGGGAAATGGAGCGGAGTGGGTTGATGGATGTTTTGCCCAAGAAGGAGAGCGTGCGGTTGCGCAAGCAGTTGGCGAAACTGGAAGCGTTGCTGGCGGGCATTGAGAAGATGGAGCGGTTGCCCGACATCTTGTATGTCGTGGATGTGCGGCGGGAAGAGATCGCCATTCGGGAAGCCCGCAAACTGGGCATCCCTGTCATCGCCATCGTGGACACCAACTGCGACCCTGACTTGGTGGACTTTCCTATCCCGGGCAATGACGATGCTATCCGTTCCATCCGCCTGATCACGGACAAAATCGCTGAAGCGTGTCGGGAAGGACTTGCCTTGCGGGCAGCCTTAGCAAAGGAGGAGGCTGCCACCGAAATTGCGCCACCTGCGGAAGTGATCTCTTCGCCGACGGAAGGAGCAACGGTCGTCGCCGTCTCGTCGGAAGCGGAAGAAGAAATCCCACCCGAAGAACTGGCTCGCCTTTACGAAGCCTACTCCGAGCCGCCTGAGGAGAAGGCTTAAGGACACAAAACTTTCCAAAATCCAAAGGAGGTCGGAACAGTGGCTGCCAAAGTTTCTGTGGACGACATCAAGCGCTTGCGGGAAGAGACGGGCGCTGGCGTCATGGACTGCAAGCGAGCCTTGGAGCAAGCGGAAGGCGACTTTGAGAAGGCGAAGGAACTGCTGAGGGCAGCAGGCTTATTGAAAGCCGAAAAGAAGATGGGACGGGTCGCTCGTGAGGGGGTCATCGCTTGCTACATTCATCACGGCAACCGTTTAGGGGCGATGGTGGAACTGAATTGCGAGAGCGACTTCGTTGCCCGCACCCCAGAGTTCCAGCAACTGGCGCAAGAAATCGCCATGCAAGTGGCGGGCATGAACCCGCAATACATCTCCCGTGAGGATGTGCCCCCTGAAGTCGTCGCCGAACAACGCCGCCTTTTCTACGAGCGGGCTATCGCCGATGGGAATTCCCCTGAAGATGCTGAACGCATCACCGAAGAGCGGCTCAACAAGTTCTTTGAGGAAGTCTGCCTGTTAGAGCAAGCCTGCATCCGCGACGATAGTAAAACGGTCGGCGAACTGCTCCGAGAAAAAATCGCTCTCTTTGGCGAGAACATCGTCGTGCGACGCTTCGTGCGGATGGCGGTGGGCGATTAGCGCAAATGGGGGCGAAAAGGAGATGGTCGCAACACCCCGATGGCGTCGGGTTGTCCTGAAGATGAGTGGGGAAGTTTTAGGGGGCGAAAACGGTTTTGGGCTGGATGATGCTGTCATTAACCGCATCGCCGACGAAATTCGGCAAGTGCATGCCTTGGGGGTAGACATCGGGATCGTCGTCGGGGGCGGCAACTTTTTTCGGGGCGTAGAAGCCGCCGTGAAGCGGGGAATGGATCGCGTGACGGCGGACAACATCGGGATGCTGGCGACAGTCATCAACGCCTTAGCGTTACAAGAGGCTTTAGAACGGCTGGGTTTGGAGACGCGGGTGATGAGTGCCATTGAAATTCGGGCAGTCTGCGAGCCCTTTATCCAGCGGCGTGCTTTACGCCATTTGGAAAAGAGACGGGTCGTGATTTTCGCCGCCGGCACAGGTCACCCCTTTTTCTCCACCGACACCGCAGCGGTGCTGCGGGCGGCACAAATTCGGGCGGAAGTGATCTTGAAGGGCACGGATGTGGATGGCGTTTACGACCGCGACCCCCACCTGAACCCCGACGCCCACCGCTTTGACCAATTGACCTTCGCCAAAGCCATAGAGTTGGGCGTTCGGGTCATGGACACAACGGCTTTCTCCCTCAGTTGGGAGCGCAACATCCCCATCATCGTCTTCAACATCACCGTGAAAGGCAACTTTGTTCGGGCGGTGTTGGGTGAACCTGTGGGCACTTTGGTTAGTTAGTCCATCCTTTTGAGGCAGGTGATGGAGATGTTCGCAGAGGCAATCAAAAAAATCTTGACGGAAGCCGAGGAACGGATGCGAAAAAGCGTGGAGGTGACTTCCCAAGAGTTGGCATCGCTGCGAACGGGGCGGGCATCGCCTGCTATCTTGGACGGCATCAAGGTGGAATACTACGGGGCGCCTTACGAAATCCGCGAACTGGCGACCATCACCGTCCCTGACCCAAGAACCCTCGTCATTGACCCTTGGGACAAGCAGATGTTGGAGCCAATCCGAAAAGCCATCACCAACTCGCCTCTTAGCCTCAACCCCGTCAACGATGGCAAGGTGTTGCGCATCCATCTCCCACCTTTAACGGAAGAGCGGCGAAGGGAATTGCTGAAAGTCGTCAACCAACGGGCAGAGCACGGTAAAATCGCCATCCGAAACATCCGCAAGGATGCCCAAGAGGAATTGCGAAAACTGGACAAGCAACCGGGCATCTCCGAAGACATGCTCCGAAGGGCAAGGGAAGAACTGGACAAACTGACGGAGCGCTACACCAAAAAGGTGGACGAATTGCGGAAAGCAAAAGAGCAGGAGGTCATGGAGAGTTAATGGGGGAAATCCCGCAAGTGGTCGGAAGACGCCAATCGGATGCCCTCGCTCAATTAAAGGCGGCAGGGTTTGAGAAAATTCGGGTCATCCCGACCCGTCCGCCAAAAAGCCGTTATCGGGGAGAACCTGCCCATTGGCGGGTCATTCGCCAGCGACAACAGGGCGACGAGGTGGAACTGGTCGTCACGCCCGAATGGTTGCCTTTTCGGGATGGTGCCGAGGGAAAGGTGGCGGGCGGTTGACAAGGTAGGAGGTTAGAGGTCAGAAGCCGAAAAAACTTTGACGGTGTAGGTGAGGACACATTGACGGAAGCGGAACAATGGGCGCATTTGAGCGAATCGGAGTTGAAGAGATTGTTGGACATCGCCAAGTTGCCCCGCCATGTCGCCATCATCATGGATGGCAATCGGCGTTGGGCGCGGCGGCGGGGCTTGCCTGTCCTTCAAGGGCATCGGGCAGGGGCAAGAGCAACCCGCCAAGTCGTGGAAACCTGTGTGCAATTGGGCATCCCTGTCTTGACCCTTTACGCTTTCTCTACCGAAAATTGGCGTCGTCCATCTTTGGAGGTGCAAGCGCTGCTCCGATTGATTGAGAGCACCTTGCGAAGGGAGCGGGCGGAACTTCATGCCAACGGCGTTCGCATCCGCCACATCGGCATCCTTGACGGGCTTCCTCCGACCTTAGTGGCGGCTTTGCGAGAGAGTGAAGAAATGACCCGTGACAACCGTGCCCTTATCCTGAATGTCGCCATCAACTATGGCGGTCGCAACGAATTGGCGAGAGCGATGCGGGCGGTGGCGCAAAAAGTGATGGAAGGCACTCTTGTCCCTGAGGCGATAGACGAAGAGGTCATCGCCGCCCATTTGGACACCGCCGGTCTTCCTGACCCCGACTTGCTCATCCGAACGGGCGGTGAACAACGGGTCAGCAACTTTTTGCTTTGGCAAATCGCCTATACCGAACTTTACATCACGCCGACTTTGTGGCCTGACTTTGACCGACGGGAATTTTTGCTGGCGCTTTTGCATTATCAACATCGGGAGCGACGCTTTGGAGGGGTCGCCCATGCGCCGCGATAGGGGCTTGACGGAGTTGATTTTCCTCGTCGGCTTGCTCCTTCTGCCCTTGGACAATTACTTTTGGGGGGCAGGGTTACCCGCTTTGCTCCTTGCGTCCGCCCTCGCCTACGGAATCGCTTGGGAGTTGCCCCGTTTGCTCTTCGCCCGAAAAGTTGGGGCGGCTGACCAATTGAGTGCCTCAGTGGCGCTAACTTTCGTCCTCCTTTGCTTTTATCTGGGCAAAAGCGATCGGGCGGTCGCTCAAATGATTCAAGAGGGGGGGCAATCCGAGGCGTTCCTTTCGCCTCTTTGGCTCATCAACGATGGCGTGTTGCTTGCCCTGACCATCGCTGTCGTGATGGTGCTGCTGGCGTTGACGACCATCTTGTTACATTTGTGGCAAGGTGGGCGGGACGGAGGAGAGTCCATAGGCGCAAAGTTGCGTCAATTTTTCGTCCAAGATGTCGGCAGTGCCTTGATGGGCTTGGTCATCGGATTGGGTGGGGGAGCGTGGGCGGTCTCTGTCGCCACTCAAGGCGTTAAAGTGGGTCTCGCCACTTGGGTCGCCATGTGGGGGACGGTGCGCCTTTCGGGCTTGTCTTTTTCTTCGGTTCGGTGGTTGGCGGCGGTGTTGGGGGCGGCGATTTTTGCGGGTTTGATGACCCTTGTCGGTGGGTCGTTGCGGCTGGCGCTCACCGCTGCCCTCTGGGGTTTCGTCATCGCCTGTGCCCATCTTTTGGTCCTCACCCTTTTGCAGGCGGTCATGCAGCGTCAGGGGAAGGAAGAGGCTTGGGCGTTGGAGCGGGTGTCTCAGCGACCAAAGGAAGCGCCTTTCTATGTGCCTTGGGTCGGTTTCTACACCCTTCGCTTTGTCGGGTTGGTCATTGCCTTTTTTGCCGTTGGGGCGGGATGGCTGTGGGGGCTTCGCTAAAGCACTCTCTTGACTGCGAGGCGAAGAGCGATGGGAGCGCTGTCGGCTTTCTTTTTGGCATTGCTGGGCATTGGCATCTTGATTTTGGTGCACGAGTGGGGGCATTTTTGGGTGGCAAGGCGGGTGGGGTTGACAGTGCAGGAGTTTTCCATCGGGGTCGGTCCGTCCCTCTTAAGGTGGCAGGGTAGGGATGGGGTCGTTTATCGTCTGCGGTTGTTCTTTTTGTTTGCGGGTTTCGTCCGTATCGTGGAAATTGAGCAAGACCTGTTGCAAAAGCCGACCTCTCCTTTTGCCCGCCCGACGAAGGACCTTTTGCGCCGCATCGCCGTCATCGCCGCCGGTCCTGCCACCAATTTTTTGCTGGCAATCTTGCTCTTTTTCGTCTTCAGCCTTTGGGAGGCGGGGTTGCGCTTCACGACGGAAATTGCGACGGTCGTTCAAGGAAGCCCTGCCGAAAAGGCGGGGTTACGACCTGGCGATGAAATCGTCGGGCTTGCGTTCCTGCGCCCTCTCACTCCCGCATCGTCTTTCTTCAAGGAGACGCTGCACCTTTACATCACCAACCATCCTCAAAAACCCATTCGCCTTTGGGTGCGGCGGGATTTTCAAGAGATGCAGGTGACGGTCGTTCCCAACAAGCGCGTCATTCCCTTCTTGACTTACCGACCCGACCCGAAAGCGAAAGGATGGCGGCGATGGCTGCAGCGTTGGCTGGGGCGGATAGAAACGCGCCCTGCTGGATTGATTGGGGTCGTCTTCAAGGCAGAGCCCATCCCCGCTCTTTCCATGGGAGAGCGGTTAAGGCGGGCGTTCCCGCTAACTTTAGCGCATCTGGGCGACGCCGCTCGGCAAATCACCTTGCCCTTAACCCAACCCGTGTTGCTGCGGGAGGTGTCAGGACCCATCCGCATCGTTTACGAAGTCGTCGCCTCCCGTTGGCGGGGATTGATGGAGCAAATTCGCCTCTTCGCTTTCATCAGTTTCGCCATCGCTGTCCTTAACTTGTTCCCGCTGCCTTTGTTGGACGGCGGGCGCATCTTCTTCTTGCTTTTGGAGTTGGTCAGTCGCCGACGCGTTTACAACTTGGAACTCAAGGCGACCTACATCGGTTTCGCCTTCCTGATTGCCCTCATCTTGTTCATCACCCTCAAAGACCTGCATTTCGTCTTGCTGGCACGGGGGCAACCCTAACCTCCCTACCACCTTTTGGAGGTGACTTTCGTGCGCCTATCGCAATTGCTGTTTGTCAGTCTAAGAGAAGTGCCCGCAGAAGCGGAATTGGTCAGCCACCAGTTGCTTTTGCGTGCCAGTTTCATCCGCAAACTGTCGGCGGGCATCTACACCTACCTGCCTTTAGGTTGGCGGAGTTTGCTGAAAATCATCGCCATCGTCCGAGAGGAAATGAACAAAGCGGGCGCTCAAGAGTTGCTGATGCCCTTCGCCCATCCTGCCGAACTTTGGCAAGAGACGGGGCGATGGGACGAGTATGGCGATTTGCTGATGAAACTGCGCGACCGACAAGGGCGCTGGTTTTGCCTCGGTCCGACCCACGAGGAAGTCATCACCGATTTGGCGAGGCAAATGGTTCACTCCTATCGCCAACTCCCCCTCAACCTGTATCAAATCGGGACGAAGTTTCGGGACGAACTGCGACCACGCGGGGGGTTGATTCGCGCCCGCGAGTTCCTCATGAAAGACGCCTACAGTTTTGACCGCGATGAAGCGGGGTTGGACAAAAGTTTTGAGGCGATGCGCAAGGCTTACATCCGCATCTTCACCCGCTGCGGGTTGCCCTTCATCATCGTGGAGGCAGAAGCGGGGGCGATCGGCGGGACGGAAAATTTGGAGTTCATGGTCATTGCCGACAGCGGGGAAGACCGATTGCTGCAATGTTCGCGATGCGGTTATGCCGCCAACCGAGAGCGAGCCGAACGACGCCCCCCAGAGGGTTTGGAACGGCTCTTTGCCCAAGGGCAAGGAGAAGGGAAGGCGCCATTGCAGAAAGTCGCCACGCCCAACCGTCGGACGGTGGAGGAAGTCGCCGAGTTTTTGCGTGTCCGTCCCGACCAACTGGTCAAGACGCTCCTTTATGTCGCTGAAGATGGTCGGGTCATTGCGGCGATGGTGCGAGGCGACCACGAACTCAATGAGACAAAACTTGCCCGCGTCGTCGGGACAAAGGTGCGCATGGCAGATGCTCCCACAGTGGAACGGCTCACCGAAGCGCCTGTCGGTTTCGCAGGTCCCATCGGGTTGAAAGAGAAAGGCGTGTTGATGCTGGCAGATTACGACATCGCTTTCCTGCGGGATTTCGTCATCGGCGCCAACGAAGCCGATGCCCACTTCATCAACGCCAACTGGGGGCGCGACTTTGTCGTTGACCGCTTCGCCGATTTGCGCTTCGCCGAAGATGGCGACGGTTGCCCTCGCTGTGACGGCAAGTTGCAGATGCGCAATGCCATTGAAATCGGGCACATCTTCAAACTTGGCACCCGCTACAGCGAGCCGATGCGGGCGACCTTTGTGGACGAAGATGGCAAAGAGAAGCCGTTTGTGATGGGTTGTTACGGCATCGGCATCAGTCGCATCTTGGCGACCGTCGTGGAAGTCAGTCACGATGAAGACGGCATCATCTTCCCTATCAGCATCGCTCCCTTTGAGGCATGGATTTTGCCCATTGAAGCCGAGGGCGCTTTGCGCGACGCCGCTGAACACCTTTACGCTCAGTTGCTGGCGGCGGGTGTGGAGGTCGTGTTAGACGACCGTGACGAACGGGCAGGGGTGAAGTTCAAAGACATGGATTTGGTGGGCGTGCCCATCCAAATTGTCGTCGGTCGCTCGGTGCGGGAACGGGGTGAAGCAGAAGTGCGGTTGCGGCGTAACCGCAACGAACCGCTCTTTGTGCCTCTGGAAGGCGTGGTGGACACGGTGCTGCGATGGCGCCAGCAACTTTACGCCGAATTGATGCCCGCTGAAACGGCTTAGGAGGCAAGAGACTTATGAGCGTGCCCCGCGTGCTCATCGTCGCTGGCTCCGATTCAGGGGGTGGGGCGGGCATTCAAGCCGACTTGAAAACGGTCTCGGCGTTGGGTTGCTTTGGGATGACCGCCATCACCGCTTTGACGGCACAAAACACGACCGGGGTTTACGGCGTCGTAGAAATGACGCCTGAATTTGTCGCCTTGCAGATTGAGGTTTGCGTGACGGACATCGGTTGTGATGCCGTCAAGACGGGGATGCTCGCTAACGCTGACATCATCGTCGCTGTCGCCGAACAGGTGCGTAAGCATCAACTGCAACCGTTGGTCGTTGACCCCGTGATGGTCGCAAAAAGTGGGGCACCGTTACTGAAGCCTGAGGCGATGGAGGCGTTGGTCAAGGAACTGTTTCCCTTGGCGACCATCATCACACCTAATTTGCACGAGGCGAAAGCCTTGACAGGCAAAGAGGCGAAGTCCCTTGAGGACATGTATGACATTGCCGTGCAGTTGAAAGCCCTTGGTCCGCAATGGGTGGTCGTCAAAGGCGGACACTTGGAGGGAAGTGCGGAAGCGGTGGACATCCTTTACGACGGGACAACCTTCACAGAGTTTCGGGCACCTCGCTTTGAAACCCGCCACACGCACGGGACGGGGTGAATTTTTGCCTCCGCCATCGCCGCCGGTCTGGCGGCGGGGAAAGAGGTTCGGGACGCCGTCGCTCAAGCGAAGGAATTCATCACTGCCGCCATCAAAGAGGGGCTACCCTTGGGCAGAGGGCACGGTCCTGCCAACCCGATGGCGAAGTTGATTCCGCTCAAAACTTGCGGCACTACCCCGTCGTAAACTGAAGGCGGTTGAAAATTGCGAAAGGAGGTCGGTCGCAATGGCTTACATCATCTGCGAGCCGTGCATCGGCACTAAAGACCGAGCCTGCGTAGAGGCTTGCCCTGTTGATTGCATCCATCCGCGGGAGGACGAAGACCAAGGCGAAGTGATGCTTTACATCAACCCGGACGAGTGCATTGACTGTGGCGCTTGCGAACCCGTTTGCCCTGTCAATGCGATTTTCTTTGAGGACGATGTGCCCGACCAGTGGAAGCATTTCATTGAGATGAACCGCGACTACTACACCCTTTCGCCCGAAGAGTTTGAAGCCAAATGGGGTCGTCGCCCATAGTCGCACGACCCTTGGGCGTTTGCTGACGGTCTTGAAAGATGCGACAAGGGGCGCAGGGATACTGCGCCCCCTGCGTTTTAAAAGGTGCGGGGAGTGGCTATGTCTTTTCGGGATTTGCGGGACTACTTGCAAACGCTGGAGCGGCTCGGCGACCTTCGGCGCATCGGGGTGGAAGTGGATTGGCATTTGGAGATGACAGAAATCATTGACCGAACCGTTAAACGGGGCGGACCTGCCCTGCTTTTTGAGCGGGTGAAAGGTTACGACATTCCCGTCGCTGCCAACCTCTTTGGGACATGGGAACGGGTGAAGTTGGTTTTGGGAGGCGAGCCCGATGACATCGCCAAAGAAATCGCTGCCTTCCTCAAGCCCGAAATTCCCGAAACGCTTTGGGAGAAGGTCAAAGTCGTCCCTAAGTTGGCGCAACTGGCGAACTTTCCGCCCAAGCGGATTCGGACGGGTCCTTGCAAGGAAGTCATTCTGAGGGGCGAGAAGGTGAATTTGCTGGATTTGCCTATCCCTCAATGCTGGCCGAAAGATGGCGGGCGCTACATCACGATGGGGCTCGTCTTCACTCAGTCACCCGATGGCGGGAAAAACATGGGCTTGTATCGGTTGCAAGTGTTTGACGGGCAAACTCTGGGCTTCCACGCTCAGACCCACAAAGATGCCCGTCGCCATTTTGACCTTTGGGAGCGACAAGGCAAAGACATGCCCTGCGCGGTCGTCATCGGCGGTGACCCTGTCCTCGTTTATTGCGCCACCGCTCCGTTGCCAGAAGATGTGGACGAACTTTTGCTGGCGGGTTTTTTGCGCAAGCGACCCGTTGAGGTCGTCCCTTGCGAGACGGTGCCGCTGGAAGTGCCTGCCCATGCCGAAATCGTCATTGAGGGTTTTGTCAAGGCAGGCGAACGACGGCTGGAAGGTCCTTTCGGTGACCACATGGGCGTTTACTCGCAGGAAGGCGAATATCCCGTCTTCCATGTGACCGCCATTACCCGCCGTCGTGAGCCCATTTATTGGCACACCATCGTCGGTAAGCCCATCCAAGAAGATTACTGGCTGGGCAAAGCGACGGAGCGAATTTTCCTGCCCCTCATCCGCCTCATCCTGCCAGAAATCGTGGACATGCACTTTCCACCTGAGGGTGTTTTTCACAACTGGGCGATTGTGTCCATCCGGAAGCGTTACCCAGGTCACGCCCGCAAAGTCATGCATGGGCTTTGGGGACTGGGGCAAATGATGTTCACCAAGTGCCTCGTCATCGTGGACGACGATTGTGATGTGCATGACATGCGAGAAGTCCTTTGGCGGATGTTCAACTTCATTGACCCACAAAGGGATGTCGTCATCGTGGAAGGTCCTGTGGATGACTTGAATTTCGCCTCGTCTCTTTGGCGCTACGGCGGCAAGATAGGCATTGATGCCACCCGCAAATGGCGGGAGGAAGGGTTCCATCGTCCTTGGCCTGACGAGGTGACAATGACGCCCGAGGTCAAGGCGAAGGTGGATGCTTTGTGGGAGCGACTGGGGCTTCCATAACGACAAGGGCTAAGAAGCGTCGCTATGGGCGAAGATTTCCAAGTTGGCTCGGGGGACGATGACCCGCTCGCCATCGACCAGTTCTACTTCCGCCACCCGCGTCTGCGTCTCCGTTTCAATGGTTTGCGGTTCTGGGGGTAGAGCGACGACGCGCCCAAGTCGCCCGAAATAGGGGGCACGGATGAGACGGACGGGAGTGCCGATGGCTAATTCGCCGACCTTCACTGGCTCTTCTTCAGGGGCTTGCAAATCGTCAAGGGTGAGCCCGTCACGAGGGACGATCACTTCGGGGCGGATGACGCCCGCCCGAATTTGCGTCGCCCCGTTCAGCGAAGCGAGTTTGCCTTCCTGAGCGGCAAGCAACTCAAAGGTTCGGCGCGCCATCGCCAACTGCCCGAACCCTTCAGTGGTGATGAGGGTGAAGGGGATGGCTTCATCGCCTGTGATGGCGACACCTAATTCGTAACCGAGCAAGCGCTTTAAGTCACTGTCTTGGACGCTGCCAGCGATGAGAGCGACAGCGCCGACTTGTCGGGCGGCTTCTAACAAATTCCAATGGATGTGAGCGCCAACGATGAGGGCTTTTCCCCGATGTTCGTCGCTGAGGCGACTATCGCTGACGGTTTCATCAGGCGAACGGGCGAGGAGGGCAAGAGGAGCGTTGCGCTCACCCCCCAACCCAAAGATGCCTTGAATGAAAGTGCCCCTCGTAGCGATGACCGCCCCCTCCTGCGGCAACACTTCCACGACGAACCCTTGCAAATAAGCCGTCACTTCCACCGGCGTCGGGGGATGACGGATGCCAAGGTTGCCGGTCGTCTCCGAGACGAACTCTATCGTCCCACTGACAGGGGAAGGGACGCGGGTAGTGAGCAAGCCCCAAAGGCTTTTCCGCTCCGCAAGGGGTTCACCGGCTTGGACGGACTCACCCACCCGCTTGAGGAGGAAGCGGGGAAGTTCGTTGGGTTCTACACCCAGTTGTTCGGCGACCCGAACGGTCGTGACAGGACCAGGCAACTCCGTTCGGGCAATGACCTTGTCGGGAGAAACAAAGTCGCCCACTTGCACCAACACTTGCCCTTTGAGGGGCAAGCGGCGGACTTTCCGAACGACCGCATCAGCACTAATCGTCAAACCCGGCGTGTAAGCCGTTCCCATGCGGGTGCCTCCCAAATTTTCTGCCTAACTGCCCATCTGCCTAAACCAAAAGGCGTTCGGGGCTAAAGATTTGCCGCTTCAGGGCTTCCGACATCTCGTGGACATAGCGGTAGTAATCTTTGCGTTGCAGTTTGGAAGCGGCGGCTTCGTCTAAGATGAAAGTGACGCGGGGATGCAATTGGAGTGCTGAGGCGGGACACATGGTGGTGACGGGTCCTTCAATGGCTTTTGCGACTGCCTCGGCTTTCCCTTCTCCTGTCGCCAACAGGATGATTTTACGGGCTTCCAAAATCGTTCCGATGCCCATCGTGATGGCGTAGCGGGGGACATCTTCGGGTCGGTCAAAGAAACGGGCGTTGGCTTCAATGGTTTCGGGGGTGAGGGTTTTCACGCGGGTGCGCGATGCCAGAGACGAACCAGGCTCGTTGAAGGCGATATGCCCGTTATGTCCGATGCCCAAGATTTGCAGGTCAATCCCGCCTGCGGCTTTGATTTGCTCTTCATACCAGCGGCAGTGCTCAAAGGGGTCAGGTGCTAAGCCGTAAGGGACGAAAGTGCGGGCTTTGTCAATGTTGATGTGGTTGAAGAGGTGCTCGTCCATGAAGTAGCGGTAACTCTGCGGGTGGCGGGGGTCAATGGGGTAGTATTCGTCCAAATTGAAGGTCGTCACATGGGAAAAGTCCAACCCTTCCTCTCGGTGCATGCGAATCAATTCCCGATAGCAAGGGATGGGCGTAGAACCCGTCGCCAAACCCAAGACGGCGTTGGGTTTCCGCCGAATGAGGGCAGCGATTTGACGGGCAGCCTCTTTGCCAACGCTTTCGGCGTCGGGCAAAATGATGACTTCCATGAGGTCAACCTCCTTGCCAATGGATGACAGTAGGGGCGGAACCTAAAGCGGCTCCGCCCCGAACATTGTCGTTGAGATGAGGGGTTTAGTCGTAGACTTTGGTGACGATGCCAGCGCCGACGGTGCGCCCCCCCTCGCGGATAGCGAAGCGCAAGCCCTCCTCCAAGGCGACAGGGTAAATGAGTTCCACATCAAACTCCACATTGTCGCCGGGCATGACCATTTGGATGTCTGGGGGCAAAGTGATGACGCCCGTGACATCCGTCGTTCGGAAGTAGAATTGCGGGCGATAACCCGAAGTGAAGGGGGTATGGCGTCCGCCTTCTTCTTTGCTCAGGACATAGACTTGAGCGCGGAATTTGGTGTGGGGCTTGATAGACCCTGGCTTAGCGACGACATGACCTCGGCGCACTTCCCGTTTGTCCACTCCCCGCAGCAGCAACCCCACATTGTCGCCGGGCTGGGCTTCGTCCAAGACCTTGCGGAACATTTCAATGGAGGTAACGACGGTGCGGCGAGGTTCGGGGGTGAAGCCGACGATTTCCACTTCCTCGCCGGGACGCAAAATCCCTCGTTCCACGCGTCCCGTAACGACCGTGCCACGCCCAGCGATGCTGAAGACATCTTCTACGGGCATCAGGAAAGGCATGTCTGCGGGGCGTTGAGGCAGGGGAATGTATTCGTCCACGGCATCAATAAGTTGCCAGATTGCCCCACACCACTGGCACTCCCGCTGACCACAACCGCACTCGGTGATCTTCAAGGCGCTCCCGCGAATGACGGGGACTTCGTCGCCGGGAAACTCATACTTGTTGAGCAATTCCCGCACTTCCAGTTCCACCAAGTCAATCAGTTCTGGGTCGTCCATCATGTCAATCTTGTTGATGAAGACGACGATGGCAGGGACGCCGACCTGCCGAGCCAAAAGGACATGCTCGCGGGTTTGGGGCATCGGTCCGTCGGGGGCGCTGACGACCAAAATCGCTCCATCCATTTGAGCGGCGCCTGTGATCATGTTCTTGATGTAGTCGGCGTGCCCTGGGCAGTCAATGTGAGCGTAGTGGCGCTTGAAGGACTCAAACTCCACATGGGCGATGTTGATCGTCAAGCCCCGGGATTTTTCCTCTGGGGCTTTGTCAATGTCTTCGTAGCGCAGAAACTGGGCTAAGGGGCGACCCGTGTTCGGGTCGGTGTGCTTTGAGAGCACCAAGGTGATGGCACTGGTCAAAGTCGTCTTGCCATGATCCACATGCCCGATGGTGCCGATGTTCACATGGGGTTTCACCCGTTCAAATTTCGCCTTCGCCATGACGACTCACTCCTCCTTGCCAATTTTCCCTGCACGACGGCGGATGGCATTATAACGACGCCCCTTCCGACCGTCAAGGCAAGAGGGGGGTGTTCGGAAAGTAATGTGACTAATCGCCACTCCGTCGTCGCTGATAGCCACTTGAGCAATGAGCCACCCGACGCCTCCGTCGCCTTCGCTGAAAAGCCGACGCTCCCTCCAACTTTTTGCCGCGACAATGGCGATGTCCGCTGCGACGGACAGCGGTTATTCAAGTCTCTTGCGTTCTCTTGCCTCCAAGTAGCGCTATCCTTTTGGTGCGATGGAGGTGGCGTTGAGATGGAGCAACCTTTGCCCTACTATCGGCAGTGCTTTGTGTGCGGTGAGCCGAGGTTGGGACGGTTGGGTGTTCGGTTCAAAAAGAGGGCAGACAACACCGTTGAGGCAACCTTTACCCCGACAGAAAAGCATGTCGGCTACCCAGGCATTGTTCATGGCGGCATTATCACTGCCCTCTTGGACGAAGCGATGGTTTGGACGGTCTTTGCTTCTTCTGGGCAATTGGCTGTCTCTGCGGAATTGACGGTCCGTTTCCTCAAGCCCTTGGAGCCAGGGCAGACTGTCCGCATCATTGGCTATGTCACCCGCCAGCGCCACCGTCGCCTTTGGGAGGTCGCCAGCGAAATTCAGGATGAAAACGCCGTCGTCTATGCTCGGGCTTGGGGGAGGATGGTGGCTGTAGCGCCTGAGCAAATGGAGGAGTGGCAAAGCGCTTTGCAGACCAAAGGCACTTCGCAACCTTGACAGGGAGGATTTGTCCAACCCTACGGCTGCAGACGGCTTTTGACGATTTTGTCTTTGGAGGTGCTTTTGTGTGCTTTGCGGCTGGGCTCGCCGCCAGATGGTCTGTCCTGATGCCCTTTCCGACGAGGAGCGGTGGGCGTTGGAAGAGCATGTCCGCCAATGCCCTGAATGTGCCCGCCACTTTAAACAATGGGAGCGCTTGCGGGGGTTGCTGGCTCACCTTCCCTCGGTCGCTCCGCCACCTGATGCCAAGCAAAAATTGTTGGCGACTTTGCGCCGCTTGCCTCCCACTCCCTTGCAGGATTGGGATTGCACCACCACCCGCCGAAACCTTTGGCGTTGGTTGGACGGTGACCTGACCCCTTCTGAACAAATCAGCCTCCTTGCCCATCTGGCGGAGTGCGATGCTTGTCAATCGGAACTTTGGGTCTCTGAGCGGTTGCTGACCCTTCTGCGCACCTTTCCCCGCATCCCTGCCCCATCGGAAGGGAAGGAAGCCCTCAAAAAGCGCCTCGCTTTTCAGCGGCGCCGCCCGATGGTTTTCTGGCGCATCGCTGTGCCTCTGGCGGCGGCTGCCGCTCTCATCGTGGCACTCATCGGTTATGGGCGACGGAACTTTTCGCAGGGTGGCGAACCCTTGACCGTCACCCAACGACCGACGCCAACCCCTATGCCCTCTGCGCCGACCATCTCCGCACCGATTTCGCCTTCTCCCAAAACCCTCAAGGCAGCGCCGAGGGTGCCTAAAGTGGTAGCGAAACAGGAGCAACCGAGGGAGGCAGCAAAGTCGGCGCAACCCTCGCAGCCGTTGCGCTCCCCGCGCCGATTGGCACAACAGCCAGCATCCTCGCCGTCTGTGTCCCTTGCCCTTCGTCCTTCGCCTCGCAAAACCGACAAGAGGACGAGACGGTTGTCAAGCCCATCGTCCCTTGTCTTGCAACCTTCATCGCCTGCTCCTTTGACCTCAGAGGAGCGCCCGCCACTTGCTGATGCTGAACGGCTTGCTTCTGAACCGAAGGTTGCCTCAGTGCCCTTGATGCCTGAGCCAAAGCCTGCCCTCCCTCCCGAAGGAGTGCGCCCTGCTGAACCGCCCCTCGCCCAACCGACGGAGACACCTGCCCCGCCCACGCCGACCCTTGCTACTCCTGCTTCTTCGGAAGGTAAGGGGATGGCTCTCCAGCCCATCACGATTGAGGAAGAAAAACCCTTTGTGCGCCCTCCTTTGCGCCTAAGCACTGTGCCGCCTTCCCAACGGCTTTATCAGCGGGCGGGTGTGGCTTTCTTGAGGGTAGCACCTGAAAAGCGACCCCTTTCCCCGTCTGAACCGACGCTCTCTTCTGAACCGTCTATCCCGATGGCAGCGGAACGCTTTCGCAGCCGCACCGCCGTTATCCCCCTAACCCGCTTGGGCATTTCGTGGTGAGCGTGGCAAAATGTTAATCAGGATGATGCCCGCCATGATGGGATGGCAAAGGCTTGTTACCTTCGTGGCGACGGTGATGGTGGTGCTCTCTTTGGGATGGGCACAGGCGCCTCGGGATTTGGCGGCGCCCGCAGCGCCTGTTGTGTCCCCCCAAAGTGTTTCCGTCTCGCTGCCCTTCTCTCGCAACCTTTCCTTGAGCCTCTTTCGCGATGTCAACCCACCCCCTCGTCCTTCCCAGCAAGACCGGCGCTTGAAGGTCGGACAATTGCTGCTGGGCAGCAGCGCTCAACTGACTCTCGGCAAATTCCGTTGGCGCTCCACTTTTTTGCAGAGCGGCGCTCTCATTCCCTCAGTCTTTCCCGCCCAACCCGACGAGGCAACAGTGAGCCTGATGCCTTTAGTGCGTGCTTCGCCTTTGAATCGCTTCCGCGCCCCTTCCGCTTTCCGTGACAGCGACCCTGCTGCCTTCACGATTTGGCAAGGGGCTTTTCGTCATCAAAGCATCGGTTACGAAAGTCCTGAGGGCAAATGGCGGATGACTTTGCAATACGCTGAAGCCGATCAAAACTTTCGCCCCGCTAACTCCGATTTCGCTCAGAAACTTGCCGCCGAAACAGGGTTGCAAGTGCCCTTGAACGCCGTCGCAGGTGTCACCATTCGTCAGGGTGAGGCGGAGTGGAAACCTGACAAAGCGACCAGCGTGAGCGCCTTTGCCAACGCAACGACGGGACAAAAAGGCGGCGTCATTGAGACGCGGGCGATGCGTTTGGGCAATAGCCACTGGACTTTGCGTTGGGAGAAAGTGCGGGCGGAAGACACCGACAAGTTGCCTGCCCCCGCCAGCACCGCACAAGGACAAGCCATCACCCGAAACCTTTCTGAAGGTAAAGGGCAAGCCTCGGTGACTTTGGGCGACTGGCGGTTGTGGCGCAACCTGCGGCAAGAGAACTGGCAAGTCGGCTATGCCAACAAGGGCGTCCAAGCCCAAGGAGCACGCACGGATTTGCGCGGCACGGGTGGCAGTGTCAACCAGCAAAATTTTGCGGTGGACTTGAACAACGGGTGGCTCGTTTGGCAGCGACAGCGGGAGGAAGTGGCGAAAGGGACGAACCCAGAAGCCCTCAAAGCCCTCGGCTTGACCGCTTTCATCCCTCGCATCGGTTGGCAATCTGCCCGTGAGTTGCTGGCGCTGAAGTTCAGCGGCAAAGATGAGTTTCGGCGTGAAGAGTTCCGATTGACCGACAGCAACACTTCCATCACCCGTAACGCCACCACAGTGAGCCTGTTAAAAGGGCGATTGACTTTCCGCGAGCGAGCCGAAGACACCGCCCGCGTTGACCCCAACTTTTTGAAAGCCGTCGGCTTGGAAAAAGATTTGCCCAAAATCGGTTGGGCTTACCGCGACCGAGAACTGCGTTGGCAATGGAGCGAAAAAGACGCGTTCTCCTTCACCCGCTATCGCTACGAAAGTGAACAAGCGGTGTTAGAACGGGCAGGGACGCAAATTGCCCTGCTAAGGGGGCGGTTGCAGTGGGACGAGCAACGCGAACAGTTGACGGGCAAAGTGAGCGAAGCGTTCCTGAAAGCCGTCGGATGGGAGCAAGTCCAACCTCGTTTGGGTTGGTCATCTTTGTGGCAACGCCTGAGTTGGCAGTTGAGCCCTAAAGACCGATTGTCGTTCAGCCGAAGCCGCCACGAACGGGATGGCATGCAATTGCAACACACCACTTACGCCCTCAGCCTCGCCGACGGCAAATTCGCTTGGGAGCGGACGCAGGACGAAGCGACGCCCACTTTGACCGCCGAACAACTGAAGGCGTTGGGTTTGAGCGAGTTGGCAAGTCGCATCGGTTGGCGGGAGACGCAAGACCGCTTTACCGTCCGCTTCTCCCCGACGACGGCGCTGACGCACACCCGCAGCAATGCCGACGCCTTGCCCGATGCGTCCCAACCCTTCCGAGAACGCACCAGCCACGAAACCGTCTTGACGCTTAACCCGACAGGGAAAGGGACGCCTATGACCATCGCTTTCGGCGGTTGGACATTGATGCCCAAAGACGCCAACTCGCCCCCTGTCACCGAGCGCCACTTGCGTTGGGAGTCTGTCCAATCTTTGCCCCTGTTGGGTGGGATGCAACTCGTCTTGCAACGCCACCTGAGCGAAAGCCGACAAGGCGGAACGGAGCACGACTCGCGCTTTGCCCGCACGGTCATCCAGACGCCCGAAAAAGCGCCGTTGCATCTGTTCGTGGAGCGCACCGTCTGCGATGAGACGGGGCAGCGACAGCGAGACACCTTCAACGCCCGCATGGCGCTTCGCTTGTCCGACGAATGGCGGTTCGTCTCTCAATTGACGAAAGTGCCCAACGGTGATGGCAGCACCGAAACCCGCCAGCACACCCTTACCTTTGCGCTTAAACCAGACCTTTCCGTCACGACCCAACTCACTCGCACCGAACAACCGAACGCCGAAAGCCAACAAATGGAAGTCGCTGTAAAGGTCGGCGACGAACACAAGGGCAGCCAAACATGGCGGCTGACGCGCTTTGCTTTCGCCTCCCCCAAAGCGCCCGACTTGCAAGGTTGGCGGTTGATGTGGCAATGGCAGGTGGCAAACCGTTATCGCTTGACGACGCAGTTAGGGCGCGTGCAGCGAGACGATGACCGCGACAGCGGCGAAGAGAAACTCGTTTTGGAATTGCCCAGCGACGGCAAGGGCAAAATCGCTTGGCACATCGGCTATTGGCGGTTAAGTTTGCTGGACGCCGCCGAACAAGCGCAAACGGCTAAGCAATGGCAGCAAGCCGCTCAAGCCGCTTCCCAACCTGTCTCGCAAGCAGGCACGCCTTCCCTTGACATTATCAACCCGCAAGCGGAGGCTTACCGAACTTTCTGGGTCGTTGCCAGCAAACCCAACGCATGGCATTTGGGGGCTCAAATCAGCGGTGCCGTCGGCAGTGACAAGGACGCCAACGAACAGCGGTTCTACTTGGAATTGCCCGCCACCAAAGCGCGCCCCTTAGCAGTGCGCATGAGTTACTGGAAACTGCAGCGTTGGGATGGCAGCGAACGGGAAGTGCCTCTCTGGCGCCTTTCGCTCCCGCTGGGCAAGGGCAAATTGGTTTGGGGCGGAGCAACCTTGCAAGACCAAGCGGGCGAATTGACGATGCGGGAATTCGCTTTGAATTTGCCCTTGGGCAACGGCTCGCAACTGGTCGTCGCCAATCAGACCAACATGCCGTCCGATTGGGTCAATCAGCAAGCCTACCAGTCCGACTGGATGCGTTGGACGGGCGGGTTAGCGCTGGCGCCTCAACTGGCTTTGGTGCGCCAGCAAATAGCGCCTTACAAAACTCATCGGGCATCCTTGACTTTGCGCCTTTCGGCACAACTGCGGTTGGTCGGTGACTGGCAGGAGCAAATTGGCGTGCCCAATTTGCCCGTCACCCATGATTGGCGCTTGGCGCTGGAAGCCAACCCGACAAAGACGACCCAGTGGCGGTTGGAGTGGGCGCGTTTGAGAGACGAAGTGGCTAACCGCTCGGCAGCGACGACCCTGTTGGGCGTCAGCCACACTTACCGCCTCAGCGATGCCCGTTTCGTTACCTTCAGCCTCCGTTGGTTGGACAACCCCACCCTCGTTCGTCCCAACTTTGTCAATGACCGCTGGCAAATAAACCTCAGCCTATCTCAGCGTTGGTAGCCCTTGTGACGGATGTCACGCAACGGCGGCGGGCTACTCGGCAGGATGGGAGCGCCTTGGAGGGATGCCCAATGCCTTTCATCGCTTATCGGCGTGGCTCAACGGTCGTGTTTGTCTCCCTAAGTTTGTTCGTCTTGCTGGGCGCCGCCGCCTTCGCCGTTGATTGGGGCTTGATCACCTTCACCAAACACCAACTGCAAAACTTTGTGGATGCCGCCGCTTTAGCAGGTGCTCAAGAGTTGCCCGACGCCAATAATGCCCGCCAAAAAGCCACCGAAAATTACGCCCGTAACTACGCCAACAACTTCAACCTCGCCTCCCCGCCGACGCCTCAGCCAATTTCCTGCACCGACCCGATTTCGTCAGCCACCGTTTGCTACCGTATCGGCACCGATGAAGTGCAGGTGACAACGCCTTATGCCCCATCTGGTGACCCAACTCCTTCTCCCAATCGCATTCATGTTCGGGCATGTCGGCAGGTGAACCTTTTCTTCGCTCGGTTGTTGGGAATGGCATCCCGCCGTGTCTGTGCGGAAGCCGCCGCCCGAAAAGGCGGAGCTCGCTTCCCTCGCGGGTTAGTCGTCTTGGACGGGAGCGGAAGCCACGCCCTCTTTTTGCAAGGCAACGCCCGTTTCACTGTCATTAACGGCAGCATCATCGTGGACTCTAACGCCCCTGATGCCATCTTCGCCCAAGGTAGCGCCACCCTCAATGCCAGCGAAATCCTCGTCACAGGCAACTTCCGAACACAAGGCAACGCCCTCATCACCCCGACCCCTCAAACGGGTCAACCACCTGTCCCTGACCCCTTAGCCAACCTGCCTCCTCCCAGCACCACCGGCTTGCCCGTGTTCCCTGGGCGAACCATTCATGGCGACGCTACCCTTTACCCGGGCGTTTACACGGGCTTAGTTAAATTGCAAGGCAACTCCTTCGTGACGATGCAGCCAGGCACTTACATCTTTCAGGGCGGTTTGCTGGTTTCAGGTAACTCTCAACTGATGGGCAATGGCGTGATGCTGTATGTGGAAGGCGGGCGGATAGAAGTGCAGGGCAACGGGCAGATGCGTTTGACCCCGCCGACGAGCGGGACATATGCGGGCATTACCATCTTTTACGCCCGCACCAACTCCAACCCTCTTTGGCTCTCAGGGAACGCCGTTCAAAACTTGCAAGGCACGGTCTATTTGCCCCGCTCGCTCCTTCACCTTCAAGGTAATGCCAATTTAACGCAGGGCATGATCGTCACTTGGCGGGCGGAAATCATCGGCAACCCGACGGTTACCATTCAAGCCCAAGAGCCTCCTGCTGCCACTGGCGGCGATACGGGCTCGGCTCTGGAAGGTTGACAGTTGCGATGCCAAAATAGCGATGGCAAAAGGGTTGGGCAAGTCAAATTTGTTCGCTCTTTGGAGGTGTCGCCGAATGCGATGGCAAGTGACCTTCATCTTAGCGTGGCTGGTCGTCAGCGCCTCTTTTGCCCTTGCCGACCAAGACCGAAGCCGCTGTGTCGTTGTCATCGGTGGCAATCGCCCTGTTGTCGTCACTTCGTCTACGACCCTCTTTGGCTTGGGCAGTGTCCCGATTGTCGTCACCACCCAACCTTTCATCGCTTCTTGCCCTTTCGTCGTCACCCAACCTGTCGTGGCAGCGCCGGTCTTTGTGACGCCCTCCTTCTTCTGCGTTCAATTTGCGACGGGGAACTTTTCGCTGCTTTGGTGTCAACCGCTGCAAACGAGTTTCGTCATCGTCGGACCTTTGGGCTTTTCATCGGCAATGTTTATTGACCGCACCGCTCCCTTTGCCGACCGAGCCACCGCTTTTGGGCGGGCAGGAACGACCCTCGTCGGACCAGGGCTCTTTGTTGACCGCACTGCCCCTTCCTCCGACCGAGCCACTGCCTTTGGGCGGGCAGGGACGACGATGGTCATAGACCCTTCCGCAACTTTTGGGACGCCCCAAATTTGGCACAACCCGCTCTTGCAACCGGGCATGCAAGTCTTCCAGTTGCGCTACCGCTCTGCCGATGAAGTTGCCCAAGCCCTCAATGCCAGCCGCATCTTGCCTGATGGTCAGTTCGTCGGCATCGGCAATTTGCTCCTCGCCACTGCTCCCAGCCTCGCCGTTAGCGGCGTCCAACAATCTCGCCTGCGGGACCTCATCGCTGCTTTAGACCAACCGACCGCCAAACCCAGCGGAGGTTCGTCGGAAGTTTCTTTCCGCGTGGAACTTTTCCGCGCCCATGGGACAACTTGCGCCCGTCAAGAGGCGCTCCCTTCCGACAAAAGCACTCTGTTGCGCACTATCGGCTATCCCTGCGGGCATCGGTTAGGAGAAGCCAATTGGCGACTCAGCGCGCAGGACGCAATGTCTTTCAGGGCGGAAGCATCTGAAGTGACCCTGAAAGCCCGACGGGATGGTGACCATTGGCTGCTGACGCTGGAAGGCAAACTCGGCGACCAATCTGTCCGACAAGAAGGGAAAGTGCCCATCGGCAAGCAACCCATTGTCCTGATTGCGCCCACAAAAGAGGGCAAAGAAGCCCTCATCGCTTTGCTGACGCCGCAGTAGGCGCGCCTTGCAGGGGTCAAAGTTTCGCCCCGCAGCGGTGGCAAAACTTTGCCGTCGGACGGTTGGGCGCTGCGCAGTGAGGGCAACGCTTCTCTTGTGCCCCACCGGCGATAAAGGCAGGAAAGCGGGTGCGGAAAAGCAGTCGGGTTTGTCCAACGGTGATGACATCGCCATCCCCTAAGCGGTGAGTTTGGACAGGTTGTCGGTTGACGAAAACAGGGCATTGAGGCTCTGGGACGAGCACATAACCGTCACCGTCCCAGCGCAAGGTGGCGTGGCGCATGGCGATGTCACGGTCGTAGTAAAGGGCGATGTCGCATCGCTCATCCCGACCGATGGAAACGAGCGGTTTGTCCACGACGAACTCGCGCCCTTCCATCCGCCCCGACGAGATGACCTTCAGCATCGCAGGCGCCAGCCATTGCTCGGTCAATGCGCCGAACAGCCCGATAAGTGCCCCCATGAGCGTCAACCCGATGAGCCGACTGCCCCAGCCTGGTTCTGCCAGTCCGAGGGTCAAGGCGTTGCCGAGGAGAGGTGCAAGGGTGTCAAAGAGCACACCCCCAAGGAAACCGCCGATAGCGCCCCCTAAGGAAGCATGAGCGGCGCCCCGCCAGGACCGTCGCGTTGCCCCCGATGCCAGCCCAAGTAACGCTCCCACAAGTGTCCAAGTCACGCAACGGGCGAGGATAAGCCAAAAGCGTTGGGTGAGGCTCCCTTCTGGAGCGGAAAGGACAAGGGAGCCGAAAGCGCTGAACACCGCTCCACCGAGGGCGAAAGCAACCGCCCCTCCTATCAAGCCAAAGAAGCCAGCGATGGCAGTATTTTGCAAGACTTTTTTTCGTCCGCCCCAAAGCCACTCCTCCAATCCTGCTATCGCCATCCCAAAAGCCGCCCCGACGAACGCCCAAAGGGGAAGACTTTGTCCCTGAGAGCCTTCAAACAACTCGCGGATGGACGCCACATCCGTTGTGAAGGGCTCTACGATGACCCAAGCGACGAAACCACCGATAGCCCCAAACAAAGCACGGGCAAGGGCGCGATTGTGAAGGCGCATCGTCAACGCCTCCCGCTTTCGGAGCGGAAAAGGAACTTTGGTCCTGCCGAACCAAGTTGAATTTCCGTCCCATCCCGCAAGGCTGTCTCCCCCGCCCGTTTCCCGTTGACGAAGACAGGGGCGTTCCGCTCAAGGGGCACCAACACCCATCGGTTTTGCCATCGCTCCAATTTCGCATGCTTTGGAGCGACTTGCTGAACGCCCTCAAAGCGCTCGTCTAACACGACAGGGCAATCAGAAGCCGTGCCGATCGTGACGACGGACACATCCGTCAAGGGCAGAAACCACCGCTGTCCGTCTTTGCCCACCCCTTCCAGAAATGCTCCCTGCAGCGGGGGTTCGGCGACGAAAGCAAGGGATTTGAAAGACGAGGTGGTTAGGGGTTCTTCTGGCGAGGCTTCCGTTTCCTTGCGCCGCTTCAACCAACCCCACACCGCCATCACGCCCCTTGACGGATTTTGAAGGTCAGGCGCAACAAGCCTAACTCCAAGATGTCGCCATCTTTGATGGGGCGGGGTTGATTGGGCGGGAGGGCTTGTCCGTTCAATTTCGTCCCATTAGTGCTGCCGAGGTCTTCCACGAAAAATTGCTCACCTTGATGGAACAAACGACAGTGACGCCTTGAAACCCCTGCATCGTAACCGCCGTGAGGTGTCAAGTCCACATCGGGAAAGACGCGGCTGACAGGGTCTGCCCGACCGACCAACACCTCCCCCTTGCTGAAATCTAACGGTAACTCCGCACCGCTTTCCAAGACGAGGGCAACGGCAGGCACGGCAGCCGGTAGCGGTGCTACTCCCGGCGCAGGCGCCAGAGTCGCCCCACAGTTTTCGCAAAACCGAGCGTCGGCAGGGTTTTCGTGCTGGCAAGATGGACACTTCACCACTCCCGCCGAAGGTGCGGCAGGGGCAGAGGGCGTTGGGGCTGGCGCCGCCGAAGGTTCAGCGGCAGCCGTCGGCGTCAAAGACGCCCCACACTCATCGCAAAACAGAGCGCCATCCAAATTCTCCGTCCCGCAATGGGGACACTTGACAGGCATTGCCCATCCCTCCTTCCGCATTGCATCCACCTCAAAGATTACCGCATCCACTTCAAAAGAGACAGAAGCGCTTACCAGCCGAGCCAAACTGGAGACCATTCGCTTGGCGTTTTTCTCATCTGCTTGCGACAAAATACGGTAAGCCTTGGCACGAACGGTTATTAAACTTGCTCCGCTCTCACATCCGTCAAGTCGGGTTGTTTGGTGTAACCGTTGAATTTGCGCCACCGCCTGATTTGCTTTCAAACGCCGTGCGCAACTTTGCTCATACCCTCAAGGAATTTTCCAAGACCTTGCAGGGCGCGGCGAAAGGGCTTCTCCTCGTTTGGGACGACATCAACGGCTTGGCGCAAAGGAAAGAATTTGCCCACTGGCTTAAAAGTGTCGCCGATGAAACGGCGATGGCGAGGATTCCTGTTTGTATCGTTTTGGTCGGGTTGGAGGAAGTGAGGGGTATGCTAATTCGCAACAACGAGTCGTTAGCACGCGTCCTTTTGCCCCTTGACATCCCCCTTTGGAGCGAAGAGGAATGTGCCAAGTTTTTCCGCAAGGCTTTTGAACGCGTTAGCACCAAGGTCACTGAAGAGGCACTTGGGACGATGGTGGTTTTTTCTGGCGGGCATCCAGCGTTGGCGCATGAAATCGGCGATGCTGTGTTCCGTGTTGACAGTGATGGGATAATTGACCAAAAAGATGCCTTAGAAGGCATTTCGCACGCTGCCGAAATCGTCGGTCGGAAGTATTTGGAACCGCAAGTTTACCGAGCCGTTAGAAGCCCACGCTATAGGAAAATTCTGAGGTTGCTTGCGAGCGATCCCCCAAATTACCCCTTCCGACGCGCCGACATAATGCAGCGGTTGGACGCAAACGAGCGCAAAGTGTTTGACAGTTTCCTGCGAAGGATGCAGGACTTGGGCGTCATCGTTCCAAACGAAGAAGGTGGGCGTGGTTCTTACCGATTCCGCAATGCTTTGCATTTCTTCTACTTCGGCATGGAGGGAAGACGGAAAGTGCCTTGAAAATGCATCCCCGAAAGCCATCCACTCTTGGTTGCCCCTGCCAAATCGCTAAGGGACAGCCCATGCCGACGACTTAGCGTTCATTGAATGACTTCTATCAAACGACCGACGGCAGCCAACAAAGTGAGCCCACCACATACCGCCACGACGGACGGTCCCGCAGGCAAATCGTAGCGGAAGGAGAGAGTTAATCCCACGAGGGAAGAAAGCAAAGCGACCCCGACAGCGATGAGGAAGGCGTGAGCAAACCGCCGTGCCCAAAGCAATCCTGCTACGGGCGGCAAGACGAGGAAAGCGAACACCACCAACGCCCCGATCGCCCGAATGCACGCCCCGACCAAAACGCCCAAACTCAAGTAAAACAGCAAGTTGGTCAACCGCTCCCGCACCCCAACGGCGTGAGCGAAAGTCGGGTCAACGGTGACGGCGATGAAAGCATGATAGCCCAAAAGGTGCAACGCAATGACCAACAAGCAAGCGATTGCCAACAACTCCATGTCGCCATGCCCAACCGCCAACAAATCGCCGAACAGCAAACTGACCATGTGGGCTTCGCCGACGGGACTTTTGGCGACGAACAAAAGCGCCAATGCCGAGGCGAGGGCGTAAGCGGCGCCCAACAAACTTTCCCGCGAGACCGTTCGCTCCTGCGGGGGCAAAAGGGCGAAACCGATGACGCCCAGCAACACAGCAGCACTGCCCATCAGCAACGGCGATTGTTCGGTCAACAACGCCAGTCCCACGCCCGCTGCCCCCAATTGCGCTAACGCCGCCCCGACAAAGACGATGCGCCGCAAGACGACATAGACGCCGACATAAGCAAGGGCAACGCCCGAAATCGCTGCCGCCGCCAGCGCATGGCGCAAAAAATCGTGCCGAAGCATCTCCCACATCAGGGCGTCGCCTCCGACGGGGCGGCAATCATCACGACCCGATAGCCGTTCAATTCCCGCACGGCGATGGGTGTCTGGTAAGTAGCGCTCAACCGTCGTTCCGTTAGCATCTCGGCGACGGAACCCGCCACCACTTGTCCATCCCGAAAGAGCGCTAAATGCGTGGCGGCGTTAGCGGCAAGGCTGAGCAAGTGCGTGACCAAAACGACGGTGACACCCCGCTCTTGATGGATGCGCCGCAGCAACTCCATGATGGCGTGCTCCGTCGGCAAGTCCAACCCGTTGGTCGGTTCGTCCAGCAAAAGCAAGTCAGGTTCCGTCGCCAACGCCCGCGCCAAAAGCACCCTTTGCTTTTGACCGCCCGAAAGTTGGCGGTAACGCATGGGCGCAAGGTCGGCGATGCCCACTTGCTCCATCGCTGCCAACGCTTTCGCCCGATCGGCAGGGGTAAAGCGGTGCCCAAATCCGCTGCGATGGATGCGTCCCATCAACACGATGTCCAAGGCGGTCAAGGGCAACAAATCATCCAACATCTCTCGTTGAGGCACATAGCCGATGCGGGCGCGCCGATGCCAAAGGATTTGCCCTTTCATCGGGCGAAGTAATCCCAACAGCGCCCGCACCAAAGTCGTCTTGCCCGACCCGTTCGGTCCGACGAACCCCCAAAATTCGCCTTGCTGAAGTTGCAAAGAAACATCCCGCAGGACAACTTTCCGCCCGTAACCCAATGTCACTCCTTCTAACTGCACCAACGGTTCGCCCATTTCCTTCACCTACCATCGCTCAACTTCGTCGGCTCACTTTTGTTGCCCTTCCTGCACGGCGTTGATGAGTTTGGTCAGGATGTAGCGGAGCAACTTGGGGTAAGTTTCCGTGCCCGGTTCGCCGCCGACGCTGGGGCAAACTTCCACGACTTTCGCCCCCGTCCGTTGCGCCACCATGTTGGGCAAGCGGTTTTCGTAAAAGGGCTCTTTGAGGATGACCTTCACCCGTTCCCGACGCATCAGGAAAATCAAATCCGCCAAGTGGGACGCCGACGGCGGGATGCCCGGCTTGGGCTCAAGGTAGCCGACAATTTTAAAGCCATAGCGGTTCGCCAAGTAACTCCAAGTCGTGTGGTGAGCGACAAACTTCTCGCCTTGCAAGGGCGCTGCCATCCGTTCGGTCTCCTCCTGCAAGTCGCTCAGGGCTCGTTCCGTTTGACGCAAGTTGCGGTCGTAATCGTCGGCGTTGGCGGGGTCAACCCGCTTGAGCCCTTCGGCAATGTTGCGGACGATGATGCGCATGTTGGCAGGGTCAAGCCAATAGTGGGGATTGCCGAAGATGTGGACTTCCCCTTGCTCGCGGGTGACGCGCCCTTGCGGGATTTCCAGCAAGGGGATTCCCCGCGAGGCGTCCACATCGCCCGTCCCTCCCCGACGGACTTTCGGGTTGCGGGCTTCGTCCACCATCGGCGGAAGCCACGCCTCTTCGTAATCCAAGCCGATGCGCACCAACAAATCGGCACGACTGAGATGCACGATGAAAGAGGGACGGGGTTGAACGGTGTGGGGATTTTGTAACGGATGCATCAAAGCGACGACTTCTACATGCCTGCCGCCGACTTGTTCTGCCGCCCACTTCAAATCCGTCGTCGTCGCCACGACCCGCACCTTGCGTGCCGCCGTCGGCGCTAAAGAGATGCCCAAAGCGACCGTCAAAAAAACGGCGAAACACCATCGGCGCATAAAACACGCACCTCCTCGCTTAAGGATGCGCCAAAAATGTAGCAGCGGTTGCTACGGACGATGTAGTAAGACAAGCAGGTGAGGGTGTTCGGAAAATCACGCCTTGAATAACCGCCGTTCGTTGCAGCGGACATCGCCGTTGTCATTGTCGCGGCTAATAGCCGCTCCAGCAGAAGGTCGGAGAAGCGTCGGGTTGCTCATCCTTGACGGAGCGGCTAAAAGCGTGATTTGTCCGTGAGCCCTGCCTTGCAGGGATGCCATGAAGGCGAAAGAAGCATCGGCTTGGCGATGGAGCCGCAAAGTTTCCCGACACCTTTGGTGCGCATGCCTTGGGGTGATGACGATGGGAAGATGGCTTTTGGCGCTTGGTGTGTTTTTTGTGGTGCAAGGTTGGTCGTGGCTGATAGCCACTTCTGCAAAAGCGATGGCGCAAGTGCAAGCGCCGTCAAAAGTGCCTCGTTGGGGTTTGTGGGAAGCGACGATGAAAAGTCGCCACTTTTACCGAAACCCGTTCACTGAAGTCTGCGTGACGGCGACTTTCCGTTCGCCATCGGGGCGACAAATCGTCGTGGAGGGTTTCTACGATGGCGGCAACGAGTGGCGGGTGCGGTTCATGCCCGACGAAATCGGCAGATGGCAATGGTTCGTCCGCACGGAGCCGCCCGACGAAAAGATGGCAGCCAGTGGCGCTTTTGAGTGCGTCCCGTCCAAGTTGCCAGGACCTCTGCGAGTTCACCCGCAAAATCCCCTTTGGTTCACCTTCGCCGATGGCATACCCGTTTACCTGCTGGCGTTCCACCTTTGGAACTTGGATGCGCTGGACGAAGGGACACTCGCAAAGACGCTGGACTTTCTGAAAGCGCAAGGTTTCAATGCTCTCGTCGGTCCTCACTTGACGCCCGACCGAATGGTGTGGGAACGCACCGAAAAAGGGCAGCCCGATTTTGAGCGGTTCAACTTGACCGTTTGGAGAGGGTTGGACCGTGCCCTGCGGTTGGCTGCCGAGAAAGGCTTCGTCGTCATCCCTTTCAGCATCGTCGGCGGCACGAACGGTTTGCCCAAAGCACCCGACGAAGCATTGGATTTGCTGCTGCGTTACTGGGTCGCCCGATGGCAAGGCTTTTGGAACGCCACCTTTCAACCGACGAGCGAGTGGGAAGAGGGCTATCGTGAGGCGGAAATTTTGCGCCTCGGTCAACGGTTGCATCAACTGACGCATGGGCGCTTTTTGATTAGCGTCCACAGTTTGCGCGCCAGCAGCGAAACCGTCCGACGGGCAGCATGGTTCGGCTACCACACCGTTCAGGACAAACTCACCGACCAAAACTTCGGCAAGTATGTTTGGCTGGCGTCGCTGCATCAGCGAGTGCCCAAGCCCATCCTCGCCCACGAGTGCCTTTGGGAGGGCAACTTTTATCAACGGGAGGCAGGCTTGGATGTGGACAACTTACGCAAGGCGGCATGGGTGATTGCCCTCAGTGGCGGTCACATCAACTACGCCGATGAAGTCGTGCCACCTCGCCGTTGGCAACGGCGAGAAGATGTCGGTGCCACTTTCAGCGAGTTAGGGATGAGGATGAAACCGCAAGGGCAACTTTACGATGCCCTGAGGCACTTGGCGCAATTCATCCGCTCGCTACCTTTTTGGCGGATGCGCCCGCATCCTGAATTGTCCAGCACAGGCGTTTGCCTTGCGGAAATCGGCACTACTTACGCCGTCTTCGTCCCTGACGGCAAACCTGTCACCGTGACTTTGCCCGAAGGTCGCTTCCTCATTCGTTGGTTCAACCCGCGCACGGGCGCATGGCAAGGGCAATCAAAAAGCCAAGCAGGCGGGACGATTTCTTTGACGCCACCTGACGAAGGCGATTGGGTTTTGTTGGTGCAGCGGGAAACGAAGGCAAATAGGCAGTTAAGCAGGTGAGCAAGGGCTTTTCAGCAAGGATATCAAGCCGCGCCTTTCACATGCGACGCCGAGGTGGTCGCCGATGTTTGTCACTGCGGTCGCTTTGACAGAGCCGCTCCATCTTGATGACCTTCTTCGCGCTGAAGCGCACTTTTTAGATGCCGTGCTGTTGCCCGTTCACGAACGAAATTGGCGGGATGTTTTAAGCGCCCTGAACACTGCCGATGAAAATGGCTGGGCATTGCGGTTTCTTTTGTGGGCAAAGGGCAAGCGGGTCAAAAATGTCCCGCTCCACCGCTTCGCCCGACACCCTAAGTTGCTCGGCTGGGTCGTGGAGCATTTGGACGACCCTGCTTTGTTGGCAATGCTGCGGGCGACAACGCAAACAGGGTTCACCCTTGCATGGCAACAGCCGTCTCCCTTCACCTATGGCGTCCTATCGGCTCATCCGCGGCGTGACGGCAAGTGGTGGGCATGGTTGACAGTCAATGAACCGACGCAGTTTTTCTCGGCTGCCGTCAACGCTTTGCTGGAAGGAGCAGACTCCCTTTGCTTTTCTCAACTGCCCGACGAAGAGCCAGCGGGTGAACGGGAGCGGTTGAAAGCCCTCGCCAGTTTGAGCGTTCAATTCCGCCTTTGGCAACCGCTCCTTGCCGACCGAAGGGAAAGTTGGGAGGTGCTCGTGGATGGAGCGCAATGTCGCTGCTGGCAATTAGCGACCGATGAATGGCTCACCCTGATAGTGCCGACGGGCAAGACAACAACCCTTGTCGTCCCATTACCCTTTCGCGCTGCCCCTGGTTGGCGGGCTTACGGGTTGCGTTTCCCCGCCCTCATCCGATTCCCGATGCAGGTAAAGGGCGAGACGACGCAAGTGAAGGTGATTGGGGCGACGATGGCGGAACTGGTTTGGGTGACGGGCGATCGGGAACGGCTGGAGCGAATGCATCGGCGGGCAGGCGAGTTGTTGCCCAAAGCGATGCAATTTGCCGTCCAGTGGGTGTTGGCGCGCAAGGAGCAAATCGGCGAAGTGCCGTCGGAAGTCAACGACCAAATTTGGCAGATGTTGCAGGCAGCAAAACGCCGCCAGTTTAGCAAGGGCTACCTTTTGGCTCAACGACTCCTTTCCGACCTTGTGCCTTTCATCCCTTCCTGACGCCCTTTCATGTTCCCTGCAGCAAATCTTCTGGTGAGGGCAGGAAGTTTTTCGTCTTTGGGTCGTAAAGGCGCAACCTTTCTCCCTCCACGACGACTTCCAATCCCAAAACCTCGCTGACCAACCTTCCTTCTCCTGCCTCTTGCCGAACCCACTTTTCTCCCCGACGAAAATAGCCGACCAACGGCGGCATCAAATACTCCCGCAAAGGGTCAAAGATGAACAACTCCTGAACGCCCAAGATGCCCCGATAAATGTCCATCTTCCGCCCAAAGTCCTCCCGCCTCGTCTTTTTGCTGGTGAACTCAAAGACGACATCCAAGCCTTTCCCTTCCTCCCAGACGAGGTAGACGCGCCTTGGACGCTTGGGAACGCCGAAGACGACAAAGACATCGGGCGCCACGCACTTCCTCGGATTGCCCTCCTCGTAGTAGACAAACAAGTTGCCCGAAACATAAACATCCTCCCGCTCGCGAAAATGCCACTCCAGACTAAACCGTGTGTTGGTCACCGACTTGTAGTGCCAATCAGTCTCTGCCATAGGCTTCCCATCCGTTTCGGGATAAGTGATGCGTTTGCGCGGCACGACGATGCTCATGGTTCATCCCGTCCCTTTCGTCGGGTCGTCAGAAAGTGTAGCGCATCAATCTCGTTGCAAAAGGAGGCAACGCAAGTATTGGCTTTCGGGGAAATGCAAGCGGATAGGATGGTCAGGTGATTGGGTCGTTTGTGCCAGCAACCGCAGCGGGACATTGCGGTCGGACGCTGCTAACCGAACGGCTTCCAACAGGGTCGTCCAGTCCATGTGGTAGGTGCAAGTGCAAACGAGCAACCGACCGCTTTCGTTCAGCATCGGCAGGACACCATGAACCAGTTTCCAAATTGCCCACTTCAAACTCGCTACCTCCCGCTTGCTCTTGGCGATGGCGGGCGGGTCAATGACGACGGCATCAAAGCGTTGTCCTTCGGCGGCGAGTTTGGGTAACTCGTCAAAAGCGTTGCCACAGCGAAACTCCACCGTGACGCCGTTGAGCGCCCCTTGCTCGCGCCCCAAAGCGACCGCCGATGGCAGTTGCTCTACCGCCACGCATTCCGCCCCCGCTTTGGCGGCGTGGATAGCGAAGGCACCCGTGTAGGCGAACAAATCCAGAAAGCGCTCACCAGAGCGGATGAGTGACCGCATCCACCGACGGTTGTCGCGTTGGTCAAGGTAAAAGCCCGTCTTCAATCCGCCCCGCACATCCACCAAAAAGCGCAAACCGTCTTCGTGAATTTCCACCCGTTCAGGCACTTCGCCGTAAAGCAAACCCTTGGCAGGTGGCAAACCCTCTTCTTGTCGCCCTTCCATGTCGCTGCGCTCAAAGATGCCTTTGGGCGACAGCAACTCAAGGAGGGCATCAAGCCACAAAGGCTTCAACCGTTCCATCCCCAAAGTGCGCACCTGAACGACCAAAAAGTCGCCGTAGCGGTCTACGATGAGCCCGGGCAAAAAATCGCCTTCGGCGTGGACAAGGCGGAAAGCGTCAGTGGCGGACACCAACGATTGGCGCAAACGCAACGCCTCTTTTAAGCGGGCAAGGAAAAAGTTGCGGTCAATGGGTTCGTCGTTCAAAGTCAAGGTGCGGAAGGCGATGTGGGAAGTGGCGGAGTAAGTGCCCCAAGCGACGAAGCGCCCGTCGGCATCCAAAAGGCAAACGAGGTCGCCGTCGCTGACCGTTGGGGCGATGTCCGCCACTTCGTCGCGATAGACGAACGGGTAAAACTTGCGCACCTTTTTGTCCTTGCCCCGCTTCAGTTTCAGCCAACGCTTGGGCATCGTTTGTCACCGTTGAAAATCGTGGCTGATAGCCACTCCAACAGTCGTCAATCCGACATCGCACAATTTTTGCGGACGCTGCGATGGCTTGCAAAGGAGGCGAGTGGGATGGCGGTGCTGAATCGTTCGGAGGTGTGGCGGAGGGTTTACGCTTGCTGGATGGGCAAAAACGCTGGCGGCACTTTGGGCGCTCCTTTGGAAGGGCAACCTGGTCCGCACGACTTTGACTGGTATCCCCGCTTGCAGGAAGGAGGAATTCCCAACGATGACTTGGAGATGCAACTGGTTTGGTTGGACGCCATCAAGCGGGCAGGTTGGCGCATTGACGCAACGGTGCTGGCGCAGGCGTGGCTGACGCACATCGGCTACAACTGGAACGAATACGGCATCGCCAAACGCAACTTGCGTTGGGGCTTGTTGCCACCCCTTTCGGGCGCTTACGATAACGACTTTTGGAACGATTGCATGGGGTCACCCATCCGCTCGGAACTTTGGGCGTGTTTGGCGCCCGCTTCACCCCGCTTAGCGGTGCGTTTCGCCTTTGAGGACGCCCTCGTAGACCACGCAGGAGGCGAAGGGGTTTGGGGCGAGATGTTCAATGCGGCGTTGGAAAGTATCGCCTTTGTCGTGCGGGATGTGGACGAAGCGTTGGATTTGGCATTGGCGTTCATCCCGTCGGATTGTCAAATCGCCCAAGCGATCAGCGACACGCGCCGTTGGTGGGCGGAGTTGCGGGATTGGCGGAAGGTGCGGGAGCGCATCGCTGAAAAGTATTGGCATCGCGAACCGACTCACGCCCCGCAGAATTTGGCGTTCACCGTCTTAGGTTTGTTAGCAAGCGAGGGCGATTTCGGGCGCGCCATCACGACGGCGGTCAACTGCGGGCAAGACACCGATTGCACGGGAGCGACAGCAGGTTCGGTGATGGGCATTTTGCTGGGCGAAGTGCCTGAAAAGTGGGCGGCACCGTTGGGCGAGACAATCGCCACCAACCTCAGTTGGGGCGGCATCCGAAACATCACGCCTTTGCCCGATGTGCGGGTTTTGACCGACGAAGTTTTGGCGGCGGCGGAACGGTTGCTGGCTTGGCATGGTGCCCCCGTGCGAATTGCCGACGCCCCGACAGACTTGACCGATTTGCCCGATGATTGGCTTAAGCCCGACGAAGGCATTTACGAACTATGGGAGCGCAACCGTTACCCTTGGCGGGTGGACTTTTCGCTGAAGGCCGTGCAAGTAGGCGTAGACTATCGGGGGCTTCCGACGATCAATCCCGAAACGCCCAAGATGGTGACCCTTTGGCTTCATAACTGTCAACCCGTGCCGTTGACCGTCACGCTCCTTTGGGATGCGCCCAGCGATTGGCGGGTGGAGCCGATGAGATCGTCGGTGACCGTCCCAGCGAAAGGGATTGTCGGCATTAACGCTCACATCCATGCCCCTTTGCGGTTGCCTCAGACACAAACCCTTTGGTGTCAAGTGCGGGTTCACGAACGACCGGCGGAGTTAGCCGTTCCTGTCACCCTCATCGGAGAACGGCGATGGATGGTGCGCAGGAACGGAAGCGAATGGCAAACGGAATGGCTTCCCGACAGCGAGTTGCCGTTGGAACGATGGTTGGGGGGCAAAGCGGGCATTATAGAGGCGCGCCTTTGGGTTTGGTCGCCCAAAACCCAACGGGTTGTCATCGGCTTCCCTTGCAACGGAGCGTTTCAACTCTGCCTCAACGGCGTGGAAGTGCTCAACGCCCATCAACCCGATTACCTCGTCCGACCAGGGCAGCAAGGACCCGCCAGCCACTATGCGCAAGTAACTTTGCGACAAAGTTGGAACGAAGTGCAAGTGCGCGTGGAGCGGGGCGATCAGGCGATTGCGGCTTATTTGCTGTTCACCGACCCGACGGATTTGCATCGGCATTTGACTGACTTGGCGCTGACGCAAGCGCCGTAGGCGCGATAGAATTAGGCGCAACCCCGAAGGCAACCATCGTCAGCCTTCAGTTCATTTATCGGGGGGATGACCATTGGAAGTGGAAATCGGTCTCGGACGGAAAGCCCGAAGGGCTTATGGGTTAGATGAAATCGCCCTCGTGCCTGCACCCGTCGCCGTTGACCCAGAGGAAGTGGATGTCTCTTTGACGATCGGCAACTTGACCCTTTCCATCCCTGTCTTGGCGTCGGCGATGGATGCGGCAGTGGATACCCGTGTCGCCGTTGAGATGTCCCGCTTGGGTGGGTTGGCAGTGCTGAATTTAGAAGGATTGCATGTCCGCTACGAAGACCCATCGCCCATCATTGAACGCATCGTCAGCGCTCCAAAGGAGCAAGCCGTTCAGGTGCTGCAAGAAGCCTATCGGGAGCCGATCAAAACGGACTTAATCAAGGAACGGGTGCGGGAAGTGAAACGAGTGGGGGCAAGGTTGGGCGTTGCGGCGACACCTGCCAAAGCGATGGAATTGCTGCCCATTGCCTTAGAGGAAGGTGCCGATGTCGCTGTCATCCAATCTACGGTCACGACGGTGCGGTTTCTCTCGTCCAACAAACCCGCTTTGCCTTGGGAACGCTTGCGGAAAGCCATCTCCGTCCCGCTCATTGTCGGCAATTGCGTCACCTACGAAGCGGCGTGGGAGTTGATGGAAGTTGGTGCTGACGCTGTTTTGGTGGGTGTCGGACCGGGCGCTGCCTGCACGACGCGGCAAGTCGTGGGCGTCGGCGTCCCGCAGGCGACGGCGATTGCCGATGTGGCAGCGGCAAGGGATGAGTTTTATCGGCGCACAGGCAAGTATGTGGCGGTCATCGCCGATGGCGGGATGCGAACGGGCGCCGATATTTGTAAGGCAATTGCTTGCGGAGCAGATGGCGTGATGATCGGTTCGCCAATCGCTTCGGCGTTAGAAGCGCCAGGGCGGGGTTACCATTGGGGGATGGCGACACCTCACCCTGGTTTGCCCAGAGGCACTCGCATCTTCGTCGGGCAAGTGGCGCCGTTGAAGGTGCTCCTTTTGGGACCAGCGACGAAGGACGACGGGACGCTGAACTTGGTCGGGGCGCTGAAAAATGGGATGGGTATGTGCGGTGCTCGCACCATCAAGGAGATGCACCGCTGCCAGATCGTTCTTGCTCCCACCATCAACACGGAAGGGAAACGGTTGCAACGAGAGCAAGGCGTCGGTCAAGGGCGATGAGCGCCCGCAAGGACGGTGAAGGGCAATGCCGAAGTCATCCAAGCGTCGGGACTTACCCGATGAATCGGAACTGGCGGTCAACCCGTCGGTCTGGCTGCGTTGGTATGAGCAGCATTTGCGTCAAGTCCATCAAGAATGGGCGCAACGGCGGAGGGTGGCGCGGGAAGATTTGGAACTGCTGCTTTTTGACCGCAGCGATTTGGAGCGGACGCTGAAGGGCTTGCCCAACGCCCTCAGCCCTGCCGAGCGACGGAAGTTGGCGAAGTTGGATGAAACCCTCAAACAGTTGGCACCTGCCATCCGCGCCGCCATCCCTGACTTGGCGGAGATGCGCAAGAGCCTTGACATCCCTCAAAGCCATTGGTGGTGGTTTCTGCCAGAAGAACGGACGGAGGGGTAACCGAGGCAATGCATCAGCGACCCGATGACCTCATCGTCGTCTTGGATTTCGGCGCTCAATATGGGCAACTGATCGCCCGACGGGTGCGGGAGTGTCGTGTCTATTCCGAATTGCTCCCTTGCGACACACCCTTAGACAAAGTTTTGGCTTTGCGCCCTAAGGGCATTATCCTGTCGGGCGGTCAAGCGAGCGTCTATGCGCCTGACGCCCTCACTTATGACCTGCGCCTGTTTGAAGTCGGGATACCTATCTTGGGCATTTGCTACGGGGCACAACTGATGGCGCACCTTTTGGGGGGCAAAGTGGTGCCGGCGGAGAAAGCCGAATACGGGCGCACCGAGTTGCGAGTTTTGGATGACAGCGACTTGTTTGCGGGTTTGAACCCGCAGTTGATTTGTTGGATGAGCCACAGCGATGTCATCTTAGAGCCGCCGCCGGGCTTCAAGGTGACCGCTCGCACCGCCAATGCGCCCGTCGCCGCCATGTCTGACCCGCAACGCAAACTGTTTGCCGTCCTCTTCCATCCCGAAGTTTCCCACACGCCTTGGGGCATAGAAATCATCCGCAACTTCGTCTATCGTTGGTGCGGATGCCATCCGACTTGGACACCCAGAAATTTCGTGGAGGCGACGGTGGAGGCGATCCGCCAACGGGTGGGCAAAGAGCGGGTGCTGTGTGCTCTCAGTGGCGGTGTGGATTCGGCGACGACGGCAGCCCTTGTCCATCGTGCCGTCGGCGACCAACTCGTTTGCATCTTTGTCAATCATGGCTTTTTGCGCAAAGGAGAAGCGGAACGAGTGGTTCACACCTTCCGAGAACTTTTGAGCGTCAACCTGATTTATGTGGATGCCAGCCAGCGGTTCCTCAATCGGTTGCGGGGTGTGATTGACCCAGAGGAGAAGCGGAAGGTCATCGGCGAAGAATTTGTGCGCGTCTTTGAAGAAGAAGCCCGCAAGTTGGGGCGTATCCGCTTTTTGGCGCAGGGGACGCTTTATCCCGATGTCATTGAAAGCGGCACCCGCCACGCCGCCCGCATCAAAACCCACCATAATGTCGGTGGGTTGCCTGCCGATATGCAATTTGAGTTGCTGGAACCATTGCGCTACCTGTTCAAAGACGAAGTGCGGGAAGTCGCCGAAGAATTGGGATTGCCACCGGAAATTGCGTGGCGTCACCCGTTTCCCGGTCCTGGCTTAGCCATCCGCATTTTGGGGGAAGTGACGGAAGAACGCCTGCACTTGGTGCGGGAAGCGGATGCCATCGTCATGGACGAAATTCGGCGGGCAGGATTGTATCGGCAGGTTTGGCAAGCCTTTGCCGTCTTGCTTCCCTTGCGCAGCACGGGAGTGAAGGGGGATCGGCGCACCTATGGCTACACTGTTGCCGTTCGGGTCGTGACGAGCGAGGATGGGATGACAGCCGATTGGGCACGCCTTCCCGACACCGTTTTAGAACGCATCGCCAACCGCATCTGCAGCGAAGTGCCTAACATCAACCGTGTCGTCTACGACATCACCTCCAAACCGCCAGCGACGATTGAATGGGAGTGAGAAGGGATGACGGAACTGCACCGCGACATTGACGCCATCTTGATCACCGAAGAGCAAATCCAGCGGCGCATCGCCGAACTGGGGGCGCAAATCTCCGCCGATTACGAGGGCAAAGATTTGCATTTGGTCGGCGTCTTGCGGGGGGCAGTGATGTTCCTCGCCGACTTGATGCGTCACATCACTGTCCCTTGCTCCTGCGATTTCATCGCCATCGCCAGTTACGGCATGGACACCAAATCGTCGGGGGTCGTCCGCATCTTGAAAGACTTGGACGACAGCATTCAGGGTCGGCATGTCTTGATCGTGGAAGACATCGTGGACACGGGTTTGACGCTCAACTACATCCTGAGTTTGATTCGTTCCCGCAACCCTGCCAGCGTGCGGGTGTGTGCCCTGTTGGACAAACCAGAAAGGCGGGTCGTGCCCGTTGAAATTCACTACTTGGGGTTCACCATCCCTAACCGCTTCGTCGTCGGCTACGGTTTAGACTACGCCCAACGCTACCGCAACCTGCCTTACATCGGGGTCTTGCGCCCAGAGATTTACGGGGGGCTGTGAGGGGTGCCGTCTGGGCGAGGATGTGGCATGATTTTAGTGCCACGCCATTACCACGAGAGGGGCAGACCCAGCGAAGGCAACGGAAAGTGCCATCTTTCTGGCTAATGCTTCCTCTGCCATCATCACCAAAAGGAGGCGTCTTAGCATGACGGAGCAAGAAATCATCACCGCCACCGAGTTGGACTTGGCGGAACTGGAATCCAAAACGCTCCAAGAACTTCAGGACATCGCCAAGTCCTTGGAAATCCCTGGGGCATATCGGCTCAAAAAGCAGGAATTGGTTCGGCGTATCTTGGAGACTTATGCCGCCCGCAGTGGTTATGCCCTCCGCGAAGGCGTGCTGGAAATCGTTGAAGACAAGGAGTTGAAGGGTTACCTGCGGGTTGACGGGTATATGCCTTCGCCCGAGGATGTCTATGTGAGCGCCACGCAAATTCGTCGCTTCGGGTTGCGTAACGGCGATGTCGTGATGGGTTACATCCGCCCGCCCAAAGAAGGCGAGCGCTTCTACAGCCTCTTGCGGATTGTCGCCGTCAATGGAGAACATCCCGAAAAAGCCCGCAATCGTCCCGACTTTGAGAAACTGACACCTGTCTTCCCCTTTGAACGGTTGCGGATGGAACGCCCCAACGAAAACTCTTCGGAAAACATCACGGCTCGGATGGTGGACATCGTTGCCCCCATCGGCAAAGGACAACGCGGTCTTATCGTCTCGCCCCCGAAGGCGGGTAAGACGACCTTGCTGAAAACCATCGCCCGCAGCATTGAGCGTAACCATCCTGAATGCATCGTCATCGTCCTGCTCATTGATGAGCGCCCAGAAGAAGTCACTGATTTTCGGGAGGCGGTTAACTCTGAAGTGGCGGCAGCGACCTTTGACCAGCCGCCAGAGCATCAAATCCAAGTGGCTCGGATGGTGCTGGAAAAGGCGAAACGGTTGGTGGAAATGGGCAAGGATGTCGTCATCTTGCTGGACAGCCTGACTCGTTTGACCCGCCAATCCAACTTGGTCGTGGAGCCGTCGGGGCGGACGCTGACGGGTGGCTTAGACCCAGCGGCTTTGCGCTTCCCCAAACGCTTCTTCGGCGCCGCCCGCAAGTTGCGGGAGGGCGGTTCCTTGACGATCATCGCCACCGCCCTCATTGACACCGGCTCGCGCATGGACGACCACATCTACGAAGAGTTCAAAGGCACAGGCAACATGGAAATTCACTTGGACCGACGATTGCAAGAGCGACGCATCTTTCCCGCCATTGACATCCAACGCTCTGGCACCCGCCGCGAGGAGTTGCTTTACACCGACACAGAGAAGGAAGCCATCTGGCGGTTGCGCCGCACCCTCTCGCAAGTAGACCCATTGACAGCAACGGAGCGGCTCATTGATCAACTCCGCAAGACCCGCACCAACGAGGAGTTCTTCAAGTTCATCATGCAGCAATGGCGTTAAAGGAGGTGAAGGGCTTGGAGGGATGCATCTTTTGCCGCATCGTCGCTAAAGAAGTCCAAAGCGACATCGTTTATGAAGACGAGGAAGTCGTCGCTTTTCGGGACATCAACCCGCAAGCGCCTGTCCATGTCCTCATCGTTCCCCGCAAACATTTGCCCACCCTCAACGACGCCGCCTCAGACGATCAATCCTTGCTGGGCAAATTGCTTTTAGTCGCCCGCCAATTAGCCCGCCAATTGCAAGTCGCCGATGACGGTTATCGGCTCGTGCTGAATGTCAACCGAGGAGCAGGTCAGTCCGTCTTCCACCTCCACTTGCATTTGTTGGGAGGGCGGGTTTTCCATTGGCCGCCGGGCTAACGCTCGTTGGCGGATTTCTTCCGGATGCGCTGAAGGGCTTCCCGAGGGAGGCGCTTTTTGAAATTGCGCACCAGCTTACGGATTTCCCCGATGGGCACGGGCTTGATCAGTAAGGAAATCGCCCCATGTTGCATCGCTTTCCCGACCAAGTCGCTATCGGGATAACCCGTCATCAAAACGACATGGGCATCAGGGTCAATTTTTCGGATGCGGGCGAAAGTCTGGGCACCGTCCATGTCGGGCAGCACCAAGTCCAAAAAAATCAGGTCGTAAATCTGCTCCTTCACCCGCTTAACGGCTTCCTCTCCTCGCTGCACCACTTCTACGGTGCACCCTTCAGGTTGCAAGGCTCGTTTGAAGAGCCGCCCGATAGCCGGATCGTCGTCCACGACAAGGATTTGCTTGCGCAATCCTCCCGTGTAGTTTTCCAGCCACTCATCCAACTCTTTTTTGCTGATGCGCCACCGACCGCCGACTTTGCGCCCGGGCAAAAGCCCTGATTGCAACATCCGATAGACCGTCATGATGTGCAAGTTCAGGTAGCGGGCGATATCCTCCACATCCATCATCCGCTCATCCGCCCCGGTCTCCTCGTTGAACGCCGCCAACAAAGACGCCCAAGATTTTTCCCGCATTGCCATCGGTCCTCACTCTCCCTTTGGCAGCACCAAAGTGTCGCACTAATTTTAACATCCGTTGTCAGCGAACTTAAAGGTGGTTGGAAGTTCGCAAAGGTAGCCTCAGGGCTCAACCCCCACCCCTCTTCATCCCATTGCCCTTGCACTTCTGCCGAGGATTTCACACCCGACGACCTAAGCAGGGCTTTTAAGCACCAGCTCAACACCGACGCTCCTTGCGACCCAATCTTCAGCGAAGGGAGTGTTATCCTTTTTCCGACGGAGGTGAGAGGACGGTGCGTATTGGCATCTTGGGTGGCACAGGACGGATGGGACGAGGATTGGCAAAGGCGTGGGCAAGGGCAGGTCATCTTGTCCTTTTAGGCAGTCGTGACCCTGACCGCGCCCGAGAAATCGCCGCAGAGTTGGCATATCAAACGAGAGGACAGATTCAAGGCGTTGATATGGAGACAGCGGCTCGGCAAGGTGAGGTCGTCGTGTTGGCACTACCTTACCGGGCTTGCGCTGAGTGGCTTTCTCGGCTGCGGGAGGCTTTGCGAGGCAAAATCCTCGTGGACATCACCAACCCCTTCGGAGCGGTGCCAGCAGGGCAAACTTCGGGTGTGGAAGAGAACGCTAAAGCCCTCGGTGTCCCTGCCCGTTGGGTCGCCGCTTTCAAGACCAACTTCTGGACGACGCTGGAACATCCTTTCAACAAGGACGGCATCGTCCGTGACTGCTTTTATTGCGGCGATGACCGAGAAGCCAAACAAGTGGTCGCCGAACTGATTCAGCAGGTCGGCTACCGACCTGTTGACTGCGGTGATTTGAGTGCGGCACGGGTGTTGGACTTGATGGTGCCGTTGATGATTGACCTTGACCGACGCTTTGGAGGCAAGGCGGAATGCTCGTGGAAATTGCTGGAGTGAGTTCGCCCCTCCAACGCCTCAAGGGCTGGCTAAAAATGCTCGTTCTCTTTGGGCTCGCTTCCTTCATCTCTTCAACGGCAAAGGCGATGGACGACCTCTCTTTCCTCACTCGCCTCGTGCAAAGGGATGGCGAGGCGGAAGCGGTTTTGTCTGCCCTTATGCAAGCCGTCCGAGAAGACCCCGACGATGCCCAACGATGGGCGTGGTTGGGTTATGCCCTTTGCCTTCGTGGCGATTGGCAAGCGGCTCGGCAGGCTTATGAGCGGGCTCGTTCCCTCGCCGCTCCCTTCAACTTGGCTTGGCTGCCCCCTCAATTGCCCCTTGATTGGCTCAAGGATTGGCAAGGGATGGGACAGGCAAAGTGGGCAAGCACCGCGTTCTGGTGGTCTCTCCCCGCTCCGACGACGCCTGTTTCCTTCACCCTCGCTCAGGCTCAACGCCCTTTCCCTTACCTCATCGCCATCTATGCCGACGAAGGTCATTTCGCCCGCCAGTGGGTGCGATGGTTGATGACCTCGGAACGCTTGCCGCCTCATCTTCGGACAGCCCCCCTCGTTTTCGCTTGGGCGTTGCGCGAATTCGCCAATGCCTTTGGGACAAAGCCCAAGTTGCCCGTGACGGTGTGGTTTTTACCTGAAGGAGATGGAAGGGCAGAAACGGTGGCAGGCAACACGCAATTTTTCGGTCTTGCGCCTTTTGACCGCTTCCGTTGGTGGTTGAAAGTTGCCCACGAAGCAGGTCACCACACGATTCCCGCCTTCGGTCCTTTTGACGGCTGGCACGAACCTTATTCGGGCGGTTTCTTGGGCGAACGCTTGTTTGCCCTTTGGCTTTGGGATGGGCAAGACGATTTGCCGATGGACGCTGAAGTGACGCAAGGTCTTTTGCGATTTTTGCGGTCGCAGGTAATTCCTGAAATCGTCGCTGGGCAACAATGGCTGTTGGGCTCTTTTGACCAGCCACCATCTATGCCGACCTTCTTGGGCGTTTGCGCCTACCTTGAGCGGTTGGCAGGGCGAAAGTTCCTTCGCTCCGCTATGGAAGAAGCGGGAGGCGATGATTGGCGCGCTTTTCGGCGAGGCATTTGTCAAGCCATTGAAAAGGCATTGAAGGATGGGTTGACGCTTCGCTTCGCCGTTCCTGACGCCAACACGCTGCCTGCCACTTTTGACCCTCAAGGGTTGAAGGCAGCGCAAAAGGGTTTGGCGACGCAATTTGCGTGGTGGCTGCCGACGGAAACCTTTCAAGGGCAATTGCAGGTGCAAGGCAAGGGCGAATTGGTGATGCGATGGGGCGAGCGAGAAATCGGGCGATGGCGACTTTCCTCTTCGCTGCCTGTCTCCCTTCCTTTGCGGTGGACAGTGACGGAAGCCCGTTGGCAACGGTTGCGTTTTTGGTGGGTGCAGGGAGCGGGACAAGTGCTGTCTTTGACCCTCAAGCGCAGCGACGATGGGCAAGGTGAAGGGCAATGATGTCGGAACGGAGAAAGCGGCAGGCTTTGCAGCAATTGCAAGCGTTGGAGCAGAAAGCCCGCCACCTTCAGCGGTTGCTGGAAGCGGGTGAGTTGGGCGAGCAACTGGAAGTGTTGGCTTCCATCGGCGACCACTGGCAAGAGGTGCGAGGGCTTTTTCTGGTGGAAGCGTTAGAGCGAGGATTGCTGCGGGCGACCCGCACCGACGAAATCAGCGACATCGCCGACGAGCTTTTGCACTGGCTCCATCGTTTGCGCCTTTGAATGTCCCTTGACACATTGTCGGGATGCAAAAGCACCACCCCGACAAAGGAGGCGAACGGCAATGGCGAAGGCTCGCTTTGGTTGCATCGGGTTGGGTGGCATGGGCAGCGAAATCGTCCGCAACTTACTGAGCAAGGGCGTTCCTGTCGCCGTCTACAACCGAACCCGCACAAAGACGGACGAATTGGCACAAGAGGGCGCCATCGGCACTTACTCGCTGGCGGAATTCGTGGACGCCTTGGAACGACCCCGCATCGTTTGGCTGATGCTAACGGCGGGCAAGCCCGTAGACGATGCCCTCTTCGGTGGCGGCGCTTTTGGCGACGGCTTGGTTGCCCACTTAAGCGAGGGCGATCTCGTCATTGACGGCGGCAACTCTTATTTCCGCGACAGCCGACGCCGCTACGAAAAGTTGCGGCAGTTGGGCATCCGCTTTTTGGACTGCGGCACCAGCGGCGGGTTGGAAGGAGCACGCAACGGTCCTTGCCTGATGATCGGTGGCGATGAGGATGCTTTCCAAATTGCCGAACCGCTCTTTCAGTTGCTGACACAAAAGGGAGGCGGCTATGCCCATGTCGGTCCAGCGGGCGCAGGACACTTCGTTAAGATGGTGCACAACGCTATTGAGTATGCGATGCTGCAAGCCATCGGCGAAGGCTTTGAGTTGTTGGCACATGGCGGCAAGGGCGAAGACGGTCAACCCCTCTATCGCTTTGATTTGCGCCAGATTGCCGAGTTGTGGTGCAAAGGGAGCGTCATTCGCGGTTGGCTGATGGAACTGGCGGCGCAGGCATTTGCCGAAGACCCGCGTTTGGAGAACATCAAGGGCATCGTCGGCGGTGGCTCAACGGGGCGATGGGCGATTGACGAGGCGTGGGATGCCGAAGTGCCCTTTATCGTCATCGCCCTCAGTTACGCCTTGCGCCATCGCTCTCGCCAGCCAGACAGTTTTGCGGCTAAGGTCGTCGCTGCCTTGCGCCACGAATTCGGCGGGCACGAAGTCGTCCCCGTTAAAGGCGGGCAAGGGGGCAGTGGGTAGGTTGTCAATGGCTCGGCGGGCGTTCCCGAACGCAAAGGAGCAACAGTGCCCCCAGCATCATCAGCAACACGCAACCGATGAGGACGAGGCGCCATCCAACACCTGCACCGTAAAAGCGATTGACCGCATCGCCGATGACGCCCGCAAGGCTGGGTCCGAAAACTTGCGGGAGCGTGAACGCCAGTTGCCAAAGGGCGAAAAATTTCCCGCCTTCGCTTGGCGGCATCAACGAGACAGCGAGCGCCCAATTAGCGACGCCAAAGGCTCCCGTCCCGATGCCCAAAAGCAAAGCAGGCAAAAAAGTTTGGGCGAAGTGAGAAGCGAAAGCAATGCCCATCGCCCCGACGCCACAAAGGACGCCACTGCTCAGGCAAAGGGCGCGCTTGGAAAAACGGTCTGCCCATCGCCCCGCCAGCCAAAGAGACGGCACGGACGCAACGGTGACAAGCAACCCCAGCACCATCGTCCCCCGCGCGGGGTCGGCAACTTGCAAGGTGTCGGCGAGAAACCAACGCAGGAAGGCGACGGCGGTGTAAAAGCCGAGGTTGATGACGAAGCGGGACGCAAGAAGCCACAGGAAATCAGGATGCTGGCAAACGCTGCCCCAGTCGGCGAGGAACGGACGGGCAACTTGCAAGGAGGCGGAACGGTCGGGCAAGGACAGGGCAAAAAGGGTCGCCAGCAAAAAGCCGATGGCGCTCCCCGCCATTAACCATCGCAAGCCCAACGCTTCTGCCTGAAGGCGAGAGGAAGTGCCCCAAAAGGCAGGGCTGAGAAGGAAGCCGATGCTGAGCATCCCAATGACTTGACCGCCCAAACTCCAAAAGCCGACATGAGCCGAAGCGATTCCATGTCGGTGAGGTGGGACGACATCGGGTAGCCACGCCCGCATCGGTGCCGCTGCCCAATTGAGCCACCATTGCATTAGGACAAGGCTGAGGACAACAAAAGGGAAGGAAGGAGCGAAAGCGAACAGCCAGAATGCTGGCAACGCTAAAAGCGCGCCCATCAAAACGAAAAGGCGTCGTCGTCCCAAAGGGTGACGGCAGCGGTCGCTGAGCGGTCCTGAAAGGAACTGGCTGAGAAGCGAACTGAGAGCCCCCAAACCCGTCAAGAGGGAGAGGGCGCTACCTTTCGCAGGACTTGCCCAATGCTCCGCCTGCACTTGCAGCCCTTGCGTCAGCAGCGCCGTCCAAAGGGCATTGAAGGGCAACCACCAAAGGCTCAAGCGCAAAAACTTCCCGCGCTCCGTCAACCCTTCCACCACCGCCAAAGTTCCCAGAGGGTGATCGCCAGCATCAGCAATGCCCACACGATGATTTGCCCCTTGCTCCATCGGTGCTCAGGCATAGACCGTCACTCCTCACAAAGGTTGTGTTTCCCTTGCGCCACTGAAACCCATCCTTCTTTCACGGCTTTGCTGCGACCCAAAATTGAGAACGCAGGCGGCGCATTTCGTCGGTGAGCCCGTGAACGCAGTAGACGGTCATGGGCGTTTCTTCGTAGCCTTTGATGACGACGCCCGAAACAGGCTCAGCAATCACCAAGTCGGCGACCCGTTCGTAAGTGTCCTCGCTGATGACCAAGTTGGCTTTGAGGTCTTTGGTCAATTGCTCCAAGCGTTGGGCGAGGTTAACTGTCGCCCCTAACGCCGTGAACTCTTTGCGTTGCTCGGAGCCGATGACACCGACGACGGCGATGCCCGAATGGACGCCGATGCCGATGCGCAAGGGTTCGCCCGTCACCCGCTGCCACTCCTTTTGCAGGCTCTCAACCTCTTCCAGCATATGGCAGGCGCAAGTGACGGCTCGTTCGGCATGGTCAAACTGGTTTTCACCTAACCCGAAAATTGCCATCATCCCGTCGCCCAAAAACTTGTTGACCGTCCCGCCATAAAGGTTGACGATTTCCGTCATGCGGGTGAAGTAAGTGCCCAGCAGCGTGACGACTTCGTAAGGCGCTAAGGAGGCAGCAAGGCGGGTGAAGCCACGAATGTCAGAAAACAGGACGGAAATTTCCCGCCGCTCTCCCACCTGCAGTTGTTCGGGCATGGAAGTCAGTTCTTCCAGAGCGGGATAGGCGATGTAAGCCTTGAGTTGCTCGTAAGCCCGCCGATGCTCCGCCAGAGACCAAGCCGTAAGGGCAGTCCAACAACTCCAGACCGTCAGCAAAAGCGGGAAAGGCGGGATGGCAAAGTGCGTCCAATGCATCAGCAAGATGGAGCCGCTAACAGCGATGGCAGCAGTGCCAGCAAAGGCGTAAAGGTAGCGGCGAGGGTTTCGGGTTACCCCGACCATCCCGAATATCAAGCCGACCGCAAGGAGCAAAACGCCTTGAAAAAGTTCCGAGGCGACTTTCACGCTCTGCCTCTGGAGAAAGACATTGAGGGCAGCGGCGTGAATTTCCAAGCCCGAGGCGATGGGATTAGTGGGCGTCGGCAACCTGTCCGTCAACCCTGTCGCCATCAGCCCCACCAGCAAAACTTTGCCCTTCACCCAGTCAGGATGGAAGTCGCCCCGAAGCACCCGCACGAAAGAGAGGGTCGGAAAGCGAACAGAGCCACCCACATCAGGCGGAGTGACCCAGACGCTCCCATCGTTGGCAAGGAGAGGAGCAACCCTCTTCACCTTCTCCTTCCCTGCCCACAAAGCCCAAGCCGCTAAACTCAATGAAGGGACGACTTTTCGGGTGTTCTTCCAACGCAGCACTTGAGGGAAGCGCCGGCAAACGCCGTCGGGATCAGGGAAGGGAAAGACGAAGCCGACAGCGGCACACGCTTCCTGAAGGGGTCGGGGTGGAAGGACAAAAGTCGGCGCCGACAAAAGGTCGGAGAGGCGCAAATGGTGGGCGAAGGGAGCAAAGGGCAAAAGCAACCGTTCTGGCAAAAGGGTAGGCTCTTTGGTTCGGTGGAACGCAACACCAACACCCAACACAACCTTCCCAAACCGTTTCATCGCCTCCGCCATCTTCGCATCCGAAGGCGTTGGCTCCAAGAAGAGCAGGTCAAAGGCAACGACCTTTGCTCCCGCCTGGCGCAAACGGTCTAACATCTGCCCATACACTCGGCGGTCAAAAGGGAAGCGCCCCAGAGCCTGAAGGGTGGCATCGTCAATGGCGATGAGAAGAAGGTCGGGGGACAAGGGTAGAGGAGAGGAGCGAAGAAGTCCGTCCGTCATCCGAACGCTCAGCCAATGAAGGGGCGTGGCGACGGAGAGAAACCAACAGGTCATCGCCACCAACAAGCAAAGGGCGATGGGTTTAAGCCACTCGTCAAAAGGGCGCATCCTCCTCACCGCCTTACAGTTTGCCGACAACGGCTCAGAAGGGCAAAGGAGTTTTTTGGCATAATAAGCGTAGCCTTTTGGGCAAGGAGGTGTCGTCCCGTGCGACTGGGCTCGGCGGCATTGCTATTAGGGTTGGTGGCTTTGGTGCTGCTTATCTTCGGCTCCATAGAGACGCTGCGGATTGCTCCCCGAATCGCCAAGGTCGTTGCCGTCCGAGGGCAAGCGACGGCGGTTTTGCCTCCCCGTTTAGGGCGAAAGCGAGCGACGGAACGCCCCTTGAAAGTTGGGATGTTGGTGTTGGCGGGCACGACGGTTCGCACGGGCGCGCAAAGTTTTGTCGTCTTGCGATGGGTAGACGATGTGGAAATGCGCATCGGTCCGAACACCGAGTTGAAGGTCACCCGCTCGTCCTACGACCGAGTGACGAAGGCGTTGGAAGCCCTCTTTCGCCTGAACATCGGGACGGTATTCGTCAACCTTCGGCGAAAGTTACCCTCCCAATCACGGTTGGAATTGCAGACGCCTGCCATCACCGCCGCCGTGCGGGGGACGGCTTTTGAGGTGACGGTGCAACCCGATGGCGTCACGCATTTGCGCGTGGAACATGGCGTCGTCGCCGTCCGAACTGCCGACGGCAAGGAGCACCAGTTGAAAGAAGGCGAGCACTTGACGGCTCATCCCCCAACTGCTTTCACTCTAACTCCACCCACTGGGCAGGGGCAGGCAAATTGAACCGCAAAGAGCAACAGCCCAAGTTGATCTCTTCACCCCGCTCCGCTTGCTCACGGAAACTGGGGCTGAGCCGATAAAAGATGTGCTTGCCTTGCCTTCGGGTCTCCACGATGCCGACAGTCCGCAAGACGCCGAGATGGTGGGAGGTGTGGGGTTGGCTTAAACCCAATCGCCTCGCCAGTTCCGTCACGCTCCATTCCCGCTCAAAAAGCAGGGCGATGATTTTCAATCGGGTCGGGTCGCTGAGGGCGCGCAAAAACTCGGCACACTCAGCGGCGGTCATCGGTTTCAGCCGTCGCATCCACACCGCCTCCCAACTCCTTGTTCGGTTGCCCTTCCAAAGTGATGGAAACTTCCGGACGACTTTGAGGCTCGTCCCCTCGCCAACTGCCCCAAAGCAACAAAAGAGCCCCACAAGTCAGCGCCGCATCGGCAAGGTTGAAGACAGGCCAAAAACGCAAGTCCAAAAAGTCCGTGACAGCCCCGAACCGCAAACGGTCCAACAAATTGCCCGCTGCCCCGCCCAACATCATCCCGCAGGCGATGGCAAACAAGCGGCGATGAAACCCTTGCCGTCCCATCCACAAAAACAAGGCACAGGCAATCAAAGCGGTGAAGACCAGCAACGAAGTGGCATTGGGCAGCAAACCGAAGGCTGCCCCAGCATTTTCGGTGTGGGTCAGGAAAATGAATCTGGGCACGAGGGGCACGCTGCTCCCTTTGGGAAGGGCAATCCGCACCCATTCTTTGCTAACTTGGTCGGCGACAAAGATGAACATCGCCATCCCCCAAAACCATTGACGATAGCGGAAAGGCTTCAACCCGTTCACCTCCGCCCTTCATTTTGACTTGCAAAAAAGAGGGTGTTCGGAAGTTGAGCCCTGAATGACCCGTCGGCATGGCAGAAACTTCGTCGTGGCTAACGGTTTGCTGCGGCAAATGTCGCGGCTAATTTAGCGTCGGCTTTTCGCCGAAGCAGCAAAGACGAAGTGGGTGTCAGGTTGCTCCTCTTTGTTGGAGTGGCTATCAGCCACGACGCTCCGAAACCTTCTCAAAAGTTTGCCTTGCTGTCGTGTCATCATTGCAGGTGACCTTTTGGGAGGCGATAGGCAATGGGGCTTCAAAAGGCAGTGACCGATTTTGTCATCCGACCCGCTCGCCGCAAGGAATTGGAGCGGCTGATTTCGGTCTACCAATCGGGCTATGAGGGTCTGGAGGAATATGCTGAAAGGGGCGAAGAAGACATCCGCGATTACTTGGAATGGCTCTTTGACGGAGACCCTAACGGCTTTTTTGTGGCGGAAGCGAACGGAGAACTCGTCGGCTTCGTCAGCGTCCACGCCGATTGGTGGGACCGCCGCTATCAACGCAGAACCGCTGAAATCCACGAATTGGTCGTCCGCAAAGATTGGCAAAGCAAGGGCGTCGGGCGTGCCTTGATGATGGCGGCGTTGGATTACGCCCGCGCCCAAGGTTGCGAGTATGCCAGCCTTTGGGTCGGCGAAGGCAACGAAAAAGCCCGTGCTTGGTATCGTCGCTTGGGCTTTGAAGAGGTCGGCAAAGGCTGGGGGATTTGGGTGCGGATGGTCAAGCCCCTCATCACACCTTAAGCCTTTCCCGCAAGCAAAAGCGACGGACAGGTCTTTCGTCCCTTGTCTACGGCGTCACAGCAGTCAACCCCTTTTTGCGTGCTACATTTTTGCTGGAGCACTAACTTGGCGACAGGGGGCAGAGAAGCATGACGGTGCGAAGCGACCCATTTGGGGCGAAAGGCTCTCTTGAGACGGCGATGGGCAAAGTGACGATTTACCGCCTGCAGCGGTTGCAAGAGTTGGGCATCGCCGACATCGCCCGTTTGCCCTACTCCATCCGCGTTTTGCTGGAGAACCTTCTGCGCCACTGCGATGGCTACATCGTCACGGAAGACGATGTTCAGGCGTTGGCAAACTGGCAGCCAAAACCGCAAGACCGAGAGATTGCTTTCATGCCTGCCCGTGTGCTTTTGCAGGATTTCACGGGTGTCCCGTGCGTCGTGGATTTGGCGGCGATGCGCGCCGCTGTCGCCAAACTGGGCAAAGACCCGAAAAAAGTCAACCCTCTCGTCCCCGTTGACCTGGTCATTGACCACTCCGTTCAAGTGGACTACTTTGGGACGGCGAATGCCTTTTTGCTGAATGTGGCGAAAGAGTATGAGCGCAATGTCGAACGCTATGCTTTGCTGAGATGGGCGCAACAAGCCTTCCAAAATTTCCGCGTCGTCCCACCGGGAACGGGCATCGTCCACCAAGTCAACCTTGAGTATCTGGCAAAAGTCGTGCAGGTGAGACGGGACAAGGGACAAGGGACGGGGGACGGGGAAATCGTCGCTTTCCCTGACTCCCTCGTCGGCACCGATTCGCACACGACGATGGTCAATGGCTTGGGCGTTTTGGGTTGGGGTGTTGGCGGCATTGAGGCGGAAGCCGTCATGCTCGGTCAGCCCTACTACATGCGCATTCCCGAAGTCGTCGGCGTTCGGCTAACGGGCGAATTTCCTGAAGGCGTGACGGCGACGGATTTGGTGCTGACGGTCACGCATCTGCTGCGCAAAAAGGGCGTCGTGGACAAGTTCGTGGAGTTTTTCGGTCCGAGTTTGAAGTTGCTGAGCCTTCCCGACCGAGCCACCATCGCCAACATGGCGCCTGAATACGGTGCTACCTGTGGCTTCTTCCCTGTGGATGACGAAACCCTCGCTTACCTGCGCTTGACGGGACGACCTGAGGAGCAAGTTGAGTCGGTGGAGCGCTATTGCAAGGAGCAAGGGTTGTTCTACGACGAGACCGTTGAGCCGACTTACAGCGATGTCCTTGAAGTTAACTTGTGGCAGTTGGAGCCGACGATGGCAGGACCGAGGCGACCGCATGACATGGTGCGGCTAAAGGAAGTCAAGCGCCAATTCTGGGAGACGCTGCCGACGATGCTGCCAAAATCAGCGCCCTCTTCAGGGCAAAAGGCGGAACACGCCCAAACCGCTGCCTTGCACCGATTAGAGACGGAAAGCGTCGCCGTTGCGACGGCTGAGGTTCAAAGCGGGACGGAAAGCCGAGAAGTCTGGGTCAGCGTTGACAGCCAACAGTTTGCCCTCCGTCACGGCTCCGTCGTTATCGCCGCCATCACCAGTTGCACCAACACCTCAAACCCGACGGTCATGGTCGGTGCGGGTTTACTGGCGCGCAACGCCGTCAAAAAAGGCTTGCAAGTCAAGCCTTGGGTGAAGACAAGTTTCGCTCCCGGTTCCGCCGTCGTCGTGGATTACTTGGAAAACGCTGGCTTAATGCCCTACCTTGAAGCCCTGCGGTTTCACTTGGTCGGGCTCGGTTGCACCACTTGCATCGGCAACAGCGGTCCGCTGCCTGAACCCATCGCTAATGCCATCAAAGAGCGAGGCTTAGTCACTGTCGCCGTTTTGAGTGGCAACCGAAACTTTGAGGCTCGCATTCATCCTCTCGTTCGCGCCAACTATTTGGCGTCGCCGATGCTTGTCGTCGCTTACGCTTTGGCGGGTCGCATTGACATTGACTTTGACCACGAACCCATCGGTTACACGCCTAACGGCGAACCCGTCTACTTGCGGGACATTTGGCCGAGCATGGAAGAAATTCGTCAGACCATCCACAAAGCCCTCAAGCCGCAAATGTTCCGAAAGCGCTACGCAAAAGTTTTCACCGGTGACGAACGGTGGCGCAAGTTGCCTGTGCCCAAAGGCGACTTGTTCGTTTTTGACCCGTCGTCAACTTACATCAAGGAGCCGCCTTTCTTCGCTGACTTCTCCCTTGAGCCGCCACCGTTGCAAGACATCAAAGGTGCTCTCGTCTTGGCGGTTTTGGGCGACAGCATCACTACCGACCACATTTCGCCCGCTGGCAGCATTCCCGTTGACAGCCCTGCAGGTCGTTACTTGATTGAGCGCGGCGTTGAGCCAAAAGATTTCAACACTTACGGCGCAAGGCGCGGCAACCATGAAGTCATGATGCGAGGGACTTTTGCTAATGTCCGCTTGCGCAACTTGCTCACGCCCGACCGAGAAGGCGGTTGGACGGTTTACTTCGGCGCAAACGGCGAGCGGGAAGTGATGACGATTTACGAGGCAGCGATGCGTTACAAAGAGCGTGGAGTTCCGTTGCTCGTCATCGCGGGCAAAGAATACGGCAGCGGAAGTTCCAGAGACTGGGCGGCGAAAGGACCGGCATTGTTGGGCGTGAAAGCCGTCATCGCTGAAACCTTTGAGCGCATCCACCGAAGCAACTTGGTGGGCATGGGCGTTTTACCCTTGCAGTTTCAACCCGGCGAAAACCGCGAGACTTTGGGCTTGACGGGCGAGGAGGTCTTTGACATTGAAGGCATCGCCGAAGGATTACACCCGCGCAAAGAACTGACCGTTCGCGCCCGAAAGCCTGACGGCAGCGAAATCACCTTCACCGCCATCGCTCGCCTTGACACACCTGTTGAAGTGGACTACTACCGACATGGCGGCATCTTGCCCTATGTGCTGAGGAAAATTCTGCAGGGTAGTAGGTAAGGCAAGGAGGCGAAGGCGTCTCATGGTAAGGTTGGTGACGCTGGAGGAAGTGAAGGCGAACGAAAAGGTGCAAACTTTCATCCGACGAGCCGACGAGCAGATGGAAGCCATCGGTTACACGGAGCATGGCTTCCGCCATGTCAGTCTTGTCGCCCACAACGCCCGCCGCTTGCTGACGGAGTTGGGCTTTTCAGAACGGGAAGCCGAATTGGCAGCCATCGCCGGCTATTTACACGACATCGGCAACATGATCTCCCGCGTCATGCACAGCAAGACAGGTGCTGTCATCGCCTTAAATTTGCTCTTGGAGATGGGCATGGATGCCGACGAAGCAGGAGCGATCGCTGCCGCTATCGGAAATCATGACGAGCAAGAAGGGGGCGCTATCGTCAGCCCTATCACGGCTGCCGTCGTCATCGCCGATAAAGCCGATGTGCATCGCTCCCGCGTCCGCAACCCTAACATGGCTGCTTTTGACATCCACGACCGCATCAATTACGCCGCTCAGCATGCCGAATTGAAAGTGGGCAATCACGACCACACCATCACCTTGGACTTGACCATTGACACCAGCATCGGCAGCGTCTTTGAATACTTTGAGATTTTCATGAGCCGCATGCTTTTCAGTCGCAAGGCAGCGGAGTTTCTGGGCTACCGCTATCGCCTGACCATCAACGGTGTGCCGATGCTTTGAGGGTTCAGGGAAGAGGCGGTTCCTCAGGCATAGCCCCGTTGCGCTCTCTCAACCGACAGTGGGAGCCTTTGTGGTCTTTCGTCACCTCAATGAGGGTCGGAAACTGGTCTCGCAGTTCGTCCAAGTGGGTGATGACCAAAACACGGTCAAAATCTTGGGCGACGGTTTGAATGGCTTGAACCATCGCTTCTAAGCCTTCCTTGTCTTGCGAGCCAAAGCCTTCATCCATCACAAGGGTGCGCAAAGGGGCGCCTGACCGACGCGCCAGCAATTGAGCCAATGCCAAGCGCAAGGCAAAGTCCACCCGAAACTTTTCGCCACCGCTGAGGGCTTCGTAAGGGCGGTCACCCAACTCGTCAGCGATAACGATGTTGAGTGTCTCCTCTTCTGAGCCTTTTTGGGTCATTCGGCTCAACTCAAAGCGCAAAAACATCCGACCCTTGGTCAAGCGAGCCAGCAAGCGGTTGGCTTCCCCTTCCACCCACTTGGCGGCGACCTTTAAAAGTTCGCCGGGAATCCCGTAGCGTCCGAAGGCTTTTTCCAGCATCTCATAGTCCTCTTTGGCTTCCTTATCCCGTCCCAATTGCTCCTGCCATCGCTTCAAGTCCTCTTCGCACCGCTCCAAAGCCTTCAACTGCCCTTCTATTTCGCCCCGTTGAGCATTCAGGTCACGCAGAACCTTTTCACCTTCAGCAAGGCGCTGCTCCGCCTCTTGTAATCGCTTGTCCACTTCGGGTCGGCGCCGCAGTTGGGTGTCCAATTGTTGGATTTGCTGTTGGGCGTCAGCGATGTTGCGCTCTATCTCTGTCAGGTGACTTTGTTCTCGTCGGATGGCTTCTTCTACTTGAGGCAGGCGTTGTTCGGCGTCGTGTAGCCTTTGGGCTTGTCGCAAGACACTTTCGTTTTGGCGCAACCATTGGCGCAATTGCTCGTGGCGGTGAGGGTCGTAGCCGATGGCAGTTTCTTGAGTTTTCAAGCGTTCTCGCTCTTTCTGCCACTTTTGTTCCGCTTGCTCCTTTTCCCCTTGGAAGGCTTGCCACTTTTCCTGCCACCTTGCCAACTCTCTTTCGGCACGAGCGACATCTTCAAGGGTTTGGCGAAGTTGCCCTCGGCGCTGCTCCAAGGCAGGTCGCTTTGTCAATTCCGTCTCGGCTTTCCGCAAAAACTCGTCCAGTTTTTTAATGTGCCCTTGGAGGGTCTTGATTTGCCCATCAATGCCGTCCATCTGTTTTTGCAAGGTCGCCTCCTCTTGCAAGAGGCGTTGGCGGAGCCGAAGGAAGTCTTCGGGAGTTAGCAAGTTTCCGCAAAGGGGGCATTTAGGTTCGCCCTCATGCTCCGACAAAAGGCGCAACTTTTCGCCGATTTCTTCCCGTTGCCGTCTCAAGGCATCCTTTCGGGCTTGGAGGGCAGCCAGTTCGGTCGTTTTTTGTTGGCGTTCTTGTCGCCACTCTTCCGCTTTTCGTTGCCATTCATCCAGCCGTCTCAGCGCTTCTTCCACCTGTTCCAACTCTTTTTGGGCAACCGTTTTCTTCGCCACTTCCTTTTCCCATCGCTGCCGTTCGGTCATCAATTCGCCTTCCCGCCGTTGCAGTTGTGCTTGCTCTTCGCCGATGCGTTTTTCCAGTTCGTTTTTTCGTTGCTGCAACTCCGCCCATTGGTGTTGTTTTTCAGCGAAGCGTTTTTCTTCCTCTTGGGTTCGTCGGTAATCTTCCAACGCTTTTTGGATGGCTCCCTTCTGTCCGAGGATTTCTTGCAACTGTTGCCGCTCCCGCTCGTGCCCTTTCAACCGCTCTTGAGCCTGCCCCTTTTGTCGCAGCCAGTCGCTGATAGCACCTTGCAAGTTCTGTCGTTGCGTCTCTAAGACAAGCAGCCGTTTTTGTTCCTCCTGCCAGTGCCGTCGCTCCTCTTGACGGCGGCGTTGTTCTTCTTCTGCCCCTTGGAGGCGGCGTTGGAGGTCGTCCAACGCTTGCTCAAGTTGGGGGCGCTTTTGCCTTTCCCATTCAAGGTGGGCAATTTCTTGCTCTGCCTGAGCGATTCTGCCTGCCAGTTCCCTCACTTTCCCTTTCGCCCTTTCCGCCCACTTTTCGTAATCACCCAACCGCAAGACTTCCGCCAGCAGGTCACGCCGTTGGGCAGGGCTAAGAGTCATGAATTCGCCCGATTTGCCTTGCAACTGGCAAACGGTGTTGACGAAAGTGTCGTAATCCATCCGAAGTAACTTTTGGATGGAAGTTTGCGCTTGGCGCACTCCGCCCTTAATGACCAACGGTTTCCACTTTCCTGTCAGGGGGTCGTGCTGCTCCAACGAGACAATGTGTCCGTCTTTACGGGCACGGGAGTAGGAGCGACGCACCCGATAAAGTTGCCCGTCCATCAGAAACTCCAGAGCCACTTCCATCCCCTTCGCTCCCTTGCGCACCAACCCATCCAAGTCGGAACGGGCTTTCCCGAACAAAGCCCAAGTGATGGCGTCAATCAGGCTGGATTTGCCCGCTCCGTTGTGACCGACGATGGCGGCGACATGGATGCGGGATAAATCCAACACTTCCCCCTCATCGCCGTAACTGAGGAAATTTCGGAGCCACAAGCGCACTGGCACCATGCCCGAAACACCCTCCTTTGAAAGCGCTTGTCGGGAACGGGTTTATCCCGCGCCGACAAAACTCATCCGCTTTCTTGCTCCTGCATCAATTCCATCGCCAACCGCAACAGCCGTTCCCTTCGTTGCTGGTCAAGATTGCCCTTTTGGGCAAGCCAACGGGCGAGCAATTCTATCGGTCGTTGGAGCAACTGTTCCAATTCGGAAGGGCGAGAGGGGTCAGCGAGGAGGGGCATGGGGGCATTGTCATCCGTCGCCACTTCAAAGGAAAGGGCTGCCAAATGGTCTACCCGCTTTTCCAGAGCGCTGCGAATGGTCGCCAAGTTCAGTTGCCCTCGCTGCTCCTCGTTGATGGTCAGGAAGACGCGCACGACGGCGCCGTCTAAATCTCGGTTTTGGGCGAGGGCGTTAAGGGCGTATTGGGTCGGGTCGGAGGCTTGGCAAAGGTTTAATCGCACCGTGACGAAGCGGCGGGTCGGTGTCTCCACGAAGCGCAAGTCTTTGACGCCCCAAACCCCTTTTGTCGTCCGTTCCAAATCCACTAGCAAAAAGCCTTTGGGGTCGTGCTCTTCGTCAAAGGAAAGGCGTCCGATGTTGCCTGCATAAGCGATGGGGACGCCGAAATCGCGGTCGCCGACAAATTGATGGCGGTGGATGTGACCCAAGGCGATGTAGGCGAAAGGGTCGCGGCGCAAGGTGCTGGGAGCGACGATGGGCTCGTAGGTGAGAGAAAAGACCCGCTCTGAGCCGACGAACTCCACTCCCTCCACCCACAAGTGTCCCGCAAAGACGATAGGACTTCCGTCGTTGCGTTGTTGAGATTCCCGCTGAAGGCGGGTGACAAGGTCGCTGACTCGCCGCCTCATCTCTCCCTGCACCCGCTCTTCCGTCCAACCCTGTTCTTCTTCAAGGGAGACGAAGAACCTGCGAGGAAGGTAAGGGAAGCAAGCGATGTGAAGGTTGCCTTTCAGCGTCGGTAAGGTCACGACCTTTGGCTCACGGACGAACTGCAACCCAGGGATTTTGAGCAAGTTCACGATGTCCAAGGCTGCCGCCTCGCCGTAGCCGATCGGTAAGTCGTGATTGCCCATCAGCAAAAGGACGCTGATACCTCGTTCGGTAAGGGAAAGGAGGCGACGGAGGAATTCTCGCTGTGATAAGGGATCGGGACGAGGGGAATGATAGGCATCGCCCGTGAACAAAACGGCGTCCACTTGCTTTTCTACGGCAACCTTGATGATGAAGTCCAAGCAGTTGAGGAAATCCTTCACATGCGTGTGGCGACCGTCAGTGTCCCGCCGTCCGTGAATTTCCGCCCCCAAGTGCGCATCAGAAAAATGAAGCAACCGCATTTTGCCCTTCACCTCGGCAAAAGTTGTCCCTAATTCACTTGCTTCAATTCTGTCGCCACTTAGTCGCTTTGTCGGCAGGTGCTGGTTCGGCGAAAGCAACGCCTTCCAAAAGTTCCCTTCCCGAACATCCTCGCAGGGTGCGAGGGTGTTCGGAAAGGGAGGGCGAGGCTCCTGCCGAGCCGAAATGATCGGCAGGTCGTGAGAGGGCAGGTCGGCAGATAGGTAGTTGGGCAGGTCGGAGGAATAGGCTCACCGGGAGGTTCGCCCTCCCACTCGCAGGGTGCTGACTTTTTGTGGTCGTTGCGCTATCATAATGGGCGCATCTACAAGGCGGCCCCGTCGTCTAGCCTGGTCTAGGACACCGGCCTTTCAAGCCGGAGGTCGCGGGTTCAAATCCCGCCGGGGCCACTTTTGCCTCTTTCCCTCCGTCTTGTGACGGACGCCTTTCGCCGATACTGGCACACAATTTTCGTCGGGTGAGCGTTTTCCATGAGTGAAAAGGTGCAAGGGGCGTGGGACGAACTTTTGCAGCGGTTCGTCAACGCTGCCGATGGCAAAGGGCAATTGGTTGCCGTCTTGAAAATTCCCGCCCGCGAACCTGTTTATGCCGACCCAGAAGAACCCCTCTCACCGCCCCTTCAGCAAGCCCTTAGGCGTTTGGGCATAGAGCGTCTTTATCGCCACCAAGCCGAAGCGCTGAATGCCGTTCGCAAGGGACACCATGTCGCTGTCTTTACGCCCACCGCTTCGGGCAAAACCCTTTGTTACAACCTGCCCGTCTTGGACGCGCTGTTGCGTGACCCAAACGCCCGTGCCTTTTACCTTTTCCCGACGAAAGCGTTGGCGCAAGACCAATGGCGCAAGTTGCGGGAGTTGGGCTTGACCGATCAAGTGCCTGTCGCCACCTACGATGGTGATACGCCCGACCGCGAGCGGCGGCTTATCCGTGACCGCTGCCGCATCATTTTGACCAATCCTGACATGCTCCACGCAGGCATCTTACCCAACCATCAACTTTGGGCGCACTTCTTCCGCCATTTGCGCTTCGTCGTCGTGGACGAACTGCACACCTATCGGGGCATCTTCGGCATTCATTTCACTTGGGTGATCCGACGGTTACGGCGGCTTTGTCACCTTTACGGCAGCGAGCCGATTTTCATCTGCACCTCAGCGACCTTGGGCAATCCTCAAGAAGCCTTGCGCAATCTCATCGGTTTGCCCTTTCACATCATCGGCGAAGACGCTTCCCCGTCACCGCCAAAGACTTTGGCAATTTGGAACCCGCCTTATTTGGACTTGGAGGCAGGTATCCGTGCCAAGGCGAGCACAGAGGCTGTCCGATGGCTCGTTCGCTTGATGCGTGAAGGTATCCGCACCATCGTTTTCGTCAAATCGCGGGCGATGGCGGATTTGCTTTTGCGCTTCACCCGCGAGCAACTTGCCCGCGAATGGTTGGATGACCTCAAAAGCAAGGTCGTCAGTTATCGGGCAGGTTACTTGCCTGAGGAACGAAGGGAAATTGAGCGGCGGCTGTTCAACGGCGACCTGTTAGCCGTCATCGCCACGAGCGCCTTGGAGTTGGGCATTGATGTCGGTGAATTGGACGCCGCTTTGTTGCTCGGTTACCCAGGGACGATCGCCAGCACTTGGCAGCGGGCGGGACGAGCGGGTCGGCAAAAAGAGGGATTGGTCGTCCTCATCACCACTGCCAATCCTGTTGACCAACATATCGCCCAACATCCTGAGTTTTTGCTGCAAGGCGCTGAACCCATCGCCGTCTCCCCTCGCAATCCCTACATCGCTGCCGCCCACTTAATGTGTGCCGCCTATGAGTTGCCTTTGGGAGAAGATGACCGAAAGTTTTTCGCCGACTTGGGCGATTTAGTTGAGGCATTGGTGGCGCGGATGGAAGAACAAGGGTTGCTTAGTGGCGGTCGGCGGAAGTTTTGGCAATGGCGGGAACGCCCTCACGATACCTTCGGGTTGCGCACCATCACCGGTCAGCAATGGGAAATCACAGACCGCAGCAAGGGCGTCACCATCGGTTTGGCAGAACGGGAGCGAGTCTTTCGCACCCTCTACCCTGGCGCCATTTACCTGCACATGGGCGAGACTTATTTCGTGGAGGCGTTGGATTGGCAAAAACAAGTGGCGTATGTGCAACCAGCGACAGTGGACTACTACACCGTCCCGTTGGAAGAGAAGGACACGCAAGTGCTGAAGGTTTGGGCGCAAAAGCCCTTGCATGGCGGGACGGCGTTTTTGGGCGAGTTGGCGGTGCGCCAACAAGTCATCGGCTTCAAACGCTTGCGCCTTTTCACCGACGAAGTCCTCTCTGCCGAGTTGCTGGATTTACCTGCCGACGAGTATGAAACTGTCGGCTTTTGGATTTGCGTGGACGATGGGTTGGTGCAGGAACTGGATGAGCGGGAGTTACATTTGATGGGCTCACTGCACGCCAGCGAACATGCCATCATCGCCTTGATGCCCTTGGTGGCAATGACCGACCCTGACGATTTGGCAGGCATCTCCTATGCTCCTTGGCATCCTGACACCCGCCGACCGACCATTTTCGTCTACGATGCTTTCCCTGGCGGCGCAGGCTTTGCGGAGACTGCCTTTGAGCGACTGGCGGAATTGCTGGAACGGACGAAGGAAACCATCGCCCGATGCCCGTGCAAAGCGGGTTGCCCTTCGTGCGTCCAATCGCCTCGTTGTGGCAGCGAAAACCGCCCCTTGGACAAGTGGGGCGCTGCCTACTTGCTGGCGCGTCTTCTGGGGGAGCCCATTGATGCGGCGGCGCCGGTTTTGAAGCGCCGTTGACTTTGAGGCTTTAAGAGACCCGCAGCAACTCGGCGCCGCCTTCCAACGCCTCCACTTTCGCCCGCAGGTGGGCATGTTCGGGTCGTTCCAAGTGGGGGTCAATTTGGACGAGCCACTCGGCACATTCTTTCGCTTGCATCAAAATGTCCACATCCCGTAAGATGTCGGCGAGTTTCAAATCGGGCAGACCGTGTTGGCGCGTGCCCAAAAATTCGCCTGGTCCTCGCAAGCGCAGGTCATGCTCAGCGATGACAAACCCGTCGTTGGTTTTGGTCATCACCCGCAATCGTTCTCGCGCCTCATCGCTTTTAGGGTCGGCAATCAGGACACAAAAACAAGGGTGTTGGCTGCGTTCCACGCGCCCGCGCAATTGATGCAGTTGTGCCAAACCGAACCTGTCGGCATCCTCAATGGCGATGACCGTTGCGTTGGGGACATCCACACCGACTTCCACGACCGTCGTCGTCACCAAGACTTGAATTTCGTTGCGGCGGAAGGCATCCATGATTTCGTCCTTTTCGTAGCCCGCCATCCTTCCGTGCAGGACGGCGACTTTGTAGTCAGGGAAGACGCTTTGCTGCAACCATTCCGCATGGCGGACGACGGATTGGACATCCTCCAGTTTCTCCGACTCTTCAATCAGCGGGCAAACGATGTAGGCTTGATGCCCTTTGGCTAACTCCTTGCGGACGAACTCGTAAGCCAGCATCCGCTTGCTGGAGTGGAGCCAATAGGTTTTCGCCCGCTGCCTTCCGGGAGGCAACTCGCGGATGACGGAGACATCTAAATCGCCGTAAACGGTCAGCGCCAAAGTTCTGGGGATGGGCGTGGCGGTCATGATCAGCACATCGGGGGATTGTCCTTTCCAGATGAGTTTCGCCCGCTGCATGACGCCAAAGCGATGTTGCTCATCCACGACGACCAATCCCAAGCGATGGAACTGGGTGGCTTCCTCAATGAGGGCATGGGTGCCGACGACGATTTGAGCCATCCCTTCGCGCACCTTCATCCGCACCTTACGTTTGTTGGCAGGGGTGAGACTGCCGACCAGTTGGACGACTTCTATGCCGTGCCGCCAGAAAAGTTCTCGCAAAACACGATAGTGCTGCTCGGCGAGGATTTCCGTCGGCGCCATGAAGGCAACTTGGTAGCCATTTTGAACGGCGACGAACATTGCCGTCGCCGCCACGACCGTTTTGCCTGAGCCGACTTCGCCATGCAACAATCGGTTCATCGGATGGGGCTTTTGCATGTCGGCAAGGATTTCGCCGATGACTTTGCGCTGGTCATTGGTCAACTCAAAGGGAAGGGAGCGGATGAACTCCTCAACGGCATCCCAATCCACTTGAAAGGCGATGCCTTCGTGCTCTTTGACGCCTCTTTTGCGCAATGCCAGCACTAACTGCAGCGTCAAAAATTCATCAAAAACGATGCGCCGACGGGCGGCTTCCAACCGTCCTTCGTCGTCGGGGAAGTGAATTTGCCGAAGGGCTTCTGCAAGGGGCATCAACTGGTAACGCTGACGGATGCTCTCAGGCAGCGGTTCTTCTATGCGGTCAAGGGCAGAGGTGACGGTCTCCTGAACGAGGGTGCGGATGAAGTTTTGGCTGAGCCCTTCCGTGAGGGGATAGACGGGAACGAGGCGACCGACCTGCAAAGTCGCATCGTCGGTGATTTCTTCCACTTCGGGCGTCTGAAAGGAGAGTTGGTCAAAGACGCGCGTCGCCTTGCCGAAGACGAACAGTTTTTGCCCGATGTGAAACTTGCGTTCCATGTAGGGCTGGTTGAACCAGACGAGGAACGCCCGCCCTGTTGCGTCGGCGACGGGGACTTTGGTGATGAGGAAGCGTTTCCGCTCTTCCGTGAAAGGCTTGCCAACCACTTGCACTTGGGCGACAACTTTTTCTCCCGAAACGATTTCCGCCAACCGCTTAACATTGCGTCGGTCTTCGTATCGGCGGGGATAAAAGTGCAGCAAATCTTTGACCGTTTCCACGCCCAACCGCTTGAGCAATTTCGCCCGCTGCGGTCCGACACCCTTAAGGAAGCGGACAGAATCATCCAACGCCAATGGCGTGGATTTGCTGGCAGGCATCGGGGACTGCGGGCTGGGGGTTGGCTTAAAGGCAGGTCGGGCTGGTCTTGCTTGTTGCCGCTCACCAGCGACTGGGGACGGGCGGAAGGCGGATGGTGGGGCAAGCAATCCTTTGCCCTGCTCGCCCATCCCTTGCCCTTCCTTTTGCTCGCCCTCAGGAACATCAGACCTTGTGCCTTCGCCTCTTGCCTCTTGTCCTCCGTCATCCGTCACTCGCCTTCGGATGTGCGCCAGCAAAGTTTTGGCGGAAAGGATACGGCGGCGGCGCTCGGAAGGGTCAAGGGCAGCGTAGTCGGCAAAGAGTTGAGCGAGGGCTTGCAAATGCTGTCTCAAATCGCCGTCACACAGTTGAGCCGCTCTTGTCGCCCAAGTGACCATGTAGCGGTCAAAGCCACCGATAACGGCAAAGTTACGGCAACCCGTCTTCTCCTCCACTTCCAACGGTCGGGTTAGTCGGTCTATGAGCGCCTGCAGTTCTGCCGACATGGGCATCACCCGAAGCCGAAAAAAGTTTGAGGCAAGGAGCGTTGAGAGGAATGTTGACAGCCACCTTTTGCAGCCGCACAATAAGGCGACGAGCGAAAAGAAAGCGCATCCGTCGGTCTGAAAAAGACACGGAAAGTCGCTAACCTTGAGTGAAGGGGAGGCGAAGGATGATGGAAGAACGGCGGCGTTGGGTCACAGACAACCATCGCGAGGATGGGACGCCGAAGCCAGTGGACATTCGGGTCATCGGGATTGGGGGTGCGGGGGGTAATGCCGTCAATCGGATGGTGGAAAATGGCGTGACAGGTGTGGAGTTGATCGCCATTAACACCGACGCCCAAGCCCTCTCCCTCTCCAAAGCCCACAAGCGGTTGCAAATTGGCACCCGCTTGACCAATGGGCGGGGAGCGGGGGGCAACCCGCAAATCGGAAGGCAAGCCGCTGAAGAAGACCGACAACAAATCGCCAGTTTGCTGGAAGGGGCGGAAATGACTTTTTTGGCGGCAGGCATGGGAGGTGGGACAGGCACAGGGGCAACCCCTGTCGTCGCCCAAGTCGCCCGCGAAAAGGGCATCCTCACCGTCGCTGTCGTCACCAAACCTTTCGCTTTTGAAGGGAAGCGGAAGATGGAGATTGCCTTACAGGGCATCAACGAGTTGCGCAACTGCGTGGACGCCCTCATCATCATTCCCAACCAACGCCTCTTTGACCTCTCCGATCGGCGAACGACCATGGCGGACGCTTTCCGCCTCGCCGACGAAGTGTTAACTCAAGCGGTGCAGGGCATCACCGATTTGATCGTCCGCCCTGGCTTGATCAATGTGGACTTTGCCGATGTGCGGGCAGTCTTAGAGAACGCTGGGACAGCGTTGATGGGGGTCGGCTACGGCAGCGGAGAGAACCGAGCCGTAGAAGCCGCTCAACATGCCATCTCCAGCCCCCTCTTAGAAGCCTCTATCACTGGGGCTCGCAATGTCCTCTTCACCATTTTCGCCCCACCCGACCTGCTGGTGGATGAGGTAAAACAAGCCGCCGACATCATCACCAACGCCGTCAATTCGGCGGAAGCCAATGTCATCTGGGGCTTGGTTTACGATGAGGCGCTGAAGGAGCAAGTGCGCATCACCTTGATTGCGACAGGTTTTGGGGAAGCCCGCCCACCTACCCCTTCCCCTCGGCTAACTTGGGAGCGGAGGGAGGAAGCGCCCCTTAAAGAGCCTGTCCTCTCTACCTCGGAGGCGGAGCGAGACCTTTTGGATGAAGAGACGCTGAACATCCCGTCCTTTTTGCGCCGCCCCCGAAGGGGTTAGGGCATCGGCGTCGGGAAAGGGTGTCACCTCACAACGGGTGGCAAAGACGGAAGGCATTCCTTTGCCCCTTGCACCTTCCCCGTTAACTTGCCGCCTTCTCGGCTTTCTAAAATGGTCGGGGGATGAACAGCCATGCGACAGCCTGCGGGAAGAAAAAAGGATTCCCGTGTCCCTTGGGTCAGTTGGCTTCGTTGGTTTGGGCTTGGCTGCTTCCTTGCCTACCTCCTTGCCACCTTGGGGGCTTGGGGCTTGATCCGTTGGTTAGGTCGGGATTTGCCCGACCTTTCCACCTTGCCCTCGCGGCGGGATAGTCAAGTGACCCTTTTGTATTCGTCTGACGGAGTTTTGCTGGGGACGATTATGTCGGTCTATCGCAAATGGGTGCCCCTGCGACAAATCCCCAAGCCCTTGCAGTGGGCGACCATCGTCGCTGAGGACCGAAAGTTCTACACCCACCCTGGCATTGACCCTAAGGGCATTATCCGAGCCATTTGGGAATGCGTTAAAGCGCGCCGATATGTGCAAGGCGGTAGCACCATCACGATGCAACTGGCTCGCAACCTTTACCTTTCCTCCGAAAAGACCATTCGGCGCAAACTTAAGGAGTTGCTTCTGGCGGTGCAATTGGAGCGACGCTTTTCCAAAGATGAACTGCTGGAACTTTACCTGAACACCGTTTGCTACGGGCATGGCGCTTATGGAGTGCAAGCGGCGGCGGAACTTTATTTCGGGGAAGATGTTCGCCAGTTGGCTTTGCCCCAGTGCGCTTTGCTGGCGGCGCTACCGAAACGCCCCGCTGAACTTTCGCCTTTCGTCAATCCCAAAGCCGCCAAGGCACGGCGAGACTACATCTTGGACGGGATGGCGGAAGAGGGCTACATCAGCAAAGCGGAAGCCGAAAAAGCCAAGCAAACGCCCATCACGGAAGGGTTGCGCCCTGCCCCGACTTGGCCTGTCCCTCCCCCCAAAGCCTTTCACTTCGTGGAATTTGTCCGACGGGAATTGACCCGCCAATTCGGCAACGAAGTCGTTGAACGGGGCGGCTTGAAAGTTTCCACGACCCTTCATTACCGCCTGCAACAGGAGACCGAGAAAATCGCCGGGCGTTACCTGCGGGCTTATCGCCCTTTAGGTGTAGACCAAATGGCGTTTGTCCTTATCCACATCCCGACAGGGCGCATTATCGCCATGTATGGCGGTCGCCCTTATCGCATAGACCCCAAAACGGGTCGGCGCCTCTTAGACCACTTCAACCGTGCCACCCAAGCCTTCCGACAACCTGGTTCGTCCTTCAAGCCCTATGTCTACGCCGCCGCTTTGGAGATGGGTTTCCGTCCTGAAAGTTTGTTCAACGATTCGCCCATCTCCTTCCCTTTGGGCAACGGCAAGCGTTGGACACCCAAAAACTACGACGGTCGCTACGGTCGGACGATGACTTTGCGGAAAGCCTTGGCGACCTCCAACAATGTCATCGCCGTCAAACTTATCCGTGCCGTCGGTGTGGACAAAACGGTTGAAGTCGCCAAACGCATGGGTATCCGCTTCCCGACCGACCCTTTTAAAGCCAGTTACGCTTTGGCGCTGGGAGCGATCGGGGTGAGCGTTTTAGACCACACCGCCGCCTTGGCTTCTGTGGCGACAGGGGGGATGCGGATAGAACCGACAGCCATTGAGAAGGTTTACGATGGCGAGGGACACCTTCTCTTCGTCGCCCGACCGAAAGTTCGCCAAGTCCTTTCCCCTGAAGTCGCCCGCCAACTGCTGACGATGTTGATGGCGGTCGTTACCGAGGGAACAGGGCGAAGGGCACAAATTCCCGGCTATCAAGTCGCTGGCAAGACAGGCACCAGCGAGCAAATCAAGGATGTTTGGTTCGTCGGCTTCACCCCCACTATCGCTTGCGGTGTTTGGGTCGGCAACGAACGCAACAAACCCTTGAAAGCAGGGTCAGGAGGAACTTTGTGTGCCCCCATCTTCCGTGACTTAGTTATGGCTGCCCTGCGCTACTTCCCTTCCGAACGCACCTTCCGATGGTTGGAAACCGAGGGACAAGCCAGCGACCACCAAGAGCCACTGGGTGGTCATGAGGGAGAAGGAAGCAGGGCAGCCGCCCGTCAACGGATGGTGCGCGTGACTGTTTGCGCCGAGACAGGTTTGTTGGCGACAGATTATTGCCCTATCACCCATCCCGAATGGTTCTCGCAAGGAGAAGTCCCAAAGCGTCGCTGCCCTTTGCACGCTGAGCCGTTGCGTCCTGTCCTCATTTGCGCCGTCTCTGGCAAATTGGCGACGCCTTCCTGTCCCCCTCAAGCCGTCGTCACCCGCACCCTTCCCCTCCGTGAAATTCCCCACGAAGCCTGTGACCTTCACGGAAACGCCTCGTCAAGGTAGAGACGATAGTGCCGATTAGGCGGTCTTTTCCTGTGACTTTCATCACATTGACTGCAGCGCTCTGCTCCTGCATAATTGGGACTACCGCTAAGGGCAGGTGGGCATCTGTCCTGCAACCAAGGAGATGAGGGGTAATGGCATTGGTGTTCCAGAAGGTCGGAGTGATTGGTCTTGGCTATGTGGGCTTGCCTTTGGCGCTGGCGTTTGCCGAGGGAGGGGTAAAGGTCATCGGTGTGGACACGAACGCCCAAAGAGTTCAATCCCTCCGCCGACACCGTTCTTACATCGTGGACATTGAGGATGAGCGCCTTCAACGCTCGGAGGGGCGTTTCTTCCCGACGACTGAATATGCGGCTTTGCAGGATTGCGACGCCGTCATCATTTGCGTCCCCACTCCCCTCGCTAAGACAGGAGAGCCAGACATTTCCTGCATCCTGTCGGCAGCAGAAGGGCTTTTCCCCCATTTGCGGCAGGGTATGTTGGTTGTTTTGGAAAGCACGACCTATCCGGGCACAACGGAGGAAGTCCTCAAACCCTTGTTGGAGCGGTCGGGATTAAAGGCGGGGCAGGATTTTTATCTGGCGTATTCCCCCGAACGGATTGACCCAGGCAACCGCCATTGGACGCTGCGCAATGTTCCCAAATTGGTGGGCGGTTTGACCCCCGCTTGCACAGAACGGGCAATCGCCCTTTACTCCCAAATCGTAGAGCGGGTCGTTCCTGTCTCCAGCCCGAAAGTTGCCGAGACGGCGAAGTTGTTGGAGAACACCTTCAGAGCCGTCAACATTGCCCTCGTCAACGAATTTGCCGTCCTTTGCCGCCGCATGGGGATTAGTGTCTGGGAAGTCCTTGACGCTGCATCTACAAAACCGTTTGGCTTCATGCGTTTTGAGCCAGGTCCTGGCATTGGCGGTCATTGCATCCCTGTTGACCCTCTTTACTTGGCGTGGCGGGCAAGGGAATTCAACCATGAGGCTCGCTTCATCCGCCTCGCCGACGCCATCAACAAAATGATGCCTGAATATGTCGTCAGCCTGATCACCGACGCCTTGAATGAACGGGGCAAGCCTCTCAAGGGGTCTCAAATTTTGCTGTTGGGGGTCGCTTACAAGCCTGGGGTCAATGATTACCGCGAGTCGCCGGCGTTAGCGTTGGTGGAACTCTTGCGGGCGAAGGGCGCCCTTGTCGCCTATCATGACCCCTTTGTCCCTTCGGTGCATTACAACGGTTGGCAGGCTCAATCGGTGACTTTGACGGAAGAGGTGCTCGCTCAATCGGATTGCGTCGTCATCGTCACTCCCCATGAGGGCTATAATTGGGCGTGGATTGTCACTCATGCCCCCTTGGTCGTGGACACAAGAGGGGTAACGCGACACCTGCGGGCAGAAAATGTTGTGCTGTTGTGAGGTTGAGAAAAGGGCAAGTCATTCAGGCGAGGTGAAGAGATATGCGACGGCTTCTTTTGGTGATGTTGATAGTCAGTAGCCTTTGGGTGTGGGGGGTAGGGCAAACCCCAGAGGCGGTAGAAACTTATCGGCTTAACCCCGGCGACCACCTCAACATCACCGTTTTGGGCGAACCTCTCCTCTCTGGCGACCAACTGATCGGTCCTGACGGGACGATTCGCTTGCCCCTTATCGGCACCGTGATGGCGGCAGGGTTGACTTTGGACGAACTGACGCAACGCTTGACCCAATCGTTGCGGCGGTTCCTGCGTGACCCGAAAGTTGTCGTTGCCCTTAAACAATTGCCTCCAATGTTTCGGCGAATTTATGTGTTAGGGGCTGTGAAGATGCCTGGGGCTTACGCCTTGCCGACGGGAGGCAGTGCAACGGTCATAGATGCCATCGCTTTGGCGGGTGGCTTTGCAGAGGAGGCGGATTTAGAGCGGGTTCGCATCTTCCAGAAAGACGGACGAGTTTTGACGGTCAACCTGAAAAACTTTCAAGCCGACGGTTTTCGTCTTAACGGTTCTACCCTTCAACCAGGCGATTTGGTCTGGGTGCCTCCTGCGTTCGTGCGGGTAAGCATCGGGGGCGCTGTCAATCTGCCTGGCTACCATTCTGTCCCCCCTCAAACGACCCTGTTAGATGTCGTGGCGCGGGCGGGCGGTGTCAAAGAGCCCAGTGCTGTCATCAAGGTCTACCGCAATGGCATGGAAATCTTGAGCGTGCCTTGGTTGAAGTTGAGCGAAGGGACGGCAGTGCCTATCACCTTGCAAGATGGCGACACAGTTTTGGCGGCGGTGAAGGAAGTCGCCAATGTCGTCGTTGTGGGCGCAGGGGTGCAGCGCCCAGGTGTCGTTAACTTAATCGGGCGGGTGACGGTATTAGGGGCACTCTCTATGGCGGGTGTGGCAGCAGACCCCGCTCGCCCGTTACGCATTCGCCTCCTACGGGAGAACAAAGAAATCGCCCAAGTGCAATGGAACTCCGCAACGCCCGTGCAGGAGTTGGGGATGGAGTTGCAATCGGGAGACATTATCGTCGTTGAGCCAATGCTGATTCGGGTGACCATCATCGGACCTGTTCAAAAGCCGGGCAGTTATGAGTTGCCTGCCGGTTCACGGATTACCGACTTGATCGCTAAGGCGGAAGGATTTCAGCCGACAGTAGACCTCACCAATGCTGTCTTGGTTCGCAAAGGCGAGAGCCGCTCCCTTGACCTGTTCCAACTCTTCTGGGAAGCCAAGTTGGACAATGATGTGGAATTGCAAGACGGTGATGTTTTGATGTTGCCGGCAGCCCGCAAGATTTGGGTCGTGGGAGCAGTCCAGCGACCTGGGGCATTGGACTTTCAACCTCGCATGACCGTCGTGGATGCGATCAGCGCTGCTGGCGGCGTGCGGAGCGTGGAGGAAGCGGATTTGAGCGCCGTTCGGCTCGTTCGCGGGGGCGAAACAAGGGTGCTGAATTTGGAGACAGCCTTTAACTTGGCAACACCCACCAAAGGGACAGCGTTCCCCATGGAGGACATCAAGCCTGGGGATGTCCTCATCGTCCCAGAGCGAGCCAAAGCCTATGTTTTTGGAGGGGTTGCCCGACCTGGGTCGGTGCGAGTGCAATCGGGGGATACAGCCGTCACCCTTTTGAGTTCTGCCGGCGGTCCTCTTCAAGATGCTCGTTTGGACGATGCCGTTCTCGTGCGGTTGGTGGAGGGAAAGCCTATCGTCATGAAATTAGACCTCAACAAGGCAATCAAGGAAGGAGACATCCGCCAGTCCCCTCCCATTCAAGCCGGCGATGTCCTTTACATCCCGCTACGACGCCGATCTAACTGGCTATCTACCTTCGGGAGTGTCGCCGGATTCGCTACCAGTTTGGCAACAGCAATTTATTACCTCTCCCGCCGTTGAAGGCAGTGCAAAGAGGTGATGGCGTTTGGAGTTGATTTCTTTCAACGGCAACGCTTGGTATGCCATTTACACCCATGTCAACTTTGAGCGGTTGGTCGCTTCTGCCCTGCAAGCGCAGGGCTTTGAGGTCTTTTTGCCTTTGATGAAGGGCTGGGATCGGCGGAGTGGGAGATTGGTCTGGAAGCCTGCTTTCCCTCGCTATCTGTTTGTCCACTGTCGTCTAACGCCTGCCGAATGGCGCACCATCAAAAAGACGCGGGGAGTTTTGGATTTCGTCGGAATGAGTCGTCCGTGTCCTATTCCTGAAGAGGAAATTCGCTCCGTCCGCATTACCCTTCAAGGCACCGAGGGAGAAGTGGAAGGGCATCCCTTCCTGAAAGTCGGCGACAAGGTGGAAGTTGTCGCTGGACCTTTGAAAGGGGCGGTCGGCTATTTGTTGGAGGTTGGCAAACACCACCGTTTGGTCGTCGGCATTGAATTGTTGGGGCAAGCCGTCTCCGCCACCATAGATGCCAGCATGGTCCGACCTTTACGGTAGCCCATCTAATGCCTCAGAAAACCCGCTACGGGCAAAAGGGCGTGCAAAACTTTGGGACGGGTGATGAGGGATGAATGCCCGACGGCGGGTCGTTTTTGGATGCTTGGGCTGTTTCACCCTTGTGATGGTGCTGATGGCATTCTTCGTGTTCGCATTTGCCCTTCGGGATTTGGCTCTCCCGAAAGTTGCTGTCTTGCCTGTTGAAGGGCTTTTGTTGAGTGGCGAAAGCGAAAGCGCCTTGACGATGGATGTGACGGGTTCGCGCACCATCAGTCGTCTGTTGCGCCGAGCCGCCGAGAACCCTTCTATTCGTGCCCTCGTCGTCTATGTAGACAGCCCTGGCGGGAGCGCTGCAGCGGCGCAGGAAATCTTTCAAGCCATCCAACGGTTCAAAAATCGCACGGGTCGTCCCGTCATCGCGGCGATGGGCGATGTGGCGGCGTCGGGGGGCTACTATGTCGCTGCGGCTGCCGACAAGATTTACGCCCTCCCGTCTACGCTCACAGGGAGCATCGGCGTGATTTGGCAATCCATCAACATGGAGAAATTGCTGGCGCAACTGGGGATTCGGGCGGAAACTTTGAAGGCAGGGCGCTTCAAAGATGTGGGCTCTCTTTTCCGACCCATGGCACCGCAAGAGCGGGAGTTACTCCAACAATTGCTCAACGATGTCTATGAGCAATTCATCGCCGATGTCGCCAAAGGGCGACGATTGCCTGTCGCCAAAGTGCAGGCGGTTGCGGACGGGCGCGTCCTGACAGGGCGGATGGCGTTGAGGGTCGGTTTGGTGGACGAACTGGGGACACTGGACGATGCCCTCCAATTTGCCCGTCGTCAAGCCAATTTGCCCGCCAGCGCCCCCATCGTCACCCTTAAAGAACGCCGCTCCCTGTTTGACCGTCTCTTCGGCGCCGCTGCGCCCTTGCCCTTTCCCAAAGCCTTAGTCACTGAACCATTGTTGCTGCACATGGACGGGCGATTGGGCATCGGCGTTTCCGCCTTGCTTTGGCAAGGCATGGCAAACTTGCGGTGAAGTTGCTCTCGGCTGAGAAACTTGAACGGCTTGCAAATCAAGGGGCAGGTGACGAAACGGTGACGCAACGGTTGGCGACGCTTTGGAAGGGTGTGAACGAAACGACGACGAAAGTCATTGCCGGATGGCAGGAATGGCGAAGGACGACTTTTTGGCGTTCTTTCATAGAGGCGTGGCGCTGGGGTTTTGCTGCCCTTTTCCGTCCCATCCCGACCTTACAACGGGCTGCCGATGAAAAACCCATCTTTGCCGGTGTCTGGCTGACTCTCCTTCAGGGCTTGAGCCTTGCCATCGGCACTCGCTACGCCGCCGAGCATGAAGGAGTTGTCCTTTCTTTGCTCGTCAAAAACCTGCCGTCATGGGGTTGGGTCATCCTTTACGCCTTCCTTGTGCCGCCTGTTATCTGGTTCCTCAAAGCAGCCGTCCTCAACTTGGTCGCTGAATTGTTGGGTGGACCGCCGAGGGGACTGAGTTTGCTTGCGACGACCGCCATCGCTTGCTCGCCGTTGCTATTGGTTTTGCCCGTTGCCCTGCTTGCTGTCGCCTTCGCTCAACCTGATTTGAACGAAGGCTTCGTCAGCCACCTTTGGTTCGTCTTCGCCATCGGTGTTCATGGTTGGTGGATTTTGCTGACAGTGGTCGCCATTCGGGAGACTTACCGCTTCACCTTTGGTCAAGCCCTTTTGACGCTGCTGCTTCCGTCCGTCGTTATTCCGCCTTTGGCATGGTTGATTTATGTCGTCGTGCAAAAAGTGATGGTGTGAAGGTCCATCGCTCCTGAGCGAAAAAGAGAGGACGCAAGGGGCATGGCGGCACCTAAGTTGGTCATCATTGATGGGCAAAGTTTGCTCTATCGTGCCTTCTTTGCCGTCCCGCCTCTGTCCACCCGTGACGGGACGCCGACGAATGCCGTTTACGGTTTTCTGCGGATGCTGCTGAAGTTGTGGCGGGAAGAACGACCTGATTACCTCGTCATCGCCTTTGATGCCCCGACCCCCACCTTCCGCCATCAGCAATTTGCCGACTACAAAGCCCAGCGCGCCAAAGCCCCCGACGCCTTCCGACCGCAGGTGGGTTTGCTGCGACAAATCCTGAAAACTGTCGGCATCGCTTTTTGGGAACTGGACGGTTATGAAGCCGATGATTTGATGGCGACAGCCGTCACGCAAGCGCGCCCGATGGGTGTTCAAGTCGTCTTGGTCACCACCGACATGGATGCCCTTCAATTGGTCGGCGATGGCGTCGTCGCCCTGATGCCCAAACGGGGCATCAGCGAGATGGAGCGCTACGATGCTGAGCGGGTTCGGCAAGAGTTTGGCGTCCCGCCCGAACGCATCCCCGATTGGAAGGGCTTGGCGGGCGATAATTCCGACAACTTGCCGGGCGTCCCAGGGATCGGTGAGAAGACGGCAAGGGAGTTGTTGCAAGCCTTTGGGAGTTTGGAAGGCGTTTTGGAAAATGCCGCCCAAATTCCCAAGCCGCAGGTGCGGGAAAATTTGCTCCGCTTCGCCGACCAAGCCCGCCAATGTAAAGCCTTGGCGACCCTCAAAAGAGATGCCCCGATTGACCTGAACTTGGATGAATTGTCGGTGCACCGTTGGCGCTGGCGTTCCCCCGAAGTCGCTGAACTTTTGATGCGGTTGGAGATGCGCACCTTGCTGGAGGAGTTGGGCTTGACAGAATTGCTGGCGGAGGAAGCCTCCGTCAAAGGGATGGTCGTCCGAGATGAGGCGGCATGGGCAAAGGTATTGAACGCCGTTAAGCAACAAGGGCGCGTCGCCCTCGCTTTGGACGGGGCGGAGCGTCAACCGAAAGGCGTGGCGTTGGCATGGAAAGGCGCCGTCGCTTACCTTCCTTTTGCTCCTTCTTCCGAAACTCCTCAGACGACCTCGCTTTTTGCCGGCGAAAAAGCGGCGACGAACCTTCACGGGCAGACTTCACCTGATGGACGGCAATGGCTGCTAACCCTCTTGACGGATGCCACCTTGATTAAAGCCGCCTACAACTGGAAATACCTCTTGAAAGCCCTCGGAACGACCGCCATTGAGCGGTGCGGTATGTCACCACACGGCTTTGAAGATGCCCAACTCCTCGCTTACCTGCTCAACCCCAGTCAGGGCGATTACGAGTGGAAACTGATGGCGATGGAACGAAGGTTGCCGACAAAGTTTCACATCACTTGGGAAGGCGATGAGACAGCACTGACCGACGCTTGCGAAGAAGCGTTAACTGTCGCCGAACTGACGCCCTTGCTGGTCAACGAGGTGCGGGAGGCAGGGATGTGGGAGTTGTGGGAACGCATTGAGATGCCCTTAATTTTCGTCTTAGCGGACATGGAACGGCACGGCGTTTTGGTGGATGTCGGTTATCTTCGGCAACTGGGTGAAGAGATGCAGCGGATGGCGAAGCAGTTGGAGGAGCAAATTTATCGGTTGGCAGGGGTTCGCTTTAACCTCCGCTCGCCCCAGCAACTGGCGGAAGTGCTCTTTCGCCGCTTGCAATTACCGATGCCCAAGCGGATGGCGGGTGGGCGACTGTCAACGGCAGCGCCCATCTTGGAAGCCCTCGCCAAAGAGCATGAGATTGCCCGCCTCGTTTTGCAGTTCCGAGAACTGGAAAAATTGCGGAGCACTTTCGTGGAAGGGCTGCTGACGGCAGCCGACGAGCAAGGGCGCGTCCATACAACTTACGACCAGACGGGGACAGCAACGGGGCGACTGGCATCATCCGAACCCAACCTTCAAAACATCCCCGTTCGTGGCGAATGGGGCAAAAAGGTTCGGCGCGCCTTCATCGCTCCCAAAGGTTATCGCTTGCTGAGTGCCGATTATTCGCAGATTGAGTTGCGTATCCTCGCCCACCTTTCGGGCGACGAAGGGTTGTGCGACGCCTTCGCCCGAGGTGAAGACATCCACACGCAAACGGCGGCGAGCGTCTTCGGAGTTGTCCCAGAAGCGGTCACCGAAGAGATGCGGCGGAAAGCAAAGGTCCTCAACTTTGGGATCGTCTACGGCATCAGCCCCCAAGGCTTGGCACAACAACTGAACATCACGCCCGAAGAGGCGCAAGAGATCATCCGTCGCTACTTTGAGCGCTTCCCGAAGGTGAAAGATTACATCCAACGAACTGTTGCCTTCGCCCGCCAACACAAGTTTGTTCGGACGCTAATGAACCGCCGTCGTTTTTTGCCCGATATCGCCAGCGATGACCCGAGACTTCAAGAGGCTGCCCGAAGGGCAGCCATCAACACGCCTGTGCAAGGCACCAGTGCCGACTTGATTAAAGCGGCGATGGTGGCAATTTGGCGCGCCCTTAAAGAACGGGGTTTGGATGCTAAAATGACGATGCAAGTCCACGACGAATTAGTGTTGGAAGTCGCCGAGCGGCAAGTGATGGTGGTGGCGAAGTTGGTCAAGCAACGGATGGAGACAGTTTTTCCCTTGCGCGTCCCACTCGTCGTGGAAGTGAAAGTCGGCGACAACTGGGCAGAAATGGAGCGGATTTTGTAGGTTCGCTTGTAGGTGACTATTAGCCGTGACAACTTCAGCGGTGCTTTCAAGGCATGGCTTTCCGAACGCCTCAAGAGCGTTTGACAATTTTTTGCGGAGGATGCAAGATTTGGGTGTCATCGTCCCAGACGAGGAAGGCGGTCGGGGCGCTTACCGCTTCCGCAATCTGCTACACTTTTTCTGCTTTGCGATGGAGGCTCGGCGAAGAGAACACCGATGAAGGGGGACAGACGCGATGAACGAACCGACAGTCACCCCGAAGGAAGGGCAAGACGAGTTGTTGGAAGCGTTAAGGGCGTTGCCGTCGGTGCGGGTCGGTGACATCTTGACAGGGCACATCGTTCAGGTTCGGCAAGATGGCGTTTTGGTGGACATCGGCGGCAAGGCAGAGGGTTTCATCCCTGCCATTGAGTGGGGCGGCAACCACTTGGAGGAAGCGAAAGTCGGCGAAATGGTGGAAGTCTTCGTCTTGCGCCCAGAATCCCGCGAGGAAGAGACGGAAGGGATGGTGCTTTTGTCCAAGCGCCGTGCCGATTACGAACGGGCTTGGAAGCGGGTTCAAGAAGCCTTTGAGAATGGCGAAATCTTGCAAGCGCTGGTCAAAGACCGCATCAAAGGCGGGTTGCTGGTGGATTTGGGCGTGGATGGCTTTGTGCCTGCCTCGCAAGTCGCCATCCCGCCCGGCTGGCGCTTGGAAGATTTCATCGGGCGAACCATCAAGGTGAAAATCGTTGAGATTGACCGTGACCGTCGGCGCGTCCTTTGCTCCAACAAAGTCGCCTTAGAGGAAGACCGAAGGCGGCGGCGAGAAGAAACGCTGGCGAAATTGCAGGAAGGCGCCATCGTGGAAGGGGTCGTTCGGCGCATCACCGATTTCGGCGCTTTCGTGGACTTGGGCGGCGTGGATGGGCTCTTGCATGTCAGCGAGATGGGTTGGACGAGGGTGAGCCATCCCTCGGAAGTCGTGAAAGAAGGGCAGCGTCTGCAAGTTGTCGTCATCGGTTTTGACCCCAACGGTCCGCGCATTTCCCTCAGCCTCAAACCGTTGCTCCCTGACCCTTGGCGGACAGCGGAGCAAGACTACCCTGTCGGAAGCACGGTCAAAGGGGTCGTGACACGCCTTGTGCCCTTTGGGGCGTTCGTGCGCTTGCCGACGGGGATTGAAGGCGTCATTCCCAACAGTGAAGTCGCTCCCCGTCGGAATGTGAAAGCCGAAGAGGTGTTGACTGTCGGGCAAGAGGTGACGGCAAAAGTCCTGCAGGTCAATCCCCAACAGCGACGCATCTTGCTCAGCATCCGCCAAGTCGCTCAGGAGCAAGAGCGCAAAGAGTTGCAAGATTACATGGCACGACAGGCGGCACCCTCTATCACCGTCGGCGACCTGTTCCCCCAATTGGGCACTGCCGAGCCTTCCCCGCAAGAGCCAAAGGAGCCGTCATCGTAGCGGGCAATCGGGACAAGTGGGGGAATGAAGCGGTGCGTGTGGTCGGCATCACTGGTGGCGCTGGGGCAGGCAAGACGACTTGGGCACGACAATGGGAAGCGAAAGGCATTCCCGTCCTCTTCGCCGACCAAATCGGGCGGGAAGTCGTCGCCAAAGGGACACCTGTCTTGCGGGCGTTGGTCGCTACTTTCGGTCGTTCCATCCTCACGCCTAACGAGCGACTCAATCGCCTCAAAGTCGGTCAATGGGTGTTTGGTCATCCTCTCGCCCTCCGTCGCCTCAACCAGTTGACACACCCTGCCATGCGCTCCATCATTGAAGCGCGCCTTCGGTTTCTGCGTGGGCGTGGCTATCCGATGGCGGTTGTAGAGGCAGCCTTGTTGTTTGAGATGGGATTGCAACGGAGTGTGGACGAGGTGTGGAGCGTGGTCGCCGGCGAACGGGAACGATTGCGCCGATTGGTCTGGCTGCGACAGACACCGCCCCAAACCTTTAAGGTGAGGGAACGGTGGCAAGATGCGTGGCGGCGGATGCGCTGTCAACTTTCGTCACAAGGGTTTATGAAAAGAGCCCATCGGGTAATGGTGGCGGACAGGAAACCTGCTGCGCCCATTTTGCCGCGCAGTCGGAAACCGACGAGGTGATATGAGGATGCGTCGGAGCTCCCTTGACCGACGACATGTTTGGCTGGTGGTGGCAGCGGCGATGGGGCTTGTGTGGCTGGCAATCGCCCGCGCTCCCTCTCCGCCCCCTGAAAAGTCGTCACGGGCGGAGATAGACCTTGCGGCTTTAAGGCAAGCGCTGCAAGAACGAGATCGCTTCGGTCCTGGGTTGGAACGACGGCTGAAAGCGGAGTGGCAGCAACGGGCGTTGAAGTCGCGGCAGGTTCGTGCCCAAGAAATCCCCCTCACTCAAGCGCCCGGCAGAGAACTTAACCCCACTTGGTCTCCCGACGGACGCACCATCGCCTTCAGCACCAATAGCGTAGACAGCAACGGCAACGGTCGGTTGGACAGCGGCGATGGAGTTGGACAGCGCTTTCGCATCTGGCTCATGAACCCCGATGGCAGCAACGCCCGTCCTGCTATCCCCGAAAGCGACATCCCTCCGACCGTCCCCAAAGGCGACGAACTTTATCCTGCTTGGTTTCCCGATAGCGCGACGATCGCCTTCGTCATCAGCGCTGGCGGTGTCACGGACATTTACACGGCTAACTTGCGCACTTCCCCCGTGCGAATTCAACAGCGAACTTTCGGGCTTCGGGGGGTGCGGCGCATCTCCGTCGCACCATCGGGAGCGGAAATCGCCTTTGAGCAAAACAACCAAATTTACCTGCTGGCGTTGGACACGGGACGAATTCGGCAACTGACGAACAATGGCGTCAACCGCAACCCCGCCTATTTGCCTGATGGGCGCATCCTCTATGAGAGCAACTTAGACCCCAACACAGGTCAACCAGGCGCCTTCTTCCACATTTGGGTGATGCGGGGCGATGGGCAGCAACAACGCCCTATTACCAGCGGCAACCAAAATGACACCGAGCCTGCTCCCGTCTACTTCACCAATCCCAACAGCAATCTGGGACAAAGGGGTTTTCGGGTCGCTTTTACTTCCGACCGCAACGGTAACCGAGACATTTTTTTGACGGATGAAAACGGTGCCAATGTGCGGCAAGTCTCGCCTGTCGGCAACCGCACGCAGGAGTTTCAGCCGACCGTAGAGCCCTTCCCTGCCTTGCCGGGCACTATTGAGCGAATTGCCTTCGTGACGACCCGCTCAGGCAATGAAGACATTTGGCTCATCTCGTCCTTTGACATCTTCCCGCCACTCCTTTCAGACAAGTTTGGCAACCCCATCCTGCCCCAAATCACCCCCAAAATCAACCTGCCCGGTGACACCATCACCTTGACGGCGGCTGTCTTTGACCCCGAAAGTGGCGTGGACAAGGTTTACGCCATTTTCAAAAGTGCCGACCACCCCCTGTTCTTGTGGGCAGTGCACAATGAAGGCTTCCCCGACCCAGCCAGCCAACAAAACCCCGGCGACCAAGCCGCCATCGCCCACGAAGCCGATTGGATGATTGTCAACTTTGACCCCGACACAGGACAGGAGCGAAACCTGCCGCTGGTCAACACCTTGGAGTTGATGTATCAGGCAGGACAAGGTAGCGATCCTCAAGCCTTTTGGCAGCAAATTCAACCTTACGCCATTGAACTTTTTGACGATGGCACCCATGGCGACCAAAAGGCAGGTGACGGCATCTACACCCGCCGCATCAAGTTGCCCCCGACCCCTCGCGACTACTATGTGACCATCATCCCCATTGACAAAGCCGGTAACATCCCCGCCGCTTTGACATTGATGGCTTTGGGCACTTATAACATGGTCATGCCTCGACTTGTCGACCCCCGCAGTCCTGATGTTCAAATCATCACGACCCAACAGGGACGCATCTTGCTGCCCAACCGCCAATTGTCTGATGTTCCCAATGTCGGTTACGACAACATCACAGGGTGCACCTCCAAACCTTTCGCCGCTGATAAGGATGTCTTGTTTGTTAGCGATTATGCTTGCGGGCAGCGATGGACGACGGAGCGTGCCTTAGGGCTGGGAAACTTCCAGTTCCCCATCAACCGCATCAACTACCCCGGCATCCCCACAGAAACCTACTATTTCAGCGACATCCTGCCTCCCCCACTCATCGAGCCTTACAACCTGCAGAAGGGTGTTACCAAAAAGGATGAATTTCATTGTCCCTTCCCTAACTCGTCCTTAGTGGCTATTTGGCGGACGCTGTGCCGAGGACCTGTGCCAGAGGACATCTTAGGGCTTTATTTGCCCCGCTCTTTCGTTGACCCTGTCACTAAGACGACGCGGCTTCATGCCGAGCGTGCCGTCATTTGGTTGGCGCCTTACACAGGTAGCCTTTGGGTGGACAAAGGGACATTGGAAGACCCCGTCACCCAAGGGAAACTTGCCCGCTTCCTCAGCCGCAGCGGTCGTCTGCTTATCCCCAGCGGTCAAGATTTGGGTTGGGCGCTGACCCTGAACGGTCAAGTCTCTAACGACTTTCTGACCAACTTCCTTAAAGCCCGCTTCTACCGTGTCGTCGGCGGCTTCTACGGCGACTACAGTTTGGACTTGATCGGTCTTTATCAAGCCCATAGGCACAAATTGCAAGGGCAGTTGATCGCTGCAGGTGTGTACGATTGGGGTCAAGGGTTTACTTTTAACGAGACCCGCCTCTCGGCAGATGACCAAAACATTGATCCCGACCAAGAGCGCCATGGAACAGCGGCAGGGATTGAGTTGTTAGGCGTTAGGTTTAGCGATGACTACGACCCACCAATCAACCCCAGCCAATACAACCCAACAAGTTTTGGGTTCATGGGCGAGGGCTGCGAGAACGCTTTGGTGATGGACACGGTGGATGTGTTGCCGGGGGCGTTTGCGACTTACACCTATTTGCAAGGTGGCACCAACGCTGCCGTCCAATACCGCGACCCCGCCACCGATTACCGTGTCGTCACCTTCTTCTTCCCGATGGAGGCGATGAACAACGGCTTCAAGAACACGACCATCGGGCAGGAGACTCGCGTAGAGCCTTTGGTTTTCCGCCACACCCTGATGAACTACATCATGGATTTCCTGCGAACGGGCGTGATCGCAGGTAAGGTCGTGGACACGCAAGGCAAACCTTTGGAAGGGTTCACCGTCCGAGCGCAAATTGGCAGTTTGCAATCCCAACCCATCATCTTCGGCGGCGCCTTAAGCCAGCGGGATGGTTCTTACCAAATCATCGGCTTGAACACGGGCGTTTACGACCTGGAAGTTGCCGTCCCTGGTTGGGCAAGTCGGTTGCTTCAGGCGACCTCGAGAGGGGTAGCCCGCTTTGGCAACAATGTGACCAGTTTCGTTAGCGCCGGCAACGATTTTACCGCCACCAAATTGCCTCCCGGCTCCATCAGTGGGAAGGTGACGGAAAAAGACGGGACGACGCCCATCGTTGGGGCGACGGTGACGGCAAAAATCGTCGCCGACGAACAAGGCAATCCCATCGTCCTTCCGCCAGGCATCCCCAGCACCTACACCGCCACGACAGGCGGCGACGGCACTTACCGCATTGAAGGTTTGCCCAACGCCACTTATGAGGTCACTGCCTCAGCGCCGCAGCATTCGTCGGACACCAAGACAGGCGTGGTCGTCCGTCCCGGTCAGGAGACGACGGGCGTGGATTTCCAATTGCCCGGGGAACCTGGCACAATCAACGGGCAAGTCGTGGACGCCGCAACGAATCAGGGCATTGCCAATGCCCTCGTGGAAGTCCTTTCGGGCAACAATGTCATCAAGACGGCGACGACAGATGCTCAAGGCAACTTCACCATCAGCGAAGTTCCTGTCGGCACTTACGCCGTGCGGGCATCCGCCCCCAATTACAAGCCCAACACCGTCACAGGCGTTCAAGTGCCGACGGCAGGGACGGTGACGGTCACCATCGCTTTGTCGCGGGCGCAACCAGGGAGCATTTCAGGGCGCGTCACTCGCGTTGATGGCACACCTGTCGGTGGTGTGCGAGTAGAAGTTGTCCAGCCAGCGACGGGCGAAGTGGTCGCTTCCACGACAACAGATGCCGCTTTCACGACCGTTGGCGACTACCAGCGCAACTACCTCATCACCAATGTGCCTTTGGGCACTTACAATGTGCGGGTGAGTGCTCCCGGCTTCACGCCCACACCGACTCAAGTGACAGGCGTTGTCGTTCAAGAGGCGACGGAGACCCGCAACATCAACTTCACCTTGCGGGCGCAATTCACCTTTGCGGCAGGGGTGCGGTTGATCAGCGTGCCTTACGATTACACGGGCACAGGCATTACCCCGCCCGACTTGTTGGGCACCAATCAAATTGCCACTTGGGTGACCGACCCATCTTTGACCGACCCGACGACGGGCTTTCGGGGCGGGCAATATGTCCTCTTCCCGACACCCCCCGCAGACACCTTGCGGTTGGGGCGGGGCTATTTCGTCAAGTTCCCTCAATCGGTAGACTTCACCCGCCCTGGCAATCCTGCTCCGACCGATCAACCCTTTGCCCTTGTCTTGGATAAGCCCGGTTGGTGGTTGATTGGTGCGCCTTTCCCCTTCTCGGTGGACTGGCAGCGGACGCAGGTGATCAATCGCGCCAACAATCAACGCTTCACCTTGCGGGACGCCGTGGTGCAAGGCTTGCTGCGCGATAGCCTATTCACCTTGAACTTGACAGGCACGGGCTATCAATTGTCGTCCACGATTGATCCCTTCCTGGGCTACTGGGTCAAAGTGGAAGCGCCTCAGGGCGTCATCTTGCTCATTGACAACCAACCCATCAATCGGATGGCGGGAACGCCCTCTAACTTCAGGAGCCACCAAAGGACTTTGCCTTTGCGAGCGGCGTTTTTGGCGGATCAAGGATGGCTTGTTTCCTTGACACTGAAGGCAAAGGATGCCGAATTAGGGACGGTGCAAATCGGCATGAACCAGAGCGCTTCCGACGGTCCTGACGCATTGGATGTGCCATTGCCGCCCCCTTTGCGCCAGTTCATTCCCGAATGGCTCACCTTTGCGGTCGTGGGAGGGGCGGGACGGTCAGCAGGGCTTTGGGCAGCAGACATCCGCTCCCTTTCGGCACGCCCGCAGGTGTGGGATTTGGTCGTGGAAGGGGCAACGACGAGCCCTCTCACCCTCACTTGGGATCGGCTTAACGAGGCGCTCCCTGCCGATTATCGGCTGACTTTGGTGGACTTGGACACAGGGGAAGCCCGCTATATGCGGACGACCAGCGGCTACACCTTCACTTTGCGGGACGAGGGACGCGGGACGGGAAGCGGCATAAAGCGGTTGCGGATAATTGCCGAACGGCGGACAGGCGTTGGGCTGAAAGTCGTCGGTTTGCGCCAGTTGCCGACACGCGGCGAAGCCCTTGCCGTCCAATTTGTCCTGACAGAGCCTGCTATCGTAGAAGGGCGGTTGTTGAGCCTGACAGGACGGTTGGTGGATGTCGTGCATCCCCGTCGGTGGCTTCCTTCAGGCGAGCATCGCTGGATGTGGGAGGGGCGGTCAAAGGCATCAGGGATGTTGCCTGCCATGCCTTACTTGCTGGAGTTGGTGGCGACAGGGGAGCGAGGCGAGCAAGTCCGAGCGACTTTGCTGGTGAAAATCCGCTAAAAGCGGGGTAAAAGCCGTCGTGACGAAAAAGTCGTGTGGGGGGAAAAGTTATGCGATGGCGACGGTCTTTAGTCTGGCGGTGGTTGGCACAACTTTTAGTCGTTGCTCTTAGCCTGCAGTGGGTTGGGAGCGCAGCGGCGCAAGCGCCGACCGCAGGCGCCCCCGCTCCCGTCATTCGGGTGCTTCTCTTGGACTTTGAAGCCCCGCCAGGGCAATCGCCCTTATTGGGGCGCAAAGCAGCGGATGCCGTTGCCTTAGCCTTCCTCAACTACGCCAAAAACTATGAGGTCGTCTCCCGAAGCGAATTGGAAAGCCAGATGCAACGGTTGCGGCTAACCCTTCCCCTTTCACCGTCGCAACTCATCCAACTCACCCGCGCCGTTCAAGCCCGTTACGCCATCACGGGCAAAATCGTGCAAGTGCAGGTCAACGAAAAAACAGGACAAGCGACGGTGCAGTTGCAGATGCTCTGGTTTGATCCTTACTTGGAAGTGCCGACCAACGGCGCCCATGTGAGGGTGACCTCGCCGCCCCGACCAGGCACGGCACCCGATGTATTGATTGACCAAGCCTTGAACTTGGCAGCGGCACAGGCTGTCCAACAAGCCCTTGCTGTCCGATTGCCCGAGGGACAAATCACCCAACGAGTGGGCAACTCCGTCGTCATCAACAAAGGCACCGACCAAGGGTTGCGCCCACGCATGGAAATGTGGGTCGTTCGGACCGTCCGTGACCCTGAGTTGGGACCAATTCCTCGGCGGGTCGGGCGGGTCCTCTTGGAGACCGTAGAAGCCCGCACGGCGGAAGCCCGCATCTTGGAGGAAGCAACGTCTGTCCAGTATCCTGACAAAGTCGTCGCTGTCTACCAACTTCCCGAACTGGGCGTGCCCGAAGCGCCCGTGCGGGTGCGGAAGCCATCTAAAGGCACACAAATTGCCCAAGTGATTTTAGTGCTCTTGGGCGTCTTTTTCGTCGCCAACTTGATGCGGCGGGGCAACACCAACCGAGGGGAAGGAGCACCCCCTCCCACCCGCGCTCAACTCAGCAGTGATGGGCAACGGGTCGTCTTAACTCTTGCGCCGACACAAGACACAGTGGCGATTGAAATCTACCGAGACACCAGTTCCGCAGCCAACCCCCAAATCGGCAACCTGATAGATGTGGTGGATCCTCAGTCGGGCGCCGTGTTTTCCGATGACCAAACTTTCTACTCAGGTGTGGCATCCATCCAAATCCAAACAGGCGACCCCCTTAATGTCCTGCCCCGCCTTCAAAGAAACATCACGACTTCACCGACGAGCCCAACTTATCAACCCCAGCAATACCAAGTGTTCTTCCTCCACACGCCCTTACAAGTCGGCACTTCGTATTGGTATGTCGTGCGTTACGTAACCGCTCGGCGCATCCCCTTTAACCCGCTGCCAGGGGCAGGTGGCGGTGGCATTGGAGCCGGCGGCGGTGGCGCAGGTGGTGCTGGTGGAGGCGGCGCTGGTGGCGGGGGCGGCGGAACAGGTGGCGGAGGGACGGGTGGCGGCGGAACAGGTGGGGGCGGAACAGGCGGTGGAGGCACAGGCGGCGGCGGAACAGGTGGCGGAGGAACGGGGGGCGGAGGGACTGGTGGCGGAGGAACGGGGGGAGGCGGCACTGGCGGAGGGGGTGGCGCAGGAAGCCGACAACTGGGAGGCGGCGGGATTGGTGGAGGAGGCGCCCAACAACGCCCGCCTTTTGAGTTGGTCTATGGTGCCTTCTCATCTCCCATCGGTCCTGTGACGCCAGTGCGCCGATTGCGGGTTTCCGACCTTCTGGAACCCAACCGCACAACCTCTGTCAACCTCGGTTCTGTCACTTTCCGCTTCCTGTCCGCTGGTGGCGCAGACGAATACATCATCCAAGTGAGCGACCAACCCAATTTCCCTTCAAACCGCACTTTGACCTTAACCGTGCCGTTGCTGGCGAACCCTTATCAAGACGCTCAGGTGATTACCACGACGCCCCAAAACTTGCTCCCCTTCGCTCAATCCATCGGCAACACGACGGGACCCTTTTACTGGCGGGTCGGCTACCGAAATTCGCAGGATGTTGCACCGCCCATCGGCGGGTATGTGTTTAGTGAAGTGCAGACCTTCACGGCAGCCACCTCACCGCCGTCTCCGCCGCAGTGACGAAAGGGGGCTTTGAGTCAATGGCTCGGCGAGCACAGGGATGGTTGGCAGGTTTTCACCGATGGCTGCTCTTGTCACTGATGGGGCTCTTCTTTGCGCAAATTTTGGTGGGGCAGGTGCGTCCCGCTTGCCGCACTTTTGAAGTCACCCAACAACTTTACCAACAACTCAACATCACCCCCGAAAAACTTCGCCAAACCTTCGGAGAGACTTCCCGCCAACTGGGGCGAGAGTTACCCTCCCTCTTTTACGGCGGCTTAGGCACGAGTTTAGTCCCCTCTAACGGTTTGGTCGGCACTATTCGTGTCCTGCATATCATGGTCAACATCCTCAACGCTGACCCTCAAACTCAGCGGCTTGTTCCTCGCCTGCAGTTTGACCCCACCCACACCCCCGGTTATTACAACGACCTGCTCTTCAACGAAGCCAACCCAAACTCTATGGCGAGTTTCTTTCGCGAGGCGTCTTACGGCAAGTTGCGAATTGTAGGGGATACCCTTGGACCTGTCTCTGTGACCTTGCCCTTGACGGTGCAAACCAGGACGCAAGACCAACAGACGATCGTCGTTATTGCCTACATCAGCAATTTTCCGAGCCTCAGTGTCACCCAGTCCATCGTCCAGCAAGCCCTCAACGCCTTGGATTCCACGGTGGACTTCTCTCGCTACGACAGCGATGGAGACGGGCGCATTGATGCTTTGCTCATCACTTTCGCCGCCGATGTGCGGGCGAAACCTCCCAACGGCGATTTGACTTTAGACCCTACGGCTGGTGCCTTTACGGTTCGTTGGGGCGTTGCCCGTCGCATCAACCCCTCCCTTCCGCCCTTTGCGACGACCGCTGATGGGGTCGTCGTGGATGCCCCTGTGTTCGTCCACGAGGTGTTTAGCAATTACGGGTTTGGCACTTATGCCCACGAATTAGGGCATGTCTTTGGGCTACCTGACCTTTACAACCCCCAAAGCCTGACGCAGGTAGACCCTGGGCTTTGGTCAACGATGGCGACAGGCGATCGCTTTGAAGCCCCTGGAAGCCCCATCAACCCTCTGCGTCCGGGAGGATTTGCCGCCCATTACGACCCTTGGAGCAAACTGGTCTTTGGATGGTTGACACCTGTGGAAGTCGTCCGCACTGTCGGGACGGTCACCATCCCTGCCTACTCCGACCAACCTATCGCTTATCGCCTTTGGGCTTTTGGGAGCGTCAACCAGCCCGAATACTTCCTCGTCGTCAACCGTCAACGGCGGGGCTTTGATCGCTTCTTGCCCGCGTCAGGGTTGAACATCTTCCACATTGACCGCTCTATCCTCCGAGACCCTGCGCTGTTTTTCAACAACACTGTGCAATCTAACCCATCCCGCAAGGGCGTGGATTTGGTGGATGCGGACGGGCGCAACGACATGGACGACGCCGTCCCCAATGTGGGTGCGTTCAACTGGACAAATTTTGGGTTCATCGGCTGGCAACGCGGCAATTGGGGCGACGATGGTGATCCCTTCCCTGGCAGCACCAACAAACGCCAGTTCACCTTCGTGACGACCCCATCCAGTGCCAGTTATGCAGGGCAAGACACTGGGATTAGGGTCGTGGATATCAACCCTCAAGGAGACGGTTCAGTGCAAGTGACTTTGCGGCTGGAAATCAAGCCGCAAATCGTTATCATCAGCCCTCAAGAGGGAGAGCAAGTCCTTACCAACCGCCCCGCTTTGCAAGCCCAATTCATCACTCCCTTTGGCGCTCCCGCTGACATTGACCCAAGCAGTATCCAAGTGCGTCTGGATGGCAACTTGATCGCTCTGCCCCAAGGCGCTCTGGATGAAACACGACAAGTCCTCACCGTTCCCTTGACCGACCCAACCGACCCAGCGCTACCCTTGGCGATTGGCAATCATACCGTAGAGGTGCGGGCAAGCAATCGCGCTGGAGTGAGTGCTGACCCGGTCAGCGTTTCCTTTTCTGTCGCTCGCTTCACCCTTACGGTGAAACGGAGTGGCGGTCAGCCCATTCCCACGACGCTGATGGTGTCGCTCCCTTACGATTTCGCCCAAGCCCTCGCAGGGCATGATCGTCCATCCTTTGTGTTTGGACCAGCGTTGGGCGGGATTGCCCGATGGGGTGTCCTCAATGCCGCTGGAGTGCAAGGTTACCGTTTTGAAGGCGAGTTCGTGGAGGCATTACGCCCTGGGCGGGCTTATTGGGTGCGGTTGACGAATGACGCTCTTTTGCAAATTGATGCTCCCGATGTGGATCGCACCAAAAGTTTCCGCATTGCCAATGAACCGATTTGGGATTTGAACGAGTTTGATGTCGGTTGGCAGCAAATTGGCAACCCGTTCCCCAGCCCTGTTCCTGCCTCTTCGGTGCAAGTGCAGTTGCCTGACGGGCGCGTTTTGCCCCTCGCTGACGCTATCACTCAAGGCTTTTTGCTGGGGACGGTCTTCCGCTTCAATGCCAACTTGAACGCCTATCAGGCAATAGATGCGACGCAGTGGACTTTGCTCCCCTTTGAAGGCTACTGGATTTTCAAGCAGCGCCCTTGTTCGCTACTGGTTGCCCCGCCAGCGCCTACACGGCGGCTGGCAGTGGCAGCGATGACGCAACTCTCCCGCCCGTCCATTGCAACTTTGGAAATTTGGGGCGAGAAAGCCGAGATGCCCTACCGCCTCACCATCACCCGCGCTGGCGCGCCCATCCCAGCGCCTCCAGCGGCGCCAGGCATGACGGCGTGGGGTGGCTTGCGGGGCGATGGGCGAGGGGATTTGCCGCTAATGGAAGTTCCTGACCAGCCTCGCCGATGGACACTCCTGTTGCATAGTCAGCAACCTCGGCAGACGGTCACCTTGCGTTGGCAGGTAAACGGTGGGTTGTCAACCCGCTTGCGCCTGATTGACCCAAAGACCTTGCAAGGTGTGCCGTTGGTGGGGCGTGGGGAGAGAAATTTCCAAACCGACGAGAAAGGGCAGCGATTGCTGGTATTGCAAATCATGGGTGATAGCCCGTTGCCTTTGCGCTTCGTGGATGTGCGGGTGACAAAAATGCGCGGGCAAGGTTTCCTCATTCAAGGGCGCCTTTCAGCGCCAGCGCACCTTTGGGCAGAAGTGCGCACCTTGACAGGGCGACTGGTGACCGTTTTGCCGACACCTAACGAACCGACGACGCGCTTGGGGTTGCGTTGGGATGGGCGTGGGGCAGATAGTTTTGCCCCTATGGGCGGTGTCTTCCTGTTGCATCTGCGTGCCCGCGACCTTGAAGGGCGAGAAACCCGACGGGTGGTGGTGTTGCGATGACCATTCTTTGGCGACGATGGGGATTGTGGATTAGCCTGCTTTGTCTGCTGGAAAGTGTGCTGCAAGGGCAAGTGGTCACTTACACGGTGACGAACAACTATTTGGGCGTCTCCATGCCTTCCGACACTGCCAACTTCACCGTCTTCACCACCCGAGGCGACCCCACTAACCCTTTTGACGACAACCTTGCTCTCAATGACCCTATTGACACCTTTTGGGTGCTCCGATTCCATGACCTTCCCTCACTCTTTGGCGGTGTTCAGCCCGTCACTGTCCGCCTTCAAGGCGCAGGAGGAGGGGCTGGACTGGTCACCTTTGGGCTTAACCTTGTCAGACCGACCAGCGACACCCAGTTGTATGCTCTTTGGTTGGTCTTTGCACCGCCCTTTCAGGTTCGCCCAGATTTGACGATAGAACCTTCCCTTTATGTAGAGCGGGAAATCACCTTGTTGGGCGATGCCGTAGAAATTCGGCTACGGTTGACGGGTAACGACAACGCCACCCGTCGCATTAGTGTCGGCTTTGTCCTTGACCCCGGCTTCAATCCACGGGCAACCCCCTCCTTGTTGACGACGGGACCCTTCTTCGTGCCCGGTCGCCCCCTCATCACAAGGGAGACGGAGTTGGTCACCGATTTGCCGCCTTTTTGGGTCTACACCCCTGCCCCAGACATCACGGAGTTATCTTTGCGGGGGACGATTGCCCCGCCAGAAGGACCGGCTCCGCGTCGGGTTGTTTTTGCCCTCGCACCCAACTTAGCCTCGGCACTCTTTGGATACGGCTTTGATTACCGCCCTGACCCCTTTACCGAGATTTTCGCCCTTAATGCCGATAGCGCTGTCGGGGTTTATTGGGATCCCGTCACGGTAGGACCGGGCGTCAGTCGGGAGTTCGTCGTCGTTTTCGGGCTAAATCGGTCTTTCGGGGATTACCGTCGCCCCTATAGCCTGACGGCACAGAGCGTGCCGTCCTTGAGTGTTGAATTGGGCGATGACCCATTTACGCCTGAAGTGGAGACGGCTTTCGTTTCGCCCAACCCCTTCCCTGTCACGGCGTCCGTTTACAATGCTGGCAGCCAACCGTTATCGGGTGTCAGCCTCACTTTGACTTTGCCGACAGGCTTTTCCTTTGCACCTGGGGAAGTGCCGACAAAAAGCGTGCCGACGGTGGCTCCCAATGGAGAACAGCAGGTGACTTGGCAAGTGCGGGTAGACCCGAATAGAGTGACGGGGCGAGCGGAATTGGTGGTGACGGCGGACGCACCTGTCGGAGGAACCCGTCAAGTGCGGGTGCCCGTGTTAGTGCCTGCCTTGCCCTTTCGGGCGTTTCCCGCTGGGCTTTACATGCTGGGTTTTCCCTTTGATTTTACCAATCCCGAACCTGCCGCCGCGTTGGGTTTGATGCCAACGGAGTTTTTGTTAGCCCGCTATGACCCTGTCCGACAGCGCTACCTCATCTATCGGCAAGACGCGGAACTGAATCGGCTGGAACGAGGGAGAGGCTATTGGTTGCGCCTCTTGACCCCTCACCCTCCTGACAACCCCATAAGGTTACAAGGCACCTTGCCTGTCAACCTAAATGAACCAATCATCGTGCCCATTCGGCAAGGTTGGAACCAACTCTCCAACCCTTTCCCTACGGCAGTCTTGTTGGGGGGCGTGCAAGTGGTTCAAGGCACCTCGGTAGTTTCTATCCCCTTTGACCAAGCCGTTCAACAAGGGCTTCTTCGGGGCACTTTGTTCGTTTGGCGCTCTGACCCTACCTTGCCCCCCTTCGGAGGGGAATACGAAGCGTTGCCTGCCCGCCATGACCTCTTGCTCCAACCTTGGCAAGGTTTTTGGCTCTTCAGCACCATTGACGGGACGCTGGTCTTCTCTCCGCCCACTTTTGTCGGAACCTTGCAAACCCGTCTTGCCCGTCAGGGGAACCGAGAAGCAACGGACGCAGAACGGGAGCGTTCTTTTGCGTTGTCTGAGGGTTGGCAAATTCGCTTGAGGGCGGAAAGCGCTTCAGGGCGCGACACTATCACTTGGTTGGGGGTGAGCCGACAAGCGTCAAGGGCGTTAGATTCGCTGGACATCCCCAAGCCGCCCCCTGTGCCTGGTGGTCTTTGGGTCGCCAGTCTCCTTCCCTCAGGTCGTTCGTCCATCCCTTTGAGCATGGACTTTCGTCCGCCTACCCCTCGCATCGTTTGGGATTTAGAACTTGTCAACCCCGCAGGTGGAGAGGTGCAGTTACGCGTTGATGGGCTCTCTCAAGTTCCCCGTTCCGTCGCCCTTTGGCTTACTGACCCAGAAACCCAGCAACAATGGTCGCTGCGCTCAACTCCTTCCATCAACCTGCTTACCCGACCCAACCAACCCAAACGCTTGCAGGTCATCGCCCTTCAAACAGACCAAAGACCCTTCAGGGTGCAAGGTTTGCGGGTGGTTCGGCTTCGGGGGCGAGGCGCTTACATTGAATTCACCGTCTCTCAGCCCAGCCAAGTGACGGTGCAAGTGCGCACCCTGACGGGGCGAGTAGTTTGGGAGAAGAAACTGCCAGTAACAACCGAAAGCCACCGACGCATCTTTTGGGATGGGCAAAGTGTCACTGCCTCCCCCTTGCCCAGTTTTCTCCCTTACCTTATCGTTGTCCAAGCCACTAACGAAGACGGCGAAAGGGCGCAAGCCCATTTCTTGTTGCGCTGATACCCTGTTTACGACAATCAATGGCGAGGGTAAAAATCCGACAACCGCAATGAGGATGGTTTGAAGGAGGGCGTTACTGATGCGCTTAACGGACTGGCGTCGGCAACCTTGGCGAGCAGATTTGGCACTGCTGCTCACCCTATGCCTTCTCTTCCTGCCAGCATGGGTGGGGTTGCAAGGAGGCAGCGGGTCGGCGAGTGCAATGGCTCAAACCCCTGCGGTCGCCACCCGACCTATTTTGGTCGTTCCTCTCCAAGCCGCTGAAGGGGTGCCAGCAGGTGTCGCTGAAGGAGTCACCTTCGCCCTCGTGGAAGAACTGGAAGCCAGCCGCCAATTCAGCCCCACCCGCCTCTCTCTGGATGAACCCACCGTTCAACGGCTTATCCGAGAGGGACAATTGACGGAAGAGACGGTCGCCGAAGTCTTGCAACAACCGACCCCTGAAGACATTACCCAAATCGCCAGTGCTATGAAGGTTGCCGATGCCGTGTATGGGACAGTGGACAGTTACACCTACGACCCCAAAGCGAATGGAGGCGTCGTCAAGGTCAAGGTGACTGCCCGCTTCCTCAAGATAGACTTGACGACAGGAGCGGTGACGGAGACGAAGGAAATCAGCAAGGAGGGAAGTAGCGCCCCCAAGTTAGCCCCTCGTCCTGAAAAGGAGTTAGCCGTTGAAGCCTTCCGTCAGGCTGCCCGACAAGTCATCAGTGAGTTTTTGGGGCTTCCCGCTCCCCCGCCCCCTCCGCCTCCCCCGAAAGCCGTTAGCGCCTTACCTTTTTTGGTAGGGCTTCTTCTTCTGGGTGCTCTCATCGGGGCGGGACGGGGCAAAGGTGCTCCTGCCCCTGCGGTTGCTCCAGGTCCTGCCAATGCCCCCTCTCGGGTAACTGCCTTCCCTCAAGGGTCAGCCATCGTCGTCACTTGGCAGCCCCCTGCTCAAGGGTCACCTATCGGCTACAACCTCTACCGCGCTGATGCTGGGCTCGCCGCCCGCCAAGGGGAGGCTTTCCAACGCTTGAATCCTACGCCCATCCCGACGATGCAGTATACGGACACGCAAGTCGTCCCAGGGCGGCTTTACCTTTACGCCGTCACCGCTGTCTATCCCAACAACGCTGAGAGTGAACGGGTTCCCGCTAATGTGGAACTGACGGGGCAGCCTGTCCCTGTCGGGATCGGTGTTCCGCTGCCACCCCGTAACCTTCAAGCGCAACCTGGCGACGGTTCTGTGCGATTGACTTGGGAAGACCCTAACCCCTCGGGCTTTGTCAAGGGCTACCGCATTTACCGGCAAGCAGGTGCCCCACCGACCGATGCCAATTTAATTGCCGACGAGACAACGGTTCGGACGACGACCTTCATTGACCGTGGCTTGAGCAATGGGACGCCCTACTTTTATGTCGTGCGAGCTGTCAGCACCCAAGGTTACTTGAGCGCTCCCAGCATGGTCGTCTCGGCGACGCCAGGCAACTTGCCTCCCCAAGCCCCGACGCTGAGCGGGCAGTTCAATCCCGCCACCTTCACCGTTACCCTCTCTTGGACGCCCTCGCCTGACCCCGACATCGCTTACTATGAAGTGGCGCGGGTTGTAGAGTCCATCCAACGCAGTCGGGCTTTAACCACCCGTGTTACTCGCCAGACGCCCATCATCAACCTTCCGCCCGGCGTCGCCCGACGGGTGTTACAGACTAACCCCCGACTTCGGCAAGTGAGCAGTCCCTTTGACAACAACATCATCGCTACCAATGTGACGGCGACCAGTTTTCAAGACTTAGTCGCCCAATTCCGCCCTAACGGGCAAGCCCCGACGACCTACTATGTGCTTCGCTACGCCGTTCGGGCTGTAGACCAAAGCGGCAACAAAGGGGCTTGGTCTAACGCCATTGAAATCACCCCCAACTCGCCTCCACCGTCCCTGTCGGCATTGCGCCCTCGGTTAATCCCAAGTAATGGGCAAGTCCTCATAGATTTGAAGCCCCTCTTGGACTTTGCCGCTGGGGATGCTGAATGGCAGGTGGATAAAAAAGGAGTGCGCATCTTCCGCAGCACGACCAAGGGTGGCACACAAGCCCCTGCCCTCACCCCTATCCATTCCGTTGACCCCCTGCCCTTTGAACAACTGGACCAAGGGCGCTACTTCCGCGACACCCAAGTTTCCAATGGCACTCGCTATTTTTACGCCGTGGAACTGGTGGACAAACTGGGCGTTGCGGGTGGTCGCTCTCAAGAGGGGGCTGTCACGCCCTTCGCTTCCGCCACCATCACCATCGCTGCCCAAGGAAACCGAACAGAGTTGTCGGGGAATGGGCAAGACAGTGTGCGGCTGACCCTTTCTGTCGTGGATGCCAACAACCGCCCCATTGCGGGCTTCCCGTTGTTGGTCTCTTTGACAGGGCAAGGAACGCTGACTGTTGACCCCGCTTACCAAGACCCTCAAGTTCCCGGCGGTGCCATCACTGACGAAAACGGACAAGCCATCGCGGTGTATCAAGCCCCGACTGTCACGAGTGACACGACGGCGACCATTACCGCTGCCCCAGGAGGGGGTGTAACAGGGATCGCTTCGGCGTCTCTTACTTTGACGGTGCGCACCCCTCGGGTCGCTTCCATTGATGTTCGCCCACAAAAAACTCAACTGACGGCGGATGGGCTGGATGTCACTGATGTCATCATCACTGTCAAAGACACCCTTGGTCAAACTATCCCCAACAAAACGGTCAACCTTGCCGTTAGCCCTGCCGACCCGACGAACTTTGGGCGCTTTGAAGACCTTTCGGGTAACCCCATCCCGCAAACGACGACAGGCACAGATGGGACGGCGAAGGTTCGTTATCGGGCAGGCAAACGGACAGGTTCTGTGACTTTGCAAGCCAGCGTGACCGAAGGAGCGACAACCATTTCAGGACAAGGCGTCGTGACCTTAGTGCCAGGGGCACCCGCCACCATTGAGTTGGTCGCTAACCCCTCCTCTGCGCCTGCCGATGGCTCTACCGAGGTGCGGTTGACGGCGACCGTTCGGGACGCCCAAGGCAATGCCGTCCCTCGGGTGAAGGTGCAATTTAGCGCCACGCCGTCGCTGGCCATTACGCCTTCATCAGCGACGACCGATGACACAGGGCAGGCGACGGTAACCGTCACTGCCCCAACCAAGGCAGGTTCTTACACCTTACAAGCACAGGTGGGCACGATTGCCGCCACTCTCACCCTTACCTTTGGGGCAGGGTCGGCATCTACCTTGACCTTGAGTGCCTCTCGGACTGATTTGCTTGTCTCTCTACCCCCTGCTTTTGAGGGAGTAGATTACACTGGCTTAGCCCCCTTCGCCCGTGCTGACATCACCGTCACCGTCTTGGACGCCAACAATAACCCTGTCCCCAGTGCTGTCGTTCAATTCTCGGCAACCTTTGGGACGATCCAAGCCAGTGCCATGACTAACGCTGCCGGGATCGCTAAAGCCACCTATGTCGCCCCCACCACCGTGCCCCCTGGCGGGCAAGTGACGATCAACGCTCAAGCAGGGACAGCCACAGGAAGCATTCAATTGAACATCCTTCCAGGTCCGCCCGCAAAAGTGCGCATCACCGCTAATCCCCTTCTGCTCCCTGCCGATGGGCGCAGCCAAAGCCAGGTGCGTGCCGAAGTGCGGGATGCCAATGACAATCTTGTAACCGACGGCGTCTCGGTCGTCTTTTCCGCTCGTAATCCCAACAATCTGAGCCAGACAACCACCGAGGCAGGGCAATTCCTTCAAAGTCAAGTCCCGACAATCAATGGGGTCGCTATCGCCAACTTTATCGCGGGAACACAACCAGGAAAAAGTGCCGTCTTAGTCGCCCAAGCCTTTAGCATGGTCTTTGAGCAATCCTTCGGTCCCGTCCCAGCGGAAAGTAAGTTAGTCGCCTTAAATCAACAAGGGCTTTTGCCGACGGTGCAATTAGGTGGGCAGGTGCAATTAGTCGCCTCAGCCGTAGAGATATCCGTTTCTGACCGAGATGATACGACAAATCCGTCCGACCGACTACCCCTGCGGCTACAACCGCCGACCGACAACTTCCTCACCCTTACCATCCAACTCGTAGACGGACGAGGGCAACCTTCCGCTTTGCCTGGACAACCTGTTTTCCTCTCCAGCACTGATGCTCGCTTGCTCTTGGTAGATTTGGCGACCAATAACGCTGGGTTGGGGAGCCTTCAAGTGTTGACGGACGCCAGCGGTAAGGCACAAGTGCGTGCCTATGCCTCCCGTAAAGCAGGAGAAGTAACCGTAACGGCAGAACTGCGGGATGCGTTAGGGCGCCCCTTCAGTAGCCAAAGCGTGCTCTTCCGTCAGCGGGCAGGAGCCCCTGCAACGGTCGTTATCCCACCCCCTCAACCTAATGTCCTCTTTGTTCCCGACGCTGGCACCCCGACCTCCACGACCATCACTGCCAGCGTCTTTGATGCCGCCAACAACCCCGTAGAAGATGGGGTGCTGGTCACCTTCACCGCCGATGCCGGCACTTTAGCGCCAACGCAAGCGACAACTCTTAAGGGTAGCGCTTCAACGACCCTCTCCAGTAGCCCCGATAGCGGGTGGTTCACCGTCAAAGCGACGGCGAGCGTGCCCGGACAGCAGCAACCTGCCGTCGGGACAACGGTCGTTGCCTTTGCCGTCAATGTGACAAGTATTCAAGTCCAAGCGAATCCTTCCAGCATCGTCGGGGACGGCACGGCTACTGCCCAAGTGACAGCGACCTTTACTGGCACTATCCCTAACAACACCCGTGTTCGGGTCCTAACAGATCGCGGCTTTATCGGACAGACGGGACAAAAGAGTGCTCTTGTGCCTGTTGTCGGTAACGCCTTGGTCGTCACCTTCCTCAGCGAAGCGGTGACGGCGGACACAACAGCAACGGTGCGGGTGCAAGCCATCAACCCGCAAGGTAACCTTGTGGAAGGGACGACGCAAATCACGATGACCCGACCCTAAACCGCCTATCTTGCAACCCTTGCAAGTTCAAACGACCACTCTTTCCGTTTCGTCCAGCAACAGCACTAACCCCAACCAACGCACTGCCCTCGGTCCCGAACCTAACAGCACAACGGTAACCGTCTTGGTGCAGGAACAAGACACTAACCTGCCCGTGCAAGGCGCCGTCGTCACCCTCAGTTCCAGTGATCCTAATGGGCTTTGGGTGGATGCCAACAACAACGCCAGCCTCGGCGGCATCCAAGTGACGACGGGTTCGGATGGGCGAGCGGTCGTGACCTACTACACTTCCACCGACACCCCCAATAAACAGGGTGAGGGCACAGTCACTTTGACAGCCTCCTTAGGGGCGCAACAAAAGACCGCTCAACTTACCGTCCGCGCCGGCAACCCTGCCAATGTGACTATCGCCATCAGCAGCGCTAACACGGCACCCGATGGTGTGCCCTTCATCTTCGTCCCTGGGGCGGGCACGCCGACTTCCGCCACGATCACTGCAACGGTGCGCGATGCTGCCAACAATGCCGTCCGCAACGGCACACAGGTCACCTTCGCCGTCGTGGAAAATGAGGGCAACTTCGTCCCGACCAACCAAGTCGCCACCAGCAACAATGCTGGGCAAGCCCAAGTGACCCTCCAGAGTTCTCCCGCGACGGGGGAATTCACTATCCGAGCCCAAGCCAACAGCGCAACGGGCACTGCCAAAATCCGTTACGCCGCCAATGTCCCCGACATCACCAACATCACGGCGAACCCGGCGACGATCCCCGACGACGGGCAGACGACCAGCGTCATCACCGTTCAACTGCCTGCCCCTGATGGAACTCGCTTCCGCATCTCCACGAATTTGGGCGTCCTTATCTCGGGCACCCAGACCGGGAGCGCTGTCGTGGCGACGGTGAGCAACGGTCAAGCCCAAGTCCAGTTCCGCGGACCAGGGACTTCCACGACGACCCAGACAGCCACCGTGACGGCAGAAGTCGTCGGGACAGATGGCTCCAAGAAGAGCAAAAGCACACAGGTGCAGTTGCTACCGCGCATTGAGGTGATCGCGACCTTCCCGATGACCGCTCCCAACCGCCTCGTCGTTTCCTCCAGCAATAGCACTGACCCTGGACAACGACAGCCGCTGGATGGCGTGGCGGGCAACAACAGGGCGCAAATTCAAGTCATCGTGCGTGGTCAACCGCCAGCCAACAAAGCCGTTTCCTTATTGGCTTCTGAAGGCAATATCCTCTTTGAGGTCACGCAGGGGAGCAATCAAGGCACCAAGCAGTTGGCGACCGTCACGGGCAACCTCGTTCAAGTGGGCAATGAATTCCGCTACACCGTCAACATGTATTCGTCCACCTTAGCAGGCAACTTCACCGTGCGAGTGGATGTGCCTGGCTTGAACAATTACAACACAACCATTCCCTTCACCCAATTGGCAGGACCACCTGGTGCCATCGTCGTCAGCGCAGCATCCGACCGTATCGGTGTCCAAGGTCACCCGACCCTGCCGACTTCCACGACTATCACTGCTATCGTCCGAGACGCTGTCGGCAACCCCATTGACGGCGCGTTTGTCTTCTTCAGCGCCGACGACGGCGTCCTCAATCCCATCGCTGCTTCCACGCAAAACGGCACGGCGACAACGACCCTTACCTCCAGCAACTTCACCCGACGCGTGCGTGTCTTCGGCAAGGTCATCGGCGTGGGCGGACAGGAAATCACCAACTTCACCCTCGTCAGTTTCGTCGTCGGCAACCTGGCAGGCATTGACTTGGTGCCTGACCGCTCCGATATCCCGCCCAACGAAGTCGCCAATGTCACCGTTATCTTCAACCCCGCCAGCGAAATGCCCAACAATGTCCGATTCGTAGCAGAACTAAGGGGAGCCTATGGCATTCTTGAACCTCCTACTTTAACCCAAAATGGGCAGGCTAAAGTTATCGTTCGTAATAACAACCCGACCAATGCCAATCAACTTGTTCAATTGACCGTCCGAGCCATCCGTCAGGATGGTTTGGAACTGACCAAGTCGCTAAATCTGAACCTGTTACCCTCCCAAGTCATTGCTCAGGTAGAATTGCAAACTAACCCATCCCAGATCGTTGTCAGCAACAATGACACCACTACAAATCCCGTTGACCGCATTCCCCTCAGTGGCACTAACAAAGCAACACTCACCTTGTTCGTGCGAGGGTTGAACGCGGGAGAATCTGTTTCGGTGACCTTAGACTCCACCGACCCTCGCGGCTTGTTCGTCCCGCCTACTGCCTTAAATGTCAGCAACAGCGTTGGCACGATTTCCTTCAACATTACGGACAACGGGGCTGGGGATAGTGACACAACGCAGGGCACGATCAAAGTCTCGGTTGACTACTACTCATCTCGCAAAGCCCAATCTGTGACGATTCGGGCAACCGTGAACCGAAACAACCAATTGTATGGGCAATCGGCTGTTGGTATCTTCCAAGTGCCTGGTCCTCCTGCCAATATTCTTTTGACCTCCTCACCGACCCTTATCCCTCCTAATGGTCAAGCAACAGTGCTGGCTTATGTGAGTGACGCAAACGGCAACCCCACGCCAAACCAAAGCATCCGTTTCAGGATCGTCCCAACACCTGCCAACATTGATCCCCTAAACGATCCTCCTGAGGTGCAAGAGACTGCAGGAAACCCACAGGTCTCCGACGGAGTAGTGGATCCTTCTGTTGCAGTAACGGACGCTAACGGTTTGGCGTTAACTAACTTGCGTAGCCCTAATGTCTCTGAACCCGTTAAGATCCGTGCAGAATGGACAGGGAACACATCCGTATTTTCGGAATACCAGACAGCCTACTTTGTTACGATTACGGGCGTTCGGGTGAGTGTGGACTTTACCCACTTGCAGCGCCTTGTTACTGTTACCTTTGACCCAGGCAGCAATGTGCCCGCCGGGATTGCTGTTTGGGTTTACCGAACGGTTCGTCCTGACTACTGGATAGACCTGAACCGAAACGGAACTCAAGATGCTAACGAGATTGGACAAGGGGCTTATCAGTTCTTCGGCTACCAACGCTTCTTAGTCACACAAACCAATCGTTTAGAAATTCCCCTTTTCGTTTCCAACGACCCTACTCAGATAGAAAGGGGCACGGCATTTTTGCGGGTCTTCCTCTATGACCAGAGTGGTCGCATGGTGAGGGTTCGGGTGGACTATATTTCTAAGCCCTGAAGTATGTTACTGCTTTGCGAAAAAGGGCGAAGGGGCGAAAGCCCCTTCGCCTTTTTCTAAGCCATGTCCAATAGGTCGCACAAACTTGCCCCGTTGGAGTGGCTACCAATCACGGCGATAAGTTCCACCACGAGGAACTCTGCGACGCAGCCCCCTGAGAACCTAAGTCACTTCCCGCTTCGCCATGACAAAATCTGCAAGGGCGAAACGATGATGCGTCTGGAAGTCCAACTGAGCACACCTTTCTTGCCTGCCCAAACTTCGGTGCGGTTGGTGGGGGCGTTGGTGACCATCGCTGACATCCCCGCCGCAACTGCCCCCCTTCGGTTGCTCGTTGTCGTGGACAAAAGCGAAAGCATGATGCTGCCGATGGTGACGCAGGAGCAACTGGAAGAGTTGCGCCGACGGGGTGTTGTGCGGCAAACCGTCCGAGACGGCGTGACGGTGTGGGAGTATTCGGGCGCTCCCGTCCCTGAACTGCTCAACGCCCCGAGAGGGATTGACTTTGTGAAGGATGCCCTTCGCCAAGTCGTGGAGCGCCTCAGCGATGCCGACGAATTTGCCCTCATCGCCTTCGCCTCTCATGCTCAGACGGTCATCCCCCTCAGCAGCGCCCGCCAACGCCGCACCCTCTTGCGCGAACTGGAGCGGTTGGAAACGCTGCAACTGGGGCAGGAGACCCGTTTAAGCGCGGGCTTGCAGGAAGCCCTCGCCCAATTGGGCGCGATGCCAACGGAAGGCTTTGTCAACCGCATCGTCGTCTTGACGGATGGCTTCGCTCAGGACGCCAACGATTGCTACACTGTCGCCACCCAAGCGTCGGCGCGAGGTGTCGCCATTTCTACGCTGGGCTTGGGCGGACAATTCAACGACGAACTGATGACGGGTTTAGCCGACCGAACAGGGGGCAACGCCGAGTGGGTGCCCGACCCCTCCCGCATCCCTGAAGCAATGGCGCAGGAGTTTGAGCGGGCGCGCCAAGTCGGTGCTCCGCAAGCGCAATTGGTGCTCACCATCAGTCAAGGTGTGGAAATCCGCCGCGCTTATCGCATTATGCCCTCGCTAACCCCTGCACCCGCTCAAGTCGTCGGTGAGCGCACTATTGCCATCCAGTTGGGCGATTTGGTAGCGGGTCATTGGGCGCAAGTGCTCGTGGAGTTGCTGGCGCCGCCACGCCCTGTCGGCACCTTCCGCTTGGCGCAAACTTTTTTGCGTTGGCGGACAGCGACGGGTTGGCAACAATCGCCACCGACTGACCTCATCGTCACTTACACGACCGATGCGACGCAAGTCGCCGTCGTCAATCCTGCTGTCGCACGGGCAATGGAGATGGTAACAGCGGCGGAATTGCAGACGAGAGCGCTGCGGGATTTGCAACAAGGCGATGTGGCAGGCGCGACGAAACGCTTGGAAGCCGCCGCCACCCGCTTGCTCAACTTGGGCGAAAAAGAGAAGGCGCAAGAGACCATCAACCTTGCCCAACGCTTGCAACGGGGGGAGCAAATCACGCCCGAACAGACGAAGCGGTTGCGCTATCAAACCCGAAGACTCTCGTAACAGGCGCAAAAGGCGAGAGGACTTGACGAAGGAAGGAGGCAGTGAAGATGACGCTGAGCGACATCGGTTGGTCAATCGTGAAGTTGCTCATCATCGTCGGTTGCGTCATGGCGGTCGTGCCCTTTTTGATTTGGGCGGAGCGACGCTTCATCGCGTTCATGCAAGACCGCTACGGACCCAACCGAGTCGGTCCTGCGGGCTTGCTGCAAAGCATCGCCGACGGCATCAAATTGCTGTTCAAGGAAGAGGTCGTTCCCGAAGGGGCGGACAAGTTCGTCTACTTTTTGGCGCCGATGATGACGATGGTGCCTGCCCTTTGCACCTTCGCCGTCATTCCCTTCGGTCCTAACGCCCAAGTCGTGGACATCAATGTCGGCGTCCTTTACATCCTCGGCTTGGGCAGTTTGGCGGTTTACGGCATTGTCTTGGCGGGTTGGTCGTCCAACAGCAAGTATGCGTTGCTGGGTGGGTTGCGCAGTTCGGCGCAAATGCTCAGTTACGAATTGGGGATGGGGTTGGCGGTGGTCGTCGTCGTGATGATGACGGGGACGCTAAGTTTGCGGGGAATCGTGGAAGCGCAAAGCGCCCCGCTGACTTTTTGGTGGTTCGGGCGGGAAGTCGTCGTCCCTTTCCTGTCCAACTGGTTGATTTTCAAGCCGCTGGCTTGGCCTGCCTTAGCGATGTTTTTGGTCGGCGGGTTCGCCGAGACGAACCGACCGCCCTTTGATTTGCCCGAAGCGGAAGGCGAATTGGTCGCCGGCTACCACACCGAATACACGGGCATGAAGTTTGCGATGTTTTTCCTCGGCGAATACGCCAATGTCGTCACCGCCAGTGCGATGGTGACGGCGCTCTTTTTAGGGGGCTGGAACTCTCCAATCGTCTTGCGGGGCTCCCATCTCCTCCCGCCTCTCGTCTGGTTTTTGCTGAAACTTTCGGTGATGTTGTTCGTCTTCATCTGGGCACGGGCGACCTTGCCCAGAATCCGCTACGACCACTTGATGCAACTGGGATGGAAAGTCCTGTTGCCCGTCGGCATGGCGAATATCGCCGCCCTCGCTATTTGGCAGGCGATGATGGCTGGCTGGCATTGAGGCGGCAAGTAGCGAAAGGTGAAAAGCGAATGAACACCAAAGAAAAGGCTTGGGTGAGTGGGAAGGTTGCGGTTGTCCTTGCCACGCTTGTCTCCCTCTCCCACGCCCAACCTTCGCCGTCCCTTCAGCGTTTTGAGTTTCGGAAGGTCTTGATGGGCGTGGAGTGCCGCATCGTTTTGTATGCCCGCGACGAGGCAACGGCAAAGCGGGCTTGCACCGCCGCCTTTGACCGCATCGCTCAACTGGACGCCATCATGAGCGACTACCGACCAGACAGCGAGTTGATGCAACTTTGCGCCAAAGCCCACGAAGCGCCCGTGAAAGTCAGCGAGGACCTGTTCGTCGTTTTGAAGACGGCGTTGGAAATCGCCAAAGCCAGTGGCGGCGCCTTTGACATCACCGTCGGACCCTTTGTCGCCCTTTGGCGACGGGCAAGGCAAACAAAGCAACTACCGACAGAAGCGGAACTTGTGGCGGCGAAGGAGAAAGTCGGATGGCAAAAGGTGCAGTTGGACCTGAAGGAGCGAACTGTTCGGTTGCTCGTTGCGGGCATGCGGTTGGATTTGGGCGGGATCGCCAAAGGTTATGCGGGCGATTGTGCGTTGGCGGTGCTGCGCCGTTTCGGAATCACGCAGGCGATGGTGGAATTTGGTGGCGACATCGTGTTGGGCGACCCGCCACCGAAGCGAAAGGGATGGCGAATTGCCTTGCCCGACGCGATGGGCAAACCCCAAAAAGTGCTGGAACTTAAAAAGTGCGCCGTCTCCACTTCAGGCACGACGGAGCAATTCGTGGAAATCAATGGGCAGCGTTACGCCCACATCGTTGACCCCCGAACGGGGTTGGGCTTAACGAAGCAAGTGCTGGTGACCGTCATCGCTAAAAAAGGCATCCTGTCCGACCCGCTGGCGACGGCATTATGCGTTTTGGGCGAAAAAGAGGGACAGAAGTTGGCGACCGCTTACGGCGTCACCGCTTACTTTGCAAGGAACGAATAGCCAGCGGCAACGAACTTTCGTCGTGGCTGAATGTCACGGCTAAGTATCGTGGCTGATAGCCACTTGAGCAATGGCTGTCGGTGTCAAATCAACCTCGTCCTGCCGGGGATGGCGACGGGGTCAACGGGCATGGGACCGAACTCTTTCAGGTTCTCCACCCGCTGCAGGTAGTTTTCCTGCGAGTTGAGGGCTTGCTCCCAAGTGACTTCTTGTCCTGTGTAGGCAGCCATCCGACCCATGATGGCAGTGAGGGTGCTTTCAGCGACTTGGGCGGCTTCGTTGAGGTAGGGACTGTCGCCTCGCAAACTTTGGATGAGGTGAACATGCTCTTGCACATAGGGGTTGGGGCGTTGACCACTGTAGCGCCACTCGTTGCCGTTGCGGGTGCGAATCCAGCCGGCGGGATTGGCGACGCCGTTGGTGCCGACGACATACTCACCGACACGGTTGGCGCAACCGTCAATTTGTCGGCACATGCTCAAAACCCGCACACCGTTGGGATACTCAAACTCAATGGCGAAGTGGTCGTAGATGTTGCCGTAAATAGGCGCCGTTCGGGCTTGCCGACCACCGACGCCCATCGCCTTGACGGGATGTGCCTTTAAGACCCAGTTGAGGACATCCAAGTTGTGGACATGCTGCTCCACGATGTGGTCACCCGAAAGCCAAGTGAAGTAAAGCCAATTGCGAATTTGCCATTCCACATCGGTCATCTCAGGGCGTTTGGGCACTGACCACAGCCCTCCTTGGTTCCAGTAGCCATATGCCGCCACGATGTCGCCGATAGCGCCATCGTGGAGGCGTTGGATGGTTTCGCGGTAGCCGAAATCGTGGCGCCGTTGCGTGCCCGCCACGACGGTCAACTTTTTCTGTTGAGCAATCTGTGCGTATTCCAACACGAGCCGAACGCCCGCAGGGCAAACGGCGACGGGCTTCTCCATGAAAACATGCTTGCCCGCTTCCACAGCGGCGCGAAAGTGGATGGGGCGGAAAGCAGGTGGGGTCGCCAAGATCACGATGTCTACGCCGCTGTTGATGACGCCTTTGTAGTTGTCAAAACCCGTAAAGCATCGGTCGGGTGTGACATTGCAGCGTTCTTTCAGTTGCTCCTTGAGGCGGTTGAAGGAACTTTGCAAGCGGTCGGGGAAAAGGTCGCCGAGGGCGTAAATTTCTACGGCAGGGTCGGCGTTAGCGCAATCAATGGCGGCGCCCGTCCCGCGCCCGCCACAGCCGATAACGCCGACCCGCAATTTGCCCGAACCCTGCGCATGGACAAAAGGGACGGTCATGCCCGCCACCGTCGTCGCCAATGCCATTTTGAGGAAGTCACGGCGCGACGCCTTTCCCTTTCCACCAACCTTTTGGCGCTCGTCCGACATGAATCCTCACCTCGCTCCGATGGGTTCAAGGGTTGAGGGCGTGACTGCCAAAGATTTTAACGGCTCCGTTCATTTGCCGTCAACGCTAAAATGGACGCAGCCCAAAAACCCAAAGGGGGCACACCGATGGCGCTGCGGGGCAATCCGCCACTGCCTGAATGGCTCAGGAAGGAGCCGAAGCATCGCCAAGCCGAACCGCTCCGGCGGGAGTTAGAGCGGCAGGGCATCCACACCGTTTGCCAAAGCGCCCGGTGTCCCAACATCGGCGAATGCTTTTCTCGGGGCACGGCGACTTTCATGTTGCTGGGTGATGTTTGCACCCGACGGTGTGGCTTTTGTGCTGTCAAGACGGGGCGGGGTGAACCCGTTGACCCTTTTGAACCGTTGAAGGTAGCAACGATGGTGAAGCGGTTGGGTTTGCGCCACGCTGTCCTCACTTCCGTCGCCCGTGACGATTTGCCCGATCAAGGGGCAACGCAATTTGCTAAGACGGTGCGCGCCATCAAAACCCTTTGCCCGACGACAACCGTTGAAGTGCTCACGCCCGATTTCAAAGCCCATCCCGATTTGATTGCCCTCGTCGTCCAATCGCAGCCTGAGGTCTACAACCACAATGTGGAGACTGTCCCGCGCTTGCAGAAACTTGTCCGACCGCAGGCAAGTTACGAGCGAAGTTTGCGGGTGCTGGAAATCGTCAAAGGGTTGCAACCGACGATGTTGACCAAATCGGGGCTGATGCTTGGCTTGGGTGAGACGATGGACGAAGTGGTGCAGGTGCTCAGGGACTTGCGCCAAGTCGGTTGCGATATCGTGACCATCGGGCAATACCTCCGACCGACCCTACGCCATTTGCCCGTCGTCCGCTATGTGCCTCCTGAAGAGTTCGCCGAATTGGAACGCATCGGCTACCAGTTGGGCTTTCGTTTCGTCTTCGCAGGACCGTTCGTTCGCAGTTCCTACTTAGCGGATTTGGCGTTGGAAGGTGTCAGCGTATAGGCACGCCGAATAAAGGGAGGTGAGCCGTGATGGCAACTTATCGGGGCGTCGTCAAAGATGGCGTCATCGTTTTAGAAGGTGGGGTGCGTTTGCCCGAAGGTGTCATCGTGGAGGTGCGGGTGATGGGGTGGGAAGAGGCGTTTGAACGCGTGCTCCGCCATCGCCAGCAGAATGCAGGCTACCTCGTTGGAATGGATGAAATCTTGGCAGAAGACCGCAAGGAGCGAGAGGAGCGATACGACCAATGGACGGGCAACTCGTCACCGAATGCGTGACCGATTGCAGCATTGTCGTCAAGTGGGAACTGCCTGCTGAACCTTTTTCCGACGAAGCACTGGAATTGCTGCGCGATTGGCAGGCAGGGTTGATCTATGTCGTCGCTCCTACTATCCTTTTGGCAGAAATCGGCAGCGCTCTCTTAAGGGCAGCACGCCGAGGGCGGTTGCCTTTCGCTAATGCCCTGCAAAGCATGCTCAATTTGACCTCGCTCCCTTTCATTCTTGTGGATGTCGCTCCTTTCCTTGAACGGGCATTCGCCATTGCCCAACAGTTTCAGCAAGGCTTCTTTGATTGCTTGTATGTGGCGGTGGCGGAGGCAAGGGGCGCAGAGTTTTGGACGGGTGACCAGCGGTTGTTTCATGCCCTTGCGGCAACCTTCCCTTTCGTCCGTTGGGTCGGCGATTATCGGGCGAGGAGTCCATAAAGGGGCGTTACAAAGGCGGGTGAGCAGGCAATGCAACGAGCCATCACTTTCTCGTCGGTGCTCGTCGCTTTTGTGGGCATCGTGGCGATTGGTGTTTGGCAGATGCGTCGCCATTTGCCGACGCCGACAGAGTTGGCAGCCATGCTGCAACGGGAGTTGACGCAGCAACTGAAAGTGCCCGTGCGTATCGGTCGGGTGGAAGTCAGTTGGTGGGGAGCAACGGTTCATCAGGTGCACATTTTGCCCGACCGCCGTTCACCGACAGGTTACTTGCTCACCGTCCCTAAGTTGCGGTTGCATTGGTCGTGGTGGTTGCTTCTTTCACCATCCCGCTGGCGTCAAGCCATCCGGCAACAATTGACAGAGGCGGTTCAGCGAGTGCTCGTCGCCGACGCCACCCTCTTCCTCTGGCGCGACCGCAAAGGGCGCTGGAACGCTAACCCGCTCCTTTCCGCCCGACCGAGCAAAAGGCAACGATTGCCCATCGTGACTTTCCGACGCAGCGAACTGGTGCTGAGCGACGAGATGTTTCCATTGCCTGACGGGACACCTTTCCGCCTTCGCTTGTTAGATGCCGAGGGCGAATGGCGACAGGATGCTAACGGCTCAGTTTTGCGCCTTCAGGGCAAAATCGCTGTCCCGTTGGGGACGGAGAAAAGCACGGCGGAAGTCCACATCGTGGAACGAGTCGGAGAACGGTGGCGGGAAACGGAAGGGAGTTTGCATTTCATGGAGTTGCGAGCGGAGCGGCTGCCTGAACGGTTGCGCCGCTGGCTTGATGGGCGCTTGACCGTTCAACGAGGCGACCTTGCGGAAGGCGAAATCCGTTGGGCGCAACAAGGGAAGCGATGGCAAGTTCGGTTCGCTTTGTTAGGTCGGCAACTGGTGGCAGATTGGCGACAAAACCGTCGCACCACCTCCCTGCGGTTGCGCGAAGCGACCCTTCGTGGGGCATTGCGAATGGACAGGCAAAAAGTCCGTTCGTGGCAGATGACCGTCCGATGGCGACCGCAACCGTTGTTGGGTGAAGGGCAACTCGCTGCCGAAGGGAATCCGACCGGCTGGCGGGTGCGATGGAAAGGGCAACGAATGAAAGTCGCTTGGCTCGCTTCTATCGCTTCCGATTTCGGTCTGGCATCGTTGTCCTTGACAAAAGGGATGCTCAGCGGGATGGCGACAGCAGAGGGGAACGGAAAGGCTTGGCGGGTGGAAATTGAATTGGTGGGCGAAGGGTTGCGATGGAAAGCGCAAAGTTTTGCGCCCTTCGTCAACCGCACCGCCGCTGCCTTTCCATTTGTTCATCGCTACCTCTCCATCGCCTCCATCACACGCCTTTCGTCGGTGAAACGAATGCAATTGACGGCACGCATGGAAGGCGTCGTTAGGGTAGGGGAGAACAAGAGTCAAGGCACGGTCAACCTCTCGGCGACTTGGGAGCGACCGACGGAAGGCGAACTGAGGCTGATGGCGGTTTGGCAGGATGGGCAAGGACGGGCGGAAGGGAGGGTGCGAAATTTCCCGCTGGGGCGGGCAATTTTCCACTTGCCCGTTCAAGGCAAGTCGTTGCAAGGGCAATGGGTTGGCGGGCGCGTTTCGGGCGAGGGGAGCGCCCGATGGCACATGCGTCGCTTTCAATTGAAGCGTTTGGTGTTGCAATTGGCGGACGGCATCGTTCAAGGCGAGCACTTTGCGCCCATGCGGGTTGCTTTCTCGCTGCGTGCCGACGGCAACCGCATTGCCATCCCGAAGGCACAACTGCGCTGGCAAGGAGGTGCAATGGCGACCATTGAGGGCGAAGCCCTTTCGGGGCGACCGATGGTCTGGCAGGTGGAAGGGGCGCTGAGCGGCGCGGCAGTGACGAGCCTTTCGGCGTGGTTGCGTCAGCGATGGGCGTTGCCGTTGCAACTGTTCTCCAGCGGTCCGCTGCGAGCAAAGGGGCGAGGCGTCGGCGGGCAATGGCTGGCAGAAGGGCAGTGGAAAGCACCGCAGGGCAAATTGCGATGGCATCAAAGGAGTTTGGGCTTTGGGGCGGAGCAGTTGAACGCTTTCATCACACCGCAAGGGGCAATTGTGTGGGGGCGTTTGGCGCAATTGACGCCACCGCCTCACGCCCTCTTGGCATCGCCAACCCTTCGGCTCTCCGATTGGCAACTTCAATGGGATGCGAAAGGGCAGCAAGTTACCGCTTCAGGAACGGTCTTTGTGCCATCCGTGACGGTTTTGCGGGTGCCGCTGCGAGATGTGAAAGGGCAAGTGGAAGCAAGCGTCCGAACGGACGGACAGGGATGGCAACTGCGGGTGCAAAACCTTTCGGGCGAAGGATTGCAAGGCAAATTCACAGACGGGCAATGGCTGGCTTGGGGCGATAAGACGGGGCAATGGCGAGTGGCAGGCAAGGGACAAGCGAAGGAAATTTGGCTGTCGGAAATTCAACGGCTTCGGTTGCCCATCTCATTGACCGTTCGGGGCAAATTCACAGGGCGATGGCAAGCACAAGGTTCACCCGATCAACTGCGCCTTATGGTTGCTGGTGACATCGCCGACGCCTTTGTCGCCACCGATGAGTTTCCCGTTCGCCCTTCGCCAATCGCTATTCGCTGCCGTTTCTTCGCTCAGCAAGTGCAGGGGTTGAACGCAACAGTCATTGCCCTCCGACAGCGAGAAGGTTGGCAAGTGCGCAAGGTGATGGGTGAAGCGACTTTGCGAGGGGTGCAGGTGACGGCGAAGGAAGAAGAGTGGCAGGCGGAAAGGTTGGTGGTGCAGGGCGTGGCGGAGCGAAAGGCGGATGATGGCGAATGGCGCTTTGACGGGCGATTGTTGCAGGGACGATGGTTGGGAGGGCAAATCAATGGTCAACTGGCGATGGATGGACGGCACCTGCAAGGGCATGTCAGTTTCACCGCTTTGGACGGCGAACGACTGTGGCGCTTCATTGCGCCTTTTGTTGCGCCTGATAGGCACTCCAACCCGTCGCCAGTCGCCAATCGCCAGTCGCTGCCGTTGAAGGGGAAGGTCGGTGGATGGCTGCGGTTTCAACTGGTGCGCCAAAACCCCAGTCCCCAAAGGATGACCGAAGGATGGCAAGGCGAGTGGGAAGGGGCGTTGAGCCTTTCGGACGGGGCGGTGAGCGAATGGGCAGTGAAGTTGGCAGGCGTTCGGGCGCAAGGGCAACTCGTGGCGGAAACGCAGCAAGGTCGGTTGGTGCGTTGGCAAACGCAAGGCGAGGTAGCGGGCATCCATGTGCTTTCGCCAGATGGGCAGGCAGTATTGAGCGGGACTTTCGCTTTGACCAACCATCAGCCATCGCTTTCCTTCCGCTGCCGTTTGCAAGGGCGATGGGGGATGGTGTCGCTGCGTCGGCTTGCCGAACGGTTGGGACTGCCCAAGCCCTTGCAGGGCGTCGCCGAAGGGACGGTCAGCATCCGTTGGGATGAAAAGGCTCTGCAAGTGCAGGGGACAACAAAAGTGCCTGCCGTCGTCATCGGCGATGAGGTGCGGTTGACGGAAGTGACGGGCGAATGGGCATGGCAGCCAAACACCTTGCGGTTGCAACGCGTTAAGGCACAAGCGGATGGAGGCACCTTGACTGCAGAAGGAACATTCGGGACGGTCAAGCCCTTCCCGCTCACTTTGCGGATAGAAAGCGACGGGATTTCGTCCAGCGTTTTGCGGGCAGCCCTGCGGGAATGGCGCTTGCCCATGAGCGAACTGGCGTGGCAAGGACGCATAGCAGGGGCAGTGTGGGTGTATCGCGACGAGAGGCGCCAGCAAGTGGTGGCGATGCTGAAAGGAAACTCGGTCGCTGTCGGCGAGGCATCGTTGGGTTCTGTCTCCGTAAACTTGCGCGCCGAACGGGAAGAGCCGAAAGGAACATGGCAAGTGGTAGGGCAGGGGAGTGCTCAGCGGAACGGGATGGCGGCGCAAATTGAATGGGAGGCAGGACGAAGGGAACAAAACGCAAGGGAAGGAGAAACATTGCCGAAATGGCGGGTAGCATGGCGGGCGGGCAAAGTGCCTTTAGAAACGGTGCGGGCAATTTTGCAAGCGTTGCCGAAAATGCCTGAGGGTTGGCACCGATGGCTCCAATTGTCTCTCAGCGGTGACCTTTGGACGAGCGGAGAAGGGCAGGGGGAAGGGAGAAAAGTGGTCGCTCTTCGGGCGGAAGTGTTTGTCCCTCGCCTTTGGGGTGTCGGCGAAGACGCGCTGCTTGTGCGGGGCGATGTCACCTTTGATGGGACGAAGTGGCTACTAAAACCGCTGACCCTTCAGCAACGGGGGGCGGAAGTCTCGGGTTGGCTGGCAATCGGAGCAAAAGAGGCGTTGGAGGGCACATTGACTTTTTCGGGAATCCGCCGGGCGACAGTGGTCGGCATTGGCAGGCTGCTGGGCGTGCAGAATTTGCCACCTCTGCCCGACGGGACATTGCAGGGGCAACTGCGTTTGGCGGGCACTTTCCGTCGTCCTGAAGGGGTCGGACAATTGCGGGCGACAGAAGGGCGTTGGGCAGGTTGGCGGTTGCCTGAACTGGTCATCCATCGGTTCGTTTTGGACGGCGAACGGGTGCGCCTTCAGGAAGGGGACGGAGAAATCCGCTTCAGCGGCGAACTGCCTTCAGCACGGCTATGGGGGGAGTGGCAGATTGGCAACAGCGGAACCTTGCAATGGCACCTTGTCTTGCCGCGTATCCCGCTTTCTGTGCTGCTGCCATCCGAAACATGGGTGCGGGCAGAAGGGGGATGGGTGCAAGGGCGATGGGACTTGACGGGAACGGCAGAAAAGGTCCACTTGGCAGGCTCAATGGAAGGCGAAGTGCCAACCCTCATCCTTGCATTCCCGAAAGGAGGGCGACAGACGCTCAAGCAAGTCCGTTGGCGAATTGTAGCGGACGGGGCGACAGTGAGGTTGGCGGAAGCCGAAGGGCATTGGAATGGCGGGACGGTGATGGCATCAGGCACTTTGACGGTGCGGGAAGGGGGCTGGCAAAACCTTTTCGCTAACGAGGGAGAACTCACCCTAAAGGCTCAAAACCTTCAGGCAAGTTGGGAGGGGACGGCGGTGGTGCTCCGCGAAGGGACTTTCAGGTTGCGTCTTCGTGACCGAACTTTGACGATGCGCATAGAAAAAGCCATCGGCAACGGATGGAGCGCTGAAGGGGAAGGGCACTTGAGGGAGGCAGTTTGGCAGCGGGCTCAAAAAGACCCTTGGCAATGGCTGACAGGAGGCGTTTGGGATGTCACCTTGCGGTTAGACCGATTCCGCTGGCAAGGAGAAGGGGCGAACGGGCAAGTGGCGGGGACTTTACGCCTCCTTTCAACGGCGGAGGCTAACACACCTTTTTTGTCAGGTGACTTAATCGTCTCCGACGGCAATATCGCCCGGCTGACCGTTGGGCGGGGTGGGACGAGGCGATGGGAATATCCGCCAGCCTTGCGGTTGGCAGTAAACTTGCGGGTAGGGGAGGGGCTCTTTTTGCGCAACCCGCAAGCCAGCCTTTTGTTGGGAGGCTCGGCACGATTGACGGGAACATTAGCCCAACCCCGTCTGGAAGGCGAAATTCAGGGGCGAGGGGGAACGGTGCGCCTTCCCGCCTCAGTGCTAACGATCACGGATTTGTCCTTCCCCTTCCTTGCCTTCGTAGACCCCCTGAGCAAGACTTGGCAATGGACGGCTCGGTTGCGGGTAGAAGGGGAGACGCAGTTGGACATCCATCGCATCATCGTCCTTGTAGCGGGACCTGTGGACGAGCAATCCCAGCGGTTAGGCATTTTCCCGACGGTGACCATGTTAGTGACCCCGCCCTTGCCCGAACGGACGCTCCTTCAGCGGTTGTTCGGGGCGAGTTTGGCACAATTATCGCAGGCTTTAACGGATTGGCAGCAACTCTTTTCAGGGACACTGGTGCAAAGTTTCATGGGAGAGTTGCTGGCACCTGTAACGACGCCGCTGGCGGAAGCCTTGCGGCTGTCGGAACTGAGCCTTGTTCGGGAGCAGACGACAGGGCAACGATGGCTGCGATTTGGGTTGCCCCTTTCGCCCCGCTTCCATGTGCTTTGGCGTCAGGGGTTATCGGCGACTGACCCTTCCGCCCTTGAGGTGCAATACTTTTTAGGCAAACGGACATCCATCACTTGGGTCAAACGGGAACGGGAACGGGCGGAAATTCGCCTGCAAACTTCCATCCGTTTTTGAGGAAAGGCGTCAAGGAAAAGTTGGAGCGTGATGAGGGCTGTGCGCCGAGAGAAAGGACGGTCATCGGAACAATGGTCGGTCGGGGCATCGGCTGCTCATAAGCCGCCCTTTGAGGAAGTTGTGGAGCGTCACTATGACGGCGTGTTCAACTTGGCGCTGCGGCTTTTCGGGGGCGACCGAGAGGAGGCGTTGGATTTAACCCAAGAAGTTTTCCTGCACGCCTTTCAAGCCTATGACCGCTTTCGGGGAGAGGCGCAGGTGTTCACTTGGCTCTATCGGATCACCGTCAACCTTTGGAAAAACCGCATCAAGCAGTTGCAGCGGGAGCGGGAGCACCGTTGGGAGGTGCTGCCTGAGGACATAGACGAAGAGGATGAGGAAGCCGAACCCTTTGAGTGGGAGGACACCCGCCTCTCGCCCGAACGCCTTTTGGAGCAAAAGGAACTCAGTCAAGCCATCCAAAAAGCCATTGACGAATTGCCCGAAGAGCAACGGTTGGCTTTGGTGCTGTGCGACCTTGAAGGGCTCAGTTACAAAGAGATTGCCCAAATTTTGGGCTGCTCGGTAGAGGCAGTGAAATCCCGCCTCTTTCGGGCTCGCTCCACCTTGCGGAAAAAGTTGCGCCCTTTCTTGGAGCGGTGACAAAAACGAGGCTGCGTCGGTCTAACCCTCTGGAGGTCGGCAGAAAATGGTTCGCTGGTTCTGGCTTCTTTGGGTAGGTGTCTTCTTGCTGGCTTCATGGGCAAAGGCGCAGGAATTTGAAGGGCGAGAAGTCGCCGAAGTGCGCGTTGAAGGCAACCAAAATGTGCCTACAGAGTCCATCTTGCTGGTCATGGACACTAAGCCCGGACGCCCTTTTTCAAGGGAACGGATAAGGCAAGACCTTCAAGCCATCTACGACATGGGCTTCTTCTCCAAAGCCCCTGTCGCCTTGCCCTTGCCGACGCCTGAGGGACGGGTTATCGTCGTCGTGCGGGTCTTTGAAAATCCCGTCGTCAAAGACATCGTCTTTGAAGGCAACACGGCAATTCCTTCGGAGAAGTTGAAGGCGATAATGCGCACGGAGGTCGGAAAAATCCTGAACACCCGCACCCTTCAACGGGACTTGGACAGGTTGGAAGAGTTTTACCAAGACAGCGGCTTCTTCGCCCAAATCGGCGTCCCAGATTTGCGCCCTGATGGGACAATCGTCATCCCTATCTTGGAAGCAAAGGTCGTCAGCGTTAAGTTAGACTTGGGCAAAAAGCCCAAGACGAAGGAAAAAACCGTCTGGCGAGAAATCAACCTTCGCCCCGGGCAACTTTTCACCCGCCGCACGATTGAGGAAGACCGACGACGGCTCTTTCTGCTGGACATCTTTGAGGAAGTCAATGTGGACATTAAGCCCGCCGAAGACCCTCAGACGGGCAACCCCGGCGTGGAAGTCATTTATCGGCTGAAAGAGAAGCGGACAGGTTTGGCAAACGCCGGGTTAGGTTACAGTTCCCGCAACGAAATCGTCGGCTTTGTCGCCGTCCAAGACACGAATTTTCGCGGGACAGCCCAGCAACTGCGCTTGATGGTGGAATTCTTTGACCGCAAGGGCTTTGACTTTTACTACTACCGCCCTTGGGTGGACAACAAGCGGACAGGTATCGCCATCAACCTCTTTGACCGAAGTTTCTTCCGCGAGCCGACGACGGCTGTCGCCCTGACAGGAGGCGGGACTTTGGACGAGAATGTCCTGTTCTCTGAGGAGCGGCGAGGGCTTCGGCTAAGCGCCCGAAGACCAAAAGGCGATTACTTTTGGCAGGAAGTCAAGATGCGTCTTGAGCGTGTCCGTTTCGCTCAACACCAACTCATCAATGGGCAAATCGTTCAAGGACCGACTTCCGACCAAGGCTGGATTTCAGGCATCGCTTACAGCCGCCTCTGGGACACCCGTGACTTTCCCTTTGACCCATCCAGCGGGACTTATTTTGAGGGTGAATTGGAGTTAGCCCCCAAGTTGTTGGGTGGGTCTCGCACTTTCGCCAAACTGACCTTGGATTGGCGCCGCTATGTCCCGAAGGGGAAAACGACGGTGCTGGCGACCCGATTGCTCTTAGGGACGACTGTGGGCGCCACCCCTGTCTTTGAAAACTTCTTCGTCGGCGGGGCGGAGACCCTGCGGGGTTACACCATTGATAGGTTCGTCGGCAGAAACATGGTCGTTTTCAACGCCGAACTGCGGCGACGGTTTCGCAAAGAACTACAGGGAGTGCTTTTCTTAGACATCGGCGATGCCTTTGGCGGACCAAATTCATTGGATTTGCGGGCACCTGTCCCTGCCCGCCGAAGCACTCCCCGACTGAAGGTTGGCTATGGGTTTGGTGTCCGTTTCATCACGCCTTTTGGACCGCTCCGCTTTGATTTTGGCTTCGGAGAAGAAGGTAGCCGAACCCACTTTAGCGTCGGCGCCGCTTTCTAAGGAGGGAAAGGCAATGGCTCGGCAATGGCGTTTGGTCGTCGGCTTCACTGCCTTCGTTTTAGCCGTTGCGGCGTGGCGGGCAATGACTTTCGCCCCCGCACCCCAACCCGTGACTTTAGGGTTAGTGGACATGCAAAAACTTCTGGAAGGCTACAAGGCGCTACAGGAAGATGACGCCCGCTTCCGTCAAACCGCCCAACGCCGCCAACAAATGCTGGAAGCCCGAGAGTTGTTAGAGCCAAAGGAATGGGAGGAACTGGACGCTCTGGAACGCAAAGAAATGGATGGCAAACTGACCGACGCCGAACGCAAGCGCTTGGAAGAATTGCGCAAACTAACCGACGAGCGCCGCGCCGAAATTGATCGCTTGCGCTTGAAAGGGCAACTTTCTGACGAAGAGCGCAAGCGTCTGGAATACTTGCAAAACCTACAACGCACCAATCAAGCCAAACTGAAGGAACTGTTTGAGAAGTTTCGGACGGAGTTGGACGAAATCAACCAACGCATCACCCAAATGCATCGGCAGCGCATCCGCGATGCTGCCAAACAAGTCGCCCAGCAATTGAACCTCAAACTCGTCCTCGTCGGCGACGAAGATGCTGTGCTTTATGCCGAGCCGACTTTGGACATTACCGAGCAGGTCTTGGCGATCCTCAATAGCGGCAAATGAGGAGCGGGAAAGGGCGAGGTGAAGGCGATGGGTTGGCGATGGGTCTTCGTGGCAGGCATGGTCACCCTTTTGGGGCTCATCGGCAGTCAACGGGTCACTTCCGATAGCAGCGGCTTAAAAGTCGGCGTCGTGGACATCGCCAAGTTGGGTCGGGAAGCCTCCTTCGCCGACCTGCGCAAAAGTTACGAAGAACAACGGCGCGCCTACTCGGAGTTGATCAACCTGCGCCAAAACTACTTGATGCTGACAGGCTTGGAATGGGCGGATTTGCGTCGGTTGCTCAGTAAGCCTCAACGCTCCCATCAAGAGGAGCAGCGCCTTCAAGAACTGCGCCGCATAGAGTTGGAACGGGAAGCGGAATTGCAACGCCTACAGCAAATCCCACCAACCCAACTGTCGGCTGCCGAGCGAGCAAAGTTGGAAGAGTTAACCCGCCTTTGGAAAGAAGGTCGGGACGATGTTAACAGGTTGCGAGAAATGATGGAGGACGAATTGCGGCGGGTGGAAGGGGAACTGAGCAAGGTCATGGACGAGCGCGTCCGTCAAGCCATTCAAACCGTCGCCAGCCAGCAAAACCTTGACCTTGTTTTAGACCGCAGCGCCATCTATTTCGTGCGGGGACAACTGGTGGACATCACGGACGCCGTCCTTGCGGAACTGAACACGGCTTCGCCCGAAAAAGAAGGGGCTAAAGGCGAAAAAGGGCAAGGAGGCACTCCTCAATGAGCCCCAAACTTTGTCTCAACCGCTTACCAACCGACGGCAGGAAAAGCCTTTTGCCTCGCTGCTTTTGGGTTTTAAGTTGCGTCGCCGCCATAATGGGCTTCGTCGGTGCTGACAGCCCTTCCCTCAGGAATGAGGGAGCGGCGCGACGCAAAGTCTTCGTGGACATAGACCGGCTGATGGCTGCCACGCCCGTTTCTCTTCCCCCTTGTTCACCTGCCCAACAGCCGCTGAGGCTGGAAGGAGGGGCGATAACCCTTCTCCCAGTGCCTTTCCTTGAACCGTCGGACAATTGGATGGACATCGCCCGATGGCAGAAGGAGTGGAAGGCATCTTTGGAGCAAGAGTGTCGCTTTGCTGTGACCCCGCCAAGTCTTCCTTTCGCCCCACGCCTTGCCTCCCCTCGCTCTTCCTCAGGGACGGACAACCTTTCATGGCTTGCGGAGCGTTTTCAAGAACAAGCCTTTGAGCGGGCACGCCTCCATTTGCGCTTAACCTTTGCCGACCGCCTTTCGCCCGCTGAACGAAACCGATTGCAACAACGGCTAAAAGAATTAGACGAGCAACTGCATCCGCCTCCGTCCCCTTTGCCCTTTCCCCTTCCTTCGCCCGAACTGCCCTCGCCTTCGCCGTTTCCCAACTCTTTGACCGATGCCGACCAAATTGCCGCCCTCCTCGCACCCGCTCCCTTGCCTCCGACAAGGTTGACGAAAGTTTCGTCAGACGGGCAAGAGACTGTTGAGAGCCTGACAAGCCGACAGCGCTCTAAGGGATGGCAGGAAACGGCTCTTTTTGCGTTGGCGCAAGCCTTTGCTCTTGCCTACGGTAAGCAGAGGGGTTGGCAGGTCGTCTTCAAACCTTCTCCCTTCTCCCTTGACAAAACCGAGGAAGTTTTGATGGCATGGCGACGGTGGTGGGCATCCAAAAGCCCGTGAGGGTCTCAAGTCCCTTGCCGACGAGAGAGGTGAGCCATTTTGGGTATTCCCTTGCGAGAGCCATTACCTTTGAGCCTTCTGGCGGAGTGGGTCGGCGGGCAAATTGTCGGCGATGAGCAAACCCTCATCAAAGGTGTCAGCGAGATAGAGCAGGCGAGGGAAGGGGATTTGGTTTTTGCTTGGACGAAAACTTTCGCTCAAAGCGCCTTTGCCAGCAGAGCCGCTGCCGTCGTCACCAGCCCGGAATTTCAACGGGAAACCAAGCCTTGCTTGCTCGTTGACAATCCCCGTTTGGCGATGGCGTTGCTTTTGGAGCGCCTCTTTCCTGCCCCTTCTTTTCCTGCCTTTGTCAGCCCTAAAGCGAGCATCGCCGAAGGCGTTCAATTGGGTGAAGGGGTGTTCATCGGTGATTTCTCCGTCATTGGCGAAGGGAGCGTCATCGGCGATGGCACGGTCATTTTTCCCCACGCTTACATCGGGCGGAATGTGGTCATCGGGGCACATTGTCGCATCCATCCCTTTGCGGTCTTGCACGATGGCGTTTTTGTGGGCAATCGCGTCATCATCCATGCGGGTGCTGTCATCGGGCGGGAAGGGTTTGGGTTCGTTTGGGACGGCGAGCGCCATCGGCGCATCCCGCAAGTGGGCACGGTCGTCTTGGAAGACGAAGTGGAAATTGGGGCACATGCTTGCATTGATCGGGCAACCTTGGGGGAGACGCGCATCGGGCAAGGGACGAAAATTGACAACCTCGTCCAAATCGCCCATAACTGTCGTTTAGGCGCCCATTGCCTTCTGGCGGGGCAAGTCGGGTTGGCAGGGGGCGTCCAAGTGGGCAATGGAGTGCTGATGGGCGGGCAAGTCGGAGTCGCTGACCATCGGCGCATCGGCGATGAAGTGCGCCTTGCCGCCAAAACGGGACTGATAGATGATGCCCCGAACAAAAGCCAATGGGGCGGTTATCCTGCTCGCCCTCATGCCCAATGGCTGCGCATAGAAGCGGCGCTTTCCGAATTGCCTGATGCCTTGCGCTTGCTGCGACAACTGGCTCAACGAGTGGAAGCATTGGAAAAGAGACGGGGAGCGGAAAAAGAGGACGCCAGAACGGATTCACCCGAAGGTGATTGAGAATGAAAGGCACATTGGGCGACTCGCTCATCGTTGTCGGTGGCGGGTTGGCAGGTTGCGAGGCGGCATGGCAAGCCGCCAACTTAGGTGTGCCCGTCCTTTTGTTTGAGATGCGCCCGCAGGTAATGACGCCTGCCCACAAAACGGACAAATTAGCGGAACTCGTCTGCAGCAATAGCCTGCGCAGTGATTTGATTGACAAGCCCGCAGGTTTGCTCAAGGAGGAGATGCGTCGGCTTAATTCCCTCATCATCCGTTGCGCTGACCAAGCGGCATTGCCCGGTGGCGGGGCGCTGACCGTTGACCGAGAAAAATTTGCGGCGCTTGTCTCCGACGCCATCCATCAACATCCCCTCATCACCGTCGTTCGGGAAGCCGTTACGAAAATCCCAAAAGTCGGTCCCGTCATCATCGCCACGGGACCCCTGACGCACGATGTCCTTGCCGAGGAAATCCGCCAACTTATCGGCGCTGACTTCCTTTACTTTTACGACGCCGTTTCGCCCATCGTGGACGCCGAGACGATTGACTACGACAAATGCTTTTGGGGCTCCCGTTACCGAGATGAACCTGCCTACCTGAATTGCCCGATGAACGAGGATGAGTATCGGCGCTTTTGGGAGGCATTGGTCAACGCCGAGCGACACGAGCCGCACGATTTTGAGAAGGCGATTTTCTTTGAGGGCTGCCTGCCCATTGAGGAGATGGCGCGGCGAGGTTATTTGACCCTCGCCTACGGACCTTTGCGCCCGACAGGCTTGGTAGACCCCCGCACGGGTCAACGCCCTTTCGCCGTCGTCCAATTGCGCCCTGAAAACGCCGAGATGACGATGTTCAACATGGTGGGCTTTCAGACAACCCTCAAGTGGAGCGAACAACAACGCGTCTTTCGCCTCATCCCCGGCTTGGAGCGGGCGGAATTTTTGCGCTATGGCTACATCCATCGCAACACTTACATCAACGCCCCCGTCGCTTTGCGTCCGACTTACCAATTCAAAGGGCGGGACGATTTGTTTTTTGCGGGTCAGTTGACGGGCGTGGAAGGCTACATTGAATCGGCGGCATCAGGGTTGGTAGCAGGGCTTAACGCGGCGCGGCTGTTGCGGGGCGAACCCCTTTTGGTCTTCCCTCGCGAAACTGCCATCGGCGCATTAGCCCACTACATCACGACGGCTGACCCCAAGCACTTTGCCCCGATGAACATCAACTTTGGGTTGCTGCCGCCTTTGGAGCGGAAAGTGCGCCCCAAAGAGATGCGCCATCGCCTTATGGTCGCCCGCGCCCTAAAAACTCTGGACGAATTCATCGCCCAACACCGTCTAAGGCGTGGACAAGGCAAATACGAAGGCTGGGAACGAGAGGAGCAGTTAGCCGTTGAAAAGTTGGGGCGGTGATGCTTTTGCACCCGATTTTGTGTCGGCTCGGTCCCGTTCCCATCCGCAGTTACGGCGTGATGGTGGCGGTTGGCGTGTTGGCGGGACTTTTATGGGCAAGGGGCGAATTTCGTCGCCGAAAGTTAAGCGACGACTTGCTCTACGATGTCACCCTTGCTGCCATCGCCTTGGGCGTTGTCGGGGCGCGGTTGCTTTATGTCGCCCTCAATTGGTCGGTTTACCGAACGAACCTGCCCGCCATCGTCATGATTTGGTCGGATGGTGGGCTGTCTTTTCACGGGGCTGTCTTAGGTGGGGTCATGGGTGTCGGGTGGGTCTGCCATCGTTATCGGGTCGCTTTCGCCGAAGTGGCAGACGCCTTAGCACCCAGTTTGGCGTTGGGACACATCTTCGGACGCATCGGTTGCTTCCTGAACGGTTGTTGCTATGGCACCCCGACGACTTTGCCCATCGGCGTCATCTTTCACAATCCCGCCTTGGGCATTGACACCTTGCCCAGCCATCCTGCCCAACTTTACGAGGCGGCAGGCTTGTTGCTGCTCTTTGTGTCGCTCGTCCGTTACCGCCGCAGCGCCCCTTACGACGGCGCCGTTTTCGCCCTGTGGTTGATGGGCTATTCGCTCTTGCGCTTCTTTGTGGAATTTGTGCGGGCAGGAGTGACGGCGAAAGTCGTCAACGGATTGACGGAAGCGCAGTGGCTGTCATTGATGCTGTTTTGCCTGACGCTTGCTTATCATCGCTGGCGGGTTCGGTCGGTGTCCCGCCGCCACAGTTGCAGCAAGGCTGCCGCCAACAAATAGCACGCCGCCCCCAAAATCACGGCACGGCTGTAACCCATCAACTTACCGAACATGACCGCACTGACAGAACCGACGACGGACATCACCCCATTGACACCCCAAAGGTAAGGAACGCTCACTTTTTCCCCTTGCGCCCAACGCATCGCCAACGGGAACGGCATGCCCATCGGAACGCCGACGCTAAAACCCAGCAAAAAAAGGGCTGCGCCCCGCATCGGCAAAGGTAACCCGTGAAGGGCTTGAACGAGCGGACCGATGAGCCAACCGAGGAGGGAAACAAGAGCGGCGACGACGATGACCGCCATTTGGGCACGCTCAGCAATTTGCGCATCCGGTGTGCCTTGAGTGAACCAACTGCCTGCCGCTCCCCCCAAAAGCAAGGCGCAAACGAAAAGGGCGACAGTGTGGGTCGGGCTGCCCAAAAGCAAAATGGAACGCTGCAACAAGCCGATTTCCACCGACATAAACCCGACACCCAGCAAGGCGACAAATCCTGTCAGCAGCCCAAAGGGCAGCGACAGGCGATGGGCGACGGAGGGCTGTTGTGGAGCAGTGGCGATAACAGGACACTGCTGCCATCCGACAAGTGCCGCTAAGGCAATGACCAAAGCGGCAGCGAAGGCGGCAAATTGCCACAGCAATGGCGGAACCGTCGGCGATAAGTCCACGAAGAAGGGCGCATCGTCCGTCACAGGGCGCACATCTACGCCCTGCCGCCATCGGATGTCAGCGATGACATCAGCGGCAGAAAATTCGCCCCGCAACACCGATGCCATCGGCTCTTCTGCGCCGACGAAGGGCACCGCCATTGGGAGCACTCGCCATCGCTTCGTGACGGTTCGCAAAAGCAAAGCATCGCGTTCGCTGAAAGGCATCCGTGCCATGACGACAAGGTTGCGGTAGGGCGTGAAGCGCCAAAGGTCGGGCGGCAACTGCCACCAAGCCAAATGGCGGGCGGCATCCGTTACCAATTTGCCTGTCTGCTCTTGCACCACTTCTAAGCAAGTCAGCCACCAACGCATCGCTAAGAAGGGTTCTTGAGTGATGAGGGCAACCATGCCCCGGCGGCTTAAGCGACGCCAATAATCGCGGCAGGCATCCTTTGTGTGGACGAAACTTTCCACCAGCGCCAAACCTGCCCGTCCCATTGTCGCCGTCTGCGTCAATGCCATGACGATCAAGTCGTAACGGCGGTTTGTCTGTCGGACGAAAGCGCGGGCTTCGGCGATACGGAAATGGACGCCCCGTCGCTCGTAAATACGCCCGTTGAACTCTCGGAAGCGGTCGGCAAACACCTTCATCGCAGGGTTGACATCTACGGCATCCACCCGTTGAGCGCCTGCCAGCAAGGCGCAGATAACATCCACGCCACCACCCGAACCGAGCGCTAAGACGGCATTAAGGCGCCGAGGCGGTTCGCCTTTTTGAGAGGGCATCGTCAAGAGGGCATAAGGGATTCCCATCACCGTTCCCATCAGCCAAGCGCCGTCTCTCAAATCGCCTCCCTTCAACCGCACCATCAACGCCGGCACTTCCCCGTCGGTGTAAAGATGCAGCAAATCAGGTTCGCCCTTGTCCTGCACGGCATCCGTGCGGCAGAAAGCGTTCCACAAGGTGGCGACGATGCGTGATTGCCCTGTCGCCAACTCCTGCAGCATCGGTTTGGCAATTTGTGGGTCGGCACGGCGCAATGGCGGTAAGTCCAGATAGCGCCCCGTTCGGTTGGCGATGGCGAAGGCAAAGGTGAGCAGGCTGAGAGCGAAGGCGATGGGTGACCAACGCGGGGCGACGAGGAAAGCAGCGGTCAGGAAAGCGAGGGCACTAAGGGCGATGACGGCATTCAACCCGCCAAAAGCGTTTAGCAAAAAGATGACGCCGACGGCAGCCATCGCCGCCCCCGCTAAGTCGGCGGCGTAAAGACGCCCACTCACTTCCGCAAAAGAGCCAAAGAGAGTCGCCAGCAGGACGCCCAAGCAAAGGAACGGCACGAGGGTGACAAACCCCGCCAACCAAAAAGCATTGGGATTGGTCGGTAGCACAACGGCAAGGAGCATCCAAAGCGCCAAAAGCGTCGTGATGGGAAAAGCGAAAGCGAACGATGTCCAACGACGGGCAGTAACCGAACGGAGGGAAAGGGCGTGGGCAAGGTAACTGCCTAACCCCAACCCGCAAAGCGCCAAAGCGATAGCGAAGAAGGCGAAATGGTATCGGAGCACGACGGCAAAAACGCGTGTCAACGCCACCTCCAATGCCAACCCACAAAAGGACAAAGCAAAGACGGCGACGAGGGCACGGCGAAACTCTAAAGCCATCCCGCATCCCCCTTCGCTTCAAATGATGCGCCCATATCAACACCCCCCACAATGTTGGCGACGGCAAACGAAGTGTGACGATGGCAGCCGCTTGTCACTTGCAACCGATAGATGGCGGGGCTGTAAAGGCAAATGGCAGCGATATCGGCGACGGAAGGAGGAGACGAACATGACCGCATCACGCTTTTGGAGCGTTCGCCTGATCAGCGGGTTGATGTTGCTGACGGCACTTTGGCATCTTTGGTGGGGACTGTTCGGTTTGGTGGCTTACGCCGTCACTGCCCCCTTCGCTCCGACGACCAATGACACCGTCTTACCGCTTCTCGGCGGGTTGTCTTTGACGCTGTTTGTTGCCAACTGGTTGACAGGTTGGGGGCTTTGGGCGGGGCGAGAAAGTGCCCGCATGGCTGCCATCGCCTTACACCTTTGGGGTTTGGTCAATGCCCTTGTTTTTGCGGCGCTCAACAACGCCGTCCCTTGGCGGCTTCTTCAGATGAGTGTCGCCCTTTGGACACTCTGGATGCTGACACGCCCTGCGGTGCGGGAGGCTTTTCAACCAAATGACCATCAACCCATCGGTCAAATGCTCCTTTGCGGGTTCGCCGCTTTGATGGTGGTATTGGGTTACGCGTTGGCGCTCGGCGGGATGGCAGGGCGATGGGCACGCCCCGAAACGAAAAGTTGCCGCTGGCTTCAAATCCGCTGGCACACCGACTTTGCGACGGCGCAGGCAGAAGCCATCCGAACAAGCAAACCGCTCTTGCTCGTTTTGGTGGCGGGAGGCAAGCCTCAAGAGCCCTGCTGAGCGGGCGGAACGGTTTTGCGAGAGCGGTCGCTCTCGGATGCCCGCGTTATCGCCTTAGTTCGGCAGCACTTCGTGCCTGTCTGGGTGAATGTCACAGAACAACCCGTTCCCGATTTGCCCGCATTGGCGTCGGTGCGGCGGGAATGGGAGCGAATACAGCACGACCCCGTTACACTCTGGCTTTTCCGCACCTTCCAACAGCGCACCTTCGTCCTTTCCCCCGACGGCAAAACGGCGCTGCATCCCAAAGGTTGGAAGAGCAGCGACGAGCCCGACCAGTTTGTGGCGATGCTGCAAAGCGCTTTGCGATCATGGCAGCAGGTGACAAAGCAAAGCCATCCAACCCGTCAAGTTTTGACCGTCACTTTCCGCAAGTAAGCCAATTCCTTTCGGCGCATCCGTCGGCGATTCTCGGGCGTGGTGTCATCGTAGCCGAGAAGGTGCAAAGTTCCGTGAATGACCAAACGAAGCAATTCGCGCTCCAAAGGTTGCCGATAGCGGCGAGCATTGCGTTCTGCCGTCTCCACACTGATGATGATTTCGCCCAGCAAGCGAGCACCTTCAGGCGTCATAGCATTCAGCGGGAAACTAAGGACATCGGTCGGATAGTCGTGATTTAAAAACTGGCGGTTGAGGGCGTGGATAGTGGCGTCGTCGCAGAAGACAAGGCTGACATGCGTCGGCTCAGTATACCCTTCGCCTTGCAAGGTCAATTGAACGGCACGGCGCACCTTATGCGCCAATTCCCTTCGCCCTTGGCGGGGCAAAGGCGACAAGATGGTCAAAGTGATGGCGGGTTTCTTTCGCATAACAGGTTATCGCCACCCTTTCACCTCAACAATTTCCACAGCGAAGAAGTTTCCTGCGTTCCGAGAGGGTGTGAGGAAGCATAAGTTGCTCACGGGTTGCTCATTGCTCAAGTGGCTATCAATCACGACCAAGATGGCTATCAGCCACGACCAAAATGCCTTTCAACCGCGACGCACAAAACCGATTGCACGACTTTCCGAACACCCTTGCGCTCCGATGAAAAGCCAACGAGAAGCCGACGGACGTTCAAGGTGCGACTTGCTTGCGGTTGTAGTCCCCGACAAACTTTGTCGCTCGCTTCGGCTGCCTTGCCGTCTCATCCTTCGCTTTAAACGGCGTTCTTGTTTGAAAGTTCCCGCCAGCAATGACCTGTATGTAAGTCCGTCTCCTGCTCCCGATGGCAACCTTTTCTCATGTCCTAAACCGTCCGTCGCTTTTGCGCTTTTTGAGCCCAAAAAGTCCGATAATTTTCCTTTGTTGACTTAAAGGCGGACAGCCAAACCACCCGCACCATTTAAAATCCCACCTGCCCTAAAGATGCCTTCAATGCCTACTTGCCTCCCTTTCACATCAACTGCTGCTGCGTTGTCGTTCACTTACAGGAAGAGATGGCGCAAGAGAACTTTGACCCGAACGAAGTGGAACCGTTGCTTAAACATGCCCGTTTTGTCGCCGACCGAATTGCTCCCAAAACGGTTCGCTATGAGGCGTTGCAAATTCCCGCATGCGCATTTCCTACCCCTCACCGATGTGTTGCTTCAACTTCACCCACACGGGTTGGACGGGAGTAACAATCAATGCTCCTGCCGACACACCGATGTTTCCTCGTGGGGAATACCAAATCTCAAGTGAAAGACTTCCGACTCAGGCTGATACCCACAGAAAGAGCGAAAGAGGCAGAAAAAGAAAATCCACGGGGCGGGGAGGATTTGAACCCCCGACCACGGGATTTGGAGTCCCGCGCTCTCCCAAACTGAGCTACCGCCCCATTACAGCGAGCCGTTGAGCAAGGCAGGGTTATCCCGAAGGCATCGCAAAGTTTAGGTTGATTTTGTCCCTCTGTCAAGCGCTCCTGAGTGTGTTCGGAAAGTCATGGGAAAGGTTTTGTGTCTCGCGGCTGAAAGCCATTTTGGTCGTGGCTGATAGCCACTTGAGCAAGGAGAGCAAACCGACGCTCCATCTGACCTTCTGTTGGTGCTGCTATTAGCCGCGACAATGCCGCCTTGTTATGGCTGTTAGCCCGTTACGGCTGGCAATCTTGATGGGACTGACGGCTCGTTTCGGCTGACAGACTGTTGCGGCAAAGACCCTGTCGCGGCTTTAGCCGTTCCAACAGGTTTTTTTAGCGTCCTAAAGGCGCTCGGCAAGTCACACCAACGCCTATCGGCTCGGACATCCTTAGCGTTCCCTTCGCGTCACAATTTTGCCGACGGAGGGATAGGTTTATGCGAGAGCCAGTGGTTGCGGCGAATTGGAAGATGCACAAGACGGTCGGCGAAGCCGTCGCTTTTGTGGACGCTTTTTTACCTGCCATTCAAGAAATCCCGTCTTGCACGGTTGTTCTTTGCCCGCCTTTCACGGCGCTTTGGGCGGTTGGTCAGCGATTGCGGGGCACGCAGGTCGCCTTGGGGGCGCAAAATTTGTTCTGGCGGGAGCAAGGTGCTTTCACGGGTGAAATTTCACCCATCATGTTGCGGGATGTCGGTTGTTCCTTCGTCATTATCGGGCATAGTGAACGGCGTGGGCGGTTCGGAAAACCTGATCCTGAATTGGAAAACGCCCAACTGCGCAGCATCTTCGGTGAGACGGACGCTTCTGTCAACCGCAAACTGCATGCTGCTTTGAGACATGACTTAACGCCCATTCTTTGTGTCGGGGAGACTTTGGCAGAACGAGAAGCAGAGCAAACGGACGCTGTCATCGCCCATCAACTCCGTCAGGCTTTGGATGGCTTGACCGCAGAACAAGTCAAGCGTCTTGTCGTTGCCTACGAACCAGTTTGGGCGATTGGGACGGGCAAGGTGTGTGATGCTCCAGAAGCCAATCGTGTCTGCGGGCTCATCCGTCACCTGATCAGTGAGCAGTTTGGTGATGTTGCCCAACAAGTCCGCATTTTGTATGGGGGCAGTATCACACCCGACAACATCGCTGACTTAGCCGCTCAAGAGCACATTGATGGCGGATTGGTCGGTGGAGCGTCATTGAATCCCGAAAGTTTTGCGACCATCGTCAAAACCGTTGCAATGATGAAAGCCCACAATGGCTGCTAAGGGGGCATCTACCGTGCGCAAATTTGTCCTTCTCTTTGCGGCTGTCTTGCTCGTCGGCATTTTCGCTGGCTATCAAATTGCCCGATGGCTGAGAGCGCCTAACCCTGCTGACCTTTTGCTACCCGTTACTGCTGCTCCCGTCAAAGGAGGAGCGTCCTTATCAGCACCTTTCGTGCAAGTCGCAAAAATGGCGGAAAACAGCGTCGTCCACATCGCCACGACAGCGCCTGTGCCCGAAGAGTATCGGCTGTTTCGCGAGTTCTTTTTCGGCGAGAAAGTGCCTGAGCGTGTTCCTGCCAACTACGGTTCGGGCTTTTTCTTCCGCAGCGATGGCTATGTGCTGACCAATTTCCATGTCGTCGCCAACGCTGACACCATCCGCGTCGGCATCAGCGAACGCGACGAATTTCCTGCCCGTCTTGTCGGTTACGACCCGCTTTTGGATGTCGCTGTCCTCAAGGTAGAAGGGACACACCAACGATTCACGGCGCTGCCACTGGGCGATTCGGACAAACTGCAAAAAGGTGAGTGGGTGATGGCTGTCGGTAATCCCTTCGGGTTGGATAAGACCGTCACGGTGGGCGTCGTTAGCGCTAAGGGGCGGGAGTTTGAGGAACTAGACGGACGCCCAGCCGTCTCGTCCTTTATCCAAACCGATGCCGCCATCAACCCTGGCAACAGTGGTGGACCATTGCTGAACCTTTCTGGCGAGGTCGTCGGTATCAACACCTTCATCATTGGGCAAGGCGGTAACATTGGCATCGGCTTTGCCATTCCTATCAATGAAGTCAAGCGCATCCTTGACCGCTTGCTAAAAGGTGGGCGGGTTACGCGAGGGTTGTTAGGCGTCGCTGATTTGATAGATGCGAATTCTCCCGAAGCACGGCGACTGGGCATCACGGCAGAAGCGGGAGCGGTCATCAAGGAGATGTTTATCAATTCGCCCGCTTACTTAGCAGGGCTGCGCCCTGGCGATGTCATCGTTCGTTTCAACGGCATTCCCGTCAAAGATGCGGCGCACTTGCGTCGGCTCGTCCTTCAGCAACCAGGCGGAGCGAGAGTGAAAATTGAGGTCCTACGCAACGGACAACGCCAAGAGTTCACCGTCACCCTCGGAAGCCGTTAGTGCCCTCCTCCCCTACCCTTTCACCATTTGCCAATGGCGCGGCGCAATTTATCCTCGGCAATTGCAAATTCGTAACGGGCTTGGGCGTCGTTAACTTGTGCCCGCACTAAGGCAGCAAAGGCGTCCAAATACTCCACCAAAACACTTCGTCCCGCTTCGTATCGGACTTTGGCGACCCGCTCGTCTTCTTCGGCTGCCTTCAAGGCAGCCTCGGCTGTTTTGACATTTTGCTGAGCCGCAACAAGTTCCCGCAGAGCCGTTTCAACCTCTAAAGCAACTTGCAATTTGACTTTCTCCAAATCAGCGATGGCTTTTTGTCGCATCGCTTGCGTCTCATTGACCCCTGCTTTCCTTCGTCCGCCATCAAGAATCGGTAAGCCCACAACGATGCCAACGAGGTAACCCCCTGTCCCCATGTCTCCTGTCCCTTTCATGTAGTCCGCCATCGCCATTAAACTCACTTGTGGTTTGTAAAGGGCTTTCGCCGCTTGAATTGCAAAAGTTTGAGCGCTTACCTGCAGGGACGCACCGCGAATTTCAGGTCGGTGAGCAAAAGCGATAGCGAGCAAGTTTTCTCGGTTGAGTTCAAACTTCGGCTCTTCAACTTCAAATCTGTCCGCCAGTTCAATTTCCGAATCGGGATGGATGCCCATGATGGCTTTCAGGCTCAGCAAAGCAATTTCGTAATCCCGTCGGGTATTGACGAGCATTTGCCTTGCATTTGCCAGTTCCGCCTCGGAGCGCAAAAGCCAAAACTCAGGAATGCGTCCGACTTGAACTGCAACTTTGTCAATACGAACCCGTTCTTCCATCGCAGCGACATACGCTTCAGCGACCCGCATCAACTCCTTTGCCAGCAAAGCCCGCCGATAAGCCAGTTTCGTTTCCAAAGCGACATCCAACCGCATCGCTTCCAACTGCGCTGCCGTCGCATGGCGAACGGCTTCCGCTTGACGGATAAGCGATTCCAATCGTCCACCCGTGAAAATCGGGAACATAAGCATTGCGTTGGCGTCAAGGAAAGAGCGGCGCGGCAGCAACATCGCAGCGGACGGCATGACGGTCGGTGGTGACGGAAGGATGGCGCTTTCCGTGCCTGTGCTGGCGAAGGTGTTAATGGAAAGTTGCCATCGTTTTTCCGACCGAGCCATTTGCAATCTTGCTTCCGCTGCCCGAAGTTCAGCGACCGCGCCCCGCAAGACAGGGCTTTCTCGCAGGGCAATTTCAACTGCTTGCCGCAGACTCAATGCCTGCTTGATTTTCGGGCGAGTTGCAAGCAGGTCAATTTGGGCGGTTGCAAAGTTCAACGCACAACAAAGGACGACCATAAGTTTTGCCCATCTCATCCTTGCTCCCCCTTTACCCGCTTTGATACTTCAAGCACCGTGATGCCGACCAACTTTTTACCTTGGTAACGCAGCAGCACACCGATTTCGTTCAGAGCAATCGTATCGGTGGCTTTCTGCCTGTTGCCGAAGTTGACATAAAGGACATCGGCTTCTCGGTCATAACTGAGCCAGATATCTTCGTTGCCCAACTGGGCAATTTGCCTGCCGATGTCCAGAACCCGTGCGATGATTTGTTGGGTCTTCGTTGAAGGCTTCGTCACGGTTGCCATACTATCGCCCTCCTTTTGAGCCGTCGTATGAAGTAGGTAGTGATGACAAAACCTTCGTCGGGGCTGACTTCCTTGTAAACCACAACAAGATAGCCACGCCTTCCGTAACCTTTCACCGCTTTGGAGAACCAAGACCCACTGTTGTGCCGAAACCAATGAAGGTGGAGGCAGAAGTTGGTGCTCTTTGAGTTCTCCTTTCGCTTCAGACAGCATGCCTTTCCGCTTTGTTCCTGCTGGCGAATTTCCCTCATTGCACCTCACCTTTCCCAACTGTCTGTCGTCGCAACGCCTTTCGGTTGAGCCACTGAGCAAAGTCATCCACATAGGTGTGCATGATGGGGATGTCAAAGAGGCTGAGGATGGTGCCGACAATTAAGCCGAAGATGATGACGACGCCCAACGATTGGTAAGCGTCCAAGCCCCCTGTCGGGAAAAATGCCAAAGGAATCATCGCTGCCATCGTCGTGCACGCCGTCATCAAAATCGGTCGCAACCTCTCTGGGCACGCTTGCTTGATGGCTTCGTCTCTGGGCATCCCTTGCTCACGGTAACGCATGATGAGGTCAATCAGCAAGATGGCTGTCGTGATATCCATACCGCTGAGGACAATGACCGCCATGATGGAAACCGAGGAAAAGTGCATCTTCATTAGCCACAAGCCAAAGAACACACCCGACAACTCCAGCGGCAGCGAAGCCGTCATCTGGAATGGTCCGAGAAAACTTCGGAATTGGGCGACGAGGATGAGATACATGAAGATGACCGCCAAGAGCAAACTGGCAAAAAGTCGCCGAAAACTGTCCATCATTTGCGTCATGTCGCCCCGCATCTCAATGGAGTAGCCGGGCGGGAAGTTGAGTCGTTGGAACGCTCTCGCTTCAATTTCCATCGCCAAGTCCATGCTGGGCAATTTGCCCGGTCGGTAGTAGCCCGTGATGCCAATAACTCGCCGCAAGTTGTCGTGCTCAATGACTGTCGGAATGGGTTTTTGCTTGATCTCTGCGATGTGGCTTAGCGGAACTTGCCGACCGTCGGGTGTCGTGATGAAGAGGTTTCGCAAATCGCCCAAGTGACGCCGTTGCTCTTCATTCAAACGAATGCGGATGGTTGCCTGCCGAACGGAGGTGAGCCGATAAAATTCACTTGCCAAACCGCCCGTCAAGGCATAGTAGGCTTGTTGAGCTACATCAACGGGTGTCAAGCCCAACTCACGAAGTTTCGCCCAATCAAACTCCAACTCGTAAGCGTTAGGGTTTAGCGTCCAAGTCGTCGCAGGTTGAGCGAAATGCTCCCGCAAAAGCGGGTCGGTTCGGCAAATTTTCAAAAGTTGTTCGCCAAGTTGGTGGAGGACTTGAAAATCGGGACCGCTGATGATGAGGTGAATGGGTGCTGCCGCCGTCGCCATCACATCAACGCCCATCTCCTTGATTTGAACCCTGCGGACGCCGGGAATTGTGCGCATGGCTTCTTCGTGGATGGCATCAATGATTTGCCAGATATCTCGCTTGCGCCGCTCCTTCTCAACAAAAGTGAGCATGAAGGCAACACCGTTGACCTGGGGCATTTGGTAGCCAGTGAAGTAAGGTGACCACGACTCAAGCATCGTTTCCGTTCCGACCTCAATAGATGCCACTTCCAGTTCAGGTTGCTTGGCGAGGATGCGGGCAAGTTGACGGGCGGCTCTTTCCGTTTCGGCATAAGAAGTGCCCGGCTGCATCTCCATGATGCCAAAGGCTTGTCCGACATCGCCCAGTGGCATCATCTCACCGCCGATGAAATGGTAGAAGGCAAAGCCGATCAAAATGGTGGCGGCGATTCGGACGAAGTTAGCGAAACGGTTGCGCAATGTCCAGTCAATGGCGTGCCGATAGCCCTCTTCAACCTTGTCCAGAAAATTCTGCACTGGGTCAAGGAAAAGGTAAAGCCAGCGAAGCAAAAAGTGGCGACGCTCGTTTTTGCGCTCTTCGGGATGGCGCAACCAGTTAGCGCACAAAATCGGCGTTAAGGTGAAAGAGACCAACATGGATGCCGCCAACGCGAAAAGCAACGGGTAAACCAACTCCACATACATCGATTCGGTGATGCCGCCACAAAACAGGAGCGGAATGAGGGCGAGGGTGAAAGTTGCCGTTGAAGCGATGACGGCAAGCCTCACTTCGGCGATGCCTTCAATAGTCGCCGTCTTGGGGTCAAAACCACGGCGCAAGTAACGCTCAACGGCGTGAATGTCAATGATGGTGTCGTCAACGAGCCGACCAATGCTCAGCAGCAACCCGACGAGTGAACCGCTGTTGAGAGAGAAACCGAAGGGCACAAGCATTAAAGTCGCAAAAGCCAATGAAGTCGGCACGGTGATGAGGGCAATGAGTGTCCCGCGCCACTCACCTAAAAACAGCAACACGACCAATGCCGTAAACAAGACAGCCAATCCCAACTCTTCCCAAACCCTTGCGGTTAGATGGTTAACAAAGCGGGAGTTATCGTAGGTGACTTCAAATTTCACGCCGGGAAACTCTCGCTCCAGTTCCCGAATTGCTCTCATGACGCGGGGCACGACTTGGGCACTGCTCCCTTGGGGCTCTTGCAACACCGCCACTTCAATAGCAGGCACAATTTCACCAACTTCACCCTTTTCGTGTCCCTTGTCCCGTGCCCCTTGTCCCTTGACATAAAAGTAGCCGCTTCTTCGTTCCCAATAAGCATCCCGAACTTCAGCGACATCACGGAGGTAAATGATGCGTTTGGCGGATTGGGGACTGGGGATTAGGGACTGGGGACTGAAAAACATGTTTTGAGGGCTTGGGGACGGCGATTGCGGGGTTGACATTGGCTCGTTTCTTGTTTCGCCCATCGGGGTCAGCCCGCCTGCCATCCCCATCCCGCCAGCCATTCCCTCTCCTCCTGCAACACCCCTGCCCCGTGTCCCTCGCCCTTTGTCCAATGCCACAGCAGTGATGGGTATGTCCAGCAAGCGATGAAGTTCGTCGGGTCGGGCGAGGGTATCAACTCGGATGATGAACTCATTGGAGTTGAAAGTCAGCCGACCCGCAGGTTGGGCAGTGCTGAATTTGTTGATGGCGTCAACGATGTCAAGGATAGAAAGCCCGTAAGCAGCGAGTTTGTTTCGGTCAATTTCAATTTGCAATTGGCGCTTGTAGCCGCCAAAGGCGTAAACGGAAAAAACGCCGGGGACAGATTTCAAGCGGTTGACGACAGTGTTGTCAGCGAACTCACGCAATCGCTTCATATCCCAACCGTAGCGCGGGTCACCTGTTAAGCCGAAAGTCAAAATGGGCAAGTTGAGCGGGTCAATGGGAACGACCCAAGAGGGCTTGAGGTTTGCCCCCGTCGGCGGCAGGTTGGCTTGAATGACATTCATCAGCGTCAGCACATCATTGTAAGCGCGCCTCATGTCCGTCCCATAGGCAAACTCCAGCGTCACGATGGACAAGCCATCCTGCGAGGTGGAACGGATGAAGCGCAAGTTGCGGACATTGACGAGGTTTTCTTCAATGGGCTTGCTGATGTAAAGTTCCATCTCTTGCGCCGACAAGCCGGGCATCATCGTCACGACGGCAATGAGCGGTTGTTCCACATAGGGCATGATACGGCGGGGCAGGTAACCCGTCACGACCACGAGAATTGCCAAGACAACGACGGAAAACCAAAAAGAGATGACGGCATAAGGGTGTTCAATGCTCCACTTGTGAATCATGTGCAAGGGCGTGACGCCCCGCAAAGTGTATCGGTCTTCAGTCACGAGAGATCACCGCCCTTTTGCAAGCGGAGACAGTTGGCGAAAGCAAGCGCTAAAATGCGGGCGTGAGGTGAAGCGAAGATGCCCAAAAGCAAAGTCAGAAAGGGGACCAACCGAAGTCCGCAACGCAAGTTGACGAAAGAGCAAAGGCGGTTGCTGTTGATGGAGCCTGAGGAGATAGAGCGTGCAACCTTTGAGGACGATGAGACCATCAGCCGCATCCTCAAGTTGACGGAAGGAATTCCGTTGGAACTTAGGCGGAGGTGGGCTGAAGAGTGGCGAGAAGAGCATCGGCAAAGCAAGTGAGGGCGATGCTTGCGGTGGAAACGAATTTCGTCATCGGGGTAGTGTGGGAGAGCAGGCAAATTCTCGTCCAATTGTTGCGCCTCTGCAAACAGTTTGGTGTCACATTCGTTATCCCAGAAATTGCTTTGGCCGAAGCAAGGGCTTCGTTGGTGGCACGTATTGACCGACAGTTGAATGCTTTGCAACATTTGCGACAGTGGCTCAACGACATTGCTCGCGCCGCCGAAATGGTGAGTTTGGTTGAATCCGCCAAGCAAAGTTTGAATGAAATTGAGGCTGAATTGCAAAAGCGAAAAATCAACGCTCAAGAAGCCATAGACACTTTTGCCAAAGCCTGCACCGTTATCTCCCTCACACCGCAAATCTGGACAAAGGCGTATGTTCGTTGGAAGGTGAACTTGCCACCCTTCAAGGAATTGGACTGCTTGGTTTTTGAGACGCTGATGGACTTTCTGAAGAAGCCCAAAGCGCCCTTGACAATGTTTTTGACGATGGATGCCGAAGACTTTCACCATCCTGAAATCCATGAAGCCTTCCGTCAACGAAAAGCCTTGATGCTCTTTGACCCCTACGATGTCATCGCTCAGTTCCGCAAATTCTACGGCGTCGCTTGAGTTTTGCTGGCGACCGTTCAAGGCGAGTTTAATGCCCATGTTGGTGACCACCACCTTGTTGCTGTGTGCTGCCGTGTCGGTGGGTTGGAGGCATTGGAGACGGTGTGATGGAAGGCAGTTGTGCTGGACCAAGTTCGTTCCATTCAACGGAGACAACGGGCACACCTTCACGGGCGATGGATTGCCAACCCCGAACGATCACCTCATCGCCAATTTCCAAACCGCTCAAAACCAAAGTTCGCTGCCCATCCGTTTCGCCTAACTTGACAGTCTTCAACCGCGCCATTTTCGTTTCTTCGCTCCGTCGTTTTGTCGGGACTAAATCCATGCCGCATTTAGGGCAACGACCGGGTTTGTCGGAACGAACTTCAGGGTGCATCGGGCAGGTGTATTCGGTCTTTTGAGCCGCCGTGTGTCGTTTTGTTGGGACTAAATCCATGCCGCACTTGGGACAACGACCGGGTTTGTCGGAACGAACCTCAGGATGCATCGGGCAGGTGTATTCAGTCTTGCCCGTTGCTTCCATAGGTTCTGCGACCCAAACGGCTGGCTGTCCGTTGAGTTGGGTGATGGCTTCATTGGGGATGGTGATAGCATCGGGAATTCGGCGCTTGACAATTTTGATGATGACCGATTGACCCGGCAGCAATTTCAAATCGGGGTTGGGCACTAAGGCTTCCACCAAGCCTGTTCGGGAAGTTGGGTCGGCTGCTGGGAAAATTGCCGTCACTTTTGCCGACCACACTTTGCCGTCTTTTGGCGACTGAACCGTAACGGGAGTTCCGAGGCGGATATCTGCCAAATCTTTTTCACCGACGAAGGCTTGAACCCGAACGATGTCCAGTTGAGCGATGCGCAAGATGGGTGTTCCCGCAGTGACCAAAGTTCCGGGCGAAACCAAGCGCTCAACGACATAGCCGTCGGTGAGCGAACGGATTTCGGTGTAGCCGCGCACGATGCGAGTAGCCATTAGAGACGCTTGCGCTTGTGCCTTTAGCGCCTCAGCGTGTAAGACATGCCGTTCACCTCGGTGGACACCCGCTTCCGCCTCCTGCACCATCGCTTGAGTTTTAGCGATTTCAGCGTTCACTTGAGTAAGTTTTGCTTGCGCTGCCTGAATAGCCACCTCGGCTTGACGGACTTTGGCTTGTGCCGCCTGTGCCATCGCCTTCGCTTGGGCAATTTTCGCTTGTGCCATCTCCACCGTCGCTTGCATTTGTGCCACGCGCTCTTTGGCGGCGGCGAGTTCCGCTTCCTTCTGCCGCAGCATGTTTTGGGCTTGTCGCTTCCTTGCTTCCGCCGCTCGCACCATCGCTTCCGTCTGACGGACTTTTGCTTCTGCCGCTTTCACCTTCGCTTGCGCCGTCTCAAATTGAGCCTGCTCTCGCTGCAATTCATCCTTGGAGATGGCTTTTTGCTCGTAGAGAGTTTTCGCCCGTTCAATCTCTGCCTGCCAGTAATTCAAGTCGGCTTTCGCCATCGCCAACTCTTGCTTAGCGGCGTCCACTTCCCGAAGGGCGCGCTCCAACTCTGCCTCGGCTTCGTTAATTTGCTCCCTGACCGTTTGCAATTCGTTCTCCAAAGCATTGACCATTCGTTCCGCTTCCCGCTTTTGTGCCTGTGTCAGTTGCAAGTTTCGTTCCGCTTCTTCCACGCTGGCGCGGGCTTGTTCCGCCATTTGCAAGGCTTCCTCGCGCATCGCTTGTTTTTCGGCGACCAATTTTTGCGTTTCCTTCAACATCGCTTTTGCTGCCCAAATCATCGCTTCTGCTTGTCGCTTTTGAGCATGGGCTTGTTCCTTTTCCGCTTCTGCCATGTGACGCTCGTGCAATGCCGCCAGAACTCCATAAGCCGCCTCCGCTTCCCGCGCTGCATATTCGCCGCCAGCATTGTCCAACTTGGCGACAAGTTGTCCTTTGCGGATACGGTCACCTGCATAGTAAGGCATCCAAGTCAACCGACCTGTCACACGGGCGACGACAATTTCTTCGTTGAAGGGAGCGACAGTGCCCGTGTAAGTGACGGCGACTTCAAAAGGTCGTGGCTTGACGATTTCTGTGGCGACAGGCAAGATGCCTTCGGGAGGTTTCATCGCCTCCATCTCCATCGCCAGTGCTTCAACGACGGTCATTTGACCGGGACGACGAAGTTTCCACACGATGCCATGAAACTTCTCAGGTCCAAAGCGGTTGAAAAGGACGAGGTAAATCGCCAGCAAAAGGAAAATACTTCCGAGTGTTGAGCGGTTAAAGATGCGCCGCATCTAAGTTCACCTCGTGGGCGTGATGACTGAATTCGTCATTGTTTCCTCATTGCCGACCTGCCCATCTTGCGACCTGCCGAGAATTTGACTCGGCAGGGAACTTGCCCTCCCAAGTCAACGGAGCCACGCAACCGCCGTCGTTTTGTCGGCGAAATTGAGGGTGATAATGGGATAGGCATCGTTAGCATACTGGGTGGCATGCCAGCGGACAGTTTCCTCAACAGGTCGCAGAGGGAAGAACAAGAGCGGTAACTTGCCTCGTTTACGGCAGATTGCTTCCATTTCTTCGTCTGAAAGGATGTCGGCAGGTGATTTCCCGAAACGCACGACCTCGCCATCAATGACCAAAAGCCACCTCGCACCCAATTCCGATGCTTTGCGCTCCAGCCACTTCCGGTTCAGTTGCTCCAGTTCCTGCAGAAGCCGTCCTCGCTGCTGCGGTGGCATCTTTGCCGCCATTTCAAATGGTGGGTTTTCGCCCTGCCATGTCAATTCTTCCGCTTTCTCGTCTTCAGCCATCGCCAAAGCCAACTCCACCGCCTTCCTCGCCTTTTCGTCCAGCGGTCCGAGTTGCTTCTCAATTTCGGCGATGATGTCTTCCAACTTCATGGCGCATCACCAACCTTCCTCGGTTGACTTTCCGCCGCTTGCCGGATGGAAAGCAGAGGGGTTGATGCCAATGACCGATGCGACCGAAGGAAACGGCGAGCAACTTTGGGATGAGAAAAGACGAGGTGGCGGTCAAGGCATTCGCCACCTTTTTCGGGCGCCAATAGCAAACGGGCAAAAGCGGGGTGCGCCGACCAACGATGCCCGTTGAAGTGGAAAGTAACCCATCGCCCCGTCGCCACACAACGGGTGCGCAACAAAGCCCGTTCGGGGTGCCAACGCTCAGCGGCATGAAGGGCACATTGAATGCAGCGGAAAGTCAGCCGATATGTCGGACCGCCAGCGGCGAAAACAGCATAAACGGCACGGGATGGGACGATGGGCTTTTGGCACATCGGGCATGGCGTTTGAGCGACAAGAGACGAACAACCAAAAACGAGCAAGGCGATGCCCAGCCATCCCATCGTCCTTCATCTCCCCTCACGACTTCTTCGCCACCAATTTCATCCCGCACTTTGGGCAATTGCCCGGTTTGTCTTGTGGCGGGATGCAACCCATCGGGCAAACATACTTGGTGGCAGAAGTCTTTTTCGTCGCCGAAGTTTTTGTCGCTGAGGCTCCTTCCACTTTCTGCACGGCGATACCTGAAATGCCGTTTCGGGTGGCGATAACGCCCTTGACGGTCACCGTTTTGGCGGCGAATTTTTTGAGTTGCTGGTAAGCATCGGCATTAGCGTGGTCTTCCAAGACGACGAACAATTTGCCATCCTTCGTCAGGATGCCCATCGGCAAGCCTTTGTTAATGCACGCCGTCGCACATTTAGCGTGACTTTCGCCTTTCGCCCCGTGGGTCAAGTAGCAGGATAAGTCCACGACTTCGCCCGTGACCGTCGTCGCTTTGCCACCATGTTGGTGTTGCGCCAACCCAAATGCTGTCAACCCAACGACACTTGCCAGCATCAAGCCTGTCACGAACCGCATCAACGCTCACCTCCAAATGGGATTGGGCGTGGCAATCGTTTTGCCGACGCCGTGACAAATGATGCTACCACTGTCTGGCAGGTTCCCTGTGTCTTTGGGTCTGTTACAATCGCTGCCGAGGAGGCGAAGCCGATGGCATTGGAACCCTTTGACCGCCGGTCATTGGTATCAACGGCGATGGTCGCCAGCCTGTTACTCCTTTTCGGGTTGTTGATGGGTGCGAAGAACGCCTTCATGCCCGGCGCCTTGTCCCTCGCTCACGATGGCGAGGCATTTCGGCGGCAAGCGGTGCAAAAGTCGGGGGCATCGGATTTGTGTTCTGCCTGTCATGTGCCCTTTCGGGGCGTGACGGATGAGCGTTGTCTGAGATGCCATCCTGACCAACGCCTTTTGATCCCTGCCCATCGTCCCGACCAAATGGAGAAAGTGAAGGCACAAGAGTTTTGGCGACCGCTGAAAGCGTTGGAGTGCGCCGATTGCCACACGGAGCATTTGGGCAAAAAGTTTCGCCCCCGGAAAGTTGCCGATGAGCGTTGCACGACTTGCCATCCCATCTCAGGCGAAACCGCCGACGCCCTGCGGATGCGCCGAGCCCATTTTGCGGGGAAGAGAGAAGGCAAGTTGACTGACTGCACCGAATGCCATGTCCAGCACGGTGACTTTGCGTTGCCGAAAAAGTCGCCTAAGGCGGGACGATGACCTGCAAGATGCGGTGCAAGGTGGCAGCGTCCAACGGACGAGCATCGGGGACGCCGAAATCGGCAATCGGTTTCCCATCGGTTGTCGTCAATCGGTCAACGGTGTTTGTGCCCAACCCGACGGCGCGGCGCACCCTTGTGGCGTTGCGGCGGTCGGGCTTGAAATGGCAATCGTGACAAGCCAAAGCAGTTTTGGTGATGCTGTGGGGCGCAAGGGGCAGAAAAGTTCGGGCGGGGCGGTTGGTTAACAACGAAACGGGCAAGCGTTGCGCCTTCGTGCCGTCGGGATTGACGATGACCAGCGCGGCGGGATGGGCGATGAACGGGGCGATGCGTCCCCGATGGTTGATGCCTAAAAGGAGTTGTGGGGGCGGTTCAGAAGGAAAGTTTTGCGTCACCGAGGCGACAGGTGTTCCTGTCAAGGTGCTTGCCACCGAGCGTCGTTTGTCCACGAGGAAATGACCCCGCAGTGGTTGGAACATCCCGCCCATGTGGCAGGCGGAGCATTCCAGTCGGTCTAAATGCGAGAAACCTTTCAGCGTCGCTTGCGCCACGCCGATGCCTTTGCGGATGCCCGACCGCCCATGCGCTTCGGCGGCTTTCGGCGTTTTCGTGGGGTCAAGGGTGTCTATGACTTGCGGGACGAAACGCAACCGTTGGTCATGGGTTCGCAACACGAATTTGCCGTCGGGCAACCGTCGCAAGTTTGGGACGGGACGACCGTTGGCGGTGCGCATCGTGGCGAGTCGGTCAACGGTGCCATGACAACTTTCGCATCGAATTTCCACTGCCATCCCTTGCCGCATGTAGAGGTTGCCGTCGCCGTGCATATCGGCATCGGTGTGGCAATCGGAGCAAATCATCCCGCGCTGAAAGTGAATGTCAGTTTCGCCGTGTTCGCCGATAAAGTTTTGCTGAACGCGCATTCCTTGGGTGTGGCAGTGGCGGCATTGGCTCATCTTGGGCAAGCCGAGTTGCTCAGTGTCGTCAGGGCGCGCCAAAAAGGCGTGGACGAAGGGATGGGTGTTGCGCCAACTTCGCTTTGCTCCCGTCAACGGTTGCCAATGCGCCGTTTTGCTTTTGCCGTCGTCGGCGTAGGGCATGTGGCAAGCGGCACAGCCACTGGCACGAAACGCTCCCTTCTGCGGCTGAGGCGGATAGGCTTGGATGTGGCATTGGATGCAATTGCCCAAGAGGGTGCTGGCAAGGGACGAAGGCTTCAACGCCCCAAAATGGCGCAACTCGTTGACCGCTCCCGCCGTCGTTGTTGGCTTCCATGCCGTGACCCTGTGGATGCCGAAAGTATCAACGCTTTCTCCCGTTTGCGCTACCAGCAGGCTATAGCCTGCCAAAGTGGCATGGAGCGACCTTTTCACCCGTCGCACGACATCGCCCCGCAAAATGCCATGACATTCTGCCTGCCCACAAGTTCGCTCGGCGACGCGCAAATCGGACGGGTTGACAAAGCGGATGAAGTCAGAAGGCAGTCGGTCAAGGGAGGCAACGATGCCCATTTGCTTCTCGGTCACACCTTTGGGCATGGCGACATGGGCGCGGCGCATCATCGCCAGCCACGCTTTAGGGTCATCGGATTTCGGTTCGGGCGCATCGGGATTGCCGCCGTGACAATCCACGCACCGAAGCATGTCTGTCTGATGCGGGTCATCCATGCCTGCATGGCATCGGGCGCTGACACAAGTGCCATTGCTGGCTTGCAACGGCGATGGCAACCGTTCGGGCGCTTCCCGTCGGTGCGCCCAAAAGACAAAAAGCAACGCCGCCAGCAAGAGCGCTGACCATCGCCAAACTTTCGCTCGCTGCATTGCCATCACCAGTAAAATGCCGTGACGATATGGGCGACCATCAACAGAAAGGCGATGAGGGCAGCGGTGGCGTGAAGGACAATCCAACCTCGCATGGCGATTTGCAAAGCGATTTCCCAACCCAGTCGCTGTCGCAATTTCGCCAGCAACTTCTCTTGACCTTCGGGAGCGCTTTCCAACAACACTGCTAACGCTTGCACGGCGGTGCTTTTCCATCGCTCCCGTTGACGCTCGTTGTCTTCGCTTTGCATCATTGCCCATGCCCATCGTTCCATGTCGCGAACAAAGCCTTCAGGCGTTCGGCGCAGTTTCGCCAAAAGGTAGGCGAGTTCGTAAAGCCACGCAGCGGTTTGGGCAAGACCGTCCGTTTCCCGCCACTTCGCTTCCACAGCATCCACACTTTCGGCGAAGGATTTGCCTTCTCCCAATTGGGCAATCACTTCTGAGAGCCAGCGATGATGCCTTCGCAGCGCCGTCACATACAATGGTTGCCCTTCAATCCTTGTCAAGCCTTCTCGCAAGAGGGTGTAAGCGACGACACCGAAAAAGCCCGACAAAAAGGCGACGATGAGGCTGGCGATGAGAAGCCAGTAAAACAGACCGCCTTTTACCTTCCAACCGATGTGGCAACCGATGGCAAGGGCGCAAAGCAAACTCAGGTAAACATGAAGCCAAAGCCAACCCTGAAGGCTTCCTAGGGGCAAGCGATACAGCGTCGGCAGCCATCGGGCAGGGACAAAGACGCCTCGGCGCACGCCGTAGAGCGTCAGGAAAGTCATCAACCCAGCGGCAATCCAGCCAAACCAAATGCCATCATCACTGCTGGCACGGGGCGGCATCGTCGCGATATAGCGCAAGTAGCGTTGCCAAAGCCACCATCCACCTGCTATCGTCGCAGTGACACCGATGCCGTGCAGCAACCAACTTTGCGTCGGCAAGCCTTTGGGAGCAGGCGTTTCAGGTCGGTAACGGGGATGGAAGGGTGAAAGCCTTGATGCCATCTTTTTGCCACCCTTCTACTGGGTTTTTGTCAGCCGAAAAACTTTCGGGGTTCAATCCGCCAGACCGCTCCGACGGGGCAATGGTAAACGCAGGCTTGAAACGCCATGCCGCGACACAAATCGCACTTGACGGCTAACAAAGCGGGCGCTGTTGAAGGTGCGGCAGGTGACGGCGTTGGAGAAGGTTGACCGAATAGCCGCCGCAGCCACGCTCTCAACCCTTCCGTCGGTCGGGAAGTTTGGGGCATCGCTTCGCTGCTTTGAGGGACGGGCTGCATTTGGATGGCTCCGTAGGGGCAATTGCGCAAGCAAGCACGACAACCGATGCACAAATCGGGGCGGATATAAATTTCGCCTGTTTCTTCGCCCCGCAAAATCGCCGTCGTCGGGCAATCCCTCATGCAAACGGGGTCAACACAGTGTCGGCAGACGAAAGGGAAGAGAGCGATGGGTTTGCCATCGGTCAGCGTCGGTCCTTGCCAGTTGATGCGGCTGACACCGTCGTCGTGCACCATCGCGCATGCTGTCCCGCAATTGCCGCAGCGGATGCAGCGGCTCAGGTCAATCATCATCACAGCGTCGCCGACGAAAATTTCTTCCCTCGCCAGTTGTTCGTGGACGACATCCTCCGTCGCCATCCGCCGCTGCAAAGCGTTAGCCCGCTCGTTCATCAACCGCTCCAAGTCGGCACGGACATCGGGGTGATGCGCCAACACGCTCAGAAAGCGGTCGCGAGGGATGCACAAAACTTGTGCCCTGCTGACCGACGAGGCAGCGACCCGCACCGTTGCCATTCGGCGGGACTCCCGCAACAATGCCATCTCGCCAAAAAACTGTCCTGGTCCGAGCAAAGCGATGGTAACATCTCGGCGGAGGCGGGGCGAGTAGTGCAAAACTTGCGCCCAGCCCGAAAGAAGGATGTAAAAGGCGTCGCCCCCTTCTCCCTCCCGCACGATGACTTCGCTGGGGGCAAAAGTGCGGATGTTTTCGTCGGTCTGGAAGGGGGCAAAAAGTTGGCGCATTTGTTCCATCAGGCGCTGCTCTAAGGGCAGCACTTCCGCCACTTGTCCGCCCAACCGTTGGCGAGCCACCCGTAGCATCGCTTCGCGGAAAAAGGCGTCTTCTTCCGTCAGGGCGAAAAATTGCTCCTTGGGAATGAAGGCACAATCGGCATCTTCCACCGCCACGACTGTCGCCATCGGCGGATTCCCTGTCAGCAGCGACAGTTCGCCGAAAGAACCGCCAGGACCAAGATAGGCAAGGATGCGGTTGCCTTTCGTGATGGCGACATGCCCGAAAAGGACGATGTAAAGCCCTTCCACCCGCTCATACTTGACCCTCTCCTTTCGGGCGAGGCGTTCCGCAAGGTCGGCATCGGTGACCCCTTCCTGCAGGATGACTTCCTGCGGTTCGTAACTGCGCAGTTCGGCGAGGTTGCCTGCGGTGATGCGGTGGACCGTTTCGGGCGAGAAGATGTCTTTGAGTTTGTGGTCGCGCAGCAAGTCCAACAAGCCTCGCTCAAGGTAATGGCGGTAGACGACTTGGGCGACTTTGGGCGCCCGCTTCAAAAAGCGGCGCAAAGGGCGCCCGTCCACTCCCAGAGCAATGACCTCCGTCTTTGCTCGGCAAGAGGCGGTGCGGACGCACAAACTCAAAGCCCCAATTTCGCCGAAGATGGCACCATCCGTCAGTTCAGCGATGAGTTCTTCCCTACCCTGTCGCGTCTCGTAAACTTCCACGACACCCTGCAGCAGAAAATAAGCCGTCGTCTCCCGTGCCCCTTCACGGCAAATCACTTCGCCCGATGCGAATCGGCGAAACTGCACGCCGTCGCTGTTGAGCAATCGCAACCAATCGCCTTCGGCGACTTCCGCAAACAAGGGCATGGCTTTCAATTGCGCCGCCCACTCCCGCACCTTCGGCGCTTCATCCATCAACCGTCGCCACTCGTCAGCGTTGAAAGCGACAAGGACGCAAGGTTGAATGACTTGTCCCCGCTTGTCCTTTTCCGCTTCGGCGATGAAGATAGTCGGTTGCCCTTCGGCAAGCACTTCGCCCGCTTGGTAGGCGACCGTTTCTTCTCCCTGTCGCCGCAAACTGCCCCGCGCCAACACGAAAACATGCGTCGGCTTGTCAACGGGTTGCCAAACAATTTCCGCTCCATCGTCCAGTCGGAAAAAGAGGGTGTCAGGGCGCTCAACGAGTTGGCGGATGCGACCGCCCCCCAAGCCCCGCAGCAGCGGGATGTCTCTCAAGGCGTTTAGGTGCACATCCACTTCCTTCGGCGTCAAAACAGACGGCGATGCCCGCACCATCGCAGTTCACCCTTCGGGATTGCGGGGGAATTTCAGCCAAGGCAACCGCACGCCATTAAGCACCAAGTTGTCAATCCGTCGGTCAACGGGCGGCTCGTAGCCGGGGAAGCCGTTGGGGTTGCCCAATACCGCCACATAGTCGTCTTGCTCCACGCCATCGCCGCTGACGCCTAACCCGCCGACCAAAACACCGTTGCGATACAGCGGGACACTCCCCGCAAACCAAACGATGCCCCGTCCACCGCCTTGAGTGCCAGGGTTACTGAAGTCGTCTTGAAACAGTTTGAAAAACGGACCAGGCGCGCTGCCATCAATGCCGGGCGGGTAAAACGGTTGGCTGCCAAAGTTCAAAGTGCGGTTGGTCAACGCCCAAGGTTGACCGCTGCGATGGGTCGGCAACCCCAACTCTTCCAACTTTTCCTGCCCCTCTGCCGTGTTGAAGTGCACCATGTTGACGGCTTTGGTGACGGCGACATCCACGCTGAACATCGTCGCATCCCGCATCCGATAGACGGCGACGACTCTTGGTGGGGTGTCGGGGACAGCGATGGCGAAAACGAACCGACATCGGCTGCCGACAGGCAAACGGATGACGGCGCGGGTGCGGTTGGCGATAGCGATGCAGGCTTGAACGATGGCGTTCACTTCCGCCATCGTCGGATTTCCGTCCGCGTTCAAATCCGCCGCTATCGGTCCGAGCAAGTAAGCGCCGTTGGCATCTTGAACGCCCATTTCGTCGGGCAAGGGTTGACCGATGGAGGGGTTGGTCGCAGGTTCAACCACCCATTTGCCCATCGGGGTGGGGAAACCGCTGCCGTCTGGCATCACGCCCGCTGGCGGTTGCGTGTTGCGGACGAAGGGCAAAGCGATGCCATCTACGACGACGAATTTGGGGGGCGGCAGCGTTTGTAAAAATGCCCCGAGAAACTGCGTCGGGTCGTCACCAAAGGCGCCGTGAAAAGCCGCCCACTCGGCAATCGCCATGTTGCGCTCGTAATCGGCGCGCGACGGTGCCGCTGACGGGATACCCGCACTGCCGACGGTCACCCCAATGCCGCCAACACAGTGCCCGTTTTTGTAAATCGGCACGCCCCCAGGGTTGACGGCTGTCGCATCGGTGTCAGCAAGGTCGGCTTTACCCGTCACCATCCCGACCAGAGGCTCTAACCAACCCGTAAAGTCAGGGAGCACCAAGCCTGCAAGGTTATCCGCTCGCACGAAGCCCCGATTGGTGTGCTCAATGCCCCAAAGGGCACCGTTGGGCGTGTTCTGGACGCCGGGCGGGAAATGTCTCCCGCTGATGTAACGGACGGTGCGGGACGAAAGGGGTGCTTGATCGTGGCTGAAAAAAGCCGCCGTCCGCGCCAAAGCAACGGCGACGTCTTTAGGTGAAAAGGTTTGTCCGTTGGTCGTCGTGTAGGTGGGGGGAGCGTTGGCTTTTTCGAACAAGCCCAACACCCGCCCCGCCCGATCCACAACAGCGATGACCATCGTGTTGTCGTTGGCGGCACGGGCTGCTCGCTCCACGATTTGGGCGACTTCCGCTGCTGTCAAGCGGGAAGCAGGGAGGGGTGCGTTGGAGGGAAAATTGGGCACAGAAGTGGGCAAATGCCCGCCACCACCGCAACCCAAGAGCAACGATGCCGACATCAAAATGCCGACCCAAGCCACGCTTTTGCCCATCTTTTTCGCCTCCGTTACTGGCTGAGTTTGTCTTTGTTCGCCTTCATGTAGTCGGCGGCTTCCTGATTGGTCATGCGGTGCGAGTGGTTGGGCATATGGCAGGGGACGCATTCCATATCGGGCGTGACTTTGACCTTAACATCGGGGATGTGCTTTTGCGCCATCTCCTGCACATGCTTGGCGATGTCCTTCTCATTTTGGTGGCAGGTGCTGCACAACTCATTGACGGGCTTGCGCAATTGGACGCGATGGTTTTTGGCGTGCGGGTCGTGGCAGGTGGCGCACCAAACACCCTTTTTGTAGTGCGGGCTGTCATACCACTCGCCATACTGGCGTGTCCGAAGGCTGTCACTGGCTTTGCCCAATTGGGCGAGTTTGAACAAGTCCGTCGGACCTGTCGGAGGGATGTCAAAGCCAGCCGGCGGAACTTCCTTGCCATCTTTCACCCAAACGGCGTGGCATTGCCCGCACATCATCGCCGCTTGCTGCGCTTTAGCGATTTCGTCAGGCGGGAAAGGGTTGTGGGCTAAGTCATTGCCCTTCGGCTCAATCCCGAATTTACCTGCGTAGGTTGTCTTCAAGGCTTCCTCTCGCGTCTTCGTGGCGGCGTGGTCGGCGTTGGGTCCGTGACAACTCTCGCAGCCGACGCCATCTTCCAGCCAATCCGCCGTCTCGCCCTTCAGCGAGAAACCCGTGACCTTACGGTAAATCATCGTCACGGGTTCGTTCTCTTTAGGTTGTTGCTTGGCGTGCAATGTTTCCTTCCAACTGTTGAAGTAGGGCAAGTGCTTTTGCCCGTCGTTGGGATGGCACTTGGTGCATTGCTTGGAGTCACCGAGATACTTTTGCTGCATGGCACTGCGAGCAGGTTGACTGCGCCACAGCCCGACGGCTATCAACGCCGCGAGCATCGTTACCGTCAAACAAGTCCAGCGAACGGTCATGGTGCTTCCCTCCTTTTGATCGTTTGCGTCCTGCGCTTCGTCCATCGCCCAGAAGTTTCCGTTCGTCATAGGGCAGAGCCATGCCCTCAACGCCCTTTGCGCGGTTGATGGATGTAAACGCCGCCGGGTCGCCACCCCCAACCGTCAGGATGCTTGTAGTTCGGTGGCATCGTGCCTGCCCGATGGCACGCACCCGCACACGAGTTCGGTCCGTGACACAAGACACAGTAAGCGTCAGGACGGGGAAAGGGTCGGGTCTTTCGCCAACTCGCTGGCCAACGCTCTGGGGTTTGGTGCAACTTCGTCCACTCCTTGCGCTCCACACCACCGTGATCGTTGATGTCGTAACCGATGGCGCGGGGTTCTTTGGGTTTGCCCGTGTGGCAGTTGGCGCATAGCGTCACGAAATCTTCGGCGATTTGTTCTTGCTCGCTCAAGCGCAAATAGCGGCGGGAAGGCTTTTCAGGGAACGACCGCAACTGCCACAACTCGCGGTTGCCATGTGGGGTGTGGCAGACGCCGCACTCATAGGAAGTGCCCTCCTTGCGCCAATCCAAAATCGTCATGCCCTTGTTTTGCCCCGTCTCGTAGCGGAGCGGGTGGTGCAATCGCATTGTCGGTGAACTTTTGCGTAGGATGTCTCGGTGGCAACCTGCCTGCGTGCAGTTTTGCTCCATCGGCAACCGCATCAAATCGGCGGCACGGATTTTGCGGGGATGGTGGACTTCGTGGCAATCGGTGCAGGTCGGGAAGATGCGTCGGTCAGTTAAATGGGTCGGCAAAAAAGTCGGTGGCGTTTTAGGGCGATGGGGGCTAAGCGCCCAATTCTCTTTGCGGCGCTCAAAGATTTGAGCGTGGCAAGGAAGGCAGATGGCTTCCTGTTGGGTGCGGTCAAGGCGTTTCGGGTCGGCAGCGTCTTGCGGGCGTTGGAAGCGACGCCATCGGACGATTTGGTCTCGTAACCCAGCGACATGGCGGCTGCCAGGTCCGTGACAAGTTTCACAACTGCTGGGGCGGGATGGCGACAACGGCAGCGTCGGGGAAAAGGGCGGCGTAGCCAGCAACGCTTTCGTCAAGGCGTCCGCTAAGGCGTCGGAGATGCTCATCGTCATGATTTTGTCGCTGTGCCCTTTTACACTCGCCCACTCATCGGCGAAACGGTAGTGGCACTGAAAGCACAGACCGTCACCGACGAACTTCAACGCTGTCAACCGTTGGCGCGGCGAAAGCGCTGGCGTTTGCGGTGTCGCCGATTGCCACCAGACAGCCACAAGCATCACTCCCAGTTGGACGGCACACAAAAAGCGCCAGCGTCTCATCGGTTCGTCGCTCCCGTTACCGTCGGGCGAAGCGTCGTTCGGGCGGGGGCATCAAGCGTCCCGATGCGATCGCTTGAAAGACATCGCTGGCTTTTCGGATGTCAGGAACTGTGAACAACTTGCCGTCTCGCAAATAGAGCCGTTGCATCTCCGCCTTGTTGAGGGGTCGGGCACCTCGTCGCCCGAAGACGGCGATTTGGTTTCCGCTTTCGTCTACCGCTCGGTCGCGGTCAATGCCTTTGGAAAGGGCGATGGCTTCGCCGTGCGTCTTGTAGGTCGCAATAAGGCGTGGGGTCGGCTTGGGCGAGAAGCCGAAAATGCCCGGCGTGTGGCGGGGCGACATCAACTCCACGATGCGCAACCCGTTTTTGCCGTCGGCGATGAAAGCGAACAGGCTGTTGTTGACGATGCCCAACTGGACATCGTGGGTGTCGTTGATTTGCCCGTTAGCGTTGAACACTTGGTCAAGACGGGGTCTATCGGGGCGCTCCACATCCACAATGACCAACCCTTGCTTGCCCGCTGCGATGTAGGCATAAGTGCGGGCGACATAGAGGCGCCGGGCATCTTTGACGGGCACGAAGGCGTCGGGGACGGGTTGAGGTCGGTCGGGGAAAGTAATGTCCAGCACTTTCAAGCCGTCCCGATCCACGACGAAGGCGTAGCGGAACTGAACATCCAGTGCCCGCACGCCCCGCAGGAACGGTTCGCCGATGACAGTCACTAAGCGGGGCATCAGCGGGTCGTCCAAGTTGACGACGGCGATACCCGCATCGCAAACGATGTAGGCGTAGATGCCGACGAACTTGATGAAGCGAGCCCCTTTCAAGACGCCATTGGGGTTGAAGGCATCACTGCCATCTTTCAAGCGGGCGCGGCGGATGAAGTTGTTTTGTGGGTTGCCGTCCAACAAGGTGGAGATTCCCGCTCCGTTCGGGTCGCCTGGCGGGTTGCCGATGACGATCAAGCCTTCCTGCGCATCGGCGACATACAAAAAGCCGTAAAGCAAATGGATGGGTTGCTCTTCGTTTTCGGGCAAGCGAGTTCGGGTCGGGTCAACGGCTTGGGTCGTCGGGACACCGACATAGCGAGCGTCCTTCGTCTTGACGAACAACCGCTGCCCTTTCGGCGAGACGGGCGCCGTGACGATGCGTTCTGAAAAGCCTTTGTTGGGCAGATTGGCGATGTCCAAAATCTCAAAGCCTTTATGCCCTTTGGCGACATACAAGTATTCGCCTCGCGCTTGCAAATGGTAGGCAGGCGTGGGGTGCTCGTAGGCTTCCTTCAGGCGCCGACCACCTGAGACGAAGCGACGGAAGTTGTCGGGATATGCCAATTCGTGCAGTGAACTGCCGTAGATGGCGCCTGGTTCGGACATTTCGGCGACGGCAACGGCTTCCAAGCCCTCTTCGCCTTCGCCGACGAAGACATAGCGCCCCATAAAGTTAGCGAACTGCGTGCCCAAGAGCAGTAGTTGCGCCAACCACGCATTGTTGTCGTTTCGGTCGGAGACATGGCAATCGGCGCACATCTTCGTCTCTTTCGCCCGAACGGTGTGGGGCACACGGGTGGAAAACGCCGTCCCGCTCAACCCTTCCGTTGAGATGGTTTGCTGCTGGTAATAAAGCCACTGACGGTTGGCATCCTGCGAACTGACGACGACGGCGCAAGCGGAATGGGCAGGAGCAATGCGGTTACCCGTCACCGTCCCGTCCACGCCCAGCATGTAAGCGTCGTCACGGATGGTTTGGAAGTTGTAAGCCGTGAAGTTGCGCAATTCTTCGCCTTCAAAGTGCAACTTGCGGGTTCGGTAGTTGGCTTTCATCGGCAGGTGGCAACCCCAACAGTTGGGCACCCACGCTGAATGGCAGGCAACGCAAGTCATCGCCCGTCGCCCCGTCTTTGCTTGCAACCGCTTGTCGGTTGCTAAATCGTTGCTAAGGTGCGCCAGTTTCGCCCAATCGTCCTCGGACTTAGGCACTTGCCCCCAAGTCTTTCCGTCCACTTGCACCGTTTTTGCCAACCGCGATAACAGTGCCTTTTCGGGATTGCGTTTCGCCCAATCGGAGTTGGGGTCAACGGTGTCGGCAACTTGGGGCACCTCCCATTCCAAGCCCTTGACGACCATGGAGCGTTGAAACAACTTGCCGTCCTTGAAGTAGAACTGCTCCTCGCCGAAGGGCGTTCGGCGCACGCCCAACCGCGTCCCGCGTTCAGGAGCGGCAGGACCGGTCGTGACCAAGTCCCGCAGCCGACGGATAGGTTTCGTCAGCGTCCCATGACAGTCGGTGCAACTGATTTCAATGGCATTGCGCACTTCGCCATACAACTTGCCGTTGCCGTGCACATCTTGGCTGAAGTGGCAGTCAACACAATGCATGCCTTTCTCCAAGTGGATGTCGCGCAGGTGAACGGCTTTGCGCCATTTGTCGGGGTCTTCGGGGTCAATCGGTCGGTCATTGGCATCCAACAAGTTGCCCTTGCGGTCGGTTTTGAAGACGGCGCGGAAGACCCAACCGTGCCCGTGAAAGTCGGCGAATTGCACCTTGCGCAACTTCGGGTTGAGTTCCCAAAGCCGTTCCAAAAAGTTCTGACCCGCTTTCATGCCCATGTGGTTCTCCTCGTCGGGATACAGGTTGGACCAAAGTCCACGCAGCGAGGTCGCCTCGGGGTTGCGCAGCAAACTTTCCACTTCGTCTTTCGGGTCGGGGAAGCGCTGGCGTTTGGGATATAGCCACTCGCCGTCCGTCTCGTTGTCCCACCAAAGATAGCCAAGGTAAGTGTTCATGACGAGCGTGCCGGGGTGAATGTGGCAGGTGATGCATTGACTGGACGGGATGGCGTTGGTGAACTGGTGGCGGACAGGGTGACCGCGTTCGCCCCGCTTTTGCGCCATCTGCAACGCCTCGTCGCCGCTGAAACTTTGCCCGCTGTTGCCGTATTGGGCATAAGGACCTGAGTGCATCGGGTCGCGGTCATTGGCGTAAACCATGTGGCAGGCGGCACACCCACTGTTGCGGTAATCGCCGGGATGGTCGTTGGTGCCGGGCAAACTGAGCATCGGGTCTAAAAGGCGCGTCTTTTGCAAGCCGATGAAGACGGGGTCAACCCGCAGAAAAGTGCCCAACCCTCGCGGCGATAACTTGACGATAGGTTTGCCCGCTTCCTCAAAGCGGTTGGGCAAGCCGACTTCCGAGCGGGGTTCGCCGCCCCGCTCAAAGACCCGCAACACGAAAGTGGAGCCAGGTTGCGCCACATCCCATCGGGGCAAGGGGTCAAGGAAGGGCAAGATGCCTTTGAACCGACGCTCTTCTTCCGTCGGCAAAGGCACCGTTTGCAACCGTTGGGGATAGCCATCGTAGTTGTAACTTTCGCCGAAGCGAGGCGTTTTGATGGGGAAGGCGCCGTTGTTGTAAAGGGCAGCGCCCCAGAGCATCGCCCCATGCGTCATCATGCTCTTTTTGACTGCCCGAACAATTTCGCCGTGACACTCACCGCAGGCGATGTCCACGACGCGCAAATCCGTCGGGTTGACGAAGCGAATGAAAGCAGGGTCTTCCTGAAGCCAAGTCGTGTAAAGGCGTTCGGGAATGCCACTGCCTTGCCATATTTCGGCGAACTTGGGGGCGACATGGGCGCGGCGCTTGGCGGCTTCATAAGCGGGGTCGCCAGGCTGCGTGTTGGCGGGGCGCATCACCGTGCCGTCGCCACCGTGACAATCCACGCAACTGATGTTGAGGGTCTTGTCCGTTTTGCCATCGGCGGTTTGGTGGGTGCTTTCAATGCCGACATGGCAACTTTCGCAGCCATGACTGGGCAAGGACGCCCGCGTCGGTTGCCCTTGTGCCGCCAGCCATCCATCCCTTTGACGCCCACAATTTGTCCAGAAAGCGGTCACCAGCAGCGAAAGCAGCAACAATGCCGTCACCCCCTTCCCGCACCACCAACCCATCGCCTTCACCTTCCTTTCCCTTTCACTTCCCTTTCACTGCCGCTCAATACGCCAGCGTTAAGCCGCCGAAGAAGGAGAACAGGACTTTGCGCCGTTCGTAAATGTCGCGAAAGCCGCCACCGGGAAAAAACACAGCGATGCCGCCGACGAAGACGATGTTGTCGTTCAGTTGGGGGCGATAGCGGACACCGAAGTTGACCTCGTAACCGATGTCGTGGCGGATGGGCGCTTGAAAGAGCACCAACTCCAGCGGTTGGACGCAATGGAAGCGGTAGTAGTTGGCGTTAACGAAAAAGCGGGTTCGGGGCGTGTAGTCAATGTCCATGCCCAAGTTGAAGAGCAACAGCCCTGGGTTGACGAAGTTAGCATGCCCTTGCAACTTGCTACTGCGCAAGTTGGGCAGGAAACTGAAGGGGTGAACCAAGCCGACACCCGTGCCCGCCAAGCGCAGCCCTTGACTGACCCAGAAACTGAACGGTCCGCCGACGAAGTTGGGGTTGTCCACGATGGTGTCAAAGCCGCGCCCGTCATCGTCCGTCGGGTCGCCGTCACCCGACGCAAAGACGAACGACGCCCGATAACGCCGCCAATCGCGGTCGTAGGAAACTTCCGCCGCCACCAAAAAGGCGTTGATATCAATGCGTTTGCCCGCGATAGGGTTGAAGTCGTCCTTGCCCATTGCCCAATAGATGGCGTGAGAAATGTTCCAACGGTCAATATGCCCGTTGCCCGCCCAACCCAAATACCACACCCGCAAACTTTGCGGGTGCGGGATGCCCTGAACGGGCACGACGAAGCCGATGGGCGTCGGTCGGACAAGGAAGCCGTTGTCGTCGTAGACGATGGCGGGTCGGTCGCGGTTGTGGGCGATGGTGAACGCGCTGTCAAACCCGTTGCGCAAAAAATCCTGCCGATAAAGGTTCAACAAAGCCACCGTCTGGCGCCGCGTCCGAAAGAGCCGATTGAGCCCACTGTTGGTGTCCTTTTCCAGCATCGGAAAGAAGGCAAGGTTGAACTGGTAGCGGTTGGCTTTGTCGTTGCCGAAAAGGCGAAGACCAGGTTCGTTGTCCACGAACAGAAAGCCCCGAAAGTCGGCGTTGAAGCCCTGAACGCCCGCTCGCAAACTGGCAAAGTCGTAGTAGGGGCTCAAACGCATCAACCGCTTCTCGACGAACAAATCATCCACGCTGAAGTGGGTGTCAAAGCGCGTCTGTCCGCGCCGAACATCCACATCTACGACATTGTTCTCGCGGGTCGCCACATAGTTGAAGTTGACGACGGGCACGGCGCGGAAGAACCAGTCGCGGGGTCGGTAAGCGGGGTTGCCCTTGTAAAGGTCAAAGCCAAAGCGCAAAGTTTGCGAATAGGCAGCCTGTTCACCCTCGCCAAAGAAAGGGATGTTGCCCGCCCGCGCCCCGCTGACAGCGCTGGGCGTCGGGACTCTTCGCACATCCGTGAGGGTCTCTGATGCCAGCGTCAAGTTGACGAAGTAATCCTGTCCGAAGAGGGGGTAGTCGCCCTTGAGGACATTTTGCCGATAAGGGTTTTTCGGATGCCCACGCAAGTAAGGGATTTCACCAGGGCGGTCAAAATAGCGGCGGATGTCGGGAAAGCCCAGCCGCCATCGGTCGGGGATGGGCGCAAAGTCTTGCTCAGGGGTCGGCGCCGCCAGAGGAGACGGACCAGCATGACCCAACGGTCGGTCAGTAGGGATTTGGACGAGTGGGTAGAGGACGAAATCCACGACGGCTTCCTTGCCTGCCACGATCAAAACGCCGTCCCGCTTCGCCCGAAAGTAATCCCGCACATTGACCTCTAACCGCCAGATGCCCGGCGTTAAGGACGGGAAAAGGTAAGTGCCATCCTTGTAGGTGAGGGCGCGCATAACTTTGCCCGTCGCCAAATGGGTCGCCGTGACGACTTCCAACGCAATCGGTTCGCCCTTCGCATTTTTCACCGTCCCCCGCAATCGCCCCATCTCTTGGGCGAAACCGCTTGCCGCCAGCAGCGACAACGACACGCCCACCCAAAGAACCCTCCAACCCATCCCCGTCACACTCCTTCAGTGGGCAGTAGCCGCCCTCCCAACCCAAGGGTCAAGGAGCGATTGCCTTAATCCTCGCCTTGCGCTTTAGTGAAGCCAGGGGCACCGTCAAACTCGTTGAGTTTCTCCAAGTGCATCCAGCGCAAGCGGCTACCGATGCGCCGCACCAATTCCAGAATCTGCTCGTCGCTTGCATCGCCCCTCTCATCGCGCAGCAAAAATCGGCAGCGATAGTGATCCACGACATCGGTGATAGCACCAGTGGGCGGATAGACCTTTGTTCCTCGGTTGGAGATCATCTTCAAGTAGAAGGGTGAATCGGCGACGAGCGATTCCAGCAACCGCCCCAACGGTTCAGGCATCAACTCCGACTCCACGAACACATCCACCCCTACCACGCGCCGCGTCTTCACCTGCACCGCAACAGGGGAAGGGGACACTTCGGGCAATTTGATGGGGCGATATTGGCGCACGAAAGTGGTGGACGGTTTCTTACCCAAGTTAGCGATGATGGCGTCGGTGTATTCCGTCGTCGTGTTACCTCGGTCGTAACCGACGACATCGCCCGTGCGCACCTTGCCTTCTTCTAGGGTGTAAAGGACGGCGTTCTCTATGGTGGCGGCTGCCTCAAACTCCCCTAAGTAGCGCAGCATCATCACCGCCGACAAGATCACCGCCGTCGGGTTGATGACATTTTTGCCCGCATACTTGGGGGCAGAGCCATGCACCGCCTCAAAGATGGCGACCTCATTGCCGATGTTGGCGGACGGTGCAAAGCCCAATCCACCGATCAACGCTGAAGCCAGGTCGCTCAAGATGTCCCCGTTCATGTTGGTGGTGACGATCACCTCAAACTGTTCGGGGCGTTTGACCAGTTGGTGGGCACAGTTGTCCACGATGATGTGGTGGGCTTCAATATCAGGGTATTCAGGGGCAATCTCTTCAAAAGTGCGTTTGAGCAGCCCCTCAGTGAGTTTCATGATGTTCGCTTTGGTGGCGCAGTGGACCTTTTTGCGCCCTTCCGCCCGCGCCAGTTCAAAGGCAAACCGCACGACTTTTTCACAGCCCTTGCGGGAGATGAGTTTGAGTGCCTGTGCCACGCCCGGCGTTTGCATGTGCTCAATTGCTGCGTAAAGGTCTTCCACATTCTCCCGCACGATCACCAAGTCAATGCCTCGCCCGCTGTAAGGGGTAGGCACATTGGGCATCTCCCGCACCGGGCGCACATTGGCGTAAGTCTCAAACAGTTTGCGCAAGGTGACATTGGCGCTCTTTTCGCCGTAACCGACAGGTGTTTCCAGCGGTCCTTTCAAAACGACCCTCGTTTTTCGGATGGACTCAATTGTTTCTGGTGGCACCCCGCTTTCTATGCCTCGCTTGAACGCGCTGGCGCCCGCTTCCCGAATCTCCCATTCAATCGGCGCTCCCACCGCTTCCAAGATGCGCAAGGCAGCGCCGATGCATTCTGGTCCCACTCCATCGCCTGGAATCACCGTGATCAACTTTTTCCCCGATTCCGTGATATAGGGCATGGTTGCTCCACCTCCTTGTCGCCCTTGCAAAGCCTGAGCGAAGACTTGACGACAGTGGCTCTCAGGGCGGTGTCCATTGTAGCATCAAAGTCACCGCAACGCTTTTGTCGCTCAGCGCATCCGCGCCAATTCTTCGGGCAAGTGGCACTTAGTGCAATGGTCGGGTTGGTGGCACATCGCAAAACAAGTGCGCTTGCCCTTTTGTTGCGTGAACGATCCATGCGCTCGCAACGCCCAATCGGGCGGGTGAGGCATCTCCGTCTGGTGGCACTGGAAGCAACTGTCGGTGCCGACCAACCCTTTTAGACCGTGATGGCACAACTGGCATCGCCCCTCTTGACCGCGAGCAAGCGTCGCATGGCGCTGCCGCCAATCAAGCGTGTGGTCTTCGGGGCGCGCCCCGAACAACTGTCGCCACTCAGGACGCTTTCGCCAGTGACATTCATCGCAACCAACCTGTTCTGCCCGACCATCGCCCAAAGGATCGGCTTGTAACGCATGACACTTAAGGCAAAGATGGGGGTTAGCGCTCCCTTCCCGCTCATGGGCGTCATCGGCGACACCGACCCGATGACGAGCGCGCTGCAACCAATTCGGTGGGTGGGGCATTGCCGTGCCGTGACAAGCGTCACATTCCTGTGCTTGCTGCGTGTGGCAACGAGCGCAAGTTTGTCGCCATTGATGCCACTTGATGCCGTGCGTCACCGCCACCCATTCGTCCAACTTGCCACGCTCATCCCGATGCCAAAGTTTCTCGTGGCAACCGTTGCAACTGAGGGAGGTGCTGACGGCATCGGTGTGACACGCCATGCAGACACGGTTTCTCCGCAGCCAGTGGGGCTCACCCTTTTGGGGCAACCCTTGCTCGTCCTTTGCCAGCACCACATGGGTTTTCAACCAGTCAGGGCGCAGATGCGACTCAGGCAACCGTGTCTGATGGCAACCTTGACAGAAGCGCAAGCCCAAATCTTTCCCGTCCCATTGACGATGGCACTGCCAACAAAGGTCGGGATTACGCTCCATATCTTTGCCGTGCGTGAGGATGAAGTCATCCCGCTGGTGCCAGTTAGGGCGCTGTGGTTCCCCTTGCCAGATGGTAGGCATCTTTGAGTGAGGTGAAAGGCGGCGGATGAAGTGTGCCAAAGCCAGCAAATCGCCCTCGGACAAGTGGGCGTAAGACGGCATGATGGAACGCTCTCCGCTGGGGCGAACTCGCTTCTCCCGCAAAAAAGCGACCAATTCGGCGACAGGTCGGTCACTGAACTGGGTCAACTCCACCCATGCCCCTTTCAGCGCCACGCCTTGACCATTGATGGTGTGGCAGGTGTAACAACGCTCCCGCAAAAACACTGCCTCGCCTCGCAAGGCGGGCACGGGACGGGACGCCGGAGCGTGGCGGCGAAGCATTGCAACGCCCCACATCGTCAACAAGGTAACCGTCATCAGCGGCAACATGCTTGATAAGCCTCGCCAATGGCGTCGGCGCATGGGCGTTCTCCGTCCCTTCTGCCGTGACTGTGAGGCATTCCAGCAGGAAGGCTTTTTGTGTTGCGCCCTCATGGCATACGCGCAAGGTCATGGGCGCAAAGTCAATTGATGGGCGACTTGTTCCAGCACCCGCAATTGCTCTAAAGTGCCCAACTCGTAACGGTAACCTTGCACGGGCAAAGCGACCACTTTCTCATCCGCTTGCACCATCAACCGAACGGCATCGGTGAACTCATATTCGCCGCGAGGCGATGGTTGAATTTGCCGAAGGTAGGGGAAGATGCGGGGGGCGATGACGAAGATGCCTGCTTGGTTCCAACCCGCCTTCGGATTTGGTGGCTTCTCCACGATGGCAACGACTCGCTCGCCGTCCAAAGTCACATCGGCGCCCGCCGACACATCGTCCATCCAATTGACCAGCATAACCATCACACAATCGCCCTGTTGATAGCGTTCCCAAAGAGCCGTGTAATTTTCGGGCGCTGCCACGATGTCGCCCCAACTCATCAAAAAGGGTTCGTCGCCGACAAACTCTTCTGCTAACAGCAACGCTTTCGCCGTCCCTTCGGGGATGGGTTGCCACGCATAGCGCAACCGCATGCCGAAAGCCTTCTCGCCGCATCGGCGCACGATTTGGTCACCCAAATGCCCGACGACCAACAACACTTCCTCGCAGCCTGCATAGCGGAAGCGTTCCAAAAGGTAAGCCAGAAAGGGACGCCCACCGATTTCAACGAGGGGCTTCGGTGTCCGCTCCGTCAACGGGCGCAACCGTGTCCCTTGTCCCGCCGCCAAGATAACGCCTTTTCGTCCCATCGCCTTTCACCTTGCCTTACCGCTTGAAGGCATCCGAGACCGCAAAGTCCGTTTCACTTGGCTTACTTTAGCGTCGCTGTCGCCCCTTCCGCCATCGCCACGATGAAGGCTTTGCCGCCTGCCCGCTCAATGGCTTCGGCGATTTCCTTTTGGCGGTTGGGTGCGAAGGCAAACATGCAACCGCCGCCGCCTGAGCCGTTCAGTTTCGCTCCCAATGCCCCTGCTTGCAATGCGGCGTCCACCAACGCATCCAGTTTGGGCGTGGAGACGCCTAACACTTGCAGCCAACGATGGTGCTCCGTCAACATCGCTCCCAACTGCTCTGCCTCTCCCCTACCCTGCCTCAGCATCTCGTAGGCTCGTCGGCACAAATCACGGTCGTGGATGTGGGCGATGGCTTTGCTTTTCAGCGGTTCGGGCAACTCCTCGGCATACGCCATCGCTTGTTCGGTTGGCGTGAGGTGAAGGTCAAAGTCGGGGTGGCGCGCTTTGATTTGCCGAAAAGCCTCCAACGCTTGCTCTTTCGCCTGTCGCAGCACCTCAAGGGTTTGCTTGCGCTCTAAGGTGTCGCCCAGCACAAACCCGTCCAACGACACGGGCAACCGCTCGCAACGGAAAGGCGGTTGAGTGTCCACGAAGATAGCGCCTCCAAAAGCAGCAGCAAAGTGATCCATCATCCCGCCCGGTTCACCGAACTCCACGACTTCTGCCTTGTGTGCCAAGCGCGCCAGCGTTTCAGGGTTGTCGCCTTCGGGTGCGTCGCAAACGGTCAGCAGCAACTTCAGCCATGCGACGACGAAGGCCGAGGAACTGGCAGTGCCTGCATTGACGGGAATGTCGCCTTGAACCGTCACCGTTAGCCCGTGCGGCAACTCGTAACCCAAATCCCGTAAAACTTTTACGCCCGATCGCAAATACTGGCGGGGTCGCTCGTAAACGATGGGTCGGTCAAGGTCAATCGTTTCCGTCTCGCCGATGTCGGGCATCCGAACGAACAGCAATCTGTCGTCTCGCTCGCTGACATCCATGTGGATGAACAAGTTGATGGCGACAGCGATAACGGGTAAGCCCAAGTAGTCCTGATGTTCGCCGAAAAGGCACAACCGCCCTGGCGCTCGCCCTTGCCAGCGCCTCATCGGCATCGCCTCCCGAAAAGATTCGGTCGCCAACATCTTGGCACATGCTTCGTCGCCTTTTGCGGTCAGCGTCATAATTACGCCCGACGATTTTGGGACGGGAAATGTCTTGTGGATTGGGGCATCAAGCCAAAGTCTTTTGGGAGGGATGTTGCAATGCGATGTTGGACGCGCCGTCGGTTTGTCGGTCTCGTCGCTTCCAGCCTCTTTGCCCCTCTGGTTGGCTGCGGTGATGGTGGTGTCTCGGTCAATCTTCAGGATGCCGTCCGACCCGACTTGGTGCTGACAGGCAGAGACGAAGAATTGGCGTCACTGGTTCAGTCCCAATTTTCTCGGCTAAAAGCGTTGGCGGAAAACCCCGGCACGACCCTGCGAATTGGTGTGCCTATCGGTGGACGGACAGAAGTGTTGGCATTTTCCTTTCGCACCGATGGGGTTGTCAATTACCGCCATTTGAGCGTCCTTCGGGAGTCAACGGGGGAAGCGGTGAATTTGGTCTGGGGTTGGAAAAGACTTTTGCCGTCCGTTCAAATGGTGGACGATGCGGGGCGATTGATCACCCGTAACGGGCGACCGATTGAAGTGGGTTTCGCTGATGTGCGGGGACGAAAGCGGCAAGCGTTGGACTGGATTGCTGTAGGCGTCAAGGTTGCTGCCGTCGCTTTTGCTCTCTGGTTGGGCGCAGGCATCGGGCGGGCGATTTTGGGGGCTATCGGCTTTCTGGCATTCAACGCGATGGTGTTGGGACTTTTGGTGGCTGCTGTCGGTGTTCTCTCGCCCGCCATTGATTGGCTGTTGCGCAACATCACGCTGGGCGATGTAGAGCGCTTCTTCCAGCAACTGGTGAGCGACATCATCCGCCTGTTTAATGAAATCGCCCAACTTCTGGCATCCTTCCTTGCGTGACGGCTCAGAACAAACTGGCTTGTCGTCCGAGACGCCGTTGGTGGGTTAGGAAGGCGAGCAAGTCCTTTTGCGGCGAGGGTGAAGGCAATCGTTGGGCTTCCTCCAACGGCAGCCATCGGGCATCTTGGTAACCTTGCAACCGCAATTCACCTGAAAGATAGCGACACTCCACAGCCGTCAAAGTGATGCGGTGGACGGTGACGGTGTGCGTGAGGGTCGTCAAGATGGCTTGTGCTGTCACGGTCAAACCCAGCCGCTCAGAGGCGAGGCGTTCGGCGGCATTTAGGGGTGATTCGTCGGGCAGCATCTCTCCACGCGGGCACTCCCATAAGCCTTGCCACCAACCTTCAGCGCGCTGGGCGACGAGCAAGTATCCTTCGCGCCAAATGACGCAGGCTACCTCGCGCCGTTTGCGCCATCGCCGTCTTTGGGGCAATGTGGGAAATTGCTCTGGGACACCCGACGCAGCGGCAGCGCAAAGGGGTTGCAAGGGGCAAAGAGGGCATTCGGGTGCTTCAGGCAAACAAATCAACGCTGCCAAATCCATCAGGGCTTGATTGAACTCACCCGGTGCTTCATCGGGGAGCAACGCCGTCGCCGCGTCCCACAAACGCTTTTGAAAGGTTGTGCTTTTGGGGTCACCGCGCCAACCCAGCAAGCGGGAAAGGACGCGGATGGCGTTGGTGTCTAAGGCGGGCACCCGCTTGCCAAAAGCGATGCTGGCGATAGCACCCGCTGTATAGCGCCCGATGCCGGGCAATTGCAACAAGGTCTCAAAGTCGCTGGGGATGTGACCGCCGAACTCTTCCACGATGCGCTTCGCCGCCTCGTGCAAATGTCGGGCACGAGCGTAATAGCCGATGCCCGCCCAAACTTGCAAGACTTCGTCCAGTGACGCCTTCGCCAAATCGTGAATAGTCGGGAAGCGTTGGAGGAAACGCTCAAAGAAAGGTCGGGCGGCTTCCACCGTCGTTTGCTGCAGCAAGATTTCGCTGACCAAGATGGCATAAGGGTTGCGAGTTTGACGCCAGGGCAAAGGGCGGCGATGCTTTTCAAACCATGCCAACAATCGCTGACGCACTTGCTGTTGCCATTCTTCGTCATCCCTCACAGCCGAAATTCCGCCTCCCAATGGCGCAACGCTTCCAAAGTCGTCAAGTCGGTCAACTCCACAGAGAGGGGGGTGACGGTGACGAAGCCATTGGCTAACTCCGTTGCGTCGGTGTCAGGGATGGGTTCAACGACGGGGCGTTCGCTGCCGCGCCAAAAATAGAGGCGCCCTTGCGGGTCATGGCGCTGTTCGGGCAATCCTTCGTAGCGTTTGCGCCCGCGCCGCACTACCCGTAAGCCCTTAAGGCTCTTCATCGGTAAGTTAGGCACATTGACATTCAAAAACACACCCTCAGGAAGACGGGTCGCTATTAAACGCTTCGTCAACCACTGGGCGACACGGAAAGCCGTCTCGTAATGCAAATCGTTGAAGTCGGCGAGGGAAATCGCAAAGGCTTTGATGCCATGCAGGGCGGCTTCGCGGGCGACAGCCACCGTCCCTGAGTAAATCACATCGTCACCGACATTGGGACCGACATTGATGCCACCGATCGCCAAATCGGGCAAGCGAGGACAAAGGACACGAATGCCCAACACGACGCAATCGGCAGGCATCCCGTTGCAAGCATAAACGAGATCACCATCTGCATCGCGCCATTCAAACACCCGCAACGGTTTGTGGAGCGTGATGGCATGGCTGCACGAACTGCGGGGTCGGTCGGGCGCAACGACAAGGACTTCGCCGACCTCCTTTATCGCCCGCTTTAAATGCAATAGCCCTTCTGAATGCACGCCGTCGTCGTTGCTCAGCAAAATCAACGGTCGTTTGCGACCCATCATTGCATCCCCCATCCCGCCATGAGCAACGCTTCCACGGGGATGAGCCGCTGGGAGACGGGGTCGGGGGCAAGGGAAAATTGCTCCAAAGTGACGGCGCCCAGCAAGGGTTCAGAGTCGGGATCGCCAAAAAGGACGATGGTCGTCAGGGCGTTGCCATCAATTTCCACGATGGCTTCGCATCCGTCCCGCTCAATGATTTGCCCGTTTGCCAGCCGCAAGCGTTGGCGGAAGGTGGGTTGGTAGCCCAACTGTCGCAGGATGGGTTCGGGCACCCAAGTGTAAGTGGCGCCTGTGTCCACCAGCATCTCCAAAGTCACCCGTTGCGCCCGATCCAAACTCAGCAAAACGACAGGGTAGCGAAAAGTTGCCATCATGGCATCCCTCCCGAAAGGGTCAAAGGTAGACCGAAATCCACCTGTCGCACATCCAAGATGGCGTCGTGGGCGGTGCGCAATTGCGCCAAAAGTTCGGGCGGGGCGGGCGTGTCCACCATGATGACCATGACGGCTTTGCCACCGACCTCTTTGCGCCCGACCTGCATGAAGGCGATGTTGATGTTGTTTTGCCCCAGCAAAGTGCCGACCCGCCCGATGATGCCGGGGCGATCAATTTGCTCCACCAAGATGGCATGCCCCTCAGGCGCCACATCCACGCGATAACCGTCAATTTGCACCAAGCGGGGACCAACACCTTGAAAGACCGCCCCTGCGACAGAACGCTCTTCTAAATGCGTTCGCACTGTCGCCACGATGAGGGAGGCGTAGTCGGTCGGCTGCAGATGCCGTTCTTCCACGACCCGAATGCCTCTTGCCCGAGCCAATGCGGGAGCATTGACGAAGTTGACCGTTTCAGGCAACCGCATCTCCATCAAGCCCTTTAGGAACGCTCTTGTCAAGGGTTCTGCTTCCATCTCGGCAATTTGTCCCGCATAGTTGAGCCGCACTTCGCCGACCCTGCCTTGACAGAACTGGCTTAAGAAACGCCCCATGCGCTCGGCGAGATGCATGAAGGGACGAAGGGCATGCAGGACATCGGCGGGGATGGCAGGTAGGTTGACTGCCGTCGTCGGGAAATCGCCCCGCAAAACGGCAAGGACTTGCCTGGCGACTTCCATCGCCGCCTCTTCCTGTGCCTCTTTCGCTGAAGCGCCCAAATGCGGCGTCACGATGACATTGGGCAGTTGCGTCAAGCGGGCGCTTGCCGTCCCTTCTTTGGGCGGCTCGTGCTCCAGCACATCCAACGCCGCCCCTGCCAATCGCCCCTGCACAAGCGCCTCGTAAAGAGCCTCTTCGTCCACGACGCCACCTCGCGCTGTGTTGACCAAAACGGCTGTCGGCTTCATCAAGGATAGGGCACGGGCACCAAGGAGGTGGCGCGTTTCCTTCGTCAAGGGGACATGGACAGTCACGATGTCAGCGTCCCGCAAAAGGTCGTCTAACTCCCGCAACTCAATGCCCAACTGTCGCGCCCGTTCTTCCGTGATGAAGGGATCGCAAGCGAGCACCCGCAGCCCGAAGGCTTTGGCATATCGCGCTACTTGCGTGCCGATCCGTCCTAAGCCGATGATGCCGATGGTTTTACCTTGCAACTGGTTGCCGACAAATTGCGTCCGCTCCCATTTCCCTTCCCGCACCGATTGCCACGCTTGAGGGATTTTGCGCAAGAGGGCTAAGAGTAAGGCGAAAGTGTGTTCGGCGGTCGCTGTCGTGACAGCGGAGGGGGCGTTAACGACGAAAATGCCTCGCTCCGTTGCGGCGTCCACATCAATGTTGTCCACACCGATCCCTGCTCGCCCGATGACTTTCAGGCGCGCTGCCCGTTCAATGACGCGTCGGGTCACCTTTGTGCCGCTACGGACGATGAGGGCATCGTAATCGCCGATCAGTTGCGCCAACTCCTCCTCGCTCAATTTCGGTCGCACCGTCACTTCGGCGACTTCCCGAAGCAATGCGATGCCTGTCTCTTCCAGCGGGTCGGCGATCAAAATGCGATGCCTCAAGGGGCAGCACCTCCAAACCGCCAGAGGGATGACCGCTCAGTGTTCCCGCACCTTTCGGACGGCAGCGGACAGGGTTTCCAGTTTGCGCTTGGCATCGGCGCGGGGTAAAAACTCCAGACCGCAGTTGGGGTTGACATACAACCGTTCGGCACCGACCCAAGAGGCAGCCTGCTCAATTTGCCGCGCCAGTTCGTCTACGGGTTCGGGTTTGATGTTGCGGGCATCCACGATGCCCAAGCCCAATTTCTTTTCGGCGGGGAAACTTGTCCGCACCAAATCGGCGTTGCGGTTTTCCTCCCCGCTGCAAAAGTCCAAGCCGATGATTTGGACAGGCAGCCTCATCAGGGCGTCCCAAACTCTGCTGGCATCGGCGAAGAAAGTGTAAAGGGCAACAGGGGCGCTGACTCCTTCCGCTACTTGGCGGATGGCATCCGTCCAAAGGGAAGCATCTTCGGGATGGAACAAAATCGCTGGTTCGCTCAGTTGCACCATCGGTGCTCCCGCTGCCGCCAAAGCCTTTGCCTCTTCGTTCCAAAGGGTCGCCACATCGGCAAGCAAATCGGCGAAGTTGGCGTAATGCTCGTTCAGGCTGAGTTTGGCAAAGGTGTAAGGACCTGTCAGGACGGGTTTGACAGGCACTGCGCCCGCCCATTTTTGGGCTTTTTGCCAATCGTCCACGACCAACGGCTCTTTGCGCCGCAGTTTCCCGACGATGACGGGTTGGCGAAAATAAAAGTTGTTGTCAAACCAGCGGAGCAACCCACCCCGTTGCGTCCCATCCAGTTTGCGGGCGAGGTAACTAAGGGCATCGTCCCAACGGATTTGCCCGTCGGTGACCAACTCTATGCCTGCTTCTATCTGCTCGCGGATGACGGTCTGGGTCACTTCGTCATACACGCTTGCCAATTCGGCGTCGCTCAACTTGCCATCTTCCCAAGCGGCGATGGCGCGACGCAGGCGTTGGTCGGTTTCCGAAATTTTCGGGTAGTTGTCCACGACGGTGATGACCATCGGCGTCTCCCTCCATGCCGAGTTTATTGCCACGCAAATTTTGTGGCAGACTTGGGCGGCGTGAGCCGTTAACGACCCAACCCTTTTGCGGGACGGTGACCGCATGGACGAACGATGGATGGTCGCAGCGATGGCGAGCGCAATGGGGCTTTTCGCCTACGGGGTTTGGGAAAGTTTTCAAGTGCGGTTGACCCGCTACGAACTTCAGAGCCATCGCTTGCCCTCAAAGCACAATGCCTTGCGCATCGCCCAACTAAGTGACTTACACCTGAGTCGCTTCGGGGCGAAAGAACGCAGGGCGGTGGCGTTGGTGGCGCAATGGCGCCCACATCTGATTGCCCTGACGGGCGATGTGACGGCGTGGCACAGAGCCCTTCCTGCCGTTGAAACTCTCTTTCGCCACCTCGCCGAAATTGCCCCCTTGTTCGCCGTAGAGGGCAACGCGGAAGCAGCCAATCGCTTGACCGAAAGGATGGCAGAACTGCTCCACCGATACGGTGGGCATTGGTTGCGCAACGAAGCCGTGCCCTTTGGCGACGGCGTTTGGGTTGCAGGCACCGATGACCCTCACCGCCATCGCGCCGATGCCGCCAAAGCGTTGGCGTCTGTGCCTGACGACGCTTTTTGTGTTCTCCTCGCCCATTCGCCCGACATCATCGCTCAACCTGCCGCTTTGCGGGCGGATTTGATTTTGTGCGGGCACACGCACGGCGGGCAAGTGCGGTTTCCGCTGTTGGGAGCGATTTACATTCGGGCACGAAAAATCTCCCGCGCTTATGCGTGGGGTTGTCATCGGCTGCCCACGGGAACGACGCTCATCACCACCTCGGGCGTCGGCACTACCCGCTTGCCCATCCGCTTTCTCTGTCCCCCTGAAGTCGTCGGCATCACCGTCGGCAACTTGTCAGTTTGACGGGTGCTACATTTTTGGCGTGGAGGCGTTCCGCCATGACGGCGCAAAACGGTTACGCCCTCTTGAGCGAAGGGTTGCCTGAAGAGTGCGGGGTGTTCGGCGTTTATGCGCCGGGCGACGATGTTGCCCGCCTGACCTATTTTGGCTTGTTTGCCCTGCAACATCGGGGGCAAGAGAGCGCGGGCATCGCCGTCGCCGACGGGACTACTTTGAAAGTCCACAAACGCATGGGGCTGGTCTCGCAAGTCTTTGACGAGGAAACTTTGTCGGGCTTGCGGGGGCACATCGCTATCGGGCACACCCGCTACTCCACGACAGGCGCTTCCAACCTCGCCAACGCCCAACCGTTGCTGGAGTATCATCGTGGGATGCCTTTTGCGTTAGGGCATAACGGCAACCTCGTCAACGCCTTAGAGTTGCGGAGGGACTTGGAGCGGTTGGGCTTTCGCTTTGAGGGCACCAGCGACAGCGAAATCATCGCCAAACTCATCGCCAGCATGGACGAATTGGATTTTGAACGCGCCATCCTCGCTGCCGCCAAGCGACTCCAAGGGGCATTCTCGTTGGTCCTGTTGACCCCGACACAACTTTTAGCCCTCCGTGACCCTTATGGCGTTCGTCCGTTGGTCATCGGCAAACTCAATGGTTCGCATTGGGTCATTGCCTCCGAAACTTGCGCCCTCAATCCTGTCGGGGCGGTCTATGTGCGGGATGTGGAGCCAGGCGAGTTGGTCATCGTGGACGACAAAGGGTTGCACATCGTCCGATGGGCGGAAGAAATCAAGCCTGCTTTGTGCCTCTTTGAGTTCGTCTACTTAGCGCGCCCCGACAGCCACCTTTACGGGCGCAATGTCCACATGGCGCGGCGGCGGATGGGAGAAATCTTAGCCAAAGAACATCCCGCCGACGCTGACATCGTTATTCCCGTCCCCGACACAGGCATCCCTGCCGCCATCGGTTACGCTGAAGCCTCTGGCATCCCTTACGCCGAAGGCTTCATCAAAAACCGCTACATCCATCGGACTTTCATCCAGCCCAGCCAACGGCAACGGGAATTGGGGGTGCGCATCAAACTGACGCCCATCCGTGAAGTGTTGGAAGGCAAACGGGTCGTCGTCGTGGAAGACAGCATCGTTCGGGGGACGACGACGCGGGCGATCGTGGCGATGCTGCGGGAGGCAGGCGCTAAAGAAATCCATGTGCGGGTCAGTTCGCCGCCTTATCGCTTCCCCTGCTTTTACGGCATTGACACCTGCGCCCGTAGCGAATTGATCGCTGCCCAACTGGATGTGGAGGAAATTCGCCGCTACATCGGTGCTGACAGCCTTGGCTACTTGAGTTTGGAAGGGTTGTTGAAAGCCGTTGGAGGGGAAGCGATGCGCTTTTGCCGCGCTTGCTTTGACGGAAAATATCCCATCCCCATCCCAGAGCACCTGCGTTTGAGCAAGCACCTCTTTGAGACCGACGAACTTTTGCCCGTCCACCAAGAAACGGGGCGATGAAAGGAGGGGTAAGGATGCGAGGTTGCTGGTGGGCGTTGGCTGTGACCGTGACGGCAGGGCTGCTATTCGCAGGGGCACGAGAGGCAAGGGAATTCGCCCTAAAACTCCTCACCCTCAAGGGACAAGCGGAACTTGTCACTGCTTCTCCGCCCCGCTCCCTTCAGGAGGGGGCGACCGTTTCGCTGGGTGATGCCGTTCGGTTGGCGCCCAAAAGCGTTGCCCTTTTCCTTTGGCTGCCATACAAGGCGCGTTTGAAAGTGGAAAGCGAAGGGCAGGTGCGATTGCTTGCCAATCGGGTCTTGCAAGTGGAAGCGGGTCGGATTTGGCTGGGCACGCCTCCTCCGCCACCGGGCGAGCGCCGCTACCCTTTGCCTGTCAAGGTCGGCGCCGCTCAACTCGTCGGTTCGCCCGACGCTTACTTCAGCGTCGCTGTCCTAAGCGACAAACGGGTTTTGGTGTCGGTGGATCAAGGCGTAGTGTTCATCAGCCTCAACGACCGCAACGCCGCCGTCGGCAAAGGTGAGATGGCGTTCCTTTTGCCTAACGGACTTTTGCTGGGACCGATGCCGATGAGTCGGGACGAGCGGATGCGTTGGGATGCGGGCGGCGCTCGTTGATGCCTTTGCGTCAAACTTTCCGTCGGTGATGACCATGCCCCGCGTCGTCGTCATTGACAACTATGACAGTTTCACCTTCAACCTCGTCCAGTATCTCGGCGAACTGGGGGCGGAAGTTTTGGTCTTTCGCAACGATGCTATCCCGCCCGAGAAAATCGCCGAATTAGAGCCCACCCACCTCGTCATTTCGCCCGGTCCCTGCACGCCCAACGAAGCGGGCATCTCGGTGGAAGTCATCCGCCAGTATGCGGGCAAGGTGCCCATCTTGGGCGTTTGCTTGGGACACCAAGCCATCGGGCAAGCCTTCGGCGGACGCATCGTGCGCGCCAAGCGGCTGATGCACGGCAAAACTTCCCCTATCCGCCACGATGGCAAGACAATCTTCACCGACTTGCCCAACCCCTTTGAAGCCACCCGCTATCACTCCCTCGTCGTTGAGCGGGCGAGTTTGCCCGCTTGCTTGGAAATCAGCGCCGTCAGCGAGGACGATGGTGAAATCATGGGCGTCCGCCACAAAGATTTTCCGCCCGAAGTCGCCATAGAAGGCGTTCAGTTTCACCCTGAATCCATCCTGACGGCGGTGGGCAAGGAGTTGCTGCGCAACTTCCTTGAGCGATGCGGACGAAAGGGATGATAGTGATGATGCTGGCACGCACTTTGCGCGACCTTTATGACCCCGAACAGGAAGGCACCGCCTTCGCCATTGACGGCTTTGTCCCCGATGAAGTGCTGCGAGCGTGGTTGGGAAAGGGTGTCATCGGGCAAACGAGCAACCAAACGCTTTTTCTGCAACGCCTTCAGGAAGGCGCCTTGGACGATACCATCTTGCGATTGCATCAGCAAGGGCTTTCGCCCGCTGACATCTTCAACTGCCTTTACGATGCGGAAGTGACGAAATCGGCGGAAGCGTTGGCGCGCTGGGCAAGCGACGAAGACCACCTCGGCGTCAGTCGCGAGACCGACGCGTTGCGAGCAAATGACCCCGAAGCCGTCATCAGCGAAGCCGTTCAAATTCAGCGGCTCTCGCCCCGCATCTTCGTCAAATTGGCGAATGTCGGGACGCCAGAACAAGTGCGGGCGATGATTGCGGCGGCGATGGTGCGCGCCTTTCAGGAAGGCATCCGGCTCAACCCCAACATCACCCTCGTCTTCGGTGCTCACCACTACCTCAACACTGTCGCCGGCTATCTTGACGGCTTGATGGCGATCACCGACTTAGGTGGCGACCCAACCGCCATCCGTTCCGTCAACAGCCTGTTTATCAGCCGCTTGGATGTCGCCACCGACGAACTCATTGAGCGTCAGCAACAGTCAAACCCAACCCAACACGACGATTTGGAAATGCTCAAGGGCAAGGCAGGCATCGCTCACGCCAAATTCGTCTATCGCCTCTTCCGTGCCATCTTCTTCGGTGAGCCGTTGAAAGATGCGTCGGGATTGCTCACCGACGATGAGCGACAACGGGTCGCCGAGTTGAACGAGCGATGGCGTTGGCTCAAAGGGCGTTTCCCACGCCTTAAAGTGCAACGCCTATTGCTGGCGAGCACAGGCAACAAAAAGCCCGGCGTTTATAGCGAACTCCTTTATGTGCTCCCCTTGCTCGGTCCCCACCTTGCCAACACTTTGCCCCTCAAAACGCTGGAAGCCTTGGAGCGTTTCCTGAGCGAAAGAGGCATCCCAAAAAGGGCAACGATTTGGGAGCCTTTGCCTTGGATGGTGCAAAACAGCGGGACAATTCGGGCATGGGAGGAAGCGGTCATCTACATCGGCAGCACGCCGGCGAAATCGCCCGACGAAGTGTTGCGCTTGCTCCACGAACAAGTTTACGCTCCGCAAGGCACCTCCTTGCGCCGCTTGACCGACGAGTTGCGGGACAAAGGAGCGGAAGCCTTCGCCCGCGACCAACGACGCGCTTACGAACTTTTTGCCGAGCGCATCGCCACGCTCACGAGCGCCCAACGCTAATGCGTGGCACAAACATCGCAACAAAGGAGGGGAGAGCAATGTCGGAGACGAAAACGACTCCGACCGTCGTCGTCCCCACCATCAACCCGAAGGAACTGGCGGCGAAAGGCGAGGCAATTTACGATCGGATCAAGGAGCAACTGGAGAAAGAGCACTACGGCAAATTCATCGCCATTGAACCCGAAAGCGGCGACTACGAAATCGCTGACCGCGCCATAGACGCCTTTCTGCGGTTGAAAGAGCGCCACCCCGACAAGTTGCTTTTCGGACGGCGCATCGGCTTTCTGGACAAACGATGAGGGCAACCGAGAGCACTGGTAGGTGAGAGCGGATGGCAGTTATAGAAGGCGTCATTGATGAACATCGGCAAGGACGCTTACCTGTCAAGGTGCGAGGTCTCTTCGGCACGGCAGAGACCACCGCCATTGTGGACACGGGCTTCAACGGTGGTCTTTCGCTCCCTGTTAGCCTTGCTGTTTCGCTGGGGTTAGTCCTTGTCGGCATCGTGCACATGGAATTGGCTGACGGGACAGTCACCGAAGAGTTTGTCTTCCAGGGTTGGGCACAAATAGGCGAACTGCCTGAAGTATCAACCCAAATCATCGTCACCTTTGGCGGGGAAGTGCTCATCGGCACGGAGTTGCTGGACGCTTGGGGCGCCCGACTGCTTTTTGACTTGCCCCAGCGAAAGACCGTCTTGATGACGGCATGACCACCGAAAGGGAGGCGCGTGAGATGGCAACGCAATGGGTCGTGCGATGGGAAGCGGGCTCCGATTGGATAGCCCCCTGGCAGCGGTGACATTACTGCATCGCCGTCGCCAGCAAATCGGCTTACCGCCCTTGATTTTCGTGAGTTCCGATGAAGGGTTACTGGCTGCCGCTCAGGCGGAAGGGTTGATGACGGAAAACCCAAACCAAAAGCCGTGAGGGAGGTGGGCGATGATGTTTCGCATCGGCGATTTTGTGGAGGTGGTGGCGGTCAATCCTGTCGTGCAACTGACGCAGGTGCGCGAAACGCCCCGAACCCATTCGCTCCCTGAACCTTTAGCCTTGCTGGTGGATGGCTACCTTGTCGTAGAAGGCGCCAACGCAGCGGCGATGCACGGGTTGCTTTCCGCTTTGCCTCAAGGCGGTGCGTTTTTGCTCAGCGGCGTTTATGGGACGGGAAAATCGCACCTGATGGCAACCCTCGGTTTACTCGCCGAATTTCCCGATGCCCGCCAGCGTTTTGCCCGACGCAACCCCACTTGGTCACCTTTGCTGCAACCTATCGGCGAGGGTCGCTTCTTCGTCACTTACATCAGCCTTGACGAATTTGACCCGACGGCATTTGCGTTGGAAACCGTCGTCGCAAGGGAAATCGCTTCCGAAGCCGAGCGTAAAGGGTTCACCGTTCCCACCGACCCATCGGCGCGGGGCGAATGGCTGTCTGCCGTTTGGCAGCAGGCACAAGCGAAAGGTTTTTCGGGCATCGTCCTATTGCTGGACGAACTGGCGATGTTTTTGAATGCCAAAAGTGGTGAGGCGCTCCATCGGGACGCTTCCTTTTTGCAATTCCTCGCCCAAGCGACCCGCCGCCTCCCCCTCTTGCTGGTCGGAGCGTTACAGCGAGGTGTTGAGGATTTGCAACGGATAGAGCCTTACGCCTTGACGCAAGTGCGCGACCGCTTCCAGCAAACTTGGCTGCTTAACTTCGCCCATGCCCTTCCCCTCATCAGCCAAGTGCTGCTACGCAAACGCAACGAAGCGACCCTTCGGCAAAAATTGAGCGACCTTCGCCATCAATCGTCTTGGGCGCAACGCTTCAGCGTGGACGAACTTTTCGCCTGCTATCCGCTGCATCCCTTGACTGTCCGTTGCCTTGAGCGGAGCGTCGGAGCGTTTTTCTCCCGCACCCGCAGTGTGGTTACCTTCGTCCAATGGTCGGTTCGCCAGCATCTGGATGCCGAATGGCGGCAACTTATCACGCCTGACACGCTCCTTGACCACTTTGAGCCGGATTTGCACGCTCACCCCCAATTGCGCCCCTTTGTCCAACAAGTGCTGCCGTATTTTGAGGCGAGGGATGGCGAGGTGCTGCGGCTCATCAAAGCGTTGCTGGCGTTTCAAGTCGGCGGCGAAGAGCCCTCAGCGCAAAAGTTGGCGGAGGCGTTGATGCGAGATGCTCAGGAAGTTTGGGCGATGTTGGAACGGCTGCGAACGGAGGCGAACTTCGTGGACACCGTGCGACGGCAAGGTTCGCCCGATGACACCTACCGCCTTGACCCCCAAATCACCCTGACGGAAGCGTTGCGTCGTCGGTTGATGGAAACGATGGCGGCGCTAACGGACGATGACCCACGCCTTTTGCGGTTCGCATGGGAATGCCGAAGCGAAGAATGGGCACCGCCACCGTTGAACGAAACCCGCACCCTCGTCACCCACTGGCAACGCACCCAACGGCATATCGCCATCACCGTCACTGACTTGCGTCGCCTGACCGAAGCGCAATTGCGCCAAACGGTAGCCAATCTCGCCTCGCCCCACACCGATGAATGCTTGCACCTGTTCATCGCTCCGCCCGCCGCCGTTGATGAGCAACGCCGACACTTTGTTCAACTGTTGGAGCGACTTTTTGCCGCAACGGGACTGTCAACAGCAAGTGGCACTTTCGCCGACTTCCGCTTCGCCCACGCTGTCGTCGCCTTGTTGCCGAGAACGCCCAATGAGGCGGAAAAGCGCCGATGGCGCGAGAACGCAGCGGTTTGGCTGCTGAGTCAAGACCTTTCCCTTGCCGAAAGCGAATTGGGCATGAAGATTTCGGGGCGGTTGCGGGAGATGTTGCCTGCCCGTCAGTGGGAAACGCAACGCTTGATGCAACGGCTTTACGGTGACGGCACTTTGCTGGGATTAGGGACTGAGGGACAGGGACGGGCGTTGCCAATGAAGGAGTTGCTGATGGCAGAGTTTGTCAGTTTTGATGAGTTGGTGCAAGCGGTTGCCGAAAAAGTCTTGCCGAAAGTGTTCCCGCAATTTTTGTCCCTCGCCCCAAGGCGGGAAGCCAGCGCCCAAACCTTGAACGCCCTAACGCGGTTGATTTTGCGGGGCTTGCCTGCTCCCGCCATAGACGCCAACGCCCAACGATGGCTGGAACTGGTCGCCTTGCCCCTCGGCATTTTATCCCTCTCCCAGCGAGGCGATGTGACAGCGCCGATGGCAGTGACTGCGCCGCCATCGGAATTGACCGACGCCATCCTGCAATTCGTCGGTGACGGGAAACCCTATCGGCAAGTGGAAGCGATGATGGCGAAAAGCCCTTTCGGGTTAACGCCCGAATTGACGCAACTGATTGTCGCCGCTTTGTTGCGGGTCGGCTGGCTCAACGCCCTTGACCGCAACGGGCAAATCCTTCCGCCTGAAGCGATTTCCGCACCGCTGAACCGTTTTGTCGCAACCCTCAAACCCGCCCAAGTTCTCAGCGGGGACGAATGGCAATCGGTGAGAAATTTGCTGACAGCGGTGTTGGACGATGTGCCTGAAACGCTGACGCCCGAACGCCAACAGCAACTTTGGCTGCAATTGCGGGAGGTAGCGAAATCGTGGAAGTTGATGGCGCAAGATGTCAATGCCCGATTGGCGCAATGGCAGCGAGAAACGGGACAAAGCGAGCGACAATGGCAGCGAACGATGGAAATGCTGCACCTTTGCGCCGAGTTGGCGACGACGGCGTTGCAACCGCTGGCAGCCGCCGAAGGGTTGCGAGAGTGGGCAAAGAGCGTCACGGCGTTGAGTTTGGACGCTGCAAGGTTGCAAAGTTGGCGAAGCGACTGGGAAACGGCGGCGGAGTTTTTCGCCACATCGGGAGAATTGTTGGAGGCGAAGCGCTACTTGAACGCCCTCGGCTGGTTGCCTGATGCGCTGGCAAAAGAGCGTGACCGTTTGTTGAGCGAATTGCGGGATGGCGAAAGGTTGCTGAGGCATTGGCGCGATTGGCTCACCTCGTTTCGCCAGTTCCGCAACGATTACGCCGACGCTTACATCGCTCACCACGAGCGGGCGCATCAAAGCGATGCCTTTGAACGCTTGCAGAAATGGCAGCAAAGCGACGAAGTGCGGTTGCTGACGGCACTGAGCGAACTGCCCGAAGCGCCCGAAGAAGGCCAGGAAGCCCTGAGGCGGTTGGAAGGCGTATTGAAGCAACGATGTGGCGAGTCTCCTTTGACCTTGCGCCCGCACTTGCAACGCTCCCCCTTCTGCTCCCGCTGTGGGCTGACATTGGACAGAACGCTTTCGGTGGACGCCGACGCTATCGGAGAGGCGATTGCCGACGCATTGGCGCGTTTGAAAGCGTGGCTTTGCGACGAACCGCAAAGGGAAAAAGTGCGGCGCTTCCTTGCCGCCGCCCCGCCCCCTGACCGAGCGATGTTGGGAGGCGTTTTGGCGTTGACAACCGAAAGCGCCGCAGAACAATGGCGTTCGGTGCTGGCTTCATTGCCATCCCTGCAAAAAGCCCTGTCTCCCTTCGCCATCGTGGAAGCCGACTTGGACGAGTTGTGTGACTTGTTGGAAGGGCGCTACTTGACCTGTCACGAGGCGACAGAACTTTTCCGCCAATGGCTCGGCGAAAAAACGCCATCGCCAGAGACGCGGGTTCGCTTCGTGCGACAAGATAGCCATCGGTCGCCACAACGGCGCAACCGAAAAGGAGGCGCAAAGTCGCCGACTTGAGCGTTGAGGAACTGAAGGAATTGATTTCGGCGACCGTCTGGGAAACCCTTCAGGACTTTCTGGGTGACCCCGACGAAGGCTTGGAGTTGCAGGACTGGGTGAAGGAACGGCTAAGGCAAAGCCTCGCTGCCAGAGCGGCGGGACAAAAAGGCATCCCGCTAAAACAAGTCGCCCACGCATTGAGCATTACCCGACCAAAGGGCAAGCGGAGGGAACGAATCTGAGGGAATGGTCAGTTGAAATCATGCCAGAAGCGCGTGAGGAGTTGAGAAAGATGGGTCGGAAAGTGGCGAGGCGTGTCGTGGAGAAGTTGGCATGGCTCGCCGAGCGCGCCGATGAGTTCGTCCATCAACCCCTGCACGGCGAATGGGCAGGTTGTTTCAAATTGCGTGTGGGAGGATTGGCGAGTTGTTTACTCTCTGGAAATTGCCATGCGCCCCATCGTCGTGCCCTTGGTCGATCACCGTGATGCCATTTACAAGCGGCGAAGGAGATGACGGCGATGGAGTTGCCGTGTCATGAGTGTGATGTGCTTGTCATCGGCGGTGGGATTGCAGGATTGTGGTGTGCTTACCACGCAGCGGCAAAGGGAAAGGTCGTCGTGCTCAACAAGGGCAGTTTCGCCGAGGCGAATACCTTCTGGGCACAAGGAGGGATGGCAGCAGCGTTAGCACCATCGGATGCCCCCGAAAAACATTTCGCCGACACCGTTGCGGCGGGTGCAGGGCTTTGCGACGAAGAAGCAGTCTGGGTGTTGGTGACGGAAGCGCCTAAACAAGTGTTGCGGTTGTGGCAAATTGGTGTGCCTTTTGACACCGACGACGGTCAACTGGTGCTGACGATTGAAGGGGCGCACTCCGTAGAACGCATCGCCCACGCCTACGGCGATGCGACGGGACGAGCCATCATGGAAACCCTGCCTAAAGCCGCTGAAGACGCAGGCGTCCGTTTGATGGAGCGGGTGACGGTCGTGAAGTTGCTGATGAGCGGCGGCGAATGTGTCGGGGCGTTAGCCGTGCGGGAGGGCAAGGCAGAAATTTGGCGGGCGAAAGCGACCGTGCTGGCAACAGGTGGATGCGGTCAACTGTTCGCCGTTACGACCAACCCAACCCCTGCGACGGGTGAAGGCATCGCCTTAGCGTTTGAAATTGGTGCGGAAGTGGCGGACATGGAGTTTGTCCAATTCCATCCGACAGCGTTGGCAGTTGGAGAAGTGCCCCGACCGTTGATCTCCGAAGCGGTGCGGGGGGAAGGGGCAATCTTGCGCAATGTCAAGGGCGAACGCTTCATGCCCCGCTACCATCCGAAGGCGGAATTGGCGCCGCGAGATGTCGTGGCGCGGGCGATTTTCACGGAGATGCAAGAGACAGGAGTGCCTTATGTTTGGCTGGACATTTCTCATCGGGGCGAGGCGTTCGTCCGCGAGCGGTTTCCCAACATCTACCGCGCCTGCCTTGAACGGGGGTTCAACATCGGGCGTGAACACATTCCCGTCGCACCAGCGGCGCACTACCACATGGGAGGCGTTCGGACGGATTTGTGGGGGCGGACGAATGTGCCCCGCTTGTTCGCCATCGGCGAATGCGCCTGCACGGGCGTTCACGGCGCCAACCGATTGGCAAGCAACTCGCTGACAGAAGGGCTGGTCTTCGGCTACCGAACGGCGCAAGCGCTGGACGAGTGGCTGAGCAAACCGTTGCCACCACTGCCGACCAACATCGTCCCACCGCAAAGTTGGCAAGGTGACGAAGCAATATTGCGTGCCATTCAAGGGACGATGAGCGAGAAAGTGGGGGTGGTGCGAGATGGTGATGGGTTGCGGCAGGCGCTGAAGCGTTTAGCGGAATTGGGGGAGCGAGCGACGGGATTAGGTCGGGCATGGGTGACGACAGCGTGGCTTATTGCGATGGCAGCCTTGACCCGCAAGGAGAGCCGAGGCGCCCATTTCCGTCGCGACTTCCCTCAAACCGATGACATCCGATGGCGTGGGCGGTTGATTTGGCAATTTCAAGGCGATGCCGTTTGGCGGAAGCCACCGTTAAAGCGTTTCCTCGCCATCTCCTCGTCCCTGCCATCAACGGCTCAAATTTGAAAGCCTGCCATTAGGCTGCCTTCCCTTTCAGGGCTAAAATGTTGGAGCGGTTATCAGCCGCCACTGAATCAAGGTCAAGATGCTGACCGAGGCGGAGGCGACGGAGACGATGGCGAAGAAAGGAACGCTTCTCCCGACACCTGTGGAACCACAGCAGGAAGAGTTTGAACGGCAACGGGGCGTCACGGGCATTACCGTTGAGGATGGGTTAGTGCATGTGGAAGTTCAGGTGGCGCCTGATTTGCGGGAGCGGTTGCAAGTCTTTCGGGCACTGGCTGAAGCGGGCGTCAGCCTGTTTTTGATCAAGTTCCATCCCGACAGCATCCATTTCACTGTCCGCAAAGATGCCCTAAAACAAGCCCGTGCGGTGTTGCGTCGGTTGAACCATCCTGTCAAGGTGACCAGAGATTGTGCGATGGTCGCTGTCCTCTCCTCTGCCATGCGAGATTTGCCTGGCGTGATGGCAAAAATCGCTGAGGCGATTTACGAGCAAGAGGTAGAGTTGCTGGAGACGGGCGATTCCCATGATGCCGTCATGTTGCTGGTGCGTCGTGCCGATGCTCAAAAAGTCTCCGAGGCGTTACGCAAAAAATTTGGGCTTTCGTGACCAAACAGGAGTTGCGCCATACCATGTTGGAGCGGCTATCAGCCGCGACCGAATTTAAGTCGCTTTCGTGACGAAGGAGAGGTTGAGCCATGCGCTTGATCGTTCAGAAGTTTGGAGGCACTTCTGTCGCCACCAAAGAGCGATTGCTTATCGCCGCCCAACGGGTCGTCAAGGCGAAGCGAGAAGGCTACTCGCCAGTCGTCGTCGTTTCCGCGCCGGGGCGCAAGGGTGACCCTTACGCTACTGACACCCTCATCAGTTTGGCGAAGGAGATTGACCCGCAAGTGCCTGTGGAGGCACGGGAGTTGGACTTGCTGATGACTTGTGGCGAAATCATCGGCATCGTTTTGATGGCGCAAGCCATCAAAGTCGTCGGCGGCTACCAAACCATCGCTTTGACGGGCGGTCAAGCAGGCATTTACACCGACGGCAACTTCGGCAATGCCCGCATCGTCCGCATTGACCCAGCAGCGATTTGGGACGCCTTGCGAAACGATGTCATCCCTGTCGTCGCGGGATTTCAAGGTGTCACGGAGCGGGGCGATTTGGCGGGGCACGGGCATATCACGACTTTAGGGCGGGGCGGTTCGGACACGACGGCAGGAGCATTGGCGGCGGCGTTGGGGGCTGAGGCGTGCGAGATTTACACCGATGTGGAGGGTGTGATGACAGCTGACCCCCGACTCGTCAGCAACAAAGCCAGAGTCCTTCCCTCGGTCACTTACGAGGAAGTTTCCGAGATGGCTCATTTGGGGGCGAAAGTCGTTCACCCTCGTTGCGTGGAGATTGCGATGGAGCACCGCATCCCTGTTTGGGTGCGCAAGCCCGACAGCGACCATGCAGGCACCGTCATCAAGGAACGAGCCAGCGATTTGCCCCAAAAGATGTTCCGCTTCACGGGCGTGACGCACCTTCCCTATGTCGCCCACTTTAAAGTCCATGTCGCCCACCAAGACGACTTGCCCGAGATTGAGACGGAGATTTATCGTGTGCTGGGGGAAGCGGGCATCGCCACTTACTTTGTCAGCAAGAGCCGTCAGTTGTTTGAGTTCGCCATCGTCCGAGAGCACTTAGACCGAGTGCGCCACTTGTTGGATGGCTTGACCATCCCTATCGCCCTCAACCACCACAGCCGCCTTTACTTGCTGACCCTCACGCCAGGCAGCGTCGCCCATCGGGAGCGTCGGCGGATGTTGATGCAATTGCGCCCGAAGGTGGAAGTCCTTGATGCTCCTGTGGAAGTGACGACCAACTGCGCCATCGTCAGCCTCGTCGTCTTAAACACGCGGGAAGTGCCCGGCATCATGGCGCGCATCTTGGAAGCCTTGGTGGACGCCAACATCACCGTCTTGCAAGTCGCCGACGCCCAACATTCCGTCTCGTGCCTGCTTTTGGAAGAGGACATGGTGAAAGCGGTCAATGTCCTGCACGACAAGTTTGAGTTGCACACGGGCGTCGGGCAGCAACTGCGGGTGTTGGCTGGCGCAGCGGATTGAGTTCTGTCGGAGCGCCTCTCTGGGGCGAAAATCCCTCAACCGCTTTCTTCGGTCTCTTCCTGCGGAAGGGGCGCCACTTCGCCCGATGGGAACAACTGCGCCAACTTGCGGTATTGGGTCGCCAAAGTGACATCGCTGCGGGTGCGTTCCAAAAGCGCCCGCAAAGTGTCGGTGCGGCGCCGAATTCCTTGAGTGATGGCGTCGGATTGGTCAAAGGTGATGGCGAGGAAGTAAACTTCGTCCATGACTGAAAGCAACCGCTCGGCGCGGGGCAAATCTTCGGCACGGATGGCATCCAAAGTGGCGCGGCGCAATTCGCCCATTGCCTCCAAAAGACCGTTCAAGTAGGGCGCATCGTCAATGCCCAACGCCTCGGGCGTCGGGATGGGTTCATCGCGAAGGAGGGCAAAAACGAGGACGGCTTCCGCCACTTCTTTCAGGGCATCTTGCACAAAACCAGCGAACCAAAGGTCGGGCACGGCACTCAGTTGCGTCCGCAAAGTGGCGACGGTTTGCAGCAAAGTCGTCCGCCGTTGCGCTGCTTCATCCCATTCACGCCGATGGGCATTTTTGATGAGCGTGGCACTCTCGCGGATGAGTTGACGGGCAATGGGCAACACTTGCTCCCGCAATTTCTCCTTGGCGTCCAAACGCTCTCGGATAGCCGTAACGATTTCTCGCAACTCCGCCATCTCCCTGTCACTCCTCCTGTCTCGTTCGGTTTGCCACCAACCTTTGGAGTTGCTGGGCATTTTGGACGGCGAAGGCGTTGGCGTCGTTGTTGAAGTAAGCGAAGACGGTCAGCCCGTCCCGCCACCACCAAGCGATGCGTTCCGCCCACCAAAAAAGTTCGTCGTCGGGAAAGCAGCCCGCATAAAGCCCGTCCCAACCGTGAAAGCGCAGGTAAACGAGGGGCGCCGTTACGATGTCTGCCAGCGCTTTCGGGAAGGGCGGAGCGATAGGGACGCAATGGGCGACACCCCGTCGCTCCAGCACCTGCAAAACCCTTTCCTCCTGCCACCAAGATGGGTGGCGAAACTCTACGGTATGGGCGCAATGGCGGGGGAGTTGCCGAAGGAATTCATCCAGCCGCTCCGCATCCGCTTTCAAATTGGGTGGCAATTGCCACAGGACGACCGCCAGTTTTTCGCCCAACCCGTCAACATTTGCAAAGAAGCGCCGAAGGGCGTCGCTCACCTCCCGCAGTTTTTTCAGGTGAGTGATGAAGCGAGAGCCCTTGACGGCAAAGCGAAAATCAGGCGGTGTTTGCGCTGCCCAGTGGGCGAAGGTGTTGCGGGACGGCAGGCGATAGAAGGAGTTGTTGACTTCCACCGTGTCAAAGTGGCAGGCGTAGAAAGCCAGCCACTCAGAGGGCTTGAGGTTAGTGGGATAGAAGCGCCCACGCCAATGCGGATAAACCCAACCCGAAGTGCCGATGCGCACCATCGCCGTCATCGCAATTAGCCCTCGGCGAAAATTTCCCGAAGGTAGGCAAGGCTTTCTTTGGCGATGCGTTCGGGACCTGGCGAGAAGTCAAAGACCTCCACGCTCACATAGCCGTCGTAACCGATTTCCCGAAGCGCCTTTGCCAGCGGGCGCAAGTCGGTGTCGCCCATGCCAGGACCGAGCCGATTGGCATCGTTGGCGTGGACATGGCGCAAATGAAGGGCAACTTTGCGAACGGCTTCGTCCAGTGGCAATCCCTCGGCGATGGCGCTTTTGACATCCACCATCGTTTGCAAGTTGGGATGATTGACCTCACGGACAAACCGAAGGGCTTCCTCCAGCGTCGGGATGAAATCCGTCTCCCTTGGCAGGGCTTCTATGCAAAGAGTGATGCCCAACCGTTCGGCAAGGGGGAGAAGGTCAGCGAAAAAGCGCTTCGCCCGCTCCCACGCCGCTTCGTAAGTGTCGCCTTTGACGAGGGCGCGTTGCTTGGGCGAACCGACGACCATGATGCGCCCGCCTAAGTCGGCACAAAGGTGCAACAGGTGGCGGAAGTAGTCCTGCGTCCGCTGGCGGACGGCATCGTCGGGCGTCGTCAAATGCAAGCCGGGCGGGGAGACGAGCAGCCAATGCAGCCCGACGATTTCCAAGCCCAACCGCTCTGCCCATTGGCGCAAGCGACGGCGCTCTTCAGGGGAAACTTGGTCGGCACTTTCGGCAAGGGTGAAGGGGGCAATTTCCACGCCATCGTAGCCCACCTCACGGATGAAAGCAAAGGCATCCTCCAACCGCCAACCTTGAAAGACCTCGTTGCAGAGGGCAAAGCGGACAGCCATGTCGTGCCACCTCCGCCTCGCCATTTTGGCACGGTCGGCGTGCTATAATCGCAGCGGTGCTATCCGAGGGGGCTGACCGAATGAGCCTGAAGGAGCGCATTGATGCCGACTACAAGACAGCGATGAAAGTGCGGGACGCCGTGAAAGTGTCCGTCCTGCGCCTGTTGCGGTCGGCAATTCACAACGCCGAGATAGACCGCCAGCGGGCGCTGACGGACGACGAAATCTTGGGCGTCATCCAATCGGAAATTCGTAAGCGCCGTGAGTCCATTGAAGCCTTCCAACAGGGCGGGCGGGCGGACTTAGCGGAACGGGAGCAAGCAGAGTTAGCCATCTTGGAAGCCTACCTGCCTCAACCCCTTTCCCGTGCCGAGTTGGAAGCCCTCGTTCGGGAGACCATCCGAGAAGTGGGAGCACTGTCGGTGCGAGACATGGGGAAGGTGATGGCGGTGCTGATGCCCAAAGTGCGAGGGCGCGCTGACGGGCGTGAGGTCAATGAACTCGTCCGCCAATTGCTGGAAGGCACAACTCCGAAGGAGTGAGGACGATGGCGACCCAACCTCTTGTCCGCCCCAAAATGACGGTCGCTGAGTTCTTAGCCCTTCCCGAAGACGATTCGTCGCCCGTCAAGTATGAGTTGGAGTTTGGGGAGTTGGTGGAAGTGACGAGACCGCTTTGGGACCACAACGAAGGCGTCCTTGCCTTAGCCTTTACTCTTTGGCAGTTTGTCCGCTCCCGTCGCTTGGGACGGCTGAACACCGATGTGCTGGTCATCTTGGACGAAGTGGCGGGAGTGGTGCTGGCGCCCGACATCGTGGTTCTGTTGACGGAACACTTAGACCGCCTTCGGGAAGGGCGTGTTTACGGACCGCCTGATTTGGTCGTGGAAGTTTTGTCGCCGACGGCGTTTCGGGACGCAGGAGTTAAAAAGCGCCTCTATCACACCTACGGCGTGCCTTGGTATTGGCTGGTTGACTTGGAGCGGCAGGTGATTGAAGAGTATCAGTGGACGCCCGATGGCTATTTGCTGACGCAAGTGGTTTTGCCCGGTGAGGTTTTCCGCCCCAAGTTGTTTCCCGACTTGACGATTGACTTGAAAAGCCTTTTGGGAGAGGCAGAAGAACCTGCGCCATCACCGCCGAAGCGCCGACGGAGTCGGAGGTGAGCAAAAAGCCAGTGAATCCCGCAGAGCAGCAGCATATCGTTGCGGCAGAGAGCCGCTCTAACAGAGACAAAGTCATCACCGTGCCAATCGCCAACGCCACACTGTTGCATCGGATTTTGGGTGTGCGTGACGAATTTTTGCGCCTTCTGCAGCGGGAGTTGGGCGTGCGGCTCATCGCCAGAGAAGGTGGGCTGGAAGTGCACGGATCTGAACCGCAGGCGCAATGGGCGGCTGAAGTGCTTCGGCAGATGCTCACCGTCGCCGAAAAGGGCGGCTCTCTTTCGGCGACGGATGTCCGCTACCTGCTCTCTTTAGCCAGAAAAGGGCAAATCGGGGAAGCCGAGGATTTGTTCACCGAAGCGATTGTCTTAACAGAACGGGGAAAACGGATAACGCCCAAAACTTTGGGGCAGGCGCGGTATGTGGAAGCGATGAAGACGCATGATTTGGTCTTCGCCATCGGACCTGCGGGCACAGGCAAAACTTTTCTGGCGGTGGCGATGGCAGTGGCGGCGCTGAAGCAACGGCAAGTGGCGCGCATCATCTTGGCGCGCCCGGCGGTAGAAGCGGGCGAACGGTTGGGCTTTTTGCCCGGTGACATTTACGAGAAAGTTGACCCCTACATGCGCCCCCTTTATGACGCCCTCTACGAATTGCTGGACTATGACAAGGTGCAGCGGCTGATTGAGCGGCGAACGATTGAAGTCATTCCCCTCGCCTACATGCGGGGTCGGACTTTTAACGATGCCTTCATCGTTTTGGATGAGGCGCAAAACACGACACCTTTGCAGATGAAGATGTTTTTGACCCGCATGGGCTTCAACGCCAAGGTCGTCGTCACTGGTGACATCACCCAAATTGATTTGCCCAAAGGTGTCCCGTCGGGCTTAGTGGAAGTGCAACGCGTCCTAAAGGGCGTGGAGGGCATCGCTTTCGTCTACTTGACGGAACAAGATGTTGTTCGCCATCCCTTAGTTCAACGCATCATCACTGCCTACGAGGAATGGGAGCGACAGCAAAGAGCGCCTTCCCCCGAACCGCTTAAGAAGGAGCGACGAGGTGAGGGCGATGAGTAGTAGTGAGCCGACGCAACGGCGATGGCGGAAGGAACGAAGCCGCCCCCGAGGCTTTTGGGATTGGTGGTCGGAAAAGGGAAAGAGGTTGCTACCTTCCTTAACGGCCCGACGAGTGGGTTTGTTTATCCTAACGGTCATTGCCTTAACGGGAGCGATGGTCCCGCCACCCTTGCTGGCTCCTTTAACTTTTCGGGAGGGTGATTTGTTCCCCTACGAAATCCGCGCATTTCGGACGGTGCGTTATCTCTCGGAGGTAGAGACACGACGGCGGCAGCAAGAGGTCGCTTCCGCTGTCCCTCGTCAATATCGCATTGACCCGTCCGTCAGCGCCCATTGGACGGCAGTGCTCAACGACCTGTTTGATGGGGTGCGGGAGTTGAGGAAGCAACCCCTTCCCCTTGCCGAGAAAGTGAGCCGATTGCGCCAGCGTTCTGGGTTAGCCGTCCCCGACCAAGTCTTCATCGCCCTCCTGCAAACTTCCCCTGCCACCCTAACCCTCATGCAGGAGACCCTCTTACGCCTCTTGAAGGAGCAATGGCAAAGGGGTATCAAGCCCACCGCTGAAGACCGCCGCACTGCTTTAGAGCGGGTGCGAGCAAACTTAGCCCAACTGCCTTTAACAGCCGACTTGCGTTGGGCGCTGATGCGACTGACCGAGATTGCCCTTCAGCCCAACATGGTCTTTGACCCCCTCGCCACCGAGCGGCTGCGGGAAAGGGCGCGAGTGTCCGTTGCACCTGTCTGGCGCACCGTTCAAGTCGGTGAACTTATCGCCCGACGGGGAGAAGTGGTGACGGCAGCGCACTTGGAGAAGTTGCGGGCGTTGGGCTACAACTTCCCTGCCTTCCTTGGCACCCTCTCGTTAGCGGTGTTGCTGACGATCGGCATCGCGACCTTTCTGCGGATGGCGTTGCCGACGGTTTTCAGCAACGACCGATGGCTGGGGTTGCTTGCCCTTATTTGGGTGCCGAGCCTGTGGGGCACCCGCCTGCTGACGGCATGGTTGGGGGCAGAAGTAGCGTTCCCCATCGTGGCGACGGCGGCGATGATGACAGCGGTGTTGATCAGCCCCCTTTTCAGCCTGTTCGCCTCAGGCGTTTTTGCGTTGGCAGTGACTTTGGGGATAGCAACCAATTGGCAAACTTTGCCCACCAGCGCTTTCCGTCCCTTCTTCGTCATGGTGACGGTGGGCGTCGCTGCCACTTTCCTTACGGAGAAAGCCCGCACCCGCGAACAACTGGCGAAAGTCGGTCTCTTCCTTACCCTCGGGACAGCAACCCTGCAAATCCTCGTCGGCATGGTCACAGGCGAGACATTGGTGATGAGTTGGGGGGACATCCAGCGGTTGCTCTTGTGCTCCGTCCTAACGGGGGCTGCCCCGCCTGCCCTTACGCTGTTGGCGGTGAGTGTTTTGGAGCGTCCTTTTGGCGTCACGACGGTCTTCACTTTGATGGAGTTAGCCAATCCCCACGCCCCATTGCTGCGGGAATTAGCGGAGAAAGCCCCTGGCACTTACCAAAGTTCTCTGATGGTCGCCCGCCTCGCCCAAGAAGCCGCCAAGCGCATCGGGGCGAACGATTTACTGGCGTGGGTCGGTGGGCTCTATCACGACATCGGCAAACTATCCCGCCCCGCTTATTTCGTGGAGAACTTGCCCCCAGGCAGCCTTAATCCTCACGACCGATTGAGCCCGCAGATGTCAGCGAAAGTTTTAGCCCTCCATGTTCAGCAAGGCGAAGAACTGGCAAGGCAGCACCGTCTGCCTCAACCGATTGTGGACATCGTTAGAGAGCATCATGGCACTTCCGTCATGACCTACTTCCTCGCCAAAGCGAAGGAGCGAGGCGAATTGCTCAACGAAGCCGATTACCGCTACAGCGGTCCCAAACCTCGCAGCAAAGAGAGCGCCATCGTCATGTTGGCGGACAGTGCAGAAGCCGCTGTCAAAGCCCTCAGCGACCCGACGCCCGAACAAATTGAACGGGTCGTCCGCGAAGTCATTGAGGCTAAAATTGCCGACGGTCAACTGGACGATGCCCCGTTGACTCTGCGGGAACTCCAAGAAATCCAACGCGCCCTCATTGACACCCTCAAAAGCATCTACCATCACCGCATTGAGTATCCGAAAGTGACGACGACCCGCCATGCTGAACAAAACGGCATTGTCCCCCTTTTGAAAGCCCCTGCAAAGGCGAACGGTCAGTGACGAGAAATTGAATGCCGAAGGGAGGGCAAACCTCTCGGTGAATCCAAGTTTTGACAGACCTACTGACGATCTGCCCGTCCCACGATTCGCCGAACATTTGGGCTCCGCACGAGACTTGCCCTCCCGAAAGCGCATCCTTCTGACCATCCTCGTGGCGAGACATCGTTAATCGCTGAGGGAAAAGGGAAGGGCATCGGCTACTGAGTTGTTTGCTGTGCCAAGGCTTCTTTGGCTTTCGCCACCAAGGCGGCAAAGGCATCAGGGTCGTTGACGGCTAATTCCGCCAACATTTTCCGATTGAGCGTCACGCCCGCCAGTTTCAAGCCGTGCATGAATTCGTTGTAGCGCAAGCCATTAAGACGGGCGGCGGCGTTGATGCGGACAATCCACCAACGGCGCATGTCCCGTTTGCGTTGACGGCGGTCACGGTAGGCGAAGTTGAGGGCGCGGATGACGGCTTCTTTGGCGCGGCGAAAGACGACACTTTTCAGCCCCCAATAACCTTCCGCCATCTTCAGCCATTTTTTGTGGCGTCTTCGGGTGACCGTTCCCGCTTTCACGCGCATCTTTCCCTCACCTCACTCAACTTGCCCTGGCAACAAGGCTTTGACCTTGCGGATATTACTGGGATGAAGTTCCACCGCTCGTTGCAAGTCTCGGCGGCGGCGCTTGGATTTTTTGAGCATGTAGTGCTGACCGCCGACGCGTTGGTGAAGCACCTTACCGCTTCCCGTGATTTTGAACCGCTTGACAGCCGTTCGTTTTGTTTTAGCGGCTTTTGCCATACAAAACACTCCTTTCTAAGGGCGCCACGGGATTGAGCCCTTCAAAGGAAGTGGCGTCAAAAGGATAACGCAGCCCTCTGCCTGCCGCTACTGTTCGCCACTAACGACTTCTATGACTTTCGGGGTTTCAGGCTCTGGCGAAGGGGGCGATGGTGCCGCAGGCGGAGATGGTTGGGCGACAGGTGACGAGGCAGGGGCAGTAGATTGAGGAGCGGTTGACGGGATTGACTTTGGTGCTTCCGCTTTTTTCCCTTCCTTTCGGGGCGCTAAGATGATGGACAACAAATGACCTTGTGACTGGATAGGCGTCTCTGGGACGGCGATGGGTTCCAAGCGTTCCACAAACTGGCGCAACTTCGCTTCGCCTAAGTCCATGTGGGCTACCCATCGCCCTCGCGCTTGCATGAAGACCCGCACCCGATGCCCTTCCCGCAGAAACTCTTCCGCACTTTTGATGCGATGCATCAGGTCATGCTCGCTGATTTGGGGCGTCAGGCGAATTTCCTTCATGTCTTTGTGATGCTTTCGGGCTTCCTTCTCTCGCTTGCGTTGCTGATACTTGAACTTGCCGTAATCCATGATGCGACAGACAGGTGGGCGAGCCTGCGGCGCCACCTCAATCAAATCCAGCCCCTTAGAGCGCGCCAGTCGGATGGCGTCCCTTGTGTCCATCACGCCCAATTTTTGCCCGTTCTCGTCAATGACCAACACTTTCGGGATGCGGATTTGTTCGTTCACCCGCAACTCACGGCGTTCTTCCCGCTCAGCGATGACCGTTCACCTCCGCCTTAAAGTTTAGCCGACCGCCAACAACTCGGCGACCTTGCACCGAAAGTTTGGCAGAAGGTCGCTGCCCGTTAATTCGTCCTCGGAGCGAAAAACTTGCACTTGCGTCAGCGATTTGTAGACTGTCACGGTTTTTGCCTCAGGGTCAACGAGCCAAACTTCCTTGGAGCCGCTGGCGAAGTATTCCCCCAACTTTCGCCCCAACTCCGCCCAATCCTCGTTGGGCGAAAGGACTTCAACCGCTAAGTCGGGAGCGCCTTCCAGAAAACCCTGTGGCGGTTTGCCTTCAGGCAGCCGTTCCCGTAGCACCAGCGAGATATCTGGTGAGCGAATGTTGCCCGTGACCATCTTGAAACCAGCGCTGGAAGCCGCCAAGAAGCCGACTTTTTGAGCGGAAGGATACATCAAAAATCCGACGCGCATCACGATGGCGTCGTGCAAAACACCCGCTGGCACCTCCCTCGCCTCCCCCTCCACCAGTTCGTATTTGCGCCCATCGTCGGAAAGCCGCAGAAATTCTTCCTCTGTCAAGCGCGGTTTAGTAGCAGCAACTTCCGTCATCGGCATCCATCTCCTTGCAGCCTTTCGGTCATCCTGCAACAGGTGGCTTCAACTGCGGTTTGAGCCACTCAATGAAGCGTTCTAAAGGCATTGTCCCTAAGTCTTTGCGCCCTCGTTCTCGGACAGCGACAGCGCCCGCCTGCATCTCCCGGTCACCGACGACAAGCATGTAAGGGACTTTGCGCGCCTCGGCGTCAAAGATGCGCCCTGAAATCGGTTCGTTGCGCCCGTTTACTTCCACCCGCACTCCTTCACCCTTCAAGCGTTGAGCAATTTGCTGGGCGTAAGGCAAATGGCGTTCAGCGATGGGCAGCACGATGACTTGCACGGGCGAAAGCCAAACGGGAAAAGCGCCCGCGTAATGCTCCGTCAGCACCGCCACAAATCGCTCCATAGAGCCAAAGAGCGCCCGATGCACCATCACGACCTGATGTTCCTTGTTGTCGGCGCCGATGTAGGTCACATCCAACCGTTCAGGCAAGTTGAAGTCTAACTGGATGGTGGAGCATTGCCATCGCCGACCCAAGCAGTCCCGCAGGAAGATGTCAATCTTCGGACCGTAGAAAGCGCCGCCACCGATATCCAGTTCGTAGTCCAACCCCAACTCTTGGGCGACTTCCTGCAATTCCCGTTCCGCTCGCTCCCAGCCCTCCAAAGTCCCCGCAAATTTCCCTTCAGGGCGGGTGGCGATTTTGACCTCAAACTCGTTGAACCCAAAGGTGCGCAACATGAACAAAGCGAACTGGACGGCGTTTTTTACCTCGTCCTTCACTTGGTCGGGAGTGCAAAAGATGTGGGCGTCATCTTGGGTGAACCCCCGCACCCGTAGCAACCCATGCAGCACGCCAGACCGCTCGTAGCGATACACCGTCCCCAATTCGCACAACCGAACGGGCAAGTCGCGATAACTTCGGGTTTGCGTCTTGTAAATCGTGATGTGGAAGGGACAGTTCATCGGCTTGAGCAAATACTTGTGGGCTTCCACTTGCATCGTCGGGAACATGAAGTCGCTGTAAAGGTCAAGGTGACCGCTGCGCCGCCACAACTCGTCACGGGCGATGTGGGGCGTGAAGACGAGTTGATAGCCGCGCTGAAGGTGTTGCTCCCGCCAGAAATCCTCAATGGTCTTGCGGATAAAGGCGCCGTTAGGAAGCCAAAGGACAAGCCCTGAACCGATCGTCTCGTCCACGATGAACAAGCCCAACTCCCGTCCCAATCGGCGATGGTCACGCCGCTGGGCTTCTTCCAACCGCCTCAGGTGCTCTCGCAATTGCTCTTCCGTCGGGAAGCAAGTGCCGTAGATGCGCTGGAGCATCGGGTTGCGCTCGTCGCCCCGCCAGTAAGCCCCCGAGGTGCTCAGCAACTTCAGTGCCTTCACCCGACCTGTGCTGGGGATGTGCGGTCCTTTGCACAAATCAATGAAACCGTCTTGGCGATAGAAACTCACCGTCTCGCCGGGCAAGCCGTCCAAGATTTCCAGTTTGTAAGTCTCGCCCATTTGCTCCAGCAACTTACGGGCTTGCTCCTTGGGAAGTTCCATTCGTTCCAAGGGATAGTCGGCGGCGACGATTTCCCGCATCTTCGCTTCAATGCGCTCCAAATCCTCAGGGGTGAAGGGGCGAGGGACATCAAAGTCGTAGTAAAAGCCGTCCTCAATGGGCGGACCGATAGCCAGTTTCGCCTCGGGAAAAAGTTCCTTGACGGCTTGGGCAAGGATATGTGCCGTCGTGTGCCGATAAGCGTCACGAGCAGGCGGGTCGTTGAAGGTCAGAAAGCGCAACTGCACCTCGCCCTCAGGCAAAGGGCGGAAAAGGTCAACGGGTGTCCCGTTCACTTCTGCCAGCAACACTTCTGCCTCTAACTCAGGACGCCACTCCCGAAGGATTTGCAACGGGGTGATACCTGCCTCATACTGGCGCTCTTCGCCATCGGGCAGCCGAACCGTCACTTTCGCCATCAACAGCGTCCCTCCTTGCCATCGCCCCGAAAGTTTAACGCCTCCTTTCCCGTCCGTCGGGACGGCAGGAAGGTCGCCGAGCGCAAAAAGGAAAGGGCTAAGGACAAAACACTCTCCCCTCCCCTGCTGCCGTCAGTTTGAACGGGTGTCCAATTCATTCCCTCTTTGCCGAACCTGCCAAGGCGCGCAGGTGATTCAACTCTTGCTGAACGAGTTGAGGGGCAGGATACGCCATCGGTTTGCCCAACCGTTCTGCCAGCGCCATCAGCACCCGCGCCAACGAACGGGCACCTGACGGCGGCTCTACAGCCCGTCGCACCGCCTGCACCGTTCCCGCCCAGTTGGTGTAACTGCCGTTCTTTTCCATGAAGGTCAAATCGGGCAAAACAAGCCACGCCTTCTCCGCCAACGGCGTCCGCACCGATGCGCTGACGATCAGGTGGGGCACTTGCCCTAACGCCTCCACGACTTCGGTCGGGATTTCGTAGACAGGCGACGGGTCTACAACCCATGCCACTTGCAACTCGCCCCGTTTCGCTGCTTCCAAAGCACTGCGGGCATCATGCCCTCGTTGAGGGGGTGTCCCATCACCCCAAAGCCGTTGCAGCACCATCCGCATCGCCTCATCGCCAACAGGGCGCAAGCCGGGCAAGGAATCAGGGGTCAAGCCGGCTTCCATGCACCCTCGTTCGTTAGCGTGATGCAAAGCGTAACAAACGGCGTCCCAATCGGGCTTGACGAAGCGTTGCCGTAAAGCCAGCACCGTCTCAGGCGCAACGGGTTGCGGGTCACCACTGGAGGCGCAAATGACGACGGGGCGCTCCGCCTTCCTCAGCGCTTCAGCGATTTCGGCAAGTGTTTCCGCACCGATGCCCAATTCCTGAGCGATGGCGTTCACCGAACCGCCCGCCATCGCTTCCGTAAGCGCCCGCGCGAATTTGTCCAGTCGCCCTTGCTCCCTTCCCAACTCTTCCAGCCACTTCCACGCCCATCGCTTCATGCGAGGTTTGTCCCCCGTCACGCCAGCGACAATCAACTTTGCCCCTCGCTTTTTGACCGCCTGCAAGAGCCAAAACCAAGCGATGGGCAAATGGCGGTAGATGTTGCAACCCAAAAGGAGCACGCAGTCCGCTTTCTGCAACGCATAGACCTCCACGCCGAGCCCGACTTTGCCCCCTTGCCGAACCAGTGTGCTGACCAACGGGTCACGCTCAAAAAAGTCCACGCTCCCGCACCCGACGACGCTGCGGGCAAACCGTTGGAACAAATAGGCTTCTTCGTTGGTCATCGCCGCCGTCCCCAAAAACGCCATTTTGTCCTGCGCCCCGTTTCTGCTGTCCCCCAGCAACTCCGTCAACGCTTCCATCGCCCTCTCCCAACCGACTTCCTGCAAAGTGCCATTGACACGCAACAAGGGTGTGACGATGCGGTGTTCGGGATGGGGATAATGTTGCTCAAAGCGCCCGATGTCGCACATCCAGATGTCGTTGACCTTCAGGTTTTCCCCCGCTGGCACGAAGCGGACGGGATAGTTGAAGCGGCAATCGGCGAAGATGCTGCAATGGATGGGGCACTTGGGACAAACCGTCTCCGTGCGCTTCAGTTCCCACGGGCGCGCCGCAAAGCGGTAGGTCAAACTCGTCAGCGCCCCGACAGGGCAAATGTCAATGACATTGCCCGAAAAGATGTTGTCCAGTCTCTCGCCCTCAGCGACAGCGATGTAACTCCACCAACCTCGTTCCACTTGCTCCAACTGCTTTTCGCCGACCAATTCGTCGCAGAAGCGGATGCATCGCTTGCACATGATGCATCGCTCTCGGTCTAAGGCGATGTAGTCGCTCAAGGGCACGGGCTTGACAAATTGGCGTTTGGGCTCAATGAAGCGGGAGTAAGGGCGTCCCTGCACAAAAGCGGCGTTTTGCAAGGGACATTCGCCCCCCCGATCGCAAACGGGACAATCCAGCGGGTGATTGATGAGCAAAAACTCCATGACGGCGCGGCGGGCTGCCTCTGCCGCTTCACTTTTCACCCGCACGACCATCCCGTCGCTGACAGGCATCACGCAAGATGGCTGCGGTTTGGGCATCCACTGAATGACAGGATTGCCTTGCTCATCCGTCGCCACCGTCCCGTCGGGATTTCTTTTTGGCGTCCCGACTTCCACCAAGCATTGCCGACAGACCCCGACGGGTTCTAAGCGGGGGTGGTAGCAAAAATGAGGGATGTCAATGCCCAGCATCTTGGCAGCCTCAATGATGAGCGTCCCTTCAGGCACTTCTATCGTTTGACCGTCAATGGTCACCCGCACCTTTTTGGCATCGGGCGAAATTTCCCGACGGCGCAACCCGACCGTCGTCCCCGCCAAGATGTTGGCGGGAATTTCCTTCTCCAACGGCACTTTGCCCCAAAAGGCTCGCACTAACTCGTCCCAAGTCAAATAGCCAAAAGCCATCCTACTCACCTCGTGCCTTTTGCTATTCACACCGCCACCAAAGCCCCCTCCTCAGGGCATCGTTGGTGGCGGACATGGAACTCAAAATCTTCGGGAGCGATCCGAAGGGCGGAAAGCAGCGGGTTGGGAGCAGTGTCGCCTAACAGGCAGAAGCAGTTGCCGACCATCTGTTTGCCGACGCTTTGTAGCAACTCAATGTCCTCAGGGCGTGCCCCGCCATTGTGAAAGCGCTCCAACATCTTCACCAACCAGTAAGTGCCCTCGCGGCAAGGCGTGCACTTGCCGCAGGATTCGCGCATGTAAAACTTCGTCAACCGAAGCGCCACTTTGACCATGCAAGTGCCTTCGGCGATGACGACGACGCCTGCCGAACCCGCAAACGAACCCGCTGCCATGATGGACTCAAAATCCATCGTCACCTTCAGCGCTGTCTCGCGGTCAAACATCGGCGCCGACGAACCGCCGGGGATGACGGCTTTGATTTGCCGCCCTTCAATGACACCCCCCGCATACTCAATCAGGTCGCGCATGGCGATGTTGAGGGGAAATTCGTAAACGCCAGGGCGGTTAACATGCCCGCTAACAGCAAACAAACGAGTGCCTGGGCTTCGTTCTGTGCCCCACTGCCGATACCATTGCGCCCCGTTCAGGATGATGGGCGGGACGCGGGAGACTGTTTCGGCATTGTTGATGACCGTCGGTTGACCGAAAGCGCCCTTGACAGCGGGAAAAGGCGGTCGCATGCGCGGTTCGCCCCGATTGCCCTCCAACGACTCCAACAGCGCCGTCTCTTCCCCGCAAATGTAAGCCCCCGCGCCCCGATGCAACACGAGGTCGCAGGAAAAATTGGTGCCCAAGATGTTTTTGCCCGCAAAACCATGTTCATAGGCTTGTTGGATAGCCCGGCGCATGATGTGGTAAGCCTTCCCGAACTCACCCCGAAGGTAGATGAACACTTTTTCGGCTTGGATGGCGTAAGCGGCAATGAGTGCCCCTTCTATGATGGCGTGCGGGTCATTCTCCAAAATCAGGCGGTCTTTGAAAGTGCCCGGCTCGCTCTCGTCGCAGTTGACGCAGACGAACTTGGGAAAGATGTTTTTGGGCACAAAACTCCATTTGACCCCCGTCGGGAAACCTGCCCCACCGCAACCCCGCAGCCCTGACGCCTTCACGACCTCAATCACTTCCTCAGGCGCCATCTCCGTGACGGCTTTGCGCAGGGCTTTGTAGCCATCGTGCTCCATGTAGACGGCGATGTCCGTGCTATTGGGAATGCCAACCCGTCGCTTGACGATGAACACCTCTTGCATGAACTTCACCTCGTCATCCATCTGGGCATTTGCGCCGTGCGTTGTTACTTTAAGGCAGCCAACACCCCACCGCAACGGAATGCTCTTCCTTATTGGCTTGTCAGAGTTCTGTCAGACTTGTGCCCTACAATGATGCCCGCAAGGTGAGCCTTAGGGGTGACTCCCCCCTTCCTCAGGGAACAACCCCAAAAAGGAGATGATGACAAATGTGGCGCAATGGACAGTTGGGCTTTGCGATATGGTCGGTCGTTGTTGCCTTGTTGGCAATGGGGCACTTGCAGCCCCAAGAGCCATCGTTGCAAAAGTGGGTCTCTGGCGGAGAAGTCACCGACTTGCTGCATGGCTTTTCCGTCCGCCTCCCTCAAGGCTGGGCGTCTAATGTCCATGACAACTTCATCCGCATCAACGACGACCAAGCCCTTTGCTTCATCGTCCTTCGGGTCGCCCGTTACGAGGGCAACTTGCGCCAAGTCGCTCAATCTTGGTGGCTGGAAAGGCAAGCGATGATGAGCGGCTTCAATCAACCCCGTTTCGCTTTCCGAAAACTTTCTCAAGGTATCCTCATCATCGGCGAAGGTTTGGGTTACCCCTTCGTCTTTCACTTGGTGATGTCGGTCAACTTCGGCTTGTTGCGCCAGACGCCTCCCAACAACTTCCGAGAAGTCACTGCCATCTTGCCCGGCAAAGCAACGGCGTTGGTCGTGACCTTGCTTTTCCCCGCAGGCACTGAGAAGGCAAAGTTGGACGAAATGATGAGCATCGTTCGCAGTTTCCGCTTCTTGCCGCAAGAGAAGATGGTTCGTTGGCGGCGGGAAACCATCTACGACCCAGAAGTTGGCATGGAAGCGGGTTGGATTCATGTCCCCGAAGGTTTTGAGTTTCGTGGCGCCATCATCCGACAAGGCACGAAACGAGTGCCTGTCTTGTTCCTTCGCAAGGGCGACATGATGGTGCGCTTTGACAACATTGACCTGCAAAGCAGTGCCCTTCAAACGGGCTTTGGCGGCAACGCCATGACCTTGCTGACCATCAACGGTCAAACCTCACGGCAACCTCAACCCATCTTCCTTCAATCTCCTCAAGATGTCGCCCGCCTCATTTTGGGCATTTGGCAAGCGGAGACAGGTGAGCGATGGGAACTCAAAGAGCAGGTTGAAGTGCCCAAGTCGGCGATGGAGAAACTGATGGAGCAGCAAATTCAGCAAAATTTGGCTCAATCGGCGGTTGTCTTCCGACGGGCAGTGCAAGGCGGGCTCATCAAATTTGCCTTTAGCGCCCAAAGCGGTCAACTGGTTCGGGACGCCTTCATCTCAGGCTCGCTGCTTCTCAGTCAACAACCCGACCCCATCGCTACATCGCAAGATTGTTCCGTCAGCATCATGGTTCACATGTTCCAGTTTCCCAAAGACCAAGCGGAACAAGCGGTCGGCATTTTCACTGGCATTGGAAACAGTCTCCACTTCAGCCCCCAACATGCCCTTTCCGCTCTGGAGCGGTTCACCAAAGAAAACCAAGAAATCAACCGCATGGTGATGCAGATGCTGCATGAAGAGCGAGAGTTCAACAGCCGCATGGCGAGGGCGTGGACGAACGCTTTGAGCGACCAGACTTATGTGAAAGACCCAGAGACGGGCGAAATTTTCCGAGTGCACAAGCGGATTTGGGAGACGGGCGAATTTTGGCGCGACCCTGTTTGGGGCGACATCCTCGGCGGCGTGGAACGGGGTAGCGAACTGGAAAGGCTGCTCAAAGAAGAAGGCTGGCGCCCCCTCCAGCAATCCTTGGAAGGCTTCCCAGAGCAGTGGTGAATCAAGGGAGACCTTGTCAGAGTTCTGTCAGAGTTGCGATGCAGAATGTGAGGCGACAACGCAATGATGCGAGGTGATAAAGCCGTGCGGAAGCAAGGCTGGAGCACGAAGACGGCGATGTTGATTGTGACGATAGGCGTGATGCTCGCTGCAGCCTTGATCAGTTGGGGTCAGTTGGGGCGAACGCCTCAAACTCCAGCGAACCGCACACGACTGCAAGGTCGTGGTCTGTCAAGACAACAACTGCAAAACTTGGAAATCGTCGCCCACATCAAACCTGACGCCTTCAGACCCGCTGCCGTGCGCGGTCGCTATGTTTACGCCATTGGAAGCGGCAACCCATTTGGAAGCAGCCCGCTGCTTGCCATTTTTGACATCTCCGACCCGCAAAATATCCGCAAGGTCGGCGAATTGACAGTCAACGGGCAAGTTACCTCTGAGCAATTGGTTTTGGTCGGCAACTACGCTTATATGGTGGCGCTTGAGGAGTTCTCTGGCGGTGGCTACACTCTCAGCCTTCGCATCATTGATGTCTCCGACCCGACCCGTCCCAGAGAAGTCGGTCAATATGCGCCAGCAGGCAAAAAGGCTTACGCTGTCGTCGCCGGCAACAATTACGCGTATGTTGCTGTCAGCGGCTCTAATAGCAATGCCCTCCATGTCCTTAACATCTCCAACCCAGCAAGTCCCCAGTTCGTCCGAGAAATCACCAATGTCCCCGACATAGAAGGCGATGGCGGAACGGTAGTTGGCAATAGGCTCTACCTTGTTCACGGTCGCAATGGCGTGAGCATTTGGGACATCAGCCAACCTGACAACCCGCAGCGGTTGGGCGCTTTTGACACGCCCGGCATCGCCCGTTCTGTCGCTGTCTCTGGGAATTACGCTTTCGTCACCGATGGTCGCTGGACTGACCCAGGAGCCGAGAAGGGTTACTTGCGCATCGTTGATGTTTCCAACCCTGCCAATCCTCAAATTGTCGCCAGTGTTGATGTCGGTGATGACAATCCTTGGTCTCTTTTGGCTTTGGACAGCATTAACAACAGGCTCTTTGTCGGCTTGTTTGACCGGTCGCAAACGGTCATTTACAACATCAGCAACCCGACCAATCCCGTTGAAATTTGGCGTGGTGAAGGTTTGTTTGGAAGCGCCGACTTTTCCAACAAGCGTATGGTCACCTCGCCTGCCGATGGCGTTTTCATCGTTTGGGACATTTCTGGGGCAACACCAAACCGTTTGGGGCAACATGGCATCTCCCTTTACCCCGTCATCTCTGCCTTGAAGGACAACTACCTCATCACCAACGACCGCAACGGACTGGTCGTCTTCAATGTTGCAAACCCATCCCAGCCTCAATTGGTGAAGCACTTGTCATTGCAGGGTTTTCAAATGTCTTCTGGGCGTCTCATTTTCGCTGGCGATACTGGCATTTACAGTCACGGTGTCGGCAACACGAACAACCTTTTCTTCCTCAACTTTGCCGACCCGACAAACCCGCAACCCCTTGAGACATACAACTACGACTGGGGCGTTAACGCCTTGGCAGTTATCGGCGATTATCTTTATGTCGGGCACGGTCGTGGGCGAGACATCTACAGCGTAAGCAATCGCAGCAGGCTTTACAGCGAGAGTGGCAACACAGTTTATGCGATGGCAGCAAATGTCAAGCCCGATATTGCAGGCAGCGTCCTTTACGAAGCCGTCGCTGCCGGATGGCCAAAGACGAAATTGCGCATCTCTGTCATCAACGACCCACCTCAACCGTCGCCTCGTGGCGAGTTGACTTTTAACGACCAAATTTCCGACTTGGCTGCGGTTGGTTCAAAGGTTTTCGTCGTGACCAAAAAGGGCGATTTGTTCGTCGTGGACGCTTCCGACCCGTCAAACCCTCAGCAGGTGGCTTCGTGGACGAACCCAGTGAGGGACAGCACTTACACCGCCCGCGTCCTCGTTTCGGGCAATTTCGCCTACCTCTCCCTTTTCACCGAAGGTTTGGTCGTTCTTGACCTGAGCAATTTGTCCGTCGTCGCTTCAATGAGAGATGCTTACATCAACAATGTCTCCGTTTCGGGCAACCTGATTTACGCCGCTGGCGACTACGCTGGCTTTTACATCTTGCGCAATTTGGCTTTGCCGCAGATTTTGCCGCCAGTCATTTACTTCGCCGTCCCGAACATCGCCCCTCAAAGTTCAGTGACTTTGTGCATCGTCGGTGCAAACTTTCAATCCAACACACAAGTTTGGCTTGAGAGGTCAAATCAAAGGCTTAACCCGACCCGCACTTCGGTCGTTAATGACTCCAACATTTACGCCGATTTCAATCTGACGAACGCACCGCTGGGCAAGTGGGATTTGGTTGTCCGCAACCCAGACGGCAACACTGCCCGCCGTCCAGAAGCGGTAACGGTAGCAACCTCGCCTGACTTGACAATTTACCGTTTGAGCATTGACCCTTCAACCAATTTGCAAGTGGGCACCCCCGTGACGCTGAAAGCCGTCGTCCGCAACGCAGGCGAACTGCCCGCCGCTAACTTCGTCGTCCGCTTCTTTGCCGGTGACCGAAAAGTTGGCGAGCAGCCTGTTACTCGCCTAAACGGCGGCGCTCAGACTGAAGTTTCGCTGCCTTGGCGTATCTTGGGGGGCAACTACCAACTGCGAGCGGTCGCCGACGCCGACAATTCTGTGCCTGAAAGCAACGAGAACAACAACGAGGCGTCCTTGCCCATCAACTTACCAGCACCCGATTTTGTCGTCACCAACTTGACCGTGACCCCGACCACGAACCTGAAGGATGGGCAGGAATTGCAAATTCAAGCGACAGTCGCCAACCAAGGTGGTGCTACTGTCTTCCCGATCACCGTCGCTTTGCTCGCGGACGAAGGCAAGTTCGGCGAGCAGGTTATTGCTGATGGGCTCGGTTCTGGGCAGAGCGTGACTCTGACCTTTCGGCACACTCTCAGTGGTGGGCAACGCAAAATCGCCGTCGTCGTTGACCCTGCCGACAGTTTACCTGAATCCGATGAGACGAACAACCGCCGTGAGTTCAACTTGCCTCAAGTCCCGCTGCCAGACCTTGCTATCGTCAACTTGCGGACTTTCCCGTCAACGAATTTGAGCCCCGGCATGAACCTCAATATTACTGCCACCATCCACAACTTCGGTGGCGAGACAGTGCGCGGGTTTGTCGTCCACTTTTCTGCTGCCGATTTCTCGGGTCAAGTTTGGGTCAACGGGTTGGGAGCGAACGAGGAAAAGGAAATTGAGGTGACATGGTGGAACATCCCTCCGGGACAGCATACTCTCATCGCCACCGTTGACCCGACAAAGGTAGTGCCTGAAACCAATGAAGGCAACAACCAAGCGACTTTGCCCGTTAATGTTTCTGCCCCCGATTTGATTGCTGAAGGCATGGAAATCAACCCGTCAACTTTTGTTTCGGGGACGACCGTGACCGTTGCGGTGACCGTGAACATTGCCGGTGCTGGTCGCACTCCGTTCCCCATTCCCGTCAGGCTGTTTGACAACGATGTCCCTGTCGGCGAAAGTCAAATTGACGCCAACATCCCTGCGGGTCGGAGAATAATCGTTCGCATTCCCTATCAGGCTCGTTCTGGCGAACGGAGGCTCAAGGTCGTCGTTGACCCAGACAACCAAGTTCCCGAACCCAACGAGAACAACAACACCCAAGAGCGAACGGTCACCGTGCCCGCACCCGACATCGCTGTTTCTGCAGAACTTTTGCCCAACAACCCCACCACTGGCAACCCCTTCTATGTTCGCGGCGTTGTCCGAAACGAAGGGGCAACGACGACAGTGCCCTTCCGCCTCGTCGCCGAAGTTCTGGACGCAAGCGATAGGGTCATCGCTACTAAAGCCGCAGACTTTTTATCAGGCATGGCAAGCAGCGCCTCAGAAAACTTCAACTTTGACTTCACCCGCTTCTTTGAGATGAAGAAGGTTCGGGTGAAGGTCGTTTGGGGAATTAGCGGATTCCAAGACGCCAAACCAGCCAACGACGCATTGCTGCTTCAACTCGCCGATGTTGACCCGCCAGATTACGCTGTAACTGCCTTGGATGTCCAACTGCCAGAACTTGTCGGGATGGGCAAGGTCATCACTTTCCGCATTACAGTGACTAACAGGGGCGGAGGTTACCGTGTGGTGGGTTTCACAGCAGGTTTCCCCATTGCGGTTTTCCTGAACGACCAACAAGTAGCGACTACCTTTGTGGGCGGTTTGGACAGAGGTGTTGAGTCAACAGCCATCGCTAACTGGCGCATTGACCGACCACTCAATAACCCGACGGTTCGTGTCGTCCTTGACCCACAGCGTCAGTTCCCCGATGCCGACCGAAGCAACAACGAAATCCAAAGACAAATTAACTTGACCGTCCAAAAACTTGACCTAAAACCCGTTGATGTTGAGATTGTCCCGGCAAACCGACCTGTGGGCGAATGGGTTCAAATCCGAGTTCGCGTCCGTAAGGAAGGGGCTGGCGATTTCTTCGGCGTTGTCCCCGTTCAGGTTATCATGGACGGTGCCTCTTTGGGCACGAACTATTGGACTTACCTTTCCCTCACCGATGCTTCTCCCGAAGGCGTTGTTGAATTTGGGTGGAGTGTGACGCCGGGCAATAAGCGCAAAATTCAAGTCATCCTTGACCCCGACCGACAAGTGGACGAATCGGACAAGACGAACAACCTTTTGGAAAAGACCGTCAACTACCCCGCCCAAGCCCCTGATTTCGTCGTTGAAAGCCTTGACTATTCGCCAAAAGAAAATGTCCGACAAGGTGACACCGTCACTTTCACCGTCACCGTGAAAAACAAAGGCGGCGCATTTGCAGGCTCGGTCGCCGTGCGGTTGCAAACCAACACGGGCTTTTACCGAGATGAACGGGTGAGCCTCAATGCTGGCGAAAGCAGAACAGTTCAGTTCCAATGGTCAGCAGCGCCCGGCAGCGACCACCAAGTCACTGTGGATGTTGACCCATACAACGACGCCCCTGAATCTGACGAAACCAACAACCGTCTCGTCCAACTTTTGCCCTTGCGAGTTGCCCCTCGACCTATCGTGGAGTTGTGGTTTGATTTCCCGCCATATCCCGTTGCGCCTGGCAAGCAGCTCACTTTGAACTGGCAACTAAGCAACAGGGGAGCAGAGGCAGTTCCTGTCACTTTGTCCGTTTCAGGTTTGCCCGAAGGCTGGGCTCAGGTTGAACCCGCTTCAGGCATTTTGCCCGCCAACGGAATTTTGAACGGGCAAGTGACCGTTACCGTCCCAAGCAACTGGGCTGAATCGCGAGAGTTCACCTTGACCTTGCAGGCTCAAGCGAATTCAACGCCCCTTAAGGTTGAACGGACATTCAGTGTTGAAACGGTGCCGCAAATTAGTGGCTTGACCCCATACAACGGGACTCGCACCGGCTCAACGACCGTTGAGTTCGTTTGGTGGACACAAATTCCGTCAAGCAGCGAAGTTTACATCAAGCGACCCGTTGACCCCGAATGGCAACGGTTCACTGGCGACCCTGGAACTTTCCATCGCGTCGTCATTTCCGACTTGCGGCGCAACAGCACCTACTTGTTCTATGTCCGCAGCGTCGCTTCTGGCGGCGAGGCTAAGAGTGAGGAACGAAGGATTTTCATCACCCAAGCCGTTTCCTTCGTGCAACCCGAATACTCTAAAGAAGTTCGCCGAGATTATGACCAGCGTTTGACTGTCTATGTCATCAACAACGACAGAAAAGCGCACCTCATCAAAGCGGAACTTTTGGAGAGCAACTACGAAGATGCTCCGGCGGGATTGCTGGGCGAAGGGACATTTGACGAACCTGCAAGGCTCGCTCCGGGTCAGCAGTTGCCCATCACCTTCGCCGCCCACTTCCAAGACGCCCGCCGAAACGATTACACCTTCCGCATCCGAGTTCGGACATTGGACGAACAACCCGAACAATCTGATGAGGCATTGGTGAAAATCCGAGTTCGTCCGCCCGATATCCGCATCCGTGTCGTCCAAATCGCAGAAGACCCACTGTCAATGACAAAGACTTTCAGGGTAACCAACGAAGGGACAGACCCAGCAACCGACTTGACTATTGACCCAAAGGGCTTGACAGCGGAACAAGTGGGCATGCAACCCCTCATCCAACACGCTTACCTTGCTCCCAACCAGTCCATTGAGTTCAAGATTTTCCCCATGCTCTTGCCGCCAGGCTTTAGACCCTTCGGGCTTTCGGATATTGATGACGCAAAGGTGAGTTTTGAAAACTCCGTCCCTTATGTGGGTCGGAATTTCCGCCCCTTTGACCTTTACATCTTCCTGAACGGCGTGGAGGTTGGCTCGTTCCAAAATGCTATTCCGTTAGGCGTGTTTACAATTCCCGTGCCAGCAAAGGTGCTTTTGCCCGCCGAGGTGACCCGCTCAGCCGATTTGAGAATGCAACCTGAGGAAGTTCGCCCAATTCCATCCCCAACGGTTCAGCCCATCGTTCAGAAGTTGCAATCGGGCGTGACTTTGAAAGTTTCTTATGCCAACCGCACCGAACAAATGACTGTCCAGTTCTTTGACAAACCGAGCCGCCAAGGGGCAGACCAGTTCTTCATCGTGAACAAAGGCACTCGGGTAATCTCTCAGCAGGTGGAAGCAACTCACTGCACTAACAGCCCCACGGTTGTTATTCCGATTAGGAATGGCATCTTGAACGCTGAATTGAGGCTTGAAAAGAAGAACTTCAACGATGCCCACTTCCTTAATGCTTCCAAGTTCAAATTGGACATATGCGTCAGCAACTTCAAGGTCGTAGTAAAGGCAGGCAGCGAAGAAGAAGCCCGAACGGTAGCCGAACGGCTTTGCAACACTTTGACAAAGCCACCCTCAAAACCCAACACCGTCATCGTTACCTTGATTGGGGACGGACCGCCTTACAAGCGAGGTAAGCCGATAACCGTTCGCGCTCGCGTGATGGGTGAAGGAGACCCAACTACCGCCACAGTTCAAGCGACCTTCAGCAACGGCGACCCCGCCATCTTCCTCAAGCCTGCTGGTGGAAACTTCTTTGAAGGGCAATGGATTCCGACCAACATTCCCTCAAGTGCGAGGGTTGAAAGCGATGGTAGTGTTCGGTTCAACACCACCGTTACAGTCACCGCCACCGGCTGCGAGCAATCGGCAACGGGCACTGCCAACGCTGAAATCAAGGTCGGCGCCATCAAGTTCAAGTTCACAGGTATAACGGACATTGACGACATTGACCAAAGAGTGAACAACGCTGACCAACCTTGGCTCCGCTGGAACTGGTCGCCGGGGCAGCAAAAACCCATTCACTTTAAGGGCATGATCGTGGACGAGGAGGGGCAACTCATTCCTTCCACAGTGAGTGTTCAGTTCCAGTTCTTCCCGATGGGCGAGGACTCGCTTAAGGCTGAAGACCAAAACATCAACGCTCAGGACGGCAAATTTGTTTTCACCTTCCCTCAGTCTCAGTTAGTCGTGAACAAGCCGGGTTTACTGAAAGCCTTCTTTGAGGCTCGGGCAATGGTCTCCCCTGCACCTGCAGCAGGAAGGCTTAATTTGGTAGCCAAAAAGTTCATCAGCGGCGTCGTCTTGGGCGAATTCCAGTTCCAAGCCCGTAAGGAAGGCTACAAGTTCCTCAAGGCGGAAGTTCGTGGACGAACAGAGAAAGAACAACCCGTGAAAGTTTCGGCGAGCGCTGGAACGGACATCAAGGAAGTGGACATCTCTGTCATCGCCCTTCAACTGGACGAAAATGGAAAGTTGGCATGGAAAGGGTTGGAAAGTGCCGAAGTTGAGTTGCTCAATGTCGGAACACGAAAGACTAACAAGGACGGTGCGCTCATTTGGAAACTCGCTGACAAAGGCGAAACCGTTTCCATCAACTTCTACCTCGTCCCCGACCTTGAAATTAAGGTGACCTCTTTGCCCAAAGCCTACATCGCCCATCCCGACGCTTCGGGCAAAATTTACATCTTCGTCGGCAGCAAGGATGGGTTTGAGGTCACGACCGATAAGGACGGTAACCCGATAGCCCAAACTAAGTCTCCCGGAGATTTTGTCGTGGCTGATCGAAGGTTCAAGGTCAGCGTCGTTTCTGGCGGGGGTTCGTTGGAGGGCGACATCGCCAGACCGGAGCAACTTGACAAAACTGCCCACACCATTGTCTACCATCCACCTCAGTCGTTAATGGAAGAGGTCAGGGAAGTCAAGTTGGCAATTGAAGACAGCGAAATTCCGCTCTACAAGGCGGAACTGACCCTCAAGGTCTTCAAGAACGCCTTCATAACCGTCAGGAAGTTGGGCTTTAGGGAAGATGTTGAACCTGTCCCCATTGACCTTGTGAAAGTCAACGGCATCAAAGTAGTTCCCGGCACCGTTGAGGGTAAAGTCCAAGAGAACCCGCAACCTGATTCGGGTCGCCCCATCAATGGTGTCACCGTCACCGCCCATGTCGCTGACCAAAAGAAGGAAACCCAAACCGACGGCAATGTCGGACCTGACGCTGGAAGGTTCACTCTGCGGCAACTTACCGAGAACGACGCTACCTTGCGACTACAAAAACCCATCGTTTTGCCCTTCTTGGACTTCGTTGAAAAGTTCGCCCACGCTTTTGACGGGTTGCGCCAACTTGGTTACAACGCCCCTCACTTCCGCGAACAAGAAGGCTTCGTTGACGCCAACAACCAACCCATCTTCCGCTACCGTTGGGATTTAAGATACGAAACTGACCCCGCAAAACTCCAACGCATTCTTAATTCCATCCGCCGAGCCGACGCCGCCTTGAAGTATACTGCTGAAGTTGAACCGATGATAAAACAGTATGCCAAAGAATCCCTCTTGGGATTTGTTGACTTGCTGCTCTTCGCCGCCAGCGAACTCAAACTCTTTGACAAACTCGCTAACATGATGTCGGTGGGCAAAGGTATTGGGAAAGGGGTCAAGTTGTCCAATGCCGCAAAAAAACACCTCAGAAAAAAGTTGCAAGAGGCTGCTCAGAACAATTTTACTGAAAGTGACCTAAAATTGATTGAAACCCTCGTGGATGATGCGCTACGGAACCATGGAGGTCTAACCGACGAAGCAATTGAAAGTGTGAAAAGAAACCTTAAACCAGGTCTAAGTAAATTAGTTGGGGACACTCTGAAAAATTACCGCGATGACATTTCTAAAAACATCGAATTGACAATTGCAACCTTAAAATCAGATATCGTCGGCTTCATCAAGGGCGTGTTGAAGAAAGCGGGGATAAAAGATACTACCCCTACAGGTGACCCGACCAAAATTGGATGGTGGTTGGACAAAGCGGTGGATTCAACTCTCAATGCTGTCTTGAGTTTCTTTGCCGACAAAGGATTTATTCCTACTCCCGAAGCAATTTTCGGCTTTGGTGATGAAATTGCTGAGAAAGTTACGAACTTCCTTCTGAACCTAGCCAACTTCAAAGGTAACATTCAAAAAACTGTTGACAAAGGCTTTAAGGACCTTGGGAGTTACAATGTCAGTAGCGCCCCGGAGCAAACTGACAAAGTGGTGAAGGAGATTGCCAAGATGCGAGAGAACAATGAACATTGGAGGAGAGTCTACGAGACTTCCAAGACCCCACTTTCCAGTGCTTTAGCCGAACTTAAAAAGATGGGTGTTTTAGAGGGCAGTTTGGCAGATGCAACGGAGAAATTCACTTCTATCGTTGACGGAATACTTCCTATCTCATCATCTGTCGCTCTTGTTGGAGGAATTACTGCTACCATTAGACTTTATAACTCGGTTGGAGTAGCATGGGCGAAGGCTACAGAATGGACACAGGTGCCAGATGTTTTGCTTGGACCTTTCTTCCCCTTCCCGCCAGATCAGCCTGTCTATGCACCTTTCTTCCCCTTCCCACCAGATCACCCGGTTCTTGCCTATGCAACGGTAACAGTCACTCGCCAATTTGCCCCTATCCGAAGCCGAAGCAGGCAGTTGGACGAATACACTTCCGTCGTCAACCAAGTCAAATCTGCCCTTCAGAACGACGACTATGAACGGGTCATACAACTTGCCCGCAACTTGAGTGAAGCGACGGCTGCCGTCAGCGATGCCCTTGAAGCCAAACATTCCCTCGTCTTGACAGGCATCCCTGTCGCCTACGAAAAAGACAAAACATTCCCCGCCCGTGCCCGCCAAGCCACCGATGCTGTTGAGCGTTCAACCTTCTACCGCAGGGAGTTCCTGCTCAGAGTGGGCAGTTACCTTGCTGCTGAGTCCGACGATGCCGGCGAGAAAGCCATCCAAGCAGCGGACAACGCTTTGGCAAAGACGCAAGAGGCGATGGGCTTGTTGGACGGTGCAATCCAGCAATTGCAATCGCTCGGCGTCACTTTACCTCACCTTCTCCGATTCACTCACCAAGTCCAACAAGTTAGTTTGACCGAGTGGCGAATTATCTTCACTGTCCAAAATATCGGCGGACAAACATCGCCTGCAACGAGTGTCAAGTTCGTTACCACCGAAGGAATAACGGTTTCGCCCAACTCATGGAGTGTGCCACCACTTGCCCCTAACGCCACACAAACCCTTACTGTTACTGCACGAACCCCTCAACGCTTCAGAAGTGGCTTCGGCGTTATCAGGACAACCTTGGGGACGCAACCTGAGGAATTCAACGCCAACTTCGTCCCCACCATCATCTTCCTGACGAGCAAGGACGAAATCCCACCTGTCATTTCCGACCCGACACCGAAGGAAGACGAAGTCGTAAGGACGGCAACCCCCACTATCGCTGTCACCATCGCTGACTTCCTTTCTGGCTTGGATATTTCATCGCTCAAGATGACTTTGGATGGGCAACGAGTTAACGCCACATACGAGATTGCGACTCGCAGGTTCTCTTACCGCTCAACGCAACAACTTACCGAAGGCACTCACACTGTCGTCGTTGAAGCGACCGACCTTGACGGCAACACCGCTCGCAAGGAATGGCGGTTCACTGTCAGGCTGGGCGCTCCCATTGAAATCACCGACCTTAAAGTTTCGCCCAACCCGTTCAGCCCCAACGGCGACGGCATTGACGATGTCCTCAACATTCACTTCAGGCTCAGTGGCGACGCTGTGCTTACAATCACCGTCGTTGACAGCCGAAACAATGTCGTCAAGACCCTTGCCAACGAACAGTCATTTACGCAAGGCGAGCACAATTTGACTTGGGACGGAAAGACGGACAATGGCGCAACAGCACCGACAGGAAGTTATGGCGTCCGCATCGCCATCATCCGAGAAGGTCGGCAAACCAATGTCGTTGAAGCGCAAGTCACTGCTGACCAAGAGCCTTTGAGCCTTACTGGCGTTTCGGTCACTCCTGAAAGGATGCGATTGACGAAGGACACCCTAAGCGTCGCCTTCAACCTCTCGCAGGACGCAAAAGTCGTCGTGAAAGTCTACTTGGGAGAGAACACCGAGGACGATGGCTATGCGGTCAGGACGATTGTCCTTGAAAACGCTAAGAAAGGTGCAAACGTTGTTTCTTGGGATGGCAAAGACGATAACGGCAGGTTCATCGCTCCCGGAACCTACACTGTCGCCATTGAAGCGGATGTTTCCACTCTGACCTCAAGAGTCCCTCTCGCTGGTAAAGTGACGGTTTTGAGTTTGCCTGACTTGCTCGCAGCAAGTGTCGGTAGCGTTGACCGAGATGGTCGTAGCGTGCTGACAGCCGTTGTCCGCAACATCGGTGCAGAACCAGCCAAAAACATCGTCGTCCGATTTGCTGTCAGAGACATAACGGTTGGCGATGTGACAATCCCCGCTTTGGACGCTGGGTCTGAAACCTCCGTTGAGTTGTCTCTTGACCCTGCACGCCAGCAGTTAATCGCTGAGGACATTACAGCCACTGTTGACCCTGACAACCAAATTGAGGAACTTGAGGAGTTCAACAACACAATCAAGACCCGCCTTGAAATTCAGGCTGTGCGCCTCGCCCATGTCTTGCCAGCGGGCGTCTCATTGGTTTCTGTGCCAATCCAACTCTTTGAACCATCGCCACAAGCAGCGTTCGGTTTCGCTTCGCCTGAAGAGACGAAGGTTGCTTGGTGGGACCCTCAAAAACCCGGCGACCTCAAGTATCGCTATGCCAATGAAATCCCTGCCCTTGAGCCCGGAAAAGGCTACTTCGTCAAGTTGCCAATCGAGCGAACAATTCAATGGACAGGGTTGCCAGCGAGAATTCAAGGCAATCAGTATGTCATCAACTTGCAGCAGGGTTGGAACTTGATTGGCTTGCCGCGTCTTGGAAGCATCGCTTTGAACGACCTACGGGTTAAGCGCCTTGATGAAGCAGACACGACAACCCTCGCTTTTACCCAACCAGGCAACCCATTGGTTGAACCTTACGCTTGGACATACAGTAGTGCTGAGCGGCGTTACCAGTTGGTTTATCCCGAAGTCGGCGAACTTGGGACTTTTGACGCTTTCAAGGGCTATTGGGTCTATGCCCACCAACCCTGCCAGTTGCTCATTCCCGCTCAAAGCCGCAGGGTGTTGGTGACGAGAAAGCGGAGCCAAATGGACGGTTGGTTCTTCCGCATTGAAGCGGAAGCGGGTGAGTTCCGAGATGTCGTCGTTGTCGGCAAAAACGCCAATCGCCTGTGGGCTCAAAAGCCTCCGACAACGCCCGAAGGTCAACCTGTTCGGTTGAGTGTCGTTGATGACCAAGGTCGCTCGTGGGGTGCCGCCCTCGCCGATAGCGATGGGCGAATGCGGTGGCGGTTGCTTCTGGAAATTGACAAAGGCGTTGAAAAGGTCGCCCTGAAGTTCCCTGATTTGGGCTACCTGCCGAAGGGCTTGAGCGCCTACTTGGTGGACGAGGCGACAGGGCAACGACGATACTTGCGGACGACCTCCGCTGTCAATCTCACTTTGACACCCAATCGCAGCACGATAGAACAGCGCACCTTCCAATTGGTCGTCATCGCAGGCGGGACGAATTTGCTCGGTATCGTCGGGTTGAAAGCGGAACCGTTGCGGGGTCGGGGTGTCGCCATCCAATTCGCCCTGACACGCTCCGCTCAAACACAAGTGGAAATCCTGACCCTAACGGGACGGCGTGTCGCCATTTTAGAGAGCGGTCAAAGCCGCGCCGCAGGGCAACACCGCCTCCTTTGGCAAGGACAAAACGACTCTGGACAGTTAATCCCTGGCGGGCTTTACCTCATCCGCGTCACCGCTACGGACGAGGAAGGAAGGCAAGTGCAAGCCACGACCACGCTGCGGAGATAACGGCAACTGGGCAAGGGTTTTATTGGGCTTGCTCTTTGCCGTCGTAGCGGCGGCGCAGTTCGGCGATGATTTGCTCTACTTTGTCCGGTGTCACTTTCTCCCACAACTCCATCGCATTGACCAACAGGACGGGGGCTTTGTCGCAGGCAGCAAGGCATTCAAACTCTTCCAAAGTGAACAAGCCATCGGGTGTTGTCTCGCCCACCTCAATGCCCAAGACCTCTTTAAGGCGCTGCAAGGTTTTGTCGGCGCCCCAAAGCAAGCAACTGATGTTGGTGCACAACATCAATTGGCATTTGCCGACGGGATGGTCGTGGAACATCTCGTAGAACTTGATGATGGCTTCCACATGGACGGGCGTCGTGCCCGTCAGTTCAGCGATTTCAGGCACGACCTCATGCGGGATGTAGCCGAAATGCTCTTGCACCATCCAAAGCAACGGCATGATGGCTGCCTTCCGTTGCGGATACTGGTTGAGGATTTGCTCCGCTTCCTTCAAGCGTTCCCCGACAAAAAACGCCATCGCTCAACACACCTCTCCTCGTGTGCCGACGGCTTCCACGATGACTAAGCGTTGCTCTTCTACGATGCGATAGACGACGCGATAGTTACCGACCCGCAACCGATAAAGTCCTGTCAATTCGCCCCGCAGTTTGCGGATATCTTTGCCTCCAAAAGGGTTGTCCTTTAGAGCGTCAATGGCTTTCACGACTCGTTCCCGCATCGGTGGCGGCAGGCGTCGCAGTTCTTTTTGAGCGTCTGGGTCAATCCTCACTTCAAAGCCTTTTTCGCTTCGTCCCAAGGCAAGAAAGCCTCCTTGCCCTGCCTGCGCCACCGTTCCTCGGCTTTTCTAATCATCGTCATCATTTCTGGGTCGCTCAAGATGTCCCAAGTTGCTTCCCACTCTTCTCGTTCCCTCAAAAACGCCAGAAACTCTATCGCCACCTTCAACCGTTCGGGCGAGAGTTGGCGCACAAGGTCAGTCGCCTGCCGACGCAACTGGCGGACGGATGACGCTTTCGCTTTCTCAGCAACCTTCGTCGCTTTCATCGGTCTACCTCCCCCATGACAGGGTCAAAACTGGCAAGGATGGCGATCAAATCGGCGACCAAGTGTCCTCTGGCGGCGATGGGAAGGGCGTGGACATGGATGAAAGAAGGCGCTCGCATGTGCATCCGATAAGGTTTTTCGCTGCCGTCGCTGACGATGTAAAAGCCGACTTCGCCCCGCGCACTTTCCACAGCGGCGTAGGCTTCGCCCGGCGGGACAGGGTAGCCACGGCTGTAAAACAGGAAGTGGCGGATGAGGGCTTCCATATCTTTGTCCAACCGCTCTTTCGGCGGCGGCGTCGCCCACGGATGGTCTGCCAAGACAGGACCTGGCGGCAAGTTTTCTATGGCTTGCTGGACAATCTTGACACTTTCCAACATCTCCCGCATCCGCACCCAATAACGGGCGTAGGTGTCGCCCTCCGTTTCCGTCACAATCTCAAAATCAAAGTCGTCGTAGCGGGAATAAGGCATCGTCTTGCGCAAGTCCCACGCTACCCCTGTCGCTCGCAAACTCGGTCCTGTCACACCCCAAGCGATAGCGTCTTCAGGTTTGATGACGCCGATGCCTTTGGTGCGTTCCAGCCAGATGGGATTTTGGCTGAGCAGTTCGTCCAACTCTTGCCACGCTTGCGGGAACTCTCGCAAAAATTGTCGGCATCGGTCTATCCAGCCGTCAGGCAAATCGTAACGGACGCCGCCGGGGACGATGTAACTGTAGGTGAGCCGTGCCCCGCACAGCATCTCAAACAAGTCCAAAATCTTTTCCCGCTCACGGAAGCAATAAAAGAAGGCGCTGAGGACGCCCAACTCTAAACCTGTCGTGCCCAGCCAGACCAAGTGGCTGGCGATGCGTTGCAATTCGGCAACGATGACCCGCAGGTATTGCCCGCGAGGAGGAGGTTCAATGCCCAATAACTTCTCCACCGCCAGCGAATAAGCGAAGTTGTTGGTCATCCCTGACACATAGTCCAGCCGGTCATTGAGGGTGATGACCTTGTGGTAGGTCTTGAACTCCGCTTCCTTCTCTATGCCCGTGTGCAGGTAGCCGATGACAGGTTCTACATCCACGACTGTCTCGCCTTCTAAGGTCAGGATGAGCCGAAGCACCCCGTGCGTGCTGGGATGCTGCGGTCCCATGTTGACCGTCATTAACGCTTGCTCGCGTTCTACCGTCGCCATTGCCATCACCTTCGTTCCATTTTTGGGTCATTCCTTGCCGACGGCTACCACTCCTCAAATTGCTCTTCGCGCTTTTCCAGCGGCATGCCCGGCTGCCAGAAAAGGGGAAAATCTTTGCGGAGCGGGTGACCGGGAAATTCGTCGTAAGTGAGGATGCGTTTCAAGTTTGGGTGTCCTTCAATGCGGATGCCAAACATGTCCCAAATTTCCCGCTCGTAAGGGTTGGCACTGGGATAGATGCCACAGACGGTCGGCACCCATGCGTCGTGACTAAACAGGCGCACCTTGACCCGCAAGCGCAGCCGATGGGTGAGGGAAAGCAAATGGTAAACGACTTCAAAGCGGGGTTCGCCCCGCAATTGCGAATAGTCTGCCGCTGTCGCATCCACAAGCATCTCAAAGTGCTCCTGATCGCGCAAGTAACGCAGGGATTCGGTCAGCACCTGTCGCTTGAGGGTGACCGAAACTTCCCCGTTGTGCTCCTTCACCTCTTCAACGGCATCGTCACCCAAGTGGCTTTTCAATCGCTCGGCGATTTGCAACAGGCGCTCTATCGCTGTCATCGCTTGCTTGCTCTCCGTCATCAGCGACGCTCCTTTCCGAGCACTCCCACTTCTTTCACTTCTGACTGAGTCAAGACATTCAACCCGACCCAGAAGCCATCAGCCTCATAGATAGCGTTGCGCAAGGGGCGCAGGGCGTCGTGGACTTTCTCGTCTTGACCGTCGGGCACAACGACTTGCAGCCAAGCATCTATTTCCTCAACGCCTTCGGCTTCAAAGGTGACTTCTGCCTCAGGACAAATCTTTTTGGCTTCTGCCGCCAATTCCTGCAGGCGTTGAAGTAACAACCGACGACTTTTTTGTCGCTTCATGGAGCCGCCGCCTCCTTAACGGCTTTCACAAATTCAGCGGCGTGATTAACTAAGCGCCGAACTCGTTTGACCGAAGCACCGACCAACTCATAATGCGCCCTTACTCGCAATTCATAGGCATCTTCCAACCAGGACACAAAACTTTCAGGATACTTTCGCCGTTGCCGAACTAACTCATTTCGGAAGGCATCCCGCAAACCCCCATGTGACCACCGAATCCGTTGCACTCCGACTTGCGATAACGCTGCGATGGCAGCCCAATACAAAGCGGCATAAACGCAGAGAGCAGCCGCCTGATAGCAATCTGCCTTTAGCGCCATTTCCGCAACCTTCAAAAACTCCTGTGCACGCTCCATCGCTTCCACACGGTTCATGTTGGCTACCTTATCATGGAACTTCCCGTCGGCGGTGCTCGCCCATGCGTTCCCGTTTGATTTTCTCTTGCAACTTCAAGATGCCGTCAATGACGGCTTCAGGGCGGGGCGGGCAGCCAGCGATGTAAACATCCACTGGCACGATCATGTCCACGCCTTGCACGATGGCGTAGTTCTGGAAGACACCGCCACAGGAAGCGCAAGTGCCCATCGCAATAACCCACTTAGGGTTAGGCATTTGGTCGTAGATGCGTTTGAGGACAGGCGCCATCTTCCACGAGCAACGCCCGGCGACGATCATCAAATCCGCTTGGCGGGGCGAACCCCGAAAAACTTCGGCGCCGAACCGCGCCACATCGTTGCGGGATGCCGCCATCGCCATCATCTCAATGGCGCAGCAAGCCAACCCGAAAGTGGCTGGCCAAAGGGAATTTGCCCGCGCCCAGTTGATGAGGGCTTGAACGGGATTCACCCGCAGAAATTCCTCCAACTTCGCCAGCAACACATTGCGCCCGATGACTTGTTTCATCTCTTCGTCCACGCCTTCGTCTTCCAGCACCTCTCCCGTCGCTTGGGCGGGCGGGGCAATGACCAACTCTCGCCCGTCAATGGTCGTCTTGACGATGCTGACTTTCATCGGTTCTCGCCTCCTGCAAGCACAGCGGATGGTTCACGGACTTCCACCAGTTCGGCGGGTCGCTCTGCGGGCAAAGCAACTTCCTCGGGCAAACGCTCCCGTTCCCACCATTCCCACTCAAAAGCGCCCGTGCGCAAAAGGTAGATGTAGCCGACGACCAAAATGCCCAAAAACACTGCCATCGCCGTTAGCGCCAGCGACCCTAACTCCCGATAGACGACCGCCCAAGGGTAGAAAAACACGACTTCAATGTCAAAGACGATGAACAGCATGGCGATGACATAAAACTTGACGGGAAAGCGATGGCGGGCATCACCGATGGGTTCGTTGCCGCACTCGTAAGCAGTCAGTTTGCCCCGTTTGGGCTTCGCCTCCAAAAGCCCGACGATGTGCGACATCAGCACCATGCCACCAGCGACAGCAATCGCCAACCCGATGGCTACTACGATGGGGATGTAGTTTGTCAACATCGCTTCAACGCCTCCTCGTTTGCCGTCGCAAATTATAACCCAGTCCGCTTGTTGCACGAGCAAGCCAACGGGCACGGTGATGACTGATGAAGAGCCAACGGGCGTCGCCGTTGTTGAGGGCGTTGCAGGAAAAGGGTGTCCCGATGCGTCTTCGGGAATGGCAAGCAGGCGAGTTGCTCTTTGCTCCCGACGACCCTGCCGATGCCCTTTTTCTCGTTCAGACAGGCTATGTTCGGCTGTATCGGTTGACAGAAACGGGCAAGGAAGTTTTGCTGCGTTGGTGTGGGTCAGGCGATGTGTTCGGCGAGGAGAGTTTGACCGCCCATGCCCGTCGGCATTTCGCTGAAGGCATCACGAAAGGGAAGGCTTGGCAGGTAAATGCCCAGCAACTCTTGATGGTAGCGGAGCAAGACGGCTCTTTGAAGACGGCGTTGCTTTTCGCCCTCCATGAAGCGGCGCGCATGACGGAAGAAGTCGTGGCGAGCGTAGCGGAAGAGGTGCCGAGGCGCCTCGTCAAGGCACTCCGTTGGTTGGCAGAAAAGGCAAATCCTGAAAGCACCGACGGATTCGTCGCCTTGCCTCTCACCCATGCCCAATTGGCATCCCTTATCGGGACATCTCGTGAATGCGTGACCGTGCACCTAAAACCATTGCAGCAGGTAGGTCTTCTCATCTCCAAGCGGGGCAAACTCCTGCTTCGGCTTCTATCGCTTCGTCAAGGGCAAAACGAGGGGAAGGTTGGGTTACCTTGAGCCGATAATTGCCTGTCCTCCTTCCCTACCCTTTCAGGTGGCGATCCAAGAAGGTGAAAATTTCCTGCCACGCCTTTTGGGCTGTTGCGGCGTGGTAGCCTGCCTTGTTGGCGGGGTTCATGAAAGCATGTCCGACGCCTTCGTAGATGCGGATGACATGTGGGATGCCCCGTTCCTTCAACGCCTTCTCAAATTGCCGCACCATCTCCACTGGGATGCCCCGATCCCGATCACCGAAGATGCCCAGCACGGCGGCTTTGAGCGGTTTGAGTTCGTCGGGGTCGGTGACGAGCCGACCGTAGCAAATCACGCATGCCGCCACATCGGCGCTTAACGCCAGTTGCAAGGCGTAACCACCTCCCATGCACCAACCGATGACGCCGATGCGCTTGGGATTGACAAAAGGTTGTTGGCGCAAGTAGGCGACCGCCGCTTTCAAGTCCCGCAGGGCTCGGTCGGTCGGCAAGCCGCGACTCAACTCGTGCGCCAAATCAGGGGTCGTGGCGATTTGCCCCCGATACAAATCCACTGCCAACGCCACATACCCTTGTTCGGCAAACTTGCGGGCGTTTTCTTTGATCCAGTCCACCAAGCCCCACCATTCGTGGATGACGACGAGGGCAGGAAAGGGACCTTCGCCTTTGGGACGCGCCAGATAGCCTGAAACTTTTTCTTCGCCGCTGCGATACTTCACTGTCTCCGTCACGATAGCCCCTTCGGACGCTGCCATCCCGACACTGTTGACCAGCAACATGCTGATGAACATCGCAACCGTCGCCATCAACTTCCGCATCGTCCGTCCCTCCTTTCGCTTCCTTGCCACTTCGTTGGACGCAGCGAGAAAGGTGAAAAGCCACCTTGGAAAGGCTTAGTAGCCGCCAGTGGGTCTGCCAAGTTGCCAGATGGCGATGCTCAACCCGATGGCAGCGAGTAAGGTGGTGGCGACAAGTTGCAGGGCAATGGAGGCGATAGGGTGCCACGCTTGAAGGAAAGGGTGTTCCCGCAGCCAACCCGTTAGCGGCGCCAGCCAAAGGAAAAGGGCGGAGGCGATGGGCAGGTCGGCGTAGAAAGCGCCATTGACACCAGTGCCAAAAAGCAATGTCACCATCACGCCTGTCGCTCCGCCTGCGAGCGACCATCGGCGTTGCCACAAGACGAAAGCGCAAGTAGAACCCATCGCGGCAGCAAGGACACCCGACAGTTGGCTGACAGTTGCCGTGTGGGCGATCAAAAGGGCGGCGCTGTTGATCGCTGCTGTGATGGCGAGGGCGATGGGCAAAGAAGCGTCGGTCACGCGCCCTGCCAACCCGTTCAAGCCCGTCCAAACTGCTGCCATTAGAACGCCCAAACCGACGCTCCAAATCGCTTTTCCCGTCGGCGGCAAACTCGGCAACGGCAACAGCAACACGGTGACGGCGGCGATGCCAAACAACAGTCGCCAAAGCCAGCGCCAAAAGCGAGGGATGCTCGGCAGGCTCTCAAGGATTCCGAGGAACGCCGCCATCATTGCCGACAGCGGTAGCCAATGTTCCGCTGACGACGGTAAAAGGGGCAAAGTGCCTGTGGCGAGCCGATGCCCCGTGGCATAGCCGACAGCGATGGCAAAACCCGTCAGCCAGCGGCTCAAAAACCAACGCTCTTGCCTCGCCATTAACCAAGCCAACAACAACCCGACGAAAGTGACAAGGGCAGGAGGCAAGCCCAGTGTCAGGGCGGACTTCAGGAAAAAAGCCATAAAGGGTCACCAAAGTAGTGTTGCTACTCACCCACGACTGCCGTCACTTGCGGATGCCCAAGATGGCGACCATCAACTCCACCCGATCGTCGGCGATGTTCATGAGCCCTTTCATCCCGAAGTCGCTGCGTCGGATGGTAAAGGTCGTTTCAAAACCGATGACCTGCATTCCCTTGATGTTTTTGCCCTCTCCGACCTTCGTCACCGTGACGGTGATAGTGCGGGTGACGCCGTGCAATGTCAAATCGCCGGTGACTCGGTAGCGATTTTTGCCGATGGCTTGAATGCTTCGGCTTTTGAAGGTGATGGTCGGAAATTGCTTTGTGTTGAGGAAGTCAGGGCTTTTTAGGTGCTTGTCTCTGTCGGGAACGCCTGTGTCCAAACTGTCGGCATTGATAGTGAGGGCAACAGAACTTTTGGCAGGGTCTTTGTCCACGACGAGGGTGCCTTTGATGTCCGTGAAGCGTCCGTAGGCGAACACTGCTCCCGCTTGAGCGACATTGCGGCAGCGAAAGATCACGAAGGAGTGAGCGGGATCAACTTCGTAAGTGTCGGCGGCAAAACCCAGCGACGCCAAGACCCAAAGGCTCGCCAAAAGGCTCAAAAGAATTCGTCGTCGCACGACCCTTCACCTCCCAGCAGATTTGTCTCAGCCACATACAAGTTTCCGACAAGTTCGCCCGAAAGTTTGTTAGGTGTCTCACACAAAAGGTCATGGGGCGGTGAGGAGGCGGACAGCATCTTTACCCAGCAGGGCAACAAGTTGCCGATAAAGTTGCGGGGTGAGTTGAACCCGCAGGGGGAGTAAGCGAGTCTTGGTTTGACTGCCGCTTCGGATGACGGCTTCCACCGGCGTTTCGCCCGGTGATTGGACAAGAAGCGCCTTGAGCCGCTCTGCCGTTTCTTTCGGCAACTTTTCTGGCAAATACAGGCGCAACCGCACCGCTGCCTTCTCGCCGTTCCCTTGAAGGGTTGGAGGATTGGCGGGAGAGAAGGCAGGTGGCGCTGTTGACCCGTTGAACCGTGAGGAGGGCAAGTTTTTCGGGAGGGATGGAGATGACCCTTCAGTCTTGATGGGCGTCGTTGGGAGGGACGCCGAAGAGGCTTCAGCAATCCGCCCATTGCCTTTGGCAGAGGAGGAAGGCGTTGGCGGAGGGCTCGGCGGGGCATCGTCCAACGAAAACCGTTCCACCCGACGGGGGTAAAGGCGGGCAACCAACAAAGCCTCTTCCTCTTCTTCGCTCGTTTCACCGTTGCGGAACTGCTCTTCTATGCGCACCGTGCCTTCCAAGTAAAGCAGGGCATCCTTTTCAAAGAGGTGGGCGAACTGCTGATAACTGTCGCCGCTAAGGACGACTTCCGCTTCGCTTCCCGTGTGGTCTTGAAGGCGGGCGAAAAGCAGTGGACGATTTTGTCGGTCTACTGTCAAGCGCAGGGTAATGACCATGCCCCAAACCCGCACGAAGACGCCTGAAGGAAGGGCAGGTAATTCGTCCAAGCCGTGCGTTAAGCGCCCAGCGACCCGTTGATAACCTGCTTGCAGCGGATTAGCGGACAGGAAAACACCCAACAATTCCCGCTCCCACTCCAATCGCTGCCGTAGCGGGGCGTCAGGGACTTCAGGCAAAGGGAGGGCATTGGTCGTCGTAGCGGGCGTTTCGCCGAACAAGGCAGTTTGCCCTGCCACTGGCGCTGTCCCTTTCCCTGCCTGCTCCCAAAGCAACTCTAAGGCTTGCAGCAACTGTTGGCGGTTGGGATGGAGGGCATCAAAAGCGCCGACTTTGATCAGGCACTCCACAGCGGCGCGGGTGACGCTCCGATGGGGGCGGACACGCCGAAGAAAATCGGCAAGGTCAGTAAACGGACCACCGCGCTGTCGCTCTTGCAAGATGGCACTGACGGCATTGTCGCCGACATTTTTGATAGCGCCCAACCCGAAGCGGATGGCTTTTTGACCGTTGTGCTCTTCTATCCGAAAGTCGTAATCGCTGCGGTTAATGTCGGGGGGAAGGACAGGAATTTTCATCCGTCGGCACTCTTCCAATCCGACGACGATTTTCTCTCGGAAGTTGCGGTTGGCAGACAGAAACGCTGTCATGTATTGCACAGGGAAGTTGGCTTTCAGGTAGGCAGTTTGGTAGGCGACGAGGGCGTAAGCGGCGCTGTGGGATTTGTTGAAGGCGTATTGGGCGAAGGCGGACATGCGCTCCCAAAGTTGTTCGGCGACTTCTCGGCTCACGCCGTTATTGACAGCACCCTCCAGAAAGAGCGGTCGCATCTTCTCCATCAAGTCGGCTTTCTTTTTGCCCATCGCCCGCATCAGGATTTCTGCCTGCGGCATAGAAAAGCCAGCCAGTTCGTTGGCGATGCGCATGACTTGCTCTTGATAGAGCATCACGCCGAAAGTATCCCGCAAGATGGGCTCTAACTTCGGATGCAGATACTCAATGGGTTCGCCGTGCCGACGGCGGACGAAGACAGGGATGTCCTCCATCGGTCCAGGGCGATAGAGGGCGACGAGGGGGACGAGGTGTTCAAAGCGGTCGGGCTTTAATTCTCTTAGCAACTTCCGCCATCCCGTCTTCTCCATCTGGAAGACGCCGACGGTGTGCCCTTCACTGAGCATGGCGTAGGTTTTAGGGTCGTCTAAAGGCAGGTCGTTCAGGTCAATGGTGATGCCTTCCGTCTCTTGAACGAGTTGAACGGTGCGCCCGATGATGGTGGAGTTGCGCAAGCCCAAAAAATCCATCTTGACCAAGCCGACTTTCTCCACCGAAGCGCCGTCGTATTGGGTGATCACGCCACCATCATGACCGCGTTGCAAAGGCACCAGTTCAATGAGAGGGCGACTGCCGATGACGACGCCGCACGGATGAGTGGAAGCATGGCGGGCTAAGCCTTCAATGGCTTTGGCGGTGTCCAGCCACTGGCGGATTTGCGGGTCGCTTTCGTAAAGGTCGCGAAGTTCAAAGGAGATTTCCAACGCTTCCGCCAAACTCAGTTTCGCTGGGATGAGTTTGGCGACGCGGTCTACCAAAGTGGGGTCAATCTTGAGGACGCGCCCGCTGTCTCGGACGGCGGCGCGGGCTTGGAGCGTCCCGAAGGTGACGATTTGCGCCACATGGTCTTCTCCGTATTTGTGGCGGACATAGGCGATGATTTCCTCCCGCCGCTCATCGGGGAAGTCCAAGTCAATGTCGGGCGAACTTTGCCGCTCTGGGTTCAAAAAGCGCTCAAACATCAAGCCATATTTGAGGGGGTCAATGTTGGTGATGCCCAACACATAACTGACCAGACAACCAGCGGCGCTGCCTCGTCCTGGACCGACGAGGATGCCTCTTGAGCGGGCGTATTGAACGATGTCCCAGACGATCAAAAAGTAGCCCGCATAGCCCTTCTGACAGATGACCTGCAACTCGTAGTCCAGTCGCTTTTTCACCTCTTCCGTCACTTCAGGGTAGCGTTGCGGCAATCGTTCGTAACAGAGGCGGCACAAAAATGCTTCCGCCGTTAAGCCTTCTGGGACTTCATAGTGGGGCATTTGAGGTTCACCCAAAGGCAACAGGCAATGGCATCGTTCAGCGATTTCCACCGTCCGCGCTAAGGCGTCGGGATGGTCGGGAAAAATCGCTCGCATTTCGTCGGCGGACTTCAGGTAAAACTCGTGGCTTTTGAAGCGGAATCGGTCTCCATCGTCCAGTGTCTTTCCGCCTGTGTTGATGGCTAACAGAACCTCTTGCGCTTGCGCATCCCCTGCCCGCACATAGTGGACATCGTTGGTGACGATGAGGGGGATGCGAAGTTTTTGGCTCATGGCGATGAGGGCTTCGTTGACCTTGCGTTGTTCGGGCAGTCCGTGATTTTGCAACTCCAAAAAGAAGTTGTCGTGCCCAAAAATTTCGCGGAACTCACAGGCAAGTCGTTCTGCCGTCGGCAAGTCGCCCTGCAAGATGGCTTTGCAAATGGGGCTGGCAAGGCAAGCGCTGGTGGCGATCAAACCCTCATGATATTCCGCCAGCAATTCCTTGTCGGCGCGAGGCTTGTAGTAAAAGCCCTCCAGATGGGCTTTGCTGACGATTTTGATGAGGTTGCGGTAGCCCACCTCGTTTTCGCACAGCAAGAGCAGGTGGGACGCTTCCGCATACTGCCGCGAGCCTCGGTCAAAACGGCTTTTGGTCGTGAAGTAAATCTCGCATCCCAAGATGGGTTTGATGCCCGCCTCGGTGCAGGCTTCATAGAACTCCACGATGCCATACATGACGCCATGATCCGTCAAAGCGAGGGCGGGCATTTCTAACTCACACGCCCGCTGCACCAAGTCTTTGATGCGTCCTGCACCGTCCAGAAGGCTGTATTCGGAATGGACATGCAAGTGAACAAAGCCAGCGCTCATCTTTCCCTCACCCCCAAAGCCCAACAGCCCTTCACTTTTCTTCCTCTGGAGGCGGTAAGAGGCGAATGCGTTCTTCCTCAGGCAAAGCCTCATCGCTGAGGTAAACGGTGTGACCGCGTGGACGCCATAAGCGTTCGTCTTTGGGCAGTTCCTCGGTCACTCCTTGCTCGCCAGTTGCGCCAGTGCCAGCAGCCTCTAAGGGTTGGTCAACAAGGGCGGCTTGATGCTCCCGCAAAATTTGCACACTCCGTTGAACACAATCGGCACAAATCCAAACGCCTTCCCCAGGGATGAGCGTGCCTGCCACGCTTTCAGGACGCCCGCAAAAGTTGCACCGAACCAACCGAGGGGGACGATAGCGAAGGAAGAGCAAAGTAAACGCCAGCATCATCACGCCCACCAGCAAGACGATGTTCGGACCCAAGTAGGCGAGGGGCAACAAACCTGCCAAAGTGGCATACCAAAGACCGGCTACCATGACCAAAATCGCTCCGACGACGATGGCGCTCCAAGTCACCAACGGGCGCAGTTGCTCCACCAACGCTTCCCAATCCAAGCGAGGCGTTGTCGTTTCAGGGGCGAGGGCAAAGGCTTTCGCTTCCCGTTCAAAATGTTCTGCCAGTTTCATCATCACTTCGCCCAAGATGCCTTCCCGCTCTCCTTGCCGCACGAGGCTGATGAAGAGGGGGGAAAAGTAGCGGGGATAGCGGGCGAAGGCGTGAGAAAGGCTGCGTCCCAAAGACAGGTCTTGGGCAATGCTCTCCAAGATGGCAGCCAATTGAGGGTTGTCGGTTTGTTGGCGGAGCACTTCTATGCCCCGAAAGGCGTCCACCCCTGCCAGCAGCATGGCGCTGAACTGCCGACAAAAGATTGCCAGTTCAATGCGGCTGATGCCCTGCGACCCCTGCACCGACATGGTGGTCGCCTCCTTGAGGCATCAACGCTCCCGAACCCGTTCAATGTAGCGCCCTGTGCGGGTGTCCACGCGAATCAAGTCCCCCACATTGATGAACAGCGGCACTTGAATGACAGCGCCTGTCTCCAACTTGGCAGGCTTGGAACCGCCCGACGCCGTGTCACCCCGCACCCCTGGGTCGGTCTCCACGACCCGCAATTCTACCGCTGTCGGCAGTTCCACCATCAGCGGTTGGTCTTCGTGGAAGACCAAGGTGACTTCGGCACCTTCTTTGAGGAACTGGGCGGCATCGCCCACTTGCTCGGCGCTCAAGGTCACTTGGTCGTAAGTTTCGGCATCCATGAAGACAAACTCGTCCCCTTGCCGATAAAGGAACTGGTAAGGACGCCGTTCCACGATGGCTTGCTCAAACTCTTCGCCCGCTCGGAAGTTTCGCTCCAAGACATTGCCCGAAAGAAGGTGCTTTAGGCGCGTCCGCACATGGGCGCCACCCCGACCCAATTTCACATGCTGCGCCTCCAGCACCATGTAAATTTCGCCGTCAATCACCACCGTGATGCCGGGTCGGAAATCGTTGGTGGAAATCGCCATAACTGTTGCCCCCTTGGCACTCCTTTTGGCTTCACACCTTCGCCCCCATCTGTCTCGCTTTCTCTACGGCTTCATCAATCGTCCCGACGAGGTGGAAGGCGCTTTCAGGGAGATGATCCCACTTGCCTTGCAAAATTTGGTCAAAGCCCCGCAGGGTTTCTTCCAACGGCACATAGGCGCCCGGTCGCCCCGTGAACACCTCGGCGACATGGAAGGGTTGGCTCAAGAACAACTGCAACCTTCGGGCGCGATGGACGACGAGTTTGTCCTCGTCACTCAACTCTTCCATCCCCAAGATGGCGATGATGTCCTGAAGTTCGTTGTAGCGTTGCAAAATCCGTTGGACTTCGCGGGCGATGCGGAAGTGGTCTTCGCCGACGAAGCGCGGGTCAAGGATGCGGGAAGTGGACGCCAGTGGGTCAACGGCAGGATAGATTGCCTTTTCAAAAAGCCGCCGCTCCAAGACGATTGTCCCGTCCAAGTGAGCGAAGGTCGTGGCGGGCGCAGGGTCGGTAATGTCGTCGGCGGGCACATAAATCGCTTGGACGCTGGTGATAGAACCCCGCTTAGTCGTCGTGATGCGTTCTTCCAGTTGCGCCATCTCTGTGCCCAAAGTCGGTTGGTAACCGACCGCCGACGGCATTCGTCCCAACAACGAGGAAACCTCCGTCCCTGCTTGAGCGAAGCGGAAGATGTTGTCAATGAACAGCAACACATCCATGCCCTTGACATCCCGCCAGTATTCCGCCATCGTCAAGGCTGTCAACCCAACGCGCAAGCGGGCTCCTGGCGGTTCGTTCATCTGACCGAAGACCAAAATCGTGCGGCTGATAACGCCTGATTGGCGCATCTCCAACCAAAGGTCGTTGCCCTCACGGGTTCGTTCGCCGACACCCGCAAAGACGGAGATGCCACCGTGGGCTTTGGCGACATTGTGGATGAGTTCCATCAGCAGGACGGTCTTGCCGACACCCGCACCGCCGAACAAGCCGATTTTCCCGCCTCGCGGGAAGGGCACCAGCAAATCCATGACCTTGATGCCCGTCTCCAGTTGCTCTGAGACTGTCCCTTGTTCCTCAAAGGGCGGTGCAGGTCGGTGAATTGGCCAAAACTCGTCAGCATCCACAAGACCAAGTTCGTCAATGGGATTGCCGCAAACATCAAAGAGACGCCCTAAGGTCTTTTCCCCGACAGGGACGCGAATGGGTCCGCCCGTGTCGTAAACGAGCATCCCTCGCCGCAAACCATCCGTGAAGTCCATCGCCACCGTCCGAACGATGTTGTCGCCCAAGTGCTGTTGCACTTCCAAGACCAACGGCGGTTGACGGGAAGGGTCGTCAACAATCAAGGCGTTCATCACTTCGGGCACTTTGCCTTCGGGAAACTGAACATCCACGACGACACCCATGATTTGCACGATGCGCCCGACCCGATCAGGAAGAGGGCGTAACCCGCCGTGCACTTCTGGAAGCGTCTCTACCATCGCTCTCGCACCTCCATCGGCATCAAATTTTGGCAGCCCGTCAATCCCTCGCTCGCCTCATCGCTTCCACTGCCGTCGTGATTTCCAGCAACTCTTTGGTGATGTTCCACTGGCGGACTTTATTGGCTTGCAGGGTCAGTTGCTTGATGAGTTCCTCGGCGTTGTCGGCTGCTTGGCTCATGGCGTTCATTCGGGCAGCGTTCTCGCTGGCGAGGCTTTCCAGCAAGATGTGGTAAACCTGATGCTCAACATAACGGGGAAGTAAAAGCGCCAACAACTCAGGCGCTGGCGGCTCAAAGATGTATTCCCTCGCCTCCCGTGTCCCTTGTCCCGTGTCCCCTGCCCCATCCGTTTTAATCGGCAAAAGCGGGACAATTTTCGGTCGCTGCACCAAGGCGTTAACGAACTCGCCATAAGCGATGTGCACCTCATCCACTTCACCGCTGACGAACCATTGCACGATGTCCTCGGCAACGGCTTTAAATTGGGCGAAAGGCGCCGTCACCGGAAGTTGCGGGCGATAGCGAGCGACTTGGTAACCCCTTCGGGCAAAAAAGTCACAGCCCTTGCGCCCGATGCAATAAAGGACGAAAGGCGCTGCGCCGTCTTGGCTCATGAAGACTTGAGCGGTGCGGATGATGTTGTTGTTGTAGGCGCCGCAAAGCCCTTTGTCACCCGTGACGACAACCAAGCCACGCCTTTGGACGGGACGAACTTGCAAAAGCGGATGTTCAATGGCTGGCAAGTGCGGTGCGAGGGTTTCAACGAGCCAACGCATCTTTTCGGTGTAAGGTTTGCCCGCCGTCACTCGGTCTTGGACGCGGCGCAACCGCGCCGCCGCCACCATCTTCATCGCCGTCATGATTTTCTGCAAGTTGCGCACCGCCCGAATTTTCCTGCGGATTGCCCGCAAACTTTGGACTGCCATCGTCCCTCACTCCGATTGCTCCTTCGGTTTCTGCCGAAGGGAACGCTCAACGACATGGACGCCAATCCAGTAATTTTCCTCGTCAAAGATTTGCGATGTTCGCTCATGCAGACGGTCGCTAACTTCCTCAACCATCTCATCTGCCACCACAACTTCAACCCACGCATCAAGTTCCTCGTAGCCGGGAATTTTCACCCGAATTTCCGCCTCAGGGCACAAATCCTTTGCCAGCGACACAATTTCGGCGACAAAACGCTCCAAGCGTCGTCGTGAATAGCGCTTTGCAGGCGTCATGCGCCTCATCGTTTAATTCACATCCCTTCACACCAGCCAAAGTTCAAGCGCCGACGGGTCAACTTCCAAGTCGTCCGCTTCTGGGACGGGTTTGATTTTCCAAACTTGCATGGCGTCAGCGCCGATGATGAGTTCGTGAGCCAAGTTGTCGGCGACAAGGAAGTAGAACAGGTAGCGAAAACCTTTCACGGTGAATGTCAGCATGCATCCTTCGCGAACTTCCAAAATAGAAGTGCCGTCGCCAAGTCGGAACCGCCAAGGATGCGCCAACGGCACAAGGGTTGCGATGGCTTCTGCCTTGTCCCTTCTCACCAACGAATGCGAAGCGCCAGTGTCAAAAAGCGTCCTCAGCACGGCTTTGCCCTTGTCGCCTTCCACTTCAATGTCCTTGATGATGACGCCCATCGCCCTCGCCTCGCCCTTGGTCACGATGCCGCAGGGAGTTCCGCTTGAGCCTCTGCTTCCTTGCGGGCGGTGATGAAGCGCTCCTTGAACTCTTGCACTGCCTTGTGCATCTTCTGCTCTGTCTCGGCGGTGAAGTCCTTGGTCGTTTCAATCTCGTGGACAATTTCGGGATAGCGCTCCCGCACGAAGGGCAGAAACTCCCGCTCAAAGGGTCGCACCCATTCGGCGGGCATGTCGTCAAGGTAGCCGTTGACGCCAGCGAAGATGATCATGACCTGCTCCCAAAGTGCCATCGGCTGATACTGGTCTTGCTTGAGGACTTCCACCAATCGCTGCCCTCGGATCAACTCGCGGCGGGTCACCTCGTCCAGTTCGGCAGCAAACTGAGCAAAGGCAGCCAACTCAAAGTATCTCGCCATATCCAGTTTCAATCGGCGGGCAACTTTCTTCATCGCAGGATACTGAGCGGCGCTGCCGACGCGGGAAACGCTGATACCGACATTGATAGCGGGTCGGATGCCCGCATAAAACAGGTCAGGTTCAAGGTAAATTTGCCCGTCGGTGATGCTGATGACATTGGTCGGGATGTAAGCGCTGTAGTCACCCAATTGGGTCTCAATGACAGGGATGGCGGTGAGTGAACCAGCGCCCAGCGCGTCGCTCAATTTCGCCGCCCGTTCCAGCAACCGAGAGTGCAAGTTGAACACATCGCCAGGATATGCCTCGCGCCCAGGGGGTCGGCGCAAAAGGAGCGAAACTTGCCGATAGGCTTGGGCGTGTTTGCTCAAGTCGTCGTAAAAGATGACGGCGTGCATCCCGTTATCGCGGAACCATTCGCCCATCGCGCAACCAGCATAAGGGGCGATGTATTGCAAGGATGCAGGCTCACTGGCGGGTGCGGAAACGACGATGGTGTAATCCATCGCACCGTAGCGTTCTAGGGTCTCCACGACGCTCTTGACGGTGCTCTGCTTTTGACCGATAGCGACATAGATGCAGTAGACAGGGTCGCCCGCCTCGTGGAAGCGTTTTTGGTTGATGATGGTGTCCACGATGATGGCAGTTTTTCCTGTTTGTCGGTCGCCCAAAATCAACTCCCGTTGCCCCCGCCCGATAGGAATCATGGAGTCAATGGCTTTCAAGCCTGTCATCAACGGTTCTTTGACGGGTTGACGCTTAACGACACCGGGCGCTTTCACCTCAATGCGTCGGAACTCTTTGGCGGTGATGGGACCTTTTCCATCCAACGGTTGACCGACAGGGTTGATGACCCGCCCTAAAAGTTCCTTGCCGACGGGGACTTCAACGACACGCCCCGTGCAGCGAACTTCGTCGCCTTCCCGCACAAACTGGTCGGGACCAAGCAAAACGATGCCCACGCTGTCCATCTCCAAGTTCAAGGCGATGCCGTAAAATTCCCGACCGAGCCGTTCGCTGGCTTGCGGGAAGTAAAGCAATTCGCTCGCCATTGCCCCTTGCAACCCGTAGGCACGGGCGACGCCATCGCCCACTTCAATGACATAGCCGATGTCGGTCATCTCCACGACTTTCTCAATGGCTTCCAACTCTTGCAACAGCACGCTGGTGATTTCCTCGGCGCGAATCACGCTTCGGTCACCTCCTCTTCAGGATTCCAATGGGCTCTCGTTGCTCCGAGCCTTCAGGCAAATCCAGAGGTTTGTCCAGTTTTAACACGCCCTTTTCCCATCGGGCTTTACGGCGTTCCATCACTTTCACCGCTCCTTTCATCGGTCGGGTCGGCTAAAGCGGCTTCGACGGGGGCGCTGACGAAGACTTGTCGCAGTCGCTCTCGGATGCGTTCCAAGTGCCCCCGCAAACTCAAGTCCAAAAGTTTGTTGCCGACGATGATGCGCATCCCGCCGACGATGGACGGATCAACTCGCTCCCTTAGCAACACTTTTTTGCCCGTGATTTCTTGTAACCGTTGCAAAGTGATGGCACGCTCATGGTCGGTCAAAGGGACGGCGCTGGTCACCTCGGCGACCACTTCGCCCCGATACTCCCGAACCAGTTCCTCAAAGACGCGGGCGATGTGCTCAAAGGCTTCGGCGCGCTTGTGCTTGACGACGGTGAGGAGAAAATGGAGGGTCACAGGAGAGAGGCGTCCCTCCAACCGTTGGCGCAAGAGGCGTTCCTTCTCGCTGAAGGGCACCAACGGCTGCATCAGGAACTTGACAAGTTGGGGTGTGCGGGCGAAGAGGTCACGCAGGCTTTGCACTTCTGCTTCCACCCGATCCAGTTCGCCCGCTTTCGTGGCGGCTATGAGCAACGCGTAGGCGTAGCGACGCGCCTTCCAACCGCTCAAGACCTTCGCCACAGTCTGAAGCCTCCTGACCTCGGCGCTTTAGTTAGTGAGGGCGGGAGCGCGTTGAAAGCCACGCTCCCGCCCGTCCAGTCAGTGGGTGGTCGTTCGCCGCAGTTCCTTTTCCAAGATGTCGTCAATGAGTTCGTGATGGGCGGTGCGGTCAAGGCTGCGTTCAATGACTTTTTCGGCGATGCGGATGGCTAAGTCGGCGACGAAATCGCGCAACTCCACCATCAGTTTCTCCCGCTCCAAGGCGATTTGTTCCTGCGCCCGCTGCACCATCCGCTCGGCGTTCTCCCGCGCTTCCGCCAGTAAAGCATCACGGGCTTGATAGGCTTGCTGCATCGCCTCTTGCAAGCGGGCGCGGGCTTCCTCCTCAATGCGGGCAAGGCGCTGCTCGTATTCCGACCGCAACCGCTCCATTTCGGCTCTTTGGCGCTCCGCATCCTCAATGGCTTTGCGCACCCGCTCTTCGCGCTCCCGCAAAATTTGCTGGATAGGAGCGAAGGCGAACTTGCGCATCAAAAGGTAAAGGAGCAGGAACGCCACCGCTTGGGAAGCGATCCAGTGCCACTGAAACTTCATTTGTCCCAGCACTTCCAATGGGCTGACCATGTTCGGTCACCGCCTTACTTGATGGCGGCTTTCGCCAGTTCCAAGACTTGCTCAACGCCAGGCAACTTGCCCTGCACGACGAAGAAGGCCACCAGCACATAGATGACCAGCGACTCAATCAACGCCAGACCAAGGATAAGCGAGAAACGAATGTCACCAGCCGCCTCAGGTTGGCGGGCAATGCTTTCAACGGCTGCCGCCGCAGCACGCGCTTGAGCATGCGAAGCGAACACCACCGCCAGCGGCAAGCCTAAACCGACGGCAATCGCCAACGCGGCAAGGTAAGCGCCAATAGCACCCATCCGAAACATCCCTCCTTGCTGAAATTTTGCTTTTGCCTTCAATGGGCTGCCTCATGAACGGCATGCCCTTCCTCGTGTGCCTCTTCATGATGCGAAAGGAACAAAGCGATGTAAACCGCTGTCAACGAACTGAAGACGAAGGCTTGGATGAACGCGACCAACACATGCAGCAACACGACGGGAAACTGAAAAGGCAAGGGAACGGTGATGGGCTTGGGCAAAAGCCCAAAAGCGTGGAGGGTAATCATGCCCAGCGACGCAAACTGAAAAATCACCGTGTCCTCGCCGAAGATGTTGCCGAACAGACGAATAGACAACGAGAGCAACTTGGCAAATTCACCGATCAGATGGATGAGTGGGGTAGGGACGAAGATGTTGAAGACGATGTTAGCGAGCAGGTTAGGGAACGGGCGGTCAAAATAGTGCAAAAGGTAGTTTTTCAACCCAAGTTCCTTGATGGCAATTGCGTGAACGATGGTCAAGGAGGCAGCGGCTAAGCCGATGGTGATGTAAGGGTGGGCTGTCGGCGACATAAAGCCGGGGATGAGCCCGATGAGGTTGAGCAAAACGATGTAGGTGAAGAAAGTGCCGATGAGGGGGGCAAAGCGCTCACCGCCAGGACCGATGGCGCTTTTGCAAAGGCTCTCAAAAAACTCCACCGCCATCTCCCAAAGGGTTTGGGCAGAAGTTTGAGGAATCAAGGTAAGGCGACGAGAAAGCCACCAAAAGAAGCCGACCATCCCGACGGCGACCAAAAGGGAGAGGGCAAGCCAATCAGGGATGCCCAGCGTTTGGTAGAGAAAGTGCAGCCAAGTCTCCTCAGGCGCCGAGACATGGACAGCCCCATGCCCTGCGCCGTGTGCTGCACTGTGTGCGGCGGGAGCATCTGCCGTCATCCTTTTGCCCTCCTTGCCCTTCAGCCATTCGTAATGCCCTCACTTTTGTTGTCCCTTGGTGGCGGAAAGTTGCTGTGAACCCAAAAGCAGGATGCCCAAAACCTTCAGGGTGAAGACGACATGCAGCGTGGCGATGCCAGCCGCCAACAGCACGCCATCAAGATAACGCAACCGAGCCAGCAAGTAAAGACCTGCCAGCAAAATCCCATACTTGCCGACCATCAAAATCCCTGCCCACCGCCTTCTGGGGGGCGCTTCGTGGGGGGCTCGGTAGGTCTGGGTCACGAACAACTCCGTCACCTTCAAAAACCCGACGCCGATGAAGACACCCAGAGCGTAATTGACGACCCACTTGCTGTTAGCCGTCGCGCACAAAAGCAAAGTGACCAACCCACCTACCATCAGCGTCGTCCGAATTAGGCGCTGCAAGAACCCTTCGTCCACACTGTGTCGCTTCATCATGGTTGATTGCGCTCCCGTCGCGAGACTTGCAACAACATGCGGACTAACTCCACTGTGCCAGCGACACCACCCAAGATGACCCCAATGGCTTTGCCGATGGGATCAATGCCGAAGCGTTTGTCCAGCCAGACGCCGAGCAAGAGCCCAGCGACGACGGCGCCCACCATGAAAGTGCCCGAAGTGGCAGCGACCGCCCAATCCAAACGGCGCATCGGCGATTCTCCTTTGCCTTTCTCCACATGCCTTCCCTCTCGCTAAATGTGCCGTTCCCAAAGGATAAAACGCCTTGGCGGGAAACTCCAAACCTAAGGCGTTTGGGTGGGCAAAGGTTCCTGTTGCCGCTTTAGGACGCGCTGGTCACGAGAGGCAGAAACCCGTCGCATCGCCCAAAGCAGCATCAATCCGATGGCAACGCCCAGCCACATACCGTGCACCGTCCGCAAAAGCGACAAGGCGATGGGCGTGTGGGCGTGGCTGAAAGTGTTCATGACCGAAGCCAACCCGATGACAGCGGGCAAAAAGAGCCACTGACCGATTTTCGCCTCCAAGGGCGTGCCCGTCAGGAAAAAGAAGGCTACGACCAAGGCTGGATGCCCCAGCAAAAACTCCTTAAAGCGAGGGCGGGCGATGAGCAAGTCCTCAAAGAGTGCCCGCAATTTCAACTCCCAACTGGCAACTCCCACCGAGGGTTCGTTGCCCGTCCGCATCAACCAATAAGCGACGAGGGACAATCCGACCAACAAGAGCAACCCTTGCCCCCATCGGATGGGTGCCTCCGCAAAGGCGCGGAAGTTTTCATGGGCGACCAAAAAGCGCTCCCGCCAGGGCAATTCGCTTGTTTCCCACCATTGGCTGAAATTCAGAGCCAAAACGAGCAACAGTGGGAGCAATTGCGACAGTTTCACGCCCGCAAATTCGTCCACCTTGAGCCAGAAGCGATGGTCAAAAAGCAGCGCCCCTTCCATGACGCCACAGGCGAGCAGGAAAGCAAGACAAGCCATCAACCCCTTCATCGTCCGTCGCCATCGGCTGCCGCTGTCCAAGGTTTGCCGATAGCCAATCCACAATGCCAACACAGGTGCCATCACTGCCGTTCCGAAGGCTGCGATCTTCGCTGCCCAGAGGGGCGAAACGAGGCGCAGTGCCAACCCCACGATAGCGGCGAGGGCTGTCAACGCCCATCGCTGTCCTAATGTCAAGGGCACAAACAGCGCAAGGAAGGCAACTCCCAACGCCACCGTTCCCAACCACACGGTGCCCCACAAAAGTGGTGATGCCACAACGGCGGGAAGCGAACGAGGTTGCCCGAATTCAAAAGCGTGCCGTCGCAACTCCCTTCGCAAAGCAGACAAATAGTCCGCTGCCGTTTGCAGTGGGTTTCCTTTTAAGTGCGACGGGAAACGGACATAGCAAAGGCGGATGCGCCGTTCCCGCACGGCTCGGCTAAATCGGTCGGTCAATTCGGGCAAGGTGAAATTGGGCAATTCCCGAAGGCTGGTGCTGTGCACCCGAACGACCCGCTCTGAAACGAGTTGCCCTAAGGTTCGGTCACCTTTTTGGGTCGTTAACTCCAAGATGCCGACCAAAACCCCCAACTCTTTCAAGGCTTGGGCAACTTGGGGAAGCATCGTCCGATAGCCCAAAACTTCCTCACCCTCAAACAGGACAGCGAAAGCACCGCTGCGGCGAACCTCATCCATCCAAAAGCGTAGGCTGTGTTCGGTCAAGCCAGTCGGGTTAGGCAGCCTCGCCACGACCCCTAACCCCGAACGGCGCACCCCTTCCGCCAATTCTTGGTCTAACCCGATAGGCAACGGAGATTGAAGCACCGCTTCGGAAGGTAGCGGCAACAGCCATTGCCCACCTTCCCGATGAGGCGGTGGGAGAACTTGCTGCCATTGCCGTTGAAAGGATTCCCGAAGGCGGTCTAAAGGTTGACGGGAAGAAGCGGCAAGGAGAGGCGGTCGGTGGCTTACGATCGTCACGCGCCCTATTTGTGCCCAGTCGTGGAGCGTTTCAGGGGAGACGGCAACGGCTGTCGCCCCCGCTGTCCGTAAACTTTCCAGCACCTTTTCAAGGTCACCTGTGAGGGCTTGCAGCAACCGCACTTCCATCCCATCCACGACAAGGGCGACAGTGCGGTCACGACGCTCTATCTGCCAACGCCATCCTGTCAACCCAACAGCGACCGCCAAACCAATGCCCCAAAGAAGCCAAAGGCTGCGGTGCATCCTGACTGCCTCCATTCTTGATGACATGGCGATTTTGTCACGGTGAAACGACGAAGGTCGGTTACGCCCAATGGCATAAGCCGATTAGCCATAGCGGTCGTCAAAGAGCCTATCACAAACTTAACGGCATACCGACCTTCAGAGAGTGAGCCTTGGGAGGTGTCATCGCTTATGTGCGGGATTTTCGGCTATGTCGGTGAGCGGGATGTCGTAGAGGTGTTGGTCGCAGGGCTCAAGCGGCTGCAATATCGCGGCTACGACTCCTGTGGGGTCGCCGTCTTGGATGGCAATGAGGTTGCCATCGTCAAAGAAGCGGGACGCATTGAGCGGCTGGAACAAACCCTTTCCCGCTACACCTTCCAAGCGAAAGTCGGTATCGCCCATACCCGTTGGGCAACGCACGGCACGCCGACGACCATCAATGCCCACCCTCACACCGATTGTCAAGGCGCTTTGAGCCTCGTCCACAATGGCGTCATTGAAAATTTTTTGCCCCTGAGAGACGCCTTGAGCCAACGAGGACACATCCTTCGCTCGGAAACCGACACGGAAGTCATCACCCACCTGATTGAAGAGGAATTGCAACGAGCCGAGGGGGAAAGCGATGTCGTTACTCAATTTGTGAGCGCCGTCCGACGGGCTTTGCGGCAACTGCGGGGCAGTTACGCCATCGCTTGCCTTTGGGAGCGAGCGCCCGGTGTCATCGTCGCCGCCCGACACGGCTCTCCCCTTATCGTCGGCATCGGCAACGACGAAGCCTGCGTCGGCTCCGACCTGAACGCCATCCTGCCCATCACCAAGCAAGTCATCTTGCTCAACGATGGCGAGGTGGCGCTGATCACGCAAAAGGAAATTCGGCTCTTTGATTTGGACGGCAACGAGTTGCCCCTTCAGGTTCAACGGATGGATTGGGAAGTCGCTGACGAAGACCGTGCTGGCTATCCGACCTTTATGCTCAAGGAAATCCACGAGCAACCCGAACGGCTTCGCCGCATCATCGCCTTGCGCTGTGACGAAGCCGCTAACCCACCTGCCTTTGAGGAACTGACGATGCCGCCGTCGCAACTGATTGCCTTCCGCCGCATCATCGTCCAGGCGGCAGGCACTTCGTGGCATGCGGGACTTTACGGCAAGTATCTCTTTGAACGCTACTTGCGCATCCCGACGGATGCCGAAATCGCTTCAGAGTTCCGCTACCGAGAGCCCGTTTTGGAGCAAGACACCCTTGTCATCGCCATCAGCCAATCGGGGGAAACTGCCGACACTTTGGCGGGCATTCGCCAAGCCCGCAGCCGTTTCGTGCCCGTCTTGAGTTTGTGCAATGTGCCAGGGTCAACGATGACCCGCGAGAGCGACGCCGTGATTTACTTGCACGCTGGTCCTGAAGTTGGCGTCGCCTCCACTAAGGCTTACACGGCACAGTTGGCGCACCTGTTTTTGCTGACCCTTTACTTAGCGCGGTTGAAGTGGCTGTTGAGTGATGCGGAAATCGCCGCCTTATTGGACGAGTTTCGCCAATTGCCCGCCAAGATGCGACGCATCTTGGATGAGCAAGATGCCGTCGTGCGGGAATGTGCCCGCACTTTCCTGAATGCCCGCTACTTCCTCTACTTGGCTCGGGGCATCAATTACCCGACGGCGTTGGAGGGCGCCCTCAAACTCAAGGAGGTCAGTTACATCCACGCTTCGGGTTATCCCGCCGGCGAATTCAAACACGGTCCGATTGCGCTGGTGGACAAGGTCACACCTGTCGTCTGCATCGCTCCCAAAGACAGCGTTTACGAGAAGACGCTGGCAAACATTGAGGAAGTGAAGGCGCGGGGCGGTCGGCTCATCGTCGTCACGACAGAGGGCAACCGTGATTTTGAGGGAATGGCGGAGTTCGTCTTTACAATTCCGCCAACTCACGAACACCTGACGCCTTTGCTGACCGTCTTGCCCTTGCAACTTCTGGCGCACCATGTGGCGGCGATGAAAGGCTTGGATGTGGACAAACCCCGCAACTTAGCCAAAAGCGTGACGGTAGAATGAGCGCGACAGCCATAAAAGACCGATGTGGGTGAACTGCATGCTGGCGTGGCTGGAACTGGCGGTCACTTCGCCGATGGATGGGGTGGAGATGGCTCATGGGTTGCTGGAGCAATTGGGTTGCGTCGGGACGGCGCAAAGGCAAAATGCCGACGGTTCGGTGAGCGTCGTCGGCTATTTGCCATCAACGGAAGACGCCACCGAGAAGTTGGCTTGGCTAATGGAACGGTTGGAATGGGCGCATCGGCAAGGTTGGCTTTCTGCCCCCGCTTCGGTGACGACAAGGTTGCTGGATGCCGAGGAATGGGAAGTTCCGCTGAAAGAGAGTTTGCCCCCCTTGCCCATCGGTGACCGCTTCCTTGTCTTGCTCACCGATGACCCTGCCCCGCCGACCGACCGCATCGTCTTGCGCTTACAAAGTTTGGGTGGGTTCGGCACAGGGCACCATCCGACGACCCGCTTGTGCTTGGAGTTGTTGGAGAATTGCGAAGTGACAGGCAAACGGGTCTTAGATGTCGGGACGGGTTCAGGCATCCTCGCCATCGCCGCTGCCCGTTTGGGCGCTGCCGAAGTCGTCGCCACAGACATAGATGACGCCGCTTTGGAGGCAGCACAGGAAAACGCCAAACGCAACGGCGTCGCTGAAGGCATCCGCTTCGTCAAGAGCGACCTTCTGCGGAAAGTGACGGGCAAGTTTGATTTGGTGCTCTCAAATTTGCTGACGCCCCTCATCAAAGACTTGGCGTGGCAGTTGCGGTCAAAAGGGGCGCTCTTGGAAGGCGGCATTTGGATCGGTTCGGGCGTCAGCACCGAAGGTTGGAAGGAAGTGAAGCCGTTGCTGAGCAAACTGGGCTATCGTTTGATTGCCGAACGCCTCGTAGATGGTTGGGTCGCCTTTAAGGCGTCCTTTGAAGTCCTGACCAACAATCTCGGTTGATAGCCACTCCAACAATTCAGGAAAAGGGGGGTTTGAGCGATGGGGCAATTGGATGGCAAGGTGGCGTTGGTGGTCGGAGGGACGGCACGGGATGGCTTCAATGCCATCGGGGCGGCGATGGCGCACTTTTTGGCGGACGAAGGGGCACTCGTCTTTCCGACTTCCCGCAACCGAGAAAAGGTGGAAGCGACCGTCAATGCCCTCACCCAAAAGCGTCCCTATCCCAAGCCCGTAGACTTGAGCAAGTTGACTTTTGATGCCCGAAACGAAGCGGCGTTGGAGGCGTGTTGCGATTACTTGGAGGGCGAGTTTGGTCCGATAGACATCCTCGTCAACGCTCAAGGCATCCTTGCCCGCTACAACGCCGAGGACATCCCTCGTGAAGTTTGGGAGGACATCTTGGGCGTGAATTTGTTGAGCGTGGCACGGGCGTGCCAAATCGTCGGCAAGCGCATGATCGGTCGGGGACGGGGGCACATCATCAATGTCGCCAGCGAGACGAGTTTGCGCGCCATTCCCTATGTGGCGGCTTACGGGACGAGCAAAGGGGGCGTTCGGGCGTTGACGGCACAACTGGCGTGTGAGTGGGCTCGCTACGGTCTTTGTGTCAACGCCATCGCCCCAGGGCTGATTCCGACCGATTTGAACCGTGCCGTCTTGGAGCGCGAGCCCGAACGGCTGCGCCGCTTCTTGCAAGCGACGCCCGCCAACCGCTTGGGCGTTTACGAAGATTTGCGGGCAGCGACGATTTTTCTGGCGACCTGCACCAACTATGTCAACGGCATCACCTTGCCTGTGGACGGCGGGATGAGCGTCGTGTTGTTTGCGGCGTATTGACGGCATGAGCGAAAAAGTGTGCCTGATGTCACGCCAAATAGGTGTTTCAGCATTGGAGGGCTGTAAGGCGTTCAAGGGAAAGTTCAGAAAGGCTGTCCACGACCAAATCGGCACCGGCTTCCATGAGGGCATCACACGGGTTTGTCGTCGTGACAGCGATGCATTTCATCCCACCCCGCTTGGCGGCGATGACGCCTGCGATAGCGTCTTCAAAGACGATGCATCGTTCTGGCGGGACGCCCAACCGCTTGGCTGCCGTCAGGAAAACTTCGGGGTCGGGTTTGCCCTTCGTGACATCCTCGGCACCGACGAGGGCATCAAAGACATCCGCCATGCCGATTTGCTCCAAAGCGAAGGCAATGTTTTGGCGGGGCGTGGAAGAAGCGATGGCTAACCGAAAGCCCGCCCCTTTCAACGCTCGCACCAATTCCCTTGCGCCCGGCAAAGGCGTCAACTTCCCTGCCGCCAGTTGCCGATAGAGGGCTTCCTTGCGCTCGCTCCATATCGCAATTTGTTCGTCCGTAGCGTCGGGGAAGAAACGGCGCAAGATGGCATCGTTGCGTTGCCCAAAGGTCTGGCGAAACAATTCGGGCGTCATCGTAAAACCGATTTCCTCGCCCAACTTGACCCAACTGGCAAAATGGAAAGGCGACGAGTCAATGAGCACCCCGTCCAAATCAAAAAGCGCTCCTTTTTCTGCCATCCTTTCACGCTCCCGAACGAAAGTTCTTCGCCACGCACCAGTGAACCCGAAAGATTTTGGCAGATGCTCTGCCCTTCGGCGTCGGGAACTTGTGAGCCCAACGCAGGCGTTTAAGGCCTCGGGAACTTGCAAGCCCAACTTGAGCGTTCAACGGGCGTCGGGACTTGAAGATGCTGGGGAAGCATTTAAAGGCATGGCGGAGGTGAAAAGGCGGTGGGCGGTCTGAGTCGGTTGCTTTTTATCGTGGTCGCTGCCACAAGCCTGCCAATGGCGCAGCCGAAACGGGAGCAGAAGGAGTTGCATGTCTTTGCGGGTGCCGCCAACATGCCCCCGTTAATGCAGGCGGCGCGCCTTTATGAAAAACGCTATGGCGTCAAAGTGCGCTTGACTTTCGGCGGGTCAGGCGTCGTCCTGTCGCAGATAAAACTTGCCCGCAAGGGCGATGTGTATGTGCCCGGCAGCGACGATTACATGGAGAAAGCCCTCAAGGAAGGCATCGTTGACCCTAAATCGGTGTGGGTCGTTTGCTGGCTGGTGCCCGTCATCAATGTGCCGAAGGGCAACCCGAAGGGAATCAAAAGTTTGCAAGACCTTGCCCGCCCAGGTTTGAGGGTCGCCATCGCTGCGCCCGGCTCGGTTTGCTTGGGCGATGTGGCGATAGAGATTTTGCAGAAAGCAGGCTTGTGGGAGAAAGTGAAGCCCAACATCGTTATGCAAGCGAAAGATTGCGCCGACTTAGCCGCCCAACTCAAACTGGGCACCGTTGACGCCATCATCGGTTGGGATGTCTTCGCCTACTGGTATCCCGACGCCCCGATGGAGAACATCGCCATCCCGCCCGACATCCTTCGTGTCCGCCACATCCCTGCCGGTGTGACCGTCTTCGCCCGCGACAAAAAGGAAGCCCAACGGTTCGTGAACTTTCTGGCGTCCAAGGAAGGCAAGCAATGCTACGCCCAATGCGGTTACTGCACCAAACCGCCCACTTTGGCAGGCACGCGCAAACAAGGAGGGACAAACCGATGAAGCGACGAGGCTTCACGCTCATTGAATTGCTGGTCGTGATTGCCATCATCGCCATCTTGGCGGCGATTTTGTTTCCCGTCCTCAGCCGCGCCCGCGCCAAAGCCCGTCAAGCCAGTTGCCTGTCCAACTTGCGCAACATGGCATTCGCTTGCATCTGCTACCGCAGCGACTACGACGAAGTGAATGTCCGCTACCGCTTCTGCCCCGACTGGCAAGACCCCCTTTGTGCTGGCTTGCCCGATGCCACCTTTTACACGGGACCGAATGAGGTTTGGTGGGGACCGTATGACAACCGTGTGCCCCCTGACCAACGGGCGCAGGCTTTGACCCGCAACGCTACCTGCTGCGCCCCTATGTCCGCAACGAGCAAATCTTCAAGTGCCCCGAAGAACCCCAATGGCAAATCGGTTACGCCATGACTTATGTGACAGGTTCACCGATGGGACAACCTGACGGCATCGTGACCAATGCGACAGCAATGATCATCTGGGATCACCGACGCACCCCTGGCTGCGCCGACACCCGCAAACGCCCTGTCATCCCGCCTGTCCCGCCCTTTTATCCCTTTGAAGGCGTCACTGGCGCCACGACCCATTATCCTAACCGCCATGTGGATGGCTTTGACATCGCCTTCTACGATGGACATGCCAAATGGTTTCGCCCCAGCCTGCTGAGAGGACGCATGTTTTATGCCAACGAGGGCTTCTACCAGCAATACTGGGTGCCGTTGTATGGCAACGAACCACCGTGATGCCAAGCGGAGGTGAAAAGCGATGCGGCGAGGCTTCACGCTCATTGAATTGCTGGTCGTGATTGCCATTATTGCCATCTTGGCGGCGATGCTGTTTCCCGTGTTCGCTAAAGTGCGAGAGAAGGCTCGGATGACGGCGTGCCTGAGCAACTTGCGCCAACTGGGACTGGCGTGCAAGTGCTACAGCAACGATTGGGACGAAGCCTATCCCGTTGACCGCTTCCATTGCAATTCCTACCGCACGGGACCGTTCCCTGCCGTTTACGGACCCGTCGTTGACCCCGGCTTCCCTGGCGCGCCGACTTTGGATCGGCTCAACCGCTCAGTGCGCCCGCTGCAACCTTACATCCGAACGCACGGCATCTGGTATTGCCCCAGCGCTGCCTTATGCGCCCAATGGGACCCGACAATTTTGCCGACGGATGCTAATTGGCAAGTCGGCAACATCAGTTACCACTTCTGGTCATGGGCAGAGCGTTATCCTGCCTTCCCAAGTTTCGTTCCCCGCGCCTTGCACGAAGCGACGGCAACGCCTGACTCGTGGGTCTGGACAGATTGGTTCTGGCCGCGCTCGCCCCGCTTCCCCCATGATTACGAACACGCCAACACTTTGCTTTGCGCCCGCATGGATGGGCGTGTCGCCGTCTTTCATGGTCGTCCCATTGACAACTTCAAGTGAGCGCTCCCGCCTGCGGGAACTTTTCCCAAACCCGCAGGTGTTTTTTAGGCGCTGGACGCATAATTTTGATGCATCTAAGCCTTGCGAGGAGGTGTCGTCGGATGAAGGATTGGCTTTGGTGGCTCATCGACGTCGGTTGGTTTTCCGGGTGGGCACTGATGGCACAAGTGTCCAGCCCGCGCATCGGGCTCTTTCAACCTGCCGAGCGAACCAACCCTGTCACTTACGACCTTTCCGCCCAACTTGTTTTCACTCCGCCTGTCGGGACGAAAGTCGCCCATGTTTGGATTGTCAAGCCACCTGCCGATGCGGGACAGGAAGTTTTGGCGTTTGAGACCGACCCAAAGCCCACTTTGGAAGCGCCCGACCCCCTTTACGGCAATCACCTCGTTTACTTCCGCTTAGACAATCCCGAAGGGGCGCAGGTCATCCGCTATCGGCTGAAAATCCGCGTCTGGGAACTGCACTGGAACCTTGACCCTACGAAGGTGGGGGCTTTTTTGGAGGCATCAATGCCTGAGTGGCTGCGCAGCGAAAGTCGCGTCGTCGCCGATGACCCGCGCATCCGAGCAATTGCCCAGAAAGTCGCTGGCGATGCGACCGAACCCTTTGAGCGGGTGCGGCGTATCCTGCAATTCGTGATGGACACGATGACTTACTCGCACGGCGAATGCTCATTGCAAGCCAGCGCCTTGCACGCCCTGACGGAACGCATCGGTCATTGCAGCGATTATCACGGCTCTGCGACGGCATTGCTCAGGAGCATCGGCATCCCTGCACGGGTCACTTACGGCATCAATCCCTTCAAGCGCCGCTCTCCGTCCCATTGCAAACTGGAAGTCTTCCTGCCGCCTTACGGTTGGGTGCCTTTTGACCTTTCTGAGACGGACAAGGTTTTGGAGCAATTGGCGAAGAGCGATTTGCCTGCGGAAGTCAAAGCCCAGCGACGGGAAGCCGTTCTGCGTTGGCTGTTCAGTGGCTTCCGAGACAACACTTGGTATCGGGTGACCATCGGCACCGATTTTCCTGTCGTTCCTCCCGTTGCGCCCAATCCGCCTGTCATTCGCACGGCTTACATCGTTTGCGACGATAAGGTCTTGCCCGACCCTGACCCAGCCAATCCCAACCGCATGGAGTTTGCATGGCAGTTGGTCTGGGATGTCAAGCCCGACAAGGCAGTGGAGTTCCCTTGGTCGCTGTGGCTGCGCCCTTAAATCGCTCCTAAGGCAGCCTTGACTTTTCCTTGAACTTGCGATGGCAAAAATGGTGACGACTAAACCCATCAGGCAAGGAGGGTGAATGGAGGATGCATCGGCTTGTGGCAGTGGCGTTAGGAGGTCTGATAGCCTTCAGCGGCGTGGTTGCCGCCCAGGGCAACCCTGCGTCCCTTGAAGCCTTGCAAGCGGAAATCGCAAGGCTCAAAGAGCGCTTGGCGCAATTGGAAGCCCAACTGGCAGAAGTGCAAAAGCAACAAAAAGCCACCGAAAACCTGACTCGGCGATTGCAACCTTTGACCGTTCACGGCTACATCCAGATGCGCTATGTGCGGGACACGACGCAACCGACGGAGGCGGCTGATTTGGCGCGTGGTTCGGCACGAGACACTTTTCGGTTGCGCCGTGTCCGCTTGGATGTTCGGGGCGAACCGCTTAGAGGTGTCCTTTACCGTTTGCAACTGGACGCCGCCGAAACGAACACGCAAATCAGAGACGCCTACTTGGAATTGAAGGCAGGTGATGGCACTTTCACCTTTGGGCATTTCAAAGTCCCGTTGCTGGAAGAGGTGCTGGAGTCTTCTTCGGTGCGGTTAACGCCTGAGCGGGCGCGGGTGTCCACGGAGTTGTTTCCGGGTGAACGGGATCGGGGCATCGTTTACACCCTGCGCAAAAAGGGGTTGCCCGAAATCACTGCGGGCTTTTTCAGCGGGACCCGCAGCACGGAAACGCAAGACAGCCTCACTTCCCGAAAGAGTTGGTTGGTTCGGTTGGTTCAACCCATCGGCAACAAAGCCCGCCTTTGGCTGGGACTCATGGACGGGGTGGGGCGGCGCAACTTTGGGACGAATCAAAATCCTTTGCTTTTGGACTTTGACCGAGAGCGCAACGCCGTCGGGTTTCTTTGGACACCCACGCCCTCATGGACAATGCGAGGGGAATGGGTGAAGGGCAAGGACTTTGGCAACGTTGACGACCCGACAGTGGATGTTTGGGGCTGGTATTTGCTTTTGGGCTATCGCCTGCCGCATTCGCCTTTGACGCTTTACGGCAAGCGGGATGTGTTCAAGCGAAAAGTAGCAGGAGGGTTGCCTTTTAGTCGGAATGGGCTGGGAGTTCAGTATGAGTTGAACGGAGCGACGAGGTTGAACTTGACATGGGAGCGGCAGAAGAACCCGACAGGGACGGTCTGGACTTTCCAAACCCAAGTGCGTTATTGAAGTTGCAGGGGCGACGAACCCAAAACGCTGGCGGGAACTTCCTTGGTGGCTGCAGGCGTTTTGGGGTGATGGGACGCATCAACGGATGTTGATGCCTTGCAAGGAGGTGTCAGCGATGGCGCTGCAACTTCAGAAGCCCAAAGAGTTGCGGGCGCAAAAACCCGTTCGGGTTATTTTCACGGGCGGCTTTCTGGGGGCGGGCAAGACGACGGCGTTGGGAGCGATTGCCCGCCGCCTGCTGCAACGAGGGCTAACCGTTGGCTTGGTCACCAACGACCAAGCCGCCAACTTGGTGGACACCGCCATCGTCAAGGAACTGGGGGTGCCCGTCGCTGAAGTTGCGGGTGGCTGTTTTTGCTGTCGCTTCAGCGATTTGGTGGATGCGACGGAGCAAGTGTTGGCGAACAACCCCGACATCCTTTTGGGCGAGCCTGTCGGAAGTTGCACCGATTTGGCAGCCACCGTCGTCAATCCCTTGAAACTCTTTTACGGCGACATCTTCCGCTTGGCGCCTTTCTCCGTCCTCGTAGACCCGCTGCGGGTTCGGGAACTTGTCTTGAAGGAAACGCCGACCCGCTTTCCCGAAGAGGTCGCTTACATCTTCCGAAAGCAACTGGAGGAAGCCGACATCATCGTCCTCAACAAGGTGGACACCCTCACCGACGAAGAAGCCGAAAGATTGGTCAATGCCCTGAAAGCGTTGCAACCGAACAAGCCCATCCTGAAAGTTTCGGCATTGCGGGGCGACGGCGTGGACGAGTGGCTGAAAATGCTCATGAGCGATGCACCTGCTGGCTCGCACATTTTGCGCGACCTTGACTACGACATTTACGCGAAAGGCGAGGCGGTGCTGGGTTGGCTCAATGCGACAGTGCAAGTGCGGGGCAATCCGACTTTTGACGCCCGGAAATTTGCCGAAGCGCTGATGGCAGAATTGCAAAACGCCATCGCCACCCGCGACGCCGAAGTGGCGCACTTGAAGTTTCTGCTGACTGCCGACGGGCAACACTTGCGGGGACATTGGACGAAAGTGGATGCTCCACCGACCTTTGTCGGGACAGAATTGGGCGAAATTGCCGAAGGGACACTGGTGTTGAATGCCCGCGTGGGCATAGACCCGTCCACTTTAGGCGGCATCGCCGTGCAGGCAATCAACAAGGCAGCGAAAATGGTCGGTGCGGAAGCGGAAGTGCTGAGTTTGCAGTCCTTTAGCCCCCCTTACCCAAGACCGCCTTATCGGCTTAGCGAACCCGTTTGACAGGGAATCGCCCTGCGGGTAGAAACGAACTTGTCGTTGGGGACGGAAATAATCGCTGCGGGAGGTGTCAAGATGGTGGCGCGGAAGATGGTGGCGGAATTCATCGGGACTTTTGCCTTGGTATTCATCGGATGCGGCGCAGTCATCACTCAAAGCACTTTGGGAGGGATCAAGGCGACAGCACTGGTTAAAGGGGTCGCCGCACCGGGCGTTGCGATGGAGGTCAACCCTGATTCCTATGTCGCCATCGCTTTCGCCTTTGGCTTGACCGTCATGGTCATGATTTACGCCGTCGGGCACATTTCTGCTGCCCACTTTAACCCGGCTGTCACCATCGGTTTTGCTGTCGCAGGGCGTTTCCCTTGGCGCTATGTGCCTCACTACTTGCTGGCTGAATTCGGAGGGGCGTTTCTCGCCAGTTTGGTGCATTGGGGTTTGATGTCAGGCGAAGGGTTCAATGTCAATTTCGGGGCAACTGCCATCCCTCCCACTTTCAACTTGGCAGGAGGGTTCTTGGTAGAGGTCGTCCTCACCTTTCTGCTGATGTTCGTCATCATGGCAGCAGCGACTGACAAACGCTTCCCTTCAGCCGCCTCGGGCTTAGCCATCGGGCTCACTGTCACCATTTGCGCTTTGATGGGTGGTGCTTTCACGGGTGCTTCCATGAACCCTGCCCGCTCTTTAGCGCCTGCCATTTTTGCCTTCACCGTTGACCCTCGTCCCTTACAGCAAATTTGGGTTTACTTGCTGGCGCCAACCCTTGGAGCGATGCTCGCCGCCCGTGTCTATGAGTTTCTGCGCCCAGAGGAATTCGCCCGCAAAGGGGCTCCCGAAGATTTGATGCCAGTGACCGTAGAAGCCTGAGGGGGGGAGTGCTTGTCAGGGTGCGGGCTCTCGGCAATCGGCTATTTGCTGTCTGGTTTTGGGGCAGTTTTGCTCTCTATGTCGGCTGGCTGTTTTTGGTCGTCATCGCTTGCCTTGTCTATGCAGGGTTGGGCGATATCACGGATGCTTTGGTTTCCGACGAATTGCGTTTCGCCACCCGCCTTTCTTTACTGACTGCCACCATCAGCACTTTCCTCAGTTTGCTCATCGGCGTCCCGTCCGCTTACGCCCTAACGCATCTTCGGGGGCGTCTCAAAACCGTCGTGGATACCTTTTTGGACTTGACTTTGGTGCTGCCACCTGTCGCTGTTGGCGTTGCCTTGTTGGTGTTCTTCTCTCAATTTCCCGTGCCTGGGCACTCCCTTGACAAATGGCTGCAGCGAATTGGGACGCCCGTCGTCTTTGAAGTTCCCGCCATCGTCATCGCTCAATTCGCTGTCATTTCAGGGTATGCCTTGCGGGTGTTAAAAGCCGCCTTTGAAAGCCTCAACCCTCGCCTACCCGCCGTCGCCCGCACACTGGGGCTAAACCGTTGGCAAATTTTTTGCTGGATAGAATTGCCGCAGGTCGCACCCAACCTGATAGCGGCGACGATTTTGCTCTGGGCGAGGGCGATGGGGGAATTTGGGGCGACGGTCGTGCTGGCGGGTCCTACGCCTTACAAGACGGAAGTGTTGCCCATTGCCATTTGGCTGGCGCTCAACCGTGCCGAAGTGGACAAAGCACTGGCGGCTGCCTTTGTGCTCATCTTCGTCTCGTTGCTGGCACTCTTTGCCTTTCGCCAATTCGCTCAACGCTTCGCCCAATGATACCTGCCCTTTGGGGGCAACGACGATGCGACGCTTGTTCGTGCCCTTTCCGCTGAGAGAGGCAACTGTTCGCTTGACAGGGCAATTGGCACATCGCTTGCTACGGGTCTTGCGGATGCAAGTTGGCGACTCGGTCATCCTTTTTGACCCGCAAGGTTCGGAATGGCGTGCCACGATTACAGCGACCGATCACGACACCGTTGCGTTGCGGTTGGATGAACCTCTTTGTGCTGACCGCGAGCATCCCATTGACCTTTGGCTCTTTCAAGGTCTCGCCAAGGGCGAGAAGATGGACTTCATCGCCCAAAAAGCGACGGAGTTGGGCGTTGCGTCCATCGTCCCGATGCTCACCCGCCGCACTGTCGTCCGATTGGACGCCGACCGAGCCGCCGCCAAGCAAGCCCGATGGCAACGCATTGCCCAATCGGCAGCCGAACAATGCGGGGCGACAAAAGTCCCGCAAGTTCACCCTCCCCTACCCTTCCGCCAAGCCGTGACGGAAGCCGCCAAAGCCGATGCCTTCCTGCTTTTCTACGAAGCCGCCGAAGAACCGTTGGCGGAAGCGCTGGAAACTTTTCGCCACTCGTCACCCGCCAATTCGTCACTTTCCGAAAGGGTTGGCAGAATTGCCATCATGATTGGTCCCGAAGGTGGCTTTGATCCCGACGAAGTGTCGTTGGCACAGCGGCATGGGGCGCGCATCGTCAGTCTGGGCAAACGCATCTTGCGCACAGAAACGGCTTCCATCGTCGCCGTCGCTTTGGTGCTTTACGAGTTGGGTTTGCTGGAGCGTTGAAGATGGTGGAGGCAGATTTTTCGTCGTGGCTGATAGCCACTGCAGCAAATGAGGGCAAAGGTGATGGGTGATGCGCCACTATCACGGCGGCAAACCGTTAATGGCATTTGACGAAGCGCTTCAGCGATTGCTGGACGCCACCCAACCGATAGACCGCACCGAATTCGTGCCGCTGACAAGATGCGTTGACCGCGTGTTGGCAAAACCTGTCGTCGCACCCTTTGATGTCCCGCCTTTTGACCGAGCGACGATGGATGGCTATGCTGTGCGGGCAAGCGACATCGCAAAGGCATCGGCGGAAAATCCGACGACGCTGAAAGTCGTCGGGGCGATTTACGCGGGCGATGCAATCCCGTCTTGGGCAATTGAAGCGGGCACTTGCGCCCAAATTGCGACAGGTGCTCCGTTGCCCTTGGGGGCTGATTGCGTCGTGCCCTTTGAAGATACTCAGCGGGATGGAGAACTCGTGCGGGTGCTGAAAGCCCATCCCGTTGGCGCCAACATCACTCCACGCGGGCTGGATGTGAGGAGTGGCACAGTCGTTTTGAATGAGGGAACTCTTTTGACGCCCGCAAAGGTGGGTGTGTTGGCAGCGTTAGGGTTTGACCATGCCTGCGTTTACGCCAAACCTCGCATCGCTATCCTGCCGACAGGCAACGAAGTCGCCCGACCGGGCACGCTCCTTCGCAACGGGCAAATTTACGACACCAACACCTACACCGTCGCCGCTTTGGCGCAACGGCACGGCTGCGAGCCACTGCCGATGGAAATCGTGCCCGATGAGGCTGAAGCGCTGCGGAGGGCATTGGATGACGCCTTATCAACGGCTGATTGTGTCGTTTTTTCGGCAGGCAGCGCCGTCGGTGAGCGAGACTTGTTGCCCAAGTTGCTTGGCGAACGAGGTAAGGTGCTCTTTCACGGGCTCGCCGTCCGACCGGGGCGTCCGACTTTAGCCGCCGTCGTGGATGGCAAACTCGTCATCAACTTGCCCGGCTTTCCCGCTTCCTGTCTGATGATGGCGCTCGTGTTGCTCGTCCCTGTTTGGCGGAAGATGGCACGATTGCCTGAATGGCAGCCCCCGACCATCCAAGCGACGCTGGCGCATGAAGTTCGTTCGCCCGAAGGCTTGCGGCAATTTTTGACGGTGCGGCTAAAAAACTGGGACGAGGGGCGAGGGACGAGGAACGAGGAAATCATCGCCGAAAGCGCCTACAAAGAGTCAGGCACCATCACCAGCCTTTCCGATGCCGATGGCTTTATCATCATCCCAGAGGAGGTCACTTGTCTTGAGATAGGAACGAGTATTATCGTGATGCCGTTTTAAGAAAAGCCCTAAAAAGAAAGAAGGGAGGACTAATTTCAATTAGCCCTCCCAAACATAGACGAACCTTTGCTATAGGCACTTACCTAACCGCCTCCGCCAGGACCAGGGTAAGCGGGCTTGTAGGTGAAGTAAAAGATGCCGACATCTATCGTCAGAGAACGGGGACAAGTATCCCCCGGCTTTTTCCTTTCACACTTAGTCAAGGTGACCTCTTTCGTCGCTTTTAAAGGGTCAGGTTTCATCATGGAACGCGAAGGTGGAACAACCTTTACTGTGTAAGTGCCGCTGCCGTATTGTCTCAAGATGCCATCAATGGGGAAAGGCGGGATGGAGAAATAACCTTCACTATCGCTTTCCCAAGGACCAGAAGTTGCTCTGTTCCCTTGTAAAGGTAGGCTCTTGCACCGGGCAGAGGAATTGCTCCACTGCTTGTTTGCTCCATCACTCGTCCTTTGATGGGTTTGTGCAAGTAGAAAAACATACTGGTGATGTTGCTCACAGCCTTTTCCACCGAGGAAACATATGTCACTTGTGGGCAGGCGGGCTCGGGTCGTCCTTTTCGTCCTATAAGAATGTACTCGCCAGGTGCGAGTTCCGGGAAAAGAGCCTCGCCATCGGCGTTGGTCACCTTGGTGGACTTCTTCTTGCCCCGGTACCATGCTTCGGTTGTTACATCACGAAAAGGCTGGTTGTATCTGATGTCTTCGCCATCGGCAAGGAACACCTTTACCAACAATTGTCCTGGGGGTGGGGTTTTCTTGATTGGGTAGCAAAACGCTACTTGATTGGTAGCAGTGTCAATTAACTGTGCACATACTTGCCGCTCGGTTCCGCCGGCGCAAGGGCAAGGACGAGAAACGATGGCTGTTGTGTATTTCCTGCCGCCGATGGTAATTATGGGTCCTGAACCGATCTGGAAGTTCCAAACCAACTTGGGAGAACCAGGCGGTGCATCGTAATAATAAGTGGCGGATACGGTAAAAACGAGGTCTGTTGTCGTGGGATTAGTCGGGTCCCAAGAAGGTGTAAAAGTGGCGTGGAAGGTGTATTCCTCTTCGTCAGCATAAAAGTAGTCCTCATCAGTGCTTGGGACGGGAAGCGTAACCATCTCAAATTGGTTCGTTGCCGCGTTGAGGAACACTCCTGTGATGGTGCCCTCCATCGTGATGGTCTCTTGCTCCTGCAACGCTTTTGTGTCGCGGCTGGCGATGGCTGCCAACAATGCCACCGGCAAAATGACAGCATACCACGCCTTCTTGTTGCGCATCATCGGAGATACCTTGAGGTTTTTTTGCGACCTTTCAACAGGGCGCACATGCACCCCGTTTATGTCCCAAGTCACTTGCAACTTGCCTTGAACCACTAACCCATCCCCCTGCAAGGTTATCGTCCCGCCAGGACGATGAAGCACCATCAATTGCTTGCTGACATCCCATAATATCCCGACCCGCTTTTTCACCGCTTCAGAGGCAACCCAAACAGGTGGAGCAATACGAAGAGATATTTCGCTCAGTTGGAAACACAGCCCAGGCAGCGGATTCCCCAAACCTTCGCTCATTCCCTGAACGAAACGAACCAGTTCGTCGTGGAGGTAAAGCCAAATTGGGACTCTGGGTTCAGGCGCTTTCGCTCCTGCCAGACGCCCTCGTGTTTTCTCCAAGGCTTGCTTGAACCCTTCTTCGGCAGACCGTTCCACTTCCTCCAAGAGGTTGGGAGAGAGAACAACCTCTTGCATCGCTTGCCCAAACAACTCTTCCAAACTTCTCTCTTTTAGCACCTTACTTTGCCAACCTCTCTTCCATCCCGACAGCAAAAGGATCTGGGCTAACCCCGATGCGTGTGGATGTCCTATTTCCCCACCTCCTTGCTTTACGGCTTTAGCAACGGTTTCCCCATCTAATGGTCCCTGACGGTAACCGTCAAAGGCATCGTCAGCATCCATTTCAGGAAGGGGTCGGTAATCTTTCTCCTGCCCCGCCAGCATTGCCTTCCAACTCGCGAAAGTCGCCACCCCTTCCGTCGTTTCTTGCCAGCGTTCAAAAACAATTTCTTCCTCATTCGCACCCTCTAACTGGCGTCGTTTTTGTCGTTGCATCAAAAAGGCTTTCGCCCACATAAACCGTCATTTTGAACGGAACTTTGGGTAATGGTCCTTCGTAGCGAACAAATCCCTTTGGTGGCTTGGGATGGTTGATCAAAACCCACTGACCTTCATCGCCTTCAAGCAAAAACGGTACCCCATCCAAACTGAAACCTTCCCATATCTCCTTCCCCTTGACCTTTAACAAGTTCGCCACTTCAGCGATGCGAATGAAATCTAACCAGTCAACTTTCAAGGGCAAAATTCGCTCAAAATGAATGGGGAAATTGAGGCGAACTAAAACTTCTTTGCCATCCATAAACCGAACCAACAACCGAACATAAAGCCCATCTTGCCCCTTCACCCCAATCCACCCGCCGTCTTGGTAAGGAATTGTCTCTTCTTTGGCACCTTCAGGGTAGTGCCTTCGCCATAATAACCGACCGTTGCCTGAAAGAAGCCAAACACTTTGAATGGGTATTGACGAAACAAACTTTGCCTGAAGGTAGTATCCTGCCCACAACGGGAAAAGACGGTCTGGAAGGTCAGAGGGAGAGGGGCTTTCTGGGAACTTGAAGGGCACCTCGTAAACCTTCAAAGTTCCGTCGGGGGCAAGGAAGTAGCCTTTCAACCTCCCTTCAATGGTCACTTGAGGCTGCGCTCCCGCCCATGTAGCCATCCCGACGATGATGAGCCAAACCCAATGCCGCATCATGGCTCTCACCTACTTTTGCCTTCGCCTTCTTTGCGTGATCACCGAGGACGAGGTGCCCCCAAATAACCCTCTCTCCCGCCCGATCATCCACGCGTTTGCAACAACCAAACCGATAAGGGCAACAACTATCGCCCTCCCCTTCCATTTCTCCCCCATCCCTTTTTCACCCCCCCCATTTATAAAGACCCTCAAAAGAGGCAAAGGGTTAACCTGCCCGCCAAACCTTGCGGAAGGCTTTCTTTGCCTTGCTCAAGAGCACTTTGACGCTTCCCTCCTTGCAACCCAACCGCTTGGCGACCTCCCTGTGCGAAAGCCCTTCCATCAAGCACCAAACCAAAACCTTCCGATAGGTCGGCGAGAGACTCTCCAACACCTCCTGAACTTCCCGCCGACGCCACAGGTTCGTCCACTCCTCCGCCTCCAACAACTCTTCCCAGTTGATTGGGCTTTCTCCCTCCATCAACTGGGAGAAAGGGGTAGGGGTGTCGGAGCGTTCGCAGAGCAAGTCTTTGACCACGCTGTCAATGACCCTTTTTAGCCATGATTTCGGTAGGGGCTTTTTATGCTGCTGCTGATAGCGATGGCACTTTAGCCAAATTTCTTGTAAAGCATTGGCGATGTCTTGGGGGTCGGCAAGGTAGCGCCGTAACTGTTTTTGTGCTTCATCCCACCAGTCAGGGAAACGCCATTAACATCACCGCCCTTCCTTCCCGTGGCATTGTTGTGCAAATGATTATGGCAAGAGGGCGGTAGGAAGTCAAGGTCTAACAAATTGGGGGTGAAAACAAAACCTTAACAACTGGTGAGCCCAATTTATCCGACCTGCCGATCATTTCGGCTCGGAAGGAGCCTCGCTCTCCCAGAGGCTGATTTTACTGGTGGAGAAGCCGCTCAGAAAGGCTTCTTGAACACACTGCGAAAGACTTGACAATATCTTCCGATTTGGCATCATTTTGAAGGCGAAAAGATGAAGCCTGACGGATGAGGTGATTTAGGGCAATGCTGCGGAGGTGGATTTGCGTGGCAGCAGTGATGAGCGCTATGGCTGGGGTAGCGAGCATAACAAGTGCTGAGTTTGTCCCAAAGCCCGAGCACCCACGACCCGACTTTGAACGAACCCGTTGGCTCAACCTCAACGGCGTTTGGGAGTTCGCTTTTGACCCAAACGATGTCGGCATCAAAGAGGGTTGGTTCGCCCCTAACACTCAACCGTTTCCTTTGCACATCGTTGTCCCATTCCCGTGGGAGAGTAAACTGAGCGGCGTTGAGCGCAAGGATTACAGAGGTGTCGCTTGGTATCGCCGAACTTTTACCGTCCCGAAGGATTGGAAAGGTAAGCGAATTTGGATTTGCTTTGGGGCTGTGGATTGGCATGCAATGGTTTGGCTTAACGGCGAAAGAATCGGCGAGCACGAAGGTGGTTATAGCGAGTTTCGTTTTGATATCACCGACAAGGTGCGTTTTGATGTGCCTAACTTGCTTGTTGTCCGCGCCACTGATCCCACTGACCCAATTTTGCCGACGGGTAAGCAAGTCGGCTGGTATACACCCACCAGTGGCATTTGGCAAACCGTTTGGCTGGAAGCGACAGGACAAGTTTGCGTCAAAAAGTTCCGCATTATCCCCATCGCTGATAAGCGCCATGTGCCGACGGGCGAGATGCGATTTGAGGTGCAGTTGGATTGGGAATCAGGGGCTGAGGGCTGGAGAGAACCGGTTATCGTAGAAGTGCACTCGCCCGATCGGAAGTTTTGGAGGGTGCAAGCGAGAGCGATGCCAAAACAAGAGGCAGTGACACTGACTGTCAAAGTGCCCGACCCGAAATTCTGGACGCCTGAAACGCCCTACCTTTACGACGCTGAAATCGTTGTCCGTTCGGGGCGCAGCGCAACGGAAAGGGTTCACGACTTCGTTCGCACCTATTTTGGCATCAGGACAATAGCATGGGGCACGGGACAAGGGACACGGGGCATGGGGCATTCTTTCGTGTTGCTCAATGGAAAGCCAATCTACATTCGCGGCGCCCTTGACCAATCTTTTAACCCCGACGGAATTTACACGGCACCGAGTGATGAATTTCTGCGTCGTGATATTGAATTGGCGAAGGCGGCTGGTTTCAACATGCTCCGCATTCACATCAAAGCCGACGAACCTCGTCGCCTCTACTGGGCAGACAAGTTGGGCATCCTCATCCAGCAAGATGTCCCCAACACTTGGCTTATCACCCGCCGCGATGCGCCCTACACGCCCGAAAACGCCGAACGCGCCTGCAAAGCCTTTGAGCAAACGGTGCGTGACCTAATAGAGCGCGATTTCAATCACTCCAGCATCTATTGCTGGACAGTGTTCAATGAGGAATGGGGCATCGGCAACTTGCAAACTGCCCCAAAGGAACATCGCATTGATTGGGTTCTGAAAATGGTGGAATTGGTTCGCCGACTTGACCCGACACGGCTTGTGCAAGACAACACTGGTTGGGCTCACCTCGTCACCGACCTCAACTCCTTCCACTGGTATGGGCGCGATGTTGATGGGTTCAGACTGCACTATCGTCGCATCAACGACGAGCGCGTTAAGCCCGATAACGATTGGAACTACATTGCAGGCTACAAACAGCGGGGCGAACCTTTTGTCAACAACGAGTTCGGATATGTCGGTGCTGGCGACGGCGACAGTGATTGGAGTTGGGGCAACTTGTTCGTCGTCAACGCCATGCGTTCTTGCGAAAAACTCGTCGGTTACACTTACACCGAATTGACCGACATTGAATGGGAGCACAACGGCGTTTACAACTACGATAGGTCGCCTAAAGAATTCGGCTACGACTTTTGGGCGCCAGGCATGACCGTGTGCGATGTCTTCGCCGAAGATTTTCTCGTTCTGGATGTGCCAGCAATCAAACACGCAAAGCCGAGTGAGCGGGTGAAAGTTCCCGTTTTGTTCAGCCACATGAGCGGCAAGCACGAAAGCGGGTTGACGCTCAAGTGGCAAGTGCGGTGGATTGACAGGTTTGGAAACATGCGAGAAGGTAAAATTCAATCCCGCAGGTGCCCTAAAACTCCCGCATACAAACTGACCCCGTTGGGCGAAATTTCCTTTGCGTTGCCAAACGAACCTTCGCTCGTCACTCTCGTCGCTTGGCTTGAAGATGCAAAAGGCAAGCGAGTGCACATCAACTACACCCAATGGTGGGTTCGCAGCGAGAAAGGATTGCCGCGCGCCGAAGTCTTGGACGCAACGACGCTGGCGCTGCGCTTTTCGCCCAACGATTGGTCGGAAAGCCAGTTCAGCGAGCAATCCATGCCCGATGTGCCTGTTGACGGAAAGCACTATGGTCGTGGTCACGGTTTCGTTGAGTATCGGCTGAAGTTGCCCAACGATGTTTTGCTGGACAAGGTGCAATCGTTGACGCTGATTTGCGAAGTTGCCGCCAAAGCGGGGCGTGAGAAGGTGGATTGGGCGGAGCGAGTTAACCCGCAGGACTACCCGCAAACGGATGGCAAAAAGTTTCCGACAACCGTTGAGGTTGCCATCAACGGCGTGAAAGTCGCAACTTGGAACTTGCCCGACGACCCTGCCGATGCACGGGGCGTCCTCTCCCATTGGCGTGGGATTGAACGGGGCTCTTACGGCTACTTGATGCGGACGGAAATCAACCTGAACTCGCCTGAGGGTGTCGCGATTGTTAACAGGTGGCGAGAAACGGGGCAGTTAGCCATCAGGTTCACAGTTCCTTGGAACGCTGTCCATCGTGGCGGGATGGCGATTTACGGTGAGACGATGGGTTGCTATCCCGTTGAACCAACGGTGCTGTTGAAGTTTGCCGAACCGCTCTCGTTCTCTGTCGGTTGGTCATCCCACGAGAGCGTCGCCGTTGATACTTTTCGTGAACGATTGCAGGTCGTGTTGCCGTCGGCGCAGCATGGTGGTCATGAGTGGCGATACACGACTGAACGACCGCCAGAAAATTGGATGCAACCTGAGTTTGACGACAGCGGTTGGAAAGTGGGCAGGTCGGGATTTGGCACGGAAGGAACGCCTGGCGCCATCATCGGAACAAGGTGGGCGACAAACGACATTTGGCTGCGAACGAAAATCACATCGCCCAAACTCTCGCCTGATGACATCGTTTGGCTTGAAGTCCATCACGACGAAGATTGCGAAATTTATGTCAACGGCAAGTTACTCTGGCGCGAAAGTGGCTACCTGACCCGCTACAAGACAGTCCGCCTAACTCCCGAACAGACTGCTTTGTTCCGTGAGGGCGAAAACACCATTGCCGTCCATTGCAGGCAAACCGTTGGTGGTCAATTCGTTGATTTGGGAATACGAGTGCTGAGGCGAAACTATCCCTGAACCTGTTCCTTCACTGCCACGAACTTGCGGTAGCGATAGGTGAGGGTTTTTGCTCCCGGTGGCAGGGTCAGTTGCCAGCGGATTTGGCTCGTTGGGTTGCGGTCGGCAGCTCGCAAGGGCGGTGTGATTTTGACTTCGCCCTTGTCGCTGACTGTCAACACTTCCCCTGTCACCGTCCGCCGAACGACGACAGTGACGGGTTCTTGGCGGGTGTTTCGGATTTTGACTGTCCCTTCTATCGTGACCGTCCAACCGATTTGCACTGTTTCCTCACCCTTGTCGGTGCGCCGCTTTTCCATCACGGGGGTGCGGGTCACTTCTTGTTCTTCGTGTTCGCCGACGACCTCTGTCGCAGGGCTCAACCGAAGGATGGCTTCCTCGCCGACAGCAGTGAAGGTCAGCAACCCTTGTCCGATGGGGCGCCACTCTTGATATGCTGTCGCTATGCCTGTCGTTAAGGGCACTTTCAAAGTGTTGCGGAGCGCCAAGGCATACCAAAAGCCTGTTGCCAGTGGTCGGACAGGCATCCTTCCCTCACTACCTACGGGTCTTGGTGGCGGGATGGGAGTTTCGTCAATCGTCCACTCAAATACCTCGCGGCAAGGAAGCGTTTGGGAGAACAAAACCAAACTGGCACGCTCACTGACTTTCAAATCCAAAGGAGGCGTCTCGTAGAAGACAAGTTGTGCCGCTTCCAACGATGGCAATTCCTCTTCGGCAGGGAGGCGTGGACTCGCTTGAAAGCCGGTGCCTGGCATTGCAGTAGGTCCACGCAATTGAGGTGATGTTCCCCAAAATCCCATTTCAGGGACGGAAGCCTCTCGCCGGAAGGCAAAGGCTGGTGGCGCAATCAAACTCGCCAACTGGAAGCGGTAAGGGAAGTTGGGGACACCGATGGCGAGCAAAAGGGTCGTCTCTTTCAGCGGTGCTAACTGGTTCTCAATGGTCGCCACTAATTCCAGCCGTGCTGTTTTAGCAGGGCGTTCGTTGATGACGACTCGGTAGGTCGCATCCCATCGTAGTCCTGCCTCTAATGCCGCAATGCCTAAGCGAATAGGTTTTCCGTCCTCTACTCCGTCCAAGAGCACCGCCAACCTCTGCATCATTAAGGGCATGGATGTTTCCTTCACTTCCTTCAGGATGGTTGGTTCAAGGAATTGCAGTCGCTCAATTTGGTCGGTGCGCACCAACGCTGTCGTCTCTCCTTCCAAAGCGATGTAGGCGATGCGGGTCGGTGACTTTTGCGGGTCACGGGGGGTGGATGGGTCTTCGTGCAAGGGTGTGACGACGCGCAGGATGCCTTCTAACCTCTCTCCGTCCTTTGGGATGATGCGGACTTTTTTACCTTCGTTTTGGCGGAGCAACTCGTAAAGGTCGTTGAACATCCGTTCCGTCCGTTCCTTTCGTTCGCCGACGATAACCTGTCGCAACTCCAATCGCTTCACCGTCCCTTTGCCATCGGGTAAGTAAGCGTAGAGGGTGCCCTCCCGCGCTTGCGGGACGACGCTCAAAAGCACCTCGCTGTTTTGGGGCGTGGCGGAACCCTCGCGGAAGGTGTAGGCAAATCCGTCTTTGAAGACGATGGCGCGGATGATGGGCAGAGAGATGCCTTTCTCCTTCGGAACTTGCGCCATCACAAAAGTTGAGGACAAAACCGACAGCGCAGCAAGGGCAAACAGGCGCATGGCTATCCCCTCCTTGCGCCTTGACTTTTCCCGTCCTTATGTCATCGTGCTGTCAAAATGATTGGTTTGGCGATGCTGCGTTCCTGCGGTGCGTAGTATTCGTAAGCCGTCGTCCGACCCGTTTTTGCTTTCACGGGCATTTTTGCCCGCAAGCGGAACTGCCATTCCAAAGTCGCACCGCCACCAATCCGCTCAAGGTAGCAGATGATTTGGCGAGGTGTCAGGTCAAACTTTTGCAGCACTTTCCGCTCCACCAAAGTTGTCAAGTCATCCGTCAGCACCTCAAAGCCCGGCGGGATGCCAATGTCCACGATGACCATTTGCGCCGCCATCGGTCGTCGGTTCGTCACCCGAACTTGACAAGTCACGGTTTCGTTCGTTTGAAGTTCGGTTCGGTCGTAACTGACTTTAACTTGCAACGGCTCTTCAGGAGCAGGTGGGGTGAGTTCCCAAGGCAGGTAGAAGCGGGTGCTGATTTGATAGAGCAGCGAACCCGCTCCGTCAAATTCAAGCACAACTTCGTTGTTGCCTTTGCGGGCAAACTTTGAGGCATCCGCCATCCGAACGATGTCGGCGTTTTCGGGCGTGATGCGCCATTCGGCAACTTTCTCGCCGTTCACGCGCACGACAAGCGTGCCGTTGATTTCGCTTACACCCTTCTCCATCGCTGCGATGAAGGCTTTTAGCGACCAAATCGTCGCTTGCGTCGTCTGCCAAGTTCCGAACTCATCTTTGTTGCGCACTAAGTAAGTGAGCGCTTTGTTGACGAGCATCGGGTAACCGCCGTGACGGATGAGGGCGTAGGTCGCCAATGCTGTCGTCTCCAAATCGCCACTTCGCCCGCGCCCAAAGAAAGGCGTCGGCTCTTTGCTTTCCCAGTAAGCGATTTCTTCGCTCTCTTTCGCCATGCTCGCAAGTCGGCGGGCAATTGGGTCAATCAAAACACGGGACGCGCCAACTTTTGTTTCCCCGTCCCTCGTCCCCCGTCCCTTGTCCCAGTCCGTTGCACTTAGGCAGGCGTTAAGCATCAAAGCGAGGGCGTAAGCGTCGTCGGCTTCATGAGCATGCTCGCTCAAGTATCCGATTGCCTTCTTCAAAACCATCGCCGCTTGTCCCCTGTCCCCTGTCCCCTGCCCCGCTTCACCGATTGCCCAAGCGATGTAGGCGGTTGTTCGCAAGGTATCGGTTTGCCGCGTCGTTGCGCCCTCGTGGATGCCGAACTGGTCGGGCGTCCAAGAGCCATCGGGATTTTGTTTGCTGATGAGCCAGTTGATGGTGCGGGCAATCAAGTTCGGGTCAACATCGTGGACTTGGCTCATGTCGGTAAATTCCAACAAGCCGTAAGCCGTCAACACCTTGTGGGCAGGCGGGTCGCCAAACCAACTGAAGCCACCACCTTGCACCTCAAAGGTGAGCAATCGTTGGTAGCCAATCGTGATGAAGTGACGAGCCTTCATTTCCGTCTCGGGTTGTGCCTTGCCCGTTCGTTTGAGATACTGCAGCACCAGCACATTGGGATAGGTGATGCTGGAGGTTTGCTCAAAGCAGCCGAAAGGCATCCGCAGCAGGTTCTCCAACCCGTCAAGCACTTGCGTGAACGCTCCCGCATAGACCTTGACAAACAAGTTGCTCGCTCCATCCATCGCCTCCCTCGGAATTTTCACCGACACCGTTCGTTTCCCATGTCCCATGTCCCGTTCCCCTCGCTCCTTTTCGCGTCCCTCGTCCCTCACCCAGCGCCCCGTTAGTTGGTCGCTAATTGTCTGCCAAACTTCTTTGCCATCGGGCAGCACAGTGACGGTGCGTTTGATGGCATCACTCATCGCATCGCCGTAGGCGTAAACGGTGATTGAGTGCGTTCCGAGTTTCGTTGCTTTCAATCGGAAGCGGACGGAGGTGACTTCGTTGGGTTGGAGCGTGATGTGTCTTTCTCGTTCGCTCAAAACTTCAAAGCCGTCGGCTTCCAAACGCAACCGCACCGATTGGGCTCTCGCAAGGTAGTTGTAGACAGCGACGGGGACGGCAACTTCATCGCCTTGCGTGAAAGCGACGGGCAAGTTAATGTCCACGAAGAAGTCTTGGAACACTCGGATGGGCAAAGTCGTTGAGCCGAGTCGTCCATTTGCCGAGTTGCCCAAAACGGTCAAGCGCCAAGTCGTGATGCTGTCGGCGAGCGAAAGTTTCAACTCCGCCTCGCCTCGTTCGTTGGTGACGATTTGCGGGTTGACAAAAAGCGTTTCGGGGAAGAATTGGCGGACACGAACTTCCTCAGGGACGGGGGACGCAGGACGGGGGGCGAGTGCTGGAGCGGCTTCTGCGAGCACTGCGGCAGCAGGCATTCGCATGCCCTGCCTCAGAACAATGCCATCGGTAAAAATCAGTTCGTTTTTGGCAACGATGCGGATTTCGCGTTGGCGACCTTCGCCTGTCGCCAGGGCAATGATGTCGTCGTCGGTGTCAAACTTGCCGTCCAAGCCTGCACATTCAAGGCGGAAGCCGTAGCGGAAATTTTCCAACGCTTGCAACCGCAGCGGGTTACCCAACGGGTCGCGGATGTCTTGTCCCGTCAGCAACCTCGCCGCCACCAGTTCCCGAAGGGCTTCTTCGGGTTGCGGGTAAGTGCCTTTGGCGTGCCTGTAAGCCTCAAGGGCTTTTCGGATTTTGACCGCAGCGTTTTGCACAAATTCCTTCCAGCGTTCTTGCACCTTTTGAGCCTTTTGCTCGTAAGTGCTCACGCGCAAAGTATGCAAAGAGGGTGGCGTCGCCGCTGCCAACAAAATTTGCGCAATCCTCTGCACCCTTGACTCGTCCCTCGTCCCGCGTCCCTCGTCCCGCCTCAACAAAACTGGTCGCAGTTCCCAACCGTGAACTTCGTAGCGGGGCGTGAGCAACTCTTGCTCAAGGGCAAAGTAAAGTCGCTCTAAGCCCGGTTGCATCTCGGCGAGGGCGAAAACGCTTTCATCAACGACGGTGACGCCCAACGCTGCAACTTTGGGTTTGCTATCTCGGTCGGTGACCGTAAACCGAATTTGCGCCGTTTCGCCGGGTCGGTAAGTTTCCTTATCGCTGGCGACTTTGATGCGCAATTCGTTAGCGGGTTCAACAAAAACGACTTTCGTGTCCCGAACGATGTCGCCGCCAGCGGTGATGCGGTAGGCGTGCAAAACGAGCGTGCCAGCAAGTTCGGGCGTCAGTGGCAAAGTGAGCGAGCCGCGACCGTTATGCGGGTCAACAGTTTTCGTCAAGACCGTTTGGCGGTTGACAATGGCGTCAAGGAAGATGGGGGACGAGGGGCGAGGGACGGGGGACGCAGTGAGGATGTCAAGGCGTAAAGTGTCGCCGACTTTGGCGATGGCTTTGTCAACGCGCAACAAAACGGCTTCCTCCGACGCCGAAAGCGCCAATGGTCGTTGAACTTCTGCTCGGTTGCCTTTTTCGTCGGTCGCCGTCACTGTCACGGTGATAGGCAAACTTGGCTCGTCAGTCGGGGCGAATTCGGGGGCGATGCCGATGGGGCGGCGACGCACAAAAGGTTTTGGCGCACCAAACCCGATTGCTCGCTTTCCGCCTTTCGGCATCGCCGTCGCTTTCAAGTTGACTGTCACTTCTCCGATGCCCATCGCATCCGTCTCCCCGCTCGCCGTCCAAACCCGTCCCTCGTCTCCCGTCCCGCGTCCCGTGACTTTGAACTTGCATTTTGCTGGCGTCCCATCGGGGTAAGTTGTCACGACGAACAGGCGCATCGGTAGGTTGGGTTTGAGCGTGACGCTTTCGGGCACGACGGCGATTTTGATGGGTTCGCTGCTGACGGGCAAAGTGATGCTGGTTCGTTCGCTGTGTTCGGCTTTGTCGGTGACAGTCGCTTCAAGGCGCAAAAGTGCGTTGCCGCCTTCCAGCGGCAACCCGACAAACTTTTCGGGCAACTTCGTTTCAAACTGCCAAACGCCCTTTTCGTCCAGCGTCCCTTTCAGTTCAGCGATATCGTGCCAGCCAGCGGCGAAGGTGCTCAATCGCACGATAACTTCGCCGTTAGCGAGGGGTTTGCCGAAGAAGTAAGCGGCGCTGACCGTCCCTCGGAGCGTCTCGGCAGGCAGGTAAAACCGCTTTTCCGTTTCCACAGTGACTTTGAACTTCGGCAACACATAGCGTTCCAAACGAACTGTCTTCTCCGCCACTGCCAACGGACGGGACGAGGGACGCAGGGCGCGGGACGGGTCATTAACGGCGATGAACCTCAACGATTGCGGGCTTTCAGCGTTTGAATCATGCGGGAAAACTTGGCGATGATTTTGTCCAGCACTTCCAACCCTTCCACCCTGTCCCGCTGACTTTGCGTCATTTTCCATCCCTCCACCCGTTTGCGAGTTTTCTCCCAAATTCTGCCCCGTCCTTCGTCCCTCGCCCTGCGTCCCAATTTGTCCCGTCCCGCGTCCCTCGTCCCGCGCCCCGCTCAAAGTTGCGATGATGCGATACTCGCCCAGTGTCACTTCGTCGGCGATGGGGAATTCAGTGGCGGCGATGCCGAATTTAGAGGTGCGCTCGGTGGCGCGGAAAACGAGGTTGCCTTTCGGGTCGCGGACTTCAAAGGTGCAGGGCAAATTGGCGGCGGGTCTCAAATCGGGTTTGCGAAGGCACAAGGCGCGGATGTGAATGGTTTGGTTCGGTTGGTAAATGGGCTTGTCGGTCGTCAGCAAAATTTGTGCTGCCTCTTCCACCGTAACCGTTTGCTCTATTCGGTCGTCGCCGATGGGCGACTTGACAAGGATGGTCAAAGGGTAAGCGCCCACTTGCGATGGGGCGCGAAACTGGATATCGGCAACGCCTTCGTCATTTGTCTTGCCATCAAAAATCGTTTGCGTTCCGAGGCAGACTTTCACTTGCGCCTTAACAGGGCGTTGCTTTTGTCGGTCTATGGTCACGACTTTCAGGGCGACGGGCGCATGAGTGAGCCAACGGGTTTGCCCGAAAACTTGCGTGTCCAGCGGCGATGGCAAGTAGACAGACGCAGCATTCATTTGCCTTCCCATCCCTTGCAACGCAAGGCTTGTCAATGCGGCTGTGCCCCAAATGCCCGTCAGAGTGAGCCAAAGCCATCGCACCGTCATCCTCCGTCGCCTCCTTTTTGGGTCGCCGAAGTTTGGACGGACAAACTTGCTCCTATCGTTCCCTTCTCCTCACACGGGCATCCCTTGCAGGTAACTGGGGACAACTTGTGCAGGATCACCGTCCATGACGATGCTGCCTTTATCCAGCCAGATGGCGCGAGTGGCAATTTGCTCTACCCAAGTTAGTTCGTGGGTGACTAACACGACGGCTTTGCCCTGCCGATGCAACGCTTGCAACGCCGACAACGCCTTTTGCTGGAAGGGCGCGTCGGCGCTTTGCAGTTGCTCGTCCACCAGCAGGATGTCGGGGTCGGTGTGGATGCCGAGGGCGAAACCGAGACGGACGGTCATGCCCAGTGAGTAGGTGCGGATGGGGGCGCGCTCAAAACCGTCCAGTTCAGCGAAGGCGAAGATGTCGGGCAGACGGCGACGGACTTCCCGCAAGGGCAACCCCAGAACCGTCCCGACGAAAAGCAAATTCTCTTCCGCTGTCAGTTCAGGATGAAACCCGCCCGTCACGCCCAGCAAGGCGACGACGCGCCCGAAAGTTTCCACGCTCCCTTTCGTCGGCTCGTAGATTCCCGCAATCGTCGCCAGCAGTGTCGTTTTGCCTGAGCCGTTGCGTCCGATAATGCCAATGAGTTCGCCAAAATGGATGTCCAGCGAAATGCCCCGCAGCGCCGCGACTTCCACGGGTCGCCAACGCCCGAAGGTCAAGATGGCTTCCTTCAGCGTGCGGGGTTGGGCATGGTAACTGCGAAAAACTTTCCAGACATCGCGCAAACGGATGGCGCAATCGGGCTTCATCGTCTTGCCACCTTGCCTGCTTACCTGAAACTTTGTCGCCGCTAAAACTTTGTCGCAGCATAAGAACCGTTCCAACAAGATGACGATTTTTGTCGGTCGGCACGGTGTCAAGCCATACCCTACGGTTGGGAAGGTCACTCATTCCTTCAAGGCGACGGAGTGCAGCCACTTTGCCAACCGCTCAATCCCTTCCACGAGGCGAGGCGTAGGGCGAAAAAGCAAATCAGGGTCAAGGGTAAAGACATGACCGTCCCGAAGGCATCGCAGTCGGTCAAAACCTGCACGCGCCCGCAATTCTGCCAGAACTTCGGACGGCGGACGCTTCGTCGCCACGAGGTAAGCATCGGGGTCTTTCGCCACCAACGCCTCCAAACTGACGATGGGGAACGGTTGTGGGGCATCGGCGAAAGCGTTGCGCCCACCTGCATAGCGGATGGCGTCGTCAATGTAGTTGTTCGGTCCTGCGACCATCAAGTTGGGGGGCGGGGCGATTTCCACGACGAGCGTCGGGCGCTTTTTGAGGCGACTTTGTTGGCGCACAACCCTTTCCAAGCGATGGCGCAACTGGGCGACAAGGCGGTGGGCAGTTTCCTGACGGTTCACGACTTCGCCCAACCGCAGCAACCCGTTGAGCGTTTCGGCGACAGTGCGAGGACGCAAGACGAAGACGGGGATGTGGCTGCGCCGTTGCAAGTCATCGGCGATGGCGGCGGTGATTGTGACGCTGCTGATGACGATGAGGTCAGGCTGGAGGGCGACGAGGCGCTCAAGGCTGGGCTTGGTGAAGTCGCCGACTTGGGGCAAACGGCGCACTTTTGGCGGGTAATCGCATGCCGAACAAACGCCAACGACTAAATGACCGACGCCGAGGGCAAACAAGTTTTCCGTCGCCGCAGGGGTGAGGGAGACAATGCGTCGGACTTTTGGCGGCAACTTAACCATTCGCCCTAATTCATCCCGAAAGGTGCGCGCCGTCGCGACAGAAAGGCAGAGGAAAAGGGAAAACATCGTCCCGACCCATTGGCGCCAAAGCACTCCACCCATCATCCGTTTCACACCCAAATTTGGGCGTCGCTAAGTTCTCGCACCAAGTTGAGCAACTCCTGCCAGTTGTCTATGGCTTTGATGCCCAACTTAAGGGCGATGCCCTTGCCCTTTTTGCTGTGGATAGCGAAACGGGTGATTTGGGCAACTTCTGACCAAAGCAATGCCCGCCGCACCCATCGGTCGCTGTAGACAAGCCCGTGCTCGGTGACGACAAGTAACGCTGTCTTGGCGACGACCCAAAGGTAAAGGGTGTAGGCGCTCATGAGGGCGACAGGGAGCGAAAGGATGAAGAAGGCGCGGGCAAAGGGCAATACTTCCATGCGGGTGAACGCCCAAAGGAAAAAGCCGGCTATGGCTACGACCCCCACCCAACCGATGGCGTAAGGGACGATGGCGTGGGGGCGGTAGGCGAAGACTTTGGTGAATTGCGCCAAAGTGTCGGGCGGTCGTTCGGCATTCATGACAGCACCCCTCCCACAAGACCCGCCAATAACGCCTTTTGCACATGCAGGCGATTTTCCGCCTGTTCCCATGCAAGGCAAAAGGGTGCATCCAAAACCTCGTCGGTGATCTCTTCACCCCGATGGGCAGGCAAGCAGTGCATGACGACAACACCTTGCGGCGCATGGCGAAGTAATTCGGTGTTGACCTGAAAGCCCGCAAAATCGCGGCGGCGTTTTTCCGCTTCCGCTTCCTGCCCCATGCTCGTCCAGACATCGGTGTAAATTGCCTCGGCGTCCCGAACGGCAGCGACAGGGTCGTTGGTCAGCGTGATGCGGGCGCCGGTTTGCTCCGCCAGCCGTTGGGCTTTGCGCATGATGGTAGGTTTTGGCTCATAGCCTTTGGGCGTGGCGACCGTGCAATGGACACCCAAGAGGGCACAAAGGAGCATCAGCGAATGCGCCATATTGAAGCCGTCACCGATGAAAGTGAGCCGACGCCCCTTCAACTCGCCCCAAAGTTCCCAAAGGGTGAACAAGTCGGCGAGGGCTTGACAGGGATGCTCCAAATCTGACAGGGCGTTGATGACGGGCGCTTGCGCCCACTCCGCTAATTCCTCCAAAGTTTGGTGGGCATAGACGCGGGCGACGATGGCGTTGACCCATCGGTCCAAATTGCGGGCGACATCTTTAACGGCTTCTCGTTGCCCCAGACCGATTTCCGATTGCGTGAGCACAACGGGATAGCCGCCCAACTGGGCGACGGCCAATTCAAAAGTCACACGGGTGCGAAGGGATGGTTTCTCAAAGAGCAAAGCGACGGAGTTGCCCAAAAGACACGCCCGTTCTCGTTCATTAGGCGCACGCCGTTTGAAGCGCTGCGCCGCTTCAAAGAGCATCCTCACTTCCTCCGCCGTCACATCGGTGACCGAAAGGAAATCGCGTCCTAAAAGGCTCATCCCGCTCACCGCTTGCAATTATGGCATCGTTGTCTTGGCATAATTGCTGGCGGGCAACTTTTGCCCTTCTGGGTCGTCGGGAGGAAGGGAAGAAGGCAATCGGGGTGCGATGAAGATGGTGCTGCTGCGACCTATTAGGCTTTTGCCGCCCCTTCAACGGCGGGCAATTGTCACGGAGTTGCTGATGGTGGCGCTCATTGCCGTCGCCTTAGCCCAGTGGGTCTACTTGCATCGGGTCGGAAGCCCTGAGGCGGTGGAAAGGTGGCTCAATGCCCTCGGCTATGTGCCCGCCCATCCTCGTTGGTGGACATGGCTTTCCGCTTTGCTGGTGCACGCCAATGCCCTTCACCTTTGGGCAAATTTGATAGGCTTGTGGCTTTTTGCCCGTTATGCCGAATCGCTATGGGGAAGTGGGCGGTGGGTGTTGTTTGCTGCCATCACGCAAGGGTTAGCGCTGAGCGTTCAATCAACGGTGACGCGGCAAAGGATGCCCGATGCCCTTGAGGCACCCATCGTCGGCGCCTCAGTGTTGGTGGCGTTGGCGATGGGAGCGGTTTGGGTCGGATTTCCCGACGCTTCCTTGCAAGTTCGGCTCTATCGGGGATGGCGATGGCATCCGCATGAGGTCAACTTGCCTTTACGATGGCTTGTCGTCGGTTGGCTTCTTTGGCAGGTGGTGCTCACAGTTCGTCACCTCCTCGGTCAACCCATTGAACAAGCCCTTTGGGGGCATTGGACGGGATGGGGATGTGGGGGGTTGTTGGCTGTCGCTTTTGGCGGACACTTGCGGGCAAAACGGGTGCGCTTTCGTCAACGCGCCCGACAAGCGGAAACGGCAGGGCGTTGGGACGAAGCGGGGCAATGGTGGGAGCGATTGGCGCAACTGCCTGATGATGAGCAAGGGACGGCGTGGCTGATGGCAGCCTCCGCCTTCCTTCAAGGGGGCGAATTGACAAAAACGCAAAAAGCCCTTCAGCAGGCTTTGAGGAGCGGCGTTTGGTCGGAGACAGCCTTGATGCCGCTGCGTCGCTTCCTCGCTTCCTCCCGATGGAAAATGCTCCCGCCATCTTTGTTGTTGGCATTGGCAGAGCAAGCCGAGCGGCAACGATGGGACGAAGAGGCATTGGCGTTGTTTGAGTGGCTCGGCGAACGGAGCGATTTTGACCGCGCTCCCTACGCCTTGCTTCGGTTGGCGGAACTTTGTTGGCGTCAAGGGGAAAAGGAGCGGACACTTCACGCCCTTCATCGTTTCTGGTTTCGCTACGCCGATTCGGCTTGGCGTCCCCTCGCCGAGCAACTGGCGTCACAATATCGCATGACGGTCAGCCGTTCCCAAACGAGAGAGCATTGACGAGGTGAAGAGCGATGCGCCAAACCCTTTGGGCAATCCCGCTCCTTTTGGTAAGCGTCGCACTGGCGCAGCCCAACCAGACACCCGCCGAGCAACCGACCAGCAAACCGACACAAGGCATCTTTGTCCCGACGACGGCGACCCTTGTCACCGAGTTGCACTTGACCAAAGATGACCTTTTGCCTGTCGTCGCTCAGGTGCTCTCCTACTTCGGGTTGCAACATGCGACGGGGCAGGTGCTTTCGGGCGAGGACTTGAAAAACATGGTCTCTTCGTTGGATGCCCTTTGGCTCGTGGAATACGACATCAGTCAACGAGGCGTGACGGTCAGCGATGCCGTCAAGATACAACAAGGTTTGATGGAGGCGCAAGGATGGCGGCGGGTCTTTTGGAACCGCAGCACGAAAGGCAACCGCGAGACGCTGGTGATGATTGAGCCGCCCCGCAATGGCTTGTTCGTCGTCATCGCCCGAGAGCGACCGCAGGCGCTGCGGGTGATGGTCATCCGAACGAAGGGGCAAATTGATGTCAACTTGGCGCTGGGCTTGCTCGTGACTTTCCTGATGCGCCCTGAGCAACCGACCGCCGTGCCGTTGACACCGATGCCGCCGACAGGGACGGACAAAAGGAGCGAGAAAAAGGAAGCACCAGAGAAACCGTCGCCTGAAAAGGCAGCGCCAGAAAAAACGCCGTCCGAAAAACCGTCGGAGAAAACGCCCGAAAAGCCTTCCGACAAATCATCGTCGTGAGGTGAAAGGGAATGGCGGTGCGGGTTGTCGTTGTCGGCAGCGCCAACACGGACATGGTGGCGTTCGCTCCCAAATTGCCCGCCCCAGGCGAAACGGTGTTGGGCACGCGCTTTGAAATGGCAAGCGGGGGCAAAGGAGCCAATCAAGCCGTCGCCTGCGCCCGCTTAGGCGCGGAAACTTGGTTTGTCGGGCGCGTCGGCAATGATTGGTTTGGTGACACTCTGTTGCGCAACTTGCAAGGGGCGGGTGTGAACACGGAGTTCGTCATCCACGACGCGGAAGCACCGTCAGGGGTAGCCCTCATCTTCGTGGACGCAGAAGGGCAAAACGAAATCGTCGTCGTGGCAGGGGCGAATGGGCGCGTCCGACCGTCTGATGTGGATGCCGCCACCGATGCTTTTGCTCGCGCCAATGCCTTGTTGGTGCAACTGGAAATCCCGCTGGAAACCGTCGGCTATGCGTTGGCGACGGCGGCGCAACATGGCGCCTTGGTCGTCTTAAACCCAGCTCCTGCCCGACCCGTTCCCGAAGAATGGTTTGGTTTGGTGGATGTGTGGGTGCCCAATGAGCGGGAGGCGGAAGGGTTGACAGGCATCGCCGTGACGGATTTGGAAAGTGCCGAACGGGCAGCAAAGGCGTTGCTGGACCGAGGGGCGAAATCGGTCGTCATCACGCTGGGCGCCAATGGGGCGTTGTTGGTCACACCCGAAATCATCCGCCACTTCCCTGCCTTCCCCGTTCAAGCCATTGATGCGACGGCGGCGGGCGATGCTTTTGCGGCGGCGCTTACCGTTCGGCTGGCGGAAGGGGCACCATTGGATGAAGCCGTTCGCTTCGCCAACGCAGCAGGAGCACTGGCGTGCACGAAAGTGGGCGCTCAACCCTCCATGCCAACCCGCCACGAGGTGGAAAATTTCCTGCAGTCGCCACCATCACCCTGAGCAATTTGCGAGGTGATGCAAGGTGCTGATGGAATACATCCAAGAAGCCTTAAAGCGTGCCCGTTACGAAATCATTGACGACGAGGAGCCCTAATTGAAGCCACTATAAGGCGACGGAAGCGGTCAACCGCTTTGCGAGCACTTCCCTCGCCGCTTCTGCCACCTCATCCACGCGGATTTCCTGCAGGCAACGCACCGAGAAGGGACAGGGAAACTGTTTGCCATCAAAAGGCGTCAGGCAAGGTGAACAGGGCAAGGCTTTGTAAAGCACCCGATGCTGCTCGCCCATCGGTCCGTAGTGAGCAGGCGTTTCGGGTCCAAAGAGCGCCACGCAAGGGGTGCCGAACGCAACAGCAATGTGGAGTGGTCCGCTATCGTTGGTGATGACGGCGACAGCGTTGTCCAGCAGAAAGCAAAGGTCAATCAGCGACAACTTACCCGCCAAGTCATGGACGCGGGGGTGTCCTTGCAAATCGCCCAACACTTGCCTCACGACGGGGCGTTCGCTTGCTGTCCCGATAAGGACGCAATGAAGGTCGGGGAAAGTGGTGAGGAGGCGACGGAGCAATTCGTGGAAGCCTTCGGGATGCCAACGGCGCTGCGGTGCTAACTCGCCTGCATTGGGGTTGACGACGACGAAGGGGCGGGGTAACTGCCGAACTGTTTCGCTGACCTTTTGGGGGTCGTAATTGGGTCGCCATAGGGTTGGCAACTGGCTGATGTCCATGCCCAAACACCAAGCCAACCCAGCAAAAAGTTGGGTGACATGACGAGGCGTGACGGGCAAGTAGTGGGTAAGCAAGCGACCTCGGGGCGATTGAGCATGGTGGAAGCCGACACGAACGGGCGCTCCCGAAAGCCACGCCACCAGTGCTGAAGCGTTGACGAAAAACTCCAAGTCAAAAAACACCTGCGGGCGCCACGACCGCAACTGGGCGACGAAGCGGGGGAAAGTCCGCAGGGCACTTACCCAGTCGCTCAAGTCCCAAACGAAAACTTTCTGCACGGGTAAAAGGTGCGCCATTTCCGAAAGGCTTTGGGAGGTGGCGACAGCAATTTGGGCGTTGGGATGGTGGCGGCGAATTAGTTGCATCAAGGGCGTGGCTAAGAGCAAACTGCCGATGCCGAGGTATTTGGCGACGACGACCCGTTCTATTGGGTCAGGCAGGAAGGATTTGGTAGGCACAAACTTGCCGACCCAATGGCATAACGACCCGATGAGGAGTTGGTCTATGCGATACCAAAGTTGCGGCTTCATCCCATCGCCCCTTCAAGTGAGCCAACGCAACAGTTGAGTGGCGAGCCAAAGGAAGATGGCGAACCCGACGACATCTTGGAAAGCGGTCTCAAAGGGTCCTGCCGTTGCGGCGGGGTCAAAGCCCAAGCGTTTGGAAATCATCGGGAAAATCGTTCCCATTAACCCTGCCGTTGCCATCGCTCCCAACATGGCGACGCCGACGACCAACCCAAATTCCCATTTGCCCGACCAGAGCCAACCGATAGCCCCCAAGGTGGCACCGCAAGCGCATCCCATTAAAAAGTCCGTTATCAGTTCCCGCAGCAGGGGGCGTTGCCATTCGCGCAAGGTGATGTGCCCTGTCGCCAAGCCACGAATGACGATAGCGGCTGCCTGCAAACCGACATTGCCACTGATGGCGCTGATGATGGGCATGAAGGAGGCTAAAAGGATGGCTTTGCTCAGCGTCTCGTTAAAGTGGTGGATGACGGCACCTGCCAGCAACTCAATACCCATCGTCGCCAAGAGCCAAGGCAGTCGCATCCGAGCGATTTGCGGGGGTGATTTGCGCTCCAACTCCGCCGCATCGGAGCCGACCATGCGGAAGTAGTCTTCTGTCAACTCCTCTTGCAGCACATCCATCACATCGTCCACGGTGATGACGCCGATAAGGCGATAGTCGTGGTCTAAGACGGGCACTGCCAGAAGGTCGTAACGGGCGAAAAGGTGGGCGACTTCCTCTTGGTCTTGTTCGGGAAAGACAAAGATGACGCCGTGCGTCATGATGTCTCGCACCAAAGTGTCGGGCGCAGAGGTCAGCAACTTCCGCAAGTTCAAGACGCCTTTGAGGACACCCTGCTCATCCACGACATAGACATAGAAAATGCTCTCGGCATCCACCCGCTCCCTTAGCACCTCCAACACTTGGGCGACGGTCATGTCTTCTTGGACGGCGACGAAATCGGGGGACATGATGCCGCCAGCGGTATCGGGCGGGTAGCGGAGCAAATCGCGGACTTCCTGCGCCTCCTCAGGTTCCATCAGTTGCAGCACTTTCTCCCGCTGTTCTGGCTCCAGCATTCCCACGATGTCGGCGCTTTCGTCAGGCGGCAGAGTTTCCAAGAGGTCGGAGAGGCGTTCTGGGTCGGTCGTTTGCACCAAATGGCGTTCGGTCGCCTCATCGGCTTCGTCCAAAACTTCCGCTGCCGACTCCACATCCAGCAGGCGGAAAACTTGCTCCTTTTCGCTGTCGTGTAAGAAGCGCAGTGCCAAAGCGATGTCGGCGGGATGAAATTGCTCTAAAAACTGGCGCAATCCCTCCGTCTGTTTGGAAGCGAGGAAACGACGGATTTCATGGACGACCTGAGAAACCTCCTCACGGGGGTGGATAAGTTTTCGCCTTGCCATAAACCGTTCTCGCAAAGTTGTCCGCAGTTGATGAAAACGCTTGCTCAAGCGCACGGGACATCACTCCCTTCAACAGATGGCGCACTAAGTTTGGCATCCGCCTGATGCCCTGTCACTTCACCTTCTGAGCGACGCCGACGATGGAAACGCCGAAGGGCAAACGAAGGCGTGTCAGCACCGACGCTTCCAGTTTCAGTAAGGCAATCAAAGTTCGGTTGAGCGGGTCGGGCAATTCAATGAGGGCGGTCGCCGCTTCCTTGCCCTGCATCCACCAATTTTGCACCTTGCGAAAGATGAAGACGGCGGGCAACAACGGGCAAATGGCGAAACTCCAATGACGGACGGTTAACTTTGCCTCGCGCAATTTCGCCAGCAACTCCGATGGCAAATAGCGGCGGTGATGTCCCAAAGCGATGTCATGGACGCTCCAAAGGCTCATGAAAGCGGGGACGGTGAACAGGACGAACCCTTTAGGTTTGAGCACCCGCCAAATTTCTCGCAAAGCCTGACGGTCATCGGGCAAATGCTCCAAGACATCCAGCACCGCCACCAAGTCAAAGCAGTCGGAAGCGAAGGGGAGTTTCTGGGCATCGCCCAGCACCAACGGCACATCGGGCTGTTTTCGGGCGGCGAAAGCGAGGGCATCGGGCGAGGCATCCAACCCAACGACCCGACCGAAGCGACGCAGCAATCCCAAAGACCCACCCGTCCCGCAGCCCAAATCCAAAATGAGCGGCGGATTGGTGGCAGGTTGCCCAAAATGACGCAACAAAGCGGCGACGATGAAACGCCGCCCGACGAACCACCAGTAACGGTCTTCTAACGCTGCCATCTTTGCCAGTTCCGTCGCTTTCACGGAAGGGACGGCAACCTCCTTGGAGTGTCCCGAAACGCTCCTCTGGTCGTGGCTAATAGCCACAAACCGATGACCACTTCATCTTCGCTGAAAAGACCCTCATCCTGTCGGAGCGGCTGTTGCGACAATGACAGCACCTTGAGCCAATCCGACTGAGAAAGTTTCACCCTTCGTAAGGTTGTCAAGCCCTGATGGGGCGTGTCAAAGTGTAGCGATGGTGACCGTTCATGCGACCGCTCATCGGCATCACGGCATCCACGCGGGAGAAAGATGGAAGCATCAGCCACGAGTTGAATGACCGTTATGTCCAAGCCGTCTGGCGAGCGGGTGGGTTGCCCATCTTGTTGCCCGCTGGCGAACCTGAAAGGGCGATGACCTTGGCACAGCGGTTAGATGGCATCATCCTCAGTGGCGGGCGAGACATCCCGCCTGACTTTTATGGCGAACCTCCTCATCCCAACACGGACACAGATGACGCCATGCGTCGTCGCACAGAATTTGAGGTGGCATTGGTAAGGGCAATGGCAGAGTCGGGCAAACCGATATTGGGCATTTGCCTCGGTTGTCAGTTACTCAATGTTGCCTTTGGTGGGACGCTTATTCAGGACATCCCGTCAGAGTGTCCCGATGCCCTGCCGCACCGAAGGGAACAAAGTTTTGTGACCCATACGGTGCGGGTAGTGCGCCCTTCCTTGCTGGCAGAATGGTTGCGTTTAGATGGTGAAGGCGAGATCGTCGTCGCCAGTTCCCACCATCAAGCCGTCAAGGTGGTGGGCAAAGGGTTGCGGGCTGTCGCCTACGCACCCGATGGCATCGTGGAAGCCGTTGAAGCGGCAGATGGCAAACCCATCGTCGGCGTCCAATGGCACCCCGAAGCCCAACAGGACGAGCCTCACGCTCAGCGCCTTTTTGACGCCTTCGTGCGAACATGCGCAGGGGAGTGACGAGGTGAAAAAGATGACGACAGCAGAGTTGGAAGAGCAGGTCAATCAGTTGCGTCGGCGCTTGACAGAGGAAGGTGTTTGGGTGCTAACGGGCAATTGGGGTGGCAAAGGGGGAATTGCCCGCTACAAGGGGCGATGGCTCGTCGTCATGGATCGCAATTTACCGACAGCGTGGAAACTGCGGTTGCTCCAAACGGTTGCTGAATGCCTACAAGCGGAGCGGACGGACGATGCAGGAGCGCCCGACGATTCTGCCCGCTAATCGCTTGCGATGGGGATGGATTTTCATCGTCGCGATGGTCACCGTCTTTTGGGGGCGGCTATGGTGGCTGCAAATCGGGCAAGGCGCCCATTGGGACGAAAAAGCCCGCAGCCGCTACTTGCGTGCCATTGTCACCAAAGCCCCTCGCGGCACCATCCTTGACCGAAATGGAAAAGTGTTGGCGAGCAACGAACCCTCCTTCAACATCGCTTTACTGCCTGCCGAATTTTCCAGCGACGGTGCCGACCCTGAAAAGATTTGCCGCTTGTTGGGGATTGCCCCTTCGGAGTTGGAAAGCGCCGTCGCAAAAATTCGCACCAACAAAGTCCCTCTCTTTGAGCCCGTCCGCCTGAAAGCAAATGCCGACATCGCCACTGTCACCCGTGTCTGGGAGCGAATGAGCGAGTTGCCAGGCATCATCGTGTTGGAAGAGCCCGTGCGGGTGTATCCGTGCGGGATGCTGGCAGCCCATGTGTTGGGGCATGTCGGCGCCGTCACGGACGAAGAATTAACCAACCGCCCTGACTTGCAACCCTTTGACTGGACGGGCAAGATGGGCATTGAACGGGTTTATGACCGCTACCTGCAAGGTGAACACGGGCGGGAAGTTATGGAAGTGGACGCAACGGGGGCGCCTATCCAGCGGTTGCGTCGTGAACCCGCCCGTGCCGGTCAAACCCTTGTGTTAACGCTGGATGCCCATTTGCAGGCGGTCGCCGAACGCGCCCTGCAAGGCAAGCGGGGTGCTGTCGTCGTCTTAGACCCTAAAACGGGGGAAGTCCTCGTCATGGCTTCCTCGCCTTCCTTTGATCCCAACTGGTTCAGCAAGGGCATCAAGCCCGAACGATGGCGTTGGCTGATCTCCCACCCTGCCCATCCCCTGCAAAACCGAGCCATCGCTACGACGCACCCGCCTGGTTCCACCTTCAAAATCGTCACTGCCGTCACTGCGCTGATGTTCGGCAAAGTGACACCGAGCACGCACATTCCTTGCGGGGGCGGTCGGGTCGTCGGGCGGCGCTTCTTCCGCTGCTGGCGCCGTCATGCGACCTTGGACTTGGAACATGCTATCGGGCAATCTTGCGACAGTTACTTTTACACGCTGGGCTTAGCCGTCGGTCCCGAGCGGCTGGCACAAGTCGCCCATTTGATGGGTTTGGGCAAAAAAACGGGGATTGATTTGCCCGGCGAATCGTCTGGCGTCATCCCGACTCCCGCATGGAAACGGCACCGTTATCGGGAGCGTTGGTATGGCGGCGACACGGCGAATATGGCAATTGGGCAAGGCTATGTTGCCGTCACGCCTTTGCAAATGGCATTGGTCGCTTGCGCTGTCGCCAATAACGGCGTTGTCATGCGCCCTCACTTGCTTAAGGAGCGCCGCAACGCCCAAGGGCAGGTCATTGAACGAATAACGCCGAAGGTGCTGCATCGTCTCCCCGCCCCACCTTCCGTCTGGGAAGCCGTCAAGCGAGGGATGCTCGCCGCTGTCTACGGTCCTGGCGGGACAGCAGGACGATTGCGCGATTTACCCCTCCAAGTCGCTGGCAAGACGGGTTCTTCGGAGCATCGCAAAGGAGCGAAGACCCACGCTTGGTTCATCGCTTTCGCCCCCGCTGATGCGCCCCAAATCGCCTTGTGCGTCATGGTGGAAGAGTCTGGACACGGTGGCGAGGTTGCCGTTCCCATCGCTAAAGAAATCCTCGCTGCCTTCGCCCAACGGCAAGTGCAATGACTTTTCCGCCGAAAAGTCACAGGAGGGATGCCTCATGGCAAAACGCAAAAAGGACGAAGACCGACTGTGGACCGATGAGGAATGGCAAGCGGCAGTGGAACGCTCCATCGCCCTCATCAAGGAAGCGCAGGAGAAAGCCAAAACGATGACTTATGACGAGTTCGCCAAGTGGGGGGATGAGCATGGCGCTGTCAAGGGAGGCGGCGCCTACGAAGCCTTGTTGGAGATGCGGGAGGCGATGCGCGGATGGGACAGCAAGACCAAACGGAAGCGGCGCAACAAGGGCAAGAGAACCAGTGCGTCTTGAACGCTTCCGTCGCCTTGCTCTGGTTTCTCATTGACGAGCCACCAGATTTGCGCTTGCATGCCAAGTGGCTGTTAGATGACATCACAATGGGTCGTGTGGTTGTGCATGTTCCAGACCTATGGCTTTACGAAGTCAGCGGTGGGTTGGTCAAGGCAGTGCACGCCAAGCGCTTGCCCCTTGCCCAAGCCCAAGAAGCCCTCACCCGCGTCGCTGGCTTGCTCACTTTGCCCAACTGGCATTTGCATGCTCACGAGAAGGGTTGGCGATATGATGAAGTGGCGAGGTGGGCGATGGGAGGAAGCCTCAGTTTTTACGACGCCCAAAAGCGGAGGGCATCTTTTTGGACGGCAGACCGAAGGCTTTACGAGTTTTTGCGGCGAACCCGAAAGGGTTTGAAGGTGGCTTTCCGCTGGATCGGCGATTACTCGCCTTCGCAGCAAAATTGATGCCTTGACGGACATGAGGTGATGTCCCTTGGTGCCCATTCATCCTGCCGTCGTGCACTTTCCGATCGCTTTGTTGCCGATGGCGTTCCTTCTGGAAGCCATCGGGCATTTCGCCCAGCGCGAGGAGTTGCGCAAGGCGGCGATTTGGCTTTTGGTCGTCGGGGTCGTCGGGGCGTGGCTGGCTGTCCTGACGGGCTACTCAGCGCAAGAGTATGCCTCGCAGACGGTGCGCGAATCGCGGGGCTTGGAGTTGCTGCAATTGCATTCCAAGATGGCTTACTTCGTCGCCGCCTTGTGGAGCGGGTTGCTTTTGGGGCGCATCTACTTGGAACGACCTGAGACGGAGCGGTGGCGAACCCTTTGGTTAGCGTTTGCCTTTTTAGGTTGCCTGCTTGTCTTCTTCACGGCTTACTTGGGCGGACGGATGGTTTACGAGTTTGGGGCGGGTGTCGCCCGTCCGTCCCTTTCCCCTATTGATTTGCAAGGCAGCATGCCAAGGTGAAGGCTCATGGTCACGAAACCCGTCGCCCTTTGGGGCTTCATGGGAAGCGGTAAGACGAGTGTCGGCAAAGCGTTGGCGCAAAAACTGGGCTACGAGTTCGTGGACACCGACGAACTGGTCGCCCAACGCTTCGGCAAACCCATCCCGCAAATTTTCGCCGAAGAGGGCGAAGCGGCGTTCCGTCGGATGGAGACGCAGGTGCTCAGCGAACTCATCCAGCGCCAGCGGATTGTCCTTGCGACGGGAGGCGGGATGCCGACCGTCCCTGAAAACTTGGCGATGTTGCGCTTAAATGCCCTCAACTTTTACCTGCGCGTTCCCGTTGAAGTGCTTTACGAACGGTTGGCGACGGCGCAAGACCGACCGCTTTTGCAAGGCTTCTCCGACCGCTACTTCCGCATCGCTTCCCTGCTGGCGCAGCGGGAGCGCTTTTACACCCAAGCGCAGTTCATCCTCTCCTGCGGACGGAAACCGCCCGAACAAATTGCCGAGCAAATTTTCGCTTGGGTGAGGGCTTTGGACGATGGCGACGATGCGGTGACCGTTGACTTGGGTGCTCGCAGTTACCCTGTTGTCATCGGTGACAACTTACTGGAGCGATTGGAGCGAATTTTTGCTGCCGTCCCTTTGAGCGAACCTTTTGCCATCATCGCCGACGAAAGTGTCGCCGAACCGTTGGGCGAAAAGGTGCAGGAACGATTGCAACGGTTAGGCAAAGCGCATCTTGTCACCGTCCCATCAGGCGAAGGGAGCAAGAGCGTAGAGCAAGCCATCCGACTGTGGCAGTGGTTGGCAGATTTGGCACTCCCGCGCAACGGGACGATTGTAGCGGTCGGTGGTGGTGTCGTCGGCGACCTTGCGGGGTTCGTGGCGGCGACTTACATGCGGGGTGTCGCCTTCGTCCAAATCCCGACGACTTTGCTGGCGATGGTGGACAGCGCTATCGGCGGCAAGACAGCCATTGACTTGCCGCAGGCGAAAAACCTTGTCGGCGCTTTCCATCAACCTCGCCTTGTCCTTTGTGACTTGACGACCTTAGCGACGATGCCTGACCGACCTTTCCTTGCGGGCTTGGCGGAAGTCGTCAAATACGGCGTCATCGCCGACCCTGCCTTGTTCACCTATTTGGACGAACAAGCGGAATGGATCGTGCGGCGCCACCCTATCGCTTTGCGTGTCATCATCGCCCGCTCTGCTTCGGTTAAAGCCTCCGTCGTCGTCGCCGACGAGCGAGAAGAGACGGGCTTGCGGATGGTGCTCAACTACGGGCACACCTTCGGTCACGCTTTGGAAGCGGCGACAGGTTTTTCGCTGCTGCACGGTGAAGCCGTCGCCATCGGCATGACGGCGGAAGCCTACCTTGCATGGCGGTTGGGCTTGTGCGACCGAGAGGTGTTGGAGCGGCAGACGGAAGTCCTGAGGAAGTTGGAGTTACCGACGCACCTTTCTCAAGTGCCCGACGCACCTCCCGTCGCTCTTGACACTTTGATGGCAGCGATGGGACGAGACAAAAAACGGCGGGGCACTACCTTACGCTTCGCTCTGCCCAAACGCCTCGGTGAAGTCACCATCACCGACGCCCCCGTTCCCGAAACCTTGCTGACCGAGGCGTGGGAATTCGTGTTTTGCCAGTAGCGCCGTTAAAACTTTGGAGTGTCTATCAGCCACGACCGAAAAACACGCAAGTGGTCAAGACGAAAAATCGCCGCAAGCGGCAAAGGGGCGAAAAAGATGGCGGTGAAGGCGGCACCGTCGCCACCTGCCGTGACCGAGCGAAGCAAGGAACACCTTTGGGATGCCGTAGCGCTGCTGGCGTTGACGGCATTGGCGATGGCATTGCGCGTCTATGGGCTTGCGTGGGGTTTGCCCGATGCCACTAAGGTGCACTCTTACCATCCCGACGAAATCACCGTCCTTGCCCCGACGCTGACGATGAACCTCTTTGCGGGCGAGATGAACCCACACTTTTTCAACTACGGCAGCCTCTTCCTCTACGCCGTCTACTTTGCCCGACTTATCGCCGAAGGTTACGGTTGGCTGGACTTGACACCGTTGTTGCGGGCGCTTTCGCAAGCAGGTTGGTTGGGCGTGGCGTTATCGCCGACGGCGCTTCACGAATTCGCCAAGTTGCACCTTCTGGCACGAGGCTTGACAGTGGCATGTGGTGTGGCGACAGTGTGGTTGGTGTTTTTATGGGCGCGGCGCGTTTTTGGGCGCGGCGCTGCCATCCTTGGTGCTTTCCTGCTCGCCGCTTTCCCGCTCCATGTCCAACACAGTCACTTCGCCACCGTTGATGTGCCCCTCGCTTTGCTGACGACCCTTGCCCTTTATCTTGCGGTGACGGCGGAAGACAATGGACGGCACATGGTGGCAGCAAGTTTCGTGGCGGGCTTGGCGACGGCGGTCAAGTATTCCGTCGCTCCTACCCTTTGGCTGACGCTCCTGTTGCTCTGGACATGGCGGATGCCTTTTCGCTTGCGCTTCAGGCGATTGGTGGCGTTGACGGCTTTTATGGCGGCAGGTTTTCTGCTCGGTTGTCCTTACGCTCTCCTTGACTTCCCGTCGTTCTGGCGTGACTTTTACTGGGAGACTTTCGTCCACAGCCGCATCGGGCACGGCTATGTCTTCGCCGACACGGGCAACGGGCATTGGTTTCACCTCAGCGTCAACTTGCCTGCCGCTATCGGACTCCCTGCCATCGCAGCGGCATCGTTGGGAGGGCTCGCCGTCGCTTGGGGCGCTATCGGCAATCCGAACGGTTTGGTGCGACGGACAGCGATGGTGACACTCGCCTTCACCCTGGCTTACTTTGTGCCATTAGGTTTTGCACAGGTTCGCTTTGCTCGCTACTTGATGCCTTTGTTGCCCGTCGCCGCGCTTTGGGCAGGGACGCTTTGGACAATGCTTTCGCAGCGTTTTGGCACATTGGCGGTGATGGGGCGATGGCTTTGGCGGATGGCGCTCATCGCTGTCGCTCTTTTCACCTTCCTTTGCGGCATCGCCACCGCACACCTTTTCACGCCCCCTGACCCCCGCGATGAGGCGGAGGAATGGTTTCGTGCTTTTGCGGAAAAGTGGCGCACCAAAACGCCCGAACGAATGGCGGGCATAGAGCAAATGGTCGTTGCCCTGCATGACTTGCCTTGGTTTTACACGCCACCCATTTGCCCCCTCAACGGAGGCAAGAAGACGGAGAGGGCCTTTTGGGCTTGGCAAATGAGCGCCCCCGTTCGCTTCGTCTTTGTCGGCGACTCGTTGGACGAGTTGCTTCAAGCCCGCCCCCACTTATTTATCGCCAGCGATTACGAATACGGCGACCGATTGCGGTTACGCCTCCGCGATTCGCAAATCCTTTATCGCTGGCTGGCTCGCTTTCCATCGCGCACTTTTCGCAAAGACCCGACCTTGCCTTTGCTGGGTAAACCCTTTCGCTGGTCTCCCAAGCCTTTGCCCCACGACATGCGTTATGTCAACCCGACGGTGAAAATCTTTTTGCTGCGGGAGTGATAAGGATGCAACCGCCCTTTGTGCTCAGCGTGGACATCGGGACTTCTTCGCTGCGAGTTTTAGCCTTTGATGCGGAAGGGAAAGGGCTTTCAAAAGTCGGCGTGCAAATTTCCTATGAGCCACAGACGACATCGGACGGCGGCGCTTTTTTGGATGCCGATTGGCTGTTAACGCAAACGATTCAAGCGCTCAACGGCGTCATAGAGCAATTGGGTGATGCGGCACGCTCCATCGCTGCCGTCACCACTTGCACCGTTTGGCACAGCGTCTTGGGCGTAGACGAAGCAGGCGACGCCATCACGCCCTTTCTGCTGTGGGCAGATAGCCGCTGCACAAGGGAAGCCGAGGAGTTGAAGGTAACTTTGGACGAACGGGCTTACCACGAACGGACGGGTTGCTTTTGCCACACCAACTTTTTGCCCGCCAAGTTGCTTTGGTTTCAACGCACCTTTCCCGAAATAGCGAGGCGAGTGCATCGTTGGCTTAGTTTCGGCGAATACTTGCACCTAAAATTGCTGGGCACAACGACTTGTTCTGTTTCTATGGCGTCGGGCACAGGGCTTTTCAATCACGCCACGAACGACTGGGACGACGAAACTTTGCAAGCCATCGGCATCGCCCGCGAGCAACTTTCACCCATCACCGACTTTGAGCCGTTGCCGATTTTGCGCCCCTCGCCCCTCGTCCCTCGTCCTCTGCTCAACGCCGTTTGGTTTCCTGCGTCGGGCGATGGAGCGTGCAGCAACATCGGTTGCGGTGCCGTCACGCCTGACATGGCAGCGTTGATGGTGGGGACAACTTCTGTTTTGCGGGTGATGACGACCGATGCGAATGTTAAGCCGCCTTTCGGCTTGTGGCACTATCGCGCCGACCGACACCGCCACCTCGTTGGCGGGGCGCAAAGTAATGGCGGCATCGTTTTTCAGTGGCTCACAGAGACGCTGAAATTGCCCGACGATTGGGAAGCAAAAGTTGCAGCGATGCGTCCTGATGAGCATGGCTTGACGGTTTTACCTTTCCTGCTCGGCGAGCGGGCGCCTGAGTGGGATGCGACGGTGCCAAGTGCCATCGTCGGCTTGCGGTTACATCACACGCCTTTGCATTTATTGCGAGCCTTTATGGAAGCCGTTGCCTTGAGGATGGCGCTCGTTCATGAGTTACTTGTTCAGGCGGTCCCGCAAGTTTGCCGCCTCATTGGGACAGGGGGCGCGTTGGTTCGGTCACGGCTTTGGGCACAAATGTTCGCCGATGTCTTAGGGCAACCTGTCACCCTTTGCTTAGAGCCAGAAGCATCCGCTCGCGGCGCCGCTATCATGGCTCTAAAGGCAATGGGGATTTGGCGAACTCTCACTGAGCATCCGCCAAGAACGGGGGAAACATTGCAACCCGATGAAGCCAATCATCGCTATTATCAAGACGCCTTGCGAAGACAACGCCAAATCTACGAATTGGTCAGATGGAGCATCAAGGAAGCGACCAAACCTCCCACCGTCGCTCATCTTCGCGCCTACCCATAAGCAGCCCTTCAAGGCAAGCGGGGGATGTCTTGCGTAAGTAACGCCAAGGCGGCAAAGGCGAAGCAAAGGGCGCCGATTAATAACGCCTTCAAAGCGCCCGCAAAAAAAGCCACCGTCCCATAAAACAGGCTGCCCAAAGGAATCAAGCCGATGAACATCAGCGAGTAAAAGCCCATGATGCGTCCCCGCAAGGAGTCGGGCACCAAGGATTGGACGAGGGTGTTGCAAGTGGCGTTTTGAGTGACCATGCCCAACCCGACTAAAGCCAGCAAAGGGAGAGCGAGAGGGAAATGGCGGACGAAACTGAGGCTGGCTAATCCGACAGTAGCACAAAGGCTTCCTACGATGACCAATTGTCCCCGTCGCCATCGCTGTTCCATGCTGGCAGCGAACACGGCACCGATGAGGGCGCCAACCCCCCATGCCGCAAACAAAAACCCATAGCCTTTCGCCCCGACACCATAAACCTTGTCCGCCAAGACAGGCAGCAAAACTTCAAATTGCCCCCCAAATAAACTCCATGCCCCGACGAGCAGCAGGAGCCGAAGGACGACGAGGTTGTCCCGCAAATGCCCGATGCCTTCCCGAAGGCTCACTAACAAGTTAGCGGTTTGAGCGTTGACGGAACCCAACGAAGGCATTTTCCAAAGGACAAGGATGGGCGGAAGGAAACTGAGGGCGTTAAAGAGAAAGCAGTTGGTGATGCCGACGGTTTCAATGACGACGCCCCCAAGGGACGGACCGAGGATGCGGGAAAGGTTGACGACGGCGGAGTTGAGGGTAATGGCGCTCATCAAATCCGCTCGCCCGACCAATTCCACCCAAAAGGATTGACGGGTCGGAACATCAAAGGCGCGAACACATCCCATCATCAGTGCCAATGCAAGGATGTGCCACAAACGAACCCAACCTGTCAGCGTCAGCAACCAGAGGGTGAGGGCAATGGCTGTGGCGACCAATTGGACGCCCAACAAAATGCGCCGCCGCTCAAAGCGATCAGCCAGTGCCCCTGCGACAGGAGCGAGGAAGAGGACAGGTAGAGCGGTCAAGGCATTGGTGATGCCCAACATTGCCTCGGAATGAGGGCGGGTGATTTGGTGGACGAGCCATCGTTGGGCGACACCTTGCATCCAACTCCCTGTCAAGGAGATGGCTTGTGCCAACCAAAAGTGCCGAAAGGGACGGTGGCGCAGCGCCCGAAAGGGTTCCGTCCATCGCCCGTCGGGAGGGCGAGGGCTTGCCCCTTCCGAAAGTGCTGCGTCATCGGGCATGTTTTCCTACCCCTTTCAGCGGCTTTCATCGCTATGTCGGGACGCCAACGGTCGTGCTGAAAGCGGGTTGCAACCTTGCCGTCGGGTCAATGAACACCTTCGCTTGATTGACAGCGACGGCGGCTTCTGCGACACCTGTTGCGATGAGTTTGATTTTGCCTGAGTAAGTGGCGACATCCCCTGCCGCAAAGACACCAGGGATGTTGGTCATCATCCGTTGGTCTACCTTGATGTCGTTGCCCTCCATTTCTAAGCCCCATTCTTTGATGGGACCAAGGTTGGTCGTGAAGCCCAGCGCCAAAATCACAGCGTCCACTGGGATGGTCGTCTTCTCGCCTGTCTTGTTGTGAAAGATGACTGCGGCTTCGGGATGTTCGTTGCCCACCACCGTCTCCAATTCGTGGAAGACGCGCACTTCCACGCGAGATTGCATCAGTTGCTCTACGCTGTGTTCGTGGGCGCGAAATTGGTCACGGCGGTGAATGAGGGTGACTTTAGCAGCAATGGGTTCTAAGGTGAGCGCCCAATCTACGGCGCTATCACCGCCACCGACGATGAGCACGCGCTTGCCTGCGAAAGCGTCCACATCGGTGACGGTGTAGTAAACGCCTTTGCCCTCAAAGCGCTCCACTTCGGGTTTCCCCAATCGGCGTGGGGAAAACGCCCCAAGCCCAGCACAAATGAGGACGGTGCGGGAGTAATGGATGCCCTTAGAAGTCGTCAGCCGAAACAGTTTTTCGTCCAGTCGCTCCAGTTTCAAGGCTGTCTCGTTGAGGCAAACGGTGGGATGAAACTGCATCGCCTGCTCAATGAGCCGTTGGGCTAATTCGCTGGCGCGCACCTTTGGGAAGCCGGGCATGTCGTAGATGAACTTTTCGGGGTAAAGTGCCGTCAGTTGTCCCCCCAATTGCGAGAGGGCGTCAATGATTTTGGTGGACATTTGACGCATCCCAGCGTAGAAAGCGCCAAATAACCCCGAAGGTCCGCCACCGATGATGGTGATGTCGTAGACCTGAGAATCTTCACGGAGGGCTTCTGCCATCGTTCCTTCTCTCCTTTCAACTTGCCCGACTTTGGGGTGACCGCCATCGTTTAGGGAGGCGGGAAAAATCGGTGTTGGCGATGACTTCTAAGGACGACTCCGACAGCAGAAATCCTTTTGCCTCTAAAGCCTGCTGAGGGTCTCGCATAAGGCTGGCACGGAAGACAGGGTCTTCCATGCTCAAGACGAAGATTTGCTCCAACTGCACATGGTCTATCATCTCCAAAATCTCTTGGGCTTCTTGGGCGACCTCGGTTCCGGGCGCTAAGGCGATGACTTGCCGATAAGCCCGAACCGCTTCGGCATAGTTGCCCATCTGATAGTGCAAAGATGCCACTTTGAAATGGGCGACAGGGTCGGTGGGGGCAAGAGAGAGGAAGCGATGAAGCGTTTTCAGGGCTTCCTGTAATTGCCCTTGTTGCAGGTAGACAAAGGAGAGAAGGTTTAAAAGTTCCAAGTTGTTGGGGTCTTGTTCTAAGCCCTTTTGGAGGTGCGTGACTGCCCTCTCTAATCGCCCTAAATCGGAGCAGATATGTCCTGCCATCAACCGAGCGGCAGGCGTGTCAAAACCCAGTTCTATCGCCCGCTCCAAACACTGCAAGGCACGACGCAGTTTTCGCTCCTTTTGAAGGAGGAAACCCAACCTCGCCCAACTTTGGGCGTCTTTGGGGAATTCTTTGACTGCCTTGAACATCACGGCGATGGCTTCCCGAAGGCGACCTTGTTGCTCCAACAATTGAGACGCCATTTGCAGCACCGAGGGGATTTGATGACCATGATGCAAAGCGACCCAAAGGTGAAATTGGAAAATGCCCTTCTCGTTCAAGGCGTGGTAGAGGCGGGCTAAGAGCAAATTTGCCCGCCAATCGGAGGGCTTTTTGTTCATCCACCGTTGAGCGTGCCAAAGTGCCGTCTCCCATCGCCCTGAAGCGATAAGGGCAGAGATAAGCAATTCACGGGCTTGGGGGTTTTGAGGGTCAAGGCGCAAGGCTTTTCGGATAACCCGCTCTGCTTCCGGTCCTCGCCCCAGCGCCAGAAGACATTGGGCATAACCGAGGAGAGCAGCCAACTTCAAGGTCTTTTCTTGGCACCGTCGCCGCAAGAGAGTCTTGAAGCATTCTAACCCTTGCCGCCAATCTTTCCCTTCCATCGCTTTCTGGGCTTGGGCAAGGAGGGCTTGAGGGTCTTGCCTTTCAAGGGTTTTGCGTCGTCCCATCGTGGTCACCCCCTTGGTGCGGTTCCCCTGAGGCGACCCTTTCTTGTTCGTCGGACGGGAGCGGCACCCCAAAGGACTTCAACAAGTCATTCAAGGCTTCCCCGTCTATCGTCTCTTCTTCCAGCAATCGTTCGGCGAGGGCATGGAGGGCGTGGCGGTATTGGGAGAGCAACTGTTTGGCTCGTTCGTAGCACTCCTCCACGATGCGACGAACTTCTCGGTCAATTTCGCTGGCGACGGCTTCGCTGTAGTTACGGTCTTCCACGATGTCCCGCCCAAGGAAAATCGGTCCCGCTTTCCGTCCCAAAGTGACAGGACCGAGCCGCTCGCTCATCCCAAATTCGCAGACCATCCGCCTCGCCAATTCGGTCGCCCGCTCCAAATCGTTGGCAGCCCCAGTCGTCACTTCCCCAAAGACCAATTCCTCAGCGGCTCGCCCTGCCAGCAAGACCGTCATTTCGTCCAGCAATTCCTGCCGCGTCATCAGGTGGCGGTCCTCTTGAGGCAGGTTCAGGGTGTAGCCCATCGCCAGACCCCTCGGAATGATCGTCACTTTCGTCACTTCTCGCACCTTCAGCAACTTGCTGACAAGGGCGTGACCGCTTTCGTGATAGGCGGCGATGCGTTTCTCTTGAGGGCTGAGCAATCGGCTCTTGCGTTCGGGACCGACGATGACTTTCTCCAAGGCTTCCATTAAATCGCTCATGGTGATGCGGTCTCGTCCTTTTCGGGCTGCCAAGATAGCCGCTTCATTGACCATGTTGGCTAAGTCCGCCCCCGAAAAGCCCGCCGTTTGCTTTGCCAGTTTCCCGATGTCCACATCGTCGGCTAAGGGCTTACCCTTAAGATGCACCCGCAAGATGGCTTCTCGCCCTTTCACATCGGGATGGTCAATGATGATGCGGCGGTCAAAGCGACCAGGACGAGTTAGGGCAGGGTCTAACACATCGGGTCGGTTAGTGGCGGCAATGACAATCAACCCGCTGTTTTGCTCAATCCCGTCCATCTCCACAAGCAACTGGTTGAGGGTTTGCTCCCGCTCGTCATGCCCACCGCCAATCCCTGCAAACCGCAATCGCCCGACAGCATCCAATTCGTCCAAGAAGATGATGCAAGGTTTGTTCGCCTTCGCTTGTTCAAAAAGGTCGCGCACCCGCGCCGCCCCGACGCCGACGAACATCTCCACAAACTCGCTGCCACTGACATGGAAAAAAGGCACACCCGCTTCCCCTGCGACCGCCCGTGCCAACAGGGTTTTGCCGCACCCTGGAGGTCCCATCAGCAACACGCCCTTAGGCACCTTCGCCCCTAAGGCTTGGAAGCGTTGGGGATTTTTGAGGAAGTCAATGATTTCGCGCAACTCCTCCTTGGCTTCCTCCAAGTCGGCGACATCATCAAAAGTGATGCGCGGTTGACTTTGGTCATAGCGGCGGGCACGACTGCGGGCGAAGTTGAAGACTTGTTGTCCCCCAAACTGCTGCCGAAAGAGGTAGATGAAGAGACCCGCCACTAAGACCATCATCAGCAGGGAGATGATCAGGTTCTGCCATTGGGCAGGATTAATGGGCGCCGAGCGAAAGCGGACAGGCACCCGATAGCGCACCAATAACTGCTCCAAAAACTCCGTTCGTTCGGGCAACTGGACGGTGAAAAGTGTCCCATCTTTCAACTTGCCGAAAGCCCGATTGCCGCTCACCTCCAATTCCTGCACCCGCCCTTCCCGCACCATTTGTAGGAATTGGTCGTAACGCATCTCCCCGACCCGTGCCATTTGCTCCCGCGCCAGAAAGTAAAACAGCACTGCCATCGCCAAACTGAAGACAAACAGCCATCGGAACAGGCGCATCTTCTCTTTGGTCACTCCTTCGGCATGAAGATGGTAAGTTCCCGAACCTGCCCACGCTCTTGCAAACCACTGCCTCCCTTAAGTTTAGGACGCTCCCTTGCGGGAGGAGAAGAAGTCAGGGGGCATCATCCCCAGCCAAATCATGCCCCCCTCCAGCCAAAGGAGGAGGCGATGGGGCAAGTTCAGCATCGCATGGTCGTCATGATGGGCGATGAGATAAAGGGCTTGTTCGGTATGCTCAAAGGTCACCTCATTGAGGACGCCGACAAGGGTTTCCACCATCTGCCGAAAGACTTGGCGCTGCAAGGCTTTGGGCAAGGAAAGGAAAGCATCGCGAGGCACGGTAATGGCGTCTACCTTTCCTTCGCCCCACTTCCTTTGCCCATGCTTTTTGAGCCATTCTTCCGCCAACGCCGTCAAAAACTCTCGCTGCTCCCGCGCCAGTTCCCTCAACCGCCACAACGCCCCTTCCACTTGCCCAAAACGCTCCCGAAGCATCGGGAGCAATCGCCAACGAATCCAATTGCGAGGCGCTTTCAAGTCAAAGTTGCTGGTGTCCGTCCTCGGTTGAAGGCGATAGACGCGGGCATAGGCTTCCGTCTCCGCCCGCCAACACAAAATCAGCGGGCGAACCAACCAAAGACCCGTTGTCAGCCACCGTCCATCGGCATCGGGCAAAGTCAAGGGCGTTTTGGGCGGGATGCCTTGTAGCCCTTCCCATCCTGTCCCGCGCAATAAATTCAGCAACACCGTCTCTATGACATCGCTGGCGGTGTGCCCTAAGGCAATCGTTGCCGCCCCATACTCCTGAGCCACCTCGGCGAAGAAGCGGTAGCGCGCCCGCCGACCCGCTTGCGCCACTGACAACTTCTCCGTCCGTGCCAATTTCCGCACATCTTCTCGCTTTGTCGCACACAAAATGCCCCACCTTTCGCACACCGACCGAACGAAGGCTTCGTCCGCATCGGCGTCTGCGCCCCGCAAAGCGTGGTTCAAATGGGCGGCGATAAGTTGCCAATCAAACTCTTTCTGCAATCGCCAAAGCACATGCAACAGCGTCAAGGAATCAGGACCGCCCGAAACGCCGACGACAATCGTTTCGCCCGCCCGAAGCAAATCAAATTGCTCTATCGCTACCCGCACCTTATGGGTGAGAGCCTCTGGGGCAGCGATGTAATCCCAATCCGAAAGCCCCTCCACGACGACGCTGACCATCGGTTCTCTCGTCGTCCAGACAGGCATTCTTTCATCGCCCCGACCTTTCAGCGAAAGCGAATGGGAGTTGGGATGTCCATCAACCAAGCGGCTAACTCGGCAGCCCGTGCGATTTTTGCCCCGACCTCTTGTGCCGCTCGCTCATGGAACTCGTCGGCAAGGGAACGGGCGCGACGAGGCAGCATCAAAAAAGGCACTTCTCCCGCAAGATGCTTGCCCGTTACCGAAGAAGTGCGATGAGTGCAAAGGAGGAGCAACCGACTGTCTTCCGACCGTTCCAACGCTTGCAGGACGGGTGGCAAAAACACCTCCGTCAAATGTCGCAAGGCAAACACCTTCAATTCTGGGTCTCGTTGATGCGCCGCCTTGTCGGCTTCCCGAAGGTGCACGACTAACACATCCGTCTCCCTCAGCAAATCCACCACAAAAGACACCAACCGTTCGTAATCCGCCCGAAGGTTTTCCAGCGAAATTGTCGGCGGACGATGGGGACGGATGCCCGCAGCGATGAACAAACCCCGCATCGGGATATGGTCAGTGATGCCATCGGCACGAATCATCCCTGCGACCAAGCGAAAGGAAGGCAGGCGAGGCAAGGTGCCCGGCTCGTAAAGCCAAAGCAAATTGGCAGGTGGTTTGCCTTCGTCCAAACGACGGCGGTTGATTTCATGCCGTTCCAGCAGTTCTAAAGCATCGTAAATCAGTCGCCGAACTTCTTGCTCCCGATCCCCTTGAGGCAGATGGGCGGCGAAAGGCTTACCTTCCAACTCGTCGGGCGGTGGACAAAGCAAAGCACTGACACCTTCCGACCAAAGGACGAGGTGGCGTCGGGCACGCAAAGGGATGAAATGCCAACGGCGATCGCCCAACTGTTCTTGCAACATTTGCAACAAACTTTTTGCTTCGTCCAAAGTCAAGTCCAAGTCCGTCGCTGTGATGCGCTCGCCATCCGTCGCCAAAAAGGCGCAGGTAAAGGCGACATCCCTGCTTCCCAATGGGATGTCTGCTCCCAGCGCCCGAAAAGCGCCCCGTCCCGTGTAAAACAACGGGCTATCGTAACCCAACACCTCTAATGCCGCCACTTCAGGGTAAACAGGCAATCCGTCCAAGACCGTCCTTGTCCAGCCGACTGTTCCCTGCTTTGCCAAGCGGTGCAAAAGCACTAAGTCGGCGGCTTCCAAAGGAGTTCGGTTGCCCAACGCTTCAACGGGTTCATCGGCAGCGCCGTCCAAAAGCAGCAAAAGACTTTTCACCTTGCATCACCCAAATCGGAGCGGTTGTCAGTCGCAACGAAGGACGCCTCTATCACCTGTGAGTCGCCGAAAGGCTTCCCAATAACGCTGGCGGGTTTTTTCCACGATGTCGGGAGGCAATGAGGGAGCGGGTGGTTCTTTGTTCCAACCGATGCGCTCCAAGTAATCGCGGATGAATTGTTTGTCAAAGTTGTCCTGCGGTTTGCCGGGGGCGTAGGTAGCGGCATCCCAAAAACGGGAACTGTCAGGGGTCAGCAATTCATCCACCAAAATCAGTTGACCGTCGTCTGTCAGCCCAAACTCAAACTTCGTGTCTGCCAAGATCAACCCGCACCGTTCGGCATGGTCGGCAGCAAAGCGATAAAGGTGTAGGCTCAATTCCCTCAATCGCTCCGCCAACTCTCGCCCCACCATGTCCACGACCTTGCGGAAAGGGATGTTTTCGTCGTGCCCGACTTCCGCCTTCGTGGCGGGCGTAAAGAGAGGTTCAGGTAACCGATCCGCCAAGCGCAAACCCGAAGGCAAAGGGATGCCACACACTTGCCCTGTGGCTTGATATTCCCGCCACGCCGAACCATACAAATAACCCCGAACGACGCACTCAATAGGGATGACTTTCGCTTTGCGCACCAGCATGAACCGTTCACGCAACAAGTCGGCGTAAGGGCGCAAGGGGTCAGGCAAATCGGAAAGTTGGGCGCTGAGCAAATGATTGGGCGTTAGTCGGCGGGTTCGTTCAAACCAAAAGACGGACAGTTGGGTGAGGATGCGCCCCTTGTCAGGGATGGGCGTCGGCAAGACGACATCAAAGGCGCTAATGCGGTCGGTGGCGACGAGGAGCAACTGACCATCCACTTCGTAGATGTCCCGCACTTTACCCCTCTTGAACAAACGGACACCTTCGCCTCGCAAATCGGTTTGCCAGACGACCATCGCTTCCCCGTCCTTTGCTGTCACTCCATGAAAATGCCCTCAATCTGGGTGAGGTTGATGAACTGGTCACAAGCGCGGATGAGGTCGGGTGAAGTGAGGCGGTCAGGACCGATGACTTTGATGATTTTGCCCATTCGGGCGAGGTAGTCCACCAAGGGAGCGAAATCGCCGTCCCCCGTCACCAAAATCAACTCGTCAAAGTAAGGCGCAGAGGTTAAAATCTCCAGCGCCATCTCCATGTCCATGCTGGCTTTGATGTTGCCATCAGGCATGCGTTTCAGCGGCTTAGCGACGACGCGGTAACCCATTAGGGCTAAGGCGTGCATGAAATCTACTTGCGAACGGTTTTCAGGGTCGTAGCAGGTGAAAGCGACCATCTTCACCAATGCCCCATCACGGGTCAGGAAATCCCGCAAGGCTCGGTAGTTGATTTTGGAGTGCCCAAAGACGGACTTAACGCACATGTAAAGGTTTTGCACATCCACGAAGACGCCGACACGCCAAAGGTGCTGAGGCGGCTTGGGCACAAACTCATTCATCGGCAAGTTCCAGTTTTGGCGCATCCGTTCTGCCCGTTCTTCTTCCAAAGTCGGTTGTGTCTCTCCCCCTTCGCTTCGCCAAGGCGAAAGACGCATCCCGAAACACCTCCTCAAAGGTTCGGTCAACGGACAGCCTTCCAAAAGACCAACTCAATTTTAGCGCCCCCATCAACTCACCCATCGCCGCAACCCGTCTCTCCAAACCCTCGCCATCTCCCCTACCGACAACGAAAACAGTTGTCGTCCCGCCACCTCAAGGGACAACTTTGTGCCTTTCACTTTCCCCAAAACGAAGGCAGGGCAATTATGCCCTTTTGCGAGGGTCATTAACCCTTCCCAATGACTCGGCGAGACAGTGACGACGATGCGAGACGCCGTCTCGCCAAACAACAACGCCGAAAGGCGTTGCAGCGATGATTGCCACGCCCCTTCCGGCATGACAATTTGCGCTCCGATGTCCCCTGCGATGCAACATTCCGCCAAACAAACCGCCAACCCACCTTCACTGCAATCGTGGGCAGATTTGATCAATCCTTGCCGAACGCCTTCCCGACAAACTTTTTGCACCACCCTTTCCAATCGCCAGTCCAACGATGGCGGTTCCCCGACTTCCAACCCGAACCGCCACCGCAAATACTCGCTGCCGCCCAACTCATCACGGCAGAAACCCAGCAGCACGATGACATCGCCTTCATCTTTGAACGCCATCGTCGCATGGCGGCTCACATCGTCCAAAACGCCGACCATCCCGATAAGCGGTGACGGGTGAATGACGCTCCTTTCGCTCTCGTTGTAGAAACTGACATTCCCGCTGACGACGGGCAGGTTCAACTTTTGGCAAGCGTCAGCGATGCCCTTGACACATTCCACAAATTGCCAGTAACGGTCGGGCTTGTCGGGATTGCCGAAGCACAAGCAATCGGTCACCCCTGCTGGCTCGGCACCGACGCAACTGAGGTTGCGGGCAGCCTCGGCGACCGCCAATTGCGCCCCGCGATAAGGGTCAAGGTAGCAATAGAGGGAGTTGCAATCCGCTGTCACGGCAATGCCCAACCGTTCATCCCAATCCTTCAACCGCAAAACCGCCGCATCGGCAGCACCGGGCAGAACGACAGTGTTGATTTGCACCATGTGGTCATACTGCTCGTAAACCCACGCCTTGCTGGCGATGTTGGGCGACGAAAGCAAGTGCAGCAAGGCTTCGCCGTAATCATCGGGTTCGGGCAGTTGGGAGAAATCAAAAGCCCGCACCCGTTCAAGGTAATCGGGTTTTCGCATCGGCAAGTTTTTGATGGGCGCTTCGGCGATGGCTTTGGCGGGAGTTTCAGCGACCAACTCAACCTGTCCCGTGTCCCTTGTCCCGTGCTTCCCTCGGTCATAAATGCGGACGATGCCATCGTCCGTCACTCGCCCGATGACGACGCAATGCAAGCCCCACTTGTCAAAAATTTGCTTGACTTCCCACTCTCGCCCCCGCTCCACGATGAGCAACATGCGCTCTTGACTTTCGCTCATCATCACCTCCCAAGCCTGCATGTCGGGTTCACGCTTGGGCACAAGGGAGATGTCCACGACCATGCCGACATCGCCTGCCGCCGCCATCTCTACGGTCGTGCAAGTTAACCCTGCTGCGCCCATATCCTTGACGGCAACGACGGCGCCCGTCTTGAAGGCTTCCAAGCAGGCTTCAATCAGGCATTTTTCAGCGAAGGGGTCACCCAGTTGCACCGTCGGTCGCATTTCCAATGCTTCGCGCATCTCTTGGCTCGCCAAAACTGAACAACCGCCGATGCCGTCCCGTCCTGTCGCATTGCCGACATAGACGACCGCATTGCCCCCGCCCTTCGCTGCGCTCGTCATCAGTTCATGCTCCCATGCGATGCCGATGCACATCACGCCGACAAGGCAATTGGTCTTGTAGCAGTCATTGAAACCGACTTCACCCGCAACAGTCGGGATGCCGATGCAATTGTGGGTAATGAGACCGCCACTGGTGACGAAGAGATGGGTGTTTTCAACCTCAAGATCGTAAACAGTGCTTCCAGGTATCTCCCTAATGTCAGCAACTGTGACGGTTGAAAAACCGTTGTGCCATTTGTAACGGGGGTAACTACGCTGAGGCGCAGTATATCTGCCGAGGCTTTCCAGAATCCGCCAATTAATGTGGCGGGAAAACCATTGCTTCATTTTCTGGACATCTCTGAGGGCGCGAATTTCCACGAAGTGCACAGGAAGAGTCCGATGTCGCCTTCCACATATGACTGCCTCTCCCCCGTCTTTTCTGTAGCAGTAAGGCGTAATGCCGATATCCTGCAGGAGCAAAATCACTTGCTCAAACAATTTTCGGCTTGCTGTTGCAAACGAGATTTTTACGGGGCTACCCTTTTGATGTGTGTAGGTAGTAACTGACCCGTCACCTCGGAAAAGACCGATAAGGACTTGGCGGCGAAGTTTAGGGCTATGGCGCATGAGAACCTCAGGCACGCTTTTGTTTTCGGCTTTCTCACCACATTTCAACACTTCCTTGAAGAGTATCCCCAGAAACCAAGATGACAAAACCACTTTTGTTGTGGCGTTGTCATGGTTCACCTTGAACCGAATTCCTAAGCGGCGCAAGATATTGCACAGGTCTCTCACATACTCTTGCTCACCTTTGTTGAACACCCAGATTAGCCGATATGTCGTTCCGTGCCGGGAACAGCACCCTCCAGAGAGATAGTAACCCACAAGCCGGGCAAATTCTTCATCAATTGGGATTACGGCAGGGACGCAATTGGCTTTTCCGCTTCTTAGGTAGAGCCTTGCTTTGTCTCTTGGAAGAGCCAGTTCTTTTTCAAGGAGCAGGTAAACGCTTAGAGGGAAGTGTCCACGCTTTAGATATGAGAAGCGCTTTTGTGCTGAAGGGACGAGGGCGCGAAGGATTTGTCTTGCCCTTGCGATCTTTTGGGGAGGGATGCTTGTTTGCACAAAAATGTCATCACGCATAGCCCTGAATAATGCAATCAAGTCTAAGGATTTAGGGGCGTTTGGATCAACGGGCAAACAACCAATTACAGGCAAGCGGTCTCCAAGACGAAGGTGCTTGGCACTTTTTATCACCCAACTTCCTTCTTCCTTCATTACCAAGCAAGGGTGATCTGGGGTCACTTTTATCCGTCTGCCCATGCTTGTGCGAATTTCCAGCAAGCGGTCAGATTTCCTCTTGAACACCCTTAAAACACGAACCCAACATGGTTGGGAGGTTTTGGGGTCAAGAGAAAGGACCTCAACCTTCCTGCCATTGAGTTGCCCTCTTAAAACAGCCTCGCAAAAATCACCAATGCTGACAATCTTGACCTGACCGTTTTCTCTGACGAACAAGATTTCGTCAGGGGCTAAGCAATTGCCATACCAACTGATGCCGTCCACGACGCCCGTGAAGATGTAGCGGGCTTTTGGGTCAGAAGGGTCGGCAAAGCGGAGGGTGTCCACGAGGGCGATGGGTCGTGCACCCATCGCTAAGATGTCTCGGACGATGCCACCGATGCCCGTCGCCGCCCCGCTTTTGGGCTCAATTTGGGACGGATGGTTGTGGCTTTCCATCTTGAACAGCACCCACAAACCCGGCTTGACTTCAATCCCACCTGCATCACCGCCGAAAGCAGTGCGGAATTTGCCGATATTGCGGGGCAGCAACTTAAGCCACTGGCGGGAGCGCCCGTAGCCGCAATGCTCGCTCCACTCCACGCTAAACATCGCCAGTTCCGTGTCCGTCGGCTCCCGCCCTAAAATGGCGCAGACTTGCCGAAATTCCTCCTCCGTCATGCCCAAAGCGAGGGCTTTTTCCAACATCGTTTCCGCCATGCCGTTTGCACCCTTTCCCAAATCAGCGCCCAAACCTTTGTAAAAGTTTCAAAGCGGTTGCCAGTGGGCGAGGAGTTGCTCTACGGCGTCCCAATCGGCTTCAGGAGAAGGGTAAAGGACGCCGTCTTCTCCGCAAAGGAGAGCCTGCTTCAATGCCCACCGCTTCACGGCGGGCTGACTCCATCGCTCGCCGCTGACGCAAGGCAATGCCCAAAAGCCCAACCGTTGGGCGATCATTGCCCTTCGGATTGCCCCCTCCACATCCGCCCGTGACACTGCCGCCAAAATTTCCGTGACCACCAAAATCGTTTGCCCTTCCCACTTGTCTTGAGCCACTTCGCCCAACAGGAGCAAGTCCGTTCGCCGCAGTTCCAATTCCTCCTCAGGGCTGACTTTGCCTGCTCTCACCGCTTCCCTCAATCGTTCCGCCACTTCATGTTGCCCATCCCGCAAGTGACGCAAGAGACTGCTGAAAAGCATCAGCGCTTTCTGGCGATACTCCGTCTCCTTAGCGGCACCGCGTAACTCTCCCAAAGTGCTCTCTATCCGCATGAACCGCTTGTCCATCCTCGCCAATCGCTTCTCCGTCTTTTGCTGCCACTCCCTCGTCTCCCGCTTCCACTCATCTGTTTCCGCCATCCACTTCTCCATCCTTTCCAGTCGTTCGTCCGTCCTTTGCTTCCACTCGTCGGTGTCTGCCATCCATTTGTCAGCCTTTTGCGTCCATTCGTCCATGCGTTCCGTCCATCTGTCCATCTTTTGCATCCAAGCGGGAAGGTCAGGTGGGAGCAAGAGGCGGCGGAATTCCTCCCGCAGCCCTTCGTCCTGCCGAAGAATTTCCAGAAGTTGCAGGACATCCTCTCTTGTCAGCGCCATTGAAATCACCGCCAAAGATAATGGCACGGCTTAAGGGAGCGGGCAAAGAGGTTAAGGGTGGTCGTGCCCTTCCCGCAAAAACCATTCCACGAAGCGGGGGATGCCTTCGTCAATGCGCACCTTCGGCTCATAACCCAGCAACTTTCGGGCTTTGGTGATGTCGGCGTGCGTCAAAGGTGGGTCGGTCGGTGGCATCGGCAGAAATTGTAATTTCGCCTTTTTACCCAACGCCTGCTCCAACAATTCCACGACCCGCAACAAAACGATAGGCTCGCCGCAACCGAGATTGATGATTTCGTAGCCCATCGGTTTGTCTAACGCCGCCAAAATGCCATCCACGATGTCGTCAATGTAGGTGTAGTCGCGTTGGCTCGTCCCGTCGCCGTAAATCGGCACGGGTTCGTCTCGCACGATGCGACGGGCGAACTTGTGAATGGCAAGGTCAGGGCGCTGGCGCGGTCCGTAGACAGTGAAGAACCTCAAGCAAGTGATGTTCAGCCCGAAGAGATGGTGGAAGGTGAAGGCAAGGATTTCGCCCATGCGCTTGGTCGCCCCGTAAGGTGAGATGGGCTTGACAGCCGGGGCATCTTCCCGAAAGGGCGCTTTTGTGTCGGCACCGTAAACGGACGAGGAGGAACCGAAAACAAACATCTCCACGCCGTAACGGCGCGCCAAGTCCAACAAAATCGTCGTCCCCAAGACATTCACGCGGTCGTAGTCAACAGGGCGCTCCAACGAGGGCACAACCCCCGCCAACGCCGCCAGATGGATGACCTTTTGCGGACGATAACGCTCAAAGAGTTGGCGCATCGCTTCTCCGTCGCAAATATCGGCGGTCACAAAGGTGAAGTTGGGTTGGCTCATCGCCCAACGCAAGTTGCGCTCTTTAATCGGACGCTCGTAAAAGAGTGGGTCAAAGTTATCCACTCCGATGACCTGCTCGCCTCGCGCAAGCAGACGGTCAACGGTGTGAGAACCGATGAAACCAGCGGCGCCGGTGACGAGGACTGTTGCCATCATCCTTGCCTCCTCTGCCGAGAAATGCGCCAACTATTTTGGCGACGAAAGGCAGGAAGGGACGAAATCGTTGGCGGAACATTGCGAAGGGCATAAAGCGCTCAATCGCTGTTCCCTTCAGAGGCGTGGCGGCGCCGCCAAAGGTTGTAAAGGGCGCGGCGCAATTGTTGGTGGGTGGCAGGTTTGGCGAGCACCTCGTCTATGAGACTTCGCATCTCCTCCCCCTGCAACCGAAAGCCCCAACCTGAAAGCAAAAGGATGGGCGTAAAGGGAGAAAGGGCTTTAATGGCTCGGGCGACGGCAAAGCCGTCCTTTTGAGGCATGCCTAAGTCGGTGATAACGACATCAAAAGGTTCACCGCCTTTCAATGCCTTTTCAAAAATGGCGATGCCCTGTTCGCCATCTGGTGCCGTTGAAACCCAATGACCATCCCTCTGCAAGAGGCTGGCGACCATCTCCCGAACGAAGGGTTCATCGTCAATGACCAGTAGACGCATGGGTGGCACTTTCCCGACGGTTGCCATTTCCATAGCGGCTTTCTTGCTGGGGAACCACAGGCGCACGGTTGTTCCCTTGCCCGGCTCGCTTTCAATTTCCAACAACCCTTCGTGGCGCTGCATCGTCCCGTAAACGACCGACAATCCCAGCCCAGAACCACCTTCTCCTTTGGTCGTGAAGAAGGGTTCAATGGCGCGGCGACGGGTCTCTTCGTCCATCCCAATGCCCGTATCGCTCACTTCCACGACCGCCCACAAACGCCCCTCTCGTTCGGCTTTGTAAGTGCGTAAGGTGAGGGTGCCTCCCTGAGGCATAGCGTCGGCGGCGTTCAAAATCAAGTTAACGATGGCTTGACGCACTTCATTGGGGATGCCGACGACAGGGGGAAGGTCTTCCCTCAACTCTAATCGGGGTTCAATGACGACACCCCGCTCCTGCGGGATGTTGTGCCATCGGGGACGGGTCATTGCCAACGCATCTTGGCAAAGAGCGTTGAGGTCTAACGGCTCCAATGGTTCCTCTTTGGTGCGGGGGCGATAAAACTCTCGCATGCGTTGGACGACGGTCGTAATGTCTCGGGCGGCTTTGAAGATGACCTGCGCAGCGTTTTGGACTGTCGGGTCGTCGTGTTCCAATAAGAGTTCGGCAAACCCTTGAATGGGCACGAGGGCATTGTTGATGTCGTGGGCGATGCCGCTTGCCATTTGCCCCAATGCCCGCAGTCGCTCCTGCTCCATCACCCGTTCCTGCATCGCTTGCAATTCTTGGTAGGCTTGCTGTAACTGTTGAAAGAGGGTGGCGTTGCGGATGGCAATGGACAGGTAGTCGCAAAAGGAATTGAGGAAAGTGAGGTCATGGTCGGCAAAGGGTTTCTGCTCTTGGAGCACCATCAAAATGCCCCAGAATTGGTCTACCGTGCCCAAACCTTTTAAGAAAGCCGCACGAAAGCGTCCCCAATTTCCTCGCTCCGATAAAATTGGGTCGGCAGCAGCGTCTATCGTGACTGTCTCACCTTGCCGCAAGCGTTGTTCCAACGGGTGGAAGGGATGTCGTGGCAAAACGCTGCCGACTTTTTGCCCGACGCCTTGCAGCCATTCTTGCCCTGCTTCATTGGCTTTCGCTGTCAGATAGCCTTGCTGTTCAGGAAGGTGTTGCCAAATGACGACAGCGCTTTCGGGATAAAGATGGCTCAAACCCTGCACGGCGATTGTCAGGATGCTCTCCAAGTCTAATCGGGCGACGAGGTTGTGGGCAATTTCTTGCAACCCTTGCAACCGCTGAGCAAGGAGCACTTGCTCCGTGATGTCCAGCACGAATCCTTCGTAATAGCGGACTTGCCCTGTCGCATCCCGAACGGCTCTCGCCCATTTGGCGACCCAACCGATGCTTCCGTCCTTGCGCTTGATAGGGTAGCGAAAATCGGCGACGAAACCTTGCTCTTCCATCAGCCGCTGAAATCGCCGTCGGTCTTCGGGATCAGCGTAAATTTGATCGGGAATGTGCAGCGCCATCAACTCGTCCACAGTATCGTAGCCGTTAATGTGGGCTAAGGTGCGATTCGCCATCAAGAAATGTCCTTCAGGGGTGCTACGGTAGACGCCGATAACGGCGTTCTCAAACAAGTCACGAAATTGCCGCTCCTGCTCCAATTGCCGTTCCAATGCCAATTGCCGTTCAATGGCGCTTCCCAATAAAGCCGAGGCGACTCGTAAGACAGTGATGTCCATATCGCTCCAAAACCGTTCGTATCGCGTCTGGATAAAGCCGAGAACGCCCCAAAAACGACTTTCCACCCAAAGGGGCAAGAGCAACATAGACTGCCACGACAATCCTTGCCAGTATGCCTTTTGCTCGTCGGTTAAAGCGCTAACAGTCAAGGTAACCTCCTGTCCCTGCTCCAGAGCCGAGAACACCTGAGCGTTTAGGCAAGAGCGAAGGAAGCGCTCTAACTTTTCCGAAGGATGCTCCCCTCCCGCCGAAAAGCAGTAAAGGGGCGTTAAGGTTGTTTCCTCACCCTCCTTAAGCCCTTGAGCGATAAAGCCAATATCAACTTTCAAGACGCTACCCAAATCCGCCAAGATGGCGGGCACCGCTCCTTGCCATTCTGTGACCGCCAGCAATTGCAAGGCGATGTTGGAGAGCGTTTCTAAATAGCGCTCCCGACGCTGTCGCTGATCTTCCAGCCAAAGACGAGTGAGCAAATCCGCTAATTCCGTCAAAAACATCCTTTCTTCTGCTGTCCAATGGCGGAGATGTTCTACCTCGCATTCCAAGATGGCGACAATGTTGCCTCCTATGCGCACAGGAGCGGCTGCGAAGGCAATGACCCGTTCGCCCAATACTGACCGCAATTCGGCGACTCGTTCGTCGTTTCGCACATCAGGGACAACGAGGCAGCGCTCCCGCTCAAGGGTTGCAAGATAATGGGCGCAGCCTTCAAAGGAGCGAACAAGCCATCCCTTCCCGAAGTTTTCTAAGCCCGCCCTACCTACCACTAAGGTGCAATACAACCGCTCACTCCTTCTGTTTAACCGCCAAAGACACACCCGTGTAACCCCCAAGCCCTCTAAGGCTGCCTGTAACACCGACCAAGTTTTCGCCTCTACACTTTCCGCCTGCTCCACCTCTCGGAGCAATTGCAAAAAGCGCCTTTGCAATCGGTCAGGGAAGGAATCGTCCGAAGGGTGCTTTAGCCGCCTTTGTGCCATCACCAGCATCATCGCCACTTGTTGGCACAGTTGCTCCATCAAGGGAATCTCTTGGGGCAAGAAAGGGTGTCGGCGCACCAACAACATCGCGCCAAGAGGGCGATGGTTGAAGGTCAACGGAGCAAGCCAACCGCTTCCCTCAAGGGAGTCCAATGGCAGCCTTTGCTGTATGGGCAATAATCGTCGCAGCCATCCCTTTAAAGCCTCTCCCTCAAGGATTTGTCCCTCAGCGGGCAAGGCAGCGACCATGCTTTCACCGCTGAACGGTAGGGACAAAAGGTTGCCTTGTCCCTCACAGCAGGGAGCAAGCCCAAGGATTTTCGCCTCTCCCGTCTCGTCCCACTGGACAAGCACTGCCGACGAAAGTCCCAACTCGTTCACTAAACTGTCTGTCAAGGCTTGGAAGACATCCGTCCCTGAGGGGTCATTGCAAAGACGACGCCAACTTTCTGTGCAAACCCGTAGCACTTCTCTGGGGGAAAAGCCCTTGCGCCGGCTTAGCCAAAGGGGCACCATCCCTAACAAAGCGAAGAGGCAAAGCATACCTTCGCCCTTTTGCTCCTTCGCCGTCTCACCCCATTCATCTCTCACGATTTTGCAAATAGGAGAAGGCAAACGAGAAAACGCCCCTGAAGTCTCCTTCACTGACCCAGTGCTGCCGAAAAGCCCCATCACTATGGCGATGGAGAAGCAGAAAATCCCGATGCATCGGGACGCAAATACTGATGCCATCTCTCAAGCCCCCTTTAACCCCGTCATCTAACAGCCCCCGCGCCGTCCCGTCTTATGGCTTAAGTTTAGCAAGTTGCTGCATCGGGTGCAAGCCGTGCCCATTTGAGTAATTCGGCAGGTGTGTCAAAGTCTTGAAGGGCGCTGGCATCCCTCAAGCAACAGGAGGTCTGTCGGGATGACGCCGATGTTCCGTTGGTGGCTGGCGCTAACGCTCTGGGTCGCTGCGCGGTGGCTTTTGCCCTTCGTGCCCGTTCCGACTTGGTTATTGAGCGTCGTTGCCCTTATCGCTCTTCTATTGAGCGTGGCATGGCTTCTTTGGCTGGCAAAGGAAGCGGGTCGTCTCTGGTCACCACTCCATGCTTTGTTCGGCAGCGCTATCGCTTTGCTGGGATGGGTCAGTTTGATGCGTTTGCTGCCGATGCTCAAGTCCAGTCTTTGGCTTGGGTTGGGGATGGCGGTTCGGGATGGTTGCTTACTGATGGGAGCATTGCTTTTGGGGACAGCGGGGGCACGATTGATTCGCCACGCTAACTTGCTTCCGCCCATCGCCGTCGTCGTGACAGTCATGGACATCTGGACGGTGTTGCTGGGCGGTTTCGTTCACAAAGTGCAACAGAAAGTGCCGAAGGTTGTGGAAGCCGCCAGTGTTGCTGTCCCTTTACCCGCTGTCGCCACCAAAGCCGCTTCTATCGCTTTGCCTCTCGTCGGTGTCGGTGATTGGTTTTTTGCGGCGTTCTTTTTTGCCTTACTTTGGCGGTTTAGGTTGAACTTGCGGACAAGTTACTGGCTGGCGACAGTGTTGGTGGCGTTGGTGCTGGCGGGGTTAGCGTTGCGGGTGGCGTGGTTTCCGTTGGCGCTGCCTGGATTGCCTTTTTTGGCGTTGGCGGTCTTGCTACCCAACGGGCGTTTCTTCCGCTACACCGCCGAAGAGAAACGAGCCTTAGCGGTGGGTGCGTTGTTTTTGCTGCTTCTCCTTGCCCTCTTCACCTACGCTGCCCGCCAAATCCGCTAACTCACAGCGAAACGCCTTCCACTGCCCACACTTGGAACTCACGATGTCCGTTCAATTCCGCCTTGCACGGTTTGCCCGACGCAACCGCCAGCAACTCACGGAAGATGCGTTCGCCGACTTGCTCTATCGTTTCTGCACCGTCCAAAATTGTCCCTGCGTTGATGTCCAAATCGCCTCGCATCCGTTCAAAGGTCGGCGTGTTGGAGGCGATTTTGACGACGGGGGCGATGGCGTTACCGATGGTCGTCCCTCGCCCTGTCGTAAAGCCGACAATTTGTGCGCCCGCTGCCACCAAGCCCGGCGTGCTCTCTTGGTCGTAGCCTGGTCCTTGCATCAAGTAAAGCCCTTTTCCCTTTGGCGGGTCGGCGTAGCCGATAACGCCTTCAATGCGGCTGGTGCCTGCTTTGGCGATAGCGCCCAGTGACTTGATGGCGATGTTGATCAGTCCACCTTCAATGTTGCCCAAAGATGGGTTTTCGTCCAAGTCATGTCCGAAGGTGCCGACATAGCGGCGGAACCACTCAACGGCGTCCAGAATTTGCTTTGCTGCCTTTTCGTCACGGGCTCGTTCGGCGAGAAGGTGCTCGGCGCCGTAAATTTCGGGCACTTCGGTGAAGATGACCGTCCCGCGACAGCGAACGAGCAAATCGGCGGCGTAACCTAAAGCGGGGTTGGCGGTGATGCCTGAGAAGGCATCCGACCCGCCACACTTGACACCCAAAATCAACTCGCTTGCCGACGCCGTTTCCCGTTCGCACTGATTTGCCAACTCCAGAAACTCGCCGACAATTTCCAACCCTCGCCGAATGGTCGCTTGCGTCCCGCCACACTCTTGGATGCCGAGGAACTTGACGGGCTTTTTATCCACCAGCGGCTCCATGTATTTGCTGAACGCCGTGAAATTGCTCTTTTCGCAACCCAATTGGATGACCAGTGCGGCAGCGACATTGGGGTGCTCAATGTAACGCGCCAAGACTTTCATCAGCATCTCTACGGGCGTCCCATCGGGACAGCCGCACCCTTTGTTGTGGGGCAGCGCCACGACGCCGCTGACATTCGGATACTCCTCAGGCGACCAAAGCAGCAACTCCGCCCGCATCGCAATTTGCATCGCTTCTGTGGACGCACACATGCTCGTCGGCACGACCAAAACAAAATTGCGGGTGCCCGCCCTTCCGTCCTTGCGTCGGTAACCTTGCCAAGTCGGGATTTGCTCGTCGGGGAAATAATCAGGCGGGGCGTTTTTGGAAGCGGGCTTGATGATGCGGGGCGGCAACTCGTTGCGGATGCGTTCACGAGTGATGCGTTCGCCAATCCGAACGCCTTTGGAGATGCCAAAGGGTTGACCGTATTGCCGAACGGGAATGCCTTCAGGCAAATCGGTCAAGGCAAAGCGATGTCCTGGCGGGATGGTTTCCCGCACCTCAATCGCCCGCCCGTTCCAAAGAACGATAGTGCCTTCGCTGATGCGCGTTTTCGCCACCGCTACATTGTCATCGGGATGCACCACCAGCGCCACTTCCTCCATCGGCACGACCGTTTGTGTCGCCATCGTTTCTTTCACCTCCACGAAAATTGGGCAATGCGCCACGATGCCCCTTCGTTCACCAAGGCTCTATCCATTCCGCTTTGATGTCCAACCCAAAACCGGGCGCGTCATTGGGGACAAGCCAGCCATCTTTTGGCACGGGCATGCTCGGAAAAGGATTGGCTTCCTCTAACGGCACGCCGGGCGCTGAACCGATGAAAAACTCGCACCAAGGGGCGACGGGCGTGGCGAAGGTGAAATGCTGCCCGAAAGGCGTGTTGCCGCCTGCGTGAAGGATGACGGTCAACCCGAAGGCTTGTGCCAGCGCCGCAATTTTCAGGCACGCCGTCAATCCTCCGCACCAACAAATGTCGGGTTGCAAAATGTCCACGACCCGATGGTGGCAAGCGAAGGCGAAGGGTTCCAGCAACGACCAATGCTCGCCTGTCGCCAGCGTCTGCCAAGGCAACCGCTCCCGCAATGCCCGATGCCCTTCCCAATCTTCTGGCGGTAAGCATTCTTCCAGCCACTTCAGCCGATAAGGACGCAAGCGTTCGGCGAGTTGAACGGCATAATCCACATCCAACGCCATCCAACAATCCAACATCAATGCCACCTCGTTGCCGACCAACTCACGGGTCTTGGCGACCAAACGCTCGTTTTCCTGCAAGCCCCATTCGCCGTCTACGGGACCGTAAGGGCATGCCAGTTTCGTCGCTCTAAAGCCCAACTCCATGTGCCAATCGGTGTCGTTGCCCGTCGCATAGCAAAAAATCCGCTCCTTTTGCGGACCGCCGAGGAGGGCGTAAACGGGTTTGCCCAGTAATTTGCCCCTCAAATCCCAGAGCGCCAAATCAACGGCGCTGATGGCATAGGCAGCCAAACCTGCCGAACCGTAAGGCTTCGTCATCCGCACCATCATGTCCCAAAGTTTTTCCGTCGCCAATGCCTCTTCGCCGACCAAAAGGGGGGCAAGGTGCTCGTTGATGATGGCGGCGACAGGCGACCCATGAGAGGTCATGCCTAACCCGAAGGTGCCATCTTCGGCGGTGACTTGACACCAAACCGTTGACCACTTGGGCAGCCAAAGATTGCGGTGGCGTTTAAAGCGGGGGTAGCGGGACATGGGATTGGCAACTTCCGCCTCTTGTGCCCACGACGGACGGCGCGGCGGCGTTGACGGGGAGCGGGACGGCAACCGAACCCGCACCGCTTTCACTTCCACGATTTTCATTTGCCCTCACCTTCCTTCGCACCGACAGACCAAAGTTTGCGGCGCAAGACAGGGACAGCAACAGGGATGGAGGGGAACTAACCGTCAGTTGTTTGCGCTATACTTACAGGCGACTTGGGCAATGGAGCCTGCCCGTGAGCGGTTTAGAAAGCCGCTCCAAACCGCGCCACAAAAGTCGTGGCGCTGATGGCTCCTGCATCCGAAAAGAAGCGGGTGCAGGAGCCATTTTTTGTTGGCTCCCACCCGCCTCAAGGGGTGAGTGCCATGCGCCGACGCCGTTGGCTTTATCGCTCAGAGCCCGAACGCACCGAAGAAGCGTTGCGACAGACGATTGCCGAACTTTGTCAAGCCCTGTCAGCAGACCGCTTGCAGCAAGTCCTCCGCGCCGCCCGCTACGCCGCTGAAGGACGCTCCTTTGCCGTGATAGACCTTGCCCTCTGGCGCAAACCCGAATGGCGTCCCGTCTTGCAGCGTTTGCTGGAAGAAGGTGAACCGTCATGCCCCGACGGATAACCATCGCTGATGCCTTCCGCTATCACTGGGGGTGCCCTCTTTGCTGGGTCGTGGAAAATCGCCTCAATGATTTCATCGCCACTTCGCTGCAACGGTGGATCAACGACGAGGGCAATTGCCTCGTCGTCGCACAAGGTTATTGTCCTGCCCATGCTGATTTGCTGCTGCGATGGGCGTCGCCGATGGGTATCGCTGCCTTGTATGCACCTTTGCTCCCAATTGCCGCCAACTTTGTGGCGCTCTGGTCAGCCCTTGGCAGGGTGCCGAATGCTAAGCCATCACCCTTAAAGCCGCGTTGCCCTGTCTGTAAGGAGCAGGTCGCAGCGGAAGAGATGGCGCTTAAGGAACTCTTGGACTGGCTGGGCACCGAGGAAGGGCGCCAGATTTACGCCGAAAGTCGTGGTGTCTGCTTGCCCCACTTGCGTCGCCTCTGGACGAAAGCGACGGGGGAATTGCGCTCGTGGCTCTTGCAAAGGCAACAAGACCAATTGCGTCGTCTCTCCAATGACCTCCAAAGTTACCGACAAAAGCGAGAAACTTTGCTCCGCCACGCTATCACTCCCGCTGAAGAGACAGCATGGGCAGCGGTGGTGGAGAAACTGGCAGGTCGGTGGCAAGCATTGGCACCGACAGGGAGTGAGGTGTCTTGCGATGGCTGAAAGGATGAAAGTTGAAGCCGTGCGGTCGGCGTGGCGATTTGTCGCTTTGATGGGCATCGTCAGCCTGTTTGCCGACATGACTTACGAAGGCGCCCGCAGTTTGACGGGGCAATTCTTGGCAATGTTGGGGGCTGGTGCTGCCGTCACCAGCATCGTGGCGGGGATGGGCGAGTTTTTCGGTTACGCTTTCCGCCTTGTCGCTGGGATCGTCGCTGACCGAACGGGGCACTATTGGGGTCTGACTTTCCTCGGCTATGTCCTCAATGTGCTCTCCGTGCCCACATTAGCGTTAGCGGGGCGTTGGGAAACGGCAGCGGGGTTGGTGTTCACCGAGCGGTTGGGTAAAGCCCTTCGGACACCCGCCCGCGATGCGATGCTCTCCCACGCCGCTTCCCAAACGGGACAAGGGCTTGCCTTTGGCATCCACGAAACCCTTGACCAACTCGGCGCTATCCTTGGACCGTTGCTGATGGCATTTGCCTTGCACCTCTGGGATGATTACCGAACCGCTTTCGTCACCCTGTTAGCGCCTGCGGTGTTGACCCTAACAGCGTTGACCATCGCTTGGGGAAGTTATCCTACACCGCAACACTTGGAAATTGGGGGCGCTTCAAAAGCACCATCCGCTGCGTTGCCTTCTGCCTTCTGGCGTTACTTGGCTTTCGCCGCCTTTGCTGTAGCGGGCTTCCCTCCCTTCCAGTTGCTCGCCTATCACTTCAAAGCCACTCGGAGTTTGTCAGAACACCTTATCCCTGCCGCCTTCGGGTTAGCGATGGCTATTGACGCGGTGGCAGCGTTGGGAATGGGGCGATGGTTTGACCGCTTCGGGTTGACGACTTTAATCGTTGTGCCTGTCCTGACACTCCTTGCGGCTCCTTTGCTGTTTACCTCTTGCCCTGAAGGGGCATGGTTGGGGATGGTGCTTTGGGGCATCGTCATGGGAGCGCAAGAGTCCATCATGCGGGCAGCGATCGCTGCCATGACACCCTCCGACCGACGCGCCACTGCCTATGGCATTTTCAATGCCGCCTACGGTTTGGCTTGGCTAATGGGCGGAACCTTGATGGGCTTCCTCTACGACCGCCATCGCTTCGGATGGCTCTTGGCTTTCGTCGCCGTCACCCAACTTTTCGCTTTGCTATTGTTGCTGAGCGCCCTCAGAAGGAGGGAACGATGATGGACGCTTTCTTTCGGCTGGACATGAAAGCAGCAACGCAAGCGGGTGGCTGTCCCGTTTGCGCCCTCATCGCCCAACGCACCGACCGTTACCTTCGCTTCTTCCTGACCGAAAATGTCCTTGACCCTCACCTCCGCTTACGCCTCATCGCCTCGCAAGGCTTTTGCAACCTTCATGCCCATTGGTTGGTTCGCCTTGCGCCGATGTTGGATGAAGCGTTGGGCGTGGCGACGGTTTACGAGCACTTGGTCAGCGAATGGCGCCAGCGACTTCAGCGATCCGCTAACGAAACTTCGCCTCAAAAGGTCGCCCAGTTCCTGCAACCGCAAAAACGCTGTCCCGTTTGCGAGCATGCCGACACTTGGGAGCGAGATTGCCTTTCCGCTTTGCTTTTTGCCTTAACCGACCCACAAAGCCGTGATGAAGCCCAGCAACTCTACGAAGCGACAGATGGGCTTTGTTTGCCTCATCTGCGACAAGCCTTGCAACTTGCTGATGATGCCAAGGTGGTGGCTTACCTCCTTCGGGATGCCTGCCGACGATGGGAAGCATTGGAGCGTCTCCTGACCGAGTTTTGCCGCAAGCACGATTACCACTTCCGCGATGAACCGATGAGCGACGAAGAAAGGCAATCGTGGTGGCGGGCGATAGAAGCCTTCGTCGGCAAGTCAGGTATTCCTCGCCAAAGCGACCCTGACAACTTGCTCAAAAGGGGGTTGCGACGATGGCGCAAACTTGGCTAACGGCAGCATTGTGGGTGGGGTTGGCACTGATCGCCAGTTGGCTTTCCATCCGCACGGCGATTTCCGTTGCCCTTGTGGAAATCGTCGTCGGCGCGCTGGCGGGTAACCTGCTGCATTTGCATCCAACCGATTGGGTCAATTTCTTGGCGGGCTTAGGGAGCGTCTTGCTCACTTTCCTCGCAGGGGCGGAGATTGAACCCGACGCCTTGCGCAAGCATTGGAGACCCGCCCTCGTCATCGGCTTCGTCAGTTTCCTCGCTCCGTTTCTGGGGGCGATGGTGTTTGCCCGTTTCCTTTTGGGTTGGTCGGCAAATGCCAGCAAAATCGCCGGCATCGCCCTCTCCACGACTTCCGTCGCCGTCGTTTACGCTGTCATGGTGGAGACAGGATTGAATGCGACAGACATCGGCAAGTTAATCTTGGCAGCCTGCTTCGTCACCGATTTGGGGACGGTGTTGGCGTTGGGGGCATTGTTTGCCAACGACAATGGTTGGTTAGTGGCTTTCCTCCTCGTGAGCACCCTTGTCCTGCTCGCTGCCCCGCGCTTCGTGGAATCCTTCCTACACCGATTTGAGGGGCAAATCAGTGAGCCTGAGATCAAGTTGCTGTTACTGCTATTGTTCGGATTGGGTGGGTTGGCAGCCAAAGCCAACAGCGAGGCAGTGTTGCCCGCTTACCTTTTGGGTTTGGTCACGGCAGGAGCGTTAGCCCGCCACCGCGAGACGATGCATCACCTTCGCGTCACCACCTTCGCCTTGCTGACGCCCTTTTACTTCCTGAAGGCAGGGGCATTGGTGCAGGCGGGTGTCGTCCTTCGTCAATTGGGCATCATCGCCCTCTTCCTTTCCGTCAAGATGGTAGCAAAACTCGTCGGCGTTTACCCACTGGCAAAAATTTTCCGCTTGGACAATCCCACGGCGGCTTACACGACGCTATTGATGTCCACGGGCTTAACTTTCGGGACGATTTCTGCCCTCTTCGGCTTGACTCGGGGTTACATCACGGCAGGGCAGTATTCCGTCTTGGTGACCGTTGTCATCGCCAGCGCCATTGTCCCGACCTTGATCGCTCAAAGTTTCTTCCGACCGAAAGTTTCAGGCATGGAAGTTTTGTCGGAAGACGAAGCCCTTGCCATCCAACGACAGGAAGGGAGTGATGCGCCATGACCACGCCGCCGTTCCGAAAAATCTTGGTGGCTTACGACGGCTCGGAGCACGCAAGCAAGGCGCTTCAAATCGCTATCCAACTGGCGGCAGCGACAGGAGCGGAATTGCACAGCATCTCTGTGGAAGAGGACTTGCCCAAGTATGTGGCGACCGTCGGCGAGTTTGAAGAAGTCAAGCGCAAAAGGGACGAATACTTTGAACAACTGACCACCGAAGCGCGGGCGATGGCATGGGAACAAGGCGTTTCGTTACACACCCATGTCCGAGCGGGGCATGAGGTAGAGACTATCATCCGCTTCTGTCAAGAGGGCGGTTTTGACCTGCTGGTCATCGGGTTCATGGGGCACAGTCGCATCTTTGAGCGGGTTTGGGGCAGCACTTCCCAAACCCTGACCCGCCTTGCTCCTTGCAGTGTGCTGGTGGTGAAGTGAGATGCTGACGAAGTTTTGCCCCCGTTGCTTTGCCATGAACTCGGAGACAGCGACTTGTTGCCAAAGATGCGGTGCCGATTTGGATGAGCCTGTCGGCAACGACTATGTGGAGCGGCTTATTCACGCCCTTGACCATCCCGAACCCAACACGCGGGCATTAGCGGCTCTCCTTTTGGGCAAACTGGGCGACGAACGGGGGTTAAAAGCGCTGTGCGAAAAGACGCAAACCAGTCACGACATGGCGCTTCTGGAAGCAGTGGCGGAAGCATTGGGAAATTTCTCCTCTCCCGATGCCATCGCCGCCTTGCATCACCTTCAGCAAACCTCTTGGCTGACGGTGCGGATAAAGGCGACAGAAGCCCTTCAACGCCTTAAAGCAAAGGAAGCGACGAAAACAAAGGGCGGTGAATGACGGTGCCGTTGAACACCGACCAGAAACGCTTCCTAACAGCGGCGTTAGCAGAGTTGGAAGAGCACCTGCTGCGATTCAACGCATTGTTGCAAAGGGACGAGACAATCACCGTCTTCCGTCGCGTGCCCAACCCTTTCTCGCCCGAACGACGCCGACGGCTGTTGGAACTGATCACCACGACGACGGAGCATCTCAGGGCGATGCGGGAGGCGTTCGGATTGCCCATAGAGGAGGCAGATTTGCGCTGGCAAATGACAGCAACTTTGCTCCATTTCGCCACCAACTTGGAAGAATGCGAGCCCCACCGCTTGAAGGCGTTCGGGGATTTGGACGAAGAGACGGCAAAACAGCTGACGGAACAATTGCACACCTTAACGGGATTGCTCGCCCAACTCCGAACAGAAGCGAAGCGCTGAGCGCCCATCGGTCACTTGGGCGGCTCACCGACAAGCGTCAGTAAGTTGATTTCCAGTTCAGGAAACAACTTGGGGCGGAATGTTTCGCCTTTCCCGACGCCGGCGACCCGAAGGTAATGCTCGCCCGTGTGTTGATACTCCTCAATGGTCAAGGCGAAGGGATCAACGAGCCAAAGCCAAGGGACTTTTGCCGCCTCGTATTCGGCGAACTTGCGGATGCGATCTCGCTCTTGATGGGCAGGCGAAAGGACTTCCACCACCAAATCAGGCACGCCGATAATTTCTCCTGTCTGCGGGTTGTAAATGGCGGCGTTTTGGATAGCGATGAAGAGGATGTCGGGGGCGTAAATGACACCCGTCGGCAACTCCACTTCGCTGTCCATGAAAACCAACCCTAAATTTCTCGGACGGACAAACGACCAGAGAAACGAAGCCAGCAAGTAAACGACAAAGTTATGCCACGGATGGGGTCTCGGCAATTCTATCACCTCTCCCCGCTCAAACTCGTAGTAAGGTGGACCTTCGGGCAACTTTTTGAAGTCCTCCTTGGTCGCCTTCAAGCGCGTCTCCGCCATCGGTGGTCACCTCCCATCGTGTCCTTTTAACGAACGCTCACTTCTTCCTCGTCCTTCAAGCGCCAGATGTCCCAGTCAGGCCAGTTAGGATCAAGGGGCGGTTCAAAGATGGGGGCAAACAGAATGTCGCACCGATATTTGCGCGCTGCCTCTATCGTCTTGTCGGCATACTCGTGCATCGCCAGCATCACCACATCTTCGGGACCTCGTAGTTTGATGGCGACCCCTCCCTCGGGTGAAGGCTCCACACCTTCAAAGTGGACCTGCGGATACTTCTGCAAGATTTCGCTGACCCACTGCTCAATCAGTTGCCGATAGCGTTTCCCAAGCCTCATAGCAGCGAGAGCCTCCTTTCAACGGCACTCAAAAATTCCCGTGCCATCTTTAACGCTTGCCGTGCCATCCGCTCCGTCATCAACTCCGCCGTGTATTCTGCCCATCCTCTCAGGAATCGCAAGTCAGCGAGGATGCGGGCACTTTCAGCAGGCATCAATTTGCGCCGATGGATGCACTCGTTGGCGAAAGGGGCTTGAGCCCAGTAACCGATGCGGCTCGTCTCCTTCGGTCGCAACCCCCAAAGATGCCATCAACGCCAGTGCTCCTTTCAGCGCCGCAAAGTAACTTCGGCTGACGGCTTCCTCGTAGCAGCCCCTTTGATACGCCAGTTCGGGCAACCCGCAAGGCTTGCCGCGCCTTCTGCCAGAGATTTTCCACCATCAGCGCCACCCATCAAGTCGCTCAATCCCGCACCGCTTCCACCTTGACGCCGCCGTCAAAAGTGAAGCGCAATTTGGTCGGCGCCCCCTGACCTGCCAGTTCCTTGCGAAGGCGTTTTGCCGCTTCCACGATGACCTGCATTTTCGCCCTCGCTTCCTCCCAAGTGCGGGTCTTCAAGCCGCAATCGGGGTCAGGGAAAATTTGGTCGGGACGAAAGTAACGGAAGGCTTGACGGATGCGTTGCTCCACTTCGTCCACGCTCTCAAGGCGCCGGCTGTGAACATCCACGACACCTAAGCCGATAAATTTGTCTTGCGGGTAGCCAAACTGCTCCATGAGCGGGTAAAGTTTGTCGGCGTTGTTGGTGAACTCCCAGTCAAATTGATGGACGGGAAACTGAACGAGGCGTTGATAGATGGGACGCAAGTCGCCGTAGCACATGTGGGTGATGATGAAGGCATCCAAACCCTTCGTCATGACTTCCATCGCCTCATAGGCGATGTCAATGTCTTCGGGATGGGTCGGGACGGCAGGTTCATCAATCTGGATGAAGACTGCGCCTGCCTTGCGCAGGTCGTGGGCTTCCTCGTTGATGGCATGCGCCAACGCCAACACTGCCTCGCGGCGACCTTTGCGGTCTTTGTCGTAAGGGTCGTAGTGCTCGTCAAAACTCCAGTCGTAAATCGTGTAGGCGCCTGTGAGCATTCCCTTGACAGGTTTTTTCGTCAGCGATTGGGCAAATTGCCACATTTCAACGGTCATCGGGCGGGTGCGCTTTATCTCGCCCGTGATGACGGGCTTGAAGTAGTAGCGGTTGCCGTAACTTCGGACTAACCCTTTGCGCCCGAAGCCCTCCAGCAAGTCGGCGAAAAACTCCACCATGTCGCCTCGTTCCATCTCGCCGTGAACGAGCAAATCGGCGCCGACTTCCTCTTGCATGGCGATGACCTCACGGGTCGCTTGCAACTCCAACTCATGCAACTGAGCGTAACTGATTTCGCCCCGCCGATACTGAAGGCGGGCTTGCTGCAAGTAAGTGGGTTTAGGGAAACTGCCGACGCTGGTGACGGGCAAAATGGGTAACTCCACGATGGTCGCCATTGCTCTGACCTCCTTCGGCTTGTAAAAATCGGACGGTCAAAAGTTTGCCATGCCTAAAGCGACACAGCGACGGAAGGGTTGACAAAAGAAAAAGGGCGGGCTTTTTAGCCCGCCCCTTTGCAAGGCATTGGGAGGCGACTTTAGAACTCGTGCCGATGACCAGCCTTTGCTTTCTCTTCCTCAGGTTTCTCAGCGACGACGGCTTCTGTCGTCAGGAGCATGGCGGCGATAGATGCCGCATTCTCTAAGGCGCTGCGGACAACTTTCACGGGGTCTACGATGCCCCGTTCCACCATGTCCACAAATTCTTCCCGCAAAGCATCAAAGCCGATGAAGTGGAAGTCGCCGTTGACCTTCTTGGGTTCAAAGGCGCGCACCTTCTCCACGACGACAGAGCCTTCCCAGCCGGCGTTTTCAGCGATTTGGCGCAGTGGCTCTTCCAATGCCCGCTTGACGATGCGGACGCCAATCTTTTCGTCGGGGTCGCTCAATTCCTTCTCCAGTTCGTCCAGAGGGGGGATGAGATGGATGTAGGTGACGCCACCGCCAGCGACAATGCCCTCCTCAACGGCGGCACGGGTAGCGTTGAGGGCATCTTCAAAGCGATGCTTCTTCTCCTTCATCTCCGTCTCCGTCGGCGCCCCGACTTTGATGACAGCGACGCCACCCGACAATTTCGCCAGTCGCTCTTGCAACTTCTCGCGGTCGTAGTCGCTTTCCGTCTCCTCAATCTGGCGCTTGATTTGGGCGATGCGTCCTTGGATGGCTTCCTTGCTGCCCGCACCTTCTACGATCGTCGTGTCGTCCTTTGTCACGACGACTTTGCGGGCGCGACCGAGCATGTCCAAAGTCACATTCTCCAACTTGACGCCCAACTCTTCTGACAGGAAGGTGCCCCCCGTCAGGATGGCGATGTCTTCCAACATTGCCTTGCGCCGCTCGCCAAAGCCTGGCGCCTTAACGGCGCAGCATTGCAACACGCCCCGCAATTTGTTGATGACCAACACCGCCAGCGCTTCGCCCTCCACATCCTCAGCGATGACAAGGAGCGGACGACCAGCACGAACGACCCGCTCCAGCAAGGGCACTAAGTCCATAGCGCTGCTGATTTTCTTCTCGTGGATGAGGATGAAGGGCTCTTCCAACACGCACTCCATCCGCTCAGGGTCAGTCACAAAGTAGGGGCTGAGGTAGCCTCGGTCAAACTGCAAGCCCTCTACAAACTCCACCGTCGTCTCCGTGCCTTTGCTCTCTTCAATGGTGATAACGCCGTCCTTGCCGACCTTGTCCATCGCTTCAGCGATGACTTTTCCGATTTCTGGGTCGTTGCCTGCGATGGCGGCAACATGCTCAATATCCTCGCGGGTCTTGACCTCAATGGCGAACTCTTTGAGTTTCTCCACGGCGCGTTGGACGGCTTTTTCAATGCCGCGCCGCAGCGCCATCGGGTTGGAACCTGCGGCGACCATCTTCAAGCCTTCCCGCACCATCGCTTGGGCTAAGACCGTCGCCGTTGTCGTTCCATCGCCAGCGACATCGTTGGTCTTGCTGGCGACTTCCCGAACCAGTTGTGCCCCCAAGTTCTCAAAGTGCTGCACCAACTCAATCTCCTTGGCGACCGTCACGCCGTCTTTCGTGATGGTGGGCGAACCGAACTTTTTGTCCAAGACGACATTGCGCCCCTTCGGACCCAGCGTCACCTTGACAGCGTTGGCAACCGCATTGACGCCGCGTTCCAGAGCGCGGCGAGCCTCTTCGCTGTAAAGCAGTTCCTTCGGCATCCCTCATCACCTCCATGCAATTCACGCTTTCGTCGCTGCCGGCTCTTTCTCTTCCACCTTCACGGCAAGGATGCTGTCCTCATCCACGATGAGGTATTCTTCACCGCCAATTTTGATTTCCGTCCCAGCATACTTGCTGAAGATGACGACATCGCCTTCTTTCACGGCGATAGGGCGACGCTCACCGTTCTCCAACAACTTGCCAGGACCGACGGCGACGACGACGCCTTCTTGCGGTTTCTCTTTGGCGGTGTCAGGAAGGATGATGCCGCCAGGTGTCCGCTCCTCTTCCTCTCGCGGCTTGACCAACACCCGACTTCCCAACGGACGCACCTTCATCGCTCGTCACCTCCTCTTCCTCTGGCTGGGTTGAGTGGGTTTAGCACTAAACCTTTGGGAGTGCTAAAGCCGACCTATAATTTTAGCCACCATCGCCTTGCTGTCAAGATTTGGGGAGTGTGTTCGGAAGGTCAGCGAACAACGGTCATTCTCAAACTCGTGGGGGCGCCAAGGAGATGCTTTCCGTTCGGTGTGCGGCAAAGGTGAATTTGTGCTTGGATATTCTTGGGCAGCGGGAGGATGGCTACCACGACCTTCGGTCGCTGATGGTGGCGGTGAGCCTTTGGGACGAGTTGCATATCGTCTCATCGGACCGATTTAGGCTGGAAGACGAAGCGGGTCAACCGCTTCCGCAAAGCAACACGGTTTGGCGGGCTGCTCAGTTGCTGGCTCAAGAGGTCGGCGTTTCGCCCAATGTCCTCGTGCGCTTGCTCAAACGCATCCCGTCGGAAGCGGGATTGGGTGGTGGAAGCAGCGACGCCGCAGGGATGCTGAAAGCGCTACAACGGTTGTGGCAGTTGCGATGGTCGTGGCAGCGGCTTGCGCCACTGGCTGCCCGCATCGGTGCCGATGTGCCCTTCTTCCTTGTCCCGACAGGAGCCGCTATCGCAGAAGGCATCGGGGAACGATTGACGCCTTTGCGGTTGCCGACTTTGTGGATGGTTCTGGTCATGCCCGAAGCGACGATGCCGACAAAGGAGGCTTTTGCCCTTTGGGATGCCCATCCGACACGGGTGGATGCTGACCCGATGACATTGGCGAATGCGTTGAAGGTTAGGGATTGGGAACAAGTGCGCCGTCATGCCCAAAACGCTTTTGAGTCCCTCGTTGCCGCCCATATCCCGTCCGTGTCAGACTTGAAGGCACGCTTGATGGCAGCAGGAGCGAAGGCAGCCGTCATGTCGGGGAGTGGGACGAGCGTCGTCGGTTTGTTCGCTGATGCGATGGCTGCCCGCCGTGCCATGGAAATGGTGCGCCCTTTTTCGGCGTGGGGGACTGTCGTCCGAAGCGTGCGTCGGAGCATCGTCTTGCGATGGGGGTCAAAGGGATGGACGACCTTTTGAGGCAATGGGATTGGAGCGAGCCGCCTGACTTGCAGCATTGGCAACTGCTCTGCCAAGTGGCAGAGCGAGAACCTTGGGGCATTGAACATGGGTTAGTCGCTGCCAAATGTGTCGCCCTTCTCGCCCGTGCCCTTGCTTTGCCTGAAGAAACGGTCAAAACGCTGAGCCTTGCGGGCTTGCTTCACGACGTCGGGAAAATTTCTTTGCCGCCTGCCTTCTTGCATGCTAAAACAGCATCCCTCTCGGAAAGCGAACGGATTCGCTTGCGGGAACACCCAGAAGCCGGCGCTCGCATCGCTCAATCCCTTGGCTTGCCTGAGATGGTCGTGACGGCGATTTTGCATCATCATGAACGCTGGGATGGCAAAGGTTATCCTTTTGGCAAAGCCGGCACTGACATCCCGTTGGAAGGGCGCATCGTTGCCTTGGGAGAATTGACCAGTTCGCTCCTGACGCCTCGTTTTTATCGTCCTGCCCTCAGCCCTGCCCAAGCCATCATCCGATTGGAACAAATGGCAGGCAAGGAACTGGATGGCGAATTGGTGGGGGCATTTTTACCTCGCTTCCCTCAACTCTTTGGGGTGGGCGCCCTCAGCACCCTACAAAATTGGCATCAACCCGTCTCGGTTGATGCCATCGCTTTCGGCGAGGAAAGGCAAGTTTGGCAGGCGACGACGATGTTTTTCCGCCAACTCCTTTGGGATGCTGAGCGGCTGTTGGGCAAAGGTTTCTGCTATAGCCTTTCGTCCCACCTTGACCACTGGTGCGCCCTTCACGAAGTCCCTTTGCAGGTGCGTCATGGGCAATTAAAAGCGACGGGAGCGTGGTGGCAATCTTTGGGCGATTTGGTGCGCACTTGTCGGTTGCTCCTCAGTCTCATCGTCAACGCCCTCAGTTATCTTCTGGGCGCCACTTTCGTCAAAGATTGGTTGGAAAATTTGCGCCACGCTCTGCCTGAGCCTTTGGATGCCGTCGGCATCCGTTATGGCTTATGGGTCTGGCACGAACCGCCTGCGGAGGCGGAAGTCAAGGTGAAAGGATGATGAAACTGCCCATCCTTATCGCCGATGGACTGCTTTTGGGCTTGACTTTTCTCGCCCTTTGGTATGGGGTGCGCCTTCATGCCCTCTTGCGCACGGGCGAAGTCGGGCAAGCGTGGCGGTTCGTCGTCTTGGGCATCCTCTTGTTGATGTTGAAAGACTTCCTTCGGTTGGGTGACCAATTGGGCATCGTTCATCGGTTACCCCTGTGGGAACGGATTGCCGAAGCGGGGTTTATGGTCTTGCTTTGCTATGCCCTCTGGCGTCAGTGGGCAGCCTTTGACTTTCGGCAGCACCGCCGCCCTCGCCGTCCTCTTTGGCTTCCTCCTGAGCCCTCGGAAATCGGGCAGGAAACGACGGAGAAGGAAGCGACAGAAGGTGAATGGCGGTGGCGCAGTCAGTGACTTATGCCCTCGTTCTCGCTGGCGGAAAAGTGTCTTGGAGTGCCATCCCCAAAGCCGCCCTCACTATCGCCGATGGGACTTTGCTTTCCCGAACCCTTGATGCCCTTCAAGCCACTCCCGAATTGCGCAGCATCGCCGTCGTCGCTCCGTCCGAACTTTTGCCTACCATTCCCGCACCCTTTTTGCCTGTCCCTGCCAGCGAGGATTTGTGGGCGAATGTGCTAAAGGGATTGCAAGCGTTGAAACCCGAACCTTCCGACCTGCTCCTTTTGTGTGCCGCTGATATGCCCTTCATCACTGCCGACGCGGTGCGGCGATTTCTCAAGGCGGCATGGGACTTGGATGCCGACCTCGTTTACCTCGCTGTCCCACTTGCTGCCGTTCAGACTTTTTGCGGCGAAGAAAAAGTCCACCGAACGGCGGTGCGGTTGCGAGAGGGTGAATTGACGGGTGGAAACTTGCTGCTGGTGCGCGTCGCTGTCCTTCCGTCCCTTCACGAATGGGCGCAGAAAGCTATCCGATGGCGCAAAAATCCCTTGCTCCTTGGTTCGTTGATCGGATGGTGTCTTCTTTGGCGCTTCCTTATCGGTCAACTGTCGGTGGGGGAATTGGAACGGCGTGCCGAGCAACTCCTCGGTTGCCGCTGCAGAGCCCTCGTCGCTAACTTGCCCGAATTAGCCTTTGATGTGGACAAGCCCGAAGATTACGCCCTTGCCCGACGCCTCTCCAGCCACCCCCTTATCGGTTGAATTGCTGCATTGCTGCCTCCACACCTTCTGTCATCCAAACTTGCACGGCGTCGGCTGCCCGTTCAATGGCTTGCTCAATGATGGGTCGCTCTTCGGGCGCAAAGGGAGAAAGGACGAAGGTCACTAAGTCCATGTCGGGTGGCGGTGACCCGATGCCGATGCGCAAACGAGGGACGAATTGTGTGCCTAATGCTTCCAAGATAGACCGCAACCCTTTGTGCCCACCGTCACTTCCCTGCGACCGAAGGCGCAATTTGCCCAACGGCAAGGCGACATCATCTAAAACGGCCAGCAGCCGTTGGGTCGGCAATTGTAACTCCCTCACTGCCTCCGCCACCGATTGTCCGCTTCGGTTCACAAAAGTCATCGGCTTGAGCAATCCCACCCGCTCACCGAATACCTTGGCGACACCAAACAAACCCTGAAAGCGCCCCACCATCCGCCTGACGCCCCATCGCCTTGCCAATTCGTCAATGACGCGAAAGCCAAGGTTGTGGCGGGTGTCAGCGTATCGGCGCCCCGGATTGCCGATGCCAATAACCAGCCAATCAACGGCTTCGTCCCTTCGTCGGTGAAACAAAGTCCTTCCCCTCCCTTAGGCTTCATCCTGCCGACGAAACAGCAGTCGCCAAAACCGCCTCAGAAATTTCCCGTTGCTGCGTCGGGACAAAGAAGTCAAAATGCAGCCAAGTTAGCGCCAACGGGTCATGCTGGATTTCTTGAATGACTGCCTCAAACTCGGTCACCTCGCCCGTTTCTCGGTGAATGCGCAAGCGAACGGGCGTGCCAATGCTCAAGGAATGCTGGGTGGCGAGGTGCTGGACTTCCTTGAGTGCCACCTTAATGGGCAGGCTTCCAACGATCCCGCGCCCGTAAAGGACGGCAGGGATGAAACCTTGACGGCGCAAGCGCCGCACCCGTCGCTTCCCTCGTTCCGAACAGGGACGCTCCCGTGCCGTCAACACAATTTCCCCTGCCATCATCAGTCACCTCCGTCTCGCAGCCTCAGAGTTTTTGCTCGGAGTGATGGCGCAGTTGCCGCTTCGTCGGTCGGCACGGGATGAACCCCGCGCCCGATGATGGCTATGAAGGTGCAAGTGGTGTCGGGTCGTTCCCAACGCTCCAGCCGAAGAATCTCCGATGACGATTTTGTCACCTTTCCAACATAGCGACAGCGACGGCATGGTGGCGGGTGTGGGAGAGGGAAAGCCAGAGGAATCGGACGCCCATAATTTGAGCGCGATGCAAAGCCCCGTCTCGCAAAAACGCCACTGGCTCGCCCCAAAGGTGATTGACGATGCAAATGCTTTTCCAAGTCACACCTTGTGAGAAACCTGTCGTCAGCGCCTTAGCGATGGCTTCCTTCGCCGCCCACCGTGCTGCCAGATGCGGGAGTGGGTCGGCGAATTGCTGGCAGTAAGTCAACTCTTCATCGCAAAAAACCCGCCTCAGAAACCGCTCGCCGTAGCGCTCCATCAAGTCACGGATGCGGCTCACTTCCACGACGTCCAAACCGACGCCGACGATCGCCATCTCACTTCCCCCTTCGTCGGGAAAAATTTGACAGCGAAGCAGGGCAAACCGCCTCAAAATTTGGGACGGGTGATGGGCATGGTGGGAACGGAACGAGAAAGCGGGAAGGACTTGCGGGATTTGCGCCCCATCTTGCAACCCCAATCTGTCGCCGTCATCGGTGCTTCCCGCCAAGAAGGCAGTGTCGGGCAGGCGGTCTTGCAAAACTTGTTGTTGGGACGCTTTACAGGTGTCGTCTACCCTGTCAACCCGAAGGCCCGTTCTGTCTGCGGCATTCGCACTTATCCGACCGTCTTGGACATTCCCGAACCCGTTGACCTCGCTGTCATCGTCGTCCGCGCCCCGTTGGTGCCGCAAGTGCTTCAGCAATGTGGTCAAAAAGGTGTCAAGGGCGCTATCGTCATCTCTGCGGGCTTCAAGGAGACGGGAGAAGAAGGTGCCCGCTTGGAAGCCCAAGTGCGCGACATCGCCCATCGCTATGGCATCGCCCTTGTCGGTCCTAACTGCCTCGGCATCATCAACACTGACCCCGCCGTTCGCCTCAATGCCTCCTTCGCCAAAGAGATGCCCGCTCAAGGCAACATCGCTTTCATCAGCCAAAGCGGCGCCTTGTGCACGGCGGTGTTGGATTACGCCAAAGGGCAAGGCATCGGCTTCAGCAAAGTCATCAGCCTCGGTAACAAAGCCGATGTCAACGAGAACGATTTCCTTGCCTACCTTTGGCACGACCCGCAGACAAAGGTCATCCTGCTGTATGTGGAAGACTTGGCGGATGGGCGAACTTTTTTGGAGTTGGCGCGGGAAATCACGGGCGAAGGTGCTGACCGAAAACCCATCTTAGCCCTCAAAGCGGGACGAACTCCCGCTGGCGCTAAAGCCGTCGCTTCTCACACGGGTTCACTGGCAGGCAGCGACGAAGTTTACCAAGCCCTCTTCAGCCAGTCAGGCGTGTTGCGGGTGGACACCGTAGAAGACCTGTTTGAATACGCCATCGCCTTTGCCCAACAACCTTTGCCCAAGGGGCGACGCATCGCCATCATCACCAACGCAGGCGGTCCTGGCATCATGGCAACAGACGCCGCCGTCCGTTATGGCTTGGAGTTAGCGCCGTTGCGGGATGAGACGGTGCAACGGTTAAAGACTTCCTTGCCTCCCCACGCTTCGCTGCACAATCCCATTGACCTACTCGGCGATGCGCAACACGACCGTTATGCGGCGGCGTTGAAGGCAGTCCTCGCTGACGACCGTGTGGATGGCGTCATCGTTTTGCTGACGCCCCAAGCCATGACGGACATTGAAGAAATTGCCCATGTCATCGTTCAAGCCAATCAACACCGCCTCAAACCCATCCTCGCTTGCTTCATGGGCATTGTGGATGTTTCTACGGGTGTGCGGATTTTGGAAGAGGGTGGTGTTCCTTGCTACACTTTCCCAGAAGATGCCGTGCGGGCGATGGCGGCGATGGCAGAGTATGTGGCGTGGGTTACTCGTCCCCGAACGGAGGTGCGCCTCTTTGCCGATGTGGACGCTGAACGCGCCCGAAAGTTGCTTTTGACCGCTCAACCCAACGAACATGGCTTTATCCCCGAAGATGTCGCCCTGCAAGTGTTGGAAGCCTACGGTTTTCCGACTTTGCCTTGGGCGGTCGCCCATTCCGCCGAAGAAGCCGTCGCTGCTGCCCACAAAATCGGTTTCCCCGTCGCCCTCAAAGTCATCTCGCCCGACATCGTGCACAAGTTTGATGTCGGTGGCGTCCAACTTTACCTTTCCAGCGACGGCGATGTCCGCCATGCCTTTCAGCGCTTGATGCAATCTGTTCGCCAGCATCATCCTGATGCCCGCATTGGCGGCGTGTTGGTGCAGCAGATGGCGGAGAAAGGGCGGGAAGTCATCTTGGGCATGAAGCGCGACCCACAATTCGGTCCGATTTTGATGTTCGGTTTGGGCGGCATCTATGTGGAAGTCTTGCGGGATGTGACTTTCCGCTTGGCGCCTGTCAGGGAGTTAGGAGCGTTGCGGATGGTGGAAGGCATCCGCAGTTATCGGCTGCTGGAAGGTCTTCGCGGTGAACCGCCTGCCGACATCGCTGCCATCGTGGAATGCATTGAACGCTTGTCGCAACTGGCGATGGAGCAAGATGCCATTGACGAACTGGACATCAATCCCCTCATCGTTTACCCTAAAGGCAAGGGCGCTGTCGTCGCCGATGTCCGCATCGCCATCCGACCAACCCAAAGAACGGCGGTGGGTAGCGAATAGCGACTGATTTTGTTGGAGCAGCCGCGACGGGAGAAAGCCACAGCGGGAAACACCCAAAGGTGACGGCGATGCCGCCGAGCAAGGCAAAGGTGTATCGGTTATTGCAACCGATAGCGCAACTTTTTGCGTGGGCACTCTTTCGCCCCAAAGTCGTCGGCAAAGAACAAGTGCCGTCGCAAGGAGGCGTGTTGATTGTCGCCAATCATCCCAGTTACCTTGACCCCGTGCTTTTGGCGATCTTTGCCCCTCGCCCCTTCAGTTTCGTCGCCAAGCGCCCTCTTTTTGCCCTCCCCTTAGTCCGCTCTTTTTTGTGGCTGACGGATTGCGTGCCTGTGAAACAAGACGCCCCTGACCGACGAGCCTTGCGCTTGTCCCTCCAAAAGTTGCGGGACGGTGCTGCCCTCGTCGTCTTCCCCGAAGGGACGCGCAGCGATTACGGGAAGTTGCGCCCTTTCCAACTTGGTCCTGCCCTCATCGCTTTGGAAGCACAAGTGCCCATCGTCCCTTGTGGGTTGGCGGGCTTTCATGAGGCTTGGCACATGGATGCCCCTTTGCCCCGCCCCCGTCCTGTCGCCATCGTTTTCGGCAGCCCCTTTTTTGTCAACCCACCCGCTGGCTTGCCCACCCGCCAAATCTTGTCCCTCATCACCGAACGGATGCGACAGGAAATTGAGCGGTTAATGGCGTCGGCGGAGCAATTGCTCTCCAAGTAATCCGACATCATCACCGCAAAGTGATCGTCGTCGGAGCATTGGCGCTCAGGCGGCGTTGCAAAGCGACGCACCCTTCCGCCAACATGGTGTCGTCGCTCTTTAATGCCTGATGCGGGTCATCATCCAACGCCCACGCAAAAGCGATTTGCCGCGCCAACTCCATCGGGTCGGAAAAAAGCCATGCCCGCTGCACCCTAACTCGCTCCCGCAGTTGCGCCGCAAACTCCGCCGAAGGTGGCGCTTCCATCGCCTTCCGCACCGCTTCCACAATCCAACCGACCCGTTCCTCGCCCAAAGGTCGGCAACGGAGTGCCACGCTGATGGCGCAACCAAACCGCGTCGGATTGATGACCAATCGCCACTCCCGCACCTCGCTCACCGCCATCGTCGGCAAAGCGACTGACCGCCAATAAACCGCCAAGGTTTCCAGCCATTGCCGCTCCCCTGCCTTGACCGGCAAACGCCAACCGATTGCCAAAACGCCTTCGTCGGGATGGCTCTTCGTCGGAAAAGTCATCTCAGGTGCTTCCGTCGCTAACAATGCTGAGGAAGTTTGTGGCGGTGCTTTTTGCCCTCTCGGCACGGAAGCCAGCATTAGTTCCAATCCCGACAGCAACCGTTCATCAGGGACGACGGCGACGAGCGCCAAGTTTTCAGCGACGCAATGGGTGGCGTGAAAGCGCCGAACATCCTCAAGGGTTAAATCGTCAAGGCGGTGCAGCCAACCAGTGGGCGGGTGGGCGTAAGGCGTGTTAGCAAACAAGCGCGCCTCTAACAGCGTCTTTCCGACCCACAGCGGGTCATCCCAAAGCGCCCGCATCTCCAACCGCATCAGCGCCTTCTCCCGCTCCAGTAGCGCCGCTGAGTTGGGTGGCGTCAAAAGGGCGCCCCGCAGCAACGACAACATCGTCGGCAACGCCGCAGCATCGGCGGTGGCGATGGGAAACGCCATGAAATCGCGCCCTGTCTCTGGCGAGAGCAATCCGCCCAACTGCTCAATGGCGATTTGCGCCGTCGCATCGCCGTGCGGGTGAAGTGGAGCGAGATGCTCCCAAAGATGCGCCGTCCCTTCCTTGCTCGGTTCATCGGAAGCGCTGCCCACCTTGAGCCAAAACCCTGCAACGGCATAAGCGACATCGGGACGGACGACGGCGATCAAACGCCCACCGTCGTTCAACCGTCGGTCTATCAGCGTCCCTTCGGGTGATGCAAGTTGCGACCGCACTTTCGTCACCGCCTCACATTGTGCGATAAAGTAGCAGGCGGCGAAAAGCGGGTCACCAAACAGCGAAGTGGCAAGCGGCAGCGGACAGGAGGCGATGGCGATGACCGTGCGGGATGCGGAGCGATGGGTCGGTCGCAGCCTTTTTGATGACGCCGTGCCGACACCTTTTTTGTTCATTGACCGCACCATCTTGGAGCGCAACATCGCTCGCATGCAAGCCTTAGCGAACGCCGCAGGAGTCAGATTGCGCCCCCACACTAAAACCCACAAAATCGCCGCCATCGCCAAGATGCAGGGGCAAGCGGGTGCTTGCGGTTTGACCGTCGCCAAACTGGGCGAAGCGCAAGCCCTCATTGAGGCGGGCATTCGGACAAGTTTTCTGGTCGCTCAACCCTTCGTCGGCGCCGAAAAAGTCCGATGGGTGTTGCAGTTGGCGGAGCAAAACGAACTGCTTGTCTGCCTTGACAATTTGGAACTGGCGGCATTTTGGGGTGAAATCGCCGCTGCCTCAGGCAAGGTGCTGGACATCGTGCTCATCGTGGACACGGGTTACCAACGGTTCGGTGTGGACTGGCGGGAAGCACCCGCCGTCGCCGAGCAAATGGCTCGCTTGAAGGGCATTCGCTTTCGGGGCATCCGTTCCCACGACGGGCGAACTTACCGCATGCCAACCTTGCCCGAACGCCAAAAAGTCGCCTGTGAAGAAGCGGAGCGGATGGCGGAAACCGCCCATCAAATTCGTCGCTTGGGCGTCCCTTGCGACCTCGTTAGCATCGGCAGCACGCCGGGCGCTTATTTCGTCCTGCAAAACGGTCGGACAGAGGGCATCACGGAGTTGCGCCCCGGCAACTATGTCTTTCACGACCGCATGCAAATTAGCCTCGGTGTCGCCCGTCCCGACGATTGCGCCCTTCGGGTCGTCGCTTCCGTCGTCTCGTTGCCCCGCAAAGGCGAAGCCCTTATAGACGCAGGGCTGAAAACACTGACGGGCACGCAAGACCGCTTCACTGAAGGCTATGGGTTGGTCGTCAACTGTCCCGATGCCGTCGTGGAGAAACTTTGGGAAGAGTGCGGGTTGGTGCGCTTCGCCGATGTGCCGCCGAAGATAGGTGACCGCTTGGTCATCATCCCCAACCACGCCTGTGAACTGACCAATTTGGCGGAAGTCGTCTTTTACGGTTCAGGCGACCGAATTGAAGGCTTTTGGATTGCCGAAGGGCGCGGAAAGGTGTGGTGATGACAATGCGACGGATGGCTTTGGTGCTCGGTCTGCTCATTGTCAAGGTTGCCATCGCCCCTGCAATGTCGCTGTCCAAAGGCGTGTTCGTTGGGGCGTTCACGGCGGATGGGCAACCCATCACCTTGGCGGCGCCGACGAAAGGGCAATGGGTTTCCGCCGAGCAAGTGCGGCGGGAGTTGTTGTTTCGGCGTTGGCAACCTCCCTTGACGACACAACAAATGGCGACTTTAGCGCGCAACTTGGAGGCTGACTTTTCGGTGGATGTGTTGGCAGCAGCGGTGCGGGAGCGAAAAGGTTTTCGCACCGTCGTCGCTTTGCGGGTCGTCTTTGCCCCCCTCAACGCCATCGTCCACTTGCGTCAAGCGACCTTCCCTCTTCCTTCTCCCGATGCCCTTGCTGACCTCGTTGCCCGCACGGCGACTGCGTGGCTGGAAGAATTGCCGACGGAAGTGCCGATGGCGCTGGTGCAGTTGCGGGAGGGAGAACGACGCTTGCTTTTGCAAGCCAATGGTGGCGAATGGCGCAAGGGCATGACCCTTGTCATTGCCCGCCAAGGGCGTGACGAATGGCAACGGCAAGGCACTGCCCGCCTCGTTCACGCTCAACGATTGGCGGACGGGAGGCGATGGTTTTTGGAAGCGGAACTATCGCAACCTGTCAATACCGTCCGCCCTGGCGACCGCGCCTTTCCTACCTTTTCACTCCCATCGCCTTTTGAGCGCTGGCAATGAGCCCTTATCAGAAGCGGAGGCTGATGCCCGCCGCCAATCGTTCGCGAGGCTTCAAACCCGCTGCCACATCAATCCGCAAAACCCGCAGGTTGATGCCAATGCCAAAAACAGGTCGGTCATCATCGTAGCCCACCCGCACTGCCAACACATTGCCCGCCAACCAATGCTCCACGCCCGCATGCACCGACATGTCGCCCCCGTTGCTGGAAGTAAGGTTGTGCAATTCCAACACACCGATCGTCCGCTCCCGCCAAATCCCCATCACGCCCAAATCAATCTCAGGGTTCAGGCGGAAGGAGAAGTCAAAAGGTGCGACAGGGTTGCCTTGCAAATCGCGGGCGGGCAGATTAAACCTCGTCGGCACTAAATTGCGAACGACAGCAGCGTATTTCACTTTCACCATCGGCGGCTGGACAGGAGGCTCCCAAAGAGCCCCAACATCCAAGGTGAACTTCGTCTTGTGAACGCGAGAATAAGCAATGCCTTGTGGAACGCTGGGGATATTCCCGTCGTCCACACCCGCAGCGGCGGCGAAGGCTTGGAAGTCAGCCCGAACACCCCGAACCGCCACCCCCACATTCCAGCCCATCGGCAACGGGCGAGCATGCGCCAAGGCTAAACTGCTGATTGCAACCACACCGCCCCGTGTGTAAACGCTCCAGTTGATGGAGTTGTTTTGAACAGACTGAGCAGGAAGGTTGATGTTGTCGTTAGGGTCGGGATCGTTGGGTGGGTCGACAAACGCCTGTATTTGCCCGAAAGTCCCGTTGCTAACAGTCAACCCATAAGCGCCAAAAGTTAAGCCAGCAACGGGTGCCAGACTTCCTGTCAACACCGCAGGAGCATTTCCAGTAGCACCGCTGCGGACGCTGAAATACCGCACCTCCAAGATAGCCTGACCCACGAGTTGAGCGGCTTGCAGGATATCGTTGGGATTGGCATTGATCCTATCTCGGATGGTCTTAAGGTCGTCAATCAAGTCGCGGATGTCTTGGACGCGGAAGTTTTTGGCGCGCCCTGCCACTTCAATGGGGAGGGTGAAGCGTTTGACATTGACCAAAGCGGCGGGGTTCCAAGCGACAGCGGTGGCATCATCCGTCGCCAAGAGATACGCCCCGCCCATCCCCAAGGCACGGGCGCCAGGGCGCTGAAAGGAGCGGTCTAAGAACCTCGGTCCGATTTGTTGCCCAAACCCGACCGAGATCACCCCCAGCACCATCAATCCGACGACACCACGCCAACGCATCGCTCATCAACCTCCTCGCCTAAAAGTTTTGGGGCGCAGCAATTTTGTGGGACAAACCGCAAGATGTCAAGGAGCGTTGGCTTTTGCCGACGCTAACAGTTTGCTCACCCTTGCACCAGTCGCCGATAAAAATCGGGGCGACGGTCGCCGAGGCGGTCTACCTCATAGCGCCCTGGCACATGCACCAACCGCTTTCGTCGGGCTTCCCGCAAATCCAACTCCGCTACCAAAAGCCCCTCAACGGGTTCAGGCGAATATGCCAGCCACGCCCCCGACGGTGCTGCAATCTGGCTCATGCCGATGAAACGAAACCCGCCTTCTTCCCCGACGCGGTTGGTGGCGACGAAGTAGACGCGGTTTTCCAGCGCCCGCGCTCGCGGGATGACTTCGGCGATGGGACGAGCCCCTTCTGCCCAATTGGTCGGCAGGCACAAAATCTCCGCCCCGTCCAGCGCCATCACCCGCGCCGCCTCAGGAAACGCCGCATCGTAACAAATGTGCAAGCCAATTCGCCCAACAGGCGTGTCATGCACTTGGAAGGGACGGTCACCCGCATCGGCGAAACGGTCTACGCCCATGCAAGGCAAATGCACCTTGCGATAGACGGCATGCAAACCGTCGGGACCGATGAGCAGCGCGGCGTTGAACAAGCGGTCACCATCCCGCTCCAGTGTCCCGACAACAAGCCAAAGGTTTCGGGATGCGCAAAGTTGCGCCAACTGCCGTGTGTTCTTGCCATCCGCTGGCTCGGCGACTTCCATCGCTTCTTTTCGGCTCTCAAAGCAATAGCCCGTCAAAGCGCATTCGGGAAAAACAACCAGTTGCGCGCCCTCCTTCGTTGCTCTCTCCGCCCACGCTTCCACCATCGCCAAATTTTCGGCAACCCTCGCCAGTTTCGGGCCAACCTGTGCGACGGCGACGACCACTTTGTCCGCCATCGTTCATCACCTGCCAAAATGTAGCGCTGAAGCGACCTTGGATGGCGAGGTGACGAAGCGTGCCAGAACAATTCGTGCAATTTGAAGTGCAAGGGCAACGGGTTTACGGGATGTTGCATTTGCCCGACGGAACGAGCGACACTGGCAAAAAAGTGCCAGCGGTGGCGATGTGTCACGGCTTTACAGGCAACCGCATTGAAGCCCATCGGCTCTTCGTCAAGGCAGCCCGCCATTTCGTTCAGCACGGCATCGCCGTGCTTCGCTTTGACTTTCGCGGCTCAGGCGAAAGCGAGGGCGATTTTGAGCAGGTGACCGTCAGTGGCGAAATTGCCGATGCTTTAGCGGCGCTCCAATTCCTTCGTCAGCAACCTCATGTGGACGCTGAACGCCTTGGCTTAATCGGTTTGAGTTTGGGTGGTTGCGTTGCCGCTTGCGCTGCGGCGCGGGACGGGCGCGTCAAAGCCCTTGTCCTTTGGGCAGCCGTCGGCGACCTTAAGGAACTGTTCATCAGCCGATGGGGCGAACCCATCCGCCAGCAGATAGAGACGCAAGGCTACTGGGACATGGGCGGTTGGAAAATCAGCAAAGCCTTCTACGAGGATGCCCAGCAAGTGGAACCTTTGCGGGAAATTTTGCGCTACGACGGTGCGACCCTCATCGTGCACGGCACCAACGACACTTCCGTCCCCGTTGACCATGCCCATCGCTACCACACCGCTGTCAGGGGCACGAAGCGCTTGCACCTCATTGATGGCGCCGACCATACCTTCGCCCGCAGCGATTGGGAAACGGAACTGTTTGCCGTCACTTTGGATTGGCTCAAAACGCATCTGTGAAAAAGCGTGCGAGCGGGTGCCCCAAAGACGAATTGCGGAGCGGCTACCAGCCGCGACAAAAAGGAAAGCACACAAAGGGCAGGGTCTTGACATGTTGGTCAGTCACCTGTCGCCAGTCATCGTTGAGCCCAAGGCTTTCTTCCTTCGGGCAGGTTGGGTCGTGCCCATTTCGGCGCCGCCCATCCGTGACGGCGCTTTGCTCGTTCGGGACGGGCGCATCGCCGCCATCGGCAAGGCAAAGGACATCGTTCCCGACAGGGATTGCCTTCGGCTGGAGTTTCCTGACGGCATTTTGCTCCCTGGCTTTGTCAACCCCCACACGCATTTGGAGAACACCCATTTCGCCGATAAACTCCCCCGTCGCCAACCTTTCGCTCAATGGCTGAAAACGATGCGCGATTTGGTGCGCCAGCAGACTTGGGACGAAGCCCTCGCTGCCGCCCGCAGCGGCGCGGCGATGCTTTTGCGGTTCGGCGTCACCTGCGCCGGCGATTCGTCCTTCCACGGCGCCGCCTTGACGGCGCTGCGAGAAATCGGCTTGCGAGGTTTCGTCTTCAAGGAACTCATCTGCCCGCGCGAGGAAGAGCAAAACGAGCGATGGCGGGCGTTCCTCGCTTGGCTGAACGATGCGCCGACCGACGAACTTATTCGCCTCGGTATCATGGCTCACGCACCCTACACCGTCACGCCAACAGCATTGCAATGGGCGTGGCAACTGGCGTCGCAGCGGCGTTTGCCTCTCAGCATCCATGCCGCCGAGTCGCCAGAGGAACGGGCGCTGATAGAGCGACGGGAAGGCGTTTGGGCGCGTTTGCCTATCGCTATGGCGTTGCAAGAGGTGCCGACGGGTTTGTCGCCCGTCCGATACCTTGATTGGCTCGGCGTTTTGAACGAAGGTGTTTTTCTCATCCATTGCGTTCAGGTGGACGATGCCGACATCGCGTTGCTGGCAAGGGCGAAAGTTTGGGTCGCCCATTGCCCCCGTTCCAACGCCAACTTGCAAGTCGGCGTGATGCCGTTGGCGAAGATGTTGGCGGCGGGCGTTCAAGTCTGCTTGGCGACAGATGGCTTGGCGAGCGCCGAAAGTTTGAGCCCTTTGGACGAAATTCGCTTCGCCTTGCATTTGAGCGAAACTCATCCCTCGCTCTACCCCCCTTTGCCCCCCGAACGCTGGCTTCAGATGGTCACATTGGACGCCGCCAGTGCGTTGGGCATGGAACAACTGATTGGTTCGCTACAAATCGGCAAAGTGGCGGACTTGACCGTTTTTGCCGTCGGCGCTGAGGAGCGGGAACCGTTGGAAGCGTTGCTGCATAAAGGGAAGGAAGCGATGATGACGATGGTGGCGGGTCGGTGCGTGTATCTTGCCGAAGGCGTCAATCCTGCGAAGGCGCCGTGACTTTCTCCCGCTCTAACCATTGGCGGATGAGTTCGTTTCGCTCGCTTTCGCTCAATTCAGGTGTGTCGTAAAGCCCAGCGGCGCGGCGTTGGCGGAAGGCTTCGGCGAGGATGATGGCAGTCGCTGTCGCCACATTCAGGCTATTGACGAAACCGACTTGCGGGATGACGATGCGCTCGTCGGCGAGGTGGCGTGCTGCCTCGGAAACGCCATGCCCTTCGTTGCCCAGCACAATAGCGACACGCCCCGTGTAATCCACCTGCGTGAACTCTTTCGCCGTCGGGTCTACATGGGTTGCGTAAATGCGGAAGCCCATTGACCGCAACTCGTTCAGGCAATCTTCAATGGATGGGTGTTGGATGACCGTCAGCCATTGATGGCTTCCTGCCGACGCCCGCTTGTCCAAGATGATGGGTTTGATGCCCCGATGGATGACATGCAAAAATTGAACGCCAAAAGCATCGCAGAGGCGACAGATTGCCGAGATGTTGCGGGCGTTTTCCAAGTCTTCCAAGACGACCCGCAACCCAAACTGCCGTTTGCGGGCGACTTCCTCCATCCGACGCAACCGTTCATCTGTCACCGCCAATTTCCCATCACCTCGTTGGGCTTTTCCTGCAGGTTTTGAGGCAACCGTCGGAGCGACCTACTCTGCTCCCATCTTCTTTGCCCAATCATCCAAACTTCGTCCTTCGCTGATGTGGGTGATGCCCGCTTTTCGGGCGATGGCGAGGAATTTGCGCAGCAAGTCGGAACGCTCATCACCTGTCACCCGATTCGTCGCCAGTTTGACATACCAAATCGGCAACCGAGCCACTTGAACGCGAAAGCGGATTTCGTCGCTCTCCGCCAACCGTTCCGCTTCGTCAAAAAGCCGTTCAGCGGCATCCAAAAAGGCGCTATCGTTTAGATGCGGCACGGTGGGTGGCTCAAAAATGTGGGCATGGGAATCTTTCTCCCGCACCTGCCGATGAAGCAACTGCATGTAAGCCCTGATTGCTCCTGCCGCCTTGCCGTAATAGCCGTGCAGGAAGTCGTTGATGTGCCGTCGGACATCGGTGTCAGGGTTCCAAAGCAACTTCGCCAAAACATATGCCCGCAGCGGTGCCATTTCGCCATTGCCACCGGGCGAATAGTTGCCCTGCTCAAAAAGTCCCTTCACGCCGTGCCGAACGAAAAATTGCACATTTGCTTGGAGCGCTTCAAAGTTGGGGAAAGGCTGAAGGTAATGGGCGAAGTTGGTCGTGTAGTCCCAAACATACAGCACGGGCGCAACGGGCTGCCACGCTTGGATGTCTTCGCGGAAGCGCCGATTTTCCTCCGACGGACAACTTTCCAACGGATGAGCAAAGCAACATTCAATGGAGCACAAGCGGACGATGACATTGGGGCGCGGTCGGATGGTCTTGGGCGGTTTGCGGCTGTATTGGTAAGCCAGCGTCTCAAAACGAATTTGAGGGTAATCGCCTTCAAGGGCTTCAGCGATCGTGTTGACGAACTTGAGGATGGACGCCGACGGGCTTCCTTCCGCATCGTCCAACGCCTTGCATTGAGGGCACTGACACCAATTGCCCGTGTCGTTTTGCGAGATGTCAATAATGGTCGCTTCGGGATGCTCCTTGAGCCATTGACGCACCCGATCAATCGCCAACTTCATCAAATCGGGGTTAGACAGGCAACGCTGCACATAGCCGCTCACCCGTTTGCCACCGACCATCGGCCAAAATTCGGGGCGTCGTTCGCAAACCTCGCGCGGGATGAGCAAGTCAAAACTGTGGACGAAGGGGTAAAAGACGACGGCACGCCCGCCATATTTATCCGTCAAGCGGTAATGGTGCCCGTTGAGGCGGTGGCGGGCGGCGAAATCGGCGTCCCTCAACATCTCCGTCCAGAACACCTCGCGATATTCCAACGCAGGCACTTGCATCTCGTTGAGCGTCGGTAACTCCACTCGTTCCATCTTCGGGACGAACTCCACCTTTGGCGTGAACCATCGGACGCCCAGTTTCTCTTCCAGCAGGGCATAAACGCCGTAGAGCGTCCCACGCGGTTTCCCGCCTGCGATGATGAGGTGACGATGATGGGTGCGAAGGAAAAATCCGTCCGTGCCCAACCTGTGGAAGTCAAGGCGCAATCGCAAACGGCGCAAGTGGGCATTGTCGCCCAGCAAAATTTCGCGGTCGGTCATCGGTTGGTCATCGGTCACGATAGGCAAAAGGGCATCGTTGATGCGGAAGAGATAACGCTGCAACTCTTCGGCGGCGTAACGCTCCGAGGGGAGAGCGTTGGTGGCGACGACGATGCGATAAGGGCTTTTTCCCTTCTCCGCCAACACGATGCTTGCCATCGCCTTCCCTCCTATCGCTGCGATGAAGCATGCAAGAACCAAATGCCGAGCCAACATCACCGACACCCCACCTGCAAAGTTTTTGCGGCGCTTCAATTGTTGCGCGGGGAAGGATTGCTTGAACGGAGTCGGTCGGCTATAATTTTTGCCGCCGAAAGGTGGGGGCGTAGCTCAGAGGGAGAGCGCTGGAATCGCACTCCAGAGGTCGCGGGTTCAAATCCCGCCGCCTCCACAACCGCAAAACTCTGACAACCCCTTGACAGGGGTGCGAAGAACCAGAAACGGCGTTTAAGTCCCCCAGATTTTCCCAGCACATTGCAAAAATTCTTGACACCTCCATCGGTTGCGATAGCATTTACGGTGTCCTTGCGGGCGAAAAATTTGGGAGCGATGAGTGGGAACGGCGATGGCAAACGGAAAAGGCATCAACGGCGATGGTGCTCGGCATAGTGGGAAGGGGGATGGCAAGCGACCGACGACAGCGTTGGCTTTGCGGTCTTGGTCGGTCGGTTTCTTTGACGGACCGCTGCCGACGGACGGGCAACTGCGGGCGTATGAGCAAGCCGTTCGGCTCAATCCCCGCAAGGCATGGTATCGCTCCCGCTTGGCAAAAGCCTTTTGGGCACTGGGGATGGTGGAAGAAGCGTTGGAGCACTTTGAAAAAGCCTGCGAGTTGATGCCCCACGAGCCTTTCTACCGATTGGAGTTGGCGGAAGCCTATTTAGCCCTGAATCGCTTGGACGATGCCATCGCTCAGTTGGAGCAAATCGTGGAATGGGCGCCCTACGACGACTACTACCATATCCGCTTGGCGGCAGCATACCTGCGCGCTCATCGCTTGAGTGATGCTATCCAAGTTTTGGAGGTCGTCGTTCGGTTGCGTCCCTTCAACGCCTCCTATCGCTTCCTTCTGGGCTTGCTTTACCTTGCCGTCGGGGAGGAGGAGACCGCTGCTTCCCACCTGAAGTTCCGCTGGCAATTGGACGAGTATGACCGCTGTTTCCTACGCCACTTCAGCAAACTGTGCTGCGGCACTTTGGAACGCTTGCTGCCTCAATGAACCCGTCATTCTACCCGACAGACAAAACCCTTCAAATACTCACCCTCAGGAAAGGTGACCGAAACGGGATGGTCACGGCTTTGCCCCAATCGCTCCACGATCAACACTTCTCGCTTGGCATCTAAGGCGGCGGCGAAAAGCACCTGCTGAAACATCTCGGGGCTGACCATCCCCGAACAGGAAAAGGTCACGAGGACACCGCCGGGCTTGAGCAACCGCATCGCCAGCCAGTTGATGTCTTTGTAGCCCCGCAAGGCGTTTTCCACAACGGCTTTCGTCGGGGCAAAGCGGGGAGGGTCAAGGACGATGGCGTCAAATTGTTCGCCCGCATCGCGAAATTGACGCAGCACTTGAAAGGCGTTGCCTTCCAACGAGACAACCCGTCCCGCAAAACCGTTGAGCGCTGCATTGGCTTCTGCCAACCGCAACGCTTCCGCCGAAGTGTCCAAGTTGATGACCCTTTTCGCCCCTGCCCATAAAGCGTAAATGGCGAAACTGCCCGTGTAAGAGAAGGCGTTGAGCACCCGTTCGCCTGAAAGGTAAGGGGCAACCCGATGGCGATTGTCCCGCTGATCAAGGTAAAAGCCCGTCTTGTGCCCACGCCAGACATCCACAAAGAACCGCAAACCATGTTCGGTGATGACCAATTGTTCTGGTGGCGACTCGCCTTGCAGTGAGCCGATGCGGGGCGGCAAACCCTCCCGCAACCGCGTGTCTAAATCGTTGCGCTCAAAAATCCCTTTCGGGCGCAAAAGTTCGGACAACATCGTCGCAATCGTTTCGCGTTGCCGTTCCATCGCGGGCGTGTAAAGTTGCACGACGACGAATTCACCATAGCGGTCGGCGATGATGCCGGGCAAAAAATCGCTCTCGGCATAAACGATGCGGAATGCGTCCGTCTCGTCGGGGATATGCCAATCCAACCGTCGCTGCCATGCCCTTTGCAATCGTCGCCAAAGCCAGTCGTCGTCCAGCCGTTCATCGGGTTGCCAAGTCGCAAGGCGAACGGGCACTTCCGAATTGGGGTTAGCGAAGCCGCGAGCGAGCCATCGTCCATCGTGGCTGAAAACATCCACGACATCGCCTGCTTGCACTTTGCCTTGCCATGCTGCGACGGCGCCGCTGAAAATCCAAGGGTGACGCCGCAAGACAGGTTCTTCCCGTTCGGGTTTCAGGATAACAGCGCCCATCGGTTCACCGAAAGGCATCGCCCATTTCACCCCACCAAAGTTTGCCGACACATTTCTTTGCCCGTGCGCCCCAAAATTTCGGCGATGTCGTGTGGAGGCGATTGGAGGATGTTGGTCGGGATTGACATCGGCGGCACCTTCACCGATGTCGTCGTCCTCACCGAGGATGGAAACTGGCGGGTGCATAAGGTTTTGTCCACGCCGCCCGACTTTGAAAGGGGCGTGGAAGAAGCATTGCGCCAACTGCGATTGCCGTCAGGTTTTATCGTCGTGCATGGCTCCACCGTCGCAACGAACGCCGTGTTAGAGCGCAAAGGGGCGAAGGTGGCGCTCATCACGACAAAGGGTTTTCGCGATGTCTTGGAAATTGGTCGGCAAACGCGCCCTCGCCTTTACGCCCTTTGCACAGAACGCCCTGACCCAATAGTGCCCCGCGAAAGGCGCTTCACCGTCAAAGAGCGCGTCGGTGCCGATGGCAGCGTGCTCATGCCACTGGGCGACAAAGAGGCGGAACAAGTCACCCGCCAAGCGCAACGAAGCGGGGCAGATGCCGTCGCCATTTGCTTGCTCTTTGGTTTCGCCAATCCCGTCCACGAAAAACGGTTGGCGCGCAAAGCCCGTCGTTTTCGCTGGTTCGTTTCCGTCGCCCATGAGGTGTTGCCTGAGTTCCGCGAATACGAGCGGACGGTGGCGACGGTGCTGAACGCGTATGTCGGACCGCGCATGAACCGATACTTGCAGCGGTTGCAGCGAGTCGTGCGAAAACGCGGTGGGTCGCAACTTTGGGTGACGCAATCGTCGGGCGGGAGCGCAGCGCCTTCGTTTGTCCGGCGCTTTCCCATCCACACGCTCTATTCGGGTCCTGCAGCGGGCGTCATCGGGGCATTGTTCGTCGCCCGACAAGTTGGCTTTGAGCGGGTCTTGACTTTTGACATGGGCGGCACTTCCACCGATGTGGCGTTGTGCCTCGGCGAACCGACGGTCACGACGGAGGGCGAAATTGGCGGGTTGCCGTTGCGCCTCCCGTCCATCGCCGTCCGCAGCATCGGGGCGGGTGGCGGCTCCATCGCTTGGCTGGACGAAGGGGGCGCGTTGCGGGTCGGTCCGCAAAGCGCTGGCGCTCGCCCAGGTCCCGCTTGCTATGGCTTTGGCGGCGATCAACCGACGGTCACCGATGCCAATTTGCTCCTCGGTCGCTTAGACCCTGAACGCTTCTGGGGCGGTCGGTTGCGGCTGCGGGAGGATTTGGCAGTCAGAGTCGTCGGGCAATTGGCGGAGGGCATGGGAGTTTCTGTTCGGGAGGCAGCAGAAGGCATTGTCGCCGTCGCCAACGCCAACATGGTGCGGGCGTTGCTGTCCGTCAGCGCGGAACGAGGCTATGACCCTCGCGACTTTGCCTTGCTCAGTTTCGGCGGGGCAGGCGGTTTACACGCTTGCTTACTGGCGGAGTTGTTGGGTATCCAAACGGTTTTACTGCCACCTTTTGCCGGCGCTTTGTCGGCTTTGGGCGCTGTCGTGATGGACACAGTGCGCGATTTCTCTCAAACCGTTGCCGTTCCGCTGGATGACGAAGGGTTGGAAAAAGCGAGGCAAGTAGCACAGCGATTAACAGAACGAGGCGAACGGGAGTTGGCGCAAATGAGTTTTAGCGAAACGCAACGCCTTATTCGCATCGCTTTGGACTTACGCTACCGAGGGCAAGGCTACGAGTTGACTGTGCCCGTTCAAGGGTGGGAGGTCGCCGAAATTCGGGACACCTTTGAGGCGCTCCATCAGCAACGCTTCGGGCACACTTACCCTGATGCGCCCATTGACATCGTGACGGTGCGGGTGCGAAGTATCGGGGTTCGTCCCAAACCGTCTCTGCCACGATTGCCCAAGCGTCGGCGCATCGCGCCTGTTGCCATGCGGCGAGTTTGGGTCGGTGATGGTCAAGCCGAAGCACCCGTTTGGGCGCGAGGGCAACTTTGTGCGAGCGCTGTCTTGACGGGTCCTTGCCTTTTGGTGGACGACCATGCGACGGCTTATTTGCCACCTTCGTGGCGAGGACAAGTGCACGAGACAGGTTGCGTCATCGTTCGCAAGGAAGAAGGATGAAGGACGGAGGGGGGAGTTGGATGCTGTTAAGCACCCTGCTCATTGCGGTCATCACGGTAGCGTTGTTTTTAGCGGCGGCGTGGAAGGCACAAGGGTTGCCGACGCAAGCGCTTAAAGACAGTTGGCACACCTTCGCTACGACTTTCCCATTGGTGGCGTGTGCCTTTTTGTGCGAGGGGCTTATTCGCTACCTTGTGCCACCCGAATGGGTGCAAAAATGGCTGGCGGCGGAAGCAGGATGGCGGGGCATCGCCCTCGGTTGCCTTGCGGGCGCTTTAACGCCCGGCGGTCCCTACACGAGTTTCCCTATCGCCATGGTGCTGCTCAAAGCCGGGGCAGGGGTTGGCACAGTCGTCGCTTACTTGACGGCATGGCAACTTTGGTCGTTCACTCGCTACCCGATGGAAATCGCTTTCGTCGGCTTGCCCATCACCGTGTTGCGCTTTGCCGTCACTTGTTTCGTCCCGCCATCGGCAGGATTGTTGGCGCACTGGCTGACGCAATCGGGCATGATTTCGGTTCGGTGAAAGGATGATGGGCGATGAGCGATACAAGGAAGGAGGCATGCGGGATGGAGTATCGTTCGTTGGGTCGGACAGGCGTGACGGTTTCGGCGTTGTGTTTTGGTTGCTGGGAAATTGGGGGGTTGTTTTGGGGGCGCGTTGATGCCCGCAAAGGTGTCGCTTTGGTGCGCAAGGCGATGGATTGGGGCGTGACGACTTTTGACACCAGCGATGTCTACGGCAATGGGCGCTCGGAAGTCATCTTAGGGTTCGCTTTGAAGGGCATCCGCGACAAAGCCGTCATCGTCACAAAGGCGGGCTATCAAGTCGGCGCCGATGGTGCCCAATCGCTCTATGTGGAGGCTCAAGGGTTTGTAGACCAACGCTTTGATGCGCCTTACCTTCGTTGGCAGTGTGAGTTGAGTTTGTGGCGGCTTAGAAGCGATTATGTGGATGTCTTTTTGCTGCATGACCCGAGCGCTGAGGTCGTAGAGCAAGATGAACCCTTTGAGGCGCTGCAGCAACTCAAACGGGAAGGCAAGGTGCGATTGGTCGGTGTCTCGTCGTCGGTTGCCGTTTGTCGGCGCGCCATTGAGCGGGGCGTCGTGGATGTCGTCCAGTGCGATTTCAACTTCCTCAATCAGACGGCACGGGAGCAACTGTTTGCGTTGGCGGCGGAGAAAGGGATTGGATTGATGGCGCGTCGTCCCTTTGCGGGTGGTCAAATTTTCCGCCCTGAACATGCTGAAAAGTTGCGCCTTCTCGCCCCGGATTTGCCCCTTGCGGAAGTTGCCATCAAGTTTGTCTTGTCGCACCCTGAAGTCAGCACTTGCGTGACGGGCATCCTGCGGATGAAGGAGTTGCGCCAAAATGTCAAAGCCGCCAACCCACCCTACCCTACCCTTGTGGAACGGAGGGGGCTTTGAAGGCGCTTTTAAAAATGGGCTATGGACGGTGAGCAAGGAGATGGACAAATGGCGATGGAGGGTTTGGGTCATCGTGTTGGTCGCCGAAAATTTGGTGCTGCTGACAGTATGAGGCATCGCCCGATGGCGGCAAAGTGGGGTCACTGCCGTAGAGCGGGGCAAGCAAGTTGCCGAGCGATTGGGTTGCTTCACCTGTCACGGACAAGGCGGCCTTCGGGGCATCACCTTCGCTAAAAAACCCCGCTTTGATTGCCCGCCTTGGGATGGCGGGACGGCGATGATGTATGTCCACGACGAAAGCGAAATTGCCGAGTGGATTTTGGACGGAGCCCCCAAAGCCTTGCGAGAGACTGCCAGTTACCAGCAGGAGCAAAAGGAACGATTGGTGCGGATGCCTGCCTATCGCGGGTTGTTGAGCGAGGAAGAGTTGCGGGATTTGATCGCTTACTGGAAAGCCGTCGCGGAATGGCAGATGCCTCCTAATGACCCGAAAGCAGCGAAAGGCTACGAAGTTGCCAAGGCAAGCGGTTGCTTTTCCTGTCACGGTCCTTTAGGGCGTGGCTCGCCACCCAACCCTGGCTCGTTCAAGGGCTACATCCCTGCTTGGGACAGTGCCGACTTTGAGGAGTTGGTTCGGGATGAGGCGGAGTTGGAGCAATGGATTTTGGACGGAGTGAGCGAGCGCTTCCGTAACAACCCAGCGGCGCAATTTTTCCTGCGTCGGGCACCCATCAAGATGCCCGCCTATCGGAATTACTTGAGCCGCGAAGAATTGGAAGCGCTCAAGGCTTACATCCGTTGGCTGAGGCAACGAACTGGCTCGTCTTCGGACGGGTCAGAGAAAAAACTTTCAGGAGGTGACGGGCGATGAAGCGCTTCGTGGCGTTGGTGCTGGTCGTCGGCGTCGCGGCGTTGGGCGTGTTGCTGGCGCAGCAACGCAAGCAACCAAAGACCACGACCATCACAGGAGAGGTCGTGGATTGCTTTTGCTATGTGACGATGGGGAAGGAGAAGGGCAGTGGCGCAGGGCACAAGCAATGCGCGGAGATGTGCGCCAAAAATGGACTGCCTTTGGGCATCGCCGACGAGAAGGGCACTGTCTATGTCGCCTTCCAAAAGCACAAACTCGCCAACGACCTGCTGATGCCCTACATCGCTCAGAAGGTCACTGTCACGGGTGTCGTCCATCGTCATGCGGGCTTCAATGTCATTGAGGTGGAGAAAGTGGAAGCCGCTAAGTAGTTCGCCCAACGCCTGCCGCTGACACCCTGTCGTCGGGGTAAGTCCAAGTGGGCTTGCCCCGACAAATTTGTTTTTCGCCGCTCATTTTTTCTCAGCCTCTGTCTCGCCTCTGGTTGGCTCATCTTCGCCGCTCATCGCCCGCTTGAACTCTTTGATGCCTTTGCCGAGGCTGGCGAAAAACTCAGGGACTTTTTTCGTCCCAAAGAGCAACACGACCAAAAGACCGATGATGAGCAGTTCCGTCGGACCAAGGTTCATCGCCTTCACCTCCAAAAGACAAGAGCGGGGCAGGGGCAACCCGCCCCGCCAGAAAATTTGGGGTCAAGGGAAGGCAAAAGTTAACCGAGGCGGATGGCAGTGGGAGGGGTCGTTGCCGAGGTCTTAGCGGACTTACTGCCGTGCCGACATCCCACCAGCAACGCCACCAGCATCACGACTGCCATCATGCCTCCCAACACCTTCAAGGCCGCTCTCATTGGAAGCACCTCCTTTTTGAATGGGCTGAGTGTGTTCGGAAATTGAGCCCAATGGGAGGGCGAACCTCCCGATGAACCTATCCCTCCGACCTGCCCATCTTACGACTTGCCGATATGTTCGGCTCGGCAGGAGCCTCGCCCTCCCTTTCCGAACACCCTTGAATGGGCTTGATAAAAAGCAGGGCGCCAGGTGGAAGCAACCCAGCGCCCTGCCGGGCGGGAAGGTCGGGACGACGACAGAGGCAGGGAGGTTTACTTCTTGGCAGCCGCCATCTTCTTTGCCGCTGCTCGGCGATGGGCATGGCGGCGATGGCGGATACGCCGAGCCCGCCGACGGGCTCGTCGCTTCGCCTCTTTCTTAGCATGCTTAGCATGCCCCTTTGCCTCGCCCTTCGCCGGTGTCGCTGGAGTAGCCGGCTTTGCTGGAGTGGCAGGGGTAGCAGGGGTAGCAGGCTTAGCAGGCGCTGCCGGTTTCGCAGGAGTCGCTGGCTTGGCGGGCGTCGCCGGCTGGGCTTTCGGCGGTTGTGCCGGCTTCTTGGACGGCTGCTGGGCGACTCCTAAGGTGGGCAGCGCCATCGCCCCTGCCAACAACCATGTCGTGATGCGCTTCCACATCGCCTCCGACACCTCCTATCAGAGTTTTTAGGGATGCTTTTGGGTGCGTCCAATCGTTGGAGCGAAGAAAACAGCCTTTGAGTTCCCGACGGAACTGGAAAGGCGTCTGAAGCGCTCTCTTTGATGGCGACCCTGCGCGGAGGTCGGGAGACGGCATGAGTGAGAAGAAAGCCGAGGAATTTGAACGGCTAGTGCAAGCCCATCAGACGACCCTTTACCGCATCGCCTATCGGTTAACGGGCAACCGAGACGATGCCGAAGATTTGTTGACGGAAGCGTTAACGGAGGCATGGAGCGCCTTTGACCGCTTCCAGACAGAAGACGGCTTCGTCCGATGGGTCGCCACCATCATGACCCACACCTTTCTGGATTGGAAGCGCAAGGCAAGCCGAATAGATTGGGTTTCGCTGGACAATCCGATGAACGAGGACGACGAGGAGAATGAAGGGAGTTGGGACATCGCTGACGAAAATGCCGACCCAGAAACGATGGCAGAACGGAAACAGTTTTGGCGAGATGCCCAGAGAGCGTTGGATGATTTGCCCTCAGAGTTTCGTGCCGTCGTCGTTTTAGTGGACATGGAAGGGCTCAGTTATGAGGAGGCGGCGCAGGCGCTGGGTTGTCCCATCGGCACCGTTCGCTCCCGCTTGCACCGAGCGCGGGCAATGTTGCGGTAGCGGCTCAAACATTGGCTCCAAGAGCCATAGCGAGGCGATGAGGCATGGCATGTCCTGAATGGTCGGAGAAGTTGTCGGCTTACCTTGATGGGGCGTTGGAGGCTGAGCCATCAGCGGCGTTGGAAAAGCATCTGGAAACTTGCGCCGATTGTCGTCAGACCCTTCACGATTGGCGACGATTGCGGGAGCGGCTGCGGACTTTGCCCGTCCCTCCACCTGCGGTAGGGATGTGGCGGCGGGTGATGCATCGGGTGATGCGCCGGTCCCCTGCTCGTCCCTTTGTCGTTCCCCACCGCCTCTTTTGGTGGATGACAGCAGCGGCATGTTTGCTCGGAGCAGGTTTGGTGTGGTGGTGGCAGCAAGCCTCCTCTCCGCCCTCTCCCTCCCGTCCCGCTGTCAATCTCCTCGTCGGCTATCATGCCGACACAGTGGCATTGACCTTGGGCGATTGTCCGACTTGGCATTTAGTGGCGAGCAACGAGTTAATGGAAGGTGAATGACCTGATGCGCCGAATGGCACGGGCGAGATGGGTCGCTTGGTTGGCGTTAATGGTGACAGCGCCAGCAGGGATGGCACAGGTCAATGTGTTGAGCCTGTTGAAAAAAAACCGCTAACCCGCCCGTCGCTTATCAATGCAAAGTCGTCGTGACGACCTGGCACAGCAAAGCCAGTGACGCAGCGATGTTGCGGGAATGGCGATTGCCCGGTGGGCGTTATCGGGTGGAGTATTTAGCGCCGAAGAATTTGCGGGGGGTTGTGCTCATCTCCGACGGCAAACGGCGTTGGCGGCTCGTCAATAACCGACCCGTCTGGCAGTTACCCTTAGACGAGACGCCCCTTTTGCAGGTAGACCTGCTCACCCGCAACTATCGGCTGAGTGAGCCTGTTCCCGCCACTTTGCTGGGGCGGAAAGTGTGGCGAGTGGATGTGACGCCGAAAGTGTCGGGCAAGCCCCGCCATCGCTTCTGGTTGGACGCTGAACATGGCATCTTGCTGCGGATGGAAACCTCCCGCCCTGATGGGACACCGATTGCTTTCATGACGGTGACTGAGTTGCGATTTTTAGACCCGAAAGCCTTCGCCCCCTCCCTCTTTGCCATCCCCCGAAAAGCCGCCAACCGCTTGCCGCAGGTTCGTTCCCTTTCTCGCCTTGAGGCTCAAAAGCGTTGGTCGCTGATTTTGCCAGAGACTTTGCCAGCAGGCTTTACCTTCAGCGGCGCCGAAGAGGTCACTTTGCCCCATCATCGTCGCCCCTTCCTTCACGCCCGTTACGGCGACGGATTGATGTTGGTCTCGCTCTTCATCCTTGCGGGGGAAGGTGAGGAGGAAGAAGCCGAAGAGCCCCTCCTTCTTTCGCCCACTGCCACTCGCTTACCTGTCGTCCGCTGGAAGATGCGGGAGCGGGTTTGTTATCTCATCGGTGGTGTCAGCCGACCTTTACTCCATCGCCTCGCTAAAACCTTGAGCCAAGCGAAGCGATGAAATTATCAACCCCCTCACAAAAGCAGCGTCTCCGCAAGGCAATGCAAGGTGAGCCATAGCGGCGGGGTGAGGCTGAGGGGAACAAACAGCGAAAATCCGATGACCATCCCCAAAGGGCACAAAGCCAATCTCCAACGATTCAAATTCCCGTCCCCTGCCCTTCGTCTCTCGTCCCGTTCCCCTGCTGAGTTGCCTCTCTGCCTGCCTTTCAATCGTTCAATGCGCCGACTTAGTTTCCCGCCATCCATCCCCATCCGCTGATTTTCTGAGCCGCCGATTTGCCCATGCCGTTGCACCATTTGGAGCGCCTGAGCGAGGGCAAGGGCGGTTGACAAATCCGTTGCTGCCCAATCGTCCGCTGCTTCTTCGCTGGCGTCCCGCCATTCCCGATGCAACCATGTCACCAACGGCACGATTCCAAAACCGAGGGCGATGGCGAAAAGCAATCGGCGAAGGAGATGGTCACGCCGATGCCAATGCCCCAACTCGTGCCGCAGCACGGCACACAAACTGGGCAAGGAAGCCGTTTGAACGAACCAACGGGCGACAAAGATGGAAGGGCGACGAAATCCGACCAACCCTGCTGGCGTTTCCGTCACGGCTTCTCGCAACGGCAACTCCTTAGGGACGCCTGCCCACTTGCCCGCCTGCTTTAGTTTTGCGGATGGCGCCAACATCGCAAAGGAACGCCGCCGTCCCTCCACAAGCAGCCAGCCACTTCCTGCCACGCCCAACCAACCCCAAATCACCCAGAACATCGCCCAAACATCCCGCCGAGCCGACGAAGAAGCGTGACCACACCAGTGGCGAACGGTGTGGGAGCAAAGGAAAAAAACGGACGAGGGACGAGGGACAGGCGATGAAGTTGGGAGGTCGCAGCGCTTGACAGAGAGGGTGGCACTGGTCGCCAAGATTGCCCCGATGACCAACGGGCACAACAATGCCATCGCTGTCGCATTCGCCCACGCTGCCCCATCCCATCGCCGCAATGCCGAGAAGCGCCGCAAAAGCCAAAGGATAATGCCCATCAGCAACAACAAACCCGCTGAAGTGAGCCACCAAAGGAAAAGCCATGCCAAAAGCCAACGCATCGCCCCTCACCGCTGTCGTCGTTCCCGAACGACTTCTGCCAAGTAAGAGACAGCAGGCTCGCCAAAGACAGCGATCAAGCGATCCACGACGGTGTTGACAAAGCGCCGCAATAAAGTCTCATGGGGTTGCGTCGGAAAGTAGCGATAACCCTTGCCTTCCTTGACGCGACGCAAAACGCCTTTCTCGTGCAGCCGAACCATAACGGTCATGACCGTCGTGTAGGCGAGCCGTTTGCCGTCGTCTCGCAATTCTCGCCATACTTCCCGCACTGTCGCCGAGCCGTTGCGCCAAATGATGCGCATCACTTCTGCTTCCAGCGGGCTGAACATCGCACCATCACCGCCTTCACTTTTGTCATGCCGTCCTACGAGGACAATCGTAGATGTGGCTGACAGTCGTGGCTGATAGCCGCTCCGACCTTTGGCGTGTTCGTCAATATTGCGGGACTGACGGGTCAATCTCCCGTGCCCAGGCGTTGATGCCTCCCTTGAGGACTTTCACGCGTCCAAAGCCGACTTGCCGAAGCAGTTGGGCGGCGTGGCGGCTGCGTTGGTCATCGCGGCAGAACACGACGATTTCAGCGGTTTGGTCTAACTCGTTGACCCGTTCCAGCAAATCGTCCAGCGGGATGTGCTTGTAAGGGTGCGGGAACTCGGAGATTTCCAACTCCTCAGGTTCGCGGACATCCAGCAAGACCAAATTGCCGTCTCGCTCCAAACGCTCCTTGAGTTCCTGCGGAGTGACGAACCAATCGGCGCTTTCAGGGATTTCACCCCGCCGCAACCCGCAAAACTCCTCGTAGTCAATCAACTCGCGGATGGTCGGGTTGTCGCCGCAGACAGGGCAATCGGGCTTGCGACGAATTCTCACCGTCCGAAAATCCATCCGCAAGGTGTCAATGAGCATCAATCGCCCGATGAGCGGTTCGCCGATGCCGACGATGAGTTTGACGGCTTCTGCCGCCTGCAATGCCCCGACGATGCCGGGCAAGACGCCCAACACGCCCCCTTCAGCGCAAGTGGGCACTGTCCCAGGTGGCGGTGGCGACGGAAACAGGCAGCGATAGCACGGTCCGCGCTCAAACCCGTTGAAAGGCTTGGACAAGAACACCGACACTTGCCCTTCAAAGCGGAAGACGCTGCCATAAATGTAGGGCTTGCCCAGCAGCACGGCAGCGTCGTTGGTCAAATAGCGGGTCGGGAAGTTGTCCGTTCCGTCCACGATGATGTCGTAGTCCGCCATGATTTGCAGGGCGTTTTCGGAAGTCAGGCGGACAGGGTAGGTCTCAATCTCCACATCAGGGTTCAAATCTTGCAACCGCTCTTTAGCGGCTTCCACTTTGGGAACGCCGACGACGCTCTCGCCATAAAGCACCTGCCGTTGTAGGTTCGTCTTGTCCACGACATCAAAGTCCACCAAGCCCAATTTGCCGATGCCCGCTGCCGTCAGGTAGAGGGCAATCGGGCAACCCAAGCCACCTGCCCCGATGATCAACACGCTGGCTGCCCGCAGTTTCTTTTGCCCTGTCATCCCCACTTCGGGCAAAATCAGGTGGCGCGAGTAGCGCAAGATTTGCTCGTTGGTCAGGCGAATTTGGCGGATGTCAATCACGGAACGTCCCTCCTGTCACGGCGGAACTTGTGCGCTCAAAATTCTGCCAAACCCGAATGGGTTGCGCCACCCAAAGAGCCTTTTGAGGCGTTCACCCGCTTCGCTTCAACTGTTGAGCGACGAGTTCAGGGACTTTGCGGATGGCGTCATGGAGTTTGGCGGGATTTCTTCCGCCCGCTTGGGCGAAGTCGGGACGACCGCCACCGCCTCCGTCCGTCAACTTCGCCACCTCCCGCACCAAGTTGCCCGCATGCCCGCCCTTCGCCACGATGTCCTTTGTCACCTTGCTGACCAAAACAACTTTCCCGTCGTCCACCGTTCCCAAAACGATGACGCCCGACCGCAATCGCACCTCCAACTCATCGGCGAGCCGACGCAAAACGGCAGGCGTCACGCCCGAAACGATTCCCGTGACGACTTTCACGCCTGCGACTTCCTGCGTTTGCTGGAGCAACTCGTTGACCTGCTGCAATGCCCGTTGCTCTTCCGCTTCCTGCAACTTTCGTTCTAACTCACGGAGGCGCTCTTGCAATTCAGCGATCGCCTCGGGAACGCGGTCGGGAGAAGTTTCCAACATCTCCGCCGCCTGCCGCAGCCATCGCCATCGTTCTTCCAGCCAACGGCGTGCCCGCTCACCCGTGTAGGCGTCAATGCGACGGATGTTGGCACCGACGCTCGTTTCGGACACAATCTTCAGCAACCCAATTTCGGCGGTGTTGGCAAGGTGCGTCCCGCCGCACAGTTCCAGCGAAACGCCGTCAATGCGGATAACCCGAACGATGTCGCCATACTTTTCGCCGAAGAGCGCCATCGCTCCCATCGCTTTCGCTTCCTGCAAACTGGTCTCAAAGGGTTCAACGGGATGCGCCGCCAGAATCTGCCGATTGATTTCGTCCTCAAGGGCTTGCCCCTCGTCGGGCGTCAGGGGTTTGGGATGAGTGAAGTCAAAGCGCAAGCGGTCGGGCTCCACGAGCGAACCTGCCTGAAAGACATGCTCGCCCAAAATTTTCCGCAGGGCGGCATGGAGCAAGTGAGTTGCCGTGTGGGCTCTTCGGATGGCTTGACGGCGCTCCGCATCCACTTGTGCCCAGACGATTGCCCCTTCCGTCAAAAAGCCCTTCTCCATGACGACCTTGTGAGCAATGACATCACCGAACTTCTGGGTGTCCAACACCCGCGCAACCGCCTTCGCTGTTTCCTCGTCCCTCGTCCCTTGTCCTCCGTCCCAAAGGAGCACACCTGTGTCGCCAATTTGACCGCCTGCTTCGGCATAGAAGGGCGTTTTGTCCAGCACGACCCAAACTTCGTCGCCTCGCCGCTTGATAGCGAGGACTGTCGCTTCGCACGCCAGCACGCCGTCGGGTTCGGGCATCCGACCGACAAAAATGGTCGGCGGCAACCCTTCAAACTCGCTCGCCTCAAAGGGCGAGACAAACCGCATTCGCTTTCGGGCGCGTTTTCGTTGCGCCTCCAACTCCTCAAGGAAGCCTTCCTCGTCCACTGTCAAGCCCTGTTCGGCGCAAATTTCTTTCGTCAACTCCAGCGGGAAGCCGTAGGTGTCATAAAGCGTGAAGGCGTCGCGCCCCCGCAAGACCGTTTCGCCCCGCGCCTTCGTCTCGGCGATCATCTCCTCCAACCGCGCCATGCCGATTTCCAGCGTTTGTTCAAACCGCTCTTCTTCGCGGAAGACGACTTCCGTGATGACGCTCTCTGCCTTGACCAGTTCCTCATACGGGTCACCCATCAGTTGCACGACCGTCGGGACAAGTTTGTGGACGAAAGGTTCCTCAATTCCGAACAAGCGACCAAAGCGCATCGCCCGTCGGATGAACCGCCTCATGACATAGCCCCGCCCTTCGTTGGACGGGACGACACCTTCCGCCGCCATGAAGCAAACGGCGCGGGTGTGGTCGGCGATGATGCGGATGGCGATGTCTTTTTGCCTATCTCGCCCATACTCGCAACCTGCCAATTGGGCGATGCGTTGCACCAGCGGGAAGAAGATGTCGGTCTCAAAGACGGTCACTTTGCCTTGGACAGCCGCCGCCAACCGCTCCAAGCCCATGCCCGTGTCAATGCCGGGTTTGGGCAACGGGATAAGCGTGCCATCTTTTTGCTGGTCATATTGCTGAAAGACCAAGTTCCAAAGTTCGCCCCATCGGTCGCAATCGCACCCTGGCTTACAATCGGGTTTGCCGCAGCCAAACGCCTCGCCTCGGTCGTAATGGATTTCCGTGTCAGGACCGCAAGGACCTGAATCGCCGACGGGACCCCACCAGTTGTCCTTTTTGCCCAACCGAACGATGCGGTCGGCAGGCAGCCCGATGTCTTTGTGCCAAATCTCAAAGGCTTCGTCGTCCTGTTCGTAGACGGAAACCCAAAGGCGCTCTTTGGGCAAGCCGATGACCTCCGTCAGAAACTCCCAAGCGAACCTGATGGCTTCGTGTTTGAAGTAGTCGCCGAAACTGAAGTTGCCCAACATCTCAAAGAAACTCAAATGCCGCCAAGTTAAGCCAACCTTGTCAATGTCGTCGGCGCGGAAGCATTTCTGGCAAGTGGCAATTCGGGGTGACGGGGGTTTGGAGATGCCTTGAAAGTAAGGGATGAGGGGTTGCATCCCAGCGGAAGTGAACAGGGTGCTTTGGTCGCTGGGAATCAGCGAGAAACTGGGCAAGACCAGATGGTCTTGCCGCCAAAAGTAATCCAGAAACGCTTGCCTCAGTTCCTTCGTCGTCATGACGGCTCACCCTTCTCTGGATGCAAGATTTGCGCCAGTTGGTCTAAGATTTCTTGCGCCTCCTTTTGCTTGGCGAAACTGCCAAAGTGCATTACACGCCCGTCCCGCAACACGACCTCTATCGTCCAACCCATTCTCGCCGTCGTGGCGGCACTAATGAATACTGCTTCGTTGGCGAGCCAGTCCGCATTGAAAAGCATCCTTCCCCTGACATAAGCCCACCTCACCTAAACCTCACCTTCCTTTGCCTCGCCGAAGCAACAACTCGTCAGGTTCAATGCCCTCTTTCTCGCATTTTAAGATGCCTTGAGGCGTCAAGCGGACGAAGCGGGCACCGACAGAAAGCAAGTCTTCCACCAGCCCTAAATCGCACAGCAAATCAAGGTTTCTGGCGACGGCAATCGGCTTAGCACCCGTGTCTTTGACCAGTTCGCTTTGCGACAGAAAGCCATCCTTGCCCCGCATTTTCCAAGCGGCGTAAAGGAGCGAAAGAATTTTTCGGCGCAGCGTTTGGTCATCGGTCAAAGCCATGACGCATCACCTTGAAGGATTTGCCGATGCAAGGCGGTTCGTCCGCCAACAATTTTGCGACGGCACCGAAAGCCATCACAGCCCCAACCGTTGCAGGACTTCTTGCGCCAATTGCCGATAGGCTTCGGCGGCAGGGCTGCGCCCATCGTAATGGATGATGGGCAAACCGTGACTGGGTGCTTCCGCCAATCGCACGGTGCGCGGAATCACGGTCTGCAGCAGCCACTGAGGAAAATGCTTTTGCAACTCCGCCGAGACTTGATGGGTCAAGTTGGTTCGGCTATCATGCATCGTTCGCAAGATGCCCAAAATCGTTAGGGACGGGTTGAACGCCATGCGGATGCGCCGAACGGTGCTGAGCAGGTTGCCCAGTCCTTCCAACGCATAGTATTCGCATTGCAGCGGGATAAGCAAGTAATCGGCGGCAGCAAGGCAATTGACCGTCAATATTCCCAACGAAGGTGGCGCATCCAACACCAGAAGGTCAAATTCGTTTTTCAACGGTGACAGCAAAGTTCGCAGGGCTTGCTCCCGTCCTTCCTCCGTCGCCAGTTCCACTTCCACGCCCGCCAACTCCATGTCCGACGGCAACAAAAACAGGTTGGCAAAAGGTGTCTCGTGAATGGCTTGGCGGACAGGCACTAAGCCCGACAAGGCATCGTAAAGGTGAGGACGAGCAGTGCCCCGATGGAAGCCGAGCCCCGAAGTGGCGTTGGCTTGCGGGTCACAATCCACCAAAAGCACCCGCTTGCCCAATTCCGCCAAGCACGCGCTCAAGTTAATCGCCGTCGTCGTCTTCCCGACGCCACCTTTTTGGTTGACGATAGCCAGCAACACGCCCATCCAAGCGTCACCGTCAAAAATGTTGCGACACCCCGTTAACCGACGGTTACCTGAGAGCCGAAGCGGCGAGAAAGCCCAAGAAGATGCCGATGGCGATGCTCACCACGAGGCAGAGCAGCAGAGGCGCAAAGACGGCTAAGACCGCCCGCCAAACCTCCGTCCGATGGGCAGCCGCCAAACCGATGATGTGGAGCACCAACACCCAAATGCTGCCGACGCAACTTCCGAGGATCGGGACGACGGCAAGGATAGTAGGTGCCTGTGCGTAAGCGACGACGCGCAAGGTTATCGTTAGCCCCTGATTGGCTCCGCCAAAGAGGGCGAGAAACAGATGCAAAATTAGCCCGTTGAGTAAGATGCCCAGCAACACGAAAAGCCAACCGAACAACCCAGAGCACAACATTTGTGCCGCTCCCCCGAAAAGTTCCGCCTGCGCCTCTTTGGGCGAGAGCATCGGCAGGAGAGGCACTTTCAAGGCTACCCCCCAAAGGCTGCCGAAGAAAATGCCCAACCAACCGCACCCGACGCCAAAAAGCAAAGCGGGGGTTAAGTCTTGACTGTTCCCGACGGCTTCAAAAAACTCGTAGGGACGAAGGCAAGCGGAGACCCAAGTTTGCCAGAGGGCAGGAAAAAATCCGCCATAGGCTTGCGGCTCTTCTATGGGTGGCAAATTGCCCATCGCCATCCTCGTTCCCTCCTTTTTCGTCCCATCGGCGCTTGCTCATTATTGTGCAAAGGTGCCAGCGGGATGGCAATCGCAAAAGCAACCCCGCCGCTGGCTATTCGCCCCTTGCCGCCTCCAACAACTCCTTCAACGCCCGTAAGTTGGCGGCGATGTCCAAATCGCCGATGGTGTCAATGTATTCGCAGGCAAGCGCCCCATCGTAGCCGACTTCTCGCAACGCCGCCATCAGCCCCCGAAAGTCCACGACACCTGCGCCGACAGGCATTTGCACTTCTGTCCAACCATTGCGTCCAGCGTCCCTTAGGTGAACATGGGCGACGAACGAAAGTAAGGTTTGAAAATCGTCCAGCGTCAAGCCTTGAATGACGAAGTGGGATGGGTCTAATGTCAGACGCAGCCCCTCCACTCGCTCCACCAATGCCTGCGCTGTCTTTGGGTCTTCAGTCACCTGACCAAAATGGGTTTCTACGGCGAGGGTGATGCCGTGCTCAGCGGCGATGGGCACTAAGCGGCGCCAGCGGGCGATTTCGTCGTCAAGGGGTGTGCCTCTGGGCGAAGCGCCTAAGGTGATGACAGGCCCTTGAAACCGTTGTGCCGCTTTACAAAGCGCCATCAATCGTCGCCCCTCTTCTTCAGGCTCTCTCGTCCCCAAACCTGCGTTGAAGGCGACAGGCGTAACGCCGTAGCGTTCGCACAAGCCTTGCACCGTCTCAGCGATGCGGTCAGGATTTTCTGTCATCGCAGAGGGCATCAAATGCGCCCAACCTTCTATCGCCCCGATGTCCACGAACCGAAAACCTAATGCCGCAATCTCCCGCAACGCTGCTTCCAACGGCTGCCGAGAAAAAGCCAGCGTGGACGCTGCTATCCGCATCTGCCCTCACCTTCCTTCCCTTCGTTTCGCACCACCCATTGTCGCCACAAACCTTCCAAGTCGGGTTCGCCGAGAAACACGACGACGCCATACCGCACCTGCAACGGTTGCGTCATCGTCAATCGCCATTTATCCCAGTTGAAGGGCGATGGTGAAAAGAAGCCGTAATCGCGGGTGAACCAAGGCGAAGGGTGCCAAGGGTTGCGAGGATGGTCAAAAAGGGCAATGCCGACGGTGGCGCCTTCCAGTTGCCCTAAAGCGGCGCACCAACGGGCGCGTTTGCCCATCGTCCCCACTTCGTTAACCTCCCCTTCGCTGTTGCGCAACTGACCGCCGTTGACGACCGCCAGTTCCTTCCGCAGCCGCACGGCAAAGAAGGCGTGATTGGTCTTTCCCAAAGTCACTTCCGACGGCTTTGGGTGCAAAGTGATGGTGGCGTCTATGAAGCGACAATTGCCTTCCTGCCAGCAGCGAAAGATGCGTTCGTCTCGCAACAAAACTTGCCCGTCGGGCAATTGCCATTCCGATTGAACGGCAAAATTGACGCCCCCTTCGTCGCATCGTTGCCAAAGCAAACCCATATGGCGGATGCGTCCGCTTGTCGGTTTGTCCAGCCAAAAATCAACGCCGTTGACATTGCCGTGACTAAGCCAAACCGAGCGATGGTGTGGATAGAGTTCGGGAAACTCCTCCGTAACGGCAATCCCGCCGACGGTGCAGACGGGAAAGAAGTAAGGCAAGGGTTGGTCGGGCGGAAATTTGTAGGCGGTAAAGAGTTCGCTACCCAGCCAGACCTTCAAACGGTCGCTTGCGACCTCCAAGCGTGCTGTCATGGCTCTTCGCTTCCTTCCTCACCAGCCGTAGCGTTCTGGTCCCCATGGGCGTCGTTCCAACTCTTGGCGCACCAACACGAGGGTGCGATGAGGCACATCGTCGTAGAGCACGACGCCTGGACCGATGCAGCAATAGGCGCCGACTTTCACGCCCGGCATTAAGATGGTGTTGACGCCCGTTCGGGAGAAATCGCCGATGTAAGAGGCGTTGGCGCCGATGGGCGGAATTTCCCGCCGCCCCAAAACTTTATGCACCGTCTCGCCATCATCAAAGCGCAGCGTCCCACACACCGTCGCCGCTCCGATGTCCACCGCCTCACCCAACACGCCAAAGATTTCGCAATAGTGGTAGAGGTAGACCGTGTTGAACGCTAAGCCTTCAAACTCGGCGCCATGCCCGACGATGCATCGGTCGCCCAAAACACTGTCGCCCAAAAGGCAATAATCGCGCAATCGGCAATGGCGTCCTGTGACGATGCGTCCTCGCAAAATCGCCCCGTTGACGATTTGTGTGCCCGCTTCGGCAAAAAGGAAACCGCTGACGACGACGCGTTTACCGATGACGCAATGCTCACCCAAAACGATGCGCCCGTCAATTTCGGCGCTGTCGTCTATCTTTGCCGTCGGAGCGATGCGGTCTTCCTCCCACTGCCTCCGCAGTTCGTCAACGACCTGATGGGCGGCTTCTAAAATGTGCCAAGGTTTGTCCACATCCACGACGAACCCTTGTGCTTCTACGGCAACGACTTCCTTGCCTTCCTCCACGAGCATTTGCAGCGATTGGGCTAATTCCGCTTCCAATGGTGGCATCCCGCCGACGGGCACGCTGCGCATCACGCCGGGATTGCGCTCCAAAAACGGGATGGCTTCTTTGCGGAGGACAAACAAGCCCGCCAGCCGATGGGATGCCCCTCGTGGATGCCCTTCCACATGGACGATGCGGTTTCCGTGAACGCTGGCGCAAAGCCAATCACGGGCGTCCAAAGGCGGCATCAATCGTTGCACCAACACTGTCGCAACGGCACCGCTTTCCCGATGCGCCAAAAGCAACGCATGAAGGTCGGATTGAGTGAGGACGACATCGCCGTAAGCGACGACGAATTCGTCAGCATCGGGCAATTCCCTCAGCGCCAACAAAGTCGCCGTCGCCGTCCCATCTCGCTGCGGCTGGTGGACAAAAGAGACGCTGTGAAGGTCGCCGACAGCATGGCGCACTTGCCCTGCATTGTGTCCCGTCACCACGACGCAGCGGGAAACGCCAGCGGCTTGCAACTGGCGCACCAAACGGCGGACGATGGGTTCGTTAGCGACGGGAATGGCACACTTTTGGCGCGTCAAGTCAAACGGAAACATTTTCCGCCCCTCTCCCGCCGCCAAAACAATTGCCACCATCCTTCGTCACCCCGCTGAAAGAGCGACTGGCGAATAGCGATGGGCGACAGGCAAAAATTTGGCATCGGCAGGAAAGCCTGTCGCAATTGGCAGTCAAAAAGGGTGGCAAACTCTTTCGGGCAATGCGTCGGTCGGAAAACGGAAGGAAGGAGGAATCGGACGATGGGTCGGAAGATTGCCGTGCAACTTTACTCGGTGCGGGACGATTGCGCCAAGGACTTGGCGGCGACGCTTAAGGCGGTCGCCGAGATAGGCTATCAAGGTGTGGAGTTTGCGGGTTATCATGGGCGAAGCGCTCAAGAGTTGCGGGCGATGTTGGACGATTTGGGCTTGCAGGTCGCTGGCACCCACACGGGTATCAACACCCTGTTGGGTGATGAATTGCCCAAAACGATTGAGTTCAACCAGACGCTGGGCAACCGCTACTTGATCGTCCCATGGCTGCCTGAGGAGTATCGCAACTCCAAAGAGGCGTGGTTGAAGACAGCGGAGTTGTTCAACGAACTGGCAGAAAAAGTCAAGCCCTATGGGATGGTTGTCGGTTATCACAACCATGCCGTTGAGTTCCAAGTGACCTTTGACGGCGTGACGGGATGGGATTTGTTTTTCGGGCACACAAAGCCTGAAGTCGTCATGCAACTGGACACGGGCAACGCCATGCATGGCGGCGTCTCTGCCGACGGCATCTTGGATATCTTACGCCGCTACCCTGGTCGGGCAAAGACCGTGCACTTGAAGGAATTTTCGTCCACCAACCCTAACGCCCTCATCGGCGAGGGTGAGGTGAAGTGGCGGGAAGTCATTGAATTGTGCGAGACCGTCGGAGGGACAGAGTGGTTCATCGTGGAGCAGGAAACTTACGCTCATCCGCCCTTAGAGTGCATCCGACGCTGCTTGGAGAACCTGAAAGCGATGGGCTTGGCGTGACGGTCAGGCAGGCAACCGCACTTCAAAGCGGTTGTCAGCACCTTTGCGAACCGTCAGCGAGCGCTTGACCGTTCGCCCGTCGGCGGTGCGGATGGTGAGGGCGTAATCGCCGAAGAAAGCGCGGGTTTGCCAAGTGCCCTTGCGGTCGGTGACACCTTGCGCTTGCGTCCACCATTCCCCTTTGATGAGGGCGAGCATTCGCTCGTAAACGGGTTTGGGCGACATGTCCTTGCGAAGCCAACCAGCAGGCGCTTCCATCCATGCGCCGTCGTCAGAAAAGTCCCACCAAGTGATGGCTTGAACGGCAGGATGGGAAAAAAGCAAGGTGTAAAAGCGGGCAGTCGCTTCCGCTTGTTGCTCCTCGCCCTCAGGCGTCGTTTCGCCCCAGCGCTCTCGGTCTATGCGGGGTCCGCTGACGATGGTCGTTTCGGTAAAATGCAAGGGCAAACCGAGTTGCGCAAACCGCTCACAAACTTGCCAAGTTCGGCTCGCTGACCAAACGCCGCCGTGCATGTGGCTTTGGATGCCGACGACATCAAAAAGCCATCGCCCCTGCTCGTCCTTGAGTTGTTGCAAGATGCGCAGGTAGGCGTCATCGGTGCGGTAATCGTTGACCAGCAGCGTCGCTTTGGGGTTGGCGGCGCGGGCGACTTTCAGGTGCAAGGCGGTGTAAGCGACAGCACCCAAGCGAGCGCCCCACGCCGCCATCTTGGTGTTGTGAGGATTGTTCAGTCCAAGATGCGTCGGTTCATTGACGACATCCCAGATGTCAATGCGCCCTGCAAAGCGCCGCACGATGTCGCGGACGCGTTGTGTGGACAATCGCTCAATCTCCGCAAAATCGTCGGGAAGCCATTCGGGCGAACTGGCGGGGTGATCCCAAACGAGCGGGTGTCCCTTGCAAACGATGCCGTGCTCTTGACACCACGCCACCACACGCTCGGTGTAGCCGTGATTGGGCTTGCCCCGTTCCCACTCATAACCGCGCCAGTAAAAGGGCAAGGTGGCGTAGTTGAAGATGGCAGCGAAACGCTGGCGGTAAAGTTCTTCGCGTTGGGGGTCGGGGATGCGCCCCCAGCGAAAGATGTTACAGCCGAAGAGGAAAGCGTGGCGGGTTTGGGTCAGCGAAAGTTCGGCGCCTGCAAGGGGTTTGCCGTCAGGTGTTCGGACGATGATGGTCACTTCGCCCTTGCGATGGTGCTCAATGCGCTCCGATGCCGTCGCCGACAATTGATCGTCCTGCGCCGCCAACTCGTCCATTTCGTTTCGCCTCCCTATTAGGCTGAAACCCACCGCCGTCAGCAAACTTACCACAAACTTCCGACGCTTCATGCTTTTTGCCCTCCTTTGTCAGCAGTGCTACATCGCCCAGCAACACGACTTCCGTCACCAACTCATGAGTGGAGCCTTCCCTCGTTGAAGCGGCGTTTGCCACGACGGGCTGGGCTGCGACAGGCTATTCGCCATGACGAACTTTTAGCCGCAAAGGGATTTCCACAGGCTTCTTAAGCCTTATCTCTGAACAACCCGAACGGTTCGGCGGGGGAAGGCTTGTAGAAGGTGAGGCAAATAGGGAGCGAGGAGCCAAAGGAGAAGGGCAAGGATGAGCAACAATCCGATGATGCGCCACCAAAGAATACCCGACGCCGTTACTCGCACCTCTGTCGGTTGGAGCGGGTCTAAAGTCAACTCCACCATGTTGCCTTCGGCGGAAGGCACATTGGACTGTTCTGTCAATATCCGACCAGGCATCCGCACTCGCACCGTCACTTGGCGGTGGCTCGCCACCTGTTTCTCTTCGGGTGTCTGCAGCAACTCGGTCGGGTCATAACGAAGGGTGACTTCGTAAGTTGCCCGAAACCAGTGATTGTGACGGCGAAATTGCACTATTAAGCCGGGCATTAATTTGGCTTCTGGGTTTGCCCGCACTGTTCTCCAGGCATAGACTGTCCGTTGCTCCCCTTTGCCTTCCAAAATCCGCACCGTCCAGCCTTGTCCGAGATAACGCTGGAAGATGTTCCGCATCCCTTCGGCACTGCGTTGGGGGGCGATGAGGGAAATTTCCTGCGTTATGACCCCTCGGCTATTAACGGACAAATCCACCGTTACACAACCTGCCAATAGGAGCGGCAAACACAGGACGACCCATCGTCCTAACTGCATGGATACCCCTCCATGCGCATAACACTCCCTTGATGCCTTTTAGGCATCAGCAGATGAACGGGAAACGGCTTACGACAGGGTATCAGAAGGTCAACTTCTGCCGGCTTTGTCCCTCGTCAATGACCCGCACATTAATTGCCCGTAGCCCTTTGGGGGTTTGTTCAATGTCAAACTGGACAATCTGCCCTTCTCTCAAGGAGCGATAACCTCGCCCTTGAATGTTGGAGTAATGGACGAAGACATCCTCGCCCCCTTCTTGCTCAATGAACCCATAACCCTTGGCATCGTTGAACCACTTCACCCGACCGACGGGCACGGCTTGCGTCCTCCTGTTGACCAAGTTGACCAGAAGCACTGGGCGCTAAAGCACCCGTCTTCCAGCCATTCTCCCATCGCTCAAGCACCCTTGAGCGACCGACGCTTGCAGTTTAACGAAATCCCGCCTTGATGTCAATGGGGCAAGGATGTTTGGGGATTTAAGGCTACGGGGGACGAACTCTTCGGCGAGACCATAAAATTTTGTCGGCTTAGGGGGGAGGCTTTCCCTCCTAAGGGAAAAATTCATCGGCGGAACTTGCCGAAGGCGGAAGAAGATGCTTGTCAGATGTGCCATACTACCTGATGGCAGTTTAATTCCGAGCCTTGGCACCGAAGGGGACAAAAGGCAACCTATCGTGATTTCTGCATCCAAAGGCATCGGAGGGGTTGGGGAGCCTGGCACCCCGCCGGACTTGAAATCCGGGCGCCCGAAAGGGTTCGCGGGTTCAAATCCCGCCCCCTCCGCTGACTTGTCGTTGATGGCTATCATCAAAGTGCCGATGTCGGCAGAAAGGAGAAGGGAGTTGCACCATGACGACGCCTGACCGAGTGCAGCGCCTCCGTTTGCGCAAGTTGGAATGCCAACGACACTTGCGGGTGCTGGAGCAAAAGTTGGCTGCCAACCCCCGTGATGTTTTTGCCAAACGAGAGATAGAGCGGTTGCAAGAATTGCTGAAGGAGTTAGAGCAGGAAGAGCAGCGACTTTTGAGCGGTTCACCAGAGGCGACGGGAGGCGAGAAAGGTGAAGGCAGTCCCTAAACCAGCGAAAATCTTGGTCGCCGATGATGACCCCGCTATCTTGGAGTTGGTGCGCATCAACTTGGAAGCCCGAGGTTACCAAGTCTTGACCGTTGACAACGGTGCCGATGCCATCCGTATAGCGATGCGGGAAAAGCCTGACTTGCTCATCTTGGATGTCTTGATGCCTGAAGTGGATGGCTATGAAGTCATGCGGGTCTTGAAAGAATCTCCCGAAACAGCCCACATTCCCATCGTTGTCCTGACGGCTTATGCCTCCGATGCGGGGGCGATGGTCTCATGGATGCAAGGAGCGGAAAGTTACCTCGCTAAGCCTTTCAATCCCGAAGAGTTGTTGATGGTCGTAGACCGATTGCTGTCCAGCGAATCTTCGTCTGAGGCGAACTGAGATGGTGCTATGGGAGCACCCAGCGGAACGCTATCTTGTCTTAGCCTGCTTGGCGGTCATCGCCGTTAGCCTTTCGGCGATCGCCCTCAAGCGTTGGACAGAACCTCCTTTGGTGCTTCAATCACCCCCCAACCCACCATCCTCGCCGCCGCCCCGACTGAAGGTGCATGTGAAAGGTGCTGTCCGAAAGCCCGGCGTTTATGCCTTGCCCTTTGGGAGCCGTGTGGAGGAAGCGGTGCGGCTGGCGCAAGCCACCCCCGATGCTGACTTAGATGCCCTCAACCTTGCTGCTTTTTTGGAAGACGGTCAGGAAATCCTTGTCCCTCGCAAGGGACGGTCGGAGAAGGCGAGGCTGTCGCCGTCGTCCCTTGCTCTTGCCCCGTCCCTTCCGCCCCCTCCTCGCTCCCGAGCCGAACGAGCGAAAACACCTGCCAAAATTGTCCACTTGAACACGGCGACGGAAGCAGACTTGATGTCATTGCCGGGCATCGGACCTGTCTTGGCAAAGCGCATCGTAGAATATCGTCGCCAAATCGGCGGTTTCAAGAGCGTAGAGCAACTTTTGGAAGTCAAAGGCATCGGTCCGAAAAAGTTGGAGCGCTTGCGTCCCTATGTGCGCCTTTGACTTTGGCTGACCTTGGAGGTGATCATCGTGCGAGCGTTGCGAGTTGCCGTCGTCGGTATCGGTGCTGTCGGGCGCGAAATGGTCAAGTGTCTGTGGCAATCCAAGTTGCCCTTAGCGGACGAACCAGTCGTGCTGGCGCGCACCGCTCGGGAAGTGGAAATTGATGGCAAGACCATCACCGTCGGCGAGTGCTCGCCTGAGGCGTTGAAGGGCATGGACATCCTTTTCTTTGCGGGCACAGAAGGGGAGAAGGGGGCTGCCCGCCAGTTTGCCCGCCCTGCTTTGGAGGCGGGTGCTATCGTCATTGACAATGGTTCGGACTTTCGGATGGTGGAGGGCGTCCCGTTGGTCGTGCCCGAAGTGAACGCCGATGCCTTGGAAGTTCTACGGGGTAATGGGACGGTGCTTTTGCCCGGTGTCGGCGAAGTGCCTCAGCGCTATATCGCCAATCCCAATTGCTCCACCATTCAAATGGTCGTCGCCCTCAAACCGTTGCACGATGTGGCTCGCTTGCGACGAGTCATTGTCAGCACTTACCAAGCCGTCTCAGGGGCGGGCAGTGCCGCCATAGACGAATTGGAGACGCAAGCCCACCGCCTTCTGCACAAGATGGACGCAGGTGAATGTTCCGTTCATCCCCGTCAGATTGCTTTCAATGTCTTGGCGGGAGCGAATTGGCGATTTGAGGAGGCAGGTTACACCAACGAAGAGTGGAAATTGGTTCGGGAGACGCGGAAGATTTTGAACGAACCCGATTTGCCTGTGACTGCTACTTGTGTGCGCGTTCCCGTTTTTGTCGGTCATGCCGAGGCGATTTATGTGGAATTGGAACGCCCCCTTTCTGCCGATGAGGCGCGGGAACTGCTCCGACGAGCGAAAGGCGTTGTCGTCATGGACGAGCCGACAGAGTTACCCGATGGCACCGCTTACCGCACCTATCCGACACCGTTGGATGCTGCCGGCAAAGATGCCGTGTTTGTCGGACGCATTCGTAATGACCCTTTTAACCCGCAAGGGTTGTGGCTCTGGGTGGTCGCCGACAACTTGCGAAAAGGCGCTGCCCTCAATGCCGTCCAAATTGCTGAGGCACTGGTGGAACGAGGCATCGTGGGATGAACTTTCGTCAAGATACCCTTGAGCGATGAGCCATGTTAAAGTTAGGCGACGGCCTAACCGCCCAAGGAGGCGACTGAGAATGCCAGCCAATGAATTTACTGTCCGTGTCGGTGGCGACACTTTGGAAGGGGGCATCATTCGCACGGGCGAATTCATCGCCCACGCCCTCGCCCGATGCGGCTTGGAGATTTTCACCTTCCGCACCTATCCAGCGGAAATTAAAGGCGGTCAAGCGATGATTCAAGTGCGCACCGCCGAACGCCCCATCTACTCGCATGGCGACGAAGCCGATATCCTCATCTGTTTTGACGAGGAAGCATGGGAGCGCCACCGAGAGGACTTCAACCCTGATGGCGTCCTCATCTACGACACCAAATTTGAGCCGAAAGGTGTTCCGGGCACGGCAGTCGCCTATGGGCTTCCCTTTAGCGAAATCGCCAAGAACCGCTTGCGCAACCCGATGGCGAAAAACATGGTCATCTTGGGCGCCTTCGCCCATTGGTTTGGCGTTCCCTTGGAAGTTTTTGAGCAACTCATCCGCGACTACTGGGGGCGGCGGGGCGAGAAAGTCGTCATGAGCAACATCACCGCCCTGAAGACAGGCTACGAGGAAGCCCAGAAAATCCCCAAGCGAGACGCTTTCCGCGTAGACCAGCGCCCGATGCGCGATCGGTTGATCCTTTCGGGCAATGAAGCCATTTGCTATGGGGCTATCGCCGCTGGTTGCAAAGTCTTTGCGGGTTATCCTATCACTCCCGCCAGCGACATCTTGGAGTGGATGATGACTTACCTGCCCGTTTTCGGCGGGACGGCATTGCAAGTGGAAGACGAGATTGCTGCCATCGGAGCGGTTCTGGGGGCTTCCTTCGCTGGTGCCAAAGCGATGACGGCGACCTCAGGTCCAGGCTTTTCGCTGATGACGGAGTTCCTCGGTCATGCGGCGATGGCGGAAATCCCTTGTGTCATCTTGGACAACCAACGCGCCGGTCCCAGCACGGGCATGCCGACCAAGACCGAGCAAAGTGACCTGTATCAAGCCGTCTATGGGGGACATGGCGATGTGCCCCGCATCGTCTTGGCGCCCAGCACCGTGCAAGGTTGCTTTTATGTGACGGTGCACGCCTTCAACTTGGCGGAGTTGTGCCAACTGCCCGTCATCATCTTGGGCGACCAAGCCTTAGCCCACCGAACCGAGACCATCGCTCCCATTGACCTGAGCAAGGTCATCGTTTTGGATCGGGAAATTTACGACCCTGTCATTCACAGCAGCAACGGCGAAGACGGCTACAAACGCTACAAGTTGACGGAGACAGGTGTTTCTCCCATGTCCATCCCAGGGTGTCCGGGCACTTACACGGTGGAAGGTTTGGAGCACGATGAACACGGTCATCCCAATTGGGACCCGCAAAACCACATGACGATGACCGAAAAGCGCTTCCGCAAGTTGCAATTGGCGCTGCGCTACGACGAATACTACCCCGGCTTTCAAGGTTATCGCTGGTATGGTCCGCTGCACGCCGATGTGGGAGTAATTGCGTGGGGGTCAACGGCGGGGGCGGTGCGGGAAGCTATTGAGCGGTTGCAACAAGAAGGCATTTCGGTGGCGGCGTTGCACATCAGCATGCTCTACCCGCTCCATCGGGAAGTCGTTCGGCGGTTCATCAAAAACATGAACCGCGTCCTTTTGCCCGAACTCAACTACACGGGTCAGTTCGCTCACCTCATTCGGGGCGAGACGGGCTTGGATGTCGTCTCTTACGCCAAAGTCACCGGCGTGCCCTTCAAGGTGCGAGAAATCGTGGATGCCATCAAAGACTTAATGCGCGAACCTGTGCCGTTCTGACGAAAACCTTCTGACGGAGGCGACCGAGATGGCTGTTGATGCCCAAACGCGTGAGCGCTACAAATCCGAAGTCAAGCCGATTTGGTGCCCTGGTTGCGGTGACTTCGGGGTGCTGACGGCAACCTTTATGGCGTTGGGAATGCTGAAGTTGGACCCCGAACAAGTCGTCATCGTCTCGGGCATCGGTTGTTCGGGGCGTTTCCCTGCCTTTACGACTTGCTACGGTTTTCACAGTTTGCACGGTCGGACGATGCCCGTTGCCTTAGGGGTCAAGGCGGCTAACCCTGATTTGACGGTCATTGCGGTCGGCGGCGACGGCGACACCTTAGCCATTGGCGGCAACCACTTTATGCATGCCTGTCGGCGCAACATCAACCTTGCCTATCTCCTGCTGGACAACAACCTTTACGCCCTGACCAAAGGACAGGCATCGCCGACGACCTTGCCGATGCAAGCGACGGATTCCACGCCTTACGGAAGTTACGAGTCCGATGTGGAGCCATGCACGCTGGCAATCGTGTTGGGTGCCTCTTTTGTCGCCCGTGAATTTTCCGCCCGCGCCAAGAAACTGGCAGAAATCATCGCTCAAGCCGTTGAGCATCCCGGTTTTGCCCTTGTCCACATCCTCAGCCCTTGCGTGACCTTCTTTGACACTTACGACCTTTACAAGCAAAAAGTCGCCGAACTCCCTCCTGATTACGACCCGAAAGACATGCAACAAGCCATCCGCTACGCTTCCGACCCAGAGCGAAAATGGGTCGGCGTGCTGTATCGCACGCAGCGCCCTACCTTTGAAGAGCGCATCTGCGAAATCAACCAAAAGGCGATAGAGCGGCACGGTCGGCTCACCCTCCAGCAGATGCTGGAGCGTCGGCGCGTCTGAGGGGTGCAAAAGCGAGGCGGCTAAAGATGCTGTGCGACCAAATCCCCGACTTCCTGAGTCGTCAAGCCCATCTTGCCGGCTTCCAGCGAACGGATTTTCCCTGTTTGCAAGGCTGCCACGACCGCATTTTCAATCCGTCGGGCAACTTTCCATTCGCCCAAGTGCTCCATCATCAACGCTGCCGTCAAAATCGCCGCCAGTGGACAAGCCAACCCTTTGCCCGCAATCGTCGGTGCTGAACCGTGCACGGGTTCAAAGAGCGAAGTGCCTTCGGGATGGATGTTGCCTGACGGAGCGATGCCGATGCCTCCTTGAATGGCAGCGCCCAAATCGGTCAAGATGTCGCCGAACAGGTTGGTCGTGACGACGACTTGGAAGCGTTCAGGGTGCAAGACGAACTCCATCGCCGCCGCATCCACATAGAGCGCTTCCGTTTCCACTTCGGGAAAATCGGCGGCGACTTCGGCGAAGACCCTTCGCCACAAGCCATGCCCGACGGTCATCACATTGGCTTTGTCCACCAAAGTCACCTTGGCAGGCTTGCCCCGTTCGGCGGCACGGCGTTGCGCCAGCGCAAAGGCGAAGCGGATGACCCGTTCCGTGCCCCGACGCGTGTAAATGGCGGGTTGTAATGCTACCTCGTCCTCCCTGCCCTGCCGAAACGCTGTCCCTTCCAACGCGTAGACATCCTCAGTGTTCTCCCGCACGACGACGAAATCAATGTCGTCGGGCGTCTTCTCTTTCAAAGGCGTCGGGACGCCGGGAAACAAGCGGACAGGGCGAAGGTTGACGAACAAGTCCAAGGCAAACCGCAGCCGCAGCAAAATGCCCCGTTCCAAAACGCCCGGAGGGACATCGGGATGACCGACAGCGCCAAAGTAGATGGCATCAAACTGGCGCAACTCATCCAAAACCGCATCAGGCAGCGTCTCGCCTGTCCGCAGGTAGCGTTCGCCCCCCAAGTCAAAGGTGACCGCCTCGTAGCGGACGCCCTCCGCTTGACAAGCAGCCTCCAGCACCTTCAACCCTTCCCGAACGACTTCGGGACCGATGCCGTCGCCGGGGATGACGGCAATGCGGTAGGGTCGCTTTTGCTCCATCACTCCTTCCGCCTCCTTCGCAAGTTTGCAGGCATTCTGTCATCACGACGCTAAACTTTGGGACACCCCAGACATTTTCGTCGGCATTTTGGGACGGAGGTGACGCTAAAGTGACGACGCCGCGTGAACGAATGGTCATCTTAGCGCTCATCACCCTCGGCTTGGTGGTTTTGCTTTGGGCGTTCACCCAAACCTACCGTGAAGGCGTCGGTGAGACGGTGGTCTTGGATGTCGGTCAGTTTCATGCCCACGATGTTCCTATCACGACCATCGCCCTTTCGCCCGATGGCAAGTTGTTGGCGACGGCAGCAAAGGACAACACGGTCAAACTTTGGCGGCTCAAAGACCAATCGCTATTGCACACCTTACAAGGACACACGCGAACCATCCTTTGCCTGCAATTCACTCCCGACGGGCGTTATTTGCTTTCAGGCGCCGCCGATACGACCGTGCGGATGTGGCGGGTGGATAATGGGCAACTGGAACGGCTTTGGGATGCCGACCACACCCCCGACTGGCACACGGGTTGGATTCAAGCCCTTGCCGTCTCGCCCGACGGAAAAGTGCTGGCGACGGGAAGTCGGGATGCGACCATCAAACTTTGGGACTTGACAAGTGGGAACTTGCTGCAAACCCTCTGGGGACACAGCGACACGGTGACAGCGCTGGCGTTTTCGCCCAAAGAGCCTTGGCTTTTGGCTTCGGGCAGCACCGATGGCTCCCTCCGCATTTGGGACATCCGCAAAGGGGAAACGGTCGTCACTCACCCTCCCATCGGCTACAACCCGATGGTGCTGGCGTTCACGCCCGACGGCAAATTCTTAGCGGTGGGCGGTTACTCCAGCATGGGCATTCGGATCATTGACTGGCAAACGGGCAAGCAAATCGCATGGTGCAGTGGGATGGAAGGGAATGTGTGGGCGATGGCGATCAGCCCTGACGGACGGCTTATTGCTGCTGGTTGTGGTGACAACGCCGTGTGGGTCTTTGACGCCCAAACGGGCAAGCGAGTGCGCACCTTCCGAGAAAACATCGGGCGGCAAGCGGGCAGCGATTATTGGGGTGATGTGCGGGGCGTCGCTTTCCTGCCCGATGGGCGCACCATCGTCGCAGCGATGGAAGACGGCAATGTGCGGATGTGGCGTTTGACGGGCGTCCGCGTGACCATCCCGACGCCTAAACTCCCCTCCCTTGAAGGCGGCGAACATGGGCATAGTCATTGAGCCCTCGCCTGCTTTGCAAACCTGCTGAGAGCGGGTGACCACCGATGGAGTGGGTGACAATTGACGGCAGTTACGGCGAAGGGGGCGGGCAAATTTTGCGCAGCAGTCTCGCCCTCTCAGCGCTCACGGGCAAACCCCTTCGCATCGTCCACATCCGAGCCAAACGCAAAAACCCTGGCTTGCGCCCTCAGCACTTGACCGCCGTTCGGGCAGCCGCTGCCGTTTGTCAAGCCCAAGTGGAAGGCGCTCATATAGGCAGCACTGAACTGCGCTTCATCCCGACGGCGTTGCGAGCGGGCGAGTTTCGCGTGGATGTCTCCGCCGACCAACCCAGTGCTGGCTCAGGCACGCTCGTTTTTCAAACGGTTTTCCCTGCCTTGCTCTTTGCGCCCGCTCCATCCACCATCCGCATCGTCCGCTGTGGCACCCATGTTCCGATGAGCCCGCCCGCCGATTACCTTGCCCGCGTCTTTTTGCCGACGGTCGCCCGCATGGGCGTGGAGGCATCGCTGCAACTCCTCAAAGCAGGTTGGTTTCCCGCTGGCGGCGGCGAATTGCTCGCTCGCATCCAACCAATGACCGCTCCCTTGACGCCGATCACATGGACAGAGCGGGGTGCGTTGCGACGGCTTTGGGTGTTCAGCGCTTTGTCCAACCTGCCCCGCTCCATCGCCGTCCGCCAAGCCAATCAAGCGGTCAACCGCCTGCTGGCGATGGGTTTTCAGCAAAGCGACATGGAAGTGGACATTGGCGAATTGCCGTCGCCGTCCGTTGGCACCGTCGTGTTGCTCATCGTGGAGACGGAAACGGGTGTGGCAGGTTTCTCGGCGTTGGGCGAACGCGGAAAGCCTGCCGAACGAGTCGCTGACGAAGCCGTTGACGCCTTCGCTGCCCATTGGCGAACGGATGCCCCTGTTGACCCTCACCTTGCCGACCAATTGGTGCTCTTGATGGCGTTGGCAAAGGGTGAGTCGGTCATCCGCACCAGCGCCTTGACTTCCCACACCGCCACGCAAATTTGGTTGGTGGAGCAATTTTTGCCCGTTCGGTTTGAGGTGGCAGGGAAGGTTGGGGAAGTGGCGACCTTGCGGGTGCAGGGGGTCGGATGGACGCGCCAAAATTAAGGCGTCGCAACTGTGGACGCTGAAGGTGAACCAGCCATGTCGGAAAAAGCGCCCGACGGCACACACCGAAAGGGGGTGACGGCGTTCTCTGCCCGTGACGGGCTTTTAAGCCAGCCCGTTTTGGTGCTTAACCGTAACTTTGAGCCCCTCAATGTCGTCCCTGTCCGAAGAGCATTGGTGCTCCTGCTCAAGGGCAAAGCAGAGATGATCAAGCCCGCTGACGGACTCACTTTGCACGCCGCTCGCCAATCCTTGCCTGTCCCTTCGGTCGTGCGGTTGATGGTCTACGCCCACCGCCCTCCCGCCAAAGTCCGATTGAACCGTCGCAGCATCTTGTTGCGCGACGATTACACCTGCCAATACTGCGGCTACCGAGGACCGGGCTTGACCGTTGACCATGTCATCCCTCGCGATCGGGGCGGCAAGACGGACTGGGACAACCTTGTCGCTTGTTGCACCCGTTGCAACGCCAAGAAGGGAAACCGCACGCCCGAAGAGGCGGGCATGACTTTGCGCAAGCGCCCCCGCAAACCCGCCTATTTGCCCTACATGGGCTACGCCAAGTTGATGCAAGCCCTCCGCAACCCTGATTGGCACGATTTCTTCCGTCCCTTCGTGCGAGAGTGAAGGGAAAGCGTTGGCGCACCGATTTGGGGAAGGAGTGAAAGGGCAAAGATGCGGTTGGTGCAATTTCACTTGCCGACGAAGGGCAAGCGTGTCGGCGTCGTGGATGGTGAAACGGTCGTGGACATCACCGACGAAGCCGTTTCATCACTGGCGTTAGTGGAATTGTCGGTCACGCAAAAGCAATCTCTGGACGCCGTCGTTCAAAAAGCGTTGGAGCGTGCCCGACAGCGTGGCGCTGAAACGGTGACATGGGACAAGTTGCAAAACCCGCCCTCGCTTGAAAAGCCCCATCTTTTGCTGCCACTGGACACGCCTGAAGTTTGGGGCGCTGGCGTCACTTACAAACGCAGCGCCGAAGAGCGCGACGAAGACAGCCAAACGGACATTTACACCCGCGTTTACTTCAGCGACCGACCTGAACTGTTTTTCAAAGCGACCCTTCCCCGCTGCTCCCCGCCTTTTGGCGAAATCTGCATCCGCAGCGATTCCACCTTCACAGCGACCGAACCCGAAGTCGCCGTCGTTATCGGTGACGGCAACGAACCCATCGCCTTCACCCTTTGCAACGATGTGAGTGCGTGGGACATTGAGCGAGAGAACCCGCTTTATTTGCCTCAGTCCAAAATCTACCTTGGTTGCTGTGCCTTCGGTCCGATGCTCGTCACCCGAGAGCAAATCGCTGACCCTTACGCCGTTGAAGTGACTTGCCGCATCATCCGCAACGGTGCCGTGATTTTTGAGGGGCATGCCTCAACGGCGCAGATGAACCGTCGCTTTGAGGATTTGATTGCTTTCTTGCGTCGCGACAACCCAATTCCTGTCGGGACGCTGTTGACGACGGGCACGGGCATCATGCCCCCTCCCGAAGCGGCGCTGCGAGAGGGCGACATCGTGGAAATTGAAAGCCCCCAGTTGGGCAAGTTGGTCAACTTCGTGCGCCAGTTGTCCCGTCCCTGACCTTCGGAGGTTGCTCGTTAATGCGGGCAAAGTTCACCCATCGCTGGGATTTGCAGGTGGAGGAAGCAAAACAGTTGCAGTGGGAATTGTCGGCGCGGGTCGTGGAAACGGATGTCTTGCCTGAAGTCATCCGCTATGTGGCAGGCGCAGATGTCCATCCCGTCGGTGACGACCAAATGCACGCTGTCGTTTGCGTCCTTTCCTTCCCCGGTTTGCAACTTTTGGAGGTTGCCCATGCCATCGTGCCCGTGACTTTTCCGTATGTTCCGGGCTTGTTGGCGTTTCGGGAGAGCCCAGCGGTGCTGGCGGCGTTTGAAAAGTTGTGGCACGACCCTGATGTCGCCCTGTTTGATGCGCAAGGGCGGGCACACCCGCGCCATTTCGGTCTGGCATGCCACATGGGCATCCTGTTGGATTTGCCTTCCATCGGTTGCGCCAAAAGTCGCCTTTACGGTCGTGCCGATGAGTTGCCCGACGAACCAAAAGCGATGACGCCCCTTTACGACCCCGTTGACGGGCGGGTTTTGGGCATGGTCGTCCGAACCAAAAAAGGCGCACCGCCCGTTTATGTTTCCGTCGGGCACAAAGTTTCGCTGGAGACAGGGGTGCGGCTCGTCCTGCGATGCACGAAAGAGGGACAGCGCTTGCCCGAACCGTTGCGGTTAGCCCACCTTCACGCCCGCCAACGCCCACCCGAACCGCCCCGACCAAAAACGCAAGGCATGTTGTTTTAAAGCGAGTTGCACCTTTAGCCTTTCGGCATCCAACCCCGCACGATAGCGTCAGTCATCCGCACCACTTGCACCATCTCTCGGACATCGTGGACACGCACGATGTCGGCGCCGTTGGCGATGGCGATAGCGACGGTTGCTGCCGTGCCCCAAATTCGCTCGGCAGGCACTTCCATCCCCAACACCTTGCCGATGAAACTTTTGCGCGAAGTGCCGATGAGCACGGGATAACCCAGCGCCTTCAGTTCCCGCAATCTTCGCAGGATTTCCAAGTTGTGCTCAACGGTTTTGCCGAACCCGATGCCGGGGTCAACGATGATGCGGTCTTTGGGTAAACCCATCCCCTGCGCCGCTTCCGCCTGCTGGCGCAGAAACTCGGCGATTTCGCCGACGCAATCGGTGTAGGTCGGGTTGAGTTGCATCGTTTGAGGCGTCCCTTGCATGTGCATGATGACGACGGCACAGCGTCGCTCGGCGACTAACTCCAGCATCCCTAGTTGGCGCAAGCCGAAGATGTCGTTGACGATGCACGCCCCCGCTTCCAACGCTTGCGCCGCCACTTCGGGCTTGTAAGTGTCCACCGAGATGGGAGCGGGAAAGTTTTGCGCCATCAAGCGCTCTATGACGGGCAACACCCGCCGCATCTCTTCGTCAACGGGAACAGGTTGCGAACCGGGGCGCGTGGATTCACCCCCGATGTCCACGATGTCGGCGCCCTCTTCCGCCAACCGCCATGCCCGCCGCACCGCTGCGTCGGCGTCAGGAACGCCATCACCCGAAAAAGAATCGGGCGTCACATTCACGATGCCCATCACCAAAGTCCGCTCGCCGAGCGGTAAGGCGTGTCGCTCGCAACATCGCCATCTCATCGCCATCACCGCCATCAAGGCGAGGCAATTAGCGCCTTTAAATGTTCGGCATCGCGTTGCAGCACCCTCCATCGTTCGTCGGGTGCAAACTTGCCGAGGCTTTCGTCTTCTATGCACAAGTCGCCATCGTAACCGGCGTCCCGCAAGATGCCGACGACGACCCGATGGTCAATATCGCCATCAGGGATGGGACAAACATAACGACCATACTCGTAGCCGATAGGGCGTTGTTGCTCCCGCAACTCAGGGGGGTAGGCGATGTTTTTGAGGTGGGTGTGCTTGACTGAACCCGCAAACTCGCCCATGATGGCGTAGACCGTTGAGAGCGGGTGACCGAACCAGTAAAAGTTGCCCGTGTCCAATGTCAAGCCCAAGCGAGGCGAACCGACAACTTCCAGCACCGCCCGCAAAAATTCAGGTCGGTTGCCGAGACTGCCGTGATTTTCAATGCCCAGTTGCACCGCTGTGTCGTCCGTTTCGTCCAGCACGCGCTGGATGTGCTCGGCGAACAACCGAACGGCACCATCCACGCCCAAGTTTTCCCAGCCGCTAACGATAGCGTCCACGCGGACGGCAGGCACGCCAAGTTGCTTTGCGATGCGAACCGTTTGCGCCATCCATGCCACTTGCTCATCGGCATCGGGCTTGCCGAAATCGTTCGCCAACAAAAACGCTGTGATGCGGACGCTAAGTTGCGCCGCTTCCCGCTCTAATGCCTGCATGCCTTCAAGGGTGCGCAAATCGTGGCGCTGTCGTGCGTCGCTTAGCGCCGTCACCTCAAAGTTGCGCTGAACATGGAGTTCCACAGCGGCTAATCCCAACGCTTTCAACCCTTCAGCGACGCTGCCAAACACCTGTTGAGCGACGGCATCGCGAATGGACACGACCATGCCGACCCCACTCCCTTCCTTTCAAGGTTGTCCTTTCAAGTGACGGTCAAAGAAAGCGAGGGCTTCGTTGAGGGCGTCCAGCGCTTTTTGTCGGACGGTCGGGTTGCCGTTGAACCCATGCCCCATGCCCTCAATGACGACGAGGCGCACCTCCACGCCTGCCTTCCGCAACGCTTCGGCAATGCGCTGCGATTGCTCCATCGGCACGAGCGGGTCTTTATCGCCGTGAATGATGAAAGTCGGCGCATCGTCCGACGAGACATGGGTGATGGGCGACGCTTCCTTCCAAACTTCGGGCGCTTCGTCGTAAGGTTTGCCCAAAAACTCCACGAGGGCTTTGCCGACGAGAGGCAAACGACTGGCTTGCACATAGCGCTCGTCGGTGAAATCGCTCGGACCGAAGATGTCCAGCACGCACTGGACTTTGCTGCTGATGCCCTTCAGTTCAGGGTCGCTATCATCCTGTGTTTCACGAGTCCCCAAAAGCAACGCCAAATGCCCACCGGCGGAAGCCCCTGCCGCACCAAATCGTTTTGGGTCAACCCCAAATTCGTCGGCATGTTTGCGCAGCCATCGGACGGCTCGCTGGCAATCGTCCAGTTGAGCGGGATATTGCCACTTGGGTGCAAGGCGATAGTTGATGGCAGCGGCAACATAGCCTCGTTCCGCTAACCTCTCCGCCAAAAACCGCAACTGCTTCTTGTCGCCGCTCCGCCATGCCCCGCCGTGAAGGACGATGACCGCAGGGCGCTTTTTGCTCCCGTCGTCTTTGGGCAAGTAAAGGTCAAGCGTTTGCCGCTCCAAAGAGCCATAAGCGATGTCCTCACGGACTTCAAAGGGCAATTGCTGTGCCGCCTGCCAAGCGGCGACACCCGTGACCAACCCGACAACGCAAAGCCCCGTTAAGATGACAAGGGTGGTGACGACCCATCGTCGCCATCGCGCTGCCATTGCTCAAAGCCCTCCTTTACCGACAGCAACTCTATCGCACCGAAAACGAAAGTGCCCGATGCCGTCAGTTCATTGCGGCTGATAGCCGCTCCAATGAGCGCCGAGTTTTCAACGGTCAGCACGGCATCAAGTCCTGTCCAGCACCCTTGTGCGTCACAATCTTGGTGGTAAGTGGCAGCGATGGAGGGTTGAGCGATGCGGTCGGTCATGGCAGCATCGTTGATGTTGATGACAGTGGCAGCAGCAGCGCAGTGGGTGGAAGTGGATGAGAAAGGCAAACCGGCTGAAGGGCAATGGCAAAAGGTTGCCTTGTCAACGCCTCATGGCAGGTTTCTCGGCTGGCAGACAAAAATGCGCCCTTCCAACCCTCACTTCCTCGTCCGTTGGTTTGAGCCGACGAGGGAAGTCGTGGAAGTTACCTTCGTCGTCAAAGCGCCGATGCGAGGGCGACGAGGGTTGAGTTTCGGGTTCAGTTTCGGCGCCCCGACGCACTGGGCGAACGAAGCCCTTCGGCTGGCGCTGGGCGGGAACGGTTTCGTGCTCCATTGCGATATCCCCGACGGTTTCACTTGGCGTAGCCGTTTCGGTTGGTTTGGCGTGGTGCCTTTCCGCTTTGAGGAATGGCTGAAAATTCGGTTGGTCGCTGACCCAACTATCGGCGCTTTTCGGCTTTGGCTCAACGGGCAACCGACGGAGTTGCTGCCCTTCCTTTCACCCGTCCCGAAGGTAAGTTGCGTTTTTCTGTTCAACGGTGAAGGCAACGGCATTCCTGTGGAAGTCAGCGAACCGCAAATTCGCATCGGTTCGTTGCCCAATGCCCCCAAAAGTTTGCGGGTGACGCCCATCGGTCACGACCGATTGCAACTGCGTTGGCAACCGTCGGAAACGCCAAGGGTTCGCACTTACCGCATCTATCGGCGGGGGCAACCTGTCGCCGAAGTTTCTGCCGACACGACGGAATGGTCGGATGCGTCGGTCAAGATGGGAGAAGCCTACGGCTACTATGTGACCGCCTTAGCCGATGGCGAAGAGGCGCTACCGTCGTGGTCGGATGCGGCGATGTCCGTCCGTCCCTTGCCGATTGCCAAGCGTCAATCGCTTCATGCCCGTTATGAAGTCGTCGTCATCGGAGCGACACCTGCGGGCATTGCCGCCGCCATCGCCGCCGCCCGCCTCGGTCACCGTGTCGCTTTGGTAGAGCGGACGACGCATATCGGCGGGATGATGACGGGTGGCTTGTCGGCGACCGACCGACGCTATCGGCAAGCGTCGGGTGGTTTGTTCGCCGAGTTTTTGCGACGCATAGAGCGCTTCTACACCGACGCTTACGGCGAAAATTCACCGCAACATCGCTCTTGTCGGGATGGCTATCTCTTTGAGCCGAAAGTGGCATCGTTGGTCTTTCATCAGATGCTGGCGGAAACGCCCAACCTGCACCTTTACCTTCGCCACGAACTCGTCAGCGTCATCAAAGGCAATGCCTCCGTCGCTGCCATCTTGCTCCATGACCGAAGCCGAGGTCTCCGATGGCGGATGGACGGCAGCGTTTTCATTGACGCCACTTACGAGGGCGACTTGGCGGCGTTGGCAGGCGTGCCTTACCGCATCGGGCGAGAAGGACGCCACGAGTTTGGCGAGGAGTTTGCGGGTGAGGTTTTCTGGGATAGCCGAACCCGTCAAATCACTTTCGGCAAACCTGACGGCGACAAAAAGGTGCAGGCTTACAACTACCGCTTGACGCTGACGAAGCGTGCCGACAACCGACGCTTGATTGCTGCTCCGCCCGATTACGACCCGAACCGCTATGCCGAAATTGCGGAGCGAGTGAAGGAAGGCATTTTGTGGCATCCGATGGAAGTCGTCAGTTTGCGAGCATTGCCGCGCCACAAATTTGACGCCAACAACACGCCAGGACCGTTCCCGTCCACCGATTTCCTCGGCACCAACTACGACTATCCCGACGCCGATTGGCATCAGCGGGAAGCCATCGCCGAGGCGCATCGCCGTTACATCTTGGGCTTGCTTTACTTTCTTCAGACCGACCCGCGCTTGCCCGACGAATTTCGGGTGGCGGCACAGCATTGGGGTTTGGCAGCAGATGAATTCACCGAAAGCGACAACTTCCCGCCCCAACTTTATGTCCGCGAGGCGCGCCGCATCGTCGGGGCGTATGTTTTCACGGAGCACGATGCCCGCCCTGTGGCGGAGGGAAAAAGAGCGCCCGTCCACGAAGATAGCATTGCCGTCGCCGAGTATCCCATTGACAGCCACGCCACAACGCCTCGCAACCCCAAAGAGCCCTACTTGCACGAAGGCTTCTTCTACTTGCCCCAAATCACCGCCCCGTCCTGCGTGCCCTATCGCATCATGCTGCCAGCGGGACGAAGGCTGGACAATTTGCTCGTTTGCGGAGCGGTATCGGCGACCCACATCGGCTTCGGCACGCTCAGGTTAGAACCTGTCTGGATGGCGTTGGGACAAGCCGCTGGCGTGGCTGCTCACTTGGCACTTGTCTCCTCGCCTCGTCCCATTTCCGTTCGTTCCGTGCCCATTGACCGATTGCAACGGTTGCTCTTACGACAAGGGCAAGTCATCGCTTTCTTCACCGACTTGCCATCGCCCGAAAGCGAGGAATTTGCGGCAGTGCAGTTTTTTGCCGTGCGCGGCTTCTTTGACACCTACGAAGCGCAGACAAGGGAGCAGTTGGACAAAAGCACGGCGCAAAAGATGCTCCATCGCTTCGCCGAACTGAAACGGTTGCCCTTGCCCCACGCCTTCGGGACGGCGAACGAAGCGCCGACGCAAGGCGACATCGTCCGTTGGCTTTCGGCGTTGCTGAACTTGTCGCCTGAAGCCCTTCGGCAGCGCTGTGGTCTTTCGGCATTTCGCCCCGATGAGCCCGTCACGCGCGGGCAATTGTGCGTTTGGCTTTATCGGCTTTGGTGGCAAGATTGAAGGGCAAAATTTTGTGACGGAGGTGAACGAGGATGCGTTGGGCAATGCCATTGGCGGTGTTCGTGCTTGCCGCTTCGCAAGGGATGGGACAAGAGGGCATTAAGTTGACGCTGAACTTGACGCCCGGTGGGGCTGCTTCACGGGTCATCACGGGAACAGTCAAGGGCGAATGGCAGGCGCCTGAGCCGATTCCCGTCAATTTGGAGGTGCGGGTCAGCCATTACATCGTCGTCTCGCAATCGTTGCCCAACGGCGATGCTGTCATCACGGTGCAACCGCAAGGCTTCCAGTTGAAGGGCAAAGTCGGTGAGACGGCGTTGGAATGGGTCGTCAGTGCTGACGGGCACTTGCAAGCGCGATGGGGCGACCAAACCTTTGATAGCCACAAGTTGCCCGAAGAGCAGCAAAAGCAACTTCGCCAAGCCTTGACGGCTTCTTACGAAGTCACCCTCTCCCCGCAAGGCGCCATCAAAAATGTAAAAGCGCCGTCAGGAGTGAAAGCGGAAGTTTGGCGGGATGTCCCCTCTGAACCGAAAATTGCCCAGCAAATCGTGGCGGCGTTGCTCCAAGCCCTTTGGACACCGTTGCTGCCCGAAAAACCTGTCAAGGTGGGCGACCGCTGGGTGGCGCAAGTGCCCCTTGCCGTCTTTGAAAGTGCTGAAACTTTCCCGCTGCCCTTGACCTGCACGCTGGACAAAACAGAAGGCGACGAAGCCCACATCGCCGTCCGAGGCGAACTGAAAGGCGAAGGAGCGACGCTAACTTTGAAGCGCCTTTCAGAGCGCGACCCGCAAGTGACGGTAGAGCGAGGTCAATTGCAAATCAACGGCAAAGTCGTGTTTTTGCTGAGTTTGAGCGTCCCCCAACGAGCCCAGTGGCAACTGAATGGGGAGATGGCGGGGCAATACAAGATGCCCGATGGCAGCCCCAATGCCTTCACCTTCCGCTTCAGCGCCGACTTGAAGGACGAACTGGTGTTTTGAGGCGGGCGATGGCGAAGTGCCTTACAATTGTCAGCGGTGATCTTTTATGGACTGGCAGGAACTGACGCCCCGCCAGATCGTCGCCGAACTGGACAAATACATCGTCGGGCAGGAGCGGGCGAAGCGCATCGTCGCCATCGCCTTGCGCAACCGCTATCGGCGCAAGCAACTCCCCGAAAACTTGCGGGACGAAGTAGCCCCCAAAAACATCCTGATGATCGGACCGACGGGCGTCGGCAAGACGGAAATCGCCCGCCGATTGGCGAAACTTGTCAAAGCCCCCTTCGTCAAGGTGGAAGCGACCAAGTTCACCGAAGTCGGCTATGTCGGGCGGGATGTGGACGGGATGGTGCGCGATTTGGTGGACGCAGCGGTGCGGATGGTGGAGCAAGAGAAGATGGCGGAAGTGCAAACCCAAGCGGAGGAATTGGCGAATTTGCGCCTTTTAGAGGTGCTGGGCTTGGTGCCGCCGACCCGCCGTCGCCGCCGAACCCCCTTTCCCCTTCCTTTCTCCCCACGGGAAGCGGAGGAACAAAGTGAGCCCGAAGAACCCACCGAAGACCGAGAGCGCATAGAGCGCCTCCGCCGCCACTACCTGTTTCGCCTGAAAGCAGGCGAGTTTGACGACGAGGAAGTGGAAATTGAAGTGGAAGACCAGCAACCACCCTTTTTCATCAATGTGCTCGGACCGCAGGGAATGGAGCAAGTCGGTTTTGACCCCGCCGAGTTGCTCGGCGGTCTCCTCCCCAAGCGGAAACGGAAGCGACGGATGAAGGTCAAAGATGCCCGAAGGGTGTTAGCCCAAGAGGAAGCCCAAAAGTTGATTGACCGCGATGAAGTGGTGCGGGAAGCCATCCGCCGAGCCGAAGAGGACGGCATCATTTTCATTGACGAGATGGACAAAATCGCTGGACGCGAAAAAGGCATCGGTCCCGATGTCTCCCGCGAAGGTGTCCAACGGGACTTACTGCCCATCGTGGAAGGGACGACGGTGCTGACCCGCTACGGACCCGTCCGAACCGACCATATCCTCTTCATCGGAGCGGGCGCCTTCCATGTCACTAAGCCCTCCGACCTCATCCCCGAATTGCAAGGGCGCTTCCCACTGCGAGTGGAATTAGACCCCCTGACAAAAGAGGACTTCAAGCGCATCTTGACCGAACCCGAAAACGCCTTAGTCAAGCAATACATGGCGCTGCTGGCGACGGAAGGCGTCACCTTGCACTTCACCGAGGACGCCATTGAAGCCATCGCCTTTTATGCCCAGAAGGTCAACGAAGAGACGGAGAACATCGGCGCCCGACGGCTGCACACCATCATGGAGAAAGTGTTGGAAGACATCAGTTTCCGTGCCCCTGAACTTGCGGGCGAAACCATTGTCATTGACGCCGAATATGTGCGAAAGCAATTAGAAGGCATCCTCCAAAGCCGCGACCTGAGCCGATACATCCTGTGACTTCCCATGACTAAAATTGACCAAACCACCAACCTCGCCCGCTGATGGAGACCGCATTTCCCCCAACACACCTCTGAGCCTATTGACCTCCAGCAAATCATGGGCTTTCGTGACCTCAAGCAAAGGAGATGGAGAAAGTCAGGATG